>QFCE01002425.1_pt1 | contig 196545 bp, 247 predicted proteins | sample 5346091 | NCBI WGS metagenome assembly QFCE01 (sample SAMN09062252, study PRJNA434731) | Human gut metagenome, whole genome shotgun sequencing project. | isolation source: stool timepoint A chromium assembly | host: Homo sapiens | collected 2015
ATTTTTTTAAATTTTTCTTGCCTTTCTTGCTTGCCATTTTACAGCCCTCCCAATAGCTTTTACTGCTATTGTACAGGCTGTTTGCTTCCGATGCTAATTGGGGGTGTGGCGGAATCCGCGGAGCGATGTCACATGCACAGCTTCCAACCGAGATGGCAAAGCACACTCATGGATACCTCAGCGCCAGCGGACAGCAAAGTCGTGTTCTGGTTTCTGATGGGGCGGCGAGCGATTCATTGGCAAGCGGAACGGGTTCCAAAATCAGTCTGGCCTGGGAGACAATGTCTTCCGGGGACAGCACTCCGTTCCCCATCATACAGCCATCCCTATATCTTAATTATTTGATTAAGATATAGGGACGGCTGAACAACGGAGAGAGGCAGATCGGCACCCGTCCATTTGTTATTTACCCCATATAAATTTGCAGCGCCTGCATCAGCAAGCACCGCCTTGTATGAGTCCTGCCATGTTGCCAAGGCCGGTGTCGACGGAAGATTATCCCATGAAAAGTTGCGACTGCTGGCTCCCGATACGGTGCCTAAATTAGCATCGGAACCTACCGCCACTCTTCCACGCATGTCAGGGAGGTTAAAAGTGGTGGAACCATCGCCGGAGCCGTAGGTCGTTCCGATGACGGAAAAGAGCTGCGCATAGGTAGTGCGGGAGACTGCCTGGCCCTGGCAGAGCAGCCAGCCAGTAGGAGCGGCGGCGCCCGCGAACGGGATCACGCATCCGACGGGCATGACGGGTACAGCCTTGTTGTTGGCGTCGCCAACAGAAAACTCGCCAGACTTTGAAGTGCTGATGCAACCAAAATTAAGCGTATCAGGCCGGTATTTGGAGGCAGAAGACTGCCTCCAAGGCAAAAAAGACCACTTGGCCATAAATCAAAACTCCTCTCCATAGACGCCGGAGACCGGCATCCCATCTAATTTTGTTTTGTCAGCGGCCGACATGAGGCCGTTGGCGGACTGCGTAGCCACGCCGTAGGTGGTGTTTGTACCAGGGATACCGAGAGCTGTGATGTCAGCCTTTACAACCGCTGCCGCCGCGCTCACATGCCCATATGTATCGACCGTGACTTTGTACAGGCCGGACGGCCTTTGTGTGTAGGATGGGTGCGTGTACTTATTGGCCCCGCTGGAAATACCGTTGAGCTTCACCTTATCCGCCGCTGACATAAAACCGGCGGCGTCAGTAGTGGCAGCAGCGTGGGAATGAGAGCGCAGCGCATAGCGGGACTCTATTTTCGACAATGCGTAGCTCAACCGCTGAAGAGATACCCATTTCATACAACGTCACCTCATCCAGCGGCAAGGTCGGTGAATATCTGGTCGATCTCAGCGTTGGTGCATTCTTCGATCGTGAACGCACCGCCGAGCGCATCCCAGGCTGTGCCGTTCCACGCAACGTTCGTGCCGGCAGTGCCATAGGAGGACGCAGCCTGGATATCATAGACGTCGCCCGCCACCTGACCGGAGGCAGGCAGCTTTGAAGCATCTGCGACAGAACCCTTGTAACGGTACATCTGGGTAATATCGCTCTTGAGCGCGTAGGAAGAAGCTGTGCCGAATCCGTCAAGCTTCGTCTTATCCGCCGCCGACATGAGGCCGTTGACGGACTGCGTAGCCGGACTGTATTTAGTGTCAGGAGGCGTCTGCCATGTGCCGTCGCCGCGCAGATATTTTGCCTGGCCGCCCGCAGCCGGAGCAGGAACAAGACCGGCTTTGCCCGCTGCAGAAGCCGACGCGCCGGACATATCGGTGTATTTGGTGTCGTTATCCGCGCCCCACACCGCCGTGCCGTCGGCAGACCAGCGGAGGATCTGTCCGGACGCGCCGCCCGTTGGAATGTGCTTGCTGCCGGAGCTCGTGGGATGTACATATTTGTTCGCGCCCGCAGCGACCCCGTCGAGCTTATCCAGGTCGGCCTGCTCGATCTGGTCCAGTACGGTTTTGTTCGCGTGTGAGTGATTTCCCTCGCTGGCAGAATTGACCTTTTCTTTCAGTGCGTCGTCGAGATCCGTCTCAGAGACCTGGCTTTTGCCAGCCAGCGCTCCGGTCGGTACGCGAACGTTCACCTTGCGAGAACCGTCCGGCGCGAGATCGCTGCCGTTGACCTGAACACCAACGATAATATTCTTCTCCGCAGCTGCCGGTGCGTGAGCCGTCTGACTGTGCGTGTACGCTGCGTCGTAGTTTCCCTTGAGCGCAGCGGTCAGATCGTTGGCGGACAGACCTTTTCCATCGACCTTGTCAACTTTCCCTTGCAGCAGCGTGTGTATTTTACTGATCGCATAACGCAGTTTGTCAAGAGATACCCATTTTGTAGCCATAATTAAAAACTCCTTTTCTGGACCACAAGGTCCCTAAAAATATTGTCGATGTCCTCGTTTGACGCTTCCTCCAGCTCGCCCCCTTCTCCAGTGGCTGGCTGGCGTGTATCAACGTATTTTCCTTCAAGTGGGTCATATACCCACCAAGTACCGTTTCGTGGTTCCGGGTACCGCATGGCGGCTGTCTCGGCACCATCTTTCGCATCTTCTGCTTGTTCAGCGCACTCACCCGCCAAAGCCGCGGCATCCTCTGCACGCTGGCGGTCGCCATGAACCGCAGAAATAAACTGCTGGTATTCGTCAGGCGTGTATTCCGGCGGTGGTGAAGTCCCCGCCGGGGCATGAAAAAGCACTTCGCACATAATGCTTGTACTGAATATCACTCGACTATCAGTGCCGCATCCATCAATTACTGCCTCATAACGGCCCGCTTTAACTGTTGCCTGTGCAGGCAACGGCAAGATGCCGCTGTCTGGAATTAAGAAAGGTGCCGCAAGTTCGCCAATATTCGCATAAAAGGTGATGCGTTTCTGTAAGCCATCCCATTCGGGAGAGAATCTAAATTCCAGGACTTCAATTCCGACGCTCCCGCATGTTCCCAACCGAATGCTATAAGGCGGACCATTATATTTGTCTACGTATACCACAATAGGCATCAGAACGTCTCCCCTTCCAGACTTGCCGCTGTGTCGATCACGCCGTCTCCGTCAGCATCATACGTTTCCTTGTCCAACGCGCCAATGCTTTCCGGCGTATGCGTGTGCGTTGACGGTGGGAACGTCGATGGTTTCCCCGTCACGCCCGACCATGGAACGGCCTCAGCTTTATCCACTACTCCATCTTCATTGGTGTCATATACAGCCTTCGTCATATCACCGCTACCAGAAGCCGCCATTTTGTCGTCTACATACTTCTTTGTGACGGCGTGCATGTTGTCCGTTGGCGCAGCATGCAGCGTCAGAAAGCCCGTCAACGTACCGCCCGCCAGCGGCAGCTTGGACGATACGCTGTCCCAAGTGGATATCAGCGTAGACGTGATTCCGTCCAGCACGCTTTTGTTGGAATGACTGTGCTTTGAACTGACCGCCGATGCCAGGTTTGCCTCGGTCTGCGTGTAGGTATCCAGCAAAGCCTTATTGGTATGGCTGTGCTGGGCGTCGACGGCCCCGTTCCATTTCGTGCGTTCGGCGGCGGTGATATGCTTCACACCGTCCGCTAGATGTGAGATGAGGGACGACACTCCCGCCGCAAGCTTTCCAAAGGCAACAGAGAGTTTTTCACCACTGGCCAGCGCCGCCGGCGCAGACGCGGCGGTATAAGTGGGCGTCTGGTCGTTGGTGGCGACATTCGGCACATTACCAAGCCCAACCTGTGCCTTTGTCACACCGTGCGGATTACTTTTACCGTCCATATGCGCCTTTGCCGCTGTCAGCGTGGTGGCGGGCGTGCCATTCCATGTGTCCGCGCCGCTGACAGCCTTGATCGCGTTGCCGATTGCCGTCAGCAGCGTTTGCAGCGGGCCGCTGGTCGTCAGTACCGTGCGCTGGCCGATTTTGGCATCCGTAACACTCCCGTCCGGGTGGTCCAGCACGGCGGCGGATTTATGCTGCGACAATTCCAGCTTTGTGGCCTTTTCCTTTTCCATCCGAACGTCTTCCAGACGTTGGCGCTCCATTTCTTTGTCGATTATTTCAAGATCATAGGTCAGATCCTCGATATCCGCCGCATCGTTTGCCTCGCCCTCCCGTGCGCCGCGCTCCGGCAGGCGCATGTTGTAGTATTTGCTGCGTCTCATTCTTCCACCATCCTTTTTGCAATCATTTTTCCTTTCAGCCCGCCGTCAAACGCCAGTTCATTTTTGAGTACGCGCGCCGGCGCGGCGAAAGGCGCGAACTGGCTTTCCAGCCAGATCAGGTCTCCGGGGTCCAGCTCCGGGCTGCCCCGATACTCAAATTCGTAGGTATTGCGCAAAAGCAGCCAGTCCCGTACCCATTCAGCCACCGCAAGCGCATGCGCGGCATCGGTAATGAGGGGGTTGTCCAGCGTCTCCACGCTGCCGTTTTCGTCCGGGCTTTCCACGGGTGCCGTCACGGTGCGGGCGCTGCTTTCCAGCTTGCGCCCTGTAACCGTCACAACAGCCTCACCGCTCCCGGTAAGGGTCAAATCCACTGCGCCCGCAAAAACAGCCTTAGCGGCCACCGTAGCCCCTGAAACGGCAACGGATACGTCCGCCGCCTGCGAAAAGGTCAGATGCAGCTCCAGCGTTCCGTCCACGGTATAGCTTTCCTTATGCAGCTCACTGGCCGCTGCCTCCGGCGCGTAAGCATAGGCCGGACACTCTACGGCCCACAACGTGGGAATCTGGCTCACCTTGGGCCGCGCCAGCATCGTGTGGAAATCCAATTTAAAATTGTCCTGCACGTCGTTGGCTGGCTCGATGCGGATATACCCTTCCCGGTCGGTGTACAGCACGCAGCACGCCGCGTGGGCGATGAGCTGCAGCAGCTCCTTGTGCTTTTTCACGGGCAGGGGCGCGGTGGTTGTGAAGTCCGCGAGCCCCTCCCACAGCTTCCAGGGCGGCGCGGTGCCGCTGAACGGTGCAAGGCCGCTGTCCTCCAGCGCATCCAGCGCAAGCTGGTATAGGGTGCGCCCGGCCGGAGCATATACCCCTTTATAGTAAGTGTCGTCTAGCCCCGAAAGCGCGTCCTGCGCCTTAAAACTGGCCGACAGCCCGTCCACTGTGGGCTGGCCCGTCAGGTAGTACCGCCCGCCGGGCACCCATTCCGTCACACCGCCCTCGTACACTTCGCGCCAGCCGTTCAGTTCCAGCTCCGCCCAAGTGTTCGCCGCAACGTCTTTCCACGTCATGCCCCCGGCAAGGTACTGGCCGTACTCCACCTTCACCGGGTTTTGTTCGGAGATATATTTGTAGATGCCGGAGGCGTTGTCCGGGTCGTAGAGATATTGACCGCCTGTGCCCGTCAGCGTGTTGATGTTGACGATCGTAAAATCAAACGAATTTGTGGGCAGGCGGCGGGAAATGGGGTCTACATCCAGTTTGTGCGTTGCATTCTGTACCAGCTTGTTGTCGAACACAAGACCGAAGCCGAACATCAGCTGCTGCAGCCGCATGCGGCGGTACGGCCTTGTCATGCGCGGGAATGTGAACGCCAGCGCGTCAAAGCGCTCGATGGCGTCGGGCGTGGTGTATACGGCCGTGTCCGGCGTGTAATCCGCCGTGAAAAATACGGCTCCCTCCCGGCTGGCCGTCAGGTGCATTTCCTCGGGCCAGTCCCCGCAGGTCGGGTCAAATGTGAATGTTAAACCGGGCACGGTGTGCGTTTTGGAAAACGTCAGCACCATGCCCGGCACGTCCGCTGGCGTAAAAGCTCCGTCCGCGCCGCAAAGTGCCGCAGACACAAACCCCTCGGGCCGCAGGTCGGCGGAGCCGGGCTTGGGCGGGATCAACTGCGAGCCGTCGGCCCGCATGCGCCCCGGCTCAAAGGTGGCGTAGGTTGCACGCGGCGTGCCGTCCTCCAGCAGCATCGTGTCTGGGCGCGAGTAGAATGCGCCCGGCGTCGTTTCCGGCGGCGCGCAGGTCGCGGCCGCGTCGGTGTCCGTCAGACCGAAGGTGATGCGGATGTATCCTTGCGGCGCGATCTGCTCCTGCACCGCCGCCTGATACAAAGATGATGTTTGCTGCATCACACCACCCCGCAGTCAATGACATTGAACGACGCGTTTAGGTAGTATGCCGGTTCCCCACTTACGGGGTCAACCAGATAGGGGTTTGTTTTCACGTCGCCCAAGTAAAAAAGCCGCGTTTCCCAGCGGCCGAAGTTGTGGTTGAAGTAGTGGCAGTAGAAAGTAAAATGCCCATCGTCAAACCATCGGTTCATTTCCCACCATTTTTCCTTGTCCATTTTGGACCAAGCCAGGTTTTGCTTATGTACGCTGCGGCCTACCTGCCGCCCCACCACTTCGCCGTTTGCATTGCGTGCGCTGTCCACCATGCGGGACGTTTCAAAAGCCGCTTTATCCAAATCCGGATACGGTAGAGCAATCGCGTAGCTTGTTCTGCTGGTATCAGATGATGCACCAAGATAGATATATCCTGCTCCGCTTGCCATTTTCTCACCCGCCCTTTTAATATTCTTCTGCAAATTTGCTGCTCACCGCCGCGCCGCGGTTCGCTTTGATGCGCGTTACAGTCCGATAAATCACTTCTCCATCAAGCAGGAGTTGGATGGGCTGCTCCACCTCAAGAGACATTGGCGCACCTGAGCTTTCCTCCCGTACAATCTGGCGAATCAAATCTTCCGGAGCTTCAAGGTTTCGGCCGGACGTCTGATCGCCCAGGACCGCCATAAACTCCCGGTTTGGCGGAATGACCGCGCCCTGGGCCAGGTAGGGGATTTTTCCGATACTCGGGAAGTTAAAGCCTACCGTGTTCCCGGTAAACGGGTTTGTGAACGATATGCCGTTGACCTTCTCAATGACCCAGTTGATGGAGTCGATTAGACCGTTTAGAATACCGATGATCGCATTGATTGGCGCGAGCGCAACCGCCTTTAGGGCGCCGAAGATACCGGCAAAGATTTCCTTAACACCTTTCCATGCACGCTCCCAATCTCCTGTGAATACGCCGCGGATAAAGTCGATGATGCCATCGAATACCAACTTGATGCTATCCCATATGTTTTTTACGTTCGAAAAAAACGCATTCAGCAGATTGCCCAGGATGCCGAAAGTCTCGCTCCAATCCCGCGTGAAAATGCCTTGAAGCCACGCGTCCACCTCTTGCAATTTCGCTTGAATAGCATCGCCGAACTGGTTCACCACCGCGATGAAAAGCACGACCAGCCCCGCTATCGCAATCGGCCAAAGACCGATAGAGGAAATAATCGTCGTGAGCCAAGTGCTGAGGTTAGAAAGAACCGTCGGAAGCATTGTGGAGAAAAATGTCGAAATGCTCTGCCCCGCGGATGTAATCAACATGCTCAAAAGCGAACTGCCGATCATTTTTACCAGATGCATTCCTATGAAAGCCAGCAGTCCGGGCAACAGAATAGGGAATGCGGCCTTTATGACCTCAAACACCGCAGAGATCACCCCGGCCCAGTCGATGGTCGTCAACATTGTTGCAATGCCGATGCCGATAGCGCTCCAATCCACAGATTGTAAAGCGTCCGCAAGCGCCGAGAGAAATCCCAGCGCAAAATTGCTGAGCTGTGTGCCCAATGTTGCCCAATCGAGGTTCGCGAGAAATGTGCCGAGTGTGCGTATCGCAATTGTGAATTTTGCCGCGAAGAGTGCGCCAAGCTGTGCGCCATCCACCTTGTCCAGAAGGCCGTTAACAAACCCGGCCAGCTTGGCTCCGAGTCCATTCCAGTCGAAGGTTGTAAGGAAGCTATATCCGAAGACAATGCCGTTTTGCAGTATCGTGCCCAGCTTCTGCCCCCACGAATAAGCATCCACGCTTTCTACCATGCTATTTACTTTGTCCGCAAGCAGGATACCCGCCCCCGCCCAGTCGCCGCTTTCTATCGCGGCCATCAAGGTATCCAGAAAGTCGTTTTGCCCCTCAAAGCCATAATTGGGTTCTATATTCCCCAGCCCGCCTCCGCCGCCGCCAGAAGCCCCAGAATCGACCACGTTAAGTTCATCGATTCCAAGCATGTTGTTTTTCAGCTCTTTTGCGCTGCTCGCCGCACCGCCCATCGCTTTTGCCGTAGCTTTCAGCCCGGAGATGCTTTTCCCTGTGAAAAATGCGAACAGTTTCGAAAGATAAGAAAGCGCCACCGCTGCCGCATTCGCGAGAGCGGTAAGCGCTGGCGTAAGAGCTGATACAAGCGGCGCCGTGGCGTTCAGGGCTGCGCCTTTCAGATTGGACATGGTCGTCACGAATGCGCCGGATTGGCGGAGGGCGTTCTGCAGCCCAGTTGTAAAGTTTCGCAAGGCTGCTGAAATCCCATTGAACAGAAGAGCCCCGAAAGCGATCTCGCGCATTCGGCTTCCGAAATTCCCCATTAGTTTGGGCGCCTTTATCATATGGGACATGAACGTTTTTGCACGCTTTATAAGCGACCCAAACGCCCCGCCCGCTTTGCGCAAGGAATTTTCAAAGGAGGTTACTGCAACTTTCGCCCGTTGAATTGCCGATGCTTGCTGTTCAAACTTCTGTGTTTCAGCAAGCTGCCCCGCCAATATTCCTCGCGCGGCAGTCATGCCGGCTATACTTGCCTGCTGTCTGTCATAAGCAGCCTGTGCCTTTGATTGCGCTGCGAGCTGGGCGTTATACTTTTCTCTCAGCCCCTCGCCGGCCTGCTGCATGCTCAAGAAGCTTTCCGTATTTCCCTGACCGCTGCGTTTCATCTTTATGAGAGCAGCATCTATCATTTCCAGCTCTTTTTCCGTAGCAGCTGCCGCCGCTTGCGCATTCTTTAGATCATCCGCCAGCTTTGTATCGCCTTGTGCCTCGTGAATCTTCTGGTCTATCTTGCTGATTTCGCTCGCGGTTGCCTGGGCATCTTTGCGTAACTCATTCAGGTCTTTCTTCGCATTATCCTTCCGGATGCGCGTGTCAATAATAATCCGACCATCCGCCACACCTTACACCCCCAATCTTTTAAAAAATTCTTCCTCTTCAGCCGTCAGCTGTGAGGTGATGTTCACCAGATCCGGATGCTCCCGGACGAATTCCTTTTCGTACTTTTCGAGCGGTTTTCCCTTTACCCGCTTGCTGCGTATGTTCACGACTTCCGCGAAGAGCCCACGGCCGATATTGCTGTATGCTCCAACGAATTCCCACCAATGCAGATACTCGCAGCGTCGGCACGAATATCCGAGAACTGCATCGACTGCGGGAGCAATGATTTCCACGTCCTTTTCCCAGTCCACCAGCTTTGGCTTGGGTGGCTGATTTTCCGGCACGGGCTTTCCGCAATTCACGAATTGCATCGCAGCACGGAACGCCTCTCCCCAGTCAGATATCTCCCGCCAGTCCGGATACAGTATCCTCATGCATGCGAATTGCCGCTCCGGCGGTGTAAGCTGGGCATCGTCCAGCACCGCCAGAGCGTCCAGCACCGCACGGAAATCGCTCCGGATGACAAACTCTTTTCCACACACAGAAACGGCTACGGGGAGGTTCCAGGCGCTCATCGTTGCCCGGGGGCAAGCCCTTTCTTGCTGCCCTCATATTCCGCCGTGCGCGCACGCACGCGAGCTTCCGAGTTCTTTTGTGCAACCTTCATCGCCTCTTCGATGATGGGCTGCACAGCCTCCAGCACGTTTTCCAAAACCATTCTGCCGTCCTCGCACAATGCAAGGCTGCTCACGTTCTGAAAAAGCACACTGGAGACATCTGTGCCGAAAGCATAGTTGAATTTTTCTTTGATTGCCCGATCCGCTTCGCCGATTTTCTCCGGGGTATTGTATTCCTTTTCGTCGAAGCCGTTTATAAACTCCTGCACCTCTTTCCAGCGAGATACCATGCCGGGATCGGACGGGTTAAAACGAATGACACCGACGGTATTGCCGTCGGTGTCACAGATTTCATAGCTTTTTAGACCAAGGTTGATATTTAATACTGCCACAATGCTTCCCTCCTGTTATTCCGCTGCAGCGTCGGCTTTGAACGTGGGAACGCCGTTCGCTATCGTCACAGTGCCCAAGGTCTTATCATTGCTGAGATACACGTTCATGGGCATATCCACATAGGAACTGCCTCCGAGGCTCTGCGGCACAATGGTGCAGTTCTTATGCAGTTCGGCGGTGAATGAAGGCGCGGTCCCCAAGTAGCAATGCACATGCAGGATCTCAAACTGTCCCAGCTCTGCAATGGCATTTCGACGTTCGATGTCCAACAGCTTCTCACTGAGCTTCTGCCCGCCGCGAATCGTGCACGGATCGAGGTCGAATTCGGGTTTTGCCGGCGAAACAACGGTATCGGTGATGCCCAGGATATCGGTTGCCTGGTTCGTATCGTGGTTAAACGCCACAGACGCTTCTTCCACTCCACGGCCCAGGATTTCCCACTCGGCTGTTTCACTGGTGCCCATGTTCACAAAAATCATTTCCAGCTTGCGGTCTGCCTTGAGGCCGGGCGCTAGATTGATTGCAGCGATATTTTCTGCCATGTCTTAGTCCTCCTCTAAATTTAGTTGTAATTGTAGTTGATACTGCGCGGAATTTGCTTCCGCGGAAATCACAACCCCCGCATTTGTTGCGGATACCTGCGTTGCGCGGTAGCCGTCCACAGCGGGATAATTGTGCTGCCGTTCCTGCTCGCGCACCCATGCGCTCAGACCGGCGAAAAATTCAGCGGCGGCGACATTTACTCCCAGCGCCGCTCCAAAGGGCATACGCGCCATAAAAACCAGATTGTAGGTAGCAAGGTCTCCGCCACAGATATCTTCCTTGTGGGTCTCACTGGCGGTCGTCAGCGTATATTCCACTGATTTATCGCCCAGGTATGCAACATTGAAACGGTTGGCTTTGTCGATCAGCGGGCAGCTTCGGAGCCAGTTCCGTGTTGCTGTCAATGCATCTGCCATCTCACTTGCCCCCTATGAGCTTCTGCAGCCTCTGTATAATATCTTTCTTGTGCTCTGCCATGGCCCGTTCAAACCAGAATGCGCCGCGTTCCGGCGCGCCGTGATAGCTTAATGGCCGGCCAGTGGGCCGCTTCTTCTTGCCTTTGGGACTGCGGAATCCGACCAGATTCTTCCCGCTGTAAATCGGGATGTTCGGGCCGTACACCTGCCCGTAATACAGATATCTGGCGTATGGTCCCTCGTAAATAATGGTGCCAAAGCCAATAAGCGAGGCATCCTTCGCGCTATTTTTCAATGTACCTGTATCGAATGGGACTTTGGGATCGCAAAAAAGAATAACTTCGTTATCCACAAAGTTCTGCCCCACGCCGCCAGGTCCAAGGCCGTGATTATCCAGTATCTTGTCGATGCTGTCAAACTCCAGCGTTACATTGAACAATGTTCACGCCCCCTCAATGTAGATGTGGCGATTGACTCCAAATAGGTTCCGATGCACGTCAAGCACCGTTGCGCTCTCATGGGTGTGGGCCAATTCTCCGAATTCTTCAGCTGAGACGCTCTCCAAGGCACCGAGGACGATTTTATCGCCCGGATTCACCGTGAGTCCCTCTGGCACATTTCCGGCCGGGATACGGCATTTCAGCAGCCTTGCAGAGTTCAAGCCACTTTCGGATACACTCACGTTATTCTGCCAATACCACGAGGCCCCGCGAACCACCGTGCAGCGGAAGATGTCATCGTCTCCATCCAACGTGTGGTTCACAACCGTGACTGTCTCAATGGCTTTTATCATTGTCCTATTCCTTCCTGCTGCAATGGTAGATGCCTGCGTAACGGAGCGGGTCCGCAGGTGATAGATACATCTCTGCCGCCTCAAGCAGCCGCGCGTTCATGGATGCCTGGGTCTCCGAATAAGCCGAAAAGCTTGCACTGTACCCGTCGTTATTCTCGGACCTTATCCCCAGCGCCGCTGCACGGGCGGCGTGAGAATATTCCTCCTGCGCACGCATTTCGTCAGCGACGGCACAGCACGCATTCCGCACCGCATCCGTTACCTCCCAGCCTGCGCGCAGGCGATTAAACGTCAGTTTGTCGATGAACGCATCAGCCATGCGCGCAGCCCGGGGCCAATCTTCCGGCGCAATATCCCTGCCGAAGTATGTTCTTGAGTAGTATTCATAGTCTGCGTACATGCCCGCCACCGTCTTATTTCTCCGGACTGTCGGTGTCCGGGTGGACCTTGGCGATGTGTTCCGTCAGCGCCTTTTCGGATTTGTATTCCTTGCCGCACACCGCACACTTAAACGAGGTCTGCTGGGCCTGTGCCTCCATAGCTTTCAACGCCGCCAGCTCCGTGCGCAGCGCTTCATTCTCGGCTGTCAGCGCGGCGTTCTTCTCTTTCAGCGCCTCCACCTCTTTGGAAAGTTTCTCTGCCACGATGGTTTTAGGCGCGAGCACAAGATTACCCGCTTTGTCGAAGATGGAGTATCCCTCGGCCAGATAAGATTCCGCCTTGGATTCCGGGATATCAACGACGCGGTTTGCTTTGATAGCTTTATACATAAAATTTCCTCCTTAAAAGTGGCCCGCCCAGTAAGGGCGGGCCGTTTCTGTGAACTCAGCCACCTACGCCAGCGGCAGGCGCAACCACAAACTGCAACGCATCTTTGCGGTTGTTGAGAATAAATACGTCTTCGTCGGATTCCTCGAAATACACGTATTTGCCCTCGCTTAAAGCGTGCGGCGGATCCAGTTGTGCAAATTCGTATGCGATGGGCGTAATCACGGCGCTGGGATGCACCATAAACATGGAAATCTGCTGCGCGTTTTCTTCGGGCTTGTAACCCTCTGTGAAGTTGTACAGGGTCTTCATCAGTTCGGACGGAACAGTGACAAACTGCACGTTGTCGATGTTGCTGATCGCGCGTTTGATGACCTCAGAAGAAACCCCCACATTGAGCGTGCGGTACAGCCCCGCCGCATTTTTCAACAGCGTATCCACGGCCGGCAGGATATAGCAGTAACGGCCATTCTGCGGCACACGCTTCTCCGTCATCGCCTGATACATGGTGTCGAAAGCGGTCAGAACGTTTTCGGTGGTCAGCTCCAATTCAATGGGCGTCATAGACTGAGCTTTCCAATCGGCATACAACTTCGAAATCAGGTAGGCGTCCATCTCGGGGAACTTTTTCTGTTCGTTGTAGGCTTTGGTGATGTTCTGGATGCTGGCCACGTGATTCGTTTCGATGATGTCTCGCGGATGCACCAGCGTAGACCACTTGCGGTGATTGGTCAGTTTCTTGGGCTCCCACGCATTCGCATAGTTCCGCGTTGCCATGGTGATCGTGTCCCTGTCAGAGTCTACGCGGCCCGTGGTGGTGATCGAGGGAATCTCAATGGTGTTGCTGTTCAGCCAGCGGTAACGGTCGTCGTTCTCCGTCTGGAACAGCGCGGCAAAGTACAAGACATAGGGATACGCCTGTGCCAGTGCCTGAGAATACTGAGTTGCATAGTTTAAAGCTGTCATTTCTTATAATCCTCCTTAATCTTTGGGTTTGGGACGAACGCCAGTAAAGTTGAAGCCGAACGGGTTTCCATCGCCTTTCGCCGGAGCGCCGCTTCCGCTCATTCCCGCCGTAAATGCGGGGGGCGGAGGCGGTGTCTCCTTGGGCTCAAAGGCTGTGGGATTCTTCTCCTGAATGCCAGTGATCCACTCTTTCGCGCCCTGAAACGTGCCATCTTCGCCCAGTTTAAAGCCTTGCTTATCGAACTCCGCGCGGACGCCTGCGGCCGCGACGTCGCTTGTGAACTTGTAGCCGGAGAAAAAGCGCTCGGCAGCGAAAGAAAGTTCTTTCTGCTCCATCTGGCTCTTGAGATTGGCCGTCTCCTGCTCATATTTCTGCTTCCATTCGTCCGCCGATTTCTGGATTCCCTCCAGATCCATGGCTTTAAATCCCTCAATGGCTTTATTGGCGTCGCCGAGCTGGGCCGATATACCTTTCAGCTCCTCCACCTTGGCGTCATATTTTGCTTTCGCAACGTATTCGCCGGTGGAGAGGTCTGCCACGTTCAGCTTCGCCTCGGTCATCTTCTGCGCAAGCTGCTCATAGGTGAGCGCCTCCGCCTGTCCGTCTGCCGTCGTCCCAAACAGTTTCTTTAAAAATTCCATCGTCTTTCCTTTCTCCTGCTGGTTTAATTTAAACGTCGGTTCGCTCCGACACGCAGGATGCGCTTTTTATATATCCCCCGCGCAAGGGGAATTCTCGGGCCTTTTATATGCCATGCCAAGGGCAAGGGAACCTCACTGCGGCTCCTGTGTCGTTAAATCGTCCATGCGGCCTTTGCCGCGCATCCCTCCTTCCAAAAGAAAAAGCCCCATATGGGGCTTAAGAAGCATCTATACTACATCAGCTGCTTTGCGCGCGAGCGCGCGGTCGAAAGATATAATGCGGCCGTCTGGCGCCGTTATAGCATGCACCTGCGTGCGTGCCGTGTCCATGCGTCGTTTGGTTGCTGCGCAGAATTCTTGCAGGCTCGCCTGCCGGCGGTCAAGCAATCGCGCCTCCTTGGCAAACTCGGCCTGTAATGCCGCCTTGAGCGCCGCGTCGTTGGTGCTTTGAGCCGCCGCATCCAATACAGCCAATGTACGCTTGCTTTCCCGGATGCGCACCTCGCGCGCACGCTGCATGGCGCGGGCTTCTGCTTCTGTCAGCATCTGGCCTTGCCATGGGATGGATGCCGCCGTATACGCCTGCAATTGTTCTTGTGTATACACCGGAACTGAAATGCCCGGCCAAAACATGTAGAAATTATGACGGCAGTTGGCGCCGCACAACCCGTCCACTTTTCCGTATCCCGTCGCTTCAGCAAATTTTCTGTATCCCGTGTCACGGCCGGAGATGCAAAACACCTGCCCTTGCCACAAAACATGCGTTGGCCGTGCGCCGGCGTGTGCCGTTGTTTCAACATAGTCGCATTCAACCTCATCGGCATAGGCAAGAGTGACCGATGCTGCGGCTTGATTTACTCCCGTCAGCACGGCGCGGCGCATCGCCACATCAAGCTGTGTCGGCCCTGCCGCGTCATATAAGACGGTCGTTCCTTGCCGTGCCGCCGACTTGACGGCTTCTGTCAACGCATCTGTATAAGAAGCGCTCCCACTCTTGACTTGAAGAAAAGCCCGGTTCGCTGCTTCAACGAAAAGGCTCTGAGAGGTCGATACCGTTGTCCGGGTCAGGTTCAGCAAATCTCCTGATGCATCCTGATATGCATTCTCCAGCAGTTCCTTCATCCTCGGCGTGAGTCGTGTGATTCGACGCATATCATGCTGTCTCAGCCTCGCATTCTCGGCGCGAATATCCTCTTTCCCGGCAGCATAGAACGCATCCTGCAATGCAGCATCGAGTGGGGCCCGAAAAGCTCCATAGCGCCGTAAAGCTTCCTCCTGCAGCTGCACCGCTGCTTTGGATATTGCTTTCTCGGAGTTTAGATTCTCCAAGCTCACCAGACTGATGCCCACCGCAGCCGCAAGAGAAGTGGACAATTCGTCAGACATTCCCAACGTCTCATCTGCGCAGTGATCGAGGTAGTCAGGCGATAGCATCATTTGCCTCCTTACTCTTCATCCTCTATCTGGTCGTTTCTTCCGTCAAAGAGTTTGCTTTTCTTCGGCATCATCGCTTTGGCCTCTTCCTCTGAGCAGCCGAAGTACCAAGCCAGTACCGGGACGCCATCAAGGAGGCCCGCCGCGTTCATCTGCATTCGCTGGCTGAACTCCAGATTCGTGTCGGTTACAATAGAGTCGCCCCACTCGAAGCTCAGTTCATAGCCGCCTTCAGGCGCCAGGCCGTACAGCGTCGCCAGCGTGTCCATCGCCGCTACATACTCGCCCAGCGTCTTCTCAAGCGCGGACTGCAACGCACTGACCGTGGATTGAGAGCGCTGTTTCGACGCGACAATTTCGGATGCAGTCTTCTCCACTTCATTGACGTCGCTTATCGTGCCGTAGGCAAGGCCCGTCTGAAGCTCCACGATGCGCAGCCACTTGTTAAGGCCATTGAATAGTGATACATCGCGAATAGTGGGTGCATACTCCTTGAGTTTCGAAGCAAGGCCTTCACTACTCTTGCTGTCTCCGTCCAGCACCCGGTAAATTCGTTCCATGCCAATAGGAAGCAACGGTTCCCCCTTGCTGCTCGGCTTAAACAAAGTGCTGTCTGCAAATACCGCGGCCTCCGTCGCCTTATATTCCCATAGGATGCGTGTAAATTGCCGGTCGGCTTCTTCGATGGCGTGCTCGGCGCGTGCGAATACCGAAACCCCTATCGGCGAATCGGGATCGAGCCAGTTCGCGCGCGGCGGCCTGAAATAGGCAAAAAGCATCCGATTTACGTTCTCGATATGCACCTTAGGCGAAATCTCCGCCCATTCCGGTACCGCTGATAATTCACACGGTGAGCCGAGATCTGCTGACCATATGCAGCACTCATTCATGGTATCCGCCGTATAGTTGTGTTTGCAGTATGCCGTATTGAAGATACTGTACCCGGTTCCTTCCAGCACATGATATTCCAAACGGGTGTAAGTATCGCGGCCAATCGTCTTCTGGTCGGCGAACAACGCCGAAGTGATTTCCTTGTTCGAGTTGAACGAAACCGGTGCAAATTTGTTGGCGTAAACGAAGTCCGTTTCAATGCGGCCATTCGCCACGAATGGTTTGAGCACGACGCCGCCGAGCGCCAAAGCGCGTTCTATGTGATCGCGCACGTTCCGCAAATCGCTGAACATATCTGCATATTGCGCATTAAGGTAATCCGCCCGGGCGCTGCCGCTTTGCACCGAATGTGCCGCCCGCAGAAAAGAATCCCGAGCACTTCCCGTCTTTGCCAACTTCGCCTTTGCCAGGTATTGCGCCTGTTCCCCTGCGGTCACTGTGGATTTTGCCTCGCTCATCATCAGGCGTGCCAGTTCCTCACACACCACAGCTGGCAAATTGAGGGTGCGAACGTCGTCGCATCCACCTTTCCATGGCGGTTCATCAGCATACATCCGTGCCCATGCATTGATGGCGTTTATCATGGTGTTGGATACGGCCAGCTCCAGATGCAGGTCGTCCTTTATCGGCATCATTTTCCTTATCACCCTTTTCAAAAATTCAATAACACGCACGCCTTATCCTCCTTTCCTCCCCGTAACTGCAATGAGCCTTGCACTGTCCCTCTCGAAGCAGTATTCAAAGGCGTCCATGGTATCAATATCGCTCGTTCCGTCGTCCAGACGCTCATTTTTTATAGCGCTTTTGGGATTCCAGACGGCCGAGCATATCGCGTCCGTCAGGCTGTCGCACTCCGACACAACATAAAAAAAGCGCCTCTGCTGCGTGAGCATGTCAAAGGCGAATATGCGGTCGTTGATCTCTGTCTTCCAAGCATTGCATATGCGGACATACCCGAGGTCCGCTTCATTCAACGCCGTCCTCAGCGTGTTTATGAGTGTCTGTTCGGCACTGTCACAGAATACATCATCAATACGGCCATACACCGCCAGTATCCGGCGGACGAAGTTCACGAACAACTCGCACAATGCCGTCGCATCTGTATCTTTCGCTTTGTGCCACTCCGACGCCAGCGCGAACAATGTGTTATATCCTTCGGAAAGCCCCGTCGCTACAAGGGCATGCCCGGACCCGTTACCGCCAAAGTCCACTCCGACATTGATTTTTATAAAACCAATATGCCTTGGATCTCTCTCCGGCAGTTTCAGGCGCTCCAGAAGCTCTTCACGAGAAATTTTAAACGCATTGCTCTTTGCAAGCGCCTCGCGCACGAAAGTGCCGTATATGACACCTTCAGCAGCGCACCGCTTGCCTTCGATGTCGCGCCTGTACCATATGCTGTGCGGGTCGTACTGGCTGATGATTTCGCAGCGCCGCTGCTCCGACACCGTGGCATTGTCCCAAATCGTGAAGTGCTCGTAATTGTATCCGCCCAGCAACTTGCCCTCTTGCTGCTGGGTGCTGTATTTGTCTATGTAATCAGTATAGATCGGCGCGTGCGGGTGATCCGGGTTGAGGTCCCAAAAGATTTTGCGCCGCTTCGCCGCAAGCTGTCGGTTGAACGCCTCTTTGATAGTGTTGTCGTGATGCAGATTTATTTCTGTTGCAATCCACATGCCGTATGAATTTCCGCGGATTTTCTTGAACGAGGACGCCAGCGCGCCGCCTGCAAAAATAACGATGCGCGTGCGGTATCCGGTATCCGGCCCCTTTATTGTAAGGCAGTCGTTGCCCTTATACTTTCCCCAGCGGGATTGCCCGCGAAAAATATGTTCCAGACCGAATCCGTTCGCGTCACCTATATTGAGCTTTGCGTTTGCCGCCGTACTGCCGGTAGCGAGGTGGATTTTGTCCGGTGTGGTCTTCAGTTCATGCGCGAAGGCGAACACATTGTCCACGGTCTTGCCCGCGCGCACGGCGCCCTCGGCCACGTTGATTTGATTTGCCGCACAGCGCCGGATGTATTCCACATGCTTTGCAGAAAAGGCGAAAGGCAGCGTCTTTTTACGGCTCGCCGCTTTCGCCATCTTCATGGCCATAGATTATATCCTCCGTATCGCTTATATCTTCCAGCTCAGGATTCACTTTCTGCATCTCGAATTCAAGTCGCTTCTGATTCAAACGCAGGTTTGCAAGCATGGACGCCGCTTTGGTTTTTTGCCGTTGCACATCGGTCAACAGCACCTCCAAGCGGTGGATCACCTGATAGGTTGACTCCGAAATCGTGCTCACATGCGTGAGATTCCCGGGCAGGATCTTTCCCGCCTGAATCTTTTCGTCTTGCCGTTCGATATACAGCTCTTTGTCCTGATCTTCCCGGTCTTTATCACCGTCCAGCCTCTTAAAGTCGCGTCTGTCCTGGCTCGTGCTGATGGATGCTGCCATCATAGGCGATTTCTTCTCTTTCTCCGTCAGTTCCTTTATGCGCTTCATAATGCGGGCCTCACGAATCGTCAGCAGCCGTATTTCCTCCACAAGGATAGTTTCCTCATCTGCGTCTTCAAGCTCTTCCAGGGCCTCTCTCTCTGCTTCTGTGAGGCTGCTTGCCCATATCGTTGAATATCCGCCGTGCTTCATGGCATTCGTGTTTCCGAACGGCGCTCCGCCCTTGTTCCCGACCGCGTTCACGTTGCCCTTTGGTGCGCCGGCTTTGCGCGGACTGGTTGCAACTTCCGGCTTGGTTGCGGGTTTCGCTTTGGTTGCAACCTTGCCATCCTTCCAGTATCTCGTAGCCCAACTCTTTACAGTGTTCAGCGGGACACCGATTTTCTCCGCAATCTCCTTATACTTCATGCCCTTTTTATAGAGCGTATACCCGCGGTCCCGGGCCTCCATTACATCACCACCACCGCCCTTATTATGTTGTCACGCAGAAAAGGCGCCGGGGATGAACTCTCCCGGCGCCATGCACTTCATCATATTAAAGAATTCCCCTTTTTCTCATGGGGGAGAAAACCGCTGTTCCCGCAAGCAGGATCGCTGCGGTTGACACGAAAAGACTTACTGCGTTCACTGCATACGGAACGCCGTACAGCATGGTCAGCTCTGCTCCAATGAACACTGCCACCATGATAGACAATGCTGCCTCTTTGGCGAGTATCGGCAACTTGCGTCCCGGGCCAAACACAAACAGTGCATGACACATTGCGTGCGTTCCTACTCCGAAAGCGACGTCTATAATGCCGAGGGGGCTGAAAGCATTTGCAAGCCCCACGCCCAAAAGAATCGCCGGAGAATAGCGCCTATCCAAAAACGGCAGCACGCACACCAGATTCGCAACACGAAACTGCATCGTCCCCCATGAAATAGGGTTCACCATCGTCAGGGCCACATACACGGCCGCAATGATCGCCACCCGGCACATCTCATGCACACTATGTTTCTTCACGCCGAGCCACCCGCCTTTCGTACAACAAAAAGGATCTCTTTTGATGCTTCGGGGAAAGGCACAGACATGATAGCCGTCAACCAGGTCTTAGGGATGTATGCTTTCATGGCCTCGTAAAACTCGCTGATCTCCCGCGGCTGCGCCGCGTAGAATGCGTCCATATCCCGGCCCCCCATTACTAGCCCCACTTCCTGTACGATTTCAAAGCCAATGTCCGCCAGCGCATTCTTCAGTTCCTCATATCCCCATTCATACACATGGGCCCGATACTGTGTATTGTAGCCGTTGCCCGGCGTATTCGGGCATGACAGAAACATGAGGGCCCTATCGCTCATGATTTTTCTGCACTCGATAAGGCTCTTTCGTCCATCGTCCTTGTGCATGTGCTCCAGCGCTGAGGTATAAATGACAAAATCTGCAAAACCTTCAGGAATGATATCGCTCATATTCGCCACATTCCCCAGCTTCCATCGAACCTTAAACGGATAATAGGCCCCCAGGTCTTCCGGTTTCAGCTTTTTCTCCGTAGCTCCGCGCATGGCCTCCTTGATATTCGCCCGGGAAATATCCACGCCCGTATAGCTCGCAATCCCTTTTGCATAGTACCGCAGAAGCGGCAGCATCAGCGAGCGGCCGCAACACACGTCCACAATGTTCATGCCTTTTTTCGCCATTTGTGCCGCGGCGAAATGCTGAATATAGTTCATCACATCCAGGTTTGTGAAAAAGCCATCCCGGAATTGGCTATAAAAATTCCGCATCTGGTAGGTGGTGCAAAGCACTTTGCTTCGGTCCATCCCATCCTCGACGCGGTACACGATTTGTTTATCCATTCGCTATCCTTTCCTATCAAGATATTTTTGATATTTAATCCATTCCTGCAACGCATATTCCCTTCGGAGGCGGTGGTCTCCCCCCATCTTTCCGGGCGGTGGCCGAACCGTAACAATCTTCTGCCCATCGAAATACGATGTACTGCCAAAAGAAACGGCTGTGCTCCATGTTGTGCTGTCCACGCTGAAAAAGCCAAATTCCGGAGCGTCCTTGCGGGTATACCCCAGCCCGTGCACCTTGGTGCCATAACCTGCGGCGATCTGTATGAGCTTTCGCACAAAAGGGAACTCGTTTGGCAAGATTGTTTTGATGGCGAAGCCGCCGATTCCAATGTACGGGTACTCTTTGCAAAGCCGCTTGAACTCTTCCAGCCCGCGGCTCCTGTGCCATACCGGGATGCAGCGTCTTTCCGTCTCGCTCTCCAATCGCCGCCGCATTGCTTTTACGCTCTCATAGCCGACGATAGCGTCAATATCCAACTCAAAGAAATACTCAATACCGTTGGCCTTTATAAAGGCGATATACTTTGAAAGGTACGCGTCCCAATCGACGCGCTTACGTTCTGCTGCATGCAGGAATGTAAATGCACCACTGTCCAGCAGGAACATTTTCCAGTTTGACATCTCCTGTATTTGCCAAGGTTTGATGTAGTAGAAACTCTCCAGGACGTAGAGTGGCTTATACTTCTTAGTGAGCTCTTCGGCGATAAAGGTGCCGGCCAAGAAAAGCTTCATTGTTCAATCCAGCCGCCACAATGCGGGCACTGGATACGCGAGCGGGACGATGGTTCAACCGGAGTTTCCGTCGAAGTTTGCGCAGGCGCCTCCCCCTGCCTGGCCGTCCCTGTCTGTGCAGTTGTCTCCTCTTTGGCGGGACGTTCGATGGATTCCACAAAGAAATCCTCAAAATCAGTGTCTTGGATGTCTCTCAAGATACTATCCAGTTCAAATTCTTCAAAACCCGTCTGTGCCAAATCATATCCCATAGCCTGCAGCTGTTCCAGCTCCCCGCGAAGCAGTTCGCCGTCCCAAGCTGCCGCCTCGGAGACCTTATTGTCTGCAATGCGGTATGCTTTGATCTGCTCATCGTTCAGGTCCTCGGCCACAATGCACGGAATCTGGTCAAGTCCAAGCTGCAGCGCCGCCTTGTAGCGCGTGTGTCCCGCGATAATGACATTGTTCCTGTCTACGATGACTGGCACCTTGAATCCAAACTCTTGAATGCTTTCTGCGACCGCAGCAACTGCGCCGTCGTTTTTTCGTGGATTCTTTTCATAGGGATGAATAAGCGAAAGATCCTGATAAATAATTTGTTGTCTCATATTGCTCCCTTCTTCTTCGTGACTGCGGGCGAGCAGCCTTGATTCGGGAGCGTTGCGTTTGATGCCTGCCTCCTTTTTTGCCAATAAAAATAGCGCCGGCTCATAAAATGAACCGGCGCTTCGGCGGATTAGAATTTTACGAATACAGTTTATCACACTCCATATTGCCCTGTCAATGCCCACTTTTTGCCCTGGCTTGTCAAGTCCTCTTTACCCCGTCGATGCCGAATAGAAGTGCCGCCAGTTTTGTGCAGGCGGCTTTGATATCCTTGTACACCGTTCTTTCATCAATGCCCTCGGATTCCGCGATTTCCTCCACGCTCCATTCCCGGGAACATATATACATTTTCTCGACTACTGAGCAGCGCCGCATATCCTCCGGCTTCTGGCTTTTCGCGCACAAAATGCGGTATACCTCCATCATGGATTCTATGTGGGCGATGATGATTCGTGTTCTTTGGGCGGACTTTTTGATGCTCTCAATGTACAATGTCTGTTTGCTGGGCCGGTCCATCATTGCATCCAGAATCGACAGCGCCTCCGCTTCATCATCGGCTGAAAGCTCCGCCTGGAATACCGCAGATTCACAATGGATCTTGAGCGTCCGATAATTCTCAAGCAGGAGCCGGGTATTCCGCAGGCGGCGATCCCGGCGCCATTGCTCTTGCCGGCGCTCTCTCTGTTCCAACTCTTCGATTGCAGCCCTTGCCCCTGCCTCTGCCGCAATTCTGGCGATTTCCTGCATCGCTTCGGGTAAAGTTTCCATGGCTTGCGCTCCTCCGTTCTATTGATTTCCCGCCGGGAAATTGTTATAATAGATGTGCCACGAGGGGGGACGCGCAAGCGTCCTCTTTTTTATTTAGTTTTCTTCCGCAAATTGCAATAACAAGTTGGACACCCCGTGGTAAAAACCTTGGTCACGGATGGAGCCGGAGGATCTATCCGTGAGCGAGGTTGCCGCAGCCGTCAGGCTGCGTAGACAGCATCTAGAAAAGCCTCAAAGAGTTCCTCTGGGGTGCAGTATCCGAGTTTCTTCCGTGGACGTCCATTCAGCTCGTCAGCAGCGGTGAGGATATCCTCGTCAGTGAAGCCCTCGATAGAAGCTCCCTTTGGGATAAAGGCCCGGAACAGGCCATTGTGTCGCTCGTTCTGAGGACGCTCCCAGGAGGTGTACGGATGGGCGAAGAAAACCTTGCTGCCCCAGTTCTCCACCTGGGCGAAGTCAGCGAACTCGCTGCCGTTGTCCACGGTAATGGTTTTAAAGACCTGAGAGAAGTGCTCTCCGTACTCATCATGGAGGGTGTTCATGAGATTCATCACCGCCTCACTGGTTTTACCAGGGATACGGAACGCAAGGTAGGTTTCCGTCTTCTTCTCCAACAAGGAAAAGACAACAGCCTCCTTACCCGCTCGCTTGCCGACCACGGTATCGCCTTCCCAGTGGCCCTCTTCAAGACGAAGAGATGCAATCTCCGGGCGGCTGGAAATGCTTGTGCCGTAGCGCTTTTTGTTCTCTCGCACACGATGCTTCTTCGCTTTGCGCTTTAACGCCTCGGGCAGTTCCATTGGCTGGATGGAGAGGTGCCCTTTCCAGACCATGTTGTAGAGGGTACGGGAACAGACCATCTCCGACGGCTCGAACAGGCTGTGTCGCTTGGCATAGCCACAGCAGGCATCCAGGGACCACTTGTGTTCCCGGATTTGCCGAACCACCCAGCTGGTAAAGTTGCTGCAGACGCCCGCTTTCGGATGCCTGTGGCAGGACACTCTGTTGGCCCTATAGACGGCTTCTCCCAGCGTGGGGGAGTAACCTGGAGCTTTCCCCTTGTTGCTCTTGCGGGCCGGTGTGCCTCGCCGAAGCTCATTCGTAACGGTGGACGGGGCGCAGCCTATCTGTCTGGCGATGGCGCGTGGGCCGAGGCCTTGCTTCTTGAGGACTTTGATGGCTCCTCGGTCTTCCATGCGAAGATGCTGTCCCTTCTTGCGTTCTGCGGATTCTGTGATACAATGATGGCAGTCCATAGTGATTGCCCTCCCTCTGTAGAAATTGTGTGGTAACTTCATTCTACCACGGGGAGAAAAATCACTATGGATTTTTTACTCAAGTGTCCAACTTGATTTTACAATCAACCATTTAGTTTTCTTCTGTGTCTGGAAGGTCGTTCAGCGCGTCCAACAACCGGTCAATGTTTGCGGCAACCATTTCTATGGTCGCATCAGACAAAATGTGCATTGCAGCCTTCGCCTTATCGGCCGTTTCCATGTTGTAATACCCTATAATCACGTCGTCTGCCGCATCCGCCATGCCCACCATTGCTATTTTTTGAACGCCTTTTTCGGATATCTTGTGCAAAAAATTCGTCACGATCTCCCCATATGGTTGAGTCATGTCATCGCTTATAATCACTGTGCTCATATGTTCTCACTTTCTTCGCCCGTCCCTTTTCCGGGGCGGGCGTTTTCTTTTTTCCTCATCGAGCGCGGCGCCGACACAGGAGAGGGCGAATACCAGCGCCGCCAGCGGAACGATCCACAGCGTGCGCCACGCTTCATTCGGCATCGCAACCGCCCTTTTCACGTACCGCGTCAATGGCATAGTGTAGAAGCTTTCTTTCCGGGCCATATTCAGTTTTCTTTTGCATCTGCTGCAGAAACCAGATGACTTCCTGTGCATACTGTTTCTCTGGGTTCATTTTCAACTACTCCTCTCGACTCGGTGTCTGAATACTGCATATCTAAGGACTGGGATATAAGCGCTTCTGGCAGCTGCGCGCCGCAGATGTGGCAGAAGCGCGCGCCCTCGATGCGCTCTGAATTGCCGCAGCACGGACAGCAGCCTTCTTGAGCGCAAAGGATCTCCCTCAGTTCCTCCGGGCTTCGACGCAGCGCCTCATATGCCGCAAGACAGTCAATCGCTTCGCCTATCAGATATTCTCCATGAATCTGCACTGCCGCCATGCGCAGAGCGATGCGACCATCTTCCAACTTTTTTGTATATGTAGTGCGAATGCTCATAGAAAGGTCCCTCCTATTCAATTGTGGAAATCTCGGGCAACCACATTTTGGGGTTAAAGTTCAGCGTGTACTTATACTGGTTGACATCTCCGGATGTGACATCTTCCACCACATAGGTGACATTATCGCTCAGGCCGATAAAGTGCTTTTTGTACTCGCCGTTTTCGTCTTCAACCACAATTTCCAGCTGGTTATCTTCTGTGTCTGCCGTGATGCTCATTTTGCCTGTCATCTGGAATAGCACATCGCCTTGCAGGCAGTTGATCACTGTCACTTGTCTGATATCGTTAAAATTGTCTGCCTGCTGTGACAGGTTGTAGGACACGCGCTGCGCCTCGGTTTCGCAGCCTGCCAGTACTGCTACGAGCGCCAGAACGGTCGCAATGAGGCCAATTTTTTTCATTATGTATTTCTCCCTTCATTTTTGCACTGCAAATAATGCTCAGTCCGCATCCAATCTTCCAGCACAAAGACGGTTTCTTCCGGCCCCATCCCGTGCAGATCGCAGATGAAATCTCCATCGCCGATATATAAGCAATGGTCGCAAATCCCCGGATCGCATTCTCTGTTTCTATCCATTATCGCTCCTCCTCTGCTGGCTGCTGAAGCCATTTGACGCAGTGTTTCTCACACTCCGTGTCACACTTCCGCTGGTCGCCAATCTCACATACTGGACACTCAAATGTGCCATGTCCCATAAGTAGGTGTGCCAGCTCCTCATCGCTCATTGCCCGGATACGGTCGGCATTTGTAATTGTCTTCGGCACATACGCCCCGCACGGCCATGTCGAGCCCGAGCCTGTCCGGCAATCATCATACTTGGTACAGTTTTCGCACTTCATTATTACTCACGCCCTTTCGGTTTTGAGGGGTAGGCAATGCAACCTATATCAGAAAAGCAGACATATTCATTTTTCGCTTGAAATTCTTTTTCTTCCGCATTTACAATCATCCAGAGTGGCGCGGTATGGCCTATTGTAAAAACATCATCCAGGAACGTCACCCACACCGGCTGCCCGTCCATCCGCCGTAATTCCTCCAAGGTCAGCGGCTGCGGGTTCTCGCGCTCGGCTTGGGCGCGGAGGGCGGAAATCGCCATGCGTGCAGCTTCATGTTCTGATTCTGTGACAGAAAGCACAAGGTCGATATTTTGCATAGCCTTAATTGCTTCTTCAATCGTCATTTCGTACACTCCCTTTCCTCCAGCGCGGCCTCGGCGGCTTCGCGTGGGAATTGCGTTTTACATGAATAACAATAGTAATACTGCCAATCAATTCTGGGGAAAAGCCGCATCTTCCCACACTTTGGACATTTCAGCGCTTTGGGATCTATTTTGACACGTCCCTCCCTGTCCGCCTGCGCCAGCTCGCGGAGGCGGCCGGGCGTCATGCCAAGTATCTGCCCAGCTAATTTTAGTGTGGCGTCCTCGTTAAACGCCTTTTTCATATCCTCCGGCTCCAGACCGGTTTCCTCATAGGCGGCGAGGCGGTCAACCCAGTCTCCACTGTATTCTGTATCGCCAATTTTAAGCCGCCATTTCCCACCGTCAAAGTATGTATATCTTTCCATGTAAATCCTCCTACCATCTGCGACCATCAACAGGTTCAAAGCGATTCTGGTCGAGCCAATAATGCGGGCATTCGAGGAATCCGTATAAATAGGCCAGATAATCTTTTCCTACATTCGCATTCCCGCATCCAATGCCTCCGCCGTACAGGCATGTGGAGCAATTCCGCGGCACTTTTTTAAACTCATGTACTGCTATTTCTCGCATTGTGAATCCTCCCGGCGCTGGCCTCTGCTGCAAAAATCATCTGGTCCGCAGAACACAGTCTTATCGTCAGCATCGTAACGATTTCTTTCGCATTGCCCGCCGACATTGATACCATATTCGGAGGTTACAAGCCCCGTGCCAAGAGTGTCAAACGCTTCTGGCTCCATATCTTCGTAACCTTTTTCTTCTCCATTGTTCGTAAGGATGTGCGCTGGATGATAATAAATACAATCCTTGCACCGCACCACTTTCACCACATCCGGCCCTAAGTCGATATCAATTGGGCCGTGCTTCAAGTGTTCGTTGCACTTTGCCATGGGTTCAAACGCTGGAATGTGTACTTTCATCGCCATTCCCCTCCATCAAGCGACAAGCAAGCACATTTGCAATAATTGATATAATCATCGTATCGCACAAGCACGGTGTCGTATCGTTTAAACTTTTTACAAAAACCAATCTGCAATTCCACGGGCTCATCGACTTTGCACACATTGCCGGCTCCATAACCGGAATTCTGCCATTCAGAGAGAGAATATAGTTCTGCTTTTTTCGGAAATATGGTATACCCTCCGAAACTTCTTTTTTCTCCGTCTTGTGTCCGACTTCCCCAAAGCACACACGGTTTTCCGAACTTCCATCTGTGCTCTGTATGCTTTATGCTGATTGCAAGTAAATTTCGTTCATTGTTCATCGCCATTCCTCCGTTAAACAAGCTCTACGGGCGGTGTCGGAATTTCTTGTTCAATGGGTCTCCATAAATGCAGACAATATTGATGCTGGTCTACATACTGCGATTGTGCCGGATGAAACTGAATCACCGTTTCCTCAGGCTCAAAAAACAGATTTTTCACCGCGCACATTTCTTCCCATGTAGGACATCTTTTCTGATTCTTCGGCGACACGCTTACGTGCTCCCAGCCTCTACCGTTTGAGGCAATACAGAATAGCGCTCGGCCATTCACAAAAATCTTAAAAGCCCCATTCTTATCGTCGCCATTGCTCCCGCAGTATTTGCGCACATCCAGACGCCATTTATCCAATGCATGTAGATCTCTCATTCGCTTATCATCCTCCATAACTCGCTGCCTTTTGCTTTTAACGGCCTCTCCATTTGCTCTTGCCTTCGTGACTCACTGCTTCCACGCAAGAGACCCCGCAGCCCCAACCGCTACCCGGGATTATGTGATTTTCAGTTCCGATACTCTAAACACGCTTTATAGTTCGCAGTGAGCGCGTCGAACGCAGCGGCACTTCCGCCTGCGTCCGGGTGCATTACCTTTGCCATTCTTTTATATTGCGTCTTAATCTCTTCTTCGGATTCCGGAATATCCGTGAAACCCATCGCTTGAAAGCACGGAGGGACAGCAGCGCGCGGTGCCGGCAGAGCCTTCATTCCTTCAATCCAGCTTTGCAACTCGTAGATTCCCCGTTCAGTCATGCGGGCGATATCCTCCAGCGTCATGACAAGCTGGGCAAAGAGATCACTTACGTGCACGATATTCTGACCGTGCGTCTTGGCCTTTTCGACGCTGTGCTCGAAACGATAAAGCTGTCCGTGGTATATAAATTCGATGAAGCAAGCCGCACGCGTCCAGTCGTAGTTGTAGCTCTCTGCACCAAGCCGTTCCATTACACGCGCCAATTTGGCTTCATAGTCCCCGGAGTAGATTTTCCTGCTTGGCATCATGTACCCTCCTTGGTCTTCACCGGGAGAACCAGCGCGCGGTATTCGTCTTTTTCCATCTGCGCCGGACGGAGACGCCCCGCAAAGTAGATCGTCAAATCGTCTGAATCAAAATGCTTGATTGCATCTATCAGATAAAGGCTGTTGAATGCAATGTCAAATCCGTTCAACTTCTCAAAACCACCTGCAATGTCTTCCGCATAGTTCCCCGTTGCGGATTTAGCCGAGATCGTACACTTGTCTGTGTCGAACCTCAACATAATGATGCACTTGTCCTGATTCGTGGCCAGCAAGGCACGCCGCAAAGCGTCCATCGTTTCTTTTTTAGGGAGCCGGGCACACATCGGTGGCTGTGAAAGGAACGCTCTTTTGTAGTCCATAAAAGAATCCGCAATGAGCCGCGTCACCATCATGTATTCTCCGATCTCGATATACGCCGCTGATGCACTGGCTTCAATTTTTACTGACTCAGCCTCGCCCAGTGACATGATTGCCTTTGCTGCCACCATTGGCAATATAAAATGGAACTCGCCCTCATGCGGGATTGTTGTCCACACAGAACGGTATCCGTCACAAGCAACGATATTCAACGTCGCACCGTCTGCGTCGAAAAATATCCCACCAAATGCAGGCTTTTTATCTTCACGGCTTACGGCATAAAGCACATTCGAAATCGCGTTAAACAACGCCTCGGCGGGAATCTCTAAGGCGTGATTTGGACTCTTAGGACGCTGATGAAGCACCATTTTACTGGCGTCAAGTCCCTCCTGTTTGCTTGTGATCGTACCCGCGCCTATCGTTACCATATCTTTTTCGTCTGACTCAATCGAAATCATCCCATCCGGCAGGCTCTCAATAAGTGCGACTGTCTTTGCTGCCAGAACCGTCGGATGCTCCATAGATGCCGGCAGTTTCGCCGATATCTGCATAATTTCATTGACAGCTGTAACGGTATCGCCGTCAATCAGCATTCCCGCTGGTATCGCTCCCTGCTTGCTGCACGGCACCGCGCCGCGCAGATTTGCGAGTTTTGGGGCGATTTCATATTTTTCGATATACATTTTGAGTCCTCCTATAAAATTCTATATTCCGCCGTGCAGCTGCTCCGGCGTTCGTTTTCTTATGCCTTTTGGCGTGCCGTCATCTCTTCGATGATTGCGTCCAATGTATCAGCGCCGCCCCATATCTGCGCGTGATGCTCCAGGCACGGCCTGTGAACGTACCACAGGCGCCGGGGCGCTGTACGGCCCACACGTACCATCAGCGCCAACATCTCCCTTGTAGGGCTTTCCTGGCCGCATATAGGGCACCGTCCATAGTGGTACGCGCGATATTCGTCGCTGGTGTTGGCATTCTCCCGCAGCAGCTCTGCCGGATATTCCTGCGGTGCGCCGGGGAGCCACTGATCGCGCAGATTGTTGCGGACAAATACCGGCGTACCATTCGCCGCGGCTATTTCAACGATTTCTTTTGCCCACACGGCTTGCATTTTTTCATTGATTGCCGCTCTTCCACTTTCTGCACTAAGTACCACCCACGAAACGTTTCGGAGCTGCGTATGCCCTGCCGGATTCGCAAATGAGCCGGACACAGGTTCGATCAGAGCGAAGCTGTTCACGCCGTGCGCATTGAACGCCGTATCCTGCGAATTCTCAAGCACCGTGCCATACCAATAGTTCGAGCGCACCGGGAGTTTCCCCGCCCGCCATAACGCTTCGTACCGCCACGGCGTTTTTGTGATAAACATATACCGATGATATGGATACCTTGCGCAGCTCTCAAATACTTCTTCAATCCATTTGTCAGGCACCCACTCCCCGAACATATCTCCCATATGCCCAACCAGAAATCTGCGGCTGACTTTTATAAGACCCGGGTTATCATCCCTGTAACGGTGGCGCGTCGGGAAAAATCCAAACGGTAGCGCAATTATGTTTCTACCCGAGGAAAAGGGTTCTTCGAGTTCAAATAATCGGGCGTCCTTATCACCTTTGCAGCGCGGGTCTGTGATATGGTGGCGCACATCTATTGATGCGCAAAACGCACGTTTGCGCGGCACGCATGCCGTGCATTCCCGCATGCATCCCGTAATGGGCGCCCATGCGAAGTCCGCCCACTCCAACCGGCTTCTGTTCATTATCTGTACTCCTTTCCCGTTTTGGTGTCTCGCAGGTGAATTCGATTCTGCACTTCGAGGCCCAAACCGTCGGCCAGTGCTTTTACGATGTGGATGTAGTCCTGCACCACTTTCTCCCGGTCAGCAGATTCCCGCGCTATTCCTTTCAACGCCTTGTATGCCGTGGGATCTGGGCACCCGCTGGCATTCAGTTTAGGATTTTTTATCATCAAGCATTTCCGCCTTTATGTAATAGTCATATGCTCCGCTCGCTTTCCCGGCGCGGTGCCGCCGTGTCATTTGCACGGTATATCCTGCCTTGAGCAGCATCCTCCCGAGGTCGAGCCGCTCTGGCGCGGTCAGATTGTTCACTTGAATTTCCATACCATCACCCGCACTTGTTTTCTATCAGATCGGCTATCAGTTCTTCCACCAGCAGTTTTCCCGCCAGCTTCCCGTTGCGTATAACAGTCTGTTTTTCTTTGAGTTCTGCGAATTCTGCAAGCCTTAATCCCCTTGCGCGCTGCGCCAGCATCTTTTCGTCATCACCAATACGAGAAGCTACAACACGCTGCCATTCCTCCAAGAAGGGCGCGGCCTCTTTCAAGTCGTCGTACTGCTCGTTCCCGTAGCTTCTCTTTTGCCGAATCGTCCCTCCGGGTTCTACTTCGAGCGTGTACCACGGTACGTCTGGTTTCTCTGCCCGCCGTAAGAACATGATGTAGCTCTCACGCTCTGAGATTCGCTCATAATATCTATCGCTTCGGGGCACGCAATGGTCCAGGAATTCTCCATCTGAAATAATATCTGCGGCGCCCTCAGGGACGCAGATGCAGAAGGTGTCTCCGGCGTACTCGTACAGTTTTTTTGCTTTTCGCATGATTTTTTTGATGGAGAATTTTTCTTCAAGCGCCTGCGCCCGTGCCTCGATAGCGGCTTTTCTTTGGCTCGCTCTGGCCATTGCCTGCTGTTCTTTCACTTGGCTTGCCAGTTCATTGTGCCGGCGTTTAAGGTCCAGCGGGAAACGGACGATATCAAGCTCGAGCTGCAGCCCCAGCTTTTCCGCCATTCTGATATAGTCGATCCAATCGGACGTGATGTGCGAATCAATCACTTTTCCATTTCCGCCGTTTCTTCGCGTACACTGTCTGAGATATTTCAGCACTTTCCCGGTACCAAAGCGTTTGCCGAGCCGTTGAACTTCTGCGGGAGACCATATCTCTTTCACCATCTTCAAATTTTCTTCAGTAATTGCCAAGCCGGAAGCTTTCCAGTTGTACGCGCGTTCCACGGCTTGCAGATCGTGCGTTTTCCCCGCAATCCGCATTTCCTGCCGATTCAAGCCGAATACACCATAGTAGGTTTTGCTCTTGAGATTCAGCCATGTATGCCGACACGCCCCGTAGAACAGCTTCAGGAACTCATTGCACCATCCCGTTTTTATAAGCGATTCCAGCATGGGGACAGTCTTTATTTTTCGCCACAAAAGACATATATCCATGATGTCGGCCGACTTATAGTAGCGTTTCACCCAACTCATACCAAGGTGTTTTTCTACTTGTTTTTCGAGTCCTTCGTCCATGTAGACCATAGCGCTTCCCGAATACATACCTTGTGAACAAACGAACATTTTTTCGAGGGCAGCGTTCTGTGCCATCACATACTCCGAGCGTTTTTCTTGCCATCTGTACTCACTTTTCCAGTGGATGGCTTTTCTTTTCGTGTCAATGAGGTAAATATCTCTGTTGTAAACTTCCAGATTTGCTTTCTTCTCGTGGAAACTGAAGAACACCAAAAATCTCCGAAGCCATAGACCGTCTGGCGTCTCCTGCGCCATTACAAAAGTGCGGGCTTGCTCTTTCCGCTTCGCGCCATATCTTGTATTGTGTGCAAGCATCGGTTTTCCGCACGCCGCACACTTCGTCATGCCAAGGTGTGATAGCGATTCTGCTTCCGTTGTGTATTCCCCGCCGCAGCTGTCACATCGCACATCCTGCACCCACATATTGCCCGGTTCTCCTCCCGGCAAAATCGTTTTCACTTTTCGATTTTTGAACCACAGGAACACCGCGTCGCTGCAACTCTTCAGGATGCGTTTTTCAAAATCGTCAGGCAACGGCGGGAGGCGGTTCATATATTGACGCGTTTCCTCTGCTTGGCGCTGGTTTCTTTCGCTCCGCAAGCGTCGCGACCGAGCGTTTTGTGCCTTATAAATCAGTTCCATCGGGGAGATCTTATCGGTGCATCCGAAATATTCCCGCAAGAGGCGTTCCTCCTCCTGCATAATGGAAACCTCGCGGTATCGCAGGCTACCGCCGTGCTGAGCGGGTTCAACCCATTCCACACGCAAATCCCTTCGATCTGCAGCCTTATTTCCCCGCAGTGTGCCGGTCCACTCTTCTCCGTAGAAGTACCACACAACCAAAGGTGACTTAGCTCTATCCCATACGGCAACCGTCAGCACATCACCTTTGATGTATCGGCCCGCCGCAATGCCCGTTGCGACTGTTGCCCGAAGCGGCCCGGAGCAGGAGACAGGAGAAGCTTTCGGCTGTGGACACAATGCCAAGAATTCTTCCGCCTTTGTCATGCCTGCACCGCCTCTCTCAATTCGGACATGCCGTATTCGTGACCCGCACGCACCTTTACTCCATCAACTTGCGCGATCACATATTCTCTAACTTCGCCCATCTCTTCCCGGGCCAACAGTATCCAGGAATTCATTTTTCCCGTCGCCCGTGGCTCCTTATCACGGCACACATGGAACGGGCCTTGGTCTACGACCTTATTTCTCGTGCGCTCCGGATGCTGCATCATGTATGCCACAGCCGCCATCAGATAGCGTTCTTCGTCCAGCTTCGCAAGCGTCGTCAGTTCCGTGCAGCTGATACGGGTATCTACGCCGTCTTCGTCGATATCCCCGCCTGCCTCCACAATCCAGAATTCGTTCTTGCCATTCCATTGGTAATAGCAAAGGCAGTCGAGAGGATCTTCCGCACAATGAAAACCACCGGCGGCACATTTCGCTTTATCCGTCACGTTACGGCCTTTCTCAAATTGATAGTTCCTGCATACGAGTCCCGGGCCGAATGCCTTGTACGCGATCATTCTCCGTCCGCCCCCTCTCCAAACAATGAGATCTGAATGGCTCCTGTCTCTTGCGGCTGCACGCGCTTTGCCTTCTCCTTTTTTGCGGGCGCCGCTTTTTTCACTTCCGGCTGCTTTTCCTTGTTCGTCTGGCCCACCGGGTCTCCCTTCTCTGGGATCTCGCCCAGCATCGGTTCTTCCCCGGTTGTTATTTCCATCCAAAACTGCACCCTTGCATTTGGGAAATAGAATTGTGCTGCGCGGCGATATACCTCAATATCTGAGATGGAGTATCCTGCGTTTTTCAGCACTTCTGCGCAGCAGGCTTCCAAGGAGCCGCCCGACGTCACCGCTTGGGCAAATTGTGTATCTTTTGAGAATTCCTTTAAGGCCCTTGCCACATGCCCGGCAATCGCCTGTGCGTTCCGCTCTCCTGTGAAAGACGACAATTCTGAGTCTATTTTCATTCTCGCCAGACGTGTGATATCCGTGTTGATGCCCAGTGCTTCCGTTTCCTCGTTCCAAAACGCCTCCCTCTCTGCTGCCGCCACTGCGTGCGCATCGCAGAGTTGGTCGTATTTTTCCCGGTTGCCGAACATGCGGCAAGCCAACGCATCGTTGGTGATTTCAAGATTGTGTGTGGTGGGTTCCATAGTCTTTCCTCCTGTCAAAATAGGCTCATTTGCCCGTTTTTTCTTACGAACAGCTCCGCTTCGGGCACCGTCCGGGGCAGTTCTGGTTCCACGATCTCCGGCCGCGTTTCCTCTGGCCCGCTTTTCTCTTCCAAAGGCTCCTGCTTTTTGCCAGCGATCATTGCCATGCAGGAAAGCAACGTCCATTCCACCGGGTGCAGCGTGGCTATAAGCGCCCGGTCATCTTCAGCGCCGTCTGCCGTGGTGATTCCTATGCGTTCCCGCAAAAGCCATCCGTTCCACAGGTATACCGGTGTGTACCAGCGTGAAAAGACTTCACATGTAAGAGTATTCGCGTGTTCGACCACTGCCGGGATGCCGTAAAGTGATAGCTGGATATATGCCATACAGGTGCATTTAAAGTCCAAGTCGCACGCCAGCGCCACCATGTTCGCAGCTGGGCTTTTTTTCTCCTTCAGCAGCACTTTCGCCGCCGAGATCACCATCACGCCGCTGCCGCAGGTCGGTTCGCACAGCATGATGTAATTCTTTCCTTCTGGCGGTTCCTGGACTCCGCTTATTTGTGCCATCATGTCTGCAATGCTCTGCGGGGTAAAAAACTGCCCCTTGTACTTGTTGTGCAACTCCAGGTCGTGAAACACTGCCCCCAAGATATCTTTGGGCCCTTCCATCGCCATCGCTTGGTCTGCCGCCTGTACCAGAACCGTGAACATCTCTGGAAATACTGATTGCTCATCTTTCCGGTAATGGGCAATCGCCTCCATATAGAGCTTTTCCCGTTCTTCCCGGTGTACCGGGTCAACCGCATTGCTGATGGCTGTTGCTGCCATAGTTAAGAAATCGTTGAATACACTCCATGTGCTGTACTTTTCACCCAAGCCTTGAATCATCTTTACCAGCTTTTTCTGGTGTTCGTTCAGCATTACTACCTCCTGTATCTCTGTGTCAGATGCGGCAAATCCCTTTCGCATTCAATCCCGAGCATCGCGTCCAATTCGTCCGGCGCATTGTACAGACAAGTCATGAGATATGCCACCGGGTTCGCAATGTCTTTATCAGCTGCATTCAGCCTGTCCAGCGCCAGCTTTACGGCGTCTGTATCAAGGCGTTTGAGCTGGGATATAACCTGTGTCCTCGGGAGCCTTTCTCCGCGTATCTGCGTGCTCTGGTTGCGTACCATGCGCCGTAGAGCATCTTTCAACGTGTGTCTCCATGGCTTTTCTATCTCATTCCAGTCGATTTGTTCGCAAATCAGAGTGTATTTGCTTTGCAATGCTATCTCTTCTTCCGATGCTGGCGTAGCGCGCGGCTGTGGGGTACACTCTTGGCCCAATAGCTCAGGCACGAACGGGATAATGTGGTATATCGTCGGGCGCCGGCCTTCCTGTTCTCGAAAACTGATTCTTTGTAGATTTACCAGCTGATTTCGGGCGATATAAAAAGTGTTTTTGCTGCACCGCGCGCGGTTTTGCAGTACCGCGGACGAAACGGCAAATTCGGCTGGCCACATCGCTTTATTTGCAGTTATCATGAGCGCGTGCCAGAGGGAAATTGCCGCCGGTGAAAGTTCATTGCCTTCCAGCCATGCGTAAAAAGCATTGATTTCTGAGATGTATTTCAGGCGCTCACCCCCTCCGGCGCACCATTGACCGTTCTATTCCGTCCGGCGTGCCTCCTGATGTTGGTGCAGGTAGATATACTCGCCGCCGCGCCGGATATTACGGCATATGAATTCGTCGGCCTGCTGCCGTGACAGATGCGTTTCCATTGCGCGCCGCTCATATGTGTATTCTCCTGCAAATTTCTTCGCTACTACCGCCTTGCGGATCTCTTCCTCATCGTGATTTGCTTCGACCAGATACAGGTCATACCCCGGCGCGGAGATTTCCCGCAAACTGCCCGTGTCCGTGGCATAGAACGCGCGCTCTCCATCTTCGAACCGCAATTTATATCCACAGTTCGGCACGTCGTGCCAAAGCCGTACCGGCTCCACCGTAACCGCCCCGTAATCGTAAACGTGTCCCGGTTCAATGACGTCAATATTTTCCGCAGGTACAAGCCGCGCCAGCTCTGGCACAAGCCAACTTCCCGCGCCGAATCGGAGCGTCGGCCGTTCATGCGCCAGCGCGGCCAGCGTAGTGCGGTTGAAGTGGTCTCCGTGGATGTGTGTCAGCAGCACCAGCCGTAGGGCCGGGTATGCCCCGGCCAGCGCCTTGAAGGGCACGCCGCAATCTACCAGCAGCCAGTAGTTGAGCAGCACCGCATTGCCCTTGCTGCCTGTGGATATAACATCACATGCGATCATTGACCCGTTCCTCCTACAAATCGTCCATGCTCACCATGACCGGCTCTTTCTCCGGCATACGGATAGCGTCTGCGACCGTCTCACGCCGCTGCCCCTCGCCGAGCGCGGCAGGTTCGCTCACTGATGCTGCTTCCGGCTGCAGTTCCGGCATATCTTCCCTTTCCGGGAGAAGTTCTGCATTGATTTCCTTTCCGTCCGCTTCATAGGCCCGTTGAAATTCAGTGCTCATGCTTCCCCAATGGCTGATAAGCTGGCGCAGCATGGTCTTTTTTCCCATAGCGTCGAAGTCCTTATACCAGAAGCTGCTGTACTTCCACATATCTTTCTCCGCCACCTCGCCGCGCTGTATCGCCTGATATGCTTCAGCGCTGAACGCAGGGCTGTATCGGTCGGCATGTTCCATCATTTGTTCAAGGCTCCAGTACATGGCTTTCATAAAGCCGTTCAGCTCTTCGAAAAAGGCATAGTACCCGATTGTCGGCAGCTCTCGGCGCTTCTCCCAATTCAGAATTGGATGCACCTTGATTTCTTCCGTAAAAGGATTGTAGCTTTCCAATTCGCCCGCTTTGACCTCAATGACATTGATATGTCTGTACACGCCGGAACGCTTTGCCAGTTGGATATAGCCTTTGTACCCGAGGACGAATTGCGCCTTGGCTTCGGTCTGGCACATCCATTTGCCCTTGCTATCTTTGAGATGCTCACCATTCTCATCGTACAGCCACAGTTTTTTGCCGTCCGGCCCTTTCAGCGCATTTTCAAACGGAATCATATAGAACTGTCCGAGCTGCGGGCTGGGCGAGAGATTCAACGCTTCTCCCAGCAGCGCCGCAGTGAGGACGGAACCCGCATCACAATCCTGCAATCCCGGGTTGACGGCCACAACGGATGAAATGCTCGCGATGAACCGGTTAGCCCGCGCAGGGTCGTTCAGGGTGTTGCGTATAAGGTTCTGGTAGTCTTGCTGGGTGATTGCCACCGACCACTTCGGTTTTTTACGTGTCACTACCTGATTACTCAAAATCGTATCCTCCCTCAGTCAAAAATTGCTTCAGTGCGCGCAGCTCCGTGCGCGTGCCGCGCACCGTAAAAGTCAACTGTAAAATCTCCCTGTTGGATGGGACAGGCTCTTTCTGTGCCGCGGGCGGCGCCATCTCCACCGATGCATCCATCCTTTGCTGGACCGTTGTTTCTTTTGGTGGTTTAAATGCGGACGGGGCCGGGTTTGCCTGCGGCGGGTTTTGTTCGGCACACTCCGCGCTGACCTTGGCCGCAGCCGCTGCTTTCAGCGCCTTTTCCGCCGCGATGCGCTCTTTTTTCTCCTTCTCCTTTTGAAGCGCCTCATATCGTCTTTGTATCAGCCTTATGGAGTCCGCCAGAAGCAAAGTTTGCTTGTACTCGACCATGATTTCATCAGCGTGCTCCTGCGTCTCTATAAGGCCGATTTCCGACGCTATGCGGGACACAAAGCTCTTTGCCTTTTCCTTGAGACTCTTTTCACTGGCCGAGAGCGTCACGGTTATCTCTGCCTGCTCGTACTTGAGCCAGTCGATATTCGCCGCCACGCAGCATTCTTCAAAATAGGTTTTAACCTTTTCCTTTTTTGCTTCTTTCAAGCCGTTCTCAACATCTGCAATCTTGCTGCCCAGTTGCTCGTTTGCCGGACCATACACATCCGTAACGCAGGTCTTATAAATCGCTTCCAGCTTCTCATACGGCTCCATTACAGCTTTCTTTGCGGCAATGCGCGACTGTTCCAAAGCGCTGAACTCGCTGTTTAATTCGGCCCGAACCTTTTTCACCGTTTTAACGGTCTCCTCCGAAACGACCATTTGCATGGCGTCGGCCACACGCTTTTCAGCTTCTTCCTTTATCAGGTGTAGATGCTCCTCAAACTCCGGGAGCTGCTTCACGATTATCAAGCGTTTCTCGTTTGCCTCTTCCACAATGTTCTCCTTTCAGACTTCTGCTGCGCATACGCAGTATCCCATCAGCGCCAGCAGTTCCGTTGTGCTCATACGTTCAATGCATTCCAAGTGATACAGATCCCCGTCTATGTCCACCACTTCTTCCCCGGGATAGATTGGCTGCGCACAGTCTGTACATGTCCCGGCCCGCGCGCGCTCCCGCGCGTTCGGGCAACCAGTCAAGCATGGCACATGCCCGCACTCACAACACATCTTCCTCTCCCTCGCATTCTCCGGGCTGCGGATATGCTCCGCAGGTCTGCACCTGCAAGAATATGTACGTTTCCAATCCCCGGTTTTTTATCTGGCTGGCATTCTTCATGATCGTGGCCGATTGTCCAGTTTCCTGTGTGAGATAGCCGTAACGCCTGCACAGCTCTATGACTTCCTCCCACTGCTCATCCCTGCGCGCCGCCAGTTCGTTGATGCCCTGTTCCGTCATCCGCAGTCCCTCCCGAATAAAGAAGTGCCGCCGGCATATTGCTCCGGCTCAGGCAGCGGTGTGCGGCGCGGATCGCGCCGCCTGTACTCTGCCGGCCGGGCAGGCCCGAAGGCTACCAGCGGGTAAAAAGCTTTCATAATATTCGCCTCCACAGTTGATTTTTTCGGAAACCGTGGTACAATAAGGATGTGTGGTGGGTCCTACTGCTTCGGCGGTGGGGCCTTTCCTTTTGTACAGGCGTTGGCTCAGGCCAGCGCCTTTTTCGTTTCCAGCCATGCAATAATGTCCTCTCGCTTGATCGTGCCGCCCTCGTGCGGCATCACTGTTATAAAGTCCTGCTTGAATTGCTGGTGCAGCTCGTATGCCGTCCGTTCTTCCACATAAAGGGAAAGGATATTGAGCGCCAGGTCCGCCGGGCCGCTCCCGCCATATCCCCACTCGATTCCGGACGGGCTGTGATAGCGAATCCGCTGCGGAATATTAACATGCGCTTTCCCGTCCGCATCCCGGCTGCAGGTTACATCTGCAGTCAGCAATGGCATCGGCTCTATCTTCTTCCGCTTTGCCGCCTGCGGCATGCGCATTCGTATTCTCGGTGACGAACCTGCCGAGCGTGTTGCCTTTGAGGTCGAGTACAACGACTTCCCGAACTCCTTGGCGTAACATACCGGCCCGTACCCCGCCTCCACCGCCGCTGGCGTCGTAAGTATCCTGTGGCATTTTCTGCACCTTGCCGGCATTACGCACACCTCCAAAAAACATGTGGTTTGTGGCCCAAAGAGCGAACAGCGCCGCGCCGGCCGTCAATATCCATTCCCCTCCTACGGCCCAATAGCCGCGCTCTGCATACGCATATGGGATTGCCCAGCGTGCCACCGCCCAGCCTGCCAGTACCGTTGCCAGCAGCTCCACAGCGACGATAAGCGCATATGCCAGTGCCAGCCGCCTATTCTTCCTGTGTCTCATATGGCCACTCTCTTTCACACTGAAATTTCTGTACCACGGCCCATTCATCATTCGGGAGAATGACACCGTGGAAGTCCTGCATTGCTTCATCCCTTCCGCATCCGTCACAAACCGTGATGCCTTTGAAATGCCGTGACGCCGCATTGGTGTGCAAGCGCTGTTTCATGCGGTACCTGCCGCAGCGCGGACATGGGATAAGGTCGGCGCGATCAGCGTTGGTATTCTGCATATCCGCATATCGCCTCAAGAAAAGCTCTGTTGAACCGTCAAGAGACAAACGCTCCTTTTGACAGTCACATTTTTCTCCCGGGTCTAAATGGGCGCCGCACTCTGTGCAAGTACTGTATTGCACGACAAAACCTCCTCTACCTGGTCTTCATCCACGAAATACTTTTTGCAGAAGAACCGGGACGGGACGCAGCCGCGGCGCGTCATATAGCCTTGTTTCTCCAGCTCCCGGTTCAGCTCCGAGATAATCAAATATGCCTGCGATTTGCTGTACCCCGTTATCGCCATCACATCATCCGATGTAAGGAACGGTCTCATTTCCATCACCTCAATCCGCAAATTTCACGGCCATAATAGCGGCCGAAACATCGTCAAGTTCTTTCAGCACCCTTTCCCAGCGGGGCCGCTCTTCGGGCGAAATTACGCCATCACAAGTGATATCCAGCACCTCTTCACGGCACTTTAGAAAGTCGTTCAGCTCCTTCTGGAGCCGCAAAATAGCCGTCGGGAGATCCTGCAATTTCACATCCGGCAGGAAGGATGCGCACGCCTCGCTTGTCCTGAGATGGGATACCGCAAGGTACTGGCAGTTGTAAAGGTCCATCATGCGCACAACCACTTCACCCGGCGGCACGCGCCTCCCCGTTTCATATGCGCGCAAGCTCTCCACTGATATGTCCAGTAGTTCAGCTGCACGCTCCTGGGAATAACCGGCTATTTCGCGCGGCTTTTTATAGATATTTCGGTTTTCCGTCTGCATGGTGAATTTTCCTCTCTGGCGGTAAAATAGTAATGGCTCAGGTTTTATCCGCCGCGTCTATGATCTTCGCCGCTTTCGTCAGCACTTCGTTGGCGCAGCCGACAACATAATTCCCTGACAGGATGCTGGAAAGCGTGGATTCCGAAAGGTCCGGGAAACCGTCTTTGCGAAGTTCCCCTAAAAGCCACCGCTGCGTGCTGGGCTTTCCCTGTTTTTTCAGGATCTTCAGCTTGATGCCGATATCCAGTGCGTCTACTCCCATGTTTCTCTCCTTCCGTCGTTAAAAAGTTATTGCGCAAAACCGCTTGAAATGGTATCATTTGAGTGGGTATACAGATGCTTTTTTGGATGTACGTCCATAAGGCTTATTTTGTTATGGCCATTTCCCCTTTCATTTGGCCGAAGCAGCCTTTCAAGCGTACCTCACCGGGAGGGATGGTTACCGCGCGAAAGGCAGGCGCGGCATCCGTCAAGATACGCTTGAAGCGCCGCTCCGGCGCTGTGTTTCAAAAAGGCATTCCCGCCAGCGCCTTAGAAAAGCTCTTCCACAGTGCTGTTCAGTGCCTTGGCTATCAGTTTGGCGATATCCGCTTTGGGAATGCGGCTTCCTGCTTCGTATCGTTGGTAGCAAATTGGCGTTACTCCCGCCTTTTGAGCAATTTCTACTTGCGTTAGGCCCGCTCTTTGCCGTGCTTCTATAAGCTTTGTATTCTTCATCACATTCCCGCTTTCCGGCTTTAACTTATCCATTCGGTTAAGTCGTGCCCTTATTATATATTAACCATTTGGTTAAGTCAAGTCTTTTTTCAAAATTATGGGAGGGCATATTTTTGGCTTCTTTTACAGAACGAATTCAAGAATTGCAAAAAACGTCTGGTGCGCTCAAAAAGGATATTGCTGCATCTGCTGGGCTATCAATAATGGGCTACTACCGATATGAGCAAGGAGACCGCCAGCCAACGCTTCCCGTCCTCATCGCCCTCGCGGACTACTTTGACGTATCTCTGGATTACCTTGTGGGCCGCTCGGATGTGAAGGAGAAGCAATGAGCCATTTGCGCGACTTTGCCGACCGCATTGACGCCCGTAAGCCTTAGTCGTCAGAAACGGTCGTTCTCCGTTCAACACAGAAATCAAAGTGCACTGCTTCAAAAAGAGTCTGTTTCGCCTGCTCGGAAAGATGTGCCATTTTGGCGACAGACGGCTCTTGCTTGTCCAATTCGTTTCTTATCGCAACGACCGCATGATAAGACAGCCGAATGAGTTCTTCCAGCTCGGATATATTGATTACCCGTTCGCTTACGTACTTCATGATTTTCTCCTTTTAACCCGTTGTGGTTGCTCACCGTTGTTGTCTCTTCGGCCGCGCCGAAGATCCATTGTGGCATCGAGGTATCGTTTCCACATCTTCTGAGAGATGCCCCTGCCGGAAACTTCTAACTGCTTCGTTAAACCGAAACATCTTTTCGAGTTCCAGGCCCAGCGCTCTGCTGTGAAGCGTCATAAGCTGTTTGGTGGTTTCACTGAGCACATCTTCTCCCGTGTAATAGTCACAGCGCAGATCAACGTACTGGCGAAATAAATTGCGGTATATTATGCAATCATTCTCGGGACATGTGATTTCAAGCACACCGCCTACCGCGGCAACTTTGCATGGGATGCGATAGAATTCCATGATGGTTCCTCCTTGTGTGGTGTTCGTGCTCACCGTTCAGCACGCCCCGCTATTAATTCGCTGCCCTATGGGCAAATTCATAGTGAGTGAGGTGCATTTGCATTGAACAAACTTTTGAGTTTACCCGTTCCAATACACAGACCAAGCAGCCACTGGCGCGCGCGCCACTAAGCTGCGGGCAAGTACCACCTGTGTGCCGCCGGCTAAGGGTAGTCCGCTCAACGAGCGGGCTGGTGGAACCGGAACCACCTAAGCGGCGGCGTGACCATCTTGTCCTATCTTGCTTGTCGGACACCCGGCGGGTTATGACGCCTCTGATGCGCCGAAAAACACCGCGGCCGGAACGGTCATTGAGGTAAACAACTTCGGGGGTTCCGCCTCTTCGTAGCAAGCGCAAGGGGCGGGGTTCTGTTCATTGCAGCGGAACGCGCTGAACGGTGAGCACGATTATTTCTATTCGGGGTTGGTATCGCCCGAAGATGTCATACTATCACCGAACAGCTTTCGCGGATCGTCATAGCCGAACAGGTTTAGCAGCTTGATAAGGACGTCATACGATGGCTTGCGGATACCTGCTTCGATATTTCGATATGCAGCCTTTGTGATACCTACCGCATGAGCTACCTCGGTTTGCGTTAATCCCCGCCTAACCCGCTCTGTTTTAATCATCTGGCTCAACTTTTCTCCTTTCTTTCAAAAGTATTCAATTTGAATACATCCACATTATAGTATTCAGTTTGAATACTGTCAAGGGGTGATTTAATGTTTTTTTCTTTTTCCTTTGAACCGTCGGTCTTTGCTGCACGAATCAAAGCCTTGCGAATTTCCCACAACCTGACAATGGATGCGCTCGCAAAAGAGATTCATGCGACCAAGGCCACCATAGGAAACTTTGAAAACGTCAACAAGAAGCCAAGCCTTGATGCAATTCTCGCTCTTGCCGATTACTTCAACGTGTCCGTAGATTATTTGCTGGGCCGCACTGATAATCCTGACGTGAATCAATAGTCCCCTTTACTCCTCGGCCACGCTCTCCAGATAGCCGATGGCTTCCTGCAATGCTTCCTCGGCGGATTCCATGCTCTCGCTGGCTTCCTCCGATTGCTCGTACCTCTCAGAATTCTGGAGGCTCTCCGGCATGTTGTCCCGGGCCTCGTCCTCTTCCTCGCGGATGGTCTCCAAGCGGTCTTTGAGGGTGCTGAGCTCCTCCATCAGGTCCGAGATTTTTTCGCGTCGTTTGTTGTTCATGTGTGGTGTTTCCTTTCTTTTAAAAAGTTTTTGTCTGTGGTTATATGATAATCCTGCATTTGCAGGATTTCAAGTCGTAAATCTGTAATTTGTTGTAATTCACAAAGGTGGTGTCTGTATTTTGTTGGATTTTGATAGATTAAATGAATTGTTGAAATCAAAGGGTGTAAAAAAATCCTTTCTTGCAGACCAACTCGGAAAGAACCGTAGCATTTTCAGCGATTGGGAAGCCGGAAAGTCTCAGCCCAAACCCGAATATATAACTATCATTGCAACTCTTCTCGGAACTACCCCCGCTTACCTGACCGGTGAGAGCGACGACCCCGGCCATGCCCCAGAACCTCCTGAAAAGCAAAAAAAGCTGCTCGCCGAAGCGAGCAGCCTGTCCGACGCCGAGCTCGAAAAGGCGTTGGAGTATATCCAGTTTTTGAAAAGCCAGCGGAAAGGATGAGCACTATGGCTGAGTTCGAAAACTTTCAGTACGATTTTGTTTTTCGCACACGCCAAATCGTTCAAGATATTCCCGCCGATTATTGCTATGATGTAACGCTTCTTTTGAACTGTCTTTTGGGCTTGATGGCTTATCCCATCGAGGTTAAGAAGGCCGATGTTGATGGCGATGATAATGCTTTAAAATTTACTAGTTCATGCGTTAAGAAGGCAAGAGATTTAGGTACAGACATTAAAACCGAAAGAGATGATGTGAAATTTTTTACCGCGCTTCGTAATGCCATTGCTCATGGGTATATAACGCCACATCCCTCTGGATCTAAAGTCAGCAGTATTACTCTCCAAGATAGGCCCATTAGAAAGCCCGATTTTAATTTTCAAATTACTTTCACGATTTCCGCTTTGAAAGAGCTGGCCTTATATATTGCGGATCAATATCTCACGATTTGGCCTCTCCCTCATGACACTCCGAGTACAATTCCTCGCAGGTACTCAAGATGTTGCTGGCGTTGTCGTAACCGTTCATGTTGGAAAGGACGGCGCACCGCTCTTTTAATGCGGAAGTCGCGAAAATGAGCCGTGGGCTGTATTTCTCATCCGCTTTGTCGCAGAGCACGGATATAGTCCATCAGCTGCTCCAGCTCCACGGGCGATAGATCCTCAACTGCTTTCCCAAAGCGCCGAAGAAGCTCGGCGCGATACTCCGCATCCATGATATCGCTCCCCTTTCCCCGGCGCGGCCGGCATCTTCATATACCCACCATAACGCCGCTATAAGGCGCTTGTCCTGTCTCCGGCACATTATGACGGTCTGCGTCATTACGCCCGAAATAACACGCATAAGGCTGGTGATAACATGGATGTTTCTCTGGTAAATGCCACGCTGGAAAACATGGAGCTTCTTGCGGGTGTCTCTATCCCGCAACAACAAAACCAATATGTCAACTTCGAGCTCTCGGCCGTCGGGTACGAAATAGCCGGGAATCCATGGGCATTCATCATCCTGGCCGACGGATGCGTCGCCGGCTATCTGTGCTGCGACGAATTGCAAGGCGGCGAGCTGATGATAAAGAAATTCGTGATCGACGCCGAGTTTCAGCGACGCGGCATCGGCTCTGCAGCTCTTGAACTTCTGCGCGCGGCCGCGCGAGAGGCCGGTTGCCGTGAAATTTATTTGAGCGTCGCAGCAGACAATTCCCCGGCGCAGGAATTCTATACCCGGCGTGGTTTCTCCTTGGATGAAAGCGGATGTGCGGAGCAAGGTTGCTGGCTCTGCCGTGATATTCTTTTCGACTGAGCAACCACTATATATTCTTACGGAATCCGTCATAATATTCCACTATACGACAGACCCCGGCCAAACGGCCGGGGCCTCTGTTATAATAGGGGTATTCGGATATTCCTTGTGCTTACACGCGGTATCACACTGTTATCTATTACAGGATAGATAGATATCATATCTATCTATCGTCTTAGTCTTATATAAATAAGGTGTCGGCCTATTTTGTGTCTCAAATTTGAGACACAAACCGGGACACAAACAAATTTTTGTGTCGCAAATTTAAGACGCAAATAACGCCTATGTTGAAAACTCGTTGATGTTCCACCTTCTTCTTTTTTGTGTCTCAAATTTGAGACACAAAAAGGCTATAATAGACTAATTTCGCTCTGCTTGACAGTTACAAAAAATATGTGGCAACCACAATATATTGTGGTGAGCATGGAGGTGCAAAATGCCGGTTTATAAAGACGAAAAGCGCGGCACATGGTGGGTATCAGTCCGTTATACCAACTGGGCCGGACAGCCGGACAGGAAAGTAAAGCGGGGATTTTCCCGCGAGCGCGACGCCAAAGCATGGGAACGGGACTTCCTGTTTCAGCAGTCCAGAAGCTGTGATATGACAGTATCCGCTTTGTGGGAACTATACCGCGAAGATGATAGGGCCCGGCTGCGTGAAAGCACGCGCGACAGCAAGGATTCTCTGTATAGAACGCATATCGAACCCTACTGGAAAGACACACCTGTGAACACGATTACGCCGGCCGATGTGCGGAAATGGCAGAACACGCTTGTTTCAGCCCGGAAGCCCGATGGGGATCCGTACAAGCCTACTTATCTCCGCTCTATACATTCCCGTTTCAGCGCCTTGATGAACTATGCTGTTAATTTTTATCACCTGCCGGCCAACCCGTGCCGGGCTTCCGGCTCCATCGGCGCCAAGAAACGAAAAGAATTCAGCTTCTGGACGCTCGACCAGTTCAACCAGGCTATCGCCTACGTTGATGCGCCCGCCAAGCACCTGGCCCTTATGATTCTGTTTTGGCTGGGGCTGCGCGAGGGCGAGTGTCTTGCATTGACCGCGGCCGATCTTGGTGATGACGGTTATTTCAGCATTTCCAAGACCTTTCACCGCCGAAAAGGGCGTGAATTCTTCGGCCCTCCGAAAAGCGACAACGGCATTCGTTACCTGGCCGCACCGAATTTCCTCATTGACGAATTCCGCAAGTACTGCGGTTCGCTGTATGACCTGAAGCCCAGCGACCGCATATTCTACTTTGGAAAAAGCACTCTCGGCCGGGAGCTTGATCGCGCTGCTGCGTGCGCCGGGATTCCGCGCATCCGCCTGCACGATCTGCGGCACTCAAATGCGTCTCTGCTTATCAAGATGGGATATGATATTCCGATGCTGGCGGCACGCCTTGGAGACTCAATGAAAGTTGTAAGCGAAACATATGCCCATCTGTACCCAAAGGCACAGGACCATGTAGCCGCTCAGATGGATGCGGTGCGTTTCGGCATGGTCGACACACCGCCCCGCTCGATTGCAGAAATCCCGTCGAATGTGATACCGTGGCCGCTTGCAAAATAAAAAGCGCCCCTACCTGAAAACCAATCAGGTAGGGGCGTGCTGCTGTCAGGGTATCACTTTGGTATCACGCATTTGCAAAGGCAGGCGAAAAACGGCGGTGCAAAGCCATTTTTCAGGGAAATGTCGTTATTCGAATTCCACCGTCGCGGGCGGCTTTCCCGTACAGTCGTACAGCACACGATTGATGTGCGGCACCTCGTTCACGATCCGGCTGGTAACCGTGTCGATGACCTCCCAGGGCAAGTGCGCGGCTTCTGCCGTCATAAAATCTGCCGTAGTAACAGCACGCAGCGCAACAGCATAGTCATAGGTACGTTCGTCGCCCATCACGCCAACGCTGCGCATGTTTGTCAGTGCCGCAAAATACTGGCCAAGGCCCTGCGCCACGCCTGCCTTTGCGACTTCCTCGCGGTAAATGGCGTCCGCATCCTGCAAAATTGCGATTTTCTCCGGCGTCACCGCGCCGATGATGCGGATGGCAAGGCCTGGTCCGGGGAAAGGCTGGCGGCTGACCAAATGCTCCGGGATTCCCAGCTCGCGGCCCGCGTTGCGCACTTCGTCCTTGAACAGGTCGCGCAGCGGTTCGATAATCTCTTTGAAGTCCACATAGTCCGGCAGACCGCCTACGTTATGGTGGCTCTTGATGACCGTGGATTCACCGCCCAGGCCGCTTTCCACCACATCCGGGTAGATTGTTCCCTGTACCAGAAAATCCACTGTTCCGATTTTTTTCGCTTCCTCTTCAAATACGCGGATGAACTCTTCGCCGATGATCTTTCGTTTTTGCTCCGGTTCCTCCACGCCCGCCAGCTTGTCATAAAAACGCTGCCGCGCGTTTACACACACAAAGTTCAAATCGTACGGTCCCTCCGGGCCGAACACCGCGCACACTTCCTCACTTTCATTTTTTCTCATGAGGCCGTGATCCACGAACACACAGGTAAGCTGCTTGCCCACAGCTTTTGCCAGCATGACGGCCGCAACAGAAGAATCCACGCCGCCCGAAAGTGCACACAGCACGCGCCCGTCTCCGATTTTTTCCCGCAACATGCGAATGGACTGTTCCACGAAAGAATCCATTTTCCAATCGCCCGTACAGCCGCACACATTATAAATGAAATTCGAGAGCATCTTTGTACCCTCCTGCGTGTGCAGGACCTCGGGATGAAACTGCAGCGCATACAGACGCTTTTCCGGCTGCTCCATCGCCGCGGCCGGGCAATTTGCACTGTGTGCAGAGATAACAAAGCCCGGAGCAACCGATTCGATATAATCCGTGTGGCTCATCCAGCATACTGTGCTGGATGAAATATCCGCGAAGAGCTTGGACGCAGGATCGACAAACACCTCTGTTTTGCCGTATTCACGCACAGGTGCTTTACACACATGGCCGCCCAACAGATGCATCATAAGCTGGGCGCCGTAGCAGATACCCAGTACAGGGATGCCCAAATCAAACACCTCTGTGCTGATGGCAGGAGCCCCATCTTCATAGGCGCTGTTGGGTCCGCCTGTAAAGATAATTCCCCGCGGTCGCTTCGCTTTTATAACATCCAACGCTTTCGTATAAGGAACGATTTCGCTGTACACATGGCACTCGCGCACGCGCCGCGCGATCAACTGATTGTACTGGCCGCCAAAATCGACGACGATCACTGATTCGGACATAAATTCCTCCCCCAAAATTCTTCCCACTCTGTACAATGTTTTTTCTTAGTATAGCACATCAGGCATGAAATTGCGTGCAGAAAATAACCGCGTTTCCCACCGGATTCCTAGTTATTTTACCAAATCTCACGCAGCTTCATCCGTCATTCAAACTCAAAAAGCGATTCAATGGGCGCACGCACGGCACGCGAGATCTCAATAGCCAACTTCAGAGATGGATTGTACTTTCCGGCTTCCAGACGAATGATCGTTTCTCTCCTGACATGCACACGGAATGCCAACTCCTCTTGCGTCATTCCCGCAAGCTGGCGGTACTTTTTCAAATTACAAACAAAGCCGTCCACGGTTCACGCCTTCCTGTCCAGGTAATAAGTAAGAGCTGGAGCCGCCACAGAGCACACCGAATACCCCAAAGCCCCGAACAAAAGCACCGTATCCCGGCCAATCCCCTGCCTGTCCAGCAAAAACAGAAGCAAAAAACTGAGCAGTGCAAACAGGCCTCCCACAATACGCATAGCGCGCGTTTCATTTTCCACAAGGCGCTCATCTGCCGGCTCTTTATACAGCAATCCCCAGAAAAACCAGGCAAAAAATGCGAAGAAAACAAAAAACAGATAATTCCGTCCGCCCCCGTGCTTCGGCAAGAAGCCGAGGAAGCCCAAAAAACCCATGCAGCCCATCCAGGGCTTGACTTGAAAATTGCGGTGTGCCTTTTTCATTTCAACTTCCCCCTAAAAGTGATATATTTGTACCTTTCAGTGATAAATATATCACTTTTTCATTGAAAAAGCAAGCCGCTGAAATAAAAACTCCCCGGTGGTTTTTCTACAATAAAAAAGCGCCCGCTTCTCAGCAGGCGCTTTTTTCAGAGATAATTACTCGTTGATCTTCGTAACAACGCCGGAGCCAACGGTACGGCCGCCTTCGCGGATAGCGAAACGGAGACCTTCCTCGATAGCGATCGGGGTGATCAGCTCAACATCCATGGAGACGTTGTCGCCGGGCATGCACATCTCGGTGCCTTCCGGCAGCGTGATGACACCGGTCACGTCCGTAGTGCGGAAATAGAACTGCGGGCGATAGTTGTTGAAGAACGGAGTGTGACGGCCGCCCTCTTCCTTTTTCAGGATATAGACCTGGCCGGCAAACTTGGTGTGCGGATGAATGGAACCGGGCTTGGACAGAACCTGGCCGCGCTCGATCTCATTGCGCTGGATGCCGCGGAGCAGAGCACCCACGTTGTCGCCAGCCTGAGCGAAGTCCAGCAGCTTGCGGAACATCTCAAGGCCGGTAACGGTGGTCTTCCGCTTCTCTTCGACGAGACCGACGATCTCGACTTCCTCGCCAACCTTGATGACGCCACGCTCCACACGACCGGTAGCAACAGTGCCGCGGCCGGTGATGGTGAACACGTCCTCAACAGGCATCAGGAACGGCATATCCTCTTTGCGGTCGGGAGTGGGGATATAGCTGTCCACAGCCTCCATCAAATCGAGGATGCACTTGTACTCGGGGGCGTTGATGTCCGTGGAGCTGGACTCCAGAACCTGCAGAGCAGAACCGCGGATGATGGGCGTGTCGTCGCCGGGGAACTCATACTCGGTCAGCAGCTCACGGATCTCCATCTCGACGAGATCCAGCAGCTCTTCGTCGTCCACCTGGTCGCACTTGTTCATGAACACGACGATATAGGGAACGCCGACCTGACGGGAGAGCAGGATGTGCTCACGGGTCTGGGGCATGGGGCCGTCGGAAGCAGACACGACCAGAATCGCGCCGTCCATCTGAGCAGCGCCCGTGATCATGTTCTTCACATAGTCGGCGTGGCCCGGGCAGTCAACATGGGCATAGTGACGGTTGTCCGTCTCGTACTCCACGTGAGAGGTGTTGATCGTGATGCCGCGCTCGCGCTCCTCGGGAGCCTTATCGATGTTGGCATAATCGGTGAACTCGGCGTCGCCCTTCATGGCCAGCACCTTCGTGATGGCAGCGGTCAGGGTCGTCTTGCCATGGTCAACGTGACCAATGGTGCCGATGTTGATATGCGGTTTGTTACGCTCAAATTTCGCTTTCGCCATTGTTATTGTCCTCCTTTGTTTTGAGACCGTTTCTTAAGGCCATTGTACTAAATGCACCCTAAAAAATCAAGTGTTTTATTTGTTTGCCAGAGGCTGGCGGAAAGAGGCTTAGCCCTCTTTCTTTGCACGGCCCGCCATGATGCTCTCGGCGATGCTCTTGGGCACGTCGATGTAGTGGCTGGGCTCCATGGAATACTGGCCGCGGCCCTGCGTTTTGCTGCGCAGGTCGGTGGCGTAACCGAACATATTGGACAGCGGAACGAGCGCATCGATCTGCTGCGTGCCGCTGCGGGACTCGGTGCCCTGGATCTGGCCGCGCCGGGCATTGATATCGCCGATAACGTCGCCCATATACTCGTCGGGCACGATGACGGCAACCTTCATAATCGGCTCCAAAATAACGGGATCCGCCTTACGCATAGCCTCTTTGAAGGCCATGGAACCGGCGATCTTAAACGCCATTTCGGAGGAGTCGACCTCATGGTAGGAACCATCGTACAGCGTGACCTTGACGTCCACAACGGGATAGCCTGCAAGCACGCCGGCCTGCATGGCGCCCTGGATGCCCTGGTCGATGGGGCCGATGAACTCTTTCGGGATGGCGCCGCCAACGATGGCGTTGACGAACTCATAGCCCTTACCTGCTTCGTTCGGCTCGATTTTGATTTTGACGTGACCGTACTGGCCTTTACCGCCGGACTGACGCGCGTACTTGGTGTCCTGGTCGGCGGGACGGCGGATGGTCTCGCGGTAGGCAACCTGCGGGGCGCCCACGTTGGCCTCCACCTTGAACTCACGCAGCAGGCGGTCGACGATGATCTCCAGATGGAGCTCGCCCATGCCCGCGATGATGGTCTGGCCGGTCTCTTCGTCGGTATAGGTTCGGAACGTGGGGTCCTCCTCAGCCAGCTTTGCCAGCGCGATGCCCATTTTTTCCTGGCCGGCCTTGGTTTTCGGCTCAATGGCCACACGGATAACGGGCTCGGGGAACTCCATGCTCTCCAGGATAACCGGATGCTTTTCGTCGCACAGCGTGTCGCCCGTGGTCGTGTTCTTCAGGCCCACAGCCGCCGCGATGTCGCCGGCGTAGCAGATATCGATATCCTGACGGTGGTTGGCGTGCATCTGGAGGATGCGGCCCATGCGCTCGCGGTTGTCCTTCACGGAGTTGTACACCGTGCTGCCGGCTTCGACAACACCGGAGTAAACGCGGAAGAAACAAAGCTTACCCACGAACGGGTCGGTCGCGATCTTGAACGCCAGCGCCGCGAAAGGAGCATTGTCGTCGGAAGGACGGGTCTCCTCTTCCTCGGTGTCGGGGTTTACGCCCTTGATGTCCTCGATGTCGGTCGGAGCCGGCATGTAGTCCACGATGGCGTCGAGCAGCTTCTGCACGCCCTTGTTTTTATAGGAAGTGCCGCACACGACCGGAACGATCGTATTGGCGATGGTCTCCTTGCGGATGGCCACTTTCATCTCGGGGATGGTGAGCTCCTCACCGTCGAGATATTTCATCATCAGCTCTTCGTCGTTTTCGGCGATGGCTTCGATCAGTTCGCTGCGGTATTTCTCAGCCAGCTCCTGCATATCCTCGGGGATCTCCTCCACGCGGATATCCTTGCCCAGGTCATCGTAATAGACGTAGGCTTTCATCTCAAGCAGGTCGATAATGCCCTTGAACGTCTCCTCCTTGCCGATGGGAAGCTGCAGGGGGATGGCGTTCGCCTTCAGGCGGTCCTTGATCATGTCCAGCACGTGATAGAAATCCGCGCCCATGATGTCCATCTTATTGACGTAGATCATGCGGGGGACATGATACTTGTTGGCCTGATGCCACACGGTCTCAGACTGAGGCTCAACACCACCTTTTGCGCACATAACGGTAACGCTGCCGTCCAGTACACGCAGGGAGCGTTCCACCTCAACGGTGAAGTCCACGTGGCCCGGGGTGTCGATGATGTTGATTCTGTGTCTGTTCTTTTTGGCAAGGGCCGGGTCGTTCTGATACTCGGTATGGCTCCAATAGCATGTGGTGGCAGCGGAAGTGATCGTGATGCCACGCTCCTGCTCCTGCGCCATCCAGTCCATCGTCGCAGCGCCGTCGTGCGTCTCACCGATTTTGTGGTTGATGCCTGTATAGAACAGGATGCGCTCGGTGGTCGTGGTCTTGCCTGCGTCGATATGGGCCATAATGCCGATGTTTCTGGTCATTTCCAGAGAAACGTCTCTTGGCATAGTTTCCTCCTAAAAGTTAAGACACAGATTAATATCTGTAATGAGCAAACGCCTTGTTGGCCTCTGCCATCTTGTGGGTATCCTCACGCTTTTTGCAAGCGTTGCCGTTGCCGTTGACGGCGTCCATGATCTCGCCGGCCAGACGCTCACGCATGGTGCGCTCGCTGCGGGCACGGGCATAAGTGGTGAGCCAGCGCAGGCCCAGTGTCTCGCGGCGCTCGGGGCGCACTTCCATCGGCACCTGGTAGGTGGAACCACCCACACGGCGCGCCTTGACCTCAAGCACCGGCATGATGTTCTCCAGGGCTTTTTCAAAGCTCTCGAGCGGGTCGTTACCGGTCTTTTCCTTCACGATATCGAACGCATCGTAAACGATTTTCTGCGCGACGCCCTTTTTGCCGTCGTACATGATGTTGTTGATCAGACGTGTCACCATTTTGGAATTATACAAAGGATCCGCCAAAACGTCACGCTTTGCAATATTACCTCTTCTGGACATCTTTCTTCCCTCCTTCATAAAATGATATCATCGGTACTCGAAAGTAATAAAACTCCCGTACTGTCCCGCGAAAAGGTTACTCTATATGAATAAGCCTTCAAGGGGCATTGTACATTTCAGTGTTTTTTACTTTTTCGCGGCACCGGCCTTGGGGCGCTTCGCACCATACTTGGAACGGGCCTGGCCACGGTTGGCAACACCCTGGGTATCGAGCGTACCGCGGATGATGTGGTAACGCACGCCCGGGAGGTCCTTAACACGGCCGCCACGAATCAGTACGACGCTGTGCTCCTGCAGGTTGTGGCCGATACCCGGAATGTACGAAGTAACTTCGATACCATTGGAGAGACGAACACGAGCGACCTTACGAAGAGCAGAGTTCGGCTTTTTCGGGGTCATGGTACGAACGGCGGTGCAAACGCCACGCTTTTGCGGGGAGTTCTGGTCCGTGTAAGCCTTCTTCTGGGAGTTGTAGCCTTTCAGAAGGGCAGGAGCCGTCGATTTCTTCACCAAGACCTCGCGGCCTTTGCGCACGAGCTGGTTAAAAGTAGGCATGATTTTCCTCCTTTCAAAAAATAATATCTGGGGAAAAAACTTCCCCTGTATGTGAAAGCGGCAAACCGCTTACCACCAAGGTTTCGGGGCGTCCAGGCTCGACAAAACGCGCCTGCGGCGCAACATTTATATTTTACACGGTTTGGATGGTCCTGTCAACAGAAAGCACCGGTGAAATTCAGCATTTTGCATGATTTTTACACGTTTTTTTCTGCATGTCCCCTTTTGCGCCTCAGATAAGGTAATTTTACCACATGCCGTCCCCCCGCTGCAATACTCTGTGACAGTGTTGCCGAAAAAAACGCGCACCAAACATACTGTCTCCGTTTGCCGCGCCGCTTTTTGGGCAACCTATGAAACAGAAGGAGGCATTCCCATGCTAAAAAAGATCAGCCGGGCGCGGCTGGACGCCCTGCGGCAGGGCTGGCTGGAAAGCCGCCGCCACCTGCCCGCCGCCCGTTTCGGCCCCCTTACTGCGCTGGACGACAGCCTCATTCGCCCGCACACGGGCTTCAACACACATCCTGACAAGAATGAGGTACTGCTTTATTATATTGCAAACGGTGAGCTGACCCACGGCGACAGCCTGAACAATCACAGTGTCCTGCGCCGGGGCGAAGCGCTGTGCCTGCACACGGGCACCGGGCTGCGGCACAGTGAGCTCAACCAGAGCAGCGCGCCGCTGCGTCTGGTCCGGATGGCTTTTTCGCCTGCACGGCCGGGCGGCGCACCCAACTATGGAGAGCAGCGCTTTTTGTGGGAAAACCGTGTGAACCGGTGGCTTTTGCTGGCCTGCGCCGCTCCAGAACCGGACAGCGGTCCACTGTTCCTCAGCGCGGATGCCAACGTCTATGCGGCAGACCTCACCTGCGAAGCCCGCCTCGCTTTTCCCATTGAGCCGGGGCGGCAGGTATATTTGCTGGTTGTGGAAGGTGCTGCCGAAGTGAACGGCATCGTGCTGGAGGACGGCGACGCGCTTTCTGCTTTTGGTGAACCGCTGCAGCTTTCCGCCCTTCCCCGCGCCCACATTCTTCTTGTAGAAGCGCCGCAGTATTGATAGCGGTTCTCCCCGGCAGCGGCACACGCTCTGGCGCGGAAGCGCATTCCCTTCCGCCCGTCATCCACACACAAAAGACGCCCGCCGTTTGGCGGGCGTCTTTTCTGCTGTTTGGGAATGGGCCTTTACAGGTCCACCTCGTCCCCTGCCGCCAGCTCGGCTTCCACTTCGGGAATACCGGTGCCGGCCGGGATAAGCTTGCCGATGATGACATTTTCCTTAAGACCCATGAGCGGGTCCACTTTGCCTTTGATGGCTGCATCGGTAAGCACGCGGGTGGTCTCCTGGAAAGAAGCGGCCGAGAGGAAGGAATCCGTGGCCAGGGACGCCTTGGTGATGCCCAGCAGGATACTGGTCGCACGGGCGGGCTTCAGGTCCGTCTCACCGGCGGCAACACGCGCCGCGATCTCCTCATTGGCGTCGCGGAACTCGGATTTGTCCATGGACGAACCGACGATCAGCTTCGTGCTGCCCGCGTCCTCAATGCGCACCTTACGCATCATCTGCAGGACGATGACCTCAATGTGCTTATCGCAGATATCCACGCCCTGCAGGCGGTAGACCTTCTGCACCTCGCTGATGAGGTAGTTCTGCACGGCAATGGGCCCCTTGATGGCCAGGATATCCTGAGGATAGGCAAAACCCTCGGTGAGGATATCGCCCGGCTCCAGCTGCGCACCGTCCGCAATACGGATGCGCTGACCGAAGGGAATCAGGTAGCTCTTTTCAGCGGGCGCGCCGTTTTCGTCCACGCCCTCCACCACAACGTGCCGGTTTTTCTTGGAATCGTCGATGTGCGCGGTACCCGCGATTTCTGTCATGATAGCCAGATTCTTGGGACGGCGCGCCTCGAACAGCTCTTCAACACGCGGCAGGCCCTGCGTGATATCCTCCGCCGACGCAATGCCGCCCGTATGGAACGTACGCATGGTGAGCTGGGTGCCCGGTTCGCCGATGGACTGGGCAGCGATAATGCCCACAGCCTCGCCCATACCGACCAAGCGGCCGTTGGCCAGGTTCGCGCCGTAGCACTTGGAGCATACGCCGTGCTTGGAATCGCAGCACAGCACGCTGCGGATCTCCACTTCCTTGATGCCTGCGGCAACAACGGCCTTCGCATCGTCCTCGCTCATCATCTTGTCCTTGGAGACGAGCACTTCGCCCGTGGCCGGATCAAGGATGTCGTTCACCGCAAAACGGCCCTGGAGACGTTCCTCCAGCTTTTCGATCATCTCGTTGCCTTCGCGGATGTCGGAAACCATGATGCCCTGTGCCGCGCCGCAGTCCTCCTCGCGGATGATCACGTCCTGAGAGACGTCTACCAGACGGCGGGTCAGATAACCGGAGTCCGCGGTACGCAGAGCGGTATCTGCCAGACCCTTTCGGGCGCCCTTGCCGGCGATGAAGTATTCCAGAATATTCAGGCCCTCGCGATAGTTCGCGCGGATGGGGATCTCAATGGTCTTACCGGACGTGTTTGCAATCAGGCCGCGCATACCGGCCAGCTGGCGGATCTGAGCCATGGAGCCGCGGGCGCCGGAGTCTGCCATCATGAAGATGGGGTTGCGGGCATCCAGGTTTTCCTGCAGGGCGCTTGCCACGTCCTCGGTGGTCTTGCTCCAGACCTTGATCACGCCGTTATAGCGCTCCTCGTTGGAGATCAGGCCCTTGTTGTACTGCTTGGTGATCTTGCCGATCTGCTCCTCGGCAGATGCCAGCAATTCAGCCTTCTGGGGCGGGATCACAGCGTCCGAAACGGCTACGGTGACCGCGCCCTTCGTGGAATATTTGTAGCCCTGCGCCTTCACACGGTCCAGCATCTCGGCAGTGACGGACGTGCCGTGTACCTGGATGCAGCGGTCGATGATCTGGCCCAGTTTCTTTTTGTTGACGAGGAAATCCACCTCGAACAGGAAACGGTTCTCCGGAATGGAGCGGTCCACATAACCAAGGTCCTGGGGGATGGGCTGGTTGAAAATGATGCGGCCCACTGTGGTGTCGATGATTCGGCTGCGCTCTGTGCCGTCGATCTCCATGGTACGGCGCACCCTGATCTTGGCCTGCAGCGTGATAACGCCTTCCTGATAGGCCATGACGGCCTCGTTTTCGTCGCGGAACACCTTACCTTCGCCCTTGTCTCCGTCGTTGACCATGGTGAGGTAATAGCTGCCCAGTACCATATCCTGGGTAGGCACTGTGACGGGCTTGCCGTCAGCCGGCTTGAGCAGGTTGCCGGAAGCCAGCATCAGGCGTTTGGCCTCACGCTGCGCTTCTTCGGAAAGGGGCACGTGCACAGCCATCTGGTCGCCGTCAAAGTCCGCGTTGAACGCAGTGCAGACCAGCGGATGCAGCTTGATGGCGCGGCCTTCCACCAGCACCGGCTCGAACGCCTGGATGCCAAGGCGGTGCAGTGTCGGCGCACGGTTGAGCATAACGGGATGGCCCTTGATGACGGCTTCCAGAGAGTCCCACACTTCGGTGCGGGTGCGCTCCACCATCTTGCGGGCCGACTTGATGTTGTTGGCAATGCCCTTTTCCACCAGGTCCTTCATAACGAAGGGTTTGAACAGCTCCAGCGCCATTTCCTTGGGCAGACCGCACTGGTACATCTTCAGCTCCGGGCCGACGACGATAACCGAACGGCCGGAGTAGTCCACGCGCTTGCCCAGCAGGTTCTGGCGGAAGCGGCCCTGCTTGCCCTTGAGCATGTCGGACAGGCTCTTGAGCGGGCGGTTGTTGGGGCCGGTCACCGGACGGCCGCGGCGGCCGTTGTCGATGAGGGCGTCCACCGCCTCCTGCAGCATACGCTTTTCGTTGCGCACAATGATATCCGGAGCGCCCAGCTCCAGCAAACGCTTCAGACGGTTGTTGCGGTTGATGACGCGGCGGTACAGGTCGTTCAGGTCGGACGTGGCAAAACGTCCGCCGTCCAGCTGGACCATCGGGCGGATATCGGGCGGAATGACCGGGATGACGTCCATGATCATCCACTCCGGACGGTTGCCGGAGATGCGGAACGCCTCCACGACTTCCAGCCGCTTGAGCAGGCGCACGCGCTTTTGGCCGCCTGCTTCCTCCAGTTCCTGATGCAGCTCTTCGCTGAGCTTTTCCAGGTCGATCTTCTCCAGCAGCTCCTTCACGGCCTCTGCGCCCATTGCCGCCTTGAACTCGTCCTCGTAGCGCTCACGCATGTCGCGGTACTCTTTTTCGCTGAGCAGCTGCTTTTCCTCCAGAGGTGTGAAGCCGGGATCGGTCACGATATATGCGGCAAAGTACAGCACCTTTTCCAGCAGGCGAGGGCTGATATCCAGCATCAGGCCGATGCGGGACGGGATCCCCTTGAAATACCAGATATGCGAAACGGGCGCGGCCAGCTCGATATGGCCCATACGCTCGCGGCGCACCTTGGCGCGCGTCACTTCAACGCCGCAGCGGTCGCAGATCTTACCCTTGTAGCGGATGCGCTTGTACTTGCCGCAGTGGCATTCCCAGTCCTTCGTCGGCCCAAAAATGCGCTCACAGAACAGGCCGTCGCGCTCCGGTTTCAGGGTGCGGTAGTTGATGGTCTCGGGCTTTTTCACCTCGCCGTAGCTCCAGGCACGGATCTGATCCGGGGAGGCAAGACCGATCTTGATTGAATCAAAAGCGTTAAACTCCATGAAACGAACCCTTTCTTTCTCAATTTTTGAAGCGTGCCCCGCCGCCCCGCGCGGTGCGCGGCGGGCGGCGGGCCGGATGCGGATCAGATATCCTCGGGCAGATCGGCAAACAGGTCATCCGATTCCAGATCTTCCGGATTGGGTTCCTCATCTTCTTCTTCAAATTCGGCGTCCGCGTCGGCGTCTTCGATGCTGTAGTCGCCGGCGAGCTCGCTCTCCACCATCACGTCGTCGCCGAGCGCGAGGTCGGAATTGTCAAAGCCCATATCGTCGTCATCGTAATTCTGCTTGATGTCCACCTCGTTGCCGTCGGCGTCCTGTACGCGCATATCGAGGCCGAGGCTCTGCAGCTCCTTCATCAGCACGCGGAACGCCTCGGGAATGCCGGGCTTCGGCACGGGCTGACCCTTGACGATGGCTTCGTAGGTTTTAACACGGCCCACCACGTCGTCGGACTTCACCGTCAGGATCTCCTGCAGGGTATAGGCGGCGCCGTAAGCTTCCAGCGCCCACACCTCCATTTCGCCAAAGCGCTGGCCGCCGAACTGGGCCTTGCCGCCCAGAGGCTGCTGCGTTACAAGGCTGTACGGGCCGGTGGAGCGGGCGTGGATCTTATCGTCTACCAGATGGTGCAGCTTGAGGTAATACATATAGCCCACGGTAACGGGGTTGTCAAAACGCTCGCCGGTGCGTCCGTCATAAACATAGCTCTTGCCGTCCTCGCGCTTACCGGTCTCACGGAACATCGCCCGGATGTCCTCCTCGTGGGCGCCGTCGAACACCGGCGTCATGACCTTCCAGCCCAGCGCCTTGGCGGCGTAGCCCAAATGGACCTCCAGCACCTGGCCGATGTTCATACGGGAGGGAACGCCCAGCGGGTTCAGCACAATGTCCAGCGGCGTGCCGTCCTCCAGGAACGGCATATCTTCCTGCGGCAGAATGCGGGATACAACGCCCTTGTTGCCGTGGCGGCCGGCCATCTTGTCGCCCACGCTGATCTTGCGCTTCTGGGCGATGTAGCAGCGCACCACCTGGCGCACGCCGGGCTGCAGCTCGTCGCAGTTCTCGGGCGTGAACACTTTCACATCCACGATGATTCCGTACTCACCGTGCGGCACACGCAGGGAAGTGTCGCGCACCTCGCGCGCTTTCTCTCCGAAAATGGCGCGCAGCAGGCGCTCCTCGGCCGTCAGCTCCGTCTCACCCTTGGGCGTGACCTTGCCGACGAGGATATCACCCGCGCCTACCTCGGCGCCGATGCGGATGATGCCGCGCTCGTCCAGGTCCTTCAGCGCGTCCTCGCCCACGTTGGGGATGTCGCGCGTGATCTCCTCGGGCCCGAGCTTCGTCTCGCGGCTTTCGATCTCGTATTCCTCGATGTGGATGGAAGTGTACACGTCCTCGCGGACGATCTTCTCATTGATAAGGACGGCGTCCTCGTAGTTGTAGCCCTCCCAGGTCATGAAGCCGATCAAGGCGTTCTTGCCCAGGCTGATCTCGCCGTTCTTCGTGGCGGGGCCGTCGGCCAGAACCTGGCCCTTGATGATCTTATCGCCCTTGCTGACGATGGGGCGCTGGTTGATGCAGGTGCCCTGGTTCGAGCGCATGAATTTGATGAGCTCGTATTCGTCCGTCGTCGTCTTGGACGTGCGCACCGTGATCTTATCGGCAGTCACACGCTCCACAATGCCGTCGTTTTTCGCCAGCACGCACACGCCGGAGTCGCACGCGGCCTTGTACTCCATGCCGGTGGCGACGATGGGCTGCTCGGTGACGAGCAGCGGTACCGCCTGACGCTGCATGTTCGAGCCCATGAGGGCGCGGTTTGCGTCGTCGTTCTCCAGGAACGGGATCATAGCCGTAGCTACGGACACAACCATCTTCGGGCTGACGTCCATGTAGTCCACGCGCTCTTTGTCGACCTCAAGGATCTCATCGCGCCAGCGGCTGGAAACACGGGGACGGACAAAACGTCCCTCGCTGTCCAACTGCTCGTTGGCCTGCGCTACAATGAACTCATCCTCCACATCGGCGGTCATATAGACCACTTCATCGGTAACAACGCCAGTGGCCTTGTCCACCTTGCGGTACGGCGCTTCAATAAAGCCGTACTCATTGATCTTGGCGAACGTGGCCAGATAGGAAATCAGGCCGATGTTCGGACCTTCCGGCGTCTCGATGGGGCACATGCGGCCGTAATGGGAATAGTGTACGTCGCGGACCTCGAAGCCTGCGCGGTCACGGGACAGGCCGCCGGGGCCGAGAGCCGACAGACGGCGTTTGTGCGTCAGCTCTGCCAGCGGGTTGTTCTGATCCATGAACTGGGACAGCGGCGAGGAGCCAAAGAACTCCTTGATGGATGCCACCACCGGACGGATGTTGATGAGCGCCTGCGGCGTCACCACTTCCATGTCCTGGGCCTGCAGCGTCATGCGCTCACGGATGACGCGCTCCATGCGGGAAAAGCCGATGCGGAACTGGTTCTGCAGCAGCTCGCCCACACTGCGGATCCGGCGGTTGCCCAGATGGTCGATGTCGTCCACCGTGCCCACGCCGTGGCCCAGGCCGTTCAAGTAGTTGATGGATGCGAAAATATCATCCACGGTGACTGTTTTGCTGATGAGACGGTCACGGTTTTTCTCCAGCAGCTCCCTCTGCTCGTCCACATCGCTGGTCTCGTCCAGGATGGCGCGCAGTTCGCTGAAATTGACGCGCTCGTTGATGCCGCATTCAGTTGCGTCAAAGGAGAGGAAATCGTTGGCGGCAACCGTGCCGTTGGAGATGACCTTGATCTCCTTGTCGTCCAGCGCCAGATACACCAGGCTCACGCCCGATTTTTCGGCGGCCATGGCAGTTTCCGCACTGATCTTTTCGCCGGCAGCGCACAGCAGCTCGCCCGTCAGGGGGGCCACGATATCACGGGCGGCCACAAAGCCCTGAATGCGGCGGCCGATGGCCAGCTTCTTGTTCATCTTATAGCGGCCGAAGCGGGAAAGGTCGTACCGGCGCGGGTCAAAAAACAAACCGTTGATGTGGCTGGACGCGCTCTCCACCGTGGGAGGCTCGCCCGGACGCAGCTTGCGGTACGTCTCCAGCAGGCCTTCTTCCTCGCTCTTGGTGGAATCTTTTGCGATGGTGGCCTCAATGCGCTCGTCCTCGCCGAAGAAATCACGGATCTTCGCGTCGTCACCCAGGCCCAGCGCACGGATGAACACCGTCACAGGGATCTTGCGGTTCTTATCGATGCGCACATAAAAAACGTCGTTGGCATCCGTTTCGTATTCCAGCCACGCGCCGCGGTTGGGGTTCAGCGTGGCGGTGAACAGTTCCTTGCCCGTCTTGTCGTAGCTCTTGCCGAAATACACGCCCGGGGAACGGACGAGCTGAGAGACGATAACACGCTCGGCGCCGTTGATGATGAAGGTGCCGGAATCCGTCATGAGCGGAAAATCGCCCATGAAGATCTCCTGCTCCTTCACTTCGCCGGTCTCCTTGTTCAGCAGACGCGCTTTCACGCGAAGCGGGGCCGCATAGGTGACGTCGCGCTCCTTGCACTCCTTGATGGAGTACTTGGGCTCGGAATCCAGCCGGTAGTCGATAAAGTCGAGCACCAGGTTGCCGGTGTAGTCTTCGATCGTCGAAATGTCCCGGAAGACCTCTTTCAGGCCCTCTTTGAGAAACCACTGGTATGAGTTCTTCTGCACCTCGATCAGGTTCGGCATGTCGATGACTTCGTCGATGCGCGAGAAGCTCATGCGTTCGGTTTTGCCAAGTTGTACGGGCTTGACTTTCACCATAAGTTGCGACCACTCCTTAATTCATCTATATTAAGCCTTGCAAAAAATGACGCAAAACGGCTTTGGCACCCCTCCGATTTTCAGCAACTTGCACAAAAAAATTGTAACAGTTTTGCGCTCAGAGACATACCAAGCCATTATGATACATTTAAGCATTATAATACGGTTTTTACAAGCCGTCAAGGGGAACCCGGAAAAAAGAGGAAAAGAAAAAACCACACTTGGCACGCACGGCGCCGTGTGTGATTTTCGCTTCTTACTTGCCGGCCGGTTCCTCCAACAGCATCTGGAAGTTGACGGCAGCGAGCTGCTCGTTGATGCTTTTGCTGATATCGTGAAACACCTTTTGGAATGTACAGCAGCCGGACGCGCCGCGGTTGCACTCCCCCGCGCCGCCCTCGCCCACACAGCGGGAAAGCCTATACGGCCCTTCCACCGCGTCAATGACGTCCTTGAGTGTGATCTCGCTGGCGGGGCGTGCCAGCTCATAGCCGCCGCGGTTGCCCTTGTAGCTTTCCACAATGCCGCTGCTCACCAGCTTGCCCAATATCTTCAGGGAAAAGCGCAGCGTCACGCACATTTCTTCGCTGATGCCGCGCGCGTCGCGCCGCGTGCCGCACTTTGCAAGGCAGTAGACGATGCGCACCGCGTAATCGGATTCCTGTGTGATATGCATAAACCGCTCCTTGAACTATACCGTTTTACTGTATTTAAAGGATACCGCAACCGGGCGCTTTTGTCAAGCGCGTTTCCTGTGCCGCAGCGGCGGTGCAAAAACAGCGCGGCTCCGGTTTTGCCGGGCCGCGCTGTTCAAAGTCCACTCTATCCATTCTATATGTACGCCCGGTCCTGCCATTGAGGCAGCGGCAAAGGCGGGGGCCGCATCAGTCCAGGAAATCGCGCAGCTTCTTGGAACGGCTGGGGTGGCGCAGCTTACGCAGCGCCTTGGCCTCGATCTGACGGATGCGTTCGCGCGTGACGTTGAACTCCTTGCCCACTTCCTCCAGCGTACGGGGACGGCCGTCCTCCAGGCCGAAGCGCAGGCGCAGCACCTTTTCCTCCCGGGGCGTAAGGCTTTTCAGCACGCCGGAGAGCTGCTCCTTCAAAAGCGTGTGGCTGGCCGCCTCGGCGGGGACGGGCGCATCCTCGTCGGGAATAAAATCACCCAAGTGGCTGTCCTCTTCCTCGCCGATGGGCGTCTCCAGGCTCACCGGCTCCTGCGCTACGCGCATGATCTCCCGCACCTTATCCACGGGCATGTCCAACTCCTCCGCGATCTCGTCTGCCGTCGGCTCATGGCCGTTGCGGTGCAGCAGCTGGCTGGACACCTTTTTCACCTTATTGATCGTCTCCACCATATGCACCGGGATGCGGATGGTGCGCGCCTGATCCGCAATGGCGCGTGTGATAGCCTGGCGGATCCACCATGTGGCGTATGTGGAAAATTTGAAGCCCTTGGTATGGTCAAACTTTTCCACGGCCTTGATAAGGCCCAGGTTGCCCTCCTGGATAAGGTCCAGAAACTGCATGCCGCGGCCCACATAGCGTTTGGCAATGGAGACCACAAGACGCAGGTTCGCCTCGGACAGGCGCTGCTTCGCCTTTTCGCCCTCAGGGCCGCCTGCCTGTATCTTCAGCGCCAGATTGATCTCCTCTTCCGGAGAGAGCAGCGGCACGCGTCCAATCTCCTTCAGGTACACCTTGACAGGATCGTCGATGTTGACTCCCTCGGCGGACAGCGCACTCTCCAGCACGTCCACAGTGTCCTCCGTCAGCGTGAATTCCTCCACGTCGGCGTCCGGTTCGTCCACGATCTCGATGTTGTTCGCATCCAATGCCTCATAGAGCTTATCCACAAGCTCCACTTCAAAGCCGATTTCCTCCAGCGCGTCGTTGATTTCCTTCGTCGTCACCTTCTGGTTGCGCTTGCCCAGCTCCACAAGGTTCATGATGATGTTCTTTTTTTCTCCCATGTTGTGTACTCCCTACTCTATTCCTGTGATTCGGCCGCGCGGCCGCGCATTGCGTGCGCCGCGCTATGTTTTTTTATCCTTTAAAGCCTGCAGGTAATCCGCAAGCTCGGCGGCTGTTCTTCCGCCCGCCGTACTGCTGACGGGCTGGCTGTGCTCGATACGGTCCAGATACAACTCTACGTCTTGAGCGCTCAGCCCGATGTCGTAGTTCTGCGCGAGAACGCGGCTGATGAGCGAGACCGTTTCCTCCGGCAATTCTTCGCTGAGGGCCGAGAGGTCCAGATATTCACCCTTTGCGCCTTTCTCGCATAAAAGCGTGTATGCCCGGCCCAGGCCCGCGTCCAGAAACGTGCCGCCGCTCACCCGCGGCGCGGCCAGCCGGATATAGTCCGGATTCTTGAGGATCGCCGCCACGAGCTGCTGCTCGGCAAACGCGACGCCCAGCGCCTTTTGGCCGCCCTGGCTGTACGGCACATTGATGCGCCCGCCCGCGCCTTCTTCCAAAAGGCGGCGCTCCCGTTCCTTTTCCGCCCGCCGCCCGCGCGCCCGGATGGCCGCGTCCAGCTGGTTGAGGATTGCGGGCTTCGCCACATCCGTTTCTTCTGCCAGCCGCCCGGCGTACACATCCCGTTCCGTGGGCGTGATGCGGCCGGCCAGCACGCCGATCGCGTCCTTGATATAATTCAGCCGGCCATCCGGTGTGGCGATGTCGTATTTCCCCTTTGCCTGCAAAAGCTCATACTCGATGGCGTTGTTGGAGCCGTTCAGAAGCATCTCAAACCGTTCCGCCCCAAATTTTTTGATGAATTCGTCCGGGTCCTTGGCGTCGGGGATATTAAGCACCGATATTTTGAGCGGCGAGGCCGACAGCAGGCTGATAGCTCGCCGTGTCGCCTTCTGCCCGGCTTCATCGGAATCGTAGCAGAGCACGACCTCATCCGCATATTCGGACAATATCTTCACCTGCTCCGCTGTCAGCGCCGTGCCGCAGCCAGCCACCGCTGTGGTAAAGCCCACCTGATGCATGGAAATCGCATCCAGATTGCCCTCGCACAGGATATACCGCCGTGTCTGGGATTTTTTTGCAAAGTTGAGGGCAAACAGCGTGCGGCTCTTCTTGTACACCAGCGTCTCGGGGCTGTTCACATATTTGCCGCCGGGCTGCTCAGGGTCCAGCTTGCGGCCGCTGAAAGCAATAACGTTGCCCCGCAGGTCAAAAATAGGGATCATAACGCGGTGGCGGAAAAAATCGAAAGTGCCGCCCTTTTCACTGCGTTTGATGAGGCCCGCTGCCAAAAGCTCGTCCTCCGTATAGCCCAGGCTTTTCAGATGATCCCGCGTCTCTCGGAAGCTGTCCGGCGCGTATCCCAGGCCGAAGCGCTTGATGGTCGCGTCGGAAAGGCCGCGCCCGCGCCAGTACGCCCGTCCGACGCGCCCGGCGTCCGAATTCAAACGCGAAAAATAGAAGCGCGCCGCGTCCTTGTTGATGGAGATGATCCGGCTGCGCAGGCGGCCGGTCTGGTCATCCTCCTCCGGAAGCGCCATACCGGCGCGTCCCGCAAGGAATTTGACGGCCTCTATGTAATCAACATTGTTGATTTTTTTGATAAAGGTGATGACGTCGCCGCCCGCGCCGCAGCCAAAGCAGTAAAACGACTGCGTCTCGGGATATACGACAAAGGACGGCGTTTTTTCATTGTGAAACGGGCACAGCCCGGTATGGGTGCGGCCGCGGTGCCGCAGCTGTACATAGCTCTGCACCACGTCCACGATATCGCTGCGCTGCACCAGTTCTGTGATATAATCGCGCGGGATCATCCTGCCGCCCCCTTCCGTTATCTCCTGCGCCGCGCCGGCGCCATTGCATTAATATTTCACGTCTTCGCCGCCATGACCCGTGTACGATGAAACCACAGGCCTGCCGGACGCATCCAGCAGCGGCGTAAGCCCTGCGCCGTAGCCCTCGCCCATGAACAGGTACTCCACTCCTGTCTCCCTGTCCCGCAGGATACGGAAATAGGCGCCAAAGCCGCTGCCCTGCTTATAGATCACTTCAAACCGTTTTTCGTCCATAACGCTCCTTTCCCCGCATCACAGTATCTGCCACTTCTGCGGCACGAACAGCGATTCGAACGTGCTGGTGGCGTATTCGTCGCTCATACCGGAGATATAATCCGTCACGGCGCGGTCCACGCCCTCCTGCCACATGATATACAGGAAAGCCTGCGGCATATGCGTGGGCGTATCCTTAAAATATGCGTACAGCTCACGGATGAGCTTGTCCACTTTCTGCTCTTCCTTTTTCGCCACCTTGTCCACATACACGGTGCTGTACATAAAGTCGTGCAGCGCCTCGTAAGCGGCGGCCCGCTCGGCATCCATTCCGATATCTTCGGCCCCGTGCTCCACGATGGCCATGATCAGCGAGGTGATCCGTTCAGATTTCGTGCTCCCCAGCACGGAGGTGATCTCCGCCGGGATATCCTCGTTGCGCAGAACGCCCGCCGTCACCGCGTCCTCGATATCGTGGTTCATATAGGCGATATGATCCGCAAAGCGGACAACGCGCCCCTCCCTCGTAGCGGCCCACTCACCGCGTGTGTGAGTGACGATGCCGTTGAGCACCTCCCACGTCAGGTTGAGGCCGCTGCCATCCTTTTCCAGCTTCGTCACCACGCGCACACTCTGCTCGTAGTGCTTGAAGCCGCCGGGGCAGAGCCGGTTCAGCGCGCGCTCACCCGCATGGCCGAAAGGCGTGTGGCCCAGATCATGCGCCAGTGCAATGGCTTCGGTGAGGTCCTCGTTCAGGCGCAGGGCCCGTGCAATGGTCCGCGCGATCTGGCTCACTTCCAGCGTGTGCGTCAAACGCGTGCGGTAATGGTCGCCCTCCGGCGAAAGGAACACCTGCGTCTTCTGCTTCAGCCTGCGGAATGCCTTGCAATGGATGATGCGGTCCCGATCCCGCTGAAAGCAGGGCCGCAGCGGGCATGGTTTTTCGGGTACGGCCCGCCCCCGGCTGTTCTCGCTCAATGTTGCAAACGGAGACAGCGTTATCCGCTCAATCTCCTCCGTGCGCTCCCGTACCGTCATCAGCCAGCCCCCTTTTCCGCACAGCGTGCCCCACATGCTTTCGGCCGCCGCTGTCTTTCATGGTTCCAAAAATTCGGCGTCATATACACTATACGACAAAGGCTCCGGTTTCCCTTTAAAATTTTAAGAAAATTTTCAGAAAGGGGCAAAATAGGGTTTGGAAAACGTAATATCCGCGCTGCCCCGGCAAAGCTCCTGCAATTTCGGCAAAAGCCGCGTTTCGCCGCCTGCCAGCATCACAAAGGGCAGCGTCACCTTGTCGGCGAACTGCACCTCCTCCAGCCGGGCGCCTGCGTCGGCCAGCAGCCGCTGCGCCAGCTCATACAATGGATATTCCACCCGCAAAACGCCCCGCACGCACACCTGTACCGTCACCTGCTTTGACGCCGCCAGCGCGGCGTTTGCCGCCGCTGTATAGGCGCGCACCAGCCCGCCAGTGCCCAACAGCGTACCGCCGAAATAGCGCGTCGTCACAACGATGCAGTCCACAAGGCCCGCGTGGCGGATGGCCTCCAGCGTGGGCAGGCCGGAGGTCTTGGCCGGCTCCCCGTCGTCGGAATAACGCATGCGCGCGCCGTCCCGCAGAATGTATGCGTAAACATTGTGGTTGGCCGTACGGTGCTTTGCCCGTATCCCGTTCAAAAAAGCCAGCGCCTTTTCCTCTGTGTCCGCAAAGGCCGCGTGGGCGATAAATTCAGATTTTTTCTCCTCGATGCGCGCCTGCGCCGTGCCCTGTATCGTCTTATATGCTTCCATCATCCGCCCCCTCCAGCCGCCGCAGGAGCACTTGCGCGTCCCGCCGGTTTTTCAGTGTGACGCACCTCACCTCCGGGTGCGCAGCCAGCAGCGCCTTCACATGTGTGCCGTCCCGCTTCGGGAAGTCCCACACCCAGCGCAGAAAGCTCAGGTCGAACCGCTCCGGGCACCCCGCGCCCATATCCGGGCGCACGCGGCCGTGCGTTGTCCATACGCGCCGCAGCACGCCCGCCAGGCACACGGCCCGGGAATAGTCCAAATAAACCGCGGCCTGCGCGCGGGAGAGCCGCAGTTCCAGCGAGCTTCCGAAGTTCCCGTCGATGATCCACGCATCCTTCGCGATCTCGTTTTCCACCGTGCGCCGCCACGCCGCACGCTCCATGGCCACCCAGCCGGGCTGCCAGTACAAGCCGTCCAGATGCACCACCGGAAGGCCCGTGGCCGCCCCCAAACGGCGCGCCAGCGTGCTTTTGCCCGCGCCGCCGCAGCCCAGGATCAGGATTCGTTTCGCTTCGCCCAATTCCATTCTTTTTCTCCCAAACAGCAACAAAACAAAGGGCGGTTCGCTTGAAACCGCCCTTTGTAAGGAACCTATTATTCGCCCAGATTGAAACGCTTTTTAAAGCGGTCCACGCGTCCGCCGGTATCAACCAGCTTCTGCTTGCCGGTGTAGAACGGATGGCACTTGTTGCAAACCTCGACGTGGATCTCCTTCTTCGTGGAGCGGGTCGTGAACGTGTTGCCGCAGGCACAGGTGATCACCGCTTCCTCGTACTTCGGATGGATGCCCTCTTTCACTTGTATTCACCTCTTTCTGGTTTATGACATTGGGGGCCATGCTTAATACATGCGCCCATCACAACCTTCAATAGGAGGCTACCAGCGTGCGCCATCCTGTGCGCACGGAGCAGCCATCGGAACGATTGCCCTCATATTTTACCACGTTCCCGAGGGAAATGCAAGCGGTATTTGTCCGCTTATTTCAGAAGCGGCTCCACAGCGGCGGCCAGCGCTTTTTGCTGTGCCTCGGCCTCGGCAAGGTCTTTGCCCAGCGTGGTAAAGTAGGTCTTGATCTTCGGTTCGGTACCCGAGGGGCGCACCACTACACTGGCGCCTCCCGCCAGTGTGTAGATGAGCACGTTGGCCGCCGGCAGCTCGATGGGCTCCGTTTTGCCCGTGGCTACGTCCGTTTTGGTGCGTGCCTTGTAGTCTGCCACCGTTACGACCTTGTATCCCGCAAATTCCGCCGGCGGGTTCTCCCGCAGCTTTGTCATGATGCCCGCCATGGTCTCCATGCCGGACAGGCCCGGGAATTCATAGCTGTTCACTTTGTTCAGGTAACGGCCATACTCGGCGTAAATGCGCTCCAGCTCCTCCTTGATGGACGAGCCGATGCTGCGGTAATAGGCCGCCATTTCGCAGATGAGCATGGAGCCTACGACGGCATCCTTGTCACGTACATAGCTGCCCGCCAGGTAGCCGTAGCTCTCCTCAAAGCCGAAGATAAAGCGCTCCACCTCGCCTGCGGCCTCCAGCCCGGCGATCTGGTCGCCGATCCATTTGAAGCCCGTAAGCACATTTCGGCATTCTACCCCGTAATGCGCGGCCACAACGTCCGCCAGCGGCGTGGAGACGATGGATTTAACACACACCGGGGCTTTGGGCATGGTGCCGTTCTCGGTGCGGCCCTTGCAGATATAATCCAGCAGCAGCACGCCCACCTCGTTGCCGGAAAGCAGCTGATAGCTGCCGTCCTTACAGCGCACGGCAATGCCCACGCGGTCGGCGTCCGGGTCGGTGGCAAGCATCAGATCCGCGCCGGATTTTTCCGCCAGCGCAAGGCCCAGGGCCAGCGCCTCACGAATCTCGGGGTTGGGATACGGGCAAGTGGGGAAATTACCGTCCGGATACTGCTGCTCGGGCACAATGGTGATATCCGTAATGCCGATATCCCCCAGCACGCGGGTGACAGGCACGAGGCCCGAACCGTTCAGCGGCGAATACACCAGCTTCAGCCCCGCGGTTTTGCACAAACCCGGGCGAACGCTCTGGGCCTTGATGTTCTCATACAGCGCCTCGATGGTGTCCTGGCCGATGTACTCGATGCCGCCCTGCTCCAGCGCCGCGTCGAAATCCGCCAGCCTGATGCCCGCGAAAATATCGGTGGCCTGCATCTCGGCATAGACCGCGTCGGCGGCTTCGCTGGTCATCTGGCAGCCGTCCGGCCCGTAGGCCTTATAGCCGTTGTATTTGGCCGGGTTGTGGCTGGCCGTCACCATGATGCCGGCGTCGCAGTGCAGATAGCGCGTGGCAAAGCTGAGCGCCGGAACGGGCATCAGCTCCTTGTAAAGATACGCCTTGACGCCGTTGCCTGCCAGCACGCGCGCGGCCTCCCGCGCAAACACGTCGCTTTTGATGCGGCTGTCGTAGGAGATGGCAACGCTTTTTTTGCCGCCCTGCTTGTTCAGATAATTTGCCAAACCCTGCGTGGCCTTACGCACCATATAGATGTTCATGCGGTTCGTGCCCGCACCCAGCACGCCGCGCAGGCCCGCGGTGCCGAACTCCAGCTCCACCGCGAAACGGTCCTGTATCTCTGCGTCAATGCCCTGAATGCTGAGCAGCTCGGGCTTCAGGTCCTTATCCTCCAGTTCGGCGGCAAGCCACCGTTCATATTCCTGCTGATACATCAATATGCCCCCGCTTTCCGGGAAAGCTGCGCTTCCCCTTTTCAGTCTCAGGCGGCCGAAGCGCCGCGCGGCGTGCCGCCTTTTATACTTCTTATCATAAGCCATGGGCCTGGGCCTGTCAATTCGCACTTGTACAAAAATGACGCGCAAGTTATACTAAAAACACACCCATATGGGCGTACCGGCGCGAAGTGCGGCGGAAAACGGCGAAAGGCGGCGGAAGGATGTTTGCAAGGATCAACAGCCTGGGCGTATATGCGCTGAATGGCTTCAGTGTGAGCGTGGAGGCGGATATCAGCGGCGGACTGCCTCAATTCACCATCGTGGGCCTGCCGGACAGCGCTGTGCGCGAGGCCACGGACCGCGTGCGCAGCGCGCTGAAAAACCTGTCCTTCGTCTGGCCCGTCAGCCGGATCACCGTCAATCTCGCTCCCGGCGATATCCGCAAGACCGGCCCTGTGTACGACCTGCCTGTTCTTCTTGCCATTCTGGCTGCCTCCGGGCAGCTGCCCGTCCCCGGCCCGGAGGACGCCTTCATCGGCGAGCTTTCGCTGGACGGCGGCGTGCGCAGTGTGACGGGCGTGCTGCCCATGGCGCTGGCCGCGGTGCAGCAGGGCGTGCGCCGCCTGTTCGTTCCCGCCGAAAACGCGGCCGAGGCCGCGGCAGCCGGCGCGCTTTGTGTTTACCCTGTCCATACGGCGCTGGACGCAGTGCGCCATTTGACGGGCGAAGCGCCCATAGAACCGGCACAGCCCGCGGCCTTTGCACCCGGCGGGCCCCGGGACGTACCGGACTTTGCAGATGTCCGGGGCCAGCTGGAGGCCCGGCGCGCCATGGAGATCGCCGCCGCCGGCGGCCACAATATTTTATTGATCGGCGCGCCGGGCACGGGAAAATCCATGCTGGCCAAACGTCTGCCGGGCATTCTGCCGCCGCTCTCCCGCACGGAGGCTGTGGAGACGACGAAGGTATATTCTGTGGCGGGCATGCTGCCCCGCGGCAGCGGGCTTGTGAGCCACCGCCCGTTCCGCGCGCCGCATCATTCGGTAAGTGCGGCGGGCCTTGTGGGCGGCGGCAGCACGCCGCGTCCCGGCGAGGTGAGCCTCGCACACAACGGCGTCCTGTTTTTGGATGAGCTGCCCGAATTTCACCGCGACGCTCTGGAGATCCTGCGCCAGCCGCTGGAGGACGGCACGGTCACCGTCAGCCGCGTGGCGGGCAGCGCGTCATTCCCCAGCAGCATCATGCTGGCCGCCGCCATGAATCCCTGCCCATGCGGCTATTTTGGGCACCCCACCCGCGCGTGCAGCTGCACGCCCTATGCCATTGAGCGCTATCTGCAGCGCGTTTCCGGTCCGCTGCTGGACGCTATCGGTCACGCACTGACATTCGTAAAATTTTCGGTGTTTTCTCCCCCTTTATTTCTGTGTTTTCTTTCAATTAATTCACGCATATATTCACTGCCGTCATACAGTGTTATTTTAATTTTGTCATCATATACAGTAACATCATAAACGAAGTTGCGGATAAACGAATCCGGCAATTTTTCTGGAGATTCAAATTTTGACGCTAAAACTTTTCGCAAATTTACTATTCTTTCATCTTGTTTTCGCGTTATTTCCTCGACGCCAAAAGCTCCTACCTGTTTACGTTCTAAGTCTGCAATCTGTGAATCGATCTCTTCTTTCTTTGTTTTATACTCATATTTATTCAGAACGCCATCGACATACAAATCAAGAATTTTTTCCGTTTTTTGCCTAAGGGACCGAACCCGTTGCTCAATATTTTCACTGAAAAGAGTTGGAGCATTTCTTTGTGTGACAAGTTTGATGTTTGCAATCACAGCTTCAATCGCATCTTTTTCATTGTTTAAAGCTTCAAAAATACATGTCTTAATAATTGGAATGATATCTTCCTCAAACACTGTTCTTGCATTACAGCCACGTTTTGTACTCTTTCCGTACATCTTGTATTTACGACAAATCCAAATTTCATGTTTAATCTTTGACTTCTGTGTAGTATACGATGTATGCCACATTATCTCTCCGCATACTCCGCATCTCATCTTACCACTAAGGCAATATGGACCGGAAAAATGTCCAATGTATACCTCTTTTGCCGCGCCTTTATCTGATTCTATTTTCTTCTTTCGCCTTTCGTTTAGAATATGGTTGGCTTGTTCCCATATTTCTTCCGATACGATCGCTGGTACACCGCCAGGGATCTCCACCCATTCGTCTTCATCTGTAAATGTAGTTTTCTTGGTATAAAAATCCTTATGAGTTTTTCCGCCAACCAATACGCCTTTATATTTCTCATTGCGAATCATACGTTTCAAAACAGAGATTGAAAAGATTGTTCCTGTACTTGATTTGATTCCCATGTCATCTAATTGAGTCACAATTTTGCGAAATCCATTACCAGAGACATAGGATGAAAACACAAATCGCACTATTTCGGCTTCTTTTTCATTGATAAACAATTTTCCGTCTTTTTGATCATATCCCCATAATCGGTTATTGCCATAAACAGTGCCGCCCTTTTGACTTCGTTTGGCTGCTGATAATATCTTCCTACTTAAATCCTTAGAATATTCTTCTGCCATCATTGCCTTGATTCCGGTTATGAGCGCATCATCAGGTGTATAAAATGCATGGTCCAAATAAAGATATAACTTCTTTTTAGTTCTATTTAGACGGTCAACAAACAAATACCAATCTAACACATTACGCATCAAGCGGCTTTGATCCTTAATGACGATGATATCGAATTTATTTTCGAGCATATCTTCAAATAGCCTATTGTATCCCTCTCGCCCATTGCGTGTAGTACCAGACTTCCCCTCGTCATAATAGTGATCGACTAAAACCCAATCTTCATGCGAATTAATGAATGCTTCAAGTTCTTCTCTCTGTTTTTTTAATGCATTTATTTGTTTCTCTTCCTCGGTTGAAACTCTCGCATAATAAACTGCTTTTCTCGTAATACCACCTCCAAAAATTATGTATCTATATTATAAGATTATTATTTTATTGTTTGTGTATTACGGGACAATTTTTTTGGACTTAACTCTTCACGACAAAATCTATACTCATATTCTGATATCAATTTTTCATTTAGTAAAAAGTCAAGCAATGATAGCTCGGTTTTATACAAATTATCTTCTGATGTGTTGATTTCTCCTATAACCTTTCCTTTTTATTTGCCCCGTGTTATTTTACACGGGGCATTTTTTACAAGTTGCTTTCCTTGTATTTAATCTTATCACGCTCATTGTCTTAGAAGATCTGCAAGATATCGCTCATCTTTTTTATGATGCCCTTTCAAATGTTTATATCTTTTAATTGTCTCCACAAGAAAATCGATTCGTTTGCCATAATATGCGTGATAAAATGCTGTGCTGTTGTCATAGCGTATACCATTGCACACAATATTTTGCTTGCTAAACATTTTTGGTGTTACTTTGGATTTTACTTTTTCAAAATCTTTATCTAGCTTTTCGGAAATAATAAGCAGCATTTCTAGCTCTGGTTTGGTACAATATTTTTCAATGCCAACGATTTGCTCCTTATATTCTTTCGGAATCTTAAGTTCGTCACTTAATTTGTCTCCAATTCTTAGTATCCGTACGTCTCCATGGTATAAATTCAGCGCGGTTTTTACAGCACCATTATTGCCGATCTGCCTTGCATGGTACGGAACTAAGTTCAGTAAATCATCCTCGGTCAACACCAACTTATTGTTTTCCAACAGCATTTGTATGACTGCAAGCTCGTTTGGGCCTTCACACATAATCAAGGCCTTCATTTCAACAGCTCCTTTTTCAACGCCACAAGAGCATCATAGCTAACCGCAGTATCAAAGGCATTGCTATAGAACTGTCTACTTTTAAGAAGCTCCGGCCTAACATTGTAAGTTTCGTACATATTGTCCAAATGAATTTTTATGTCTGATTTTGCAACCCAAATATTGTCTTGCCGATTAAACAGGTCCAAGACCTCACAATAATGTGTAGTAAATACGAGAGTTGCTGCATTTTTGTTCACTCGTTTGTCCTTAAACAGACTTATCATATTTTCAACCAAGGCTTTATGGAAGTGGTTTTCCACCTCATCAATCAACAAATCGAATCCATTTTCCAGAGCAGCCACTACAAAAACATACAGCAACACACCTTTCGTGGTTCCACTGGATAACATATATACCAGTTCAGAGTCAGAAAGCTCTTTTACATAATCTTGATATACAAGTTTATAATGCTTTTCATCCAGCATCTCTAACGCTTGAATTTTGTCATCAAATATCCTAATGACTTTCTCTAAAGTACTTCTTGGAATCATATACGTCTTCAATGCTCTGAATAGTAATCGATATGTGTCAGCTCCCTTCCCGTCACAGTCAAAGTACACCGCACGTGTGGCTTTCTTTTTTAGGACAAAAAAAACAATAGATGTATCTTCAGGCAGCTCTCCAAGCCCTATAATTTCATCGAATCCAGCGTCTGCATAGATCTCCTTTAATTTAGTTTTATAATATTTCTTTTTATAAAGGTGTTGCTCTGTGAAGTTTGCTCGATTTCCCAAGCTAGAATCTGCTTTCAGAACAGTTGTATATTTGTAAATGTCACCATCGTGATAAAAAATCAGTTCCAGTGTTACATTTTCATAGCTGTAATGCTTGTTTTCTAGGCTAAATTCTCCAAGGATTGTGTATCCACATTCCAACAGTTCTATTGCAGTTGTCTTGCCTGACGCATTCCTTCCCACAAACGCCGCAGTATTGAACACGTACAAATCATCGGCGATCATTTGCAATTCGTATTCTTTATCCTCACTTGTTTTTTTCGACTTTGCTATAAGGTCAATTGTAAAATTGTCGCAACAATTTTTAAAATTCGACGCGCGAACTCTCAAAAGTTTCAATTGGACACACCCTTCCTTTTATTTACTTACATACAGTATAGCACGCAAATAGATTTTAAACAATATTTTTGTTTAAAATTCATCCAAAATTCAATGCATACGGTACTAAAAGCATAATCCATATATATAATCACTGTTCACATTGAATCCGCAAGCCATGCTTGCTGCCATCCTCGTACTGGTCTCAATATACGGCCATTGCGCCAAGAATGGTATAAGCATGAAGGTACTACTCAAGGCCATTGGTGTTGAGATTACAACCTCCAAACCGAAGTAATCCAGCAACGTAGATGCACCAATCACCTACGTATCCTTTTTTGAAGATTTAAACATCGCGCAAGCCAATCAAACAAGAACCGTTCACAGATTAAACAAATAGTTGAGATCAAACATGACGTTGCACTTTACACATAATTATGCTATAATAATGTACATGAAAGGTGGAATTTTGTTATGCCTCAAATTAGGCCCATTACGGATCTTAGAAATACAACTGAAATTTCAGAACTTTGCCATGCGAACCGAGAGCCTCTTTTCATCACCAAAAACGGTTATGGTGACTTAGTAGTTATGAGTATTGAAATGTACGAAGAAATGATTGAAACAGCACGTACGGATATGGCAATCAGCGAGGCTGAAAAGGAATTTTCTGCCGACGGAGTTCTTCTAAACGCACGAGAGACACTTTCATCTTTGCGGAGGAAACATTTTGGATGATTATAGTGTAAAGCTTTATGCTCGTGCATATCGTGATTTAGATGATATCTATACTCATATAGCCAAAAGCTTGATGGAGCCAAGCACTGCAGTTAGACTCATTGACGAACTCGAAACCGCTATTTTTAGTTTAGAGCAGTTGCCCGAACGTGGGCCGATTCGACGCATTGGAGCTTATGCCGACAGCGAATACCGTCACTTGTTTGTAAAAAAACATGTTATCATTTATCGTGTGCTAAAGCCACAAAAAGAAGTGCATATCATCACAATACGATACGCCCAAGCAATATTTGAATCGAATGTTAACCACAATGCAAGGCAGTCCATAAAACGGACTGCCTTTTTTATTTATCCAAACGAGGAGGGTTCGTCTACTTTCCAGTGCTTCCGAACCCATCGGTACCACGCTCTGTTTTCTCCAATTCGTCAACTTCAACAAATTCTCCATCAAGTGTTTTGATAAAGGCAAGCTGTGCGATCCTATCACCTTTTATAATGTAACGTGTTTCCCCACTGTCGTTGTATACAGGCACCAAATATTCACCAGTATAATCATTGTCACATATCCCCACACAGTTAGCTGGACGAAGCCCTTGCTTCGCAGCTAGGCCGCTTCGAGCGAAAATAAAACCAGCATGGTAAGGCGGCGGCTTGATCGCAATGCCGGTTCCAACTTTTACCGTCTCTCCGGGTTTGATCATTGCGTCTGTAACAGCATAAAGGTCATAAGCATTTGCCCCGTCTGACCCCTTCGTCGGGATTTTTGCATCCGGGCGCAACTTCTTACAGTAAAATGCGTATTTCATTTTGTTCCTCTTTTCGTTTGTTGTTTTTATTTCTTTATTGATGGCATTCTGTTATCAAGGAGCCTTTGGCCTAATCGCCAGTGATTGATTTCATTCACAAACCCGCTTTGAAAAAACAGAAGCGGCGTCTGCGACGAAACAGCGAAATAGAACAAAGGAGGAAATGTGTGAATATCATATTCGCAACCTGCAACTTTGGAATATTGGGTTTAATCGTTTTGTTTGTCGTACTTTTGGCACGACATCTGGCGGTTAGCCAGGTACTCAAAGCTGATCGTGATGAAATCAGTTTTGAAGATAAGTTGTTTGGGGTCACCTTTACAGCCAAAGGTAGACCCAGGCGGCATAAGCCAAAGCGTTGAGGTCATCGACAGCACGGCAGTCTATTTTCTACTGCCGGAATTTTTTGCCAAAGTGAGACTGCAGAATACAATACTCACACATTCCTCTCAAGGAGTAGGTTATTAATTCGGGTGAGTTTTTTTCACGAACCTATCGTTCATGAGGTCACATATCTCACCATTTGCAACTCTAAAAAATTTTTGGTTCGTCGTACTTGAATCAAGGCCACCAAGTGTTTTTATGTATGGCCCTATTTTAAGATAATCTAGCAAATGCAAGATCGTTTTAAAGATGCTGACATCTTCTGCACCAGAATAGACACATGTCTTCAGGCCCTGTGCCTTGACTTTTTCCAAAAGAAATTTCAAATCATCCATTGCCTGGTCCCCTCCCATGAAGCATACACAGGTGATGAGGCTGCTATGTTTGTCAAGGAGTTTATCGATATCGTCATCTACAAAATCTCCAAAATCATTTGCAAGATATGAAGAATGGCATTCGCTGCAATGATACGGACAATTTGTTATGTTAATTGCCAAACTAATTTCGCCTGGCACCTCTTGAAACACAATGTCGTATCCAGCATATTTAAGCTTTTGCATAATATCGCTTTTTTGCTTCTTTCTGACGCGCTTCAGAGAAATTTGAAACACGTTTCAAATATCCAATTACGCGCGTCGCGTAATCTATATTTTTGCTTCCACATTTTTCACAGTGGTCAAGATGATGTTTGCTGATGTGGCCACAGTCATTGCAAATTGTATTTGGCACGTTTACTGTCCAATAAGAACAACCGGTTTTAATTGCCACCTTCATCAGGTGTTTGTACTGCTCCTTAGAAAGGTGTTCGTCTAAATTAAGATGAAGCGCCGCGCCTCCATCCAAGTTTCCTGTCATCGTTTTACCATGCAGAATGAACTTGTCAATCGGAGTTGTGTCAACATCATCCACTAAATAGAAATAACTATTGTAACATTCTCTGGGAGAGAAATACCCACCCTCTTTGTCCCATTTAGAGTTTTTCACCCCAAGGTTTTCAGCCGGCACATATTCCGTGTTGAACATAACATCGGATGTACGCGCGGCTTTATTCTTCTGATAAATCACCGACAACAATTCGTTTACAAAATTACAGTACTCATTGTCGTCGGGGCTGATACTGTAACCAAGGTATTCAGCGCCCTCTACAAGTCCATTAATTCCGATTGTCAAGAACTGCTTTTCCAGAGATATATAGCCAGCGTCATATACCGGCAGTAATTTCGCATTAAACGAGTCCTGCAACAACGCATCGTATGCCAGCAAATACTTGTGGACATCATCAACCTGTCCAGAAAGAGCAACCTTGATATCCTTGTCGTTTCTTACTGCATTTTGAATAAGACGGTTCATATTGATTGTAATGACACATTTAGAGCCAGTTGATACACCGCCAGCGCCAAGAGTAAATGAAAATGTATTGTCCTGCAGTTCATTTCTTAGCCGACAGCATGATGCCAGCGAATCAACGCTACTGCTATGATAATTGAAGAAGCTGTGGCCTTCCGAAAGCATCTCGGCTGCAAAGTCAGCCCATTCTGTGTCGACATAGTTTTCTCCGTCGTCTAATAGATTTAGCGTCTCAACGGGGAATGTGAGTATCTGTTTGCACCTTTCTTTATTGAACCATTTCATGAATCGTTTTTGCAACCATGAAACGGAGTCCCACTTCATTGCACTTCCATCCGGAAATACAAAATTTTCAAAGAGGCCATTAAAATATGGCTTATCAAAATATGCAATATTCCAAAATATACTCTGAAAACTCCTCGCTGCCGCAGGCTGATTCAACGAATAAACGATCTGTTCAAACTTGTCGCAAATCACCTTGTCAATTGTCCTTCTGCGCGAAGAAAGATCCACTACCGTGTCTGCGTGCAGATAATAATCGTCGCCATATTCTTTGCGCACAAAATAATCCATATAGGACAAGAACTCTGGCGTAGAAACCGCACCTGCAAATTGCGACGCAATCGCAAAACACAAATTGATGAATGATCCAGCAAATGAATCAAGATTGTGCGGCGCGCCACTTCCGCCTCCCAGATTACGCAGCCCGTCGAACAGGAATGGATACATTGTAATGCTTACGCAATACGGAAGTAACGGATTTGTTTCATCATGCTTATAAATCTCGTGATTTTCCAGTTGATCAATGTACCGTTCCGCATATTCTTCACCAAACATTTCTGCCAGCTTCTGATACATCCGCAATCGATTAATGCCAATACCGTCTTTTTTATACAACTCACCAGTAAGTGTCGTAACATTTTTATTTTCAACATTTGCATTAGCATCCACTTTACTACCTGAAGCAGCATTCAAAGAACAACTGTATTCTTTGATATAGTCAAGATATGGTTGATATCGTCTTAATTCCTTTTTGTAGTTCATGCCTCTATTCCCTTTACCCATTGAAATGCACTCTTAAAGTCCATTATATTGCCATCAACTTCAAGACACGGTACAGACATAATCCCCTTGCTGTTCATTACATCTATGTCATTACACTCTTCGTATTCAATTTTCGCTCGAGTCATCATATTTTCAAGTATCCGACATTGGGGACAACGCGTTGAGTAAAACACGATCTTCATTTTTCACCACCACCTTTCAGTCTATTGATCTCATAATCTATATAAAACCTAGCCTTTTCAAGATCCTCTACGGTTTTAGACGGATCTTTGCGGCCGGCGCGGGCTATGTATTTTATCGCATTACCGAGCTGAAAGTTCAGCCTCCAATCATTTATTACATCTATGACTTCGTACTTCCCAATATTGTAGTGAGACGGATGTTCTACTGTATTACTCAGTCCTGTACACTCCTTTCAGTGTAAGATGTCTGCCGCAGCTCTTATGTTCTGGACAGAACGGATAATCCACATGCGCTTCGCACTTTGGACGAAGCATTTCATCCGCCTGCGGCATAACATCAACAACAAGCTTGCGCATTTCTTTTGCTGCTTCTCTGATTTCCCACTGCGCACGATTGCAAAGGCGTTCACGCATGAAGTTGATCAAGCTTCTCAGATTCATTGTCACATAGATCGCAGTGACGCAAGCATTGGGTAAAACATAACGTGCATCCTCCGCAGGCCTGCCCATGCTGTTTTTTAAATGCACATATTCATCCAGCGCATTTTCAATTGAGTCATGATACGATGACAGTTCGATCGAAGGAGGAGTCACATATCCAAATCCATCTTCGCCGCAATACCGCTGGCTGCGCTGAGAATAGCTCGCCATACGATGGCGCACAAGTTGGTGGCTACACGCACGCGATATACCGCTAATTTTAAAAGTAAAACTCGCATGTTCAAGCACGCTGTGATGCCCGCTGCGGTAACACTGCATTACAAGCTTACATTCTCTAGTAAGTATACTGTTATAACAAACACTAGCTGCCTGTTCAATAACCCATGCTGGGTCTGGTGTGTGTGCAACAAGCTCGACTTCCAATTACCATTTTCCCCTTTTCTGTTTTTCTTTTTCAGACGTATCGTTTCCAGCTTCAATTTTGCTTCCAGGCAGTTCACTTCCGGGATAATAGTCTTTCAAAATTTCCGGATCTACTTTGTATGTATGAACTTTGCCACATTCAGAATCATATCTTTGAACCATCCGATTGACTTCGGCTTTAGCTCGCTCTTTTCTATACAGTTCTCTACTTAAATTCAAACGACCTTATTTCTCCTCCTCCATTATCTGTAATCAAAAACTGGTGTTCTACCAGAATCCAGCTTGTCAAGCGAAGCATCACTATTTACTCGATAAAAAATATACATCCCAGTAATTTTATTGTAGGTAATAACATGCGTGGGATTATTGTCAAAACCATTCATATAAGTGGTTTGAACAATCTCTTGATTTTTGGGTGTTTTAATTTTCATTGTCCTCATCGCCCAATTCTTCCTCTTCGGAGTCATATTCATAGTAGCCATCACAACCAAGTGTGAGCAAAATATCATCAACTATGTATTTGAAAATGCCCTTGAAATCAACATGTTTACCAGTAGTAGTATAAATTCGCTCTTTCTCATAATCCAAAATCTGATATGCCATAACGCCAGCAATGAGCGCTAATAGTATTGCCAGCATACTATTGAAATTCATCAGTAACACCGGATTTTCACAACACAATCATCAAGCGCTTTAGACCATTCCTCAGAGCTGATTTCTTCAAGATTGTCAATCACACGGCCTTCACCATGAGCAACATCAAAACAAAACAATCCAAAGTCCTCTGTCCAAATCAGTTCGTCTCCGCAAAGTGTAGAATCTGGAGCATCAGCAAAAAATTTGAACGGTGTTTCAAAAGCAATCACATTTACTCTATATTCATTATTCATCACAACTCCAATAACCTTCATATAAGTAATGTGGTCCATTGCTCTCGTATCCTTATAGCACTTTCCAATGTATTTTTTGTTGTTGTTTATTTTTGCGATTTTCTTTTTTTTGAAGTGCGAATCAATCTTCAACGTAAGTTCGTTTCGCGTTTTAACCAATTGATCGATTTCTTCATCTGTCAAATTATCATTCAAATTTATATTCATATATTCCTCCCATCATAGTTCATATATTACAAAAATCGTGGATACTGCTATCCTCCAGATACCAGTCCATCTTTCTATCGATTTCCTTAATTTCATTTTCCATTTGACTGCACGCACTTTTACTGTCAGTCTTTCGAACTTGCTCAAGAATCAAATCTCGGCGTTCTTTCAATGCGTCATACACCTGTGCAATCGGAATTTTTTTTAACACATTGATTTCAATTGGTTTGCCACAAAACGGGCAGAATTTGATCCTTTGATATTCTTCCCAATCAAACGTATCACCCCACGAATAATCCACATGTCTGTTAATGAGCACCAAAGCGGGCGTTTCATCTTCAGGCTCAGCAAACTTGATGTCAACATTTTTTGCTTTAACAACTTCCCGGCAACAGGGACGAAATTCCTTAATCTTGATGGTGCGCTCCATCGGCATATCTCTTGGAATACATTCCTCGCCTGTGTCCATGCTGTAGATCAATACATCAATTTTCAAACTGTAATTAGCTCCTATCTTATTTTGTATCTTCTCATATAACTTTAAATGTGATATGCTTTTAAAAAAGGTGTAAAAGGCAGTGATCCAATGGATAAGGTATGCAAAAAAATTTTAGACAAAATCAATTTCACAATAAACACATTTGTCGCCAACCTGAAATTCGTTTTTCTTTACGATAACACTCCATCCATCAATGATCGCAAGCTCAATACGGTCTTTCCCTTCAATCGGATGCAGTGCTGCAATTTCCTTAATACTTGCCAGTGTACGCAAATCTTTAGTCCTCCAATTACATCAATTTAAGCCATGTCTGGCGCGAAATAGAATTATTATTATGAATGCACCTTAGAAACGCTTTCGGCTGCGCAAGCAATAAACAGCGTTCTTTTGAGCGCGTAAGCGCGGTATACAACAAGCAGCTATCCAACAAAATGTAATGTGTGGTATCAATTGCCACAATTACAGTTTTATATCCGCTGCCCTGAGCAAGATGAACTGTAAGAACATATGCGAGTTCCACTTGGCCCATTTCGCTTCTTTTGTATGTAATAAGCTTCTTATCTCCACCGGATGAATACTCAACCGTAAAACATTGAGTTCTTTCATCACCCTCACCATCTTCAAAAATGCTCGTGACATATCCTGTCTCACCATTGAAAACATTCTTATCATAGTTGTTTTCACGCTGAATGACCTTTGAACCAATGCGAAATGTTTTTGTGCCATAATCGATATGCTCTTTGTGCTCAGATGCCGGCAGCAACTCGTCCTGAATGATTTTGTTCATCACAGTCGTTGAGTTCGGACAATCTTTTTTTCTGGGCACTACGATCACCACATTATCCGCTCCTTCTCTTTCTGCCGTAGAGAGAAACGTTTTGATTGCTATGTTTTGAATGGCCTCATTGCTGTCACGAAACATGTAAACCATATCCTCACGTTTGCCGCTTACAATTTTCAGCTCCGGCTCTTTAATTGGATTTATCCCCATACGAATTTTGTTAGCATCCATCAAAATTCCAGAGTCTAGCGCTTGGCGCATGACCTTTGTAAGCATAAGAATATTGAATACATTCGTTTTATCAAGCACATCACTGAACACATTGCCAGCACCAATCGGAGGGAGCTGCCGATTGTCTCCACACACAATAAGCCTTCCGCCCGTCTTCACAGCTCTGATAAGATCATAGAACAACTCGACATTTACCATTGACGCCTCATCGAGAATAACAACATCAGCCGCAAGCGGATTGTTGTTGTCATGGATAAATGACTTTCCGTTCCACCCAAGCAACCGATGGATCGTAGACGCTTCATGCCCAGTGGCTTCTACGATTCTTTGCGCGGCTTTAGCCGATAAAGCACAACACGACACTGTTTTATATTTGTACGCTTTTACAATCGCATTAAGCAATGTGGACTTACCTGTGCCTGCAAATCCGCAAATACACGAAAAGTTACGATTCAAGGCGCTCCTGACCGCCGCACGTTGTTCCTCAGTAAAAGTGAAGCCAAGGTCATGTTCTGCTTCGCCAACAGCGTCTTCTGCATCAAGATTCCAATCATCGCTGTATGAATCGATTTCCTTCAAAATGTCATAAATGCCTGTCTCCAACTCAAAATACCGCTTCAACCCAACTTTGGCACCATCAAAATGAAGGAGCATTTCACTCTGCCGTTCTTGAGATATTAACCTGCAATATGCATCCTTGCATTCCGGGATATTATCTTTTGCAGCTTGTTCGAGCACATCAACTGTGACCCAAGTATTACCATCTGTTTCAGCTGATTCATTCAGGAACCATTTAACGAACGCTATCGCACGCTTAGGCGAATCAATGATTTGTGGATTCAATTTGAGCGCAAGACCATCGACACGCTTAAAGCCAAGCCCTCTGATGCGTGTCATGATATACGGATTATCCAGCAATTGCGCTTTGAGAAGCGATGGATTAGGCTCTCCGGACAATAGCTTTTGAATCATCTTATAACTGACCCCAAGTGGCTGAAGAAGAGAAAGAATATCGGAAATCACATAATTGCTGAGCACCATATCCTTGATACGCTCATATGTTGCGTATCCTATTCCCTTGACGTTCTGCAAATCCACATTATCCGTTCCCTCTATAATTTCATTTACAATATTGGGATAAGCAGAGATAAGAGCATTTGCCTGACTATTAGTCAGTAATGCATGTAAAAACTTTTCCTGTTCTTCCCTCGTAGATGGCCGCTTTGAAATCACCACGTACGGTTTATACTGATAAGATTTATATTTCTTATTGAATACCAATTCCGCTTCAACGTCATACTCCTGGCCGACTGTTAACTGCTGCATATTGCCAACTAGAATTGACCATTTTGTTTTTTGGGTTGCTTCTTCATCGTCAAAAGGCGAAACCTCGCGCTCGTCAAATTTTGGAATATCATCAGTTGTTGAAAAAACATATACTCCAAAGTCATTGCCATAGTATCGCTGTATCTGAGGGACAATTGTAAATTTTAATCTTTCAGAAATACTTGCTACTCCTTTCCGACACTAAATGTCTGATATTTTTCTATCTTTTAACCACTGTGTATATGGCTTAATTGCTTTTACTGCCGTAAGCTTTTCATCGCTTCCTTTTTTGCACAGCATTGCCACTTGAGCACCTCTGTTGATAATATCTTCATTCTGTTTGAATTGTGTATGCCAGCAAACAACCTCCATTAAACCAAACACAGAGTACATATTCAAAAAAGCGAACTGTTTTCCTGTTCGGTCCTTCTTCTTTTGAACATTGGCAATGATACCTACGATTGTTACATTGGTATCAGGGGCAGCTTCATCATAATCCACATTGATGTACTGATATGCGTATTCGAATGGATTGACGCCAAGAAAAATGGACAACGCCTCAAATTCCCAAAACGCTTCGTTCTGCATATACTTTTCTTCAAACTCATGCATCTCTTTCATGCGTCTTTGTTCCTGATAGGTATAAAATTCAATGCGTTTTCTACTGTTAAGCAAAGCCAGGCGTTCTTCCTTGCCTTTAATCACCGAACAATCAATTCCATATTTATTGAGCATGACTTTATGCGTGTAAATGGTTTTTACCGGTGTGTATTCTTTCTGCTCAAAAAGTGATTGCGCATAACGCTCCAACAACTCACGTTTGTCTTTGCATGGTAACGCGCCGGCTTTTATGAGCGATACCACCACCGCAGTGGACGGAGAAACACGCGTGATAAAATCTTCAAGCCCCGTGAATGGCCCATTCGTTTTACGTTCTTCTAAAATTTGTGCTACAACCTTTTCCCCAACCCCTCGGATGGCCTCAAGACCAAACAGTATCTTAGAGTTATGCACCGTAAAATATCGTTCTGACCGATTGATATTGGGAGGCAATACACTAATGCCAAACGCCTTTGTGTCTATGATGTACTTATTTATTACGCCATAATCATTGCGGTTCTGGTTGAGTAACGCCTTAAAAAAGTATTCCGGGTAGTGCGCTTTCAAATACGCAGTCTTGAGCGTTAGAATGGAGTAAAGCGCAGAGTGCGATTTATTGAAAAGATATCCGCCTTTTTCTTTGAGATCATCGCTGATTTGTTTTGCAATCCCTTCAGGATATCCGTTTGCAATAATTTCTCCATACAACTTCTCAGACTCTTCTTTTACAAGTTCAATATTCTTTTTGCCGATAGCCTTTCTAAACTTGTCAGCCCCTCCGTAGCTACGGCCTCCAAATTTCCTGACAACATCCATGAGCTGTTCCTGATAAATCATACAACCATAAGTCTTTTTCAAAATCGGTTCCATGTCGGGATGGATGTAGGTTATTGCCTTTTCACCGTTTTTGCGATTGATATAGTCTTCAAGAGCACCCATGCTATCTGGACGATACAGTGCCAGCACGGCCGAAACATCTTCGAGGTTTGTCGGTTTCAACCTCAAAAGCAAATCGCGCATACCGCTGCTTTCAACCTGGAACACGCCATTTGTCCTTGCGCTTGCAAGCAATTCGTACATTGCCGTGTCATTCGCGAACTCAGGATTGTTTACGCTAAGATCCCATTCTGACAGTCCAATGTCTTTCATTGCCTCTTGAACAACCGCTAGGGTTGAAACACCAAGTACGTCGAACTTGATGATTCCGATTTCCTCAACCTTTTTCTTATCGACTTGAATGACATGTTCGCCTTTGCTTCCAAGTTTCATTGGCATATAATCTGTAATTTTTGCATCAACAATGCCAACTCCGCCAGCATGTATGCTCACGTTGCGCAACCGTCCGGAAATATGAGAAGCTATTCGGAAAAGCTCATCGTATTCACTATAATCATCGAGTAGTGATTTATTATTTTCAATACACTCTTCAAACGTCTTGTACGTGAATTTTTTACTTATTCGATCGCAGACGCTATACGGAATGCCAAGTACTTTTCCTACATCTTTGATTGCCACGATAGGGGTTATATACGAATAATTAATGATTTGGCATACGTGGTCTTCTCCGTATTTTTGCGTAAGATAATCAACAATAAACTCACGATTCGAGAAATCACAATCGACGTCTGGCATACTTACACGCTCCGGATTCAAGAAGCGTTCAAAAATCAAATCATTTTCAATAGGGTCAAGCTCTGATATTCCAAGCAAAAAATTCACAATAGAGCCGCCGCCAGAACCACGGCCGTCTCCTACCGCCTGTCCATTCTCTTTCGCATATTTAATGAAGTCCCACACAATAAGGAAGTATCCATCAAACCCCATTTGGTGAATAATTCCAAGTTCATATTCAAGCCGTTTCTCCCTTATTCTTTGTGCAGCGCCGCTGAGCTTATCGAAACCTCTTTGTTCCCATCCTTTCTCCGTAAGATGTTTGAGGTAGGAAAGATTGTCTTCAAATCCATCTGGCAACGGATATGTGGGAAGTTGCGGTGCCTGAAATGGCATATCCACATTTTCTATCATATCGGCAACCTTATTGGTGCTTGCAAGGCCAAGCTTTACGTTCTCCTCTCCAATTTGAGAGGACATAACCTCATAAATCTCAGCTTCTGACTGAATGTAGCAGCCATCGTACAGTTCTGTCAGGGTTTCATCGTCGTGAGCAATTTGAACATGACGTGCTTGATAGTACAAATCATCCTTCGTCGCAGCATGACTATCCGTAGTAATAACAAACTCTGTGTTTGTTGCCTCAGCCAGTTCTAACACTTTTTGATTGTATCGGCGCTGTTCATCTGTATTATGACTTTGCATTTCAAGAAAGAAATTAGGGAATGTGCTTTTGTACTCATTGATATACTTAACACACTGGCCATAGTCTGATTCTCTGGCGAGTTTTGATGCCAAACACGCAGACAAAATAATAAGATCATCCGCATATGGTCTTAAATGCGCTAAATCGATTCGCGGTTTAAAATAGAATCCTTCAAAGTTGCTTTGTGTGACAATTTCATTGAGAGCCACTCTACCGCGCTCATTTTTAGCAAGCGCCACAAGATGAAAGTATTTACTATTGCTGTCTTTCACTGACATATCAAAACATTCATACAGCTCAACACCATAAATCATCTTGATCTCAGGATAATTCTTTTTTAGTTCATCAAAATAAATCCAGCTATATGCATTGCCGTGTTCGGTTATTGCAAATGCATTAAGTCCTACCGACTTTGCTCGTTCGAGATATTCTTGCGGATGTCCGTATCCGTCAAGCACAGAAAATTCAGAATGATTGTGAAGCGAACTGTACATCACAACACCTCATATTCTATGATGATAAACTGAGGTGTGGCCATGCTTCTATAAACGTTGATCGACGCGCGGCCAACGACATTAATATCAAAGCTCGCCGTTGAATCATATGGATCGTTGAGTGCCTGATAGATTGGATCTGTTTCATTGCACGAGAATTTGACAAACTCAACTCCGGTTTCCTCGTCTTTCCACTTCAGAGTATTGCTTTGCTTTCCTATAAGTGAAACCTGTTTTTTGTCAAGATGAACACCTTCAACCGCAATGTACGGCTCCTCAACCATTTGTCCCCAACATCTGGACATTCCATCAATTTTCTTGATAAAAGGGAAAGTAAGCTCCTGATTGCCAATGACAAAGTCACACTTATACGACTTCAAGATTGGGCTGTCTTTCAATCTCTCATTACACGATTGAATTGCTTTGGGAATGTTTTCTTTTTTGATTTCAACCCCAAAGGCATTTTCGTGTCCCATAATGCTCTCAAAGCATCCCGTTGATTCCAAAAACAATTTCAAATTATCGATTGAACCGTTGTTGATATTTCGCCCAGAGCCACCATACAAGTTCTCATCTTCATTCCGCTTACGAAGGAGCAGACATGGCCGCGTATACTCTTCAGCGATTCGTGTTGCCGTCAGACCAGTGTATACTTCGTCAAGAAGCCCGGTCACATTGACAAAAAGAATCTTATTTTCACGCTGGTTGTACCGCTCTATAAAATCACGGATGGCATCTTGGCCTTGCTTACACGCCTTGCTTTGGCGGTTTCTTATGTTAGTGGCAAGACGAACAACTCTTTCACAAATGCTTTCCTCCGTTGCTTCTTTTTCACCGCGTTTCTTATATTTAAAGGGTTCATACTCTCCGAGCAAAGCTCTGAACATAAGTTCCTTTTCTGCCAATTTTCCTGCCCGGATCACCGCGTTAATAGCCGGCACAATGTAGAATTGAATGTCATGTATTGTCGGATCCGCTTTGATTTTAAAACTATTTTGCTCACACAACTGCTTTATAAGAGGATTTGAAATCAATGCTATACCTTTGTCCGCGATATACTTTGTTTCATAGGAGCGCATATCCATCACATCAGCGACATTCCCAATGGCCGCAAGGTCAATATATTTATCTGCAAATGACGTCCACAATTCTTCATCAATCGCTTGCAAAAATTTGTATGTAATCCCCGCGCCGCTAAATTCTTTATTGGCGTATCCGCATGTCTGATTGTTTACAACAATTGCATATGGATTTTCAGTTTCAGCAATATGGTGATCAAGAATTATTACATCTATTCCTGCTTCATTTAATGCCTTACATGATTCAATATCGTTCGTGCCAGCATCAGGGACAATCACCAATCGGGCAGATTTTGGTATTTCAATATCACTTTGAAGACCATGTTGTTTTCCGCTATGCAGGTGATATGTAATATTTATATCTTTCTTCTGATCTTTTAAATATGAAATCAGCATCGCAGCAGATGTATAACCATCAACATCGCAATCTACGACAACATGAATTTCATCGTCCAAATGACCAAGCAGACAACTAACAGCCACGTCTATGTTTTCAAGATCTTGGTATGGAATCAGGCAGTCACTTTTCAAAGAAAGGTACTCTTTTGGGTTTTCTATGCCTCTATTCTTTAATATTGTAAATTCGATATTCGTAACATCATTTCTGCTTCCAGGAATAAGCTCGTAATCCAGCTCCATGTCACCTACTTTATTCTTTTTATGCACTCTGAAATAAGCCTTTTAAATTTTTTCGGATCGTCGGTTGGACTTTCTTTTTCTTCCAAGATACCTACGGTGTCAATAACAGCATACACGTGTATCTCATCAATAAATCGCCCCGCCAATGTATCAAGCTCTTCTCGCGACACATCTTTATCAAAAAGGAACACGACATCTACACACAAACGTGTGAGCATATCAATTTGCTGTCGAGACACCCTTTTTCCGCCAGTAGCGACTGCATTGCACATGCCCATGCTCCAAAGCTGCATAACGCTTTTTTCTGCTTCCCCTACATAAACTTTATGCGCCCTTTGAATTGCATCGTATGTATGATTGAGACCATATAACACTTTTGATCGATTGGTTGGCTCAATATATAAATACTTCAGTTCTCCATCCTTTTGAGCCTTCCCAAACATCCGGCCTTTCACGCCAACCAGTGTACCGATTTCATCCCGGATTGGGATTGTTATCCGGTTTGTCTGTTCATCATATCCAACCTCAAATTTAGCCTGCGTGCCATAATCAATATTGTCCTTGAAAAACAAATCATTTACATACGGCATGTAATACGAAAGAACATTCTCACTGATTGGACGCAATGGTTTACTGTCATAATCCTTTTCAATATCACCACTAAGTTCAATAATCTCCTGTGCAATTCGTATACTGGCAGGAAGATCGGCGTCAAAATCATGGTAATAATCGATTCCAATCCACTCGCATACCATTTTTATTGATTGAAAGAAGGATTCATCTTTAAAAAATTGCACAAGAGAAAACAAGTCTGAGCCGTTGCCCACCTTTGGTATATCCCTCGTGTAATCTACGACTGAGATAAATTCGTTTTCATATACCGTAATTGCTGATTTATTATCTCCGTCCGGATTCCCGCAGGAATAGTATCCTCCTTTGTGCGTTATGTGGTGGCACCCAAGCTCTTCTAAAACTGTTTCAATTTGATTGTTCTCAAGAATATAATTCTTCAGGTCTTGAACTTCAATAAAAGCTCACCTTCACTTTCTTACAAGCTCTCCGACCTCGATCCATGTGTTCAAGTTTAAATCGACTTCAAACAAAAGATGTGGCTTTGTGCCAAACCTATTTTTATCAACATTGAAGGCATAATACCTTTTATTGGGATTTAAATCATGTCTTGCCGGTTCTCCCCAATCCGTCTCAGAAGCAACATACCCATATTTCGAAAACTTATTTGGCGGTATCTCCTTACATAACAACAATGTATGCAGCACACGCTTCAATCCCTTGCAGTTCGCGATTTGATTGGAGACAAGTTCATCCGGTTCAATATAATTGGCATCGTCAGTAAGCTGAATGGACAAATAGCCAAACATATTCAGTTGTTTGCATATTTCCGTGATCTTAGTAACGCTTACCATCATTGCCGCCCAATCTCCAACTGTCGCGATATCGTTTTTCATGGTATCATAGAAAACGTACTCAATGCCTTGCGTCATACTTGCTTTTCGTATTTCAAATTCAAGAGTTTTATCATCATAAGCCATTGAAACATCCTTGGTAAAAATCAGCCCCTGTGTTTGGTCTTCAATCCATTCAGCGATATGCATGATATCGTTATATTCAGATGACAGCTTTGATACACGCTCGATGTAATGCTCAATCGGCTCTGTGACATCACCCCAATCATCTTTTTCAGGATAAATGAATTCTCCGTTTTTGTCCTTGTAAAGACCTAAAGTGATTTCTCTTTCCTGTTTATTCAGATTGATACCATGCAACTGCTGAAATTCGGGATTGTTTATCACTGTTGTGATAAGTGCATATCGCATTTCTTCTACAGTCATCTCATTGAGCATAACCAGAACCTTTTCCTTACGCACAAGCGTGATATATGCAATGAGTTTTGCCATATATCTGCTTTTGCCCGCATTACTGAGCATACCAACCGCCATAACCGACTTCTTTTTCAGGCCGCGAAAAACATCATTCATAATTGGGAACGGAATTGACAACCCCATATCGGGAGCTTCCATGCAATGATGCAGCGTATCCTTTATATTGCTGTTTAGTATTTCCGCACTGTCATTCGTCAAAATCACAGTATTAATCCGATCAGCTTTAGAGCGAATCATACGGTAAATATCGGACGCAGTAAACTTTTCGAACAACTTGTGCGACATGATCTTCTCAATATTAAAACCATTTCGCTGGTATTCTCGAAGCAAGGAATACTTTTTCAGTACTTCAAAATAATTTTTAAAATCATCTATAACAGCAAGCTGCATCCAGTCCGCGATTGTTTTCCAACCACGCAAAAGTTTATACTGCGCAAGACGCTCCTGATTTTCGCTCATGAATGTTACTACAACTGTTTTATTCAAAGCCTGAGAGCGTGTCTCGAATATTGTAACTGCGCACTCATAAAAGAAACGTGTGGCTTCATCGAAAAAATCATATTTGCTTTTGATATACTGACTATATTCAACGATAAGATCAGGGTTACGATAAATTGAACCAACAACCATAATTTCATTGGTAATATTCGATACCGTTTCTTCTATTTTCTCACCCCCCCCGAAATTCAAATTTCGTCGAGTACATCAGCAATTGATACGTCGCCTTTGTGGCGATTGGGTTTGTTTGCACGTGGTATAATGTTTTCGTATATAACATTCGCGGACTCTTGCTGTTGTTCTCCCAGAAGGGATTGCTTTTCTTTCCATTCCAAGTAACCATCATATCTGCTCAATAGTATCGCCAAATCATAACTAATGCGTTGTATTGAATCCATACAATTGCCTTTTTGCTTGTTGTATTCATACACGCGATTAAGGTAAGCTTGCTTACGCTGCCACATATCGAGCAAATCTTCAGGAGGGCATGGTTTTTTTAATCCCTCATATTTTCCGCTGTACACACTGGCCAATTTTACATATATGTATTTAGGCATACATGACAAATCATACGTATACAACAAATAGTCTGTAAGCAATCTTTTGGGGTTATCTGAAGTATTTTTCTCCCTATTTCTGCTTCCTGTCGATCTTCGTTTTTGCGTTACACACTTTGCGATTGCTTCACGAGCATCAACGGACATCTTCTCAACAAGCGAATCCACCTCATCCGAAGGCATTCTGCCTCGTTTTCGGCTGAGAAGTCTTTCTTTTTCACATTTGGCATGTAAAAATCGTTTTGTTTTCTCATCGTAAACGAGGTCCAGAATGTCTAACACAAGATTTATTTCTTCCCCGCAGATTCCGCATTTACGCGTAATCTTCACGACAATCACCCAATATCCTGAACGACTTTAAGGATTTGATGAAGAACCTTTACATCAGAAACCGTACGCATTGCCGTGGGCAAACCTGCGTCAGCAACGGCTTTTTTGGCTTTTTGCTTCAGTACCGGGGACAACGAATTGATCATACCTGTAATTTTGTCTCTCAGCACCTCTGCTTCATTGGTGTTTTCCTCAGGCTCATTTTCATTTTCGCTCTGTTCTACACCAATTTCCTCTGCATATTTACGCTCCTCTGTTTTGATTGCCTCGTGAATAGTGTTCTTAATGACAAATTCTCTATTTCCAGAGGTTTTATCAATCAAATCCTGATAATCGAGCAAAGACGGATCTTCGATATCATCTCCAGCCTTATGAATGCCGGTACGATCTTTCACAACGAAAGCGCGAACCGTCGTATAATCATCTTCGTCACGATACATACGAATACAGGTTTTCGCATTGTAATCCATATTCTTAAAGCCATCAGGAATTTTACGTCCAGTAGCAACAGTGACTTCCTTACCATTGATTTCCTTTGTGATCTTTTCGTCCGTTTCTCGCGCAGTAACGATGTAGTGTTTGCCGGAACCCATCAAATCAAGAATCAATTCCTGTCCTTTAAAATTGACCGTCTGGTAATCCTTAAGTTCCATGCCCGCGCCTTCAATTTTGACGAATTTTTCGTCTCCAGTAAGGCCAGCAGCAGCAGCTTTTACCTTTGCTCTCTTTTTTGAAAACTCAACAATACTTGTTTTTGTGGTAAGATTCAAAACGCTTGCGCCGTCAACCACAATCATATCCGGTCGGAAGGGCTTCCCGTCACTGTCGAGATATACTTCGTCTGTTTCATTTCCATCATCGTCTGGAATGTAAAAATCCTCACCATTCTTGGCCCGTTCAATAAACTCCAAAACTTCTGTAATTGACTGCGTATATGCAATAAGGATATTCCGCATATCAACACCGTTCTCTGCAAGTGTAGGAAGATAATCATCTACGCTACCGCTCTCCGGGTCAAGGTACAGCACTTTGAACGGAGAGCCGTCCGGGTTCTTTAGGTATGCAGATTGCAGCGCCATTGTTGACTTTCCCGTGAACGGATTGCCAAATAGAATCATCTGAATCTTACTCTGAATTGCATTTCCACTTCTAAATCTTGCCAAATTAGTTCCTCCAATAAATTTTTGTGTTATAATATGGGATATAAGTAGCGCTAAGCAAAAGAAATAACCGCGAAGGACGTTTTGTTATGGACTTAAACAACATTAATACCATTCTCACTGGCGTGGAAAGTATTGCCGCAGTCGTTTCCGCTATTGTTGCAGTCATTTCTGCCGTTAGGGCGCACAAGTATGCAAGCATAGCCAAAAATCTAATTTACAATGAAACTTTACGTCTACATGATAATGCACATTTGCAACAAGGCCAAATTCAAAATAACTACATCACAAATGACGAGTCTAAAATACAAGAAATCGCAATAACCGAAGCGCAAAAAGTTACAGCTGGCGCAACATCAAAACTTGCATCCCATATTCCAAAAATGGAATTTGTGGGAGCGGATTTACATGTGTTAACTCCACAATATAAGTCTCATAATATTAGCAACAGCGAAAAAGACTGAACATCCTGCCGCAATTAACGAAACAGTAGCCCAAAAATCAGCTCTTTTCATATCCTCGTTTAGAAATTCAATCAAACTCTCACGGTCCAAATAATCACATTTTTTTGAACTTTTTTTCATATTGCACCTACCTTTTTAGATTACTTTATCTATCATTTATTGGCTCACCACGGCTCATCATCATCCAATTCATCGTTGCTTTCAAGACTCTTGCCCCAGTTGCCACCATTCGAATTAGAACTACCGTAATCGTCTTCAGCTTTTTTTGATGCTGCAATTTTAGCAATTGCCTTGTCAATTTTATCTTCCGAATATTCTTCAGTATCAATTGTCTGAGGATCCGCACCAGTAATCACAAACAAGCGTTGCGTAGGCGAATTTACGCGTTCCATTTTGTTTGCAGTGCCCCAAACACTGGCTTCCTCAACCTCTTCAATATCGCGTTCTACAATAATATCTCCCCAAACTTTGATGGACGAATAAGGCTTAATATTCTTGCGGAATGCAGTAGCCAATTTCGAATCATAGATGACAAACTCTGCATCTTCAATCGACTCATAATTGACAATCTTTGCAGATACCGTAAATTTCGTTTTATCTTCGTTTGGTTCGATCCCGGTAAAAACGATCACCTGAGTAAACTGTGCATTTGGAGTGTAGTCTTCTGCCTCCATGTCAATCGGTCTGCACAAACTTACCTGGGTGGGTACCAAACGAACATTATGCTTATCATTGTATGTACTAAACTCAAGATTTCCCTTTACAAAAACGCTTGCGTCATCTTTCAAGTTCGTGCCAATCTCTTCACATGCATCGAATTCGGTAAGAACTTTTTTGTCGTTGACTTCATTTCCCTTCTTATCAACAATTTTCTTGACACCAACGTTTACGCCAATCATTCGATAGCCTTCTTTATCGAAAGTATACCGATCTTTCCATGCCACTTCCTGTGTGTCCTTTGTAATCCCTTTTGCCTTGTCTTCCCGGCGAGAATAATACACGGACTTACGTTCCATACCATTAAGGTATGTATATACAGAGCTGCCATCTTTGTCGATTTTCACTCCAAAATTAACTGATCGGAATGGTTTCTTGGTGCTCTGTGTAAGCTTATCCTCATAGAAACTATCCTTGTCGGTCCCAGTCACAAGACCAGAAACACTAAACGAACCACGAGTCTGTACCAAATCAATCAAACGAGTTTTTTTCTTTTCTGCCAAGTTGAATCTCCTTTAATAAATTAATTATTTTATGTCAATCATAATCGGCATCGAAATTGATGCTGGTCATGTTCAACAGCTTATACCTATCACAAATTTCAGTTTGATGCATAAGACCTTCTTGTGTCGTCGGATAAAAGTAAAACGTTTTTCCGCCTCGATTCACAGGAACTTTAAACCCAATCAGCTTTCCACATTTTTCGCAAATCAAATTGTCTCCATTCCACTTAGCGTGCTTCCAGCAAACATTATTGAAAATATGTAGCAATATCCAAAACCACCTTGTCACTCTTCGTCCTCCTCTTGTTCCAAACAAATCGTAGTAATCCATTCGCTTTTGCATGAAGGACACAGATTCCAGACTTCATATGGCGGTGAATCGAGGCCGTGACCGTCTATAAATACGGCTGGTTCATCAAATTCGAATCCGCATTTCTCACATTTAAACACTATGCCATAATCTGTCGAAACACACGAAACGGATCATAGACATCGCTGGAATATACAAGTTGACAATGATAATCCTCTTCAAACTTTTTTGCATCTTCATTAAGTTTCTTCAAACGAATCTCTTTTTCATTCTTCAACTTCTGTCGTGCCATGTCTTTCTCATAGCATACCTGAACATGTTCTTGGTACGCTGCATAGTCACCCTCAATTTTCTCATGGCAATACGGACACTCAAAAATCGGCTTCTTCATTTCAAATTTCATTAAACGATTCTCCTCTGTTATGTATTTTGATTTACTGTTAATATTACTTCTATGACATATAAAACTGCTAGACGGCATCACCTTCTGCAAGCGGAGGAATTGTACATTCTTCCGTAAGATATGTAATTAGCTCATCGGTACATTCCGGACAAAGATCTACACTTAATTCATCGCCATCATGCACACTGCCATATCCCAACTGTTGGTGATAAGAAAAACTATATGTGTTTGCATCAATCTCCTTTCCACAACGATTACAAATTACTTTAATAGCCATCTTCTTCCCTCTGATCGTGTAAATTCTTGTTTATTTTTATAATTAACTGTGGTATACTGTTTTTAAAACAACCACAGATTTAAAAGGAGTGTAAATTATGCCTCGTGGAGTCAAAAAAGAAGTCACTTATACCGGAAAGGCTGCAAAGATCAATGAAAAAATCCTGAAGCTCGAAGCCGATTTAAAGGCAGCAAAAGAAGAGTTAAAAGCAGCCTATAAAGAACAGCTCAAGGAGGAAAAACGCGCCGCCAAAGAAGCTGAAAAGGAAAAAAGAGAGAACCTTATTAAAGCCCTCGAAGAAAGCGGAAAATCTACAGAGGAAATCTTGGAATTCCTCAAAGGCTAAAAACTAGTATTTTACGGTCGGCTTTGCCGGCCGTTTTTTTCTTTTGTCAAACAGCTATGCTTTCACCGATTTTCCTCCACACACACATTTTCGGCCTTTCCTACCAGAATGAGCGAATACACACCAACCACAGGCGCAAGCGGAATCTTTGCATGACAGACAGTCGCCATCATGGCAAGCACACTATCATCAACTTCGGCGCTATCATGAATGACAATAGCATCCACTTCGCCCCGGCGCGTTTTCACACGCACGCGCTGCCCCTTTTTCAAATCCACAGGTGTTTCAAAAAGATATCCACTGCAACTAAAGTCACCTTCATGCCGTACAAGTACAACGTTCGTCATTTCTTTATCTCCTAAATTCATAATAGTCTCTAAAATATGTCCATTCCTCGCAAACGAACCACCGATGCCACCAGCGTTTGAGGCGGCCGCATGCGCGCCGCTTGCAGTACCGGCAAATACCGTTCGCCCTATGGTTCGGAATTGCTTTCATGGTCTGCCTCCTCTGCTGGCTGCTGGAGCCATTGCAATATCAAATCCGGACATCCATAAAAATCATCATTAAGTTTTGTCGCAAGAAACTTCGCAAGCTCATCATCGCTCATTTTACGGATGCGGTCGGCGTTGGTGATAATCTCCGGGTCGGTTTCAACACCGTATGTACTTCTTAAAGCAGCACAACCCGAACCACGATACGTCACGGTGCATTTCGCAAACGCCGGGCAGTTCTTACAGCCTTTCACCTGTTTCCCTCCTTTGGCTTTGAGCGGTAGGCTCTCCAACCTTCGCCATATTCACGAAACGGCCAATACCCAAATTTAGGATCTCCGACACCCACGACCCTTTCTTGTGATACGGAAACTATGCCCATTCCACCAAAATATTCTTCTGATTCTGGTATATAGACTACCTCCCCGTCCATCCGACGTAATTCCTCCAAGGTCAGCGGCTGCGGGTTCTCGCGTTCCGCCTTGTATCGGTCGCGCTCTGCGGCCACCGTGGCAAGTTCGCCTTTGAGCTTCGTGTTGTCGATTTTTTCAAAGTAGAGTTCTGCGCACAATTGTTCAATGCGGTCTGCGGCTTCAGCTGTAATGCCTCCATGATTTTGGTATTGAGCGGAGTATGCGTTTAATCGCTCCACAAGCTCTTTATCTGTCATGGTCGGCCTCCATTGTTGCTAGGTAACACATTACTCCACACTCTTGTGATATTTCATCTTCTATACGCCCTCGACTAGGGTCAAGTTCATCCAAAAAACAATTTTTCAGGCATGAGTGTCCGATTTCTCTTTCAAGTTTTGCACGTCGTTCAAAAACCTCCGGGAAATCTTTTCGGATTTTATTCCAATATCCCATTCCGCCTTTGACACATCCAAGACAATTGTTGTTTTGGTATCCCAGATCATACATGATTGGCCTTTTAATTCCCAGGTTTTTCAGCATGGCATGGCAATCCTGTTTTGTAAGCTGTCTCTCTATCAACGGGTATTCGTGTGAAAATTCGATCATGGTATCGGATAACCTATTAGCTCGATACTTTTCTGTGCAATCAAATCCCCATACATATGTGATATCACAATCTCTATGCTCGTATTCCCATTCTTTTCGCACACGCTTTTTCAAAACTTCCGTGCATTTAGCGCCATATGCAGACGCGATAAACCTGAATTGGCGGCACACGTTTTCTACACTTCCATAGTTGCTCTTTATAATCTCAACTTGCTTTCCCAGCGCTTTTTCACAGTCTTTTATGAATCTCATGCTATCCGGGTGCTGATCATCAATGTCGATATATATGAATCTATCAACAGTATCACGCACTAGATACCCAGCTATGAAAGACGATACTCCGGCGCTCAACCAGCATACTTTCATTCATCCATCTCCCTTTCCTTCAGCGCGGCCTCGGCGGCTTCGCGTAAAACTTTTGCAGCCTCAAAATAACTGATTTCTTTTGGCGCGCCAAGCTCTCCAAAAATGTCGTAGTTGTAAATTACCCCTTGCAATCTCTTGCCCCCATACCCGATTTGCCGGACAGAAAAACAATCTGTATAATGGAAAGGGGTAATGAAAAATGTCAACCAAAGAACGAAAGCACCCAGCGCCGCCGCGTTACGATGAGGCCTTCAAGGCGGGGGCAGTGCGGATGGTCACCGAGCAGGGGCGGCCCAGCCGGGAGGTGGCCGCGGAACTCGGCATCTGCATCGACACGCTGCGCAGCTGGCTGAAAGCGGCGGGCGCACCATCGCCGGGGCAAGCTGACCGCCAAAACCGCGACGCCAGACGCCTGCGCGAACTGGAGGCGGAGATTCGAGCACTGCGCAAGAAGCTTGAAGAGAAAGACGGGGTCATTGACATCCTAAAAAAATCCGTCGGCATACTTTCCAAACCATAGAGGACAAGTACCGGTACATCCGTACGGCCCGCGCGGGGGCCTCTGTGGAACTTGTATGCCGACTGCTGGAGGTCTCCCGCAGCGGGTACTACGAATGGCTGGGCCGCAAACCTTCTTTGCGCCGGCAGAAGGATCAGGAACTGAAACGCCGGCTGCTGAGCCTGCACCAGCGTTATCCCGCCCTTGGGCTGGACAGCCTGTATCACCTGATCCGCCCGCAGCTTTCCTGCTCGCGCAAGCGCATCCACCGCCTGATGAACGAGATGAACATCTCCTCCACACGCAGGCGTGCCTACAAAGCCACGACCAACTCAAGACACGCGCACCCCATCGCGCCCAATCTCCTTGCGCGCCGCTTCTCCTTTGACAAGCCAGACACCGCATGGGTCGGCGATATTACCTATATCCCCACCGGCGAGGGCTGGCTCTACTGCGCTGTTGTGAAAGACCTTTGCACAAAGCAGATCGTTGGCTACGCCTTCTCCGACCGCATCGACACAAATCTCACTCTCGCCGCCCTCGGCATGGCCGTCCGGCGCCGCAAGCCTCTGCCCGGCCTCATCTTCCACTCCGACCGCGGCGTCCAATACGCCGCCTACGCTTACCGTCAGCGTCTCGCCAGTCTCGGCATCCGGCAAAGCATGTCCCGCAAGGGCGATCCCTATGACAACGCCGTGGCCGAAAACTTCTTCAGCTGCCTCAAGTGCGAGTGCGTCCATCTGCGCCATTTCGCCTCAAGGGCACAAGCCATGGCAGACGTCTTCGCTTATATCGAGACTTTTTACAATCCGGTGCGCCCGCATTCCTCTATTGGCTGGCGTCCTCCGGATGCCTTTGCGCGTGCCTTGTCTGAGCATCCCGCCGCCTGAGTGTGATACGACAAGATATCCTGCGTTTCTTTCTGTTTTTTCTTCATTTTTACTGTCCACGAAACCGGGAAGGGCACACTCTTGTTTTTTTCAATTGCTCTGGCACCTGCAATCATGGCAAGAGCCATTTTTTCGGTTATAAATACCAGCTGCCCATCTTTCTTCGCCTGCGCCAGCTCCTCCGGATCCAGCCCCGTTTCCTCGTAGGCGGCGAGGCGGTCAACCCAGTCTCCACTGTATTCTGTATCGCCAATTTTAAGCCGCCATTTCCCACCGTCAAAGTATGTATATCTCTTCATGTCAATCCTCCTACCATCTGCGACCATCAACAGGTTCAAATCGATGCTGGTCGAGCCAATAATGCGGGCATTCTCTGAATCCGTACAAATACGCCAGATAATCTTTTCCTACATTCGCATTCCCGCAGCCAATGCCTCCGCCATACAGGCATGTGGAGCAATTCCGCGGCACTTTTTTAAACTCATGTACTTCTATTTCTCGCATTGTGAACCCTCCCGTATGTCTCCAGCCCACTGCTCTGCCATGGCACGGGCTATTCCCGGGAATGTCTTTGCCCGGTTTTTTGCTCTGTCTTCGCTCGGCGGCATTTTCCATATCCTCTGCTCCCGTCCTTCAACAATTTCTGTCGGTATGAGCGGCGGCAACCCTTTCAGCCAAAGGCACGTTTTCTTTGTTTCGCCATGCCCAAACTGCCACGGCTGAATAATCTGGTCTGGTTTTTTCCAAACCGTTGACATGATTCCAACCGGATTTTCTATCGCTATTTTTGGGCAATCTGCGTTTGCAAACCGCATAAAAAAATCAATTGCCGCCTGCTGCCGTCCGTCTTTGCGCTTTTGCTCAAAATACCTTGCACCACTCACAGCCAAATGGGTACAAGGAGGAAACGCAAGAATCATATCCCATTTCATTTTCAAAAGTTCCAGGGCGTCCACCTGCAAATGCCACTCAGGGTGACCTCCGCTGCATGGCTCAATGTCGCAGCTGTAAGCTTCATGACCTAGCCTCCGCAGTTCAATCGTTACTGCCTGGCTTTCTTCGCAGGCTACTAAAATTTTCATCGTCATTCCCTCCGTCCATAAGTGCGCCACAGTTGGGACAGTAATTATCAACAATTCTCACATGGCGGCAATGAGAGCAAGTACCCACCTCATGCCCGTTTTCTTCATGGAGTTCTATCCACTCACCATGCACCGCCGGAGCGGCATCAACTGCGGGCATACCTGCCAAAATACTTTCTAAAATATATACATCTACTATTCCCTCTTGAAATTCCACATTGTGCTCTGCCGCTTCCAGCAGCGCCTTTCGGCTTATCAAATCGTCCATTATGCTTCCTTCTCCTCAAAACATTTTTGCCACTCAGATGAGGTGTTGATCCTCACATATCAATAGATGTAATCTGCTTTCAAATCAGCTCCACAGGCCGCTGTGGATAACCGAGCATGTTACCGTAGATTTAATTACGGCATAAAAATTGTGCAAGCGGTAGGATTTGAACCTACTACATACCTCCTGGTGCGGTGCTCTACCAACTGAGCTACGCTTGCATGAGCCTACTGTTCATGACCAGCAGGTTCAAATGTATGATTGGTCAGCAGAGGACGAAATACAAAGCCGACCTGCCACTATATGGCAAAATATAATTGCATAGATACTTTCGTTCTGCAAGTAGCGCAGTGATTTCACTATGCAAGGTTCGCTCAAGTGCCCTGTGTAAATAGGCATCCGATGTAAACACCAGAAGCTTGAACTTCCAGGCTGCAAGTTTGACCGAGGACATGCCTCTTGGGTACTTCCCCCATTTCAGATGCCACGTTCGCATCTTCTAGGACAATATCGGTGTGTCCGTACAGCAGATGTTCCAAATCCACCGCACCGCAAATGTAACCTTGTGCACCGCCACAAGGGGATGGTGCGCCCTACGAGAGTCGAACTCGTCACTCATGGCTTATGAGGCCAGCGCTCTAACCAATTGAGCTAAGGGCACATGAGGCGTTCAAGCATAAAGTTTGAACGCGTAAGTATTAACCGATAATTAGATTGTGTTGTAGAAAAGGCACTTTCGCGCCTTTTCCTAGCCTGTCATCTGTACATTTTCTTCCAAGCAAGATATTCGTGAGCGATATGCGTTCTTTTGGCTTTTACCATATACTGCGGGAACAAATTTGTAAGGAAACGTTCTTCCTTATCGGAGTCCTTACTTGACTCAATGTCAAATTTCTGTTCAAACAGCGATGATTTCTGCACAGTATCGAACGACATATTTTGTATCTTCATCTCCAAACCATCGTGTCCGACCGCCTTATCCAAAAGCAAATAAGACGCATTGCGTATCGAAAGGGTCGTTTGATGCTCCGCACCAGTATACTTAAGCGCAGGAAACAAATACTCGCGGTTTGCTATCTCAATGAATTCATTTCTGCCCACATCGAAGTTATTGATCTCTGAATATTTCTTTACGGCACTCATGATCTCATACCGTATATAGTGAACTCCAATTTTCTGGTGCTGGAAATCAATTTCTTCCATTCGAATGCCGGCAACTTTCTGATGCGGTATCCCACACCAGAGCAGTCCCCAGAACACATAGGAACGCAGCCCTATATGCGTCTTTAAATCAAATCTGTTTTTTAGTGCTTCGTTGAATTCGCCAAAAGATGAAAACAGGATTTTTACATATTGCTCAATTGCATATTCGATCGCCTCTTTCGGCGTGGGGAAATCAAATAGAACATCCGTTTGCGAGATGCCGCAGCGTGAACACTTCTTTTCCGTAATTTGCTTGATCTTGCTCAACCGCGTCGCTATGCTGGAGCGTGAGAAAATACGAGCGTTTACCAACTGGATATACTGCTCTTTTGTAAACCGCTCAAGCGGCACCTGGTTTCTTTTCTCCGCCTCACGGATGTCATTTAATATCGTCGCTATCGGCGATTTCGTCGTATCTCCTTCGTACTCGCCAAGGATCTCATCGTAAATATCCATACTGGCCTCCTCATCTCAATATGTACATTGTACGATTTTTGCATTGGCTTTTCAATAGTTTGCTACGGCGAGATACTCACTACTCTCTTCAATACCAGTTCCTATGGCCAGTGCAAGTAATGGTTCCTGCATTACCTTTGCTATCGCAACCTGCTGCAGCAAGCACGGTTCAAGCTCTCCGATATAGGATAACATCTGCTCTTTTGCCACGATCATCGGATTTTCCACAATGATCGTTGATTCCCGTGACAAACCATTTAAATCATTCGGTTCTACATTTACGTGGGATGGGGACCGCCTGTTTGTACGCTTTGTTGTAAGTGGATATACCTGATACTGCGATGAATACGCTGAGTATTTGTTATTTGATGTAACAAGCACCGGCCGTACTCCACAATATATTGTAGACCCTGTACAGGCATCTTCACTTCCAAGATCACAATACCAAAGCTCTCCCCAGCGAGGAGCGGCGTTTTTGCTTTGCATCAATTGCCTTCTTTCTTTTTAGTATGTAGCCGCTCGCCCCTATGACTATAGTATAATCGCAATCTATTGTTTTGTCAATACTTATTTGGGAGTTTTTTGCTATTTTCCTTTGTGGATATATATATCCTCCGAAGTGGTAACAATTCGAATCCAGTCGTCCTCAAGTTCTTCGATGCTCACAATGGATCTCTCATTGATGGAAACTGTACTTCGATTCGCCATTCTCTTACTCCCGCCGGGCGATAACAACAGAGTTCTATTCGGATTCTGTGTGAGCCGCGCATATTTGCACTTCAGTGTCGCTTCCCAAACATACTTCTTCGGATCACGGCCTGACCAAACAGAAAAATCCGTACCATCAAGCATATCAGCCAAAATATCTGAACTGATACAATTCGCCTTTTCCTGCCTGCACACAGCTGTTTCTTTCATCGACTATCCCCCCATACGAACCATACAAATATGAAACTCAAATGTCGTTGTCTTTACATGAATCCACTGGTCATCGACGGTGATGCATTTGATTTCACTTTCACGGATGGACACGGCGCTTTTGCTGCTCATGTCCACCCAATAGTAAAGCCGCTTAGGTGACAGCAACAGCAGCCTGTCCGGTTTTTGAGTGAGCATCGCGTATTTACATTCCAACTTGACCTCCCAGCCGCAATCTCCATCCGCAATACCTCCAGCTACAATGTTAAACTTCTTTCTATCCAGCATTGATACCAGCGTATCCACGTCTACATGTCTCAAGCAAATTTCACACCCTTCCAAATTGTCCTTGATATCGGACATATTATATTGTATAATTCCTTTTACAACCATAAGTTGTTATTTAAGCATTTAACAACTATTAGTTGTTTATTTGGTGTTTTAATGATACTCCCTCTTCAAATAGTTTGCAATACATGGAGGTGCCATCTAAATGGCATTGACAACATTCGGAGCCAAGCTACGCAAATGGCGCGATGAAAACGAACTGACGCGGCGAGAATTATCTGAAATGATTTATTTTTCTGAAAATGCGATTCGTGGATGGGAGACAGGCGGTACGCCGCCGTCATATGACGCCATGATCGCCGTTGCCGACTGTATGGGGGTTTCGCTCGACTGGCTGACCGGACGGTCTGATGTCTGGAAAACATCTGAACAGCTCCTTCATGAAATTTATAATAAGCCTTTATGATATTTCACTCAACCTTTCAACAGACTCTTCCAGCAAATCAATGGTATCCTGCAGCGTATCCGAAGCAACTTCACTTGTCTCGTACCGTTCACTGCCAACCAAATTTTCAGGCATACTTTCACGAGCTTCGTCTTCCTCATCACGAATCGTTTCAATTTCTGCTATGATGTTTGAAATCGAATCAGACACCCTCTGAATCTGTGTACGTCTTACTTTATTCAATATTCGAGCCTCCATTCATTGCTCTTTCAATGTATACTGTTTTCATAACCACTAAAAATCTTTACCAGGAAATTTTATACGCAAATCATATTCGTCTACTGGAAAGCCTTCTTTCGCCATCAACCGGCGGATGCACTTTCGTGCTTCTAAAAATACATTCGTACCATTTTCATGCGCGGTAAGACGGTGGGGCACACCGTCTTCATTAAATACATCATATTTTGCCATAAGCTCAAATTGCTTCTGGCGTGATCTCTGTGTACAGCCTCTTGTTAAAGCTGCGTATTCTGCGTCCCGTTTGTCACGTACTGCTTTTGCCTTTATGTTGTCGCTGACGGTATATGCCCCAAGCCCTAAAAGCGTCAGCAGACCTAAAGGTCCAAACGGCACTAAGTGGATCCCCCCTGTACCGAAAAACTTTCCGGGTCTGTTCTGACCGTTGATTTAAGGACGCAGTTTATGTATGATACGATGTATAAAGCTGCCGCCTTATTAAGTGGCTTTCCGGTATTGGCATAAAGTTCAAGCTGTTGATTTGCCGCAGCTAATTTCACGTAGTTAACCTCCATAGCACTCCTCCAATTTAATTTGAATTCTGTATGACCTTATTGCGGACATACAGCAGCATTAGGATAAACACAAAAAACTCCGCAACATTCATCGCAACACCTCTTCATATTTTATATTCCATCCATATCCTCCCGGCACTGATCATAATATTTACATAGTAAACAGCAACTTTTACATTTTTTATTACCGCGCAGCCAATACATTAACCGTTTCAGCATGTTGATCGCCTCCTATCTAAAAGGCTATCACATTATATGTCCAATAAAGTCACCTATTTCTTTGCTACCACCGAAGCGAAATTTGCAAGCAATGGGAAAATCACTCTAACAACCAGTTTACTGCATCTTCAAATGTATCGAACTCCTCAGTAAATGCATACCCGTCTCGATTGTCTACAGCCACGATTTTGTCTCCGTCTTCAATATAAAACATGCCACGTGGCTCCCACTCTCCCGCATGCCCACGCGATAACATATTTGCAAATTCAAGCACGGACAACTTGGCGACATTGACGCCAGCCTCTTCTGCACAAAATGACAACTCGTCACATTCGTCCATGTCGGGAAGTTCCCTTCCCTGTTTTATGTATCGGTCATAGGCAATTTTCTCCGCCTCATCAGCGCTATCAGCTTCGATCAAAACATGTCCACAAAGATTTCTTGTTACGCCTACATCATACAACATCATTCTTCATCCTCCGGAATTTTAAAATACCCTTCTTCTTCGGCTGCATCCAACATCGAATCCAGCACCCCTATGATCCCTTCAATTACATCTGTGGGAATTAATGTATTACTAAAACAGCAGGAAAGAACAGCCTTTCTCTGTTCGTACAACAGCTCGAAATCAATATTGCGGACCAAAATATCACCAATCACTCTTCATCCTCCACTTCGATAATAAGCACCGGCTGCTTTGTTTTGAAAACACGATCGGTTTCTTCCATGTCTGCAAATATATATTTTACACGTCTGTCCATGACTCTTTCATATTTATCAAGTCCTGAATACAATTCAGACAGACAAACTCTGAACTCATAATCGTTTTTCTCATAATCATACTGCTGAATGATCGCTTCGCACTGAATCTCATCTACTTCATTGAATAACTGTCGAACTGTCATCTTCATTCCTCCTGCACGTTTTCAAGTGTATAATAATCGTCCCACGAGATGTCTTTGAACTCCATATCCTCCGCTGCGGCATAAGCTTCATCCTCATTTTCTGCTTGAATATACGCAACGCCTTCACGCCTTACAAAAACTGCATATGTTCTCATTGTATTTCCTCCCCATATTCCACTGAAAAGATGAATTTCTCATCTCTGCATTCGCCATTTTTTCTCATATCACCTCTTGCATTTTCCGGTCCTCAACCAGACGCCCAAACCTATTTGCTTGGACGACTGGCGAAAGGAGTTTACCATGTGGCCTTGTCTCAAGCCTACACAGTTGTGGCACAGAGTTACCAGTTCTGCGCCTGGTTGAAGACCGGAAATGGTTTTTTGTTTCTTTTTGGCAAGCTTACATCCCAGCGGAGCAGAAAAAATCATCATTCACAAAATCGTATCTGTCATAATGCTCAAAAATTAATTCGTCAGGAACGTTACATGCTTCTGCCAGATCACTATAACTGGGACCACTGCATACCGTTTCAAACATGTACGTTTCTTTCAGCTCATTCAACTGTTCCCTTGACAACTGACACACCATCATACAACTTCACCATAGGCAGCGCCCATTTCAGCGTCAAATGCCGCATTGGCTACGATCTTTTTAATTTCCTGCCATGCATCTGCATAGCCGGCGCTGTATCCTTCTTCAAATTCTGCCTTGAGCGCATTGCCGGCATCTTGAAATATTTTCTCAAGTTCATCAGCATTTCTACCATAAGTACCGTTATGTGTCCTTGCCGCAGTTGCCTTCTTTTTCAGCTCCATCATTAGACAATAATCCATTTAAGTTTTTGACCTCCATTCATCAACAATATTTTCAATCTTCACAATACCCCTCTCCTTCACCCTCAATTTCGTTCCAGGCGGCTTCCGGTGACTGCCAATCGCAATAATCAAACAGCTCACGGGCTCGGCTGCCTGCCAGCTCAATAAAATCACGTTTTGTATAAACTCCGAATGGATCTAAAAATCCATTGTCATATGCTGATTCCGGGATATATATGATCTCATCATCCGGGATACCGCTCCATGATTCCGTGCGAAGCAGCGGACTCATATTTTTGTATCCGTATCCTTGCCCGATCCAGAATGGCTCTAAAACTGGTGGGCACTGTACGCGCTTAAATTCCTGTAGTGTCATTCGTATCGTCTCCTATATATTTATTCACGTTCTATTCTCCCAACTATACTTCTGACCCTCCAATATCTCCATGCCATAGCAGATTTTTGAAATCACACCATCAATTGCAATCCCCTGTCCTGTATTGCCTCTGCCCCAATACCAATGGCCCCATCCTTCGATCACTACTTCGCCACGTTCTTTCAGCTTATCGCCAAGCCAGTTTGTTACCGCCCACCATTCATATACTTCTTGAGGGTTTTCATCCAGATATTCGTACTCTTCTTCTGTATACATGTGACCGCAGCTTTGGCACTTATACAATTTTTCAGTGGAACAACACTCCCGTGCTTCTGCCTCAGTATCATAATCCAATCCGCACACAGGGCACATATATGTTCCATCTTCATCTTTCTCTATTTCAATTTTTTCGTCATCGGGATAAAACTCATCAAACCCATACTGGCTACCGCATTTATCACATTCTTTCACAAAATAGTTACTTACATCTCCTTCGGTGAACGGAGCATCGTAACCGCTTAATTCATTCGCCAATCTCAATATGTATTCGACTTCTGAAGTCATACAACACATAACTTCACGGTTTACAAAATCTTGTTTTATCCGGTGATTTACGCTGGAATCAAAATCGTATTCAATACCATTTACCGTATACGGCATACGAACACCTCATTTTCAAATGTTAATCTATACTATTGACTTCTCCAGTTTCCATCATTTTATGAATTTCAATTAATTGATTTTTCAAAAAACGGACGCAGCCTGCATACAGCTTGTCCATTTCCTTTTTCGGGAACTTATTCTTTACCGCTTTTGCGTAATCTTCCCATGGCGAAAAATCACGTTCAAACAAACAACAACTTGTTTTCTCCAGACAAAAATCAAATGTTTGTGCCAACACACCATAGCACAACGCAGAATGATCTGCCCGTACACGCGCGGCCCTCGGCAATGCTTTAACTTTGTCAACGCACTCATACAATGCTTTTCTGCTATAGCATGCTTTTTCAAATTTCATACTGTATCTTTAATCCTCCTCGTTTTCTTCTTCCTGTCCAATGGTTTTGCGGATATATGCTGCAGCCATTTCGTACTCATTCCATATCTTTCCCGGTACGAGATGTCTGTAAAGAGCTTCTGTTTCAAACAACATCTCAGCAATAAGCTGCCACTCCACGATATAGTTTGGGGATTCTCTGTCCAACGTGCCATCCGCTTTACGCTCAATAGTTGCCGGTGAAATCTCCTGAACAAAGTCGTCCAGATTTTCGTAGCTATAATAATGAAGGACATCTTCAATTTCATCTTCCGAGTAATCGTTAATGTTGATGAATGCGTGGGCAACTGCAAACATATCAAGAACCCCACACACCTGCCACAGCTCAAAAACATTTCCTTTGAATTCGTCAAGATTACGCACATATTGTGCACAGTCATCATCAGTAAGAATCCATTTTGAAGATCTTATTTGTAAACTCATATTGAATTTCTCCTTGTATTAGATAACTGATAGTTGCTGCCATTTCTACCCTCGTGACCCCAGGGCGGGCTTATGATTAAATGCGGATTCCGTAACCGTCAGGGCCATAAACAAGTTGCTGGACGGGGTCGGTACGGATGGACTTGATATATTCCTTTGCGGAGTCCATGTTATCAAACTCGGCCAGCAGCGACCAATTGTAGTCCGTGTTTCTCTGGCCTCTTACAAAATAGCCATGCACTACTTCGTGAGACTTTATTGCGGTTGTGTCAATGCGGAATGCTAAGTATTTCATATTTACCTTCATTGCCCTCGTGAGCTCCGTGGCGAGTCGTGGCTTTGCTTATTCTCCTATAATATCGCTGATGTATGCGGCTTGAATGGCTTCATAAATTTCCGCATCAATTTCCCCATAGTATCCAAGGAGATAGGAGACCGCATCAAAACGGGTTTTAAGCGTAGCAGCGTTTTCCTCGATTAATGCATATGCTTCTTTATTCATTGTTGTCTCCTCCCATCGTGAGCTCCGTGTGGGTCAGCAAGGTTCATTCTTATGTTTCTCCCAACATTTGGGACAATAAATTTGGTTAAAACTCTGCATCATCTTCATATACTCGTTTTTTCCGTAGCGGTCAATGAAGCATTTGGAACAAAAACTGTCTCCGCATTTCTCGCACCCCCACATTTCGCCGTGGACATCATCCTTCTGTTCCCAACCCATTTCAAAATTACAAAAATCGCAAGTATAGGAATCATTTTTAATCGAATAAGCCATTTTGCTTTCCTTTCTACCACTTTATGACTTCGCAGGCGCTGGGAAAATCCACGCAGCGCGAACCGCCGGGGAAACGGTATATAGGCAATTCGAGGCCATCCCCAAGGGGCTGAATCTCCATAAAATACGCTGTATAACCAGATTCCTTGATGATACGCGGGTATTTAAGCGGCGGTTCATCCAGTGGGCAGTCATACGGCACTTGGTCGCAAGCGGCGCGCTCCTTGCACGCCTTGCAGTCGATGCGGGACCAATTAGCAAAACTGTGAATATCGAACATCTGTATTTCCTCTCTGCCCTCGTGACCTCTGGGGCGGGCTGTTGGTTATTTAGCGGGTGGGGTTGCGCTCCATAAATTTTCTTACGAATTCAAAGCACTTTTCCAAATTAGGGCTGCTATATATTGAATCCAGCCCGCCCGGAACTAATTCAAATTCCACTGAATAATTCCAATGAAAAATATCTCTAGCATCTATTACTTGCAAAAATTCTCCGCCATTAGTTTCCCATGCTTTAATCGTGCGTCTGCTCATATACGGATGATTTCTAATCACGTTCATTTTCTTTTCTCTTTCTCCCCGTATGCCCGATAGGCCAGGCGCATTTTGTTACGCAAGCGGAAGCGTATCTACAACGGCTTTAAGCTGTTCCAACTGGCTACTAAGCCGCTCTATCTGATCGAGGTCTGCGGTAACATCGTACTTATCCTGCATACCCAACAGCTCATTTGTGAGTTGGCTCAGTTGCTTGGCGTAAACGTCCAAATAATTGATATGGATTTTGATATTTTCCATCGTAAAACCCTTTCTGCCCTCGTGACCTCCGGGGCGGGTATTCATTATAGAAGTGTGTGCTTCCAAAAGCGGAGTTCCATATCTGACACATCCCGATATAACTTAGATGCAAGATAGCGCACTTCTCGACTTCTTGCGCTAAGCTGTAGGTCTTTAACCCTATCTGCTAAATCTTCTGCTAAAGGGTGGAGAGCAGCGAACGTTTCGCTTGTTCCGTCGCATTTGTCGCTAAGCTTCAAATATTCCTCTGTTAGCTTTTTCAATTTATCCATGGTGTTTCCTCCTTGTGCCCTCGTAACCTCCGGGGCGGGTGTTATTAACACGGGCTTTCAATGGTATAATCGCCTTCTCCAAACATTTCATCGCCGTATTCTTTCGCTTCTACATAGCTTTCAAAATCCTGCGGCATTCCATCAAGGTCATTCGGGAATACTGTACAAAACCATTCGTTCATTTTCTTTTCTCTCTTTCTCCCCGTCCGGCCGGTAGGACAGCCTGGTTGATTTAAGCTTTCGTACCTACGCATTCTCTTTCACATAAGTAACGATATCTTGGGAAATCGGTGCATACGTTCTAAAAGCTCTCTTTCCGGAAGCCTTTCATTTACACTGATCCATTTGTTCATTTTGTACACGAGTCCTCCATTGCTTTGTCAAATATACACGTTTCAGCTCAACATCACCATCGATACAAGATAGCCGCCAAAACTGGATATACTCTTCGATTCCACATCCGTCATAAACGAAATTATCAAACTCGATTCCATCTAATTCGTTTCTGTGAAACGATATATCATGCAGACATGTACCATCTTCCCGCAGACAGAGAAGCCATGCATGATTCTTTCCGCTCTCAACGACGCGATTTAATGTATCAATGTCGTAGAAAATATCTCCTGCGTAGATTTCTGTAATTTTCGCTGCAAGCCTTACCATACGGTCAGAAATATTCGAAATATTGCCAGTATCTGACCGCACAACAAATCGCGGATCATCGTCGTACGAGGAATAATTTCTGATTTCGTATTCCATTCATGCCACCTCTTCCATTTCTGGCCAGTGCTCGGTCATGCCATTTTCTGTCATATCACTACCATAGAATCCGCCGCAGCTATCGATTTCTTCCCAGAAAATATCTGCATAAAGGGCCTCTTGTGGGCTAACTTCCTCGCCGGCCACTGTGCCTCCCAGAAATTTTTCAAGACGATACCAATACACATCACCATGAATATATTGATTATAAATATCTACTTCTCCCCGAAGCACGCTCATAGCCGTTTCGAGATTCTTTTTATTGAATGCTCCGTACTCTTTTTCAATATCCTCTTTGGTAACATAGATAAAACCAACTTGACCAGAATCCCATGAATCGCAAAAACTGCCAGTGCTCATCGTAATTCCCGAATGGTCATAGAGATACAAAGGCAGATAGAAAACTTTGTCCTTGAGAAGCCTCTTACAATCTTCAAAACCAAGATCTTCTATGATGTCATCCTCAACGTACCAACCACCTGAGCGAAGGTCTTCAATGTCACCTGTGTCATATGTCTTATCAATGCACCATGACGCTTTTTGCTTATCCCCCAAGAAAGAAATATATCCCCAATAACAAAGCTCATAGCTTTCTTCGCCATCTTCATCAATCTCTTTCTGAAGCCTAACGCTCCCATCTCCGGATAGCGCATAAGCGAAAAGCGTATTTCTGTCAATATGCTCACGCACCATATCATGCCAGAAATCAATAGGTTCACTGTAATCGTGTTTGTCTCCGAGATTATATCTTCTATTCCAACACAGCATATGACCCAGTGGACTCCAATCGCGCGGCGAGTCAATCCAATCGTCCTGCCCTATTCGCAGCCTGTAATATGTACCGTCAGAACCTCGCGTCAAAAGGTTCTCGTCGAGATCTATGTATCTAAGGTTCATTTTTTAGTGCCTCCTCTACGCCGCATTGCTATGCTTTCCCATATAGTGCATATGCCTGCCATCAAACCGGAACAATTTGTAGAAACCAAACGGGGCAGCTACTGTTTCCATAAATTTTCTCGCTTCAAATTCAGTAGAAAACTCCACTGTATAAGTCGGATGGCTGACAAAGAAAACGCTTTTTTCTTTTGTCTCCACTTCTTCATCCTCATGCAGCTCATGTTTTACTGCACCGAGCAATTCATTAATGGTCGGACGCCCTGGAAGATCAAGTACTTCTTCAAGGAAGCTCTTAATAGAGCGCAATTCATTGTCTAAATACATCTCCGCGACATCATTGATGTCCCCATTGATTCGAATACACACAGTCGTTTCCTCCTAAAATTCACATTTAAAAATCAATCGTTCCGATTCGTTCTGGTTTATAAACCTTCTCCCAGTGCCAACCATCATCGTACAAATTAGGTACTTTTGTCCGTTTAAAGTCTCGAATGACTGTACTCATTCGTGCTTTACTCAATTCATTGAACACAAACTCAGCAGCGCAATGGATGTTGGATTCACTACAATGCTGTCCCCAAAAGCTATCTATAAGCCAACCTTTTTTGGTCTCTTCCAAAGCTGCATCCATTGAGTATTTCCCGTTTTTAATTGGTGTCTTGATGTAGTAAAAAGGAAAGAACGGGTTATCATCTACCTGGTAGTAGTAGTACACATCATTTAATACAAAACTAATGTACGAAGTATGTGTGACCTTGATCGGTTCTGCGTCCTTACAATTCCGGTCACTGATAAGAGCTTGCCTTGTAGGCTTTACCCTGCCGCCGTGCTCTTTCACCAAATTTGCCAGTGCTGACATCATACGCGCCATATTATAGTTGCAAGAATGAAGATAAAGACGTTGATTTTCTTTTAAAACGATCATATTTGACCCTCCATTAAATATTTTGTTGATACTCAAATCTGTGATAGGGCTTTTATGCAGATGCCCTTCAGAACTGCTTTTTCTATACTCTTACAAACTCAGATAGATAAAAAATGTCGTCTCCGAGCCTGAAGAATATCTTCCCGGTGTGTCTTTCACGCTTCACAGGCACTGTCCAAAATCCACGTAAAAAGCCATTTTTTCGATAAGTTACCGTTACTTCCGACAATAGATGCTCACGATTCGTTTTGCAGCCTACGATTGTAAAAACACGTGTTCCCAGATTTAAAACCATATATATCAACTCCTTTGGGGCGTTTTTTCTTTAGCCCACCTCGTATTGACTAATTATAAGATTGCGATATTTGCCTGTCAATACTTTTGCCATTATAATGTCAAAAGATCAAACCACGTGTGGGCAGCTCCTGTACTTTCCGCTCCCCGTATTGAGGCAGCTTGTTGATGTAATGCTCAATCACACTCGCCATTGCATTGCTGGGTTTACGATCGATATAGCATGCTCTTGCCATGTATTCAAACCGCTTCGGAGAACTTTGCGAAATGATTTTTACAATTTCTGTTCTAAGTTCATCCGGAGAAATGTCACAACGAGCCGTATAGACATAATTCAATGCCATAATAACCGATCTGCTATATGCTCCAGGCTCCATATGCCAGTTTGCTTCCCGAATAATTCTAAAAACCCACCGAAGTTCATCAGGCTCATTGTTCGTAATAGCAAGCGCAACACTTATCGCAGTCAACACGCCGGCACTGTTCTTTCCACATGCCTTTTTAATCTTGATACCATATTCATCGCAGATATCACGCAGAAGCAACGCAACCTTGCCACGTTCTTCACCGCTGGCACACGCCGCAATAAATTTGTCGTATTGCGTTAGTTTGGTTACATTTTCTTCCTGTGTTACAAACAGGTGCGCTTCATCTTCGTCTGTAAGACCTGTGCGAATATTGCAAAGCACATGTGTCTTACCAACCATAACGGCAGCACGCAAACGGTTGCCGCCGTCCCAAATATTAAAATGATCTCCTCGCTCACTCGCTTCCAAGTGGCCAGCTTTATTATCATCCCAATTCGATGCAATGTGAGCGACATGACGCCCTTGGTCACGCTGGTAAATTGGACTAAGCTCACACAGGTCAACGGGGATCAATGCAGTCTTGATACCGTTCCCCTCGGTGTGGGCGTTCATCATGATGGTTTCTACTCGGGCTTTGTTCTGCTTGTTCATGGTAATTCTCCTTTAAAATATGTATTTATTATGTATTTTTAATACTTACAGCAAAGCTGCAAGCATTTGCGGCACACAGAGATACAGGAGCATAACAGCTCCCACAATAACGCAGTTCTTTATAAATCTCTTGCGTTTCATTTTCTTTTATGCTCCTTTGTTCTGATTTTGGGTATAAAAAGAGCGCCCTATCTTGTTAGATAGAGCGCTTTATGCGAAATCAAAGTATCAAATATTTATCATTTCAAAAGCAAAATCACAAAAATTATAGCCAAACCAATCATTATAGAGGAAACAACTCTGAACAATGAGACAACAGGCGATCCCAATTGCCTTTCCTCGTATTTTTTTGATGACTTTACTTCGTGTTTTCTCATCGGAGCAGATTGATTGATCCTATCAACACTCTGCTTATAGTGTACATAACCGTCAAGACCTGAGCCATAAAACCCAAAATCATTTTTGGACATACAACCGCCTCTATTCGTACAAACCTACATTTACAATTGAATCAGTTCGTTCTGTCCATTTTAACAGCGTATTCGTTGCGCTGCGAGTAATTGCCACATCCTCAGCCTTATGTCCTTTGCTCGCTTATTTTTATTCAGCCTTGCGAAGATCTTTGAGTACAGCGGTGTGATTCATCACAACAGTTTCCAGCGTGCGCAACCTGTCACGCATGTCGTCGATCTGCGCGGCGCGGTCATTCGCCTTGTCCAGTTTTTCCGCAATATCAGTATACTGCTCTGCAATAAGGCTGATTTTGTGGTCTTGCTGTTCTACAAGCATGCGAGTGCGACGAACTTCTGTCTCCAGCTTTTCCTGGCCGGCCTTTAATTCACCCAACATCTGCAAAATCAATTCTTCGTTTTTCATTTGCTTCACTCTCCTGTGCTTGATATTATACCCCATGGCGAGAGGGGTTACAATTGGTCATTCTCACAAAGTTTTCCGAGCTACATTCAGTAGCCACAATTGAAGCCTACGATGGATTATACTTAGCAAATCATTTCAGCCACAAAAACGCATTTGAAATCCTCAAATATCGGACAAAAAATAGCGAAAATCAAAGATTAAAAACGGATTTTACGTTTTTATTATATAGCACAGTATAAAACAAGCATTGGCGCACAACTCTTGACGGCTCCATTTCGTCGCCTTGGAGCAAAAAACGCCCTGCAAAGCAGAGCGTTCTTCGTTATATTCAATTAATTTCACTGGCACTAAACTCTGTAACTGGTTCAACCGTTACCTTCGTTTTTTTTGCTTCCAACTCGCCCTTTTCATAGGCAATAGCTTCTTCTAGACCTAATGCAATTTTATCGAAAACGGTACTCATTAAGAAACCTCTCTACTTTTCATAATGCGTCCACATTCTGATGATTTTTACTATCTTTTCATCTTCAAAAACTTGGTACACTATCCTATGCTGTCTGTTAATTCGTCTTGAGTACATTCCAAACAAATCACCAACCAATTTTTCATATGACGGTGGGGTCTGATAAGGATTATTTCTGATTACCTCAATCAAAGCTTTTGCTTTGGTTGCAAGATTCGCTCTTTGAAGCTTTTGAATATCCTTTACTGCATCTTTGGAATATACAATTTTATAACTCACCAAACCACCTCGTCTTCAGGAATACACTCGGACAGAGGCGTGTTCATTCCATCGATCAGCGTTTTTTTCAACTCTGCGTTTGACGACAATTCAAGCGTTGCCATAATACCATTATACTCTTCTTCACTTAGCAAGATAGCATTGCCGGATTTTGTAGAAATATTTATTGGCTCATTGTATTTAATTGTATTCTCAAGCATAGCAAAAACATTTTTCCTGAATTGCGTAATATTTGTATTAAGCATTATAGACACCTCTTTGTCACAAAACATGTACATTATCGTGTACATATATTATATGCACTCGCTTACGAAATGTCAACAAGCACTGTGGGTTTTCCAGGCATCATCCAAAATATTTTTCATGCGCTACATCCAAAAAAACGCCCTGCAAAGCAGAGCGTTCTTCGTTATATTCAATTTAATTCCATGATAAGGTTAGCTTTCGCTTGTTTGATGCACAATCTTTCAGATATAAATTTATAAGCGTTTGATACGGGATGCGGCCTCTTCAGACTGACTTTTGAAATAGTCTATTGCTTCCGCATCAATGTTTATTGTGATTTGTCGTTTTAGCTGTTTGCTATATGGGTTTTTCCTTGCATTTGAAAAATCGTATTCTCGTTTCATGTTGTCGCCCACCATAATCAACAATAAAATCTTATTTCTCCGTGATGATCTTGCCACTTTCTAACGATTTCAAACGATCTGGCTTCGATGACATCCATGATATCGGAAAGCATTCGTTCCGGAATTTTAGAATTATTATGGGCTAGCAAACATTTTCCTTGTCGTGTAATCCAAACTTTTGTTGCATTTCCGGATGGAGTCCCCTGTGTGATATGAACGTGTACTGGTTCTAATGGATAATTTTCATTTGACCAAAAATACACAAGATATGCCCCAACTCTAAATATTTGCGGCACAGCCCATTCCTCCTTGCTTCGAGAACCGAATGATCAAATGTGCCGTACTTTCAAGGAGTTCCTGAAAATACTGAATTTCAGCGTCACTATATCCATCAACATTTCTCCACGCATATTCAGGCAAACGGCAATATGCATTCTTGAACCCCGTGCTCACTGGTGTCTCAATAAATACATCTACATGTTCTCCCGTGTCATTTTCAATTGGCTTTCCAAATGTGATTTCTGTGTTATCTGAAAGTGTCATAAATGGATAAATCATATTATTCGCCTCTTTTTTACACTTTTAGTACGTAGTGACGATTTCTAAAACACTAAAACAATCAATGCGTGAGCTTGTGACAGTCTATGTTTCTATATATATTATATTCATTTCATGCAATGAGGTCAATTGCAACATTAAATAATTGCCCCATCTAAATAATCCATTTCCCATTTTTCAAGCCCAGAGTGATTTTCATAAATACTTTTTGTACCATACAATTTGTAGCTATGCAAAAGATACTCCGGACTTTTACAATGCATATTGCTTGTGTTATATCCTTTTGACACCTTGCATCTATGCGTTGTTAAACATTCAGAATGCGACGTTTGCGGCAATTCTTTTGTGCCGTAAAGAGGAACTATTGCAACATCATTAAAGAAACCGCAAGACAAAGCTTGCGGTCAAGGTAGTGTAAAAAACAAATTACGATTTGTTTTTATCGATATAATCAATGATAAACTGTTTTAAAACCGAATAACGACTCACACCGTTTTTTTTACAGCACTTATCAAATTCATTGGCTATTGAAATAGGAAGATTGGCTCCAATAAGTTTTCTTTGCTCTTTTTCTCTTGCGTATTCTTTACTATAATTTCTTTCAGCCATACTATCACCATCCAGTTTGGGGGCGTTCATTTTCATCTTTTTCGACTATCTTCAGTTCTCCACGAATAATTTTTTTTATGAACGCTGAAGCCGAAATGCAGTTATACCTTCTTAGTATAGTTTCGAACGGTTCAACTTCTTGATTGTAAAGGACTAAATTATAACGCTTTTTATAGTTCTCTTCTTGATCATAGTTTCGTTTTGCCATATTATCATCACCCGATAACAATATAGCATGCCTAGAAAAATTTTTCAATTCAATTGTGTTGCACTTCTTCTTGCTCATGTGATATACTATCCACAAAGGGGCAGGCGGTTTAGAGTGTCGCCCAGCACTTTTTGCTTATTGGCTTATGTATTCTATGGCAGCTTGCCAGCTTTCAAACTTTATCAGTTTGGTGCCACACCTTACATACCAATATTCCCCCATTGGGAAAGGCAATCATTGCGCCCCCTTTCGCCTGTGTAGATGCACAGGCTTTTTTGTTGCCACTCTGCATTTTTCATGCGGGCTTGTGACCGCCATTGGCTGCATTAGCTAGGGCGGCTTTCGCCGCCCTAAATTCGTTTTAGCCCTCTTTCTTTACACGATGGCAAGCCGCTTTCGAGGTCATCTTATACTTGCCGCCCTCTTTGCGTGTTTTGATTGCTGCAAAAATAGAATTCACCATGTTTTTTTCGTTAAAGACTTGAATTGCGTCATACTTGACATTTGCGGCACTGATTTTGATAAATTTGACATCCTCTTTCAGCATTTTGGGAAGTACACTTTCCGGGCAGATTGCGGCACAAACCTTGCGCAGCTGTTCCTCCATTTTTGCAAGGCCGATACCATCCATGCCGGATTCAGCTTTTTTCTGCGCTTGTAAATCAGTAAGCGCAGGGCTTGCGATTTTGATATCATCCGCAATAGATTGCGCGATATTATCGAGAAACATTCTGAGGTACAAGTCAAATTTGCCATCATTCGCAACGGTCACAGCTTTATTCAGAATCGGGGTTCCGTTTGCATCCAATTCTTTCGAGTGTTTAAGCTGAAAGGCACGGTTCAGGTCATAGAAATTGAGCTGCTTTTTCACGTCAGCAACTTTGTATGCATTGGTCTTTTTGTCCATGACGATTCGTTTTGACACAAAAAACGGATTGTCAATGAATGCTGTAAACATCGCTTCCTTTTCCATTGCAAGAAATTCTGCGCACTTTTCTTTTTTGATTTGTAGCGTTTTGTTCTTTGCTGCTTTGTCCGCCAGATCTGTGACTTTTTCTCCATCATTCAATAGGTCAGCCCAATCTTGCAGAGTAAGAGCATCAAATTGCGCTTTTTCTTCTACGGAAAGCTCTTTCGCAGCGCGGATGTTCTCGATAATAGCGATGATGTTCTTTTTGTTTTCCATGGTAAAATCCCCTTTCAAATTATAAAAAAATAAAGCCCAGTGGTAAGCTGGACTTGCGTACAAGAGTGTTTAGCACTCATAAAAAAGCACAAAATACTTGCAACTATTTCGGCATTTCGACTGTTATAGCCCTACACGTAAGTATACGTTTTGCCGCTTTTTGCTTTCTTTTGTGCTTTCGTTATCAATGCTAAACCACATTGAATTATGTAGTTTTTCCGCAGGAATGACCGCTACTTGCTTACAGTCTCCGCAGGCATTCCCGCCACACTTGCCACAAGTAGTACCATGTGTTTTACTTGTGTTTCGCAAAGTGCGTTTGTGTATTTTGTCCAATACTCTTTTGTTTCAGTTTGTGCTTGCGCACAGTTCGTACCGTTGGACAGCGCCCACAAAAGGCGCTTACTTATTACTTCACTACGGTTTTACATCCGTTCGCATCAGGCCACACTTTCCCTATGGACTTTACGGACATTTAACCGCTTTTTCTTGTAAACTATGATAGTAAGTCACGTTACAAGCTCTACAATGTGCGCGGGCGTCGCTATCACCTTTATCCCTATGCCATACAGTCCCTTGCAAGCAAGTTTCTGCGCCTGCCATGACGCATACGCCATGCAGTGGCATTGCACTATTGATTTTTCAAGTTTCTGAAATCCCCTTGCACCGTCACGGCGCGATATTGGGAATGACTTTTGACGGTATGGAAAGCACCGTCTGAAGATTGCTTTTTCCCGCAACCTATGTTTGAATATGACGCGCCCCGCGCGTCGTGGGTTTATGTGTCTCCAGGTGTGTGACCCGTGCAGCTGTCCGGCGTGACTTCTCACGCGTGGCGCTGTCCGGTGGCCGTGTCCCTCTTGACAATGCCTATTTTATGCGGTAATACCGCACTTGTCAACGGTAATACCGCATATACACAACATAAACAATATACAAGCAAAATTTAGCAAAATACATTGTAAAAAAGTAAGTAATTTGCCCTATACCTTATTCGCGCGTGCGCGTATGCGTGTACTAATACGCGCGCGTATGAGCATACGTGTGTATGTGTGGCGTTAGATGAACGCGCGCGCATGTGGTGTGGTTTTACTGCAAAATGCGGTATAATCGGCGTGTATCTACTACAAGTGTAGTAGTAAATAGCAAAATGCAAAGTATGCTTTGCAAAATGGCCTCCCGCGCGCCGCGCGCAATCGCGGCATATGGTTTTAAATACCAGATAATATTTTATTCATCATCAGATACAGGCAAAAAAGCCGCAAAATTACCGTTATGCGGCTTTTGGCTTAGTAAAGCCATTTATGGGCATTTTCAGGGGGGTATATTTACATTTTTCAGGCATAAAAAATCACGCAAAAACCATTAAGTACCTCTCTCCCACACCCCAGATTATTTTCCATAATTTCCCACTATTTCCCCCATTTTTATTCGGGACTCGCTTCGGCAAAACCCTTGATCTAAGCCATTTTCCCCATTTCCATTCCTCTCAAAATTCACATTAATCACGCTAAAATCCTTTCAAAAAGCCTCAAAAACCGTTGAAAACACTACGTTTTTCCCGAATATCGCAAAAAAGCGCTAAAAAGTTCAAATCAAATCTCAAAATTTTTCCCTTCAATCCCTTCACTTCTCTCCCCTCTCATTCTCACAAAACCGCATCCCAAAGCCATTTTTCCCTCTTATTTCCCTCCCATTTTCGGTATTATTGCCATATCCGAAAATCCTCTAAAATCGTGTCATTTCAGACAAAAATAACATTCATCCACGGGGTTCAGCATAAATTTCCGATATTTAAGCATAAAAACAGCAGGCCAAGAAATAATTGCAATGTAAAGCTGTATAAATTTCATTTTCTTTAAGTTGTGTGGTATTCCGGTTGGAAGTTGACAATTTAAAATAATTGGTGTATTGTTCAAATATAAATTAAATCCATGGCTTGCCATGAAATGATCTCACTCATCGTATTTTTACGGTGGGTAAATTATTATGGGGAGGTAATTCGATAATAAAAAGCTATTGACATTCGGAAAGCAGAGTGGTATGATAGCAAAAAATCAAACAGTCAAATGTGTTGATAAGGAAAAGTAGCGAGAGGAAAGCTTACAGAGAGTCGTGGGTTGATGGGACACGGCAACGGAACTTCCGTGAAAATCCCCTTAGAACAGTCCGGGTGAAGAGTGCGTCCTACGCTTGCGTAAGCCGGAACGTGTAACATACGTTATCATGTTTATCATTGACGGATGATAATTGAGCGGCCGTTTTCGGACGGCAAATAGAGTGGTACCGCAGAGTTGAAACCTTTGTCTCTAATTTTAGAGATGAAGGTTTTTTTGTATTCTGAGGGAACAGCGCATTGGCTGAAAGATTCATCACTTCAAAATGAGGAGGAAAAACAAATGAGAGTTTTGGAGAAAATAAGTGATTTTGTAGGAAAGTACATGGCAATCCTTGTCCTAGCCGTGGCTGCACTTGCCCTGTTCGTGCCACAGTCTGTAAGTTTCATTAAGACAAGCTACGTAAACACACTTCTGGGCATCGTAATGTTCGGTATGGGGCTTACCCTGAAAGCCAGCGACTTTAAGGTTGTATTCAGCCGTCCCAAGGATATCATTATCGGCGCTGTTGCACAGTTCACCATCATGCCGCTGCTTGCCTTTGTTCTGACAAAGCTTTTCCAACTTCCGCCAGAGCTGGCCGTAGGCGTTATTCTGGTGGGCACATGCCCCGGTGGTACTTCCTCCAATGTTATGACTTATCTTGCAAAAGGCGATGTGGCCCTGTCTGTTGGCATGACCGGCGTCTCCACCATTCTTGCACCGTTCCTGACTCCGCTTCTAACTAAACTGTATGCTGGACAGACGGTAGATGTAGATCTTCTGAGCATGTTCTTATCCATCGTAAAGGTTGTGATTGTTCCCATCGTACTGGGCTGCATCATCAATAAGCTGTTCTCCAGCTTTACCGAGAAGGTTACAAAGGTTCTGCCCCTTGTTTCCGTCACTGCCATCGTGGCCATCGTAGCCGCTGTTGTATCTGCCAACTCTTCCAAAATCATGACATGTGGTTTTCTTATCATGCTGGTAGTTGTTCTTCACAACTGTCTCGGTTATGCGCTGGGCTTCGCTGTGGGCAAGGCTCTGAAGCTTGATATGAGTAAATGCAAGGCAGTTGCCATCGAAGTCGGTATGCAGAACTCTGGTCTTGCAACCTCTCTGGCGGCCACCCATTTTGCACAGTATCCGCTGGCTACTATCCCTGGCGCTGTATTCAGCGTATGGCATAATATTTCCGGCGCTATCTTTGCAAACTTTATGGCGTCCAAAGAGTAATCTGATAATGGTAACTATTTTGCTGTTGACTTACAGTGCAGATAGTGATATTCTAACCATGACAAACTTTCACAAGCAAAGTTTTGCGATTGAATTAGGAGGTAATTCCCTATGAAGAAACTGCTTACTTTGGCTCTGGCGGCTGTGCTGGCGCTTTCTCTGGTGGCCTGCGGCGGCAGCGGCAGCATCAAGGACGGCACATATACCGCCCAGTACAAGGAACCGTCCCATGATTGGACGGAGTATCTGTCCGTCACTTATAAGGACGGCGTGATCACGGATGTGGATTTTGATGCGAAGGATGCCAACGGCAACCTGAAGAGCGAAGCCACGGCAGAGACTTACCCGATGGATCCGCTTCCTTCCGAGTGGATTCCCCAGCTTGAGGAAAACGTCAAAGCCGCTGGTACTGCCGATAAGATCGAGGCTGTGGCCGGCGCAACTTCGTCCAGCGAGTCCGTGAAAGTGCTGATGGCAGCTGTTGAGAAGCAGGCCAAAGCTGGCAATATGGAAGTTGTCCTTGTGGATAATGCGGAATAATTTCAACTTTTAAGAAAAAGGGAAGCAAGAGCTTCCCTTTTTTTGTACATAAGCCCAAATTCAATGCGCCTTAATCCATTTCTTAGTTTGTAAAGCAATCCTTTATCATTGTCCATAAGCAATTACATTTTTCGAAGGAGGTCTTTCAAGTGACACAGGAAGAGCTGCAGATCATTTCTAACCGCGATACGCACTGGGACGAGGTTATAAAGCTTTGCAGGAAATACGGCTTCGTCACACAAGAGTATGGAAATTCAGTTACCCTCATGACAAACAGCTACCAGCTTGATTCATGGCACGAGCCGGCTTACCGCTTTCGCCAGGAACAGATGTTTGGCAGCTTCCCGCAACCTGGGGAGAGCTCTGGGCAAAAGTAAAGAGCACAATTCGACTTGCCACAAATTTTATTGATTACAACCAGAAAAATAAACACTAATTGTTTAAGCAACAACTTTATCGTCTTAACTCCATCAGTCTTCAAAAACAAATAAATTTCCAATAAATCAAGGCATACTTTGGCACCTTATGAGATGATTCTATAAAAAAGCATATTGGTTCAAAACAAACAAAAAATAGAGAAGGGGTGGAACGATTTGTTCCACCCCCTTTTTTACAGATACGGTCTTAATTTTTCAATCAGCATATATACTTTTGTTCCTGCTGCAGGAACTGCCCAAACTGGGCGACAAGCCTACTGATGAGCAGTTGATTCCGCTGCTCCCTTGGGATGACAATCTTCCCGCATATTGCAGACTAAAGGAGTCTTAAACCTTCCGAGCCCCATTTTCGAGGCTCTTTTCTTTTCCTGTACGGGGGATTATGGAGCGGTTACGTTACTTTTCGGTGATGGGGAGATTTATGCTATAAATGTAAGAGAGCCGGATTTCTCCGGCTCTCTCAAGTATGTGTCCGCAAACACATACCCCAATTAATATTTATAGTATACAGCAATCCAGTAAAAAATGCAAGTCCTACAGAAAATTTTTCAATAAATTCATTCTGGAGACTAAATCCGGATGAATCACGATTGAAGCAACATCGGCATTTACAGCCTTCCGATAATCCTCTGTGATTCTCTCAAACTCTCTGACAAATGCTTTGATTTCCGTCTTCGGCACCTGCAGTAATTTCATATAATAACACATAAGAATCACATAGTCACCTATCGTTTTGAAATTCACATATGGCAATCCAATCTCAATTTTTAAGCACTGCTTCATCGCACTTGTTGGGTCAATGTTACGAAATCTTGTGTCAAACACTACAGAGTTATGAGCGATGGCATTCCTCAAATCTTTTAGTGTATATATGTACTTATAAATCAGCTGTCTGTTCGTGTCACTTGAAACGTTAATGCCGAGTCTTTTTGATATATCATCACGCACATCATAAGTGAGGCACGATAAAAGGTATCCCAAATCTCCCATAGTCATTATTTCAAATAATGCCCAAATTGGAACCCCAGAGTATCCAACATTGTTATAAAAATGTGTGATTTTAGGATTGTCTTTCTTATAGGCATACGCCAAGCTTGATTGGATAGAATTCTGTAAATTCAGTTTGTTTTGCTGTAGCCTTTTCTTTTGTTCCGTGGTGCAGTTCGCAGGTACATTATTATAGCTACTAACAACCTTGTCATACATATCTTGAATGCTTTCAGATTTTGCATTATTTAATATACTTTCAAGAGCGATATTTTTCACAGCAGTTTCGATATACATCATCTTGCCATAAAGCAAAGCTTTCAGTGCTGAGTCATATTGAATTGTTGCGTAAATCTCATTATAAGAAACAAAAGGAAGGCTATTCTGAGCATTTTTAAAGAAACGATATCCTTTATATCCGTGAAAATATCCAGTGTTCCTCAGCTGCCGCTTCTGCGAACTACCCGATATTGCTATTCCATTATCTCGTAGATGGCGCATCAATCCATCAATAGTCTTATAGCTCATAAAAACCTCCTGCCAGTTATTATAAGCCAATTATACACTCTAATATACGTAAAAACAACACGTTTCAGAAATTATGATTAAATTCAAATTTCTTATCATACACATTTCAAGTTTTATTCGTACTCCAGTACAACAAGGAATTTTTTTCGTTTTTTAAATCCATAGTGCGCTTTTGTTCGCAAAGTCGCTGTAAAACCACTATTTGCTGAAAGTGGTGGCAATGTCATCCCCGGATGCAGCTTAACATATTCATCTCGGCACTCCATGACGAACTCTCTAAACCCGGGTAAACGATATAATGTAGACATTTCCTTCGTCTTTGCAGTTCCCCATAATTTTCCTGTGGATATTTCATAAATCGCACCAGACCACAATTCCAATTTATATTTTCCATCTAGAGAATGTCCATGTGGAACCGATGGATTTATGTCGGCATCACCCTTATGAAATTCCCAGTACATTTTCTTTACTTTACTTTTCGGACGAAGCATTTCAATTTTCTGTCTTCGTTTTCGTATTTTAATACGCTTCATTTTATTATCCTTTTCCTATCATGAGTCTCTATTTAATCGTGCCAAGTTCTCCAGCATTTTTTATCGAAATGCAATTTTTCCCTTTCCCATTCTCTTTGCATCATAAAGAGCTTCATCAGCTCGCTTTAAGATGCTGGTATATTCTGTTTCTTCTTTTGTAACACAGGTTGCGCCAATACTGAAACGCAGATGATCATCTGCCGCATAGCTGTTCTGTAAAATACGGTTTGCAACATTTTCAATCTCACTTTTTCCGCCGTTACCAAACAGCCAGATACAGAATTCATCACCGCCAAAGCGGTATACAATGTCTTGCCCACGAATAGAGGAACGTATCACTTCACCGGTTAATTTGAGAATGCTATCCCCCTCATCATGTCCGGTAGTATCATTAAACTGCTTAAAGTTATCCAGATCCAGAAACAGGCATCCATAGCAGTTTGCCATTGGATTGCGAAGATATTGACCAACCAGTCTTTCACCCTCTGCCCTTGAGAAGACGCCGGTTAACCCGTCAACACTTACCAATGCCAGTGCTTTGTTTTTCTTCCAGAACATTCGGAAGAGAATCAGAAAACTGCCTCCGGTAAACAGCATGGACATAATAATAAAGAAACTGGTCAGCCGCTTCGTATAAATAAATTCATCCGTATATTTATTTACCGACGCTATGGACACGACGGTCCAGTCCTCAATCTCTGCCGGCTGATAGCAAAGCATTCTCTGATCTTTTCCGAGGGAGTAAAGTAAATATCCCTTGTTTCCCTGAAGAACATCCGTTTTCATCTGATCAATCGAACAGCAGGAATCCATCTTTCGTTCTTTTAGCATATCATAAATCGTTTCGTATATTTCCATTCCTTTAACGGTTGCAATCAGCTCTCCCTGTTGATTGATCACAAGGTTTACTCCGCTGCCGTTTAAGTCAGTGTGATTCAGATAGTTTCCAAGTTCCAGTGTTGTGCATTCCATTTCAAGAACACCGGAAACCGTTCCATCTTGCCTGGTAATCGGTGTTGCCAGAATAATGGAATCCTGCCCATTAAAAGCTTTTTTGCGCAGCGGTGATATTATACTTTTTCCTTGAAGGGTTTCCTGATATGTCTGTTTTTCGCCAATATCGATTTTTTCCTTATCACCGAAAAACAGGGTTCCTTCTGCATCTGCAATTCCAATTCGTCCACTTTCATCATTATACTTTTGAATGAGTTCCCACCACTCATCCCACTGGTTCTCCGCAGATGTCTTATTAATACTGGCGATTCCTGCGGATATTTCCATCAATTCCAATTTATTCTCAATCCGTGACTGAAGATTGCTTTTGGCTTCATCATTTTCATTAAACAGAACCTGCTGAACCTGATGATTCAGATGTCGATTGATTTGATGATAGAAGAAAACTGCCAGAACTATTTGTGCACAGATTAAAAGCAGTACGATGATACTGACTTTGCTCCGTGTGGTGTGTTTTATTTTGTATGCTGATCCCACGCAATATCATCTCCCTTCTGTTCAATAATTGCCAGGATTCGACTGATTTCGTTTCTACGATGATAGTGGGATAAGCCCAACAAACGGCCTTATCCCACTTAAATAGTCCATGGACTACAAATCCTCTGACAAGCATAACATATTTTATCACATTTTCATTGGTCAAACAACAAATTTATTACGTTTTAAGAGCTATCATTTCCATCGACAACTTTTATCACATCATCCAAACAGGTCACAAAACATATATAAATTTCAATAAAATCTCCATGTACTTGGGCACGATAGTGGGCAAATCTGAAATCCAATCTTGATTTTCCCTATTTCTCCGGTCTCATTCGCCCTCTTCCCCATCATCCGGGCATACGATGCGAGCATCAATGCTTTACGCAACATCATTGTCCCCCCACAATTTACTGCTCTTTAAAAGCATTTTCAAGCCACTCTCAACTACCACTATTTTTTATTGAAATTTACAGTGTTTTGAAACACATTGCCTTCCAGCGACATCTTTTACTACTTCTACCCCATCGTTCCAAAAAAATATATGAATTTACTAGGAATTTAGGTGTACTTGGCCATGTTTTTCGATTTTCTTCAAAAAACTTCCACAAAAAGTATTGACTTCTTATTTGGATCCGAGTATACTTAGGGCACCAAGGGAGGTTGAACAATGCCTGATAACACAGTAAGTCTAAAAAATAATGCTGAAAAATGTATCCTGATTGATGCCAGTTCTTTATTCCAGAATCGTTTGATGAACGCCCACTCTTTTGAACGGAAGTCACACGCAGCAAAGCCTGCGGCTTTATCCACTTCCTCAAAGAAGTCTGCAGACCCGATATATGACCCATATCTCATCAAGCAGATCTCTGAGTATCTTATCTCTGTCAATAAGCCTTGGGCTTACCGACTCAATGCCATCTGGTGTCTCGGCATCACCACAGGCTGCCGCATCAGTGCGTTGGTGCGCAAGGGCAAGAAAGGAAAAGCAAGTGATCCAGATGATGATTACACGCCTTTGTTCATTAGGGACATCATGGACACTCCGGATACCTTCAAGGAACGCATTACTCTCCACGAACGCAAGGTAAAAAAAATGTTTGGCCCAATTCTCACAAAGATGGCTACAGATGCCATTTCTCTGTATCTTTCTAAGTGCCGCAAAGGGTTCTCGTTGGACGAACCCCTGTTCATTGGACAGAAAAGTAAGACAGAAGCTATTGAGGAAGGCACAGTGAATCGCGACTTCGCCAGAGTAAAAAAAGCATTAAACATCCGTACGGCCTTTACCACGCACACTATGAGAAAAACATTTGCCCACTACGCAGCGCCTGTTATTTCGAAGCTTCGGCTTGAAGGAATCGTTTTTATCGATCCCCATACACTCGATATCATTCGTGTCAGCACATGCCATTACGACAACAGCCTGACAAAGCAATATGCTGGTTGGGATATCCCCACTTCTGACGCCGTTCGCAATGAGCTGTCGCACTTCTACGAAAACCCAAGCATCATACCGCAGGTGGAACGATTGTTGGCTCTTGCTTCTCAGCATAAATCCCATTTGAATTTCTCAAGGGAGGATTGATATTTTACCATTATTTCCCATTTCTAATTATCAGCCAATATTGAACAAAAAGTATTTATCAAAGGCCCTGATGGGCAGAAAGGACATCAAACAGAAAATGAATCAAACACAAACAGCTATGCAGATTTTTGAGTACCAAGGGAATGAGGTTCGTACGATCCAACACGGCGACGAAGTATGGTGGGTATTGAGGGATGTATGCCGGGTGCTCAGTCTAAGCAATCCTGCTAAGGTTGCACAGCGTCTGGACGAGGATGAAAAGGATATAACTCTGAGTTACACCCCTGGTGGATACCAAGAAATAACCATCGTCAACGAACCAGGTCTATATTCTGTTATCCTACGTTCGGATAAGCCGGAAGCAAAGACATTTAAACGTTGGGTAACGCATGAAGTTCTCCCCTCCATTCGAAAGACCGGAACATATAGCGTTGGACAGGAACTCACGGACGAGGAGAAAATGGCTCATGGCTTAATCGCAGCAAACGCAATTCTTCAAAGGCAGCTTGAAAAGAAAGCCATGAAAGATATTCCAATGATCGAGTTCATTACTGCTGTTGTTCATTCAAATTCGTCTCGTGATGCACATTAAACCTATCATACTTAGGAGGCAACAATCCATAAATGACCAATGCGCTTAATCTTATTCACACCGATCTTTTCCACGGCTCTCCCGTAAATATCTACGAAAACACCTCAAATGAAATATTTATGACTGCACGACAGCTCGCCACTTGTTTGGAATATTCGCGGAAGAGCCAATTCGAAAAGCTTTTATCACATCACCCAGAGTTAAGAGAAAATGAATTTTCACTTCTTGCAACCATTCCCGTTCCGCAGACCTTGGCATACTCAAAAGCGAAAGGCTTGTCACAACAAATATTTGTCAACCAACAGACACGCTTATTCAATGAAAACGGCATTTACGAAATATGCGCATTGTCGCGTAAACCCAGAGCTAGAGAATTGTATCATCACGTTAAACAGTTTTCATACATCTTGCATTCCGTTCAAGTTCAAGTGGCTACCACTCACCAGACACAACTTATGGCATTACAAAATCAACTTTCTTTTGCAGCCGCTTCTCTTTCTCAGATACATACCGATATAAAGCGTCTGCAGACAATAACGCAATATATCGCTGACGCCTTCACAGACACTTACGCCGAAGAACAAATGAGCTGCAGTTGAATCGTAGCAAGCAATCATCTCGCAGAATACAACTCGTTTGCTCCCCCTACTAAGCAATGTGTATGTGCTGTCAGGGGCGGCGTCAGCCGCCCGCGGCCGAGCGAAGCGAAGGCCGCCTAGGGAAGAGGGGTTGTAAGGGGAGAAACCGTGAGTGAATGAGCGCAGCGAATGAACGATAGGTGTCTCCCCTTACCATAGGGACCTACTAACTGATTGATTGCTCTGATCCTATTACCGCAGTTCTATCTCATGATTGTTTTCAGATTATTTTCCGTCTCATTTCCCTACTTCGATTTTCGTCCGTTTTCCATTTTCGCTTTTTCGCAATATTGGGATAACGGTTTTTCGAATATTTAATATTTATATTAAATATGAGAAAAACCGGTTAGGGTTTTCAGTTCTTATTCTTATAAAGAGTTCTTATTCTTCTGTATCCCATAACTCAGAGGGATTCTCTCCCTTCTTTTTAGTACCGTGCTATAGTATAAAAAAACGGAGAAAATCTCCCTTTTGAGTTTCGTGGTTTTTTGAGACGAAATAGGAAAAAACGTATCCTTTTTTGGAGTATAGCAATTTGAGCTTTTTGATTATAAAAAAGCAGAAGAAATCACCGTTATTTTATTATTTGGAGGAACTACAAATTTGGATAATTTTGTAAAAATCGACACCGAGCTTTTCGAGAAAGGATTGCACCGGTATAGCAGTATTTCAACAACAAAAGAAGATTTAAAAACGCTACAGAATAACTTGGCGATTCTTATGACGATAAAGTATTTCAAATATGGTAATATCCCATACTATGCTTTTTCCGTGGAACATTTGTGCGAAATATTAGGATTGTCTTTGCTGTCCCATAGAACACCTTCTATGGTAAAAAAACATCTCAGTCGGTTTCTAAACTCCTCTTTTTCTGGATACCAATTCGAGACCATACAATTTCCTAAAGGAGTTAATAGTCTCATCGGTGTAAAAGAGATATCTGCTTTTAGCGGCAACCGATTTGGCAGAATTTTCTTTTCGGAATTCGAGAAAATCATGCGGATCAATTATCAGAATAAACCGTTACTTCTTTGGGCGTTTGCTTTTATTGCTTCGCAAATTTTCAAGCGAAGCCCTGATGATGCCCCCTCTCTCTTTCCAGAAGCCTATGATATCACCTATGAAGAAATTGCAGAACAATGCGGTGTGTCTGAGATGACCGCAGTCAAATTGATGTCACTTCTTGAGGGAAATCAGCTTCTATGCGTCTACCACTCAAACACCGCTACTCGTTTTGGAGATCAGTTTTTTAAAATTCCTAACATCTACGCTCGTTTTGGACAAGAACAGGAGCTTAAATACAAACTGGAGCAACTGGATTCCAGGAAGGAAAAAAGAAAGCGTAGAAAGAACTCTAAGGACGACGCTGCCAAGGATAATAGTAAACCAAATACCAACACCAATGATGAAGACACCCCTTGGGGTGACGACAAGGTTTGGGGCACTCCGCAGCCGGCGTGAACTTCTCCAGTCTGGTTGTCCCACGCCGCGCATACTCTGGCGTCGATTCTATGGCTGTTGTACGGCGTTTTATAGCGGAAGGCATAAATTCCCTACTTATTACTTCAAAAGCAAAAATACACTTGAATTTACAGGAGGAAAAATATAAACATGACACTTTACACGAATTCAAAGCCCAGCGTAGAAGAACAGGAGACTCATTTGTACATTGATTCCAGTGAAACATGGCTCGCTGACACCACAATCAGAAAAGACATGACAAAGTTTAAGAAACAGGGTTGGGAGATCGTAGATGTCACCTGCCTTACTGGTACTGACACCGTTGTTGGGATGCGCTTTCGTGCTCCCCGACGCGCTCTTACCGTTGGTAAGGCAGTAAGAAACAGACCTGCGCTGACGGACGCACAACGCCGCGCGGCTGCTGAACGCATGGCAGCTTGTAGGCGTATGAAGGACACGGAGGTTCGTAAGGTTGTATAAAAATTCACTCATATATTTTGACAACGCTGCAACGACTCCCCTCTCCCCTACAGCGCTCAGCGCAATGAAGCCTTGGCTTACAAGTGAATATGGAAATCCGTCATCATTGTATAGAGCCGGGCGTAAGGCTAAAGAAGCACTTGAGTGTGCGCGTGCAATGATAGCTCGCACCATAAATGCAGAGCCTGATGAAATCTTTTTTACGAGCGGCGGCACCGAGGCAGATAACTGGGCGATTGATATGATTGGTACTCATGGCGATATAATCACAAGCAGCATTGAGCATCACGCTATTTTGAATGCGGCGCATAATCGATTTGAACGAGATGTGAAAGCGCTTAAATTGATGACAGATTGCCACGGACATATTGTTCCACCAAATGAATCCGAAACGCGATCTCTAATCTTGCAAAACAAGCCTGTAATGTGTTCTTTTATGTTTGTAAACAACGAGATTGGTACCATTCAAGATCTTCGTAAACTTTTTAAAATCTATGATGGATATGGTCTAATTTACCACACGGACGCAGTTCAGGCGGTTGGGCACATCCCAGTGGATGTAAAGAAGCTTGGGATAGATATGCTCTCAATGAGCGCTCACAAATTCAATGGCCCGCGCGGTATTGGTGCGCTGTACGTCCGTAATGGAGTGCCAATGTATCCCATGATTTGTGGAGGCGGACAGGAACGAAAGATGCGAGCTGGAACTGAGAATGTTGCAGGAGCTGTTGGGATGGCTGTTGCTTTGGACGAAGCCGTTCGATTTATGGACGAACGTATGGCACACACAGACTCTTTGAAGCACAGATTCGTTGATGCGTGCACAAAAAACAATATTCGATTTGCCACAACGTTGGATGATCCATTTTCAAACAATACAGGCATTTTAAGTATGCGTTTCCCTGAAGTCGAGGCGGAATCCTTATTGCTTCTGCTTGATTCTTTTGGGATATGTGTCTCTACTGGCAGCGCATGCGATTCAAAGTCGGTTAACATTTCTCATGTCCTTTCCGCAATTGGATTATCCGACACAGATGCCCGCTCCACCATCCGCTTTAGCTTTGGCCATCAAAACACTTTTGAAGAAGTTGATTACGCTGTGGATTCATTGGCGAAGTGTATCGACATGATACGCAGTGTTAATACTGTATAATGTGCAGCACAGACAGGTGGTGAGGTTTTGATCAAGGGACTTGTTGTGTGCGTATTGTATTTGTGCACGGTTTTAGTGATAGCGAAATTTTGTGCTATTAACGATCAAAATTACTGATTGGAGGTCACAGAAATAAGCAAAGAAAAATTCAATGGAGTGTATATTCTTGGTATAGACGCGAAAGACATTTATTTAAGCAATCATTACTTGAATACTCCTGACAAAACAGGATATCGCATTAGAGGAACGAACGGTACAATTTCCACAAGAAAGTTCGTTAATACTCTTGATTACTCTCTTGATCTTATTAAACTTCGCGAGATTTATGAAAAAGTTTATCGCAGAATCAATTTTGGTTGGAATGTCGGCGATAAAGAGTATACGCAGTATGTTATCAACGTCACGTTTAAATATTCCGTAAAAGCCTATAACCGAATCCGAAAAGGCCTATACATAAAGAACGGCTGGAGTCCGCATGAAATATCTTTAACAGATTGCGTAGATGTACGTAATGGAGAGCTTGTTGCTATACAAATCGATGCCGATGTTAATGAACCAATTTGCGATGATTTGCTCGGCAATTATTTCTGGTTTTGTGACGGGCAATATCATGTAAAACAAAATGTAAAAACAGAGGTTGGCGTTGCAGCCTTGCGCAAGGATCTTTATGAAAACGGCTTCTATTGCGATGGGATTCATTATGTGCGCTTTAAAAGGTCATCCGGATCGAGCCGTGTTGGCAAATGTCTGTTTATTGACGAAAAGCTTTACAGAGGGATGGATAAATGGGCACACTGTGGAATCAAAATTAAAGATGGACAGGAAATTGACCTGGCCGCTTGGGAGGCATACATTGCACTTACTACAAGCAGCATTATCGACACAATAGAAATCAACCCTGAAAATATCCTTGTAATCAATGATTTTGAAAGTGTGTTCTCGGATGATGTCATAGCGACACGAATCGATGATAACGGACGATTGATCTCGAAACCGGAACAAGTCGAAATTAAGAATTCAATTTGGGATGGGCAATCATTGCTCGATTCAGAACTTTTTACCGGATATGATCGCTATGGTATGTTGCTTTTGCGCAACCGCTTCTTTAAGAGCGCCTGTTTTAATACAAACATCCAGTGGTTCTTCCGCCAAAAAGGAATTACGTCTGTCAGTCAATTGAACGGATATACAATTGCCAAACGGATCGAAGACATCAAATTGATTACTACACCTAGCAGTATTAAATACTTGAAGTTCGGTTCTCTTCAACAATGGCTCGATAATCTGGACCCGATTTTCGGAATTGTTAAGCATGAAAAGCCAACGCACTATTTTGATGGACGTTTGGTACAAACACATTATCAATTGATCAACTCTCTCCAGCTCACATACGAAGAAATGGAGGAATTTCTAAAGCCGTCAATTGATTATATCCATCTTTTAAACACAGAACCTGCAGTGATTAGAAATCATATCAGGTACCCAAGTAAAGATGACTGGCACCTACCTATGACAGCTTTGGAAAGCAAAAACGATATCGTTTACAAATTGCTCGGTTTAAACGAACGTTTTTGTGAAACAAAATTATATTCGGAGTTCAGAAGAGATTTGGTAAGGTCTTTTGTGAAGAATTTAAAATGTGGGCACGTTCTTGTAAATGGAAATTATTCCACATTGCTGGGCAATCCCCTTGAAATGCTTTATAATGCTATCGGAAGTTGGAACGGAGAAAGTATGCTTGGGATTGGGAATGTTTGTTCAACGCGCTTTTGCGATGGGCAAGAGCTGCTTGGGTCTCGCAGTCCGCATGTTACAATGGGAAACATATTGCTCACCAAAAATGTTCGCAATGAAGAAATTTATAAATATTTCAACCTGTCTGACGAAGTAATTGCCATAAACTCAATTAATGAAAACATTCTATCAAAACTGAATGGGTCGGATTTCGATAGTGATACTATGCTTGTCACTGATGATAAAGTTCTGATAGAAGCGGCAAGAAGAAATTACAATAAATTTCTTGTCCCAACTAGCCTGATATCGTCTAAGAAAACCAAGCGTCAATATACTAATTCCGAAAAAGCAGATTTGGATGTTAAAACTGCGGTTAATAAGATTGGCGAAATAATTAATTTGTCGCAGGAGATAAATACATTGATCTGGGACATGCTGAACTCTGGCACTGCGTTTGATGAAATTCTTCCGCTATATTGTGATGTCGCACAACTTGATGTAATGAGCGGTATCGAGATTGATCGCGCAAAAAAAGAATTTGTTGTTGATAATACGCTTGAGTTGAAATATCTCAAAGAAAAGTATAACCGACGCGATGACAATGGACGCTTGATCAAGCCAAACTTTTTCGGTCACATTTCTCGTCAAAAAGGATACTACAATCCACAAAAGAAGAACTATCAAAGGCATAACACTGCGATGGATTATCTGCAGGCAGTTATCGCTACACACTGCAAGCGGTTTAGAAGCGCTGATTTACTAATGCCATTTTCGTATATTCTGAATGATTACCAGTACATACCAAGAATAATAAACTGGAATCAGGTTAATAGAATTATTCGATTGGTACGCGAGACAAAAAGCGATATCTCTTCTATATGGGCTGCTTATATGGAGCACTGTCAATGTAGCGAAAACGGTTCTTTGTCAACTACAGATGAAGAATACACGATTACCAAGAAACGAGTTGATGAGGCTCGGCAGAAGTGTATTGATTACATTGCTGAGATAAAACTAAATTATTCAACCGTTTATTATTTACTTAAATTGTTGGACGAGAAAGCATACAGAGATATTTCCTATACTATGTTTTCGATTTTGTTCGGGGTCCCCAATAAATCATTCTTTAGGGCAATCCGTAAGAGTAGTGAACCCGTTAAAGAACTGATGCTAAACAAATCCGGCTCAATTGAAATATATGGTTTGCGATATTCAAAAGTATACTGATCGTGAGGCTCGGAGTTTTCCGGGCCTCATTTTTTTACAATTTTAGGCCATTTTTTTATGCATAGGTTTTTATAAACCCGCATTGCAGCAAGGTTTGTTGGCATTTCTATAACGACTTAATATGGTAGGGATACGATAATTGTGTTCTTACACATCACTTCGGTTTTTTCCAAAGGCCGAAAATAATAACAAAGGAAGAAGATATTTGATTTCAATCAACAAAGACGAGGCTCTATATCTGGCCAAACTATTTCCGCCAAAGAAAGTTCGCGATATGTACACTGGTGATTTACACATTGAAAGAATGGTGCGTCGCACTAAGAATCATTTCTTGTGCACTGAAATTAGTGCTGTCACGAACGCACTAAAAAAATACCGTGGGCTTAATGTTACACAAACAGAAAAGGTAAGGTAGTCAAATTGGCAAGTAAAGTAAATAAAAAATTCGGACTTGATATCACCGGCACTATTGATCTTGATTCTCTCGACAAGGAGCACGACGTACTTTTTGAGGTTGAAGGTCTTTCTGAACCGGTAAGTTTGGCTGAACTCGCAGATGAGTTCAATGGTAAGGAAGTCAAGCTTAGCATCGCATTTACAGACCAACTTGGCTAATGGTGAATCCAATGTACAACAATCGACGCTACGAACACGAAAGTTTTGATGAATATTTCGTGCGTATTGGTGATGCGGCAAGAAGACACGAGATCACATGGATTGAGGCCGCAGACTATTTAAATGCTGCAAGCGGTGAATGCCTTGGTGAATGCGCATATCGAAAAAAGTATAAAGCGTTCTATGCCGGCATGCTGTTTGAGCGTGACCATCGTGTAAAAAACATCAACACGCGCATTCTTTCCATATCGGACTTGCACATTCCATTTCATAAACCAACTTCTGTATTTGATAAATATGCTGGCCGCGTGGACATTCTTCAGTTAAATGGTGACATAATTGATTGCCAGGCACTATCGAGATTCCCCAAGGTATATCGTAAAAGTCCAATGGAAGAAATCTTGATTGCTCGCGAATATATTATCGAATTGATAGAACGTATTGAGCCGCGCAAGGTCGTTGTAAATTATGGCAATCACGATCTTCGATTTCAAAATTATCTGGCCAAAAATCTTGATTCAGACATTCTTGAGCTGATGCCCAAGACAGCTCTCGAGCTTATTTTAATTGATGGTTTTAACCATTACAACAAAGAACTGCATACCAAAGTGCATTATGATGCATTACGTGACGTATTCGATGGATCGGTTGAGATCGTGTACAACGATGCCTGGTACTCTGTGATTGGCGATGTGATCTTTTGCCACCCACTTGCCTATTCATCCGGCATGATGGCAACAAGCGAAAAAGCACGTAGATTCTTTAAGGACGAAGGATACGAATTCGGTTGTCTTGTTATGGCACATACACACCATACTGGTAGCTATGATGTTGGAGATATCGTGATGTATGAGCAAGGCGCTGCGTGTGAAACATCAAAACAGAATTACTCTGATGGTAAGCTTTTCCGGTCCCAGAAGGAAGGCTTTATTTTTTTATGTCTGGACATGGATGGGAAATTAATCCAGAACGCAACTGAATTAGTGAAGCTAAATTAAGAAATTCAATTGAACATATGGGGGGTGATTGCCATGGCCGTTATAAGCAGCACTCCCGATAGGATAACACCGTTAAAAAATGATATCCGTAGTCCTAGATGCACTACATGCGGCAAAACATTCACAAAACAAGCTGGCAATTTTCCAGCATCGCAAAGTCCGATATACGCTTGCAACAATCATTTTTTGCCTGTTTGCAAAACATGCATTGATAAGCTTTACGAACACTATTGTGCCGTGCTTGGGAACGACGAGGATGCAATCCGGCGCATATGCATGAAATTTGATATTTATTATAGCAAAGCGCTTGCTGAATCATCACGTAAAATTGCTGTAGATAGAAGCCGTGTTCATACATATATATCGCGCGCAAACCTTTCACAATTTAGAGGAAAAACTTACGACACAACAATTGATGAAGAATCCAGACAAGTAATTGAATCAGTAGAAGAGGTAAAGGAAAGCGGTGTAAAAATTTTACAACGCACTGTAAAATTCTTTGGTGTCGGTTTTTCTGAAGATGAGTACAAATTTCTTCAGGATCAATATGATGATTGGACGGCACGGCATGAATGTCAGACAAAATCTCAGGAAGAAATCTTTAAAGCAATTTGCATTGCGCAGCTTAATATACAGCGTGCCAACATTTCCGGCGATCAAAAAAAGCTGGATACATCTATGAAATTATTTCAGGATTTGCTCGGCGCGGCTAAAATAAAACCCAATCAAATCAAGGGCGATGTCATTAGCGATCAGCAAACATTTGGTACGTTGATTCAAAAATGGGAAACTGAGAAACCGATCCCAGAGCCAGATCCCGAATTTGCAGACGTTGACAATATCCGAAAGTATATTGGCACATTCTTCTTTGGGCATCTCTGTAAAATGATTGGTATTAAGAATTCATATTCTGAAGAATACGAAAAATATTTAAAGCAATACAGTGCTACGAAACCTGAGTTTTCAGATGATGCCGTAAACGAGGACATCTTCAATAAATTAACTGGTGATGCCGATGGCCAGTAAACGACTATCTCAGGAGGAAATTGCGAATCAAAAAGCTGAACGCATCATGAATGGCGTGGCGACTTGGTGTTCTTATTATAGGGCCAACCCACATCGTTTCTGTAAAGACTATTTAGGCTTGAACCTAAAGCTGTTTCAGAAAATTTTGATTTTCATGATGAACATTTCAGATGCGTTTATGTTCATCGCTGCTCGTGGCCTTGGCAAAACATATCTTACAGCGATTTATTGTTGTGTGCGTGCCATTCTATATCCCGGCACAATTATTTGTATTGCCTCGGGCGCTCGCTCACAGGCAGTTGGAGTGCTTGAGAAAATAACGAACTTGTTAATGCCCGATTCTGGCAATCTAAGATTTGAGATTGAGACCTCGGTTATCAACCAACAGATGGCATTTATCAAGTTCAAGAATTCGTCGATGATAAAAGTTGTAACCGCAGCAGATAGCGCACGCGGCAACCGCGCACATATTATTATCGTTGATGAATTTCGGCTTGTATCTCGCGAAGTGATCGATAAGGTTTTGAAAAAATTTCTTACCGCACGCCGGCATCCAAAATTTCTTGACAAGCCCGAATACAAAAATCTTCCCAAGGAAGAAAACAAACAGATTTATATGAGTTCCGCGTGGTATAAAAGCCATTGGTCTTATGACAAGCTTCGAGCATTTTCCGCAAACATGCTTGATGATACAAAGCAGTATTTTGCATGCGGTTTTCCCTATCAACTTTCTGTTAAGGAAGATCTTCTTAGCCTTCGGTCTGTAGAGGACGATATGTCCGAGTCTGACTTCAATGAGCTTAGTTTTGAAATGGAAATGGGCGCTATATGGCTTGGCGATAGTGAAGGCTCCCTGTTCTCGTTCGATGACATTAACCAAAACCGTGAACTTACATATCCGTTTTATCCCAAACGTGTAGCAAGCCTTTTGTCGGATAAAAAGCTACAACTTCCTGCGAAGAAAAAGGGAGAAATCAGAATTATAACTGCGGACATAGCCTTGATGAAAAGCACAAAACACGATAACGATGCTACTGCTATTTTCGTTACGCAAGCATTGCCAACCAGCGGCAACAAGTATTTAGTAAACGTTGTATATACAGAAAACCTTGAAGGTGGTATCACAAGCGAACAGGCTCTTATGGTACGCAGGTACTATGAGGAGTTCCAATGTGATTATATCGGCATCGATACATCAGGTGTTGGTCTTGGTGTGTATGACACGCTAATTTCAGATATTTATGATCCGTTGACAGGTGTTACATATTCCCCACTTTCCTGCTGCAATAGTGCCGAAATGGCTGATAGATGTCCAGATCCAGCTGCGCCGAAAGTAATATGGAGTATTAAGGGCAATGCACAATTCAACTCAGACTGTGCAATTACTTTGCGCGAAGGTCTGCGCCAAGAACGAATCAAACTCCTTATCCAAGAGCAAAATTGCGACGAAGTGTTGCATACAGTTCGCGGATATGATTCGCTTGATTTTATAGACAAACTTCAATTCAAGCTGCCTTATATTAACACATCTTTGTTAGTAAATGAGCTTGTGAATCTACAGTATGAGACCAAAAACAATGTCGTACGTGTATTTGAGAAAACAGGTTTCCGAAAAGATAGATATTCGAGTCTCAGCTACAATTACTGGATAATTAAGCAACTTGAACTAAAACTGAACAGGCCTAAGCATGAGCTGGATTTCAAATCCGGATATTTTTGTTTTAGGCGGCCAAAAATAAAATAGGGGGTGATGTTGTATGGCTGAGAGTGATGCGGCATCGCCCAAGAGACGTGGTAGGCCTCCTGCTAAAAAGAATACTGCTGCTGAGGTTAGCAAAAGTTTCTCAGTGGATATGAACAAGCTATGGCGAACTAACTTCAGAGCCCTTGAAAAACTTATATGGCGCGATTTGAACAACAACCCGAAGTCGCAGACATTTTATAAATATACAAAAGATAATATTGTCGAGTATCTAAAAGATCCGCAAAAGAATGAAAAACAACTCCGGAACGCTGTAATCTACATGTACGGTGCAAGCTCGCATTTTCGAAGACTCATTCAATATTTTGTTGGCCTTTCTGATCTGTCGTATTTCATTTTACCTTATGGAATTGACGCATCGTCTGCCAAAGGAGATTTGCGAAAAAAATTTCTGAAGGCAAGCGATTATGTTTCCAAGTTTGATATTAAACGGCAGTGTAAAGACATTTTGACAGTATGTTTGCGCGAGGATGTTTACTACTGTACTGCACGAGAAATCGGAAACAAGATCACGTTTCAGCAGCTGCCATCCGATTACTGCAAAATCTCATCGATGTCAGATAATGTTTGTAACGTCACTTTTGATTTCTCATATTTTGATGCCGACCAAGCACTTATTGACTATTATTCGCCTGAATTCTCCACAAAATATGCAGCATATCAAAAAGACCGGACGCAACGGTACCAAGATTTAGAGCCTCCATTTTCCTTTGCGATTAAATGCAATACAGAGATCTTGAATTATGCGATGCCGCCATTTGCAGGTGTGTTACGCAATTTATACGATATTTCAGATTATGAAGATCTAAAGTTGACAAAAACCGAACTTGAAAACTATGCTCTGCTTGTTATGAAGTTGGGAATCGACAAGGACGGCAACTGGTTAATGGATTATCAAAAAGCAGTTGAATTTTGGCAGAATCTTGATCAGGTAATGCCAGAAGAAATCGGCTCTGTTTTAAGTCCAATGGACATCGAAAAAATCAGTTTTGATAGAGCCGGAGGTACAAACGACACCGATAAAGTAAGTGATTCTGAAAACCATCTATGGTCAGCGGCAGGCGTTTCAAGCCTATTGTTCAATAACACCAAAGCATCAAGTGCTGCTTTGCTGCTCTCAATTAAGTCTGACCAAGCCATTACATTTTCAATTGTACAGAGCATTGAACTTGCATTGAATCGGATTTTTCAAAATCAGGCCGTTGGAAAATCGTTTAGAATTTCTTTTCTCGATATTAGCCCGTACAATCGCCAAGAAATGGCAAAGCAATATCTTGATGCAGCCAGATACGGGTTTCCAACAATATCAATGTACTGTGCGTCAATTGGAATGCTGCCATGCGAAGTTGAAAGTCTTGCTTTCTTGGAGTCGGATGCTCTTGGTCTTCATGATAAATTGATTCCGCTACAAAGTTCGAATACCATGTCATCCTCTTCTTCAGGACGTCCGACTAATCAGTCTAAGAGTGAAGGATTAGATGATTCTGGTGAGCAAACTGCCGATAGCGCTCAAAACGCCAATCGCATTTAAAAGGGGGTTCTGTAGTGGAAAGAAATTTTAATATCCCCATAACGTTCGCTATTCTGGATGAAGTACAAGGTAAGGATACCAGATTCTTGAAAATCGTTATTGATGTACTTCACACTGGAAAAAACTTCAACGGGTCTATATTTGATGAAGATGTTGTGAACGATGCAATCCCGTCAATTAAAAACACACCAATTTTGGGATATATCTTAGTTGACGATGATGGCGACACCGACGATTTCGCCGCGCACGAATATAAAATCGTCAAGCAATCTGAGGGTTACAAGTATATGTATGATGGCTCCGCCTATGGAGTGATTCCTGAATCGTGTAACCCCAGATGGATCAATAAAGTTTGCGACGATGGAAAGCTTCGTAAATTTTTACAGGTTGACGCATTGCTTTGGACCAAATTTGAGCGCGCTGTTGAAATTTTCCAGCGTGACATTGTTAAAGGACAAAGCATGGAGCTTTCCAATGATTTTGAAGGAATCGAAAATCCCGACGGTTCATTCACATTTACAAAATTCAAGTTTGATGGATGCTGTATCTTGTCAACGTCAGATCCAAAAATTCAGCCTGCAATGATCAACAGCACGGCAATCGCCTGTTTCTCTGCGGATACTATTGCTTCTGAAATAAAAGAAAAGCTTGACGAATACGCTTCTATTATAAATGGTCGTAATGAAAACGGCCTGTTAAAATCCAAAGAAGAAGGAGGTATTTTTGATTTGAACAAAGAACAATTGGATATTCTGAGCAAATATAGCATCAAACCTGAAGCTTTGGATTTTAGTGTTGATGACACAATGGGCTTGGAAGAGTTTGAGGAAAAGGTTGCCGCGTTCGCTTCTGCCAATGAATCGAATGACGATGGCAATAGCGTTCTCTGTGAAGACGCTACCACCGATTTTGCGTTGAATGGCGCGTTTGAGACAGAGCTTAAAGAAGCTCTATATGAAGAAATGATGGAAGATGAAGATTGGGGTAAATATCCTAAATATTCTTTCTATGATTTCGATCCTGAATTGTCTGAAGTTTACGCATATGATTACGCAGATTGGAAGATTTATGGCTTTACGTATTCCGTAAACGGTGACAAAGTAACTGTCGATTTCGCAAGTAAAAAGCGTAAAAAGCTTGTAATTGCCGACTTTGACGAAGGAGATAAGGACTTGTCAATTGAGTCGTTGTTTACTGCAATTAAGAACAAGGCTGTAGAGAACGCTAACGCTACATTCATGGCCGAAAAAGAGCAGTTTGCATCTCAAATTAACGAACTCAATGGCAAATACTCCAAACTTGAAGGCGACTATAATACGCTTGTTTCTGAAAACAATGCTAAAATTGCTGCTGAGGAAACCGCTGCTAAAGATTCTATCTTTGAAATGTTCGAGAAGGAGCTTAGCAACGATGCAGAGTTCACGGCATTGAAAGAAAACGCAAATGAATTTTCCGCTACTGAGATTGAGAATAAATGCTTTATGCTGGTTGGGAAAAAGAAAGCTAATTTCTCCCGCAAAACGGAAAAATTTTCGAAAGTTATTATTCCCGAAAGCGTTCCCGTCATCCCCAACCCATATGGGGATCTTTTTGATTAATTAAGATTTGAGAGGAAGTAAATATTATGGCGAAACATTGTGTGGTACGTTTGGACAATATGTCTGGTACAACTGATGGCACTCTGCTCCGCAGTGTGCGTTTTAACAACGGCTCTGCCGATGCCGATATTGATAACGGTATGATTGTTAAGCTCGATTCGTTGCTTCCCAACGAACGTGAACTTTGGAAGGCGCTGACTCCTGAAGCCGCTACCCCCATTGAGGAGGTTGCTCTTGTGGCCACCCCCGAAGTAATGGCAGATGAGCGTCTGCGCAATTTGACTGATTTTTATAACACTGCCGGTTCCAATGCCCGTGCATACAAGTTGCATGCCGGCGACATTTTTTCTGTTACGACTGATGCCATCGATGGCACTGCCACTGTTGGGCACTTTGTCGAGCTGCAGGCCAATACGAAACTGAAGGATGTTGAGAGTGCAACGGGTGGCTCCACGATTGTCGGTAAGGTAATTCAGCTGGAAACTGTCGGTTCGCTTAATTACGCCGTCATTGAAGTGCGTCCCGGCAAAGGTGCCGCAGGCTAATAGCACTTTAAAGTCTGTTTAAACGAATAGTAATTACCAATCCCGCCAAATTACGGCGGGATTTTTGCGAAGGAGATGTAACAACAATGGCAGATATGAAAGCTATTGCTACACTTGCCTATGATTTGTATCACGGCAAGGTCGCCAAGGATTTTACGAATGGCAAGGATCCGGAGAAGCAGCTGCGCGAAGCGCTGATTGAGGCCAACGGTGGCAGCAGCAAAATCACCGCTCGATCTTTGCGAGATCACGGCCGAGAACTTTTCGCCATGATTGAGGTGGCTGTCGAGCCCATTCTTCGAGAGGGATTCGAAGGCGACGAATTTTTCAACGATTTTGTTGAGTATGTAAACACCGCTGAGGGCGATCAGAATCTGTTCACGGCAGAAGACAATACTACTTTTATCGTTTCTGACATGTCTAAGGGGATTCAGACTCCGCGCCGTCAGCGCATTGGCGAGAAGACGGAAGTGACCGTTCCGACATCCGTGAAAGGCATTCGCATTTATGAGGAAGCCACTCGTCTGCTGGCTGGTCGCAGTGACTGGAATACCTTTGTCCAGAAACTGATGAAGGCGGTGAAAGACAACCGCTATGAAATGATTTATACCGCGTTCAGTGGCCTGAGCGCTTCTACACCTGGCCTTGACACTACCTATGTGGTGTCCGGTACTTATGAGGAAGAGAAGCTTCTTGAGCTGGTGGCACACGTTGAGGCAGCCACGGGTATGACCGCACGTATTATTGGCACCAAACCTGCCTTGCGTAAGGTAACGAGTGCTGTAATGTCTGATGCGGCAAAAGACAGCTATTATAACGTTGGCCACTTCGGTCGTGTGGCCGGCGTTGATATGGTCGCTGTCGTAAATCACCATAAGGTTGGCTCTACTGAGTTTATCATTCCCGATAATAAGCTCTATGTTGTGGCAGCAAACGATAAGTTCATTAAGTTTGTTACAACTGGCGAGAGCTACATCGGAACCAAGGATATGACCGAGAACGCAGACATGTCTCAGGAATACGTATATCTTGAGGATACGGGTTGTGCAGTCATGATGGGTGCAAAGATGGGTATTTACACCATTTCTGGCTGATAGGACATGTATGGGGACGGCGCTGTGCTGTCCCCTATTTTTTTACAAAGGAGAGTTAATATTGCCACCGAGAACTAAGACTGAAAACAAACAGAAAAATCCAGAAGTCGATGTTATTAAAGCCACTGCATCCACTCCAACAAAAATCACGGCTGTTAAGCCTAAGATTAAAAAAATGTCTCCAGATGAGCTTGTTGAGGTAAAAAGTAATTTTTACGGCACGCTCTTTTATAAATCGAAGGTCACTGGCTTTGAATGTGAGTGGAGTAATTGTGGGGATGTAAATCTTCTCACTATTGCTGAACTCCAGAATATGCGTAATGGGCAGCGTGATTTCTTCTCTGAGAACTGGGTAATGCTTGTTGGTGACAACGCAGAACAGGCTCTCGATTGGCTCCAAATCCGCAAATATTATAGCGATATCGTTGAGCTCGATGATCTGGATGAGGTGTTTACGTGGTCGCCTGAAAAGATTGAGACTGTCGTAACTAAAATTGCACGCGGGGCAAAAGACAGCATTGCAATGCGCGCTTATGATCTTATTGAATCTGGAAGTCTTGATAGCATCAAAACGATCAAGGCAATTGAGGCTGCTACCGGCTATGTTTTGATGGAGAAATAAGGAGGGCTCGTATGACTCCTTATAAAGCTTTTATTGATACATTCCTAGACAAGATATCGGATTACAAGCTTCTAAACTACGAAGATTATTTAGTTGATGAACTTGCCGTTGGGTATATGAAACGTGTATGCACGAAATTTGACAAAATATGCCAAGCTGATTTGAGCCAACAAGATGATAACGAATACGCCTTTTTGTCCGACGAAATAGATGATGAAATCATAGATATTGTGACTGACGGGATGGTTGTTGAATGGCTGCGCCAATACGTAAATAATTCTGACAACCTTGAAAACATTCTAAATACAAAAGATTTTACAATGTACAGTTCTAAAAATCTTTTGGCCGAGATTAAATCACTATATCAAGATGAGCAGAAAGCATTTACGAATTCGATGCGAGAATATTCTTACAATCACGGGGATCTTTCAAGCTTACATCTGTAGTGAGGTGACGTGAGCAAAATGATTGATTACCGTATGCGGCTTGAAGCTATGGGTAAAACGAAGCGCGATAGGATTATTCATAACGCCAAACGAATGACACAAAAATTCGCAATTCACAATCCTGCCTATAAAAGTGTGACGATTGATGGTACTGACGATAATTTGATAATCATATCGACTCAAACTGTGTCTACGAAAACAATTGAAGCTCTTCCCTCTCGTGATTTTAAAATAGGCTCAATTGTATTTTGGAATGGTTCACACTGGCTTATCACCAAACGTGATGCAGAAAGTGACATCACTGTGCGTGGCGAGATTGAACAGTGCAATCGGCAGATCCGTTGGCAAAATCCAAGCACTAAAGAAATCCATGAGCGATGGTGTGTAGTTGATAAGCCATATTTTAGCAATCTTGAATCGAATGCAACAAGTACAGAATCAAAGCGCGAGTTTAAAATACAGCTTCCATATGATAATGAGAGTGCGTTGCTCGATGTCGATAAACGTTTTATGCTTGAAATTATAGGAAAGACGCCCCGTACATATCGATTAACGTCCGTTGACAGTATGACGGAGCGATACGACTACAATGGAGAAGCTAGTGGTTTTCTTGTAATTAATGTAGAACAAGACGCTTATAATCCCCAAACCGACAACTCTGAACTTATGATTTGCGATTATGTCACTGATAATTCTACTTCGGCTCCGGCAGAGAGGGAAATTTTTTATACGGGAACAAAAGAGATCAAGGCCGGCGGACCACACAAAAAATTTGTTGCTACATTGAATGAAGTTAAAGATCCAACCGTAACATGGTCGATTGATATGGATGACAATCTGAAACAGTACAAAGAGTTGATTTCAGTTAACACGTCCGGCGGTGAACTGCTTATAAAAACTCCCAACAACACTTCATTGTACTATGGTGTCATTCGAATTACGGCAACATTTACTGATGGATTCATCGCAAAACTTGATACCAGCATTGTTCCTTTAGTGTAGGTGATATTATGGCATACGGCAAAGAAATAGTAACCTACAAAAATCAGATTGCCTCTACAATTTTAAATGACAATGAAATCGTGTCGATGATTACAGAAATAATTCCGCCAGAGAAACCCGTAGAGGATTTGCTATATACATATATTTTCCCGTTTGATTATATTCCTGATGCTATCCAAGAAGTCGGTTGTTATATCTGCTATGAAATAGAGGTCCCAAAGGTTTCAACAGTAAACTATTTTTTCAAAGATGTTATTATAACGTTCAGAATTATATGCCATCAAGCTGCAATGAAAACTTCATACGGAGCAACCAGAATTGATTATTTAGCTCACTTGATTGAGCTGCTGTTCAACGGTAATACGGAATATGGTTTTAACAATCTAGAACTTGTCTCAAGCGTACCTGGGCATATTTCTCAGATGCATCGGTGCAGGACTGTCCGATTCGCCACGAAGGACAGTAACCGATTGCCCGATACTTGCAGCGAAGAGGATGAATTTGATGGTTGAGATTGATAGGCTTTATTTGGAAAGCGGATTGCCATATAAACTTAATTCGACAGTATCAGTACGCCACCCACTACTACGAGACATATTGGGATTAGGAAGAAACGGAGAGTCGATTTATTGGGAATATGTCGGTAGAATCCTAGCTGATCCATATCAAAATATGGTTTGGTTAGATGATAATGGCATCGACTACGAAGATGTGGACTGCTTCGATGTGTTTTGCTTGCAATGGAAATATTTAAGCAATATATACTCTCAAAACAAAACAGCATTTGATCAAAGTGGGTTCAATCCGCTTATTCCAATTGCAGCTGCACTTGACTTTTTCTTGGGCGAGAATCATGCATATCGGCTAAGCTCATCAGGTAGCAATGACACATACATTGAAGATCCTTTTGTCAATAACTTTTCAATAAATAGAGAAGAATATCTTGCTTTTTCGACATTTGTGCAAAAAATAAACGGCATTTCTTTCGAGGGCAGAATAAAACCAAGAGATAAAACGGCAAAACGCATTCTGATAGAAGATATGCGCGATGAGATTAATCGCAAAAAAAACAAGCCGCAAACTGCAGGAACAGATGAGAGCTCTTCTTTTTTAGGAAATATGGTCGCATCCGTATTGCACGGCGGGAACGGAGCAATAAACACATTCAACTTTACCGGCGCTCCAATCTTTTCAATTGTATCGGCATATAAAGTACTTCACAAAAAAGAAAATATTGATCATATATTAACTGGAGTTTATTCCGGCACTGTGAAAAGTGATGCATTAAAAAACACCAATATGGATTGGGCAACCTAATGCCCTCTCTTCTATTTAATAAGAAAGGAACACAGCTATGAGATATGCATTTAAAAAGGCACGTGCGCTTCGAATCAACAATCTTGAGACCGATGAGCTTGAGGTTAGACTGGTTGACCTGAAAACAGTAACTTGGACGAACGGGCAGGAAACAGTATATGCCGAAGGTACCGATGGTGCTAAACTTGCGGCTTTTGATAATAACAAAGTTTCTACGCTTAAGGCGACCAACGGTACTGTCGATACTGGCTACCTGGCGATGGCGGTAGGCGCTGACGAGGAAGTAATTCAGAACGGCTCTGAGATTTCTCTGTGTGAAATTTATAAAGTAACCAATGCTACAAAAATTACACTAAACCATAAAGCCACTGGTGCCGTGGGCGCAGAAATCAAATTTATTTATGCAGTTGATAAGCAGAAAAACAAGATTGACACCTACGATCAGGCTGCTGAAGCGTCAGAAACAGCTTTTGCCTACGCCCCTGACACGAAAGAAATTACTCTCCCCACCGGAAAATTTAAGATTGGTGATCGTGTGATGGTCGAGTATCATCCCAAGTTCAGTGAGTACCGCAAAATTGTAAATGACTCCAATAAATTTTCAAAAAGCGGACGTATCGTTCTGGACGCATGGTTCCATGATATTTGCGACGATGTAGACGTCCCGCTTCAGGTTGTTATGGAGCGTGGTAAAGTCTCTGGCAATTTTGAACTTGCATTTGGTGATCAGGCAGCTGTTATGAACGTTGAAATCGAAGGCATGACTGGCACATGCAGCGATGAGACTCAAGCACTTTGGACGCTCTATGACTATGATATGTCTAAAATTATTGATACCTAATTGATTGGTCGTGATATCAATGGACAGAAAACCTAATCACGTGTGCAAATATTCTAAATGCCATCAGAAGTATTATGCGTGCAATCGATCTCTTGACGGATCAACCCATTGGAAATCAATGTGCTGTTGTCCAGAACACTACCAAAAATATATGCAAGAGGTCTTTGATGCGCGCAATCCAGTTTCTGTTAGCGAAAAGAATAAAAAGCAACGCGGACCCGCACATGATCGCGTCAACACAGATGCGGTACCTGCAAATAATGAATAAGGAAAATAGGGGCGATTTCCTGCCCCTATTTTTTTACAACAAACAATTTCAGTTTCACGAGGTGCTATTACGTCAAACAATAGATCGAAATTTAATGTGTCAGCAGATATTTCTAAACGCACATACAATGGCATCGTATTTGATTCCGTACTTGAAATGAAGTTCTTTAGAGATGTGGTTTTGCCCGGAATGGGAAGCGGCCAAATTGTAAGCTATGAACTACAAAAATCATATGAGTTGCAACCAAAATTCACCTATCAAGGAAAAACAATACGTCCTATTACTTACGTTGCAGATTTTGTTCTTGAGTTGCCAGACGGGCATAAATACGTGATTGACACGAAAGGGATGCCGGATTCAACGGCAAAATTAAAAGCTAAACTATTTCATTATAAGTTCCCCAATATAGATTACTATTGGGTTTCTTACAGCAAAATTGATGGTGGCTGGGTGACTTATGAAAAACTCAAGGCCGCAAGAGCAAATCGAAAAAAATTAAAATCCGGAGGAAAATGTTAGTGAGCAAGCAAACTGTTAATACTGTAAGCAAATTTATTGATAGCTGTGATAATAATTCAATTTATGAAATTAATATAGAAGGAACTGATGTAAAAATCAAGCGCAATCTTTCTCTTGAAGAACGCGCTAAGTTTGTAACACTAGCCGCTACATCATGCTTTGATGATGATGGGATGTATCTTCCCGAGCTGGAATTATTCTTCTGGCGTTATGCCATTATAAAGTTTTTTACCAACTTGGAACTTCCTGCGGAGCAACATGATTTGGAAATATTTTTACTCAATTCAGACGCATACTGTGAGATTGAAGATCATATTGAGTGTGCCACTAGAGGAAACTTGGATTTTGCGGTTAGTGAAAAAATCAACTATTTGAAAAGTTATTATTTGTCACAGCTCGCCCCAAATCCATTGCAAGAAATCGCTCATAAAACAAACAACTTTTTGGATTCCTTGCTTGAACTTAACTCGGATGAAAAAATCGCTAACCTCAAACTGATGCTGGAAAAGATGGATACTCTTAACAATAAACGTATCGCAGATACAGTCGCGGTGGAACAACATAGAAATGCTTCTTTATCCACTGTAAAAAACACGCCTAAATCAAATAAAAAGGCAGATGCAGATAATAGACAAATTACTTTTGAAGAAATCCTTGCTTCAAAAAAGTAACTGCTAGTACAAAGTGATGTATTATGGCTTATAAGAAATATTGTGACACATTATATGGTGAGGGCAATGGATTGGACAACGAGCTTCGCAAGCGAGTTGAACTAGCTATGCGTAATGAAGTTTTTAAGGAAGCCAAATCGGCGATATCCAACCATATTTCATCTGAAGTCTATGATGTTTATGATCCGGTTCTTTATGAGCGACGATATATTCTTGAAAAAGCCCCCATAAACAAAGATTTATATGATGACGGCGATATAACGCTGAACGTTTTTTCGAGTGCTGAGCCGGCTCCATCTGTGCGCAATGTACCATATAATGGCCCAAAAGGAACCTTTGCACAGTGGATAAACGATGGATCTGTTAACAACATTTTCAATGACACACACTATGTGTGGGAAGACGAACGACCTTTTTATAAAAGAGCTGTTGAAGAGCTTGAGGCAACTGAAAGTTATAAACAAGCTCTGGCTGACGGTTTGCTCAGACGGGGTGTCAATATCACGTAACAGCTAGCCGTAAGAAAGCGCTTTGCTTTCTGTGGAGCTGTTGGCCCTGTAATGTGTATTATTCAAAACATAAGCCAGTCACGGAATGCACCATGGCTGGCTTTCACTTTTATGCGGGTGCCACCTGCACTATTTTGAGGGGTGAGGCTCAATGCTGGAAAACAAAAGTTTTTTTCGTGGAGGACAATATGGAAAATTGCCCTCAACATGAAGCACTTGAATTCAGAGTTAAGCAAGCAGAAAAGAAAATTGAACTAATTGATCATCAGCTCACCAACTTAGACAAAAATGAAGCGGTTTTTAATCAACGCATCGCAGATGCTTTGGAAAATTTGTCTGCTTTGCCAAACGCCATTGATCGTTTAAACAAATCGACTACAGAAATGAAATTTAGCATGGAAAAAATGCAAAACGAACTTACCAAAAACACTCAAAAAGTAGATCGGCTTGAAAACAAATTGGAAGCAATAGAAGAAAAAGGTAAGTTTGATATTTGGGGATGGATAAAGTCGAACTGGCTTTTAATTGGAACGTCGCTACTGGTGATCGTTGCAGTAATTGGTGAACTAATCAAGAACATTATTAGGTAAACAGGGTCCGCTCCCCTGTTTTTTGTATTGATAGAGGTGATAGTGTGGCAGACGAACTGGGTATAAAGCTTAAAGCAAGTCTTGGCGATTATAGAGAACTAATTAAGGGGATCTCAAATCTCGAAAAGGAAATAAAACCTATAAAAATCAAATTGGATTTGGGAAATGCCAGAGAACTTGTTGACATATTAAAAAAAGCAACCAATCTAATGCAAGGAACCGGTTCCAGTTCCGCACATGCTTCTGTTGTCCAAACTATCAACTCAAACGACATTTCCCAGTCAATAAATCTACTAACGAGATATTCTGTTCTGTTGGAGAAGATCAAATCGGCAAAATATGATGGCACTGGATTTGATTTTGGAAAATTAAATTTATCTGAACTGGAAAAATACGCCTCTTTACTGAAATCCGCACTCTCAAACGGCGAAATTTCTAGAGATGAATTAAATAAATTCAAAATTGACCTTATATCTGCCGAGGGTGTAATCAGACAATTTGACGTAGAACTGGCCAACATGCGTGGCGACGAGAAATTTGCAAAAGATATTCAAAATGCAACAGTGCAGCTTCAGAACTTGCAGAATCAGATGCTTTCTTATTTGAAGAACACGCCCAATCTGTCGGCTTCTACGCGCAATGCTATTCAAAGCAGATATGATAACATCACACAAATAATAAACAGCGGGACAGCAACTGATAAAAACGTTTTGGACGCACGTGACTTTTTCAGTGCAATACAGCGTGATGCGAAAATAGCTGGTGAAGAGGTTGAATCCTTCGGTGGTAAAATTCGCAGACTGTTTAGAGAGCATTTCAATACAGCAGTCGCGATGGCGGGCGTACATCTTCTTCAAACTGCTATGCGTGAATTATGGCAGAATGTCCAAGATGTAGATGCTGCGATGACCGAATTGAAAAAGGTCACTGATCTTTCTGACTCTAGCGCTTTGGAGTTCATGGATAAAGCTGCCGTCAAAGCAAAAGAGCTTGGCGCAAGCATGAGCGGATATATCAATTCTGTTGCAGACTGGAGCCGCCTCGGATATAAACTTGACGATGCGGAAATGCTTGCCGATGCGAGTCAGCTTTATTTGAATGTAGGCGATGATGTGGATGACATAAATGAATCCACATCTACACTTATTAGTACGGTTCGCGCCTTTAAGCTGGAAGCAAGCGATGCGGCGGGCGTGGTTGACAAACTGAATGAAGTTTCTAACAATTACGCCACAAGTGCAGGAGATATTGGTGCGGCGCTTGCACGTTCCAGTGCGGCGTTGTTTGCAGGTGGAAACAGTCTTGAAGAAAGTATCGCGCTGATTACAGCGGCACAAAGTACCATTCAAGACGCCGAAAAAGTGGGTGGACATATGCGCCCCACTGCTTAGTAATAAGCAGATGAAAAAATAGCTATATCGGTTAAACCCCAGGGATGGGCAAGACCGAGGTAAGACTTTGCGAATAGGCTACAGTTAGTTTCCTAACGACTGAACTGGAGCTCGTTCATAAAGAAACCGTAGAGACTGTAATATTTTTCGCGGTAACGCGAAAGGTTTCGCTATTCCCCCTAAAGTTGGGGTGAAGATACAGTCCGATCTCACAATATAATCCTGATTTTTGAAATGTGAGAGCATGGCCGAAAGACCATGCCGCCGCTTCCACAGCGGTCAGTAGCCATGGCGGCGAAAGTAACAGAATGACAGCCCTAAAAACAATTTCCATGTACCTGCGTTCCACCAAGACAGAGTTGGAAGCAGCCGGTGAATCGACAGAAGGCATGGCCGATTCAATATCGAAGTTGCGTGAAGAACTTCTTGCTCTGACGCATGGGAAAGTTGACATTCAACTGGATGAGGACAGTTATAAATCCACATATGATATTCTGAAGGAAATGGCCGGCGCATGGCAGGATATGACCGACATGGAGCGTGCCGCTGCCATGGAACTCATGGGTGGTAAGCGAAACAGCAACGTGATAAGTGCCCTGATTTCAGACTTCAGCATCGCAGAAAATTCTTTGCAAACGGCGCTAAACAGCACGGGGAGCGCTGCAAAAGAAAACGAGAAATACCTTGATAGCATCGCAGGTAAACTCTCGCAGTTCGAAGCACAATTCGAATCTCTTTCTACATCTGTAGTAGATAGCGGTCTTCCAAAGTTCTTTATTGAATTAGGAACCAACGTACTATCTGCAACAGAAGGGATTATTAACTTCATTGACGTATTTCCCGCGTTAATGGGGTTACTTAGTGGTGGGCTATCTCTCACTGGGCAAAAGGCCGGTAAAAGTAATATGCCCTCTTACGCCAGTTGTGATTTAATTGCGGCGTAGGATGCAACCTTTTGTTTCGTATAGGACTCAAATTGCTGGGATGGGCTAAAGATCATCTGCTACAATAGCGCAGAAATGACGCTATGAACGAGCCGAAAGGCGGAAACAAGTGATGATATTCGTATATGCTGAGATAAAAGCATACATATAAAACGTATGTGCTAAGTACGATAGATAAAATGTCCTATCAGCAGCCACATATCCAAAGGCCGCAAGTTTCCGGAGTGTGTGGCCGGAGCGGAAACTGGATTTATGGTTCAACGACTGGAAGAGTCGGGTGTCACAACGCCATGAAGTACAGTCTGAACATCCGGAGAAAAACCGGAGTGGTCATAAAAAGTTTAACAAAAAAGCACAAAACCACCCACGATAAATGTGAAGTGTGGGTGGTCTTTTTGCTATTGCATTGGCAAACATTTTTCTTTTACTTTTTCAGCATTCTTGGATGTTCTTAGCTTTTGGGGGACCACAAACCACATTCTTGCAGTTTGTCCCAGTTTGCAGATAATACCAATACAGAATTATTGAAATCAACGCGCCTACGTTTTTTGCAGATGAGATCGCTATCCAGCATTTGATTTAACGCTTGGATTATAATTGCCTCAGAAACCTCATTCCGCTGTGAAACATATCTTACAGTATTCATGAACGTTACAATGACTTCCGGATGTTTTGCTGCCCAGTCCAAACGCTCAATAATCATTGGATAATATACAGAAGGCTTAATATCTTCTGTCGGAACAGAATAATGCTCTAGTGCTGCATCACATAACTGTTTTGAGCAGCATCCCTTAACACCATATTGGATAACCTTTTTCTCACATTTGTTGCGAAGGAATTTGACGACGCTTTGAAAGTGGCCATCCCCAGTGAACAAAACAAAGTATTTGACATCTGGATACTCCATTGCCTTGCGGTAAATATAATCGAGCATCACAAAATCCGACATGTCCTTTTTGTTTTTTTCCGCAAAATTGCCAGTCTCGATAATAGAATCACTTACTGTACGAATGTGCCCAGGTTCATCTTTAAGTACAGGTATGCCCGTAAAATCGGCAAAAAAGAATGCTTCTTCTACTTGAAATCGAGTGCAAATGCTATCATACCATTCCTTTATATTGGGCTTGAGCCCAAACAAATTTTTGTAGCCAAAAAACCAATGTTCGTAATCGACAAAAACTAAAGCTCTTTCTTTTTGTGGTTTTCTAAATCGATTCAGTATACGCTCTCCAATATTAGAAATATCCATATCTTCTCCCCTTTTTTTACATATTCAAGCCTATTTAGTATAGCACTGATAAAGAAGCTACTCAATGACTTTGTATCCAGCCGGATTATTTCAGGCAAAGAGACAAGTTGATCTGTCATTTGGAAGATTCTAACCAATACGCAACCGTACACTCGGCTCATCACTCGCCATCTCTAGTGGTATTATTCGGGTCTAAACTCCTTGTTCAATTATATATTTCATCATCTTCTGGATATTCATCATTAATAAAGCTCTCCTCGCTTAAAAACTCGTCTTCGCTGAGGCCGCCATTTTCTTTAAAGATGTCATCAAAGGCTTGCTTGTAGTGGATATACCCATCTAATCCATCGCCAAAGTACCCATAGTCTTTTGACATAACACACATCCCCCTACTTGCGCTTATTCCAACTCATTTCAATCGTTCAACAAGCGCTACTATTATTGGTGCTTTTATAATACCACAAAATCAACAAAATGACCACATTATAGAGATCACACACTATCTATAGTGAACATTATTGATATTCACGCTGTTTGATTTTGATGTAGAACAGGCCAAAAATGGTATTTTAGACTTCGGAGAATCGATTAGCTTTCTTGGCAAATCTCTAAGTTCTATAAAAGATGATTTCTCTGGGAACGGTTTCTCTGGATTTGTAAATGGGCTAAAAACACTATTTGTATCTCAAAGTAAAATGGATGCGTCACTCCATCTTGAAACAGACATAAAAGCTTTATCTGAATATGTTGATGCGGTACAAAACGGCACTAATGCTGGCAAGGCGTTTGACGACACTATGAAAAACGCCTCAACAACTGCGATAAACTATGCCAGATCAACCGATGCATCAAAAGTAAGCGTTCAAGAATTTACAGCAATGCAAAAGGCAGCAACGCTAAGCACTATCGGTTTGAAAGCAGCTACTGTTGCACTGAACATGGCTATTTCAATGGGAATTGGGGTTGCCATCAATTTTGCAATCAGCGCCCTGGATGATTACATCCATCGCCATGAACGTCTTATTGAAGCTGCAGAAAAAGAGGCCAGCGAGTACAATTCGCTTAGCAGTGAATTGAAGTCTTTGGATGACCAAATGGAAAGCAACTCCGATCGGATTAAGGAATTGCAAAGTTTGGGAACATTGACGTTTGTTGAACAGGAAGAGCTTGATAATTTACAGGAAGCAAATGAAAAACTCGAAACGCAGCTTAACTTAAAAAATGCATTAGCCAATATTGAATATGGTGAAGCGCGCGACGCTGCAATTAAAGTAATTGATGATAAAAGCGAAGTTGTTCAAGAATTTGATTCTAACGGGCTTTATATTGGTAGTTACGATGCTACGCGTTCTGAAAAAATCAAAGCTAATGTCTCTGATTTGGACCATATTGATTCCGAGATTCAAAGGTATCTTTCCGAATATGCAGAAGCTTTGAAAGCCAATTTTATTGGTGACTTTGAGTTCTCAACCAAAGAAGATTATGAAGAACAAATCGCAAATTTACGCGAGGGCAGGCAACTTGTTTTAGACGAAACTCTTAGGCTACAAGCAGCGCTGCAGGAACAAGCGGATGTTCTTATCGGAGATGACGATGACAGTCGTAAATACCGAAATGAAGTAAAACAGAGCAGCCTCCTAGTAGATGACTATCTTGGGAATGGCGCGACCCAGAAAACAAATGACTTCAACTCTGTCTTCGACAACAACCAATTTGTTAAAGAGAAAGAGCAACTAGAGGATCTTGCCAGACAGGGAAAACTTACTGCGGATGTATTCGATAATACCAATGCATATGATTCCTTAGTAAATGCACTTGAAGTTCTTGGCATCTCAATTGAAGATACCGTCAATCAATTCAACGCTTTGGCCGAATCTGAAGCCGGAGCTCAAGAATCATTTGATCCTGAAAAATTCGAAAGTCTCAATTCAGAGTTTGGTGACCAGATTTCAAATGTTGACGCATTGTATAACGGCTATCAATCGCTTACAACGGCGATGGATGAATACAATACGTACGGTTATATGACGGCAGAAACACTGAGTTCTCTTGCCAGTTCTGGAATGATCCAGTATTTGGAAGCTACGGCAAATGGCCTCTCAATCAATACTGACGCGTTGCTTCAAAATGCTGAAGCTGCCAAGGTATCAGCAATTAACGCTCTTCAAAATTCTGTTGCTCAACAATTGGTAGCGCTTGCGGCTGGTGATGTAGCCATTGCTGCTCCGGGTGCTGGTGACGCTATCGTGGCAGCTGGCGAAATGGCTGCTGCATCTGCAGCTGGATTTAAAACGGCTTCTGCGGCTGCGGCCGAAACAACAATTTTTCTCGAAGGCGTTCGGGACGCTCAAGCCGGAAATGCTGTTGACCCTGACGCTTATCGTGATCGCGCAGATCAATTAATCGCCAACGCTCAGGCTGTTGCCAACTCTATCGCTAAAATAGATATTGCGTCTGCTGGATATCAAAAAGCTATGGCGGGCAATGCCAAATCTACCGGCTCGGCTAAAAGCGCAGCGGATGAATATGTAGAGTCGCTAAAAAAAGAGAAAGAGGCTTTACAGGATGTAAAGAATGAGCTGGACGATCAAAAAGATGCCTATGATTCTGTTATCCGCGCTGTCCAGAAAGCACTAGACAAGGAAATCGAAGCTCTTGAAAAGCAAAAAGATGCTTTATCGGATCCTGATATTGAAGGTTCGTACGGCAACCGTATCAACTTCATCCAGATGGAGATTGATGCGCTCAACGATTTAAGGGATGCTAAAGAGCGCGAAATAGCCGTAGAAAAAGCCAAGGCCGAACTTGAACGGTTGAAGGACCAGAAAACGCTACGTGTATACATGGAAGGCGAAGGCTTTGTCTGGCGCACTGATGAATCTGCCATTCGTGATGCACAGGAAGCCCTTGATAAGGCCGAACTGGATAAACAAATTTCTGATCTTGAGGATGCCAAAGAAAAGCTTGAAGATATGCTTGAACATGAGGAAGAAGCTCTTGACAAAAACATTGAAAAGCTTCAAGAATATAAAGATAAATGGTGCGAAATCGCCGATGCTTATCAAGACGAGCAAGATAGGCTTATGGCCGCTCAGGTGCTTGGGCAAAACTGGGAAGCTGAAATTCTGAATGGCCGAATTGAGACGCTCACTTCTTTTCGCGACAAATATATTTCAATCATGGCTGAAATCGCAGCAAAGGTTGAAGAAATCGAAGCCTTGGAGCGCCGTATTAAAGAGGCGCAAAACAGCATCGGCTCTTCTAGTGGAAACTCTGGCGGTGGCGGCAGTGGGGCTACAAATGCGTCTTTACCACGGTATCGCGTCGTAAACACTAGGTATGGAACAGTTTCCCGTTCCGGATTTACCACACAATCTGCGGCCCAAGAATATATTAAAACTCTGGGAGCATCACAAAGATTTTTCCGCATTGAGAAATATGCCAATGGCACTATGTTCTCCCCTAAAACACTTGCTTATGTGGATGATGGAATTGGCAGCAACGCCGGCAGTGAGCTGATCGTGCGAGCGCCTAAGCATGGAAGGCTTACATCTCTTGAATTAGGTTCAGGTGTTATCCCCGCGCAGGCAACAAAAAATCTAATCGCGATGGCAAAGTCTCCTCAAGCAATGCTGCAAGAACAGTTCAAGAATTTGTTTGGTATGGAACAGTTTCCCGTTCCGGATTTACCACACAATCTGCGGCCCAAGAATATATTAAAACTCTGGGAGCATCACAAAGATTTTTCCGCATTGAGAAATATGCCAATGGCACTATGTTCTCCCCTAAAACACTTGCTTATGTGGATGATGGAATTGGCAGCAACGCCGGCAGTGAGCTGATCGTGCGAGCGCCTAAGCATGGAAGGCTTACATCTCTTGAATTAGGTTCAGGTGTTATCCCCGCGCAGGCAACAAAAAATCTAATCGCGATGGCAAAGTCTCCTCAAGCAATGCTGCAAGAACAGTTCAAGAATTTGTTTAACAATCAGATGTTGGCAGCTAATACAGTTGGTACAAACAAAATCTTCGAATTCAAATTTGGAGATATTATCATGCATGGCGTGAATGATACAACGTCGTTCGCTAAAATACTCACCCGTGAGTTCCCCGCTATCTTGAAGCAGGAGCTAGGGCGGTGATTAGTAAACAAATGTTTGACATCAATTTAAACGGACGTTAAGGGATATCCAGACAGTTGCCATCCAGCCATATTTGATTCAGAATAAGTACTGTATATTACACCTCGCGCTTGCATTTAATCCAGAATAGCCACGGAGAAACAAAAAGTCTTATAAATTTAAAGAGTGGACGCAGTTGTTTTCAATATGCGTCCATTTTGGAACAAAAGCGTAATGATGTTCTCCATTTGATGTCAAATATTGAAAAACCAATGAAACTCTGCTATATTTAGAGTAAAAAAGGGATGTGTAATCGTGAGTGCGGGAATTTGTATTATGAACAAAAATGCAATTGCTCTGGCTGCGGACAGTGCTGTTACCGTTGGGCCACATCTTGCCATCCACAACTCTGCTAACAAGTTGTTTGCTCTATCTAAAGTTGCACCTGTAGGTGCAATAATTTATTCAAATGCAGAAGTAATGGGAATTCCTGTTGAAATTCTAATGAAGCAGTACAAAAGAGACTTGGGCCAAAAAACATTTGATTTTTTGGAAGAATATGTGAATGACTTCATTTCATACATGCTTCGTAATAAGCTGTTGTTTCATTTTTCCGAAAATGAAAGGCGCTATATTAATAGTATCTATGTTGATTTGTTAAATGGCTTAAATGGAGATTACACACAATTAGTTTCTCGTAAGATTAACGAAGTAAAGCGTGAACTTAATCCAGAAGAATTGTCAGAAGTGCAGCAGAATGCTGTTAATTTAACAATTAATTTTATTGACCAACTACCGCTGTTGCCAAACTTCGATGTTACGGAATACATTTCGCACAACTATAGCAATGAGATTAAAAAATATATTTCAAAAACATTTTCATGGATTACGGGTAACCTTTTAGATAATTTAACTGAAAAAGTATGCACTATTTTCAATAAAGAATTTTTTAGAAATGGGTATATCGGAATTGCATTTGCAGGATACGGCGATCATGATATTTTCCCCAAAATGCAACACATCCATTTATCTGGAATCATTTCAAATAATGTTAGATATGTTATTCGTGAGCAAGTGATAATTACCGAGGATAATACAGCTACCATTAGCCCTCTGGCTCAAACAGATGTAATGCAGACATTCCTGTTCGGGATAAATGACGGTTTTATAAATGCGTTAGCCAACGAAATTCCGAAACAAATACAGAATGTTTTTCAAAATATCGATGATGACCATTTTATAGAAGGCAAGAAAAAAGAAGTACTTGGGAAACTTTCCAGCGCGACTCCGAATATAATAAATCAGATAGTTGCGAAAGCACAACAGGAGTATTTACGCCCTATCACACAATCAGTAGCAACATTGCCAATTGAGGAGCTTGCTTTGTTGGCAGAATCGATGATAAATATTACGTCACTTCGTCGGAAAGTTGCAATCGATAATAATATTGGTACTGTGGGTGGCCCAATTGATGTTGGTATGATAACTAAAAGTGATGGTTTTATTTGGATAAAGCGTAAGCACTATTTCGATCAATCGTATAATCTTCAGTACTTCTACTCACATTATATGCGTGAAGGGAGTGTAGGAAGTGAACATCATGAATGATAATATTGAACAGAGGTGTTATTTGCAATACCTTCTTTCCAAATATATTTCTAGACCGTGTAGTGAATCATTAGCACAAGAATTTGGAACACGATATAATGCAATAAACTGGTGTGTTGGCCCCCCTCATATAATTATACCTACTACAGAGCAGTATCAATAAACTTATGTTCTCTCAACTTTTTTCACAACTGACAAGAGTCACGCAAATGTGTGGCTCTTTTTTTGATGCACATACTCCAAAATCACCTTAAATATGGTATACTCATATTGAGGTGATTTAAAAGTGGATAACAGAACGAAGCATCATGATGATACCAATAGCAATATTTCTAAAACCAGTTCAAGGTTAACTTTTACACGTACTGTAAATAAACCAGATACCTCTAAGGCGGTCAATGCCAATATTGTTAAGAGCAAAGAAAAACAAACATCATCAAAAACGGAGTAGCAAAATGCCATCATTAGAAATCTTCCATTCAATCCCAGAAATACTATCTTATTTTTTTCCGGGGTTTGTTTCTATTTCTATTTTCTTATTTTTAAGCTCAAACAAACTGGAATATAGCCATATAAACGTTTATAGTATTTGCATTAGCTATGCAATAAAAGTTTTAATTGATTCTATTTTATACAAGTTCAATTTAATTCGCACTACTGGTTTGATCTATGTTATATATTTATGTTTTGGCGTTGTATCCGGTTGTCTTGTGTACTGTATATATAGGAATCCAAAGATAAAAAAAGCATTGTCAAAGATCGCAAACAAGTCGCAAAATAATAACATATGGAATGATATTATTGATCATAAATTTGGCACCAGCCTTATATTGTATCCATCGTTCAATAACGACTCGTACATTGTTGGCACTTTAGTAGAATACGAAGAAAACGGAACAGAATCTTGGTTTGCACTACAGGACTATTTTGTATATGAAAATGGTAATAAAAGAGCCTCTTCTGATGATTACTCACATCCAGCAATAATCGCAGTGCAACTTTCTCACGTAGATCATGTAGAAGTTCTATATCCAAGTGAAAATTCAGAGATCGTTATGACTTATAACCTTCAAACAAGCAGCAAAGCAACCGAATAAATCGTTTGACAGTAGTCATTTATCTGTTGCTTTTGATAAAACAATAAGATTTATGGAAAGAGTCACACTAGCATGTGACTCTTTTTTATTGCAAAGGAGGCATGGCTTATGACTCCTTCTGAACATGATGAACTACAAAAGGCATTACGTGTACTCGCAGAGCGTATTGTGAAAACATGCCGCGAGGAAATTGAGAAAGCTCATTTTGATAAAACATATACAGCTAAAATTGTTGGAATCAAGTCCAACAATCAATATGTTGTCGAATATAACGGAAAACAGCTTACTGTAAAAGGACAGCCCAGTGCACGTTTTAACCTTGGAGATTACGTGCGTATTTTGTCGCCGCAAAATAACATCAAAAATACTATTATCATTCCTAAAACCGGAAGTTCTGGAGACCCGTCAGAGGGCGGCAATTCCCATACACATTCAAATCTTGATGTATTGCATCAGCTTACTCAAAAAATGATTGATAACATGGGAGATCTGAAAGCGTTGGCCTTTAAAAGCAACGTCGATTTTTCTGATCTCACTGCTGAGTTATTGGCTGAAATAAACAAAATTTCAAGTAAAGCCAATCTCACTGATATCGTTCAAACTGATTGGGCAGAGGCAAACAGCTCATCAAAGGCATTCTTAAAGAACAAGCCATCTTCCCTACCTGCAAGCGATGTATATTCGTGGGCGAAGCAACCTAACAAGCCAACTTACACAGCTAGTGAAGTTGGCGCATTACCTGCCGATACAGAGTTGCATACTCACTCTAATAAGTCTGTTCTTGATAAAATAACGCAAACACTGATTGGTGCATGGAATAGTGCCGCGTCCCATGTAAGCGATGCTGTAAAACACATCACTTCTGCCGAAAGGATATTGTGGAACTCAGTAAAAGATAAAGCAAACACATCAGATGTACTCACCAAAACGAACACGACACAATATTCCCCTACTTCAAATTATCATCCTGCTACAAAGAAGTATGTCGATGATTACGTCCAAGACCATTCGCCTGGAGATATGCTCAAAAGCATATATGATACTAATAATGATGGTATTGTAGATAAGGCGGCGCATTCCAATAACGCAGACCGAATTAGCGGCAAAGAAGTAAATGACTCTTTGGATACAGGCGTTATTTGGACGGCAGATCGTATCAAAGCCGAGTTGGATCAAAATCTTCCGATACAGCTTCTACAATGGTCTGGCACTGTTACGTCCAACCAAGTGATTGATTTTGGCATTCCGACTTCAGAAGGATATAAAACAAATTCACTGGAAGTATTGATGCGATTGGATGACGGGAAATTAACAAAAGCGATCCACGCAATAGATTATGGATATACATATAGAGATACGTCACACATTGAAATAAGATTTTTCAATGCTGGTACATACACTGTCAATTATGGCTATTGTGCGTTAGGCACTTTAACAACAACAAGAATTGATTCATCAGAACCAGTAAACTTAAACGCCAACGATATTTGGCTTGAAGTACTGAGCTAAAGATTGGAGGCCCGTATGAGCTATTTTAAAATTAAACGAGACAGTAATACTCCAGTAGAACTTGGTGTATTAGTCGAAAACGTCGAGGGACTTGATGAAAGGCTTGCTCTAAAGGTTGATAAGGCTGAAGGTAAGGGGCTTTCTACAAACGATTATACAACAACTGAGAAAAATAACGTTGCAAGCAACACTGCAGCGCGGCACTCTCATGGAAACAAATCTGTAATTGACAAAATTACACAGACGCTATTGGACAATTGGAATGCAGCATTTTCTCATATCTCGGATGCTGTAAAGCATATCACTGCCTCTGAGCGCACTTTATGGAACACTGTATCTTCAAAGGCCAATAAGTCCGATGTGCTTACTAAAACAAACACTACAGAATACACGCCTACATCAGATTATAGCCCCTCTACAAAGAAGTATGTCGATGACGCAATTGCCGACAAGGGTGTAGTAAATATGCTTAAAAGCGTTTACGACATAAATGATAATGGTGTCGTAGACAACGCAGAAAAGGTAAACGGACTCACTGTTCTTACCGCTGTGCCAGCAAACGCTAAATTTACGGATACTATTTATACACATCCAACATCCTCTGGCAATAAACATATTCCTTCCGGTGGCGCAAGCGGTCAGATATTAAAATGGAGTGCAGACGGAACAGCCGTATGGGGTTCAGAAAAAGTTTACACACACCCTAATAGCGGTGTTACTGCCGGCACATACAAAAGCGTGACCGTAAACGATCAGGGTCATGTTACTGCTGGTTCCAATCCTACGACACTGGCGGGTTATGGAATTACTGATGCTGCATCAAAAACTCATTCTCATACCAAAAGTCAAATTACTGACTTTCCTACCTCTTTACCGGCCAATGGCGGCAATGCAGACACTGTAGATAAAGTACATGTAAATGATTCGGGTTCCGGTAACGTCCTTTGGACAGCTTCTCGAATACAAGAAGAGCTTCAGTCAAATCTTCCTACTGGTGTTGTTCACTGGAGCGGAACCGTGACTGCTGGTAAGGAAATAGAAATTGTAATTCCACATACGGATGATTTCAAGACATGCTCTGTGGAGATTTTGGCGCAAAGAAATAGTATATGGGAAAAAGCAATTCATGGTATTGATTATAACTACGCAATTGTAGATGCGACACATATTTCTGTTATCTTTCTGATTGCAGGAACATTCATTGCCAATTATGCGTTCTGTGCGCAAGGGCATGTACAGTTAATCGAAGTCAGCAATAGCGAACCCGCATCACTTAAGAGTGGAGATTTCTGGTACGAGGTTCTGTCGTAAGAGGGGTGGGTTGATATTGGCAAATAAATTTAAGCGGTTCAATAAAACAAACGAAGAAATCATTGTAAAAAGCGAGAATGTCGAAGGCCTCTCTTCTCTTCTGGGCAATAAAGTGTCTGTCGTAACCGGCAAACAATTATCTACAAATGATTTTACCAACACAGACAAGTCGAATGTTTCCGCTAACACATCTGCACGCCATACACATTCCAATAAAAGCATAATCGATAAAATCACTCAAGCTTTTATTGACAACTGGACTGCAGCATACACTCATATATCTGACACAGTAAAACACATCACGGCAGCGGAACGAACAAACTGGAATGGAGCTGCTACAAGTCAACACACACATTCAAATAAAAGTGTATTAGATGGAATAACGTCCACGTTGGTATCCAATTGGAATTCTGCATATACACATATTTCTGACGCTATTAAGCATATAACGGCAACCGAACGAACAAACTGGAATAGCGCAAAAAGTAAGGCGGACGCGGCACTTCCTGCTTCCAGCTATACCGCTGCAGATATATTGAAAAAGTTACTGACAGTAGATGGTTCTGGCTCAAAACTTGATGCAGATTTGCTTGATGGCAAGGAAGCGACAAATTTCGCGTCATCAACACACACACATACACCAGCCTCTATTGGCGCGGCTAATGCAAAACATAATCATTCTACTCTCGATATTGTGCGCGGTGGCAACGAAAATTGGGCTGGCAAGATTGGTTCGACCGATAGAGGAATGATCAATACGGCACGTAGTCCTAAAAGTGCCTTTCTTCCTGCAAACTGCATCACTGTGGAATATTCGTCTGATGCCGGAAAAACGTGGGAAGATTACGGCCTGAGCGAAGCACAGAAACGCGGTTTATTCGCACTGACGTGCGACAATGATGTTAGGTTGTCAAAAAGTTCGCCGGTTTCCACAAACGACTGCGTACGTATCACAATTGAACCTCTGGACCGTTATGTAAGCTTTGATCAGCTGTACATTTGGTTTTCGATCAGCTCACATACTTGTACGCTCGATTTGGAACGATCTACAATTGGCGCAAAAGACACTTTTTCGTTTATTCGTAAGGATGTGCCTCTCAAAGGATGGTCAGGGCCTAATGTGATCAACTTTCCTTACGGGACATTTGGTGGCGGTGTCAGCCAGACCGGAAACAACTACAAATACAGAATGACATTCCGGACCACCAAACTCGGCAATGGCACCACAACATCTCCGACTATTAGCGACATTCGATTTTATGGCGATAGCGCATGGAGTATTCCCAATGATATGGTGAGAGGCGACTATCCGTTCTCCTGGGATCGGGATATGAATGTGAATTTCTCGAAGCAGCTGAAAGAACAAGGAAAGCGCGTTTATTCAGACAATAACAAACCAACACCCGCCGCCATCGGCGCGGCAACTGCTGAGCAAGGCATAAAGGCTGATGCGGCATTGCCCAAAAGTGGCGGCACAATGACTGGATTTATTACGCTTCATGCAGCGCCTACAGCTAACATGCATCCGGCTACTAAAAAATACGTGGACGATAAAATGATAGCTGCTGGTAACGGTGATATGACGAAGGCCGTATATGATGCAAATGGTGATGGAGTCGTAGATAAAGCTGAGACTGTTCCATGGTCGGGCGTGACGGGAAAACCCAACACGTTCCCGCCGTCCACGCACAAACACACAAAGAGTGAAATCACGGATTTCCCAGTATCGCTTAAGAACCCCGCAGCACTGGCAATCAGCTTGAACGGTACGAGCCAAGGTGCATACGATGGAAGTGTGGCCAAATCTGTAAACATTACACCCGCAGGTATTGGTGCCTTGGGCAGAACAGAGAAAGCAGCCGATTCGTCAAAACTTGCGGGACTTACGCCTGTTGTAGACAACCCCGGTCCGAGCAACCGGAATACGTGGTATTTTCCTTTTACCGGAACCAACAACAAAGATGGTACGCGGAAATATTACGCTGCGCTGTATGCTGATCATGCAACAACATCTGGACGTGCAAATAACCTTTCCATGGGGCTGAACGGTACAGATCTATGGGTGTATTACAGTTGAGGGGGCGAACGACGTGAGTTATCGCCAAAATGATATACTTATCCCCGAGTCGAGCTATATCCGGTTTAACGATGTGCAGTTAAAAAAGTATTATTTCAACGATGTGCTTGTATGGCAGCGGCAACAGAAAATATACCCCGGAATACCAGTGGCAAAGACGCAGAACCTTGGATATTCACCATATTTCACTGTGACAAACCTAGGCTATCATATTAAGGTAGACGCATTCGGCGGTACTGAACGCGGATGGGGCCGCGTGATGCTCGGTCCATTCAGTTCTATAGGATATTCAAAACTGTTCTTTGCAAACCTGCACGCGTACATCACCAATGCTTTTTCAAAAATAGCGGTGTCTCTTGGCGACATCAATGGGAATTGGGTTCAACGTCTTATCGCTTATGATACAGGGGAATCGCTTGGCGGATATGATAGAACATTCGTATCCTCAAATTTGTTTACGATCAACTCGGCCAATGGGAATTATTATCTGATATTAGAAGTGGATTCTGGAGCTACTTCGCGCGGTTTAAATGCAACTATCGAAATGAACGGCTGCTATCTGATTTGAAATATATAATTATCTTGAGGGTGGTGATAAAAATAAAACCCATATTAAAACCACAAAATGCGTTTGATGCCACCAAAGAGCACGAGTTCGAATTCTCTTATCCTTCAATTATTTCAAAAAGCAAACTGATTGTATACACCAATTCTAATGGAAAAACCGTTTATGAGCAAACACAAACCTCTTCAAAGAAAGCATATGTGTTGCCTGCTAAAACACTTTCGAATGGTACATATTACAGCGCTAAAATTTATGTGTATGACGCGTCAGGAAAAATAAGCGAAGAGAGCAACCATATTGACTTTTATTGTTATAGTGCCCCCATATTGTCAATTAATATAACACCTAACCAAGTGATTGCATATGCATCTTATCTATTACAACTGTCATATTTGCAACGCGAAAAAGAACTGCTAAATACATATTCTATTCTCATTAAAGATAACAACGCGAATGACAAAACGGTTTTTGATTCTGGCGCAAGATACGCCATGCAAGGGTTAGATATTATGGTGACAGGGCTTGAATCTGGGCATTCTTACACCGCCTATGTGTATTTCGATACGGTGAATGGACTACATGCCGAGATTGAACCGGTGACTTTTTCAGTTGAATATTCTTCTCCATACCTTTCTGCATTGCTTTTGGGCCAGAATAATAAATGCGAAGGCACTGTTTCAATTACTTTTAATATTCACTCAATCATTGGCGAAACCGAAAATGGAGACGCTATCTATATTAACGGCGAAAAGATTGATCTTCGAAACGATAAAGTTGTGTTTTCCGAAGGAGTTAACTTAGCAGGCGACTACACCATTCAAATTGATTGCAGCGATTTAAACGGATGCACTACAATTATGGAAATGAAAAATTCAAACGGCGACCGTGTAACGGTTGAATATATGGAGGATACTTTTTCAAACATAGGGGTAAAAAAAGCCTACTTAGAATTAAAGGCCTATCATTCCGGAGTATGCTATGATAAATTAAGCAATTTTATCGATCCGCCCTCAAGTTCTCAAATGGTACATATCTGGATTCGAAAATTCAACAATTTATACGACTTAAAGCTTCAGTGAGGGTGGTTATATGCTATTTTTAAGTACAGCCTTTTTGGGTGAGGCACAAACAGCAGTTCCCACTCCGACAAGCGTCGCTCTCATCAACAATATATCGCTTCGTAACGGCATATTTGACAGATTAAAAATCACAAATGACACTTCATTTGCATATACAATATCTATTTCTGACATTTGGGATATGAATACGGTGTTGGACGCAAAATTCAATGGAAACACCCTTGCTGGCAATGTTGATTTCACGGCAGACAACGTTGATATGCTTCGCCTAAAAAAACGTCTAAAAGGTACAACTGACTGGGCAACCGTTTTTGAAAAAGCGATTCATAAAGCTGCCGATTTTTATGACATCTACATTGACCGATTCGCCGGAAACATGAGATCATACGAGTACGCTGTCGTCCCGGTGTATGGAGATATAGAGGGCAATTTAAGCTTGATAGAAGTGCAAAGTGAATTCAAGGGATATTTCATTGCTGATGCAGAGGCTATTTATGGTACCGAGTACAATGTTGCAACCGGGAATGTTTCTAAAAATCAAAATGCACAAGTTGTAAACACGCTTGATTCCAAATATCCATATGTGATATCAAATAGCCAAAATAATTACTATGCTTCTACTTTCGCTGCATTCTTTTTTGTTCCATCAATGGATTGGTATGACAATACCGATCGGCGCAATCAAATTCTAGAATGGCTGCAAAATCGAAAAGCAAAAATTCTTAAATATGAAGATGGCCGGATTTGGATGATTCGAGTTACAGGTTCCCCCTCTCTCTCCCCGTCTGGGCATCGCGAAGTACCATCAATCAATTTTGACTGGGTAGAAATCGGAGATTGCAACAGTACGAATGATTTGGTGAGCAATGGATTGGTAAATGTCGGTTTGGAGGTGTGAGCATGCACTTTCAAACCAAGCGTGATCTTTCAATCTTACATCAGCATACTAAAAACATGTATGTAATGGCGCAGATTCTTAATTATGATATGCAAATTGTTGATTCATTTCAAGGTTCAATTACCGAATACTCTTATAGCGAAGACTGCGACTCTGATACGAGAAGAACAATCTCTCTTTCTGTTGTAATCAAAGACAAAACTTTTGACGTTGATGCAAATGCAAAAATTTGGCTTGATAAACTTATTCGTGTATATGTAGGATATGAAGATATGCGCACGTCAGAAATCGTATATTACCCCAAAGGAGTTTATACGATTTGTGATAATAGTTTCAGCTGGGATTCAAGCACTTCTTCCCTTCAGATTTCATGTGTTGACCAATCAGCTTGCTGCGATGGAACACGTAATGGCTATGTACGTGGCCTGACAACAAAGATTGAAGAAGGAAGTAGTATTCGAGGAGCACTGATATCTCTTATCACTCAAGAGGCTGGATTTAAAAAGTATCGTATAGACACATACCACAGAAGCGTTCCTGATGGGTACGGGGAAACCATTGCAGAATTTGATGAAATTCCATACGATATGGAATTTGACGTAAACACCAGTATCTGGGAAAAAGTTGTTGAAATACGTGATTTGTATCCCGGTTGGGAATCCTTTTTCGATGTCGATGGTACATTTGTATTCCAAGGTATTCCCACGTGCGAATTTGATGAACCTGTAATTACTGCAGAGCAATTGGCACCGCTTGTTCAAGGAGAGCCTTGCACACTTACTTTCACTGAAGTTGCAAACGTCACCGACCTTTATGGACAAAACATTGAACCAGACCGTTACAGCGACAAATGCACAATCTCTGGAGATACATATAAGATGACTATTGAAGACGAGAGCTTTGATGGCAACAATCTTGTCCTCAACACTAAGTTTCAAGTGTCAGTCAGCGCTGCCTCTGTGAAAGGACAAAAAATGTCTTTTAACAATGGCCCATCCTATCCAATTGTATATGAAGGCAATATTCCAATAAGCGCTGGTGATATGCAGCCTGAAACGCAATATATTGTGAAGTATAAAAAAGGATACTTCTATTTTTATGGTGAGTGCCAAGTACACGCGATTTGCAAAGAGGTTGCTTTTACGCCAACCGCAGAACAAATTGCTGAAGATAAAGTCTATGAAAGTTGCAACAATATAAAATATCGTGTGATTCCTGATAGTCCGTTTGCGATAAAAGAAATGTGGAAAGACGAAATTCGACGACCACTGGCTGGCGGAGAATATGAAAATATATTTTCTAATGATTTAGCCTCGCAACGAGCTGACTATGAAACATGGAAAACAACACGCCTCATGAGCCGATTAGAACTTCCAATCATCGAAATCCCATGGCTTTCAACAAATCAGCTTATTGAATACACTTCAAAGCGCACAGGTGAAACAAAAAAATATATTGTAAAGCAAATAAGCACTTCAAATGGGCTATCAACGCTGAGTTGCATTGAGTTTTATCCGTTATATCCATTTATCGTCCAATAGTGCAACAAGCCAAAGCGCCTTTTAAATGGCGCTTTTTATTTTACAGGGAGGTGGCCGCAATCAGCGCAACATATCCAAATTTAAATGGTACTTCCTTTCCAGAAAACATTGATTCGTTTCCTAAAAAAACTGAGCCTGGGATTGAAGATCTCACCAAAATTGAACAATATCACGCCAAGTATGCTACGCATGACCTGGCAGGAGCTAATGCAATTCTCTCTACTTATCCTGAGCTTAAAACAATGCTCATCAATGCTGAGACACTGAACCAGTATCGTGATGCCATCATTGCGATTGAAACATACTACAAATATCAGTATGAAACATATCTCGCAAACACCACTAAGCAGATTATAATTAATCAAAATCAGCCATCAGGTCAGTTAAAAGACGATATATGGCTTGAGATCATCTCGTAGGGAGGGATTTCAATGGCGAAAAAAATTGTTCGAGCACATCAGAAACTTGCCGATGGCTCATATGATACTTTACATTATGAAACAGAAAAAGCTGCAATCGTTGACTTTGAACACACTCATGATGACAGGTACTATACCGAAGCGGAGATGAACACAAAACTGAATGCAAAAGAAAACACATTCACGAAGAACAATGCATTCAACAAAAACTTCGGCACGGCAGCGGGTACGGTGTGCCAAGGCAATGACAGTAGGCTGTCCAATGCACGGAGGGCAAGCAACATCACAATGAGCCTGTCTGGCACTACTTTAACAATAAATTACTCGTAAGGCGGTGCAAACATGCCTTTGAATTTTAATAGCACCTCTGTTCCATCAAGCGGAAGCGTTGTCTATAATGGCGTATCTCTTTCGACCTTAAAGCAAGGAAGTGTAGTTGTATGGAACAAAATGCCAGAATTTCTTTATAATGCCGGCAATCAATATACTAGCTGGACCGGCGGCTGGCAGCAAAAAGACACTTATATGTCGCACGCGGATTACTGGTACGGCAACACGCCCGGATCAGTTTCTGGATTGAACGGCACTTTGACAATTCAGTCAAATAATATGAAATCATTTATGTCCAATGGTTCAAGCCCATATCAGGGTGTCCTGATTTCGACAATTTCTCAAATTGATATAACCCCTATTTCATCATTAACTGCGACATTTACAGCTTCGGAGATGTGGGGTGGTGGATACGCAAGTTTGGGTGTCACAAAGAGATTTGAGAATAAATATCAGCCCATTTCGGCAACTGGCGGCGTATGCAGCCGTATTAAATTTAACACGACAGGACCACATACTGTCACCCTAAATACTTCTGCGTTAAGCGGAATGTATTATGTATGTTTTACAACCTGCATCGATAGTGACGCACAGTTGAGTACTTATTTGCAGAGTATTAAATGCTCTTAAACGAAGGAGGACCACATATGCTTAAAATTACATTGAAAAACGGAAAAGAATATGCAGCTCTTGATTCTACGGCAGTTTACCCCAGCGGCAATCCGAACACACGGAGTCGAATGGAGATCCACTTGCCAGAAAACGCCATGACCGTAGATACGTTTGCCGCAATATTTGCAGACGAAGATGCAACGTCTGAAATCCGCATGACGCGTACAGTGGATGAGGACAATCCCGAAAAAGGCCAGAAGGCTGGAGACATCATTTATGACACTCTCTACAAGCAGTATTGTCTCGTTGCGAGTGTTGGGAAGAAACGAATCGCGAATACCAATTTTTCCAACGGACAGGTGTCCGAAGCCATGCATCTGGTGATAGAGCTTGAACAGCGTACATATATCGAACAGCAGCTTGCCGCACTTGGCCTGTAAGGGAGGGTCGCCTTATGGCACAAAAAGTATTATTTCCTGGTACACATATGCGTATTACTCAGGACGAATACGGTGCTACTTCTCATAAGGAAAGTTTGGCTCGTGACGATGGCGGAGAAAGCACAGCATTTGACAGCCCAGTGCTTGCACCGTTTGACGGGTATTTTGCCCGTGTGCGCACCGACAGCAGCCACGAAACGTATTTCGTCAGCGATGAACCGGTAGAGTGTGCGAACGGCTATGTGGGTATCATTACCTTTTTATTCATGCATGACAATCTTAACCGATTTGCTACCGGAGCACATGTCAAACAGGGAACCATTATTGGATATGAAGGTGGGTTTGGCAATGGCCGAAAGGACAGGTTTGCTCACCATACGCACCGTGAGTGGAGCCAAGGCAAAAATACAACTCAGTATAAAAATAGCCGAGGCACATACGTAATTGCCAATCAGATGCATGAATATGATGTGTGTTTCCTTCGCCCCGACACAATGGTCTATACCAGAAGTGGTTTCGTACGCGCCGACAACTTGCCCATCGTCAAAGACAACTTAGGACACGCATTTAAGATTGATAAGGAGGCTGACAACGATATGAAATTCCTAAAAGTTCTTTCCGACAAATGCGAAGTGTTCTCTCGTGCTGATGTTAATGCCGTAGATACCACCTACAATGGTGGACGTCTAAAGGTAGGCGAACACTACCCTATTCAAGCAGATGTAGGTAGCGATGGCACCTATGCATGGGTGCGAATTCAGGCGGGAGCCAAAGAACGGTATGCAGTGGTGCTGCCTGATCGCAGCGAAATTGTGGAACTATCTGCCGGGGATGCCATTACGGCATGTATGGCACAGGCAGACAGCGGAGACACAGCAGAATTGGAAGCGAAATTGGCGCATGTTACCGCCGAGAGAGATGCAGCAATTAAGCTCGCAGGCGAAGAGACTATGCGTGCAGATGCAGCGAACAAAAAAATTTCTGATATTAAAACATATGTTGCGGGTGTATAACCCGGTTGTTTAACTTTATATAACTCAACAAAGGAAGGTTGGTTTTATGGATATTTCTATTTTTGGTATTGGTACTGTAGCTGCTATCACAGTCCTGTGCTATCTGATTGGTTCTGGCGTGAAAACCACTCCGCTGGACAACAAGTACATCCCGGTTATCTGCGGCTGCACTGGGCTCGTGCTTGGCCTTGTAGCCATGTACGCTGGCATGCCGGAGTTCCCGGCAACAGATTCTATCACGGCGGCAGCTGTCGGCGCGGTGTCTGGTCTTGCGGCGACTGGCATCAACCAGGCCGTGAAACAACTTGGCAAAAACTGAATCATATATTTCTGCCAAAACATATATTGTACTGTAAACAAAACAGGGCGAGAAAGACGTTTGAGTCTTCCTTGCCCTGTTTTTTTACGAATTTCAAACAAATATATCAAGAGACACCATAGAAGAATTCTTTCAAAATTTGCGCATTGGCTTCAAAATCGACCCCGATCATTTTGCGTCCGTCCACCCCTACGCTGTTCCAGCATGTTTCGTAGGTAGGAATCGTCATTTGTTCCATCTTAGAGCCTTCACTCAGAAATGCAGGTACCTCAAGCATCAAACGTGTAATTTCAGCTTTTACCTTTTTCGCTTCCAACTTGGAGTTTTCTTTATCGATATCTTTCACCTCGGCCTTCTGCCGCTTCAAAGCATCACGCAGGGAATCAATATCGGTTTTCAGCTCCTAAATGTTGGCGGCAGTTCTTGCAGCCTCTTCCTCCGCAGCAGTTTTCTCTTTCTGCTTTTCCTCAATCTGGGATTAGTAGTCGGTTATGTCGCTCGCCGGTGCGTATTCTCACATGGAAAAACGCGGTTCAAGATATCTGCGCTATGCCCTTTATAATGCGACCAAGTACGTTTGCCTCTGGGATCCGACTTTTAAGACTTATCTCGCTAAGAAGCGGGCCGAGGGCAAGCATTACAACGTTGCGCTCTCTCACGCCGCCAAAAAGCTACTCTATTTCACCCTGTTTCTTTTTTTATCAAATACTTTTGCAACGCCTTTAACCAAAAGCAAGCAATCCTTGTAATTCAATAGTACAACAATAACAATAGTTGTTATAACTATCAAATAAGCGCCTCGAATATCTAACGTCATCGCTATTGCACTGCCGAAAAATAAAACATAGGTAAAAAAAGTCGCCACTTTATTAATCTTTATCTCAACAATTGATTGTGACAAGACAAATCTGACAAGCCATATTACAGTAAAGCTGATAGATGTTGCAACAGCTGCACCTAATGCTCCGTATCTTGGAATCAATGTCCAATTCAAACCAACATTTATCACGGATCCTAAAAGTACAGATCCAAACAAACTTTTTGTTTTTTTTGCCGCCCTAAAAGAAGATGCCAAAAATCCTCCATGAGATGCGAACATAGCTGATACAGTTAATAAAGGTACATATCGCCAAGCAACATAAAAATCTTTCGCAAATAGAAATGCAGCGAACCACTTACTCAATAAGATCACAAATAAACAACCTATTACACTAATGATATTCAAACCAGAGTATATCACTGTATGATACTGAGACTCGTCATCGCTTCCATAATTTGCAATAGCAGATATCTGCCAAGCTTGCGTAAAAATCGACATAACTGTAGTAAATATCGTCGGAATTTTGTGAGCCACGCTATATATACCGCTGTCACTTAATCCAATGAAACCAATAATCATGTACTTATCTATACTCGTATTAATTGCCCACGCTAACAGTGTCGGAACCATAGGAATACTATAGCTTAGCATATCTTTCATTAGTGGCCAATCCAACTCGAATGGAATTATTACTTTATATAACTTCCCACATACAATCATAATTACAATGGGAATTATGTATCCGATAATTACACTTAACAGGTAACCATCTAATCCCAATTTTAAAAAAACCAAAAAGACGATATTACATACAATAATTACTACTGTTTGAACTAATCCTTGTACGGCAAAAAGACCTGTTCGTTCAATTCCCTTTATATAATTTGAAATGCAATTATGGATATTGAACAATGCATAAGTAATAACAAAGATAGTCCAGTAGTGTCCTATTGTTTGGCTAACAAGCATAATCGCCGGTTTAAATAACAATAGAACAGCTATAGATAATAGTGTCAATAAAATGGAATTATTCAGTACTTTCCTCTTATCATTACCTTTGTCCAGTGCATATCTTAGAGTCGCATCTGCTATAGCTAACGTCAGTATTGGATATATAAAGCTAATCGTAGTCGTAATTAAGTCAGCAATTCCGTATTCTTCAGTTGTTAAAATGCTCGTATATAGCGGCGTTAATAGAAACACCAGTATTTTCGAACCAAAATTACTAATCGCAAATAACCCCGTATCTTTTACTAGAGTCTTAATTTTTTTTTACTATCCATACTCACTGCCTCAAAGATTAATCATTTATCTTTTAAGTATCTGTTTCAGTTTATTTCTTGTCCTTAGTGAAATGCAGCCCTTAATCTTTCCATTCAGAAATTCTTTAAATTTAAACTTCACATATTTCTTCTTTAATTCATCAATTGAAAGACTTTTATAATCTGAATATATTTCAGACAAGTTTTCAGGTTTTACAACCGGATGACTAAGTTGAGCATTGTGTTGAAATTCTTTTTCCATGTTCTGTGTAACATATTCCAGCTCACATTTACACTTTTCCCAAAGCTCATCACCTTTTTTAGAATTGATAATGATAGTAGAAAATGCTCTTTCCTGATTTAACTCTGTATAGTCTTTATATGTGCTACAGTCTCCTAGTGTAATATCTGCCATTCGCTCTCTTGTTGTATACCTGCATTCATAGCACGTTTTTCTATAGAACAAGCCATCAACATACATCCTATAGTATAGATCACGAAATGCTGGTACAATAATTGTTTTTCCGTTTTTATATTCAATTCTCAGCGAGAAAGCAGTCTTCTCATATTTGGACTTGTTTCTAAATCTTAAACTTTGAATTTCTCCAGAGGTTCGCTTATATTGCAACAAGCTTTTTTTCAAGAATTCCGCATTAGAAACCCCATGACAAATCACTTCTACAGTGAATAGCTTTTCGCGCAATGGTGAATCAATAACAGAATATAATCCAGCGATTTGACAAGGTGTTCCAGAAAATAATACTACATTTCCATTCAAGAGTTCCTGTTGAATTTTCTCATAAATGCCAGCTGTATCACTTTGGACATATTTCGAGCCTTGAAGCTTTATTATTTCCTCTTGGCTATTAATAATAATATGTTTGGCAACATTTTCTTTTGCATCATATGTTACTCCGCAAACTTTACCATTACTCTTAATAATATACTTGGCAAAAGCATAAAATGCTCCCCCAGAAGAGCTGAAACAATACTCGTCCTCAGACTTAATATAGCCAACAAAGCTCTTTATTGGTTTGTTCTTTGGAACTTCAATCCTTGCGGGACATTTATTAATACACTGATGACAGTTTATACATTTACTTTCATCAATTAATGGTACATAGAAACCATTTTCATCTTTGCCAGATTGTATACACTTTTTTGGACACTTATCCAAACATGCTAAGCATCCAGTACAATTAATCCCTTCCAGTAATGTCTTTGTGTCCATTATTAAGTCTCCCAATTTCATCCATTTAACGCATCTTTTAGCCAACTCACACTACGTTCTCTCATAAGCTTAATTGCTTCATCAGCAATTGAAAAATCCTCATCCGTTATTACGTCTACTGGTTGACTTCTATGATAATTACATCTGGATAATGAAACATTATCCAGCAATTCGTTAATTCTTACAGGATTTGTTTTGTTGTTGATTACTACAAATTGTTTGTGAAATAACAATGAAAAAACTGTTCCGTGAAAAGAGTCTGTAATAATTAAATCTGCGCCGTTGATTATTCCCAGGAATTTCTCCGGGCTAACTCCTACTAGTGTTTCATCCACACCGTTCCAATGAAAATTGCTTGATTGTATATTAAAAATCGGATAATTGAGTCCCCTGGCTTTTTTTATTGTCTCAACGTCATCTCTAAATTCAGAAAAACTTCCAGACACAAAATATGTAAGGATATAACCTGTTTTTTTGTATTCTTTCATGAATCCTTTCCATTCGGTACTGGATAGTGTCAATGTTGGATCACAAACTACGCTTGCATTACGAATTCCAATATTATTCAGCTGACTTGCCGCAAATTTCTCACGAACACTTATAGCAGAAAATTTATTCAAAGCATCATAAAATATACTTTCATCATTCCTTGTAAGTTTATAGCTTCCAAAACTTGATGCAAATGAAATTCTTTTTGTTGCTCTACCAAATTGTAGTAGGAACACCTCATCAATACTTCCGCTTATTTTAGGGCTCCACACCTGATCGCTTCCAACTACAAGCATATCAAACACTAGCTCTTTCATATCATCGGCCGAAGTATATGAAACATCTGTTAAATTATAATTATTAGAAAAATCAGAAAATGCTTTTCTCAACCAATAATTACGCCTAAACACCAAGCTTTTTATTCCATTCTTTATTGCGCTTTTTATCGTTCCATCAGCAGAAAAAAAGACCTTTTTTATACGCTGTTCATATCTGTTTGTATAATTGATAATCTTAACATTATATCCCAACTTCTTTATGCATTCTTGTGTTGCAAATGCTTGCAAACAAGCACCATAACTTGTTGAATTATGATATGTGACTAACCCAACTGAATCACTCATTTTCGTTCTCCTTTTTTATCATTAGAATGAAGAATAGAATAAAGAAACTATACAGATAATGCTGATAAGGGAAAAAGCCATTTAATAACATCGGTAGAAATACATATGCCAAAAGCATTATATATTGTAAATTGCTCCATATAGCCGAACGGATTTCACGAAAAACATCTTTAAGTATCATCAAATATAGCATAGTGCCAATAAGCCCTGCACCATTTAGTAAATGAATCAAATCGTTATGCGACCAAATCTCTAGTCTAACTTCCTTAAGGTTAATAGCATAAACCTCGGAAAAAGATCTTCCAAATAACAATTGAAATATATTACCTGTAAAGTAATACTTCAAATCCACAGCCCAGAACTCCGATCTACCACTTGTAAAAGAGCTAAATGCGTTCGTAGCATATTGATTATTGGCTACAAAAGCAAACTTTTCTGCCATGTTGCTTCTTAAAATTACAGCCAATCCACATACTATACCAAAAATATATATTATAATTCTTAATAGAGGTTTCTTTATCGTGTACTGAATATACAATACTAATAATATGGCCATTGGGAACAAAAATACACGTGCGCCAGACTCCAGTATTCCAAATGATGGTATTAACATCAATACACCATACCACAGCTTAGTGTTTTTTTGAATTACACAAACCATAAGAATCATTGATAATAAAAGACAACATAACGATGCCAAAGTATGCTGGCTATTGCATAAGCCAACAAAAAAACCGCCCTCTCCCCAGTGATATGTATATCCCGTTCTTGTAATCAGTAGCACGGCAAGTATTAGGCATTCAATATGCACCAACCATTTAATCAATTTCTTATTTTTATAGATGGTTTTTTTCAAACACGCACGATTACTAGGGTCAGCTAAAACCATTAATACTAAGATTGTTGTAAAAAAGAATATCCAGTCGTTTATATCCTTAGACAGGTTTATCGATGCAATAAAAGAAAAGCACGCATCAATCAACAGGATGCAAAATCGGAAAAAATTACCCCTTTTGGGTTGCATTAGAAATACGGTTCCAGAAAGAACAGCAATAAGAGCTCCTAAAAGCTTATTAATGGACACTCTATCAAACAGGGATTGGCATAATGTGGTTAGTGAAAACAACAGTATCAAATATACTAGATACTTTAATGCTGTATTCTTTATTACGCTTTCATTCCTAGTTCGCATATGTCTTTCCTCAATTCCTCGGCAACTTCTATACCGGCGTACTTCATAAAAGAATTATCCATTGTTATCCTGTTTTCGGTCATGTAAATGATACCATCTACAACATCTCGTACAATTTCTGCTTCGTCATCAGAATTATCGACAATTATCCCGTTGTGAACCCCATCTAATACTTCCTTTATATCACCAACATCCGTCGAAACTAATGGAGTTCCAGTTGCCAAAGCTTCTAAATTTGATGTGCACGTTCCCTCAAACATAGAGATATTTATTGCTATGTCCGCTGCATTATAATACTGAGCAATAACTTTAGTATCCTCAATATATCCCGGGAATACAAATTGCTTCTCAATATGACATTCTCTTACTCGTCTCTTCAGTTCTTGTCTATCAGACCCATCCCCTACAACTACAAACGTATATTTATAACCTTTATCATTTAACATCTTGCAGATTTCAGGAAATAGTAATACCCGTTTTGGATTATGTTCAACTCTTCCAGTAAATACTATAATATTTTTACAACACGCCAGCCCCAACTGTTCTCTTGTTTTGAACTTGTCGGCTGGCAGATAGTTCTCAGGGTTTATTGGATTTCTCTGATATCGTATCCTATCTGCGTATTTAGGATATTTTTCTTTGTAGTATGGGACTCCAAATTCGTCTCTATTCAGTATAATATATGTATTTTTCGCAATACCAATTGCCATTTTTTCCAGTAAAAGATGTACTTTTGCCATTTTATTACCAAATCCGATTTCTGAGTATTTGCTTGAACCATGAATCAACTGAATTAATTTCTTTTTATTCTTGCTGAACATAAATGGGATGCTATACTCAGTTCTTTGAGCATAAATACAATCGTATTCCCCCAATTCTTTCACATAAGAAATCTCTTTCAACATGTAAAATACACTGAGAGGTCTTCTTTTATCATCTGTAATAGGTATAAACTCGAAATCTTTACCATGATAGTTTCGTTTGTACTTTCTGCCTAATACTATTTTTCCATGCTTTCCTGTTCCAAATACAGTGATATCAGCATTTGGCATGAATTCAATTATACTTTTAACATATCGATCCACTCCGCCCATGGAAACAGATTCTAAATCTCCAGAATGTAATATCGCAATTCTCATATTAACCCTTTCATATAACAGAGCAGTTTATCGGCCTCAGTCTTCCATTCAAATAATTTTAAATGATCTTCTATTATCTCTTTTTCGACTCGGTCTTCTCTGTTGCGATTGTCGAGCAACCTAATCATTTTTGATCTCAAATCCTCAAGATCATCACTTTTAAAATAGCAAGCACATTGTCCCAATACCTCAGGCAACGATGATGCATCAGATGAAAGGACAGTTGCCCCACATGTTAGCGCCTCTAGTGGAGGAATACCAAACCCTTCATACATTGAAGGAAATACAAATAGATTCGAATTTCCATAGACTACCGGAAGATCTTCATCGTCAATAAATCCAGTAAATATTATTTTTTCAACTACTTGCGGTGCAATGTTAGCCAACAATTCATCCATCTTCCAACCTCTTCTACCTGCAAGGACTAAAGGAAGACACTCTTCATTTTTCTGAGCCATTTGTTCATATGCACGAACTAACAAGACTAGATTTTTTCTAGGTTCTAAAGTAGATAAAGACAGAATATACTCTGAAGGAATATTATATTTTTTAAGAACCCTTAAATCTGACGATTCGTGATGATAATTCCGAAATACATCATCAACCCCACAATAAATCGTCCATATTTTATCTTCTTTATACTTCAGGCGTTCTACTATTCGTTTGTTTGAAAAATTGGATATAGTAATAATTTTCCTGCATTTCAACATAGCAATCCTATGTGACAAGCGAAAATACCATTTACTCATCCCATTCATTGTCTCTGGACAATCCCAACAACAAATGTCGTGTATGGTTGAAACTATGTTTTTTCGGAATAAGAAAATTGGCACTGGAAATGCCATGAACAAATATACATCTGCTTTATGTTTATATATTTCTAATGGCAGTCTCACCTGATTGAATATAAGCTTATTGCACCTATTCAATACAACCATCTTCACATGGTCTCTTTTTTTTTGTTTGTAAAAAATCGGGTGTATTTTTTCTTTGAACAACAGAATGTATTGATTACTACTGTCCTTTATCATTTCATTAGCCAAACATGCTGCAAAACGTTCTATACCCGAAAAATTATCTGCCAAAGATGTCAAATCAATTAGTATTCTCATCTAATCCTCACTGTTACTCATTTTTATATTTTATTATAATAGGAATTATCTTTACGGCATCATTCCAATATCTCTTAATCAGTCGCTTAGGGTCCTGTGTAATTCTGAACAACCACTCCAAGCCATGATTGGCCATCCATTTAGGAGCTCTTCTTACATTACCAGCCTCAAAATCAATTGTTGCGCCAATAGAAATTCCCAAAGGAACACCATATTCTTTTAAGTGCTTATATACAAATTTTTCTCCTTTTGGAGAACCCAATGAGACTGCCAATACATCTGGTTTTGCCCGGACGATTATCTCATTAATTTTTGACAACTCAGCATCGTTTTTCTCAAATCCAATTGGAGGAGAATACGTACCAATAATCTTAAGGCCAGCATATCGTTTTACCAAATTACTAGCCGCCCTATCGGCAACTCCTTCAGCTGCCCCTAATATAAAAATCGAATAATTCTTCTGTGCACACATTTCACATATCTGAGGGAACAAATCCGAACCAGATATTTTTTCTTTTATAGGGGTGCCTAACAATTTAGAAATCCAAATCAACGGCTTTCCATCAGCAACCACTAAATCAGCATTGTCATAGATTTCAGCAAATTCCTGATCAGTTTCCATAATGACAATATGGTCAAGATTAGGCGTAACCACATATGCACAATCGCTCTTCTTAATCAGTTTTTCTATAATTAAAACAGCCTCTTTCATTGTTACATTATCAATATGTGTATTCAAAAACTTAATCCGTTCCATATCTCATTCCTCAATTTGCACAGTAATCTTCAAACATCTCTTTAAGGGCATCAAACACCGTAAATTCAGGTTTCCAGCCCAATTCTTTTTCGATTAATCCATTATCGCAACAGATGATTGATTGGTCAGTTGGTCTAATTCTGCTATCATCCACGTGCACATCGATCTTCTGCCTACTTAGACCGACTATATAATCCAACATTTCATCCAATCTATATGCAGTTCCATTACCTACGTTATAAACACGTTTACAGTTTTCGCTTTCTACAATCATACGATATGCTCTAACGATATCTTTTACATGACTAAAATCTCTGCGAACACTCAGGTTTCCGACATGAATAACTCCAGGCTGACCACTCTTTTCAATTTCAGCAACCTGTTTACACCAGCTAGAAAGCACGAAAGAATCTCTCTGACCAACACCAGTATGATTAAATGGTCGAACACAGTAAATTTTCAAACCGTATTGTTCCCTATATAGTTTAGCAAATCTCTCCTGCGTTACTTTTGAAATACCATAGGGATTACTTGCATCAAGTTCTGTTTCTTCGTTCATAGGATCATCACTTACTACATATTCTTCGCTAGAACCAATAAACATAACTTTCGGTTTATTATCAGCTTTACGTGCAGCTTCCATAATATTCAGTGCGCCTACTACATTAACCATCATTGTAGTTTGAGGAATTCCCCATGACGCGCCAACACTACTAATCGCCGCTAAATTAACGATAATATCCGGTCTTTCTTCTAAAACAATAGATTCAATTTCTTTGGGATCCATCAACTCCGCAGTTATAAATCTCACTTCTTCCGGAAGCATCGCTCCCCTAACCCTGTCGCTTCCAACAACCGAGTACCCGTGAGATAAAAACTCTTTAGAGAGATAACTGCCAACAAATCCACCTGCACCAAAAATAAGTACTTTTCCCATAATAAATACCCAGCCCTCGAAAAGAAATAAGCGGGCATAGCACAATCCGCGCAGAACTATGCTCGCTTTAACAGTTATTCTTCCAATTACAATTATTTAATGTCTACTGAACAAATACCAATTTTTGCTGCGGCAATAAAAAGTGCAAAATCCGCCCAAACAGGCGCGAAAGGGTATGCTGGATTTTACGCAGATTCAACACTACAATCGACATGGCAAGCGTAAAACCTACGGTCTCCACCAGTTTCGTTTTCACTTTTCCAAAGTTGCATTTGCGTTTTGCAAAGCTGAATTGTCGTTCAACCTCTATCCGTTCATTCTGGTCGAAATGGGTCTGCCGCCTGTCGCGCTGCTCGTCCCTTCTCGGTCTTCCCAATGCCGGACCGCTGAGCCGGATTCCGTGCAGTTTGCAGTAGCTGAGGTTTTCGCGGTTTCGGTAAATCTTGTCCGCCAGCACGCGCTCCGGATAATGTCCCTCACGGGCTCTGTAACGCTCTATGGTTTCAACCAGCTTTGTGGCTTCGTTGTAGGCATCAAATGACCAGTACTCCAACCTTGCCCATCCATTGGATACACTGATATCTAGTTTTGCCCCGAACTCCACCGGCTTTCCGGCTTTTCCGCGTACGATTGGTCGGATGAACGGCTGACTTACACTGACAATCCTGTCAGGAACGGAATGTGTATGGTTGTCATACATGTACTTCTGCTGTTCGTAAATTTTTCGCAGTGTTTCAAGCCGAAGCTGCTGCTTTTGGGATAGCTTCAGGCCGGATTGCAGCATAGAATCGACGATGGAAAGGTCTCTGCGGAGATACTGGAGTTGCTTACGGATTGCTTCGCGCGTCTTCTTCACGTTGTGCTTGCGGCTGCGCATATACTTGAGGCTGTCCTTGTGGGCCTTGTTGCGATAGGTTCTGGGTTTCTCTTCCACGCTCTGCTCCTGCAGCGTATCAATGATCTGCTCTGCATTTTCACGCGCCTCGTTCAAAAGCGACACATCCTGCGGAAATCGGATATCAGACGGCGCGCAGGTTGCATCCACAATCAGAGTGCCGCTGTTACCACCGCCTGTGGGAGTGTTATGGTCGTCGTTGTTCTCTGATGTGGTTGCAGTTTTGAGTATCATCTCGTTGATTTCTCCCAGCACTTCCGGCGTCAGGCGTTTACGGAAGTACACCATAAGAGATGGGTCAAAGGGCTGCTTGCTGTCGTCGTAGCCGGGATTGCCGCAGAAGTATTGAAAATACGGATTCTCCTGAATCTGCAGAGCCGTTTCTTCGTCGGAAAAACCGTACTCCGCCTGAATGATGCAGGCTCCTAAGGCTAAGCGTAGTGGCTTTGCCACATTGCCCTTGCGATTGGTGAACAGCTTGGCATAGCGTTTCTCAATATCCAGCCAGGGTATTGTCTGTGCCTTTTTGACCCAGCGATTGCTTTCTTTCAGATTCATGCCTGCCGGTTGATTGAAGTCAGAAAGGCTGATCTGACCGTTACTGTATCGATACATGGCCGCCTCCAAGTGCAAGGTTTTTCGCGTGTTTTCCCGTTTTTCCTTGCACTTATTATACCGCAGAAACGGCGCTATTTCTTGATATCACGTGGCCTTTTTTGTTCAGTGGACATTATTTAAGTCCAGCTTCCTTCTTTGCCAGTTCAAGGTCATGCTCCGCCATGATGGCACAGAGTTCCTCATAGCTCGTCTTCTGCGGATTCCAGCCCAGTTTGGTTTTTGCCTTAGTCGGATCACCCCAGAGGTTTACAACATCCGTCGGGCGGTACCACTTGGGATTTACGCATACCAGCATCCTGCCGGTCTTCTTGTCATAGCCTTTTTCATCCATGCCCTCGCCTTTCCACTCAAGCTCGATGCCGTCGTTTGCAAAAGAGAGAGTGGTGAACTCCCGGACGGTATGCTGTACGCCCGTTGCAATAACATAATCGTCCGGCTCAGCCTGCTGTAGGATCAGCCACATGCACTCCACATAATCCTTGGCATAACCCCAGTCACGAAGGGAATCCAGGTTTCCCAACTCAAGATGATCCTGCAGACCACAGGCGATACGTCCAGCGGCAAGCGTAATCTTCCGGGTAACGAAATTATCACCACGACGTTCGGATTCATGGTTGAACAAGATGCCGTTGCAAGCAAAGATTCCGTATGCTTCCCGGTATTCCTTAATCATCCAATAGCCATACTGTTTTGCCACAGCATATGGGCTATAAGGATGGAACGGAGTATTCTCATTCTGGGGAACTTCCTCAACCTTTCCATACAGTTCAGATGTGGATGCCTGATATACACGGCAGGTCTTATCCAAACCGGCAGTATGTACAGCCTCCAGAATACGAAGCACACCAAGCGCGTCCACATTCCCCGTGTATTCAGCAGCATCAAAGGATACATGAACATGGGACTGAGCTGCCAAGTTATAAATCTCATCAGGCTTTACCTGAAGGACAGTACGAATGATGCTAGAAGAATCAGAAAGATCTCCTTCATGAATAATGAGTTTATCCATGATATGATCAATTCGAGCTGTTGTTGAAACAGAGGCACGGCGGATGATTCCATGTACTTCATATCCCTTCTCCAGAAGGAACTCAGCCAAATAAGAGCCATCCTGCCCGGTAATACCAGTAATCAAAGCCTTTTTCATAATGTTATACTCCTTTTCTTTGCTATTATTTAGTCTATACATCTGCCATTCAACAGCGTATTTTTAGTAATGATGCATCTCCTAAAACAAGACACCGCCCAATCCCGGCAGGCAAAAAAATCGTTTCTCCCTTGCTGAATCTCATTGGTTTCTGCTCGGCGTCCATCGTTTCGACCTGTCCATATCCATCCAAGCACATCAACACTTGAAACGAGTTATTCATAACAAAGAAGGAGAAACCTTTCTTAACTTGAATTCTTTCCGTTTCAAAATATTTGCATCGACACAGCAGTTCTCTTGAACTTCCCGGATAGTACCTCACCATTCGTGACTTTTGCTTTACATCTGTCGCAACATCCATATTCATGACCTGAACAGTCTTGTCAAAATGACGTTCTCTTTTCTTGCCATTCTTATCAGCTCGATCATAGTCATATACACGATAGGTCACATTTGAGCTCTCTTGGATTTCTGCCATCAGGATACCCTCACCGATGCCATGTACCGTTCCAGCCGGAACAAAATAGGTATCGCCCTTATGAACTTCAACCTTCTGCAAGTGTCTGTCCAGCGTTCCAGTCTCCAGGGCTTTTCTCAGGATTTCTTCTGTCACCCTGTGTTTAAAACCGTAAATCAGGCTTGACCCCTCTTCGACATCGATGACATACCACATTTCAGTCTTGCCATTGTCACCTTCATCAACCTTGGCATATTCATCGTCCGGATGAACCTGCACAGACAGGTCTTTTTTCGCATCGATGAATTTCACCAGAACAGGCAATTCCACATTCTTCACCTTTGCCCCCAGATACTCCGAGTGAATCTTCAGGCCTTCTGCTAACGTTTGTCCCTTGAACTCACCAATTTACAATTACACTCGAGCCATCTGAATGAATTGAGCACTCCCACGTTTCCGCCAGAGGTGTCAGGTCAATCTTTTCCTATACTCTTCCCGAAGCCGTACTCCTCCCTAGAGATAATCTTTTCCGCAAGGTTGTAACTTTAAAATCCCCATTGCTTTGCCACCGTTTATTCCAACGGGAACTCTATTTCTTCAGGGAACTTAATTTTGTCTGTGACACTGATTTCATCGCCAAGCTGAACTTCAACAATATCCAGTGCAGTAATGGCTTCCACGGTATGTTTACTGCCGGCAGCGATCGTAATCACATCACCTGCACGGAGTATCTGCTTCATTCCATCCACAATAGCCTTGCCCTTGCCAGAGACAATTGTCCAGACTTCCTCACGATAGTTATGCATATGATAGGTCATATGCTCCCCAGCTTTCATGGATACCTTGACTGTCATAGATCCCGGCTGAACGTCAATGACCGTGTATGTCCCCCAAGATTTCTCGGCATACATTGCTTCCGTTTCGATTTTCTCAACGTATGGCTTCATGTAGCCGCTGCGCTCTTTGTCGGAAATGAGGATACCATCACCACTCGCCGCCACAACCATATCCTTGCAGCCCATGCATAGAATCGGAATATTCAGCTCATTGACAACATTGGTATTCTCACAGGCATCATCTAAAACAACACGACCTTTTGTGGCATCGGCCATGACCTCAGCCATCATATTCCATGTGCCGACATCCTTCCAGTCGCCGCTATACCTTAATACTTGTATGCTTGGTTCCTTCTCAACCACCGCATAGTCAAAACTTATTTTTGCCAAAGTTTCATACTTATTGAAAAGGTCACAGTAATCTGTAAAGTCGATTAAGGAATGTGCCTTGGTGAGAAGGTAAGAAAGCTCGAATGCAAAAACACCTGCGTTCCACAGTGCATTCTCCTTTATATATTTCTCAGCCGTTTCCCTATTTGGCTTCTCCTTGAATTCTTTTACCTTGCTGACCTTTTCTCCACTAAGAGGCATGATATAGCCATACTTTTCAGATGGATAAGTAGGCTCAATTCCCATCAGAGTAAGATTCGCATTACCTTCTTCTGCCAGTTTTTGGAGCTGTTCAACTGCCTCGTAATATGTATTGTCAACATAAGGGTCAACCGGACAAACAACAACCGCTTCATTTTCTCCTACTCCAAGCTCATCATGCAGATATGCTGCAGCAAGTGCGATTGCCGGAAATGTGTCTCTACGGCAAGGTTCAATAGAAATGCCAACCTTATCGCCAAGCTGATTCTTGATTGCACTAGCCTGGGATTTGGATGTGGCAATCGTAATCTTTGCCTCTGGTTCTACAGTAGTAATCTGTCTGTAAACCCTCTGAACCATTGATTCGTACTGATCATTATTTTTGAACAGCTTAATAAACTGTTTACTCCGGATGTCGTTGGACAACGGCCACAGACGTTTGCCGGATCCACCCGAGAGTAAAATAATATTCATTGTAGTTCTACCTCTTTCGCTTATGGTAATTCTTGTATTCTTGTATCTATCTCTTGCTAATTCGGATTGCTTATGACAGCCCTAGCCGTTTTGTAATAGTATTCTGAATTTCTTCCAATTTCGTCTCAGCTTCGTCTTTGTCAGTTCCCTTGATGCTGTAATAAATCTTAATCTTTGGCTCTGTGCCGGACGGACGTACTGCAATCCAAGAGCCATCGGATAACACATATTTAAGAACGTTAGATGTTGGCAGTGTTCCAAATCCCGGTTCTGCATCCACAGAAGAACTATAGTCAATCACTTTCTCCGTATTATGGAACGGTGAGCCATTCTCTCGCAGCTTGCTCATCATAGAAGAAATCTTCTCAAGCCCATCTTTCCCTTTTAATGTGAAACTATCTAACGCGTCTCTGTAATAGCCATACTCCGCATAGATTTCATTCATCCGCTCAAGCAAAGTCTTGCCCTGCTCCTTATACTCTGCTGCCATCTCGCAGATCAATAAACTGGATACAACCGCATCCTTATCTCTTGCATGAGTACCAGCAAGATAGCCATAAGACTCCTCATATCCAAGAACAAATGTGTAGTCCTGTGAGTTCTCTCCATTCTGCTTCGCCTGTTCAAACTGTGTAATCTTCTCACCGATAAACTTGAAACCTGTCAATGTTGAGAAAACTGTCAATCCATACTTTTTTGCAATCTCAGCTCCAAGTTCGGATGTGACTACGGTCTTAACAACGGACGGATTATGGACGGTGCCTAAGTCTGTGTGACTCAGCACATAATCCATCAGAAGCGCACCAATCTGATTTCCGGTCATCAGCTGATAGCCATTCCCTGTTTTCACAGCAACTCCCACGCGGTCACAGTCCGGGTCAGTTCCAAGAACGATATCGGCACCGTTTTTCTCTGCCCGCTCAATTCCCATCAACAACGCTCTTCGATCCTCCGGGTTTGGAGATACGACTGTTGGGAAGTTGCCATCCGGAACAACCTGTGTGTTCACATGGTCTACATTCTTAAAATCATCCAAGAGCAAGGTTTTGGTAACAGGGATATTACCTGTCCCATGTAATGGTGTGTAAATCACATGGAGATTTTCTTTTGACTGCTTATTGTTATTTCTGCTCTGCTTCAATACAGCATTGATGAAATTGTCGGTCACATCTCCCATCTGAATGAGCGAAGAATTTCCAGTAAAATCAATGGTTCTGTAATCTGCCACGGCATTCACATAGCTTATAACTTGTTTTGCCTGCCAAGGAACCAACTGGCAACCAAACTCGTCATATACTTTGTAGCCGTTATATTCTTTTGGATTGTGACTTGCTGTCACTACTACGCCAGCAACCGCATCCCAGAATTTCACAGAGAAACTGAGCTGCGGAGTAGGACGGGCATGAGCATGCAGATAAGCTCTAATGCCCATACTGCTAAGTACATTTGCTGCTGTCTTTGCAAAATATTCGCTGTTGTTTCTCGTGTCGTAGCCAATCACCACACCGCGTTTTGCACAAACATCTGTCCCGTATGTATCAAGGAGATACTCTCCCAGACCTTTTGTTGCCTTACCGACCGTATATTTGTTCATTCGATTAGTTCCTGCGCCCATAACACCACGCAGTCCACCAGTACCAAACTCAAGGTCACGGTAAAAACGATCTTCAATCTCTTTAGTATCTGTTTCTGGATTTAGTTTTGATAATTCATCTCTAGTCGTTTTGTCAAAGAACTCATCATTTTTCCAATGCTCAAATTCTTTCATGTACTCCATATTATCTTCCCCTTTTAATCTATTCTAAGTTCCATCTTTCCGATGGCTCTGTGTTTCTATATCAAATCTTCCGGCACAAATCATTGATGAATTTGCACCAAAAGTCTTTCATGTCCCAACTAAACTTTCTCGGATACACCTACCCACTTATCGCTATTTTCTTGTATCTTCTTCTCCACAATAAATCATTTTGGATAAACGCCCTGTCGTAGTGCATCCCCATTTTTCTACACTTCCAAACTGTCCTCATCCGCTAAAACCTTTGATTTTACTAGATTTCTTCCGTTTCAGATGACCTTATCATTACGCTCCACCCTCTATCCAAAATGCAGATTTTCCACTTACTAAACCATCGTTGGATACACATAAGTGCTTGTGTACATCGGCAGTAGACCAGTTTTTACCGTTATTTACTGATTACCCCATGAAAATGATGCTGCATTTCGTGTTAAATGACGCTATCACTATCTACTCTATGTCTATCCAAAATACCGATTTTCACCCATTTCCGCCATGTGCGTAACTCATTCCCCATGATTTTTCCTGTCATTTTCCCCCACTGATTTTGTGGCATAGACATTATCCACTGTATATTTTCTCCAAATACTACAAAAAGCCTATAGCAGCTGTTATCCAGACCACCATAGGCTCAAATTAACCTCCTTTTTCAATTTCCATGCCCTTTTGATTGGGTCAAAACAGAATAACCAGAAGCCGTCCTTTATTACAGTTCTTCTTTGTCTCCGTCTCTTTTCGGCATGAAAAATCAAAATATTTCCCATTGCACAGCAAAAGTAATAGTAACGTTATAAGACAATCAAGTGCCACAGACTTAAATTAATTTCTTCTTTTAAACTTTTTCACTCATCAAATTATGTAAAGTAGCGCAATCCAAAGACCATCTTTGTTATGTGCTTCAAAAATCTTAGTGGAAAAATCATAAATATGGAATCAACTTAATCCATTAAAATCCATAAAATAATGATCCATTTAAAGTCGTATGTCCAATAACACAAAGGGCATGTCCGCCATATTCACTACACTAAAATTACATGTACAGTTATTACAACTTAAACACCTTCCATATGTAACACTACTAAAATTGTCTGAAAAATAATTTTGATATCTATTTTCATACTTCGTTCACGAATATACTTCATGTCCAACTCAAACCATTCATCAAAATCCAAGTCATTCCGGCTAGGTTGAACTTGCCAATAACACGTCAATCCAGGCGTAACCGACAACCTTCTTTTTTGCTCTTCGGTATATTGTTCTACCTCATTTGGCAAAGGTGGACGTGGTCCTACAAAACTCATATCGCCCTTTAAAACATTCCAAAGCTGAGGCAACTCGTCCAAACTGGTTTTCCGAATGAATTTTCCCACTTTCGTAATACGTGGGTCATTTTTCATTTTAAACGCTGGTCCGCTCATTTCATTTTGATTTTGAAGTCCAACGAGCAAATCTTCTGCATTGACCACCATGCTGCGAAATTTATAGAATCGGAATGCTTTTCCGTTTTTTCCGATTCGCATTTGGCTGAACAGAGGACTGCCGTGCGGGTCATCAAGATATATGATTAAACAGATTATTAAAAACACAGGACTCAGAACCACTAGTGCGCAAAAACTGACCACAATGTCAAAAGCCCGCTTACAGACAAGATAAGCTGTTTCGTTTCCGGACCTCGTACCACGGCCCAACGAAGCTGTCTCCGTCTGAAACTCCATTAAAAACTCCTCCTCGTAAGTTAGGGATTTTCTACACCGTAAACAAAACTCTGCAAAATTTGTGCATTCTGATTGAAATCCACCGCAAACATTGAACGGCCACCCATACCTTTCATACTTCCGTATGTTCCATCTGCCGGAATCGTCATTTGCTCTAATGTGATTCCTTGATAGCGTGGAGCTAAAAGCATTAACGATGTAATCTCTTTTTCCGTCAGATTTGTCTGAACCATTGGCAAAACATTATTCAGCATGGAATCCAATTCCAACACATTTAGGTTTTGTGTTTGGTAAATTGCTGCTTGAATTACATTTCTCTGACGCTCAACCCGGTGCCAATCGTTATCAATATATCGACAACGTGCATACAACATCGCAGTTGCACCATTTAAATGGTTTCTCCCCAACGATACCGTTTGAATTTGATCTGACACTCCCATTTCTTGGATATGATATTCTCCGTATGTTCCTTCCGGATGATTGATATAGTCCGCCTCTTCCTGTGTCAGTTCAATATCAATGCCGCCAACGCTGTCCACCAGTTGCATAAACGTATAAATATTGGCACGCACATAATGCTGCACATCAATTTTAAAGCACTCACGGATCTCCCGCATCATTAAATCCGCGCCGCCGTATCGGAACGTATGTGTCAGCCAATCATACTGTCCTTTGTAGGTCCCATCCAAAATCGGCACGCCCATTCCGCGCTCAAAACTGACCAGTTTAACTGCCATGTTTTTTTTATTGATTGACATCAGCATACAGGTATCGCCACGGGCATTGTCGCTGAACTCTTTGGTGCGATCATCCGTACCAATCAGCAGGATGTTAAAAACATCTTCGTCGCCGAAAATATCACCTTCGGCCTCGATTGCTTGTTTTTCCTCCAAATCTTTCAGTGCCTGTTCCATTGCGGCGGATTCCGCTATCACTTCTTCATCGGTTTCGGCGATCTCTCCCGGCTTCGATACTGTTCCGTCATTATACTGCAACAACCCAATTTTCGATTTGTAATAAACTAACCCAGCAACTACTAACAACACAACCAATGCAAGCACAACCACTGTTGTTGTGAAAATGATACGTTTTTTTCTGTTCTGCAAATTGTTCTTCCCTTCCGCACTCGGTGTATAACAGCCTACTTTAAAGTCCTTCTCATTCATCCACAGATCAACCCTGCTTACTCGATTGTGCGGTGATCGCCCAATCACTCACAATCGCCCTTCATTTCCCCGGAAATAAAATCATTTACTCCATTTTTCACAAAAAAATTAATGTTTTTACACAAAATAAAAGCATTATATCCATCTAATAATTATAAAAAATGGTTCCCAACAGATACACATCCTGTCATTAGAACCATTTTGAGATGGGAACAGGCTGCTCTACATCAGGAGCATCCCCGTTAAAAAGAGATTGGGCATTGCATTCAAGCTTCCCGCCCACTGCATTGTCAAACTTTCTTGTGATCAAACGCATTGCTTTCGTTAGCTGAGGGGGGCGCTTATCAGGAGAATGCGTATCTGAAGCGATCACATGGACCACTCCATGCTTAATCAACCTATACACAAAATTTCGTTGCATTGTATCTCCCACAATGGAATCAGCATTTACTTGTAAATAGGCGCCCGCCTCGATCCAATCCAATGCAATATTCGGGTTTTTCTGCACATATGGATATCGCTCAATATGCGCAATCAGCGGTATCACGCCACCAAGAGTCAACTGATAAATAACATTTGTATCCCACTGGGGTCGAAGCGTCCTCGGCATCTCAAGAAGCATTACTTTCGTTTTCTGAAAGCATAAAGGCAGAAAATCCAAATCAAGAATTGTTGGCGAAATTCTCACTTCAGCACCGAACTTTAAACGCACAGGCAATTCAGAGCGAAATACATAATCAGCTAGGTATCTTGCAGAACGGTATCTTTTATCAATAAAATCCTCTAAATTCTGGCTGTCAGGATTAAAATGTGGCGTACACACAATGTCGGTGATTCCGGCATCGTTCTGCATTCGTAATAGTTCCATAGAAACTTTGGCGTTTTTAGCACCATCGTCTATTGCAGGTAAAATGTGGAAATGTAAATCCGTCATCGGTCAGCGTTCTCATATGAATAGTTGTAGCTGTA
>QFCE01002366.1_pt1 | contig 195729 bp, 153 predicted proteins | sample 5346091 | NCBI WGS metagenome assembly QFCE01 (sample SAMN09062252, study PRJNA434731) | Human gut metagenome, whole genome shotgun sequencing project. | isolation source: stool timepoint A chromium assembly | host: Homo sapiens | collected 2015
GTTCTGGGCAATGCGATGCGCCCTGATCTGCTGACCAAGCGAGTGAATGCGGGCTTGCACCTTTTCCTGTTCGTCGTTCATGGGGCCAAGGGTACGTTGATGACGAATCGGTCATAGGTCATATATGACATAACTCAGCGATTTCTGAAGAATGGGCGCACGGGGAGGGTGGTTGCCTGGCGTCTGCGCGGCGGCGCTTCTTCCCGTAGTGGCCTGCGCGGCGGTTTGCGGTTCGGTGGGGGCTCGAGTGTGTCCCGTGCTCGCGCTCCGGCACTGAGCTAATTCTTTGATCTTAGAAGGCTGACGCTGCGTTGGCGAGGGACTTCGGGTAATATGTATCCGTTTACAAGATCCTGCCGACGAAGGGATGTACTCGATGGCGAACGAATACAAGTACGATCGCGTGCTGCTCAAGCTATCTGGCGAGGCGCTCGCCGGCGATCAGGGGTACGGCATTGACCCGCGAGTGGTCGATGACCTTGCCGAGGAGATCGCCGAGATCGTTCACGATGGCGTGCAGCTGGCTGTGGTTGTCGGCGGGGGCAACATCTTCCGCGGCCTGGCCGGATCGGCCGAGGGCATGGATCGCTCCCAGGCCGATTACATCGGCATGCTGGCCACGGTGATGAATGCGCTCGCTCTGCAGGACGCCTTCGAGCGCCACGGCATCTTCTCCCGCGTGCAGAGCGCCATCAATATGCAGGAAGTGTCCGAGCCCTACATTCGCCGCCGCGCGATCCGCCATTTGGAGAAGGGGCGCGTCGTCATTTTGGCGGCCGGCACGGGCAATCCCTATTTCACGACCGATACGACGGCGGCCCTGCGCGCCTGCGAGCTGGACGTCGATTGCGTCATGAAGGCCACGAAGGTCGACGGCGTCTACGATGCCGACCCGATGAAGAACCCCGACGCGCACCGGTTCGACCATATCAGCTATATGGAGGTGCTGAGCCAGGGACTGCATGTCATGGATGCCACGGCCACCTCGCTTTGCATGGACAACGACGTGCCCATGATCGTCTTCGATCTCACCAAGCCGGGCAACATCAAGGCCGCTTTGCAGGGCGAGCCGGTGGGCACGGTGGTCGAGTAGGCGCCTGGAGCGCAGGCTGCGTCGGAGCCGCTTGTCGGCACGACAGCGAGGACGAGCGTATGCCGCGGGTTGAGAAACTCGCGGCGGATTCTAGAAGGATTTCAGGGGGAGGAGCCCCTGAGTGATTAGGGAGGAAACCCTCATGGCAGATATCGACGAGATTCTGATGAGCGCGGAAGAGCGCATGGAAAAGGCCATCACGGCGCTGAAGGAGAACTTCATGGGCGTGCGCACGGGCCGCGCCAACGCCATGGTGCTCGACCGCATCAAGGTGGACTACTACGGCGTGCCCACGCCGGTGAACCAGATGGCTGGCGTGAAGACGCCCGAGGCCCATCTGCTGGTCATCGAGCCTTGGGACAAGGGCATGCTGCGTGCTATCGAGCACGCCATCCTCGAGAGCGATTTGGGCGTGACCCCGAACAACGACGGCTCGGTCATTCGCCTGCCGTTCCCGAGCTTGACCGAGGAGCGCCGCCGCGATCTGGTGAAGCAGTGCAAGACCTACGCCGAGGAGGCGCGCGTGGCCGTGCGCAACGCCCGCCGCGATGCGAACACCGCGATCGAGAAGGCCGTGAAGAACGACAACCTTCCCGAAGACGAATCGAAGCGGGCCGAGGCCGAGATCCAGAAGATGACCGATCGGTTCGTTGCCGAGGTCGATGAGGTTCTGAAGAAGAAGGAAGCCGAGGTCATGGAGATCTAGGGGGTTCACTGGCTTCACGAACGACCGGTGGGTAGGGATGAACAAGGATTTAGATTACATATTTCCGGATCCGCCCGAGGGGGTTGATCCTCGGGCGCTTGATCCGGAGAGGATCCCCGAGTCGGTGGCCATCATCATGGACGGCAACGGGCGCTGGGCGAAAAAGCGTGCGTTGAACCGCCTGAAGGGCCATAAGGCCGGCATCGAGGCGGTGCGAGAGGCCATTCGCTGCGCGTCGGATCTCGGGGTGCGCTATCTGACCATCTACTCGTTTTCCACGGAGAACTGGAAGCGGCCCGAAGATGAGGTCGTGGGGCTGATGGATCTGTTCGCCAAGACCATGCTCGCCGAAGTGGATGGCCTTCATGAAGAGGGCGTGCGCGTGCGGACGATCGGCGATCTCTCGGCGCTTCCCGCAGAGACGCGCGAGGCTTTCGACGAGGCCTGGGAGAAGACGCGCGACAATGACGGTATGACGCTGGTGGTGGCCGTGAACTACGGTGGCCGTCAGGAAATACTGCGCGCTTGCCGGGGCTGCATGCGCGAGGCGGTGCTTTTGGGCGAAGAGACCGGGGAAGTGATAGAGCCCACCGAGGAGATGTTCGAGCGGGGGCTGTACACGTTCGGGATGCCCGACCCCGACCTGGTCATTCGCACTTCGGGCGAGATGCGCATCTCGAACTTCCTGCTGTGGCAGATTGCCTATTCCGAATTCGTGGTCACCGATGTGCTGTGGCCCGACTTCAACCGCTACACCTTCCTGGAGTGCCTGCTCGAGTATCAGGGGCGGAACCGCCGTTTCGGGGGCGTGGCCTAAATGCGCGGGGGGATTTCCGACGAAGAGAAGAGGGATCGAGCCCGAGCGGCGCGCGAGCGATTGCGCCGAGGCGACCATGGTCGCCGTGTGCGTTCGGAAGAGCGCGGAAGCGTGTCAGCTGCGCGTGGGGCGGCGGCTTCTGACGGGATGAGTGCGTCCCCTGACGAGGTGAGTGCGCCCTCGGAGGAGCGCACTCATTTGCTCGACCGACTGCAGCCCGATGAGGAACGCGACTTGCCCCCCGTCGTTTGCGATGCGGAGTCGGCCCCCGAAGGTCCTCCCTGGCACTACGACCTCTCCGACGAGGAGCGCGCCGCTCGCGAGGAGAAGCGCGAGACGCGCCAGGAGAAGCGTGATCGCCTGAAGCAGAAGGCGCTGGACAAGACGCCGGACAAGCTGCGCAATCCCTCCGATCTTCAAGTGCGTTTCCGTACCGGGGTAATTTACACGGCGGTGACGGTCATCTGCGTGCTGGCCGGCAACATCCCCATGGTGCTCATGCTGATGGTTGTCGCTGGCATCTGCGCCGGCGAGTTCTTCTACATGCTGCGCTCCGATGCGAAGCTGCCCAACGAGATGCTCGGCATTATTGCGGCCGTGCTCTATCCCCTAAGTGTGTACATTGCCGGTCTGGTGGGTGCGATGCTGGTGAGCTTGGCTCTTCTGCTGGCCCTCTTGGTGTGGTACGTGTTCTGGCTGCGGGCCCGCATCCCCGATGTGGGGGTGAGCTTCTTCGGCGCTGCCTACACGGGCCTTCTGCTGTGCGGACTGGTGATTATCCGTGTGTCGCTGCCGGCGCCGTGGGGCGGCGTCTGCGTGCTTCTGCTGTTCTTGTCGGTGTGGGCCAACGACGCCTTCGCCTATTTGGTGGGAAGCAAAATCGGGAGGCACAAGCTGGCACCGCGCACGAGTCCGAAGAAGAGCTGGGAAGGGTTCATCGCAGGTCTGGTGGGGTCGGTGATATTTTGGTGCCTCATGACGCTGGTGCCCGGCATCACCATGGCCATTCCTCAGGCTATTGTCTTCGGCATCATTTCCGGCTGCATGGGAGTGCTGGGCGATTTGGCGGAGAGCCGCATCAAGCGGAATTCCGGGTTCAAGGACTCCGGCACCATCATGCCCGGCCACGGCGGCCTGCTCGATCGGAGCGACTCGCTGTTCCTCACCTCCATCACGGCAGCTATCCTTCTGATAGCCGGCGGTTGCATCCCCTATGCTCTTTTCTAGGCGGTCTGCTACGGCCCGCTCCTCGCACGTCTTCTCGTATTGAAAGGGGTTCTTATGGCCAAACGGCGCATTGTGGTACTCGGTTCCACCGGGTCCATCGGCACCCAAACCCTCGATGTCGTGCGACAGCACGGCGATAAGCTGGAGATCGTCGGCCTCGCGGTGAACAGCTCCTTGGATGTTCTGCTCGCTCAAGCCCGGGAATTCGGCGTGCGCCATCTGGCGGTGGGGAATGCCGCTTTGGCGAACGACCCCCGTTGCGATGAGGCGCGGGCCCTCGTGCGGTCGCTGGCCGTTCCCGAGGGCCAGGAGGACGCGGAGGCGAGCTTCGGCGTGGGCTCCGAAGCCGTCGTGGCCCTTACCCAGCTGCCCGAGGTGGATGTCGTCGTGAACGCCCTGGTAGGAGCAGCTGGCTTGGAGGCGAGCTATGCGACGCTGAAGGCAGGCAAGGTGCTCGCTTTGGCCAACAAGGAGTCGCTTGTGGTGGGTGGCGACCTCATTATGCCGCTGGCAGCAGCGGTGGATGCGGATCGTCGGGCCTCCGGCGTAGCTCCGGCGACAGGGCCGGCAGGCGCGCTCATGCCCATCGATTCGGAGCACGGGGCCATCTACCAATGTCTGCTCGGAGAGAATCCGCGCGAGGTCTCGAAGCTGTGGGTGACGGCTTCGGGCGGCCCGTTCCGAGGCAAGACGATCGCCGACCTGGAGGCGGTCACGCCAGCTCAGGCACTGGCCCATCCCACCTGGAACATGGGGGCGAAGATCTCCATCGATTCCTCGACGCTGATGAACAAGGGGCTCGAAGTCATCGAGGCGCACCACTTGTTCGCGATGCCCTACGATCAGATCGAGGTGGTAGTGCAGCCCCAGAGTGCCATCCATTCGATGGTGGAGTTTACCGATGGGTCGGTTCTGGCTCATTTGGGCACGACCGATATGCGTATTCCCATTCAATTTGCTCTCTCCTATCCCGAGCGGTGGGAGGCTCCCGTGAGACCGCTCGATTTTCGGACGTTGGGCTCGCTGGAATTTGCGGCGCCCGATGTGGATACGTTCCGCTGTCTTTCTCTGGCTCGTCATGCAGGTGAGGTGGGGGGCACGCTGCCCGCCGTCATGAATGCCGCCAACGAAGTGGCGGTGGCGGCATTTCTCGCCGAGCAGATCGGCTACCTCGATATCGCCCGCTGCGTCGAAGCGACCATGGACGCCCACGAAGGGGCAGGCGTCCAAGTCGTGGAGAGCCTCGAGCAGCTGAAGGCCGTCGACGCATGGGCCCGCGCCTTCGCAAGCGAGTGGGCCCGGGGGCGGCGGAGTTAGCGGCGCCGCCCCGGAAGCGTTCTCAGCGGCGCTTGCGGTAGGCGACGAAGGCAGCGCCGGCGCCGGCTACGGCGAGCAGGGCGACCAAGCAAATCACCGTGAGACTCTCGTCTCCCGTTTGAGCGAGGCGCGAGGTTTGGGCGACGCGCGTCGGCTCGGGCTCGTCGGCTTCGGGCTCTGCGGGCTCCTCCGGCTCGTCGCCGCCGGTCGGCGGCAGCGGCAGGTCGGGATAGGCGTAGAAGACGGTCTGCCCCTCGTCCTCGATGTCGGCGTGGAGGGCCACCTCGATGTCGTCGTGCAGCAGCGATTCGAAGACCACGAGGCTCACGCCATCCAAGTTGGTGCCGGGAATGGTGATCTCGACATCCACCGTGCCCGAGGATTCCTCGGGGATGAACCGGTGGCTTACCATGACCACTTTATCCTCCACGAGCCACGGGGCGTTTTCCTCTTTGTCCATGAGCACGGCGGATAGCTCGTACTCCTCGCCGGGGGTCAGGCCCTGGTAGCTGACGGTATCGATGATGGTGACCTCTTCTGCCGGCACGCCTTCGTGGGTGCCGGTGGCGGCGTCGACGGCCGTTGTGCCGATGGCGATGGGGCTTACGGCGATGGTCTGCTTGCGGTCGGCGAGATCGCGGTGCGAGGCTACTTCGACGCCATCTTGCAGAAGCGTCTCGAAGACGACGAGGTTGGTGTCCTCGGTGATCGCCGAGGCGTCGAAGGCGAAGGTCACGTTTGCGTACCCGTTGTAATCCTCGGGAGCGAACTCAAGCTCGGCGGCGACTTCTTCCTCATTCACGAGGAACGGCTCTCCGGTGGCTTTGTCCATGAGGGTTCCCCGAAGCAGATAGGGCTCTCCGGGCTCTAGGCCAGAATAAGTGACTCGATCGATGACGACGGCCTTGGCATCGGCGCTGATCTGCGTGTCGTACAGATCGTCGGACAGACCGTCGTAGGCACTCGTGCGGATCGTGGGCTTGCCGGTGCCCGTGTTGTTGAGGGTGCCCAAGTCGATGACGAGCCCCTCATCGCTCTCGTCAACCACGATTTCATCGCGGATCATCTCGAAGATTGCGTTGGCCGGGCATCGAAGCTCTTCCAGCTCGTACGTGTCAAAGGGCAGTGCGCCCAGTCCATTGTCCGCAGCGACGGACGCCCCTTCGGCATTGAGACCGAACCAGATCCCCGCTGTGGCATCAAGGGCCTCGGTGTCCAACGTAAGCGGCATCTGGAAGCTGCCGTCAGGAGCGGTGAACTGCGCGTCGTTGGCGTTCGTGTTCGCGTCGTGGGGATGGCCCGGGGTAGATTCCGTGGAAGCGAGGCCGTTCTTGTCCGTGACGAGGATGTGCCATTCGCCGGTCGTCTTCGAGGTGAGCTTGAAGGGGATGCCGGCCAGCTTCGCGGCGCCGTCGGCGCGCTTCATGAAGCGCAGATCGGTGCGGGCGACGCGGTCGGTGACGAGATCGCCATTCTGCTCCGCATCGAAGGTCTCGATAATCTCGCCATCGGTGTCGGCATCGGTGACATGGCGCACATGCACGGTCTCATCGAGGAGGTAGCCGCGCGGCGCTTTCACTTCCTGGATGGCATAGGTGCCGATGGGAAGCGCGATGCGGCCGTTGGAGAGCTTGTAGAACGCATCGCCTGCCACCTTGTAGGGAAGCTCCTCGGTCGTTCCGTCGGCCAAGGTGTGCGTGAAACTGCCCTCTGCCTGGTCGAGTAGGAAGGCGCCCTCGTCGTTGGTGCGCACGACCCAGCTTGCTTGCGGCTCGAGGGTCTTAAGGGCGTCCAGGGAAGCGTTCTTGGCCGCATAATAATCGATGCGGAAGTGGGCATCGCCGAGGGTGGCGGCACCCTGCGCATGGCTCTGACCGCTTTGAGCATCCTTCTTCTGGATAAGAAGGGAGAGGGGATTCAGCTTTGCCTTGTCGCTGACGGCAGTGGTATTCACGCGGGTGACGGAACGATCGGCGACGGTCACGGCATAGGTTCGGCTATCCAGGGCATAGCCCTCCAGAGGGCGCTTGGTCTCGCGCACCCAATAGGAGCCGATGGGCATCTCGTCGATGCGTCCGTAGCCATCGGCATCGCCGTTCAGACTCGTACGGATTTCGCGGACGAGCTTTGTGCAGGCCGAGTCCGCGTACACGCCATAGACGGCGCCCGCCAAGGTATAGCCGGGGTGCCCCAGCGTGACCTCGGGATAGCCCGACTGCTTGAGCAAGTCGATGGAGCCGCGCATGGGTTCATCGGCAAAGGATACTTGGCACACGACGCTCTCGTCGCTGGTTGCCTCCACGGTCGCCTTCTGGACGGCGCTGTTCAGGCGGAATCCGGGTGGGGCGAACAGTTCGCAGAAGTAATAGTCGCCGCCCTCGATGTCCTCGACGACCGCGCTTCTGCCATCCGCCCCGGTAACGAGGGTAAACGAAGCATTGGCCTGGGCCCAGGTGCGGGCCGCCTGCCAGCTTCCCCAGGCGCCCTTGGCGGCCTGATCGGCCGCTGCTTCGGCGCTCGCACGGGTGGAGAAGGCGCCGAACACCGCGTTGGCGAGCGAGTAATTCCCGTTGGCGTTGGAGATGGCGGAGTTGGCGGAGGTTTTCACGACCTGGGCGCGCCCGGTGTTGATGGGCTCCACGAGCAGGTAGCCGACAACGTCCTGGAACTCCTTGTTGGTGGCGGCAGATCGGGCATCGATTTTGTAGTAGAACTTGTACCACCCGTTGTACGCGGATTGCGAGCCGGTGTAGGTGCCCTTGTAGGTGATGTAGTTGTCGCCGTTGGGGTTGCTTGCCACGGCGCCGTAGCCGTTGGAAACGCCGGCGGTGCCGCAGGTGGCTTGGGCCATGGCGCGGTTGGTGGGTGCGCTTCCCCCGCTGTAGTTGGTGTCCTTGTAGTCGTTGCCCGTGGTGAGGAAGCGAGCGCGGTAGTCGCTGCCGGTGCGCGAGGTGGCGAAGGGCGCGTCGGCGCCGTTGCGGGCGGCAATCGTCTCGTAAAGGAACGCGTCCACGACGGCGTCGAAGCTGCTCGATGCAGTGTTCAGCACGTAGTCGTTGAAGTTCGTTCCCTGGGAAACTCCGTTCACCCAGTGCTGAGAGGTGCCGAAGAAAGCACCGAACCCATAGGAGCCTACCAGATCGCTGGGGAACCCATAGGCCTCCTGCTTGCGGGGCATGTCGACATCGAAGGTTTCGAGGCGCATATAGGGGTTGAGCGCGTAGTGCTTCTCGGCCTGGCCGGGGAAGGCGGCCGCAAAGGGGGCGATGCCGCCGGCCTCGGCGAGGATGTCGGGAATGTCCGAGGCGATGGTCGTTGTCTCTTCGCCGACGGTGAGCTCCTGCGGACTTGTGTCGAGGTCGGCGAGCACAAAGCGCTCATAGGCGGGATGTGCGGGCGACAGCTCGAAGACGATGCCGAGGGTGTCCAGAGTGTCCGCATAGGACTCGGGGATGCTCACGGTGCCCGCTGCGGCATCAAGAGAGCACTCCTCGGTAATGTCGCGCTGGCGGTCGCCGAAGGTGGCGTAGTGCTCGTACACGGCGAAACTGAGCGCCTCGTCGAGACCAAGCGCTCCACCCTCATCGACCGTGGCGACAATGTGCCCTTCTTGCAGGTCGTATGGCGCGGTGATGCTGGCGAAGTCGATGGTCTCGCCCGCAGAGTCTTTAAAGTGGAACATGACGGGCACCCCCTCGGTTTCCGTGGCGACTGCCGAGGTCGCGGGGGCACACATCGCGGGGATGAGGCCCACGAGCAGTAGGAAGGCAAGAACCATGTTGAAAAGGGCACGGCCTCCTTGGAGGGGCGGCCGCGCGGGGACGGGATCGAGTGAATCCACGGTGACTCCTCTCTGCGCGGCCACGTGTCCGCGCTGCTCGATTGACGAAAGGGGGTCAGGCGTGGGGCGCAATCGTGACGTCCGTGTCTCGAAGGAATGCGGGCTGGAAGGTTTGGCGTACGGCGCCCGATGCCTGACGCCGATAACCTTACGAGAGCCGAACCGCAGAAATGACGCGGGAATGTCCCGGTTCATTCCCTCCCCCGACCGTGCGGGAGTCGTATTTTTATGCGACGGAAAAGCGGTCGGCGCGAGGAGCCAAAAGGGACTTCGACGGGTCTTCAGTGGGAAAAGGGCGGGACTTCGAGGTGCTCGATTCTCAAGCGGCGGCAGCAAAGGCGCGTGCTTCGCGCTCGCCGAGACGGCAGTCAAGGCGGCGGGCGCAGCCGACAGATTCGGCGTACGTCCCTCCTAAACCATGGAGGGATCGTAGCCAGCTTGTAGTTATTTTCCGAGAGGGCCCTCCAAGGGAAAGACAAAGGGTGCCCGCTTTCTATAATGACCAGCGACACCCGTTCCTGCCCCGTGAGGCAGGAAATCTCTCATATATAAGGAGACATCTGTGGACATCCTCATCATGATCGTCTGCGCCGTTATCAGCATCGGCTTCCTCGTGTTCATCCACGAGGGCGGCCACTACCTGGCCGCTCGGGCCTTCGGCGTGCGCGTTACCGAGTTCATGCTGGGCCTGCCCGGCCCTTCCATTGGCTTCACGAAGGGCGAGACCCGCTATGGCGTCACGGCCGTGCCCCTCGGCGGCTATGCGAAGGTGTGCGGCATGGAGGCCGGCCCTCTGCAGCCGCACCTGCAGGAGGTGCTCGCGTCGCTTTACCGCCGCGGCACCGCCAACATGGAAGACGTGGCCCGCGACTGCGGCATCAGCGACGATGAGGCGTACAACGCCCTGGAAGAGCTGGTGGAATGGGGCAGCGTCATCGGTCCCGCCAAGGCCGATCAGTACAACACCTACCGCGCCCCGCGCGTCGCGCCCACCAAGCGCGCTCTGAAGAAGGCGGCCGCGGCGGGGCTGCCGGCGCCCGCCTCCTACGAGTTGGGCCAAGCTCGCGAAGTGGCCGATCCCCATGCGCTTTACGAGTCCGAGTACCGCCAGCAGTACCGCTCGCTGCCCTTCTGGAAGCGCTCGGTCATCCTTTTGGCGGGCATTTTCATGAACCTGCTGTTCGCCATGCTCGTGTTCATTATCGTGTTCTCGATCATCGGCTTTCAGGTGCAGCATCCTGAAACGGGCGAGATCACGACCATTCACGCATCGGTGCTGCAGGCGCTGCAGGCCGGCTTCATGTACATCGGCATGGTGATTCAGGCGGTGGCGGGCCTGTTCAACCCGGCCACGGCGGCTCAGACGGTGTCCGATTCCACCTCCATCGTCGGCATCGCCGTCATGTCGAAGGACTACTTCCAGGCGGGCCTCGTGGAGGCGTTGGAGTTCATGGCCATGATCTCGGTCTCGCTGGGCATCATGAACCTGCTGCCCATCCCGCCGCTGGATGGCGGCCGCTTCGTGGTGGAAATCTTCCAGAAGGGCACCCGCAAGACAGTGTCTCAGAAGGCCATGAACTATATGTCGCTTGCTGGTATGGCCCTGTTCCTCGGCTTCTTCGTCATCATGCTGAACCAGGACATCCAGCGGTTCGTCTTTGGGAATTGGTAGGCTTTGCCGCGTGCGGCTGCATGGATGAAGCACGGGGACAGCCCATGGGTCGTTCCCGGCTTTATAATAGGGCAACTCATCTCGTTCTAAGGAAAGTCTATGTCTGAGATTGCAGCGCAGGACGGCGAGCTCTTTTCGGAGATTTCGCGACTCATCCGCGAGAGCCACAATCGTGTTTCCACCGCCGTCAACGCCGAGATGACCGAGCTGTACTGGCAGGTGGGAAATGCCATCAATCAGAAGATGCTTGGCGGAGAACGTGCTGAATATGGGGCTGATGTGGTAAAAAATCTATCAACAAGGCTGACCGAGGTCTATGGACGTGGGTGGAGCGCTCAGCACTTACGCCACTGCATGCGCCTTGCGAAAGTGTTTCACCATGATGAGAAATTCTACGCACTGCGTAGAGAATTGAGTTGGACATGCATGAGGACGCTTTCCTATATAGAAAACCCTGTTGAGCGGGATTTCTATGCGGAAATGTGCAAACTGAACCATTGGAGCTCACGCACGCTGAATGGTCGTATCAAGTCTATGCTCTTTGAGCGTACGGCCATCAGCAAGAAGCCCGAGAAAACCATCGAGAACGACTTGGCGCAGCTACGAGAAACGGGTGAAGTTTCAGAGGAGTTGGTTTTTCGCGACCCCTATCTTCTCGACTATCTCGGTTTGCGCGACAGTTATTCGGAGCGCGATTTGGAAACGGCCATTGTTGCCGAGTTGCAGCAGTTCATCACGGAGCTGGGAAATGATTTCGCATTCCTCGATCGGCAGAAGCGCATCACCATCGATGGCGAGGATTACTATCTTGATCTCTTGTTCTTCCATCGGCGTCTGCACCGGCTCGTTGCTATCGAATTGAAGCTTGGGAAATTCGAGGCTGCATATAAGGGACAGATGGAGCTATATCTTCGCTGGCTAGAGAAACACGAGAGAGTAGAAGGTGAGAATACGCCTATCGGTTTGATTCTCTGCTCGGGCAAGAATGATGAGCATATCGAGCTGATGGGTCTCGATGAGGGGAGCATTCGCGTTGCGGAGTATCTGACGCAGCTACCCGAACGAAAGCTGCTAGAAGAGAAGCTGCGCCTCTCCATCGAGCGAGCACGACAAAGAATAAGTGCGGCGAATATCGAGCAGGGGTAAAGGCGTCACTTCGCAAATGAGAAAAGCTGGGCTCGTAAGCCTTTAGGGGGTTTCGCGCGGTTTTGCCCTCTAGCCTTCAATCCGTTCTGCTAAAATCTGCGATACCACAACAGCGAGTTCGACCATCGTCGGGATGGGCGGGCTGCATACAGTCGAATACGTTCCAACCTGGAAAACACGAAAAGGAGGGCATCTGCCTTTCAAGGTGTTTTGCAGGTTATGCAGCCTTGCTGTTGTGGTGACTGTGGCGGATGCCCTCCTCTTTATCGCACTCAGCGCGCACGGGCTTCCTTCGCAGTTGGATATTTCATTCGAAGAAGGAGGCTGCAGGTGAAGCACGTGGGAATTAGTTTGATAGCGATCTTGGTAGTATGCGCGGGGATGATAGGCTGCGCGACGGAATCAGGAAAAACTTCTGGGTCAATGGGGAGCGTTGTTGCCGAGGGGGAGAATTCCGTTCGGGATGCAATTCAGGGAGTCGAAGAGGAGCCTATTGAAGATGATGCGGGGGAGGCGGGCTCCATCACGGTCGATGATATTGTTGCCTCCGAAGGTATATGGAGGCTGATGCCAGATGGTCAGACAGTAACCACCTTAGATACCCTTACTACTCTTGCCTATAAGAATTGGGGCGAGGAGATGGTCTTTATCGGAGGTGAAGCCGAGACCATTGATCGGACTCAGGGAGAAAAGCTGATCTATGTAGGTGAGGCAACTCCTTCCGTTTACCCTGTTGTGGAAACAGGGTACTGTCAGAGGGGGGCAGAGATCGTGATCCATGCGTACGATTATGAGGAGATAGACGGTGTGCCCACGTCTGAGTTTTCGCCAGAGGATGAAGAGCAATTCTATGCAGAACGCGGCGCTAAATTCAGGGAGCATAGCGGAGGGACTTTAGAGCCAGAAGGCTGGGATCGATCTCTTACGCTTCTTCAATCATCTGTGCCGCTGGCTCTTTCTGCAGGGTGGTATGAAGGAACAGAGTGGCATGATGGGGCCCTGAATTTGGATGCTCCTTTCTATGTGACTGGCTATGGCAGAGATGAGGAGGGCAATTATCCGACTGTTGGCGAGGTGGTTCAGACTAAAAGTGGGTATTTCGAAATAGATTTGTCTGCATTAGAGCCCGGCTTATATGTTGTGCAAAATGATGACGAGGATGATTATGCCATTCCGTTTGAACTCATTTAACGGGTGGCCGAATAATGAGTTTGTTAACGCGAATAAATACTTGGGCAGGAATAGTAATCGTAGTGACATTGTTGGTTTGTCTTTGCGGCTGTGCCGGTCATCTTGCGGCAGAAGACGACTCAGGAGAAATGGTTGGAGCCAGCTCTTCGCAAGAGACGCACCAAAAACAAGAAGATAAGGCCTCGCCGGCGGTCACCGAAGGGGAGCCTGGAGAGAAGACCGGCGCATCCGCGGAGGATGAGGCTGCCGAAGCAAAATGGGTCATGACGAAAAAATGGGAGTCGGATTCCTTTGGAATGGAGTACACGGAGTACGAGTACAACGAGCAATGGCTACAAACTTCCGAGACGACTTACGAGCTCTCTTATGTTTGCGACGAGGATTCTGGGCAGCTGACGCCTGTTCAGGGTGAAGTTTTGAAAGGGTGGTCGAAAGAGTACGACGACAAGGGCAATCCTGTGCTCTTTGAGCAATACGACTATGAATACGATCAGTGGTCCCTCCATGAATACGACAATGTCTACGACGGGCAAGGAAGATTGCAGAGCATGACCGTCTCTCAGATTGGCGAGGATGGTGTGTCCGAGTTGGATAGGTGGGAGGAAAGGGAGTATTACGAGGACGGAACTTTGAAACGACTCTTTCAAGCTACCCCCAGCGGAGAGGAATTTTGTGAGCTATACGACGAAGAAGGGCGATCGATAGATCAGCAAAGATTCAATGAAGATGGCTCTCTCCATTACCATATGCAAAATGAGTACGATGAGGAAGGGCGCCAAATAGCTCATATAATGATGACTGGTGATGGATCCTATGGCATAGAGCAAAGTTGGGTTCAGGATTACGACGCTGATGGCAGGCTTCTTAGAAAAGAGATTATTAGTGATGACGTGGTTTTCGATTACGAATACGTAGAGGCGCGTGATTTTTCTCTCAGGCTTGCGAGGACTGAAGACGAGTCTGGTGATGATCACTATGCCGTGATGGACGGTAGCGGTAATGTAATTTATAGAAGTGCGAACTCAAGCGCTGCAAGTATGGCAGAACTGTTCATTTATGACGAAAACGGCAAACAGGCGGGAGAGGTATGTTTTGATGGCGGAGCTCCAGCAATTACGCAATACTCTTATGTTGACGAATGGGGAAATGAGATTGCGAAACGGAGTGTAGACGCGAAGAACGATTCGGATTTTGTGAGAGTTTGCGAGTGGATGAATACTCAGACGGGGGAGGTGCGGCAAAGCGACGATTTGCTGGAATTCGAACAGGAGCATAATTATTTAGGATCGTATGTTTGTCTTGAAGGATTTGGCACCGATCCCGCAAAGGAATGTCTGGGTGTGTGGAGTTATTCCAATGGCATTGTGGCATTTCGGGAGGACGGTACGTGTGTCAGATCCTTCTCGAATGCATTTCAAGAGGGCGTGTGGTCTCTACGCAACGGAGAAGTAACGGCGACCTTTGGCGAAGATCCGACGGAATATGTTTTGAGAGTGTCTGAGACGGATCGGGGTTGTGCGAGTTTGGGAGGAGGCTACGCTGCTGACATAATGGTGCATATGTCGAGGGGATTGTAGCAAATACGCTCAGCATTTTTCATAGGCAGTTCGTTGCCTCGGGGCTGGCGGCAAAGGGCGGGTCGCGCGTCACTCTTGAAGAGGCGGTACGGATGATGTGTGGGGACGATCATGGCATCGTCCCTGCTCTATAATGAGAGCCGTTGCGTTCTAAGGAGGGCCTATGACTGAGAATCTGATCCCAGAGGCGGTTGCCTCTGCAGCTGCGGCTGGAGGTGTGGCCGCGCCATCAGCTGCGAAGCCCCATGACCGCACGCGGCGTGTGATGGTGGGGGATGTGCCGGTGGGCGGAGGCGCGCCGGTGGCGGTGCAGTCGATGTTGAACGCCCCGGCCGACGATGTGGCCGCCAACCTCGCGCAGATTGAGGCGCTGGCCGAGGCCGGCTGCGAGATCGTGCGCATGGCCATTCCGCGTCGGGACTGCCTGGACGCCTTCGAAGCCGTGTGCGCCGCGTCACCCTTGCCCGTGGTGGCCGACATCCATTTCGACGCCCGCATCGCCATCGAGGCGGCGGCCCGCGGCGCGGCCAAGCTGCGCATCAACCCCGGCAACATCGGCGGCCTGGAGGCCACCCGTGAGGTGATCGCTGCGGCGTCGGCGGCGGGCATCCCCATCCGCATCGGCGCGAACGCCGGCTCGCTCGACGACGCGCTGGCGGCTCGCGACGACCTGACGCTGCCCGAGAAACTGGCTGCCTCCGCTACCGAATACGTGCGCTTCTTCGAAGACGAGTGCGACTTCCACGACCTTGTGGTGTCAGCCAAGGCCCACGACGTGCAGACCACCATCGACACCTATCGCCTGTTGGCCGCCGAGCTGCCCGAGGTGCCGCTGCACATCGGCGTCACCGAGGCGGGAACCGCCTTCCAAGGCATCATCAAAAGCGCATGCGGCCTGGGCGTCCTTTTGGAAGAGGGCATCGGCGACACCATGCGCATCTCGCTCACGGACGACCCCGTGGTGGAAGTGCGGGCCTGCTGGACGTTGCTCGGCGCCCTGGACTTGCGCCGTCGCACTCCCGAGCTCATCAGCTGTCCCACCTGCGGGCGCTGCCAGGTGAACCTCATTGGGCTCGCGCAAGAAGTGGAAGAGCGCCTCGCTGCGGTGGACAAGCCGGTGAAGGTGGCAGTCATGGGGTGCGTGGTGAACGGCCCGGGCGAAGCCGCCGATGCCGATATCGGGGTGGCTTGCGGAGCGGGCGCGGGCGTTGTTTTCTCCCATGGTAAAATCGTTCGCAAAGTGCAAGAGTCGGAAATTGTTTCTGCCCTTATGGAGGAGTTGGAGAACTTATGACCCAGATTCTGCGTATGAGCAACCTGTACGCCCCCACCCTGAAGGAAGACCCGTCGGACGCCGACATCGATAGCGCGCGCCTGCTTTTGCGCGCGGGCATGCTGCGCAAGGCGGCATCGGGCCTGTACACGTTCCTTCCTTTGGGCTTCCGCGTGCTGAAGAAGATCGAGAACATCGTGCGCGAGGAAATGGACGCTTCTGGTGCCCAGGAAATTCTCATGCCGGTGCTGCAGCCGGCGGAGTTGTGGGAGGAAAGCGGGCGCTTGAACGACTACGGCCCCGAGCTCATGCGCCTTACCGACCGTCACGATCGCGAGATGTGCCTCGGTCCCACCCATGAGGAGATCATCGTGGCGCTCGTGCGCAACGAGCTGCGTTCCTATAAGGAGCTGCCCCAGAACCTCTACCAGATTCAGACGAAGTACCGCGATGAGATTCGCCCGCGCTTCGGCCTGTTGCGCTCTCGCGAGTTCGTCATGAAGGACGCCTACAGCTTCAACGCCACCCAGGAGTCGCTGCAGGAGACCTACGACGCCATGGGGAAGGCCTACGGCGCCATTTGCGAGCGCTGCGGTCTGGACTACCGCGAGGTGGAGGCCGATGGCGGCCAGATCGGCGGCAAGGTGACCACCGAGTTCATGGCGCTGGCCGAATCGGGCGAGGCCGACCTGGTGTACTGCTCGTGCGGCTATGCGGCCGATGCCGAGGCCGGCGCGTGCCTGGCCCGCCCCACGCTGTACGAAGTGGACGCCATGGAGAAGATCGCCACGCCCGACGTGCACACTATCGCCGAGCTGGCCGCGTTTCTGAACATCCCCGAGTCCTCCACGGTGAAGGCGCTGTCCGGCAAGGACGCCGAGGGCAACCTCGTGTGCCTGTTCATTCCCGGCGACCATGAGCTGAACGAGCTGAAGATCGAGGGTCTCGTGCCCGGCTTTACGCTGCTGACTGACGAGGAGATGCTCGCCTTCGGTCTGTGCAAGGGCTCCATGGGGCCGGTGGGGCTGCCGGAGGGCGCCCGCATCATCGCCGCTACCAGCTTGCAGGCCATCCCGCAGTGGGTCGTGGGCGCCAACGAGGACGGCTACCACTACGTGGGCGCGCGTCTGGGCGAGGATTTCCAGGTGGACGAGTGGGCCGATCTGGCCACGGTGAAGCCCGGCGACTGCTGCCCTACGTGCGGACTTCCGTTGGAAGGCGCTCGCGGTATCGAGGTGGCCCAGATCTTCCAGCTCGGCGACAAGTACTCCCGTGCCATGGGCGCCACGTTCATGGACGAAGACGGCGAGGAGAAGCCCTTCATCATGGGCTGCTACGGCGTGGGCATCTCGCGCACGCTGGCCGCCATCGTCGAGCAGCACAACGACGAGCACGGCATCATGTGGCCGCTGTCGGTGGCACCGGCCCATATTTGCGTGGTGCCGCTCACGGTGGGCGATAGCGAGGTGCAGCCCATGGCCGAGAAAATCGCGAAGGATCTGGCCGAGCTCGGCTTCGAGGTGGTCATCGACGACCGTGACGAGCGCGCCGGCGTGAAGTTCAACGACGCCGACCTCATCGGCTGGCCCGTGCAGATTGTCGTGGGCAAGCGCGGCCTGAAAGAGGGCAAGGTGGAGATGAAGCTGCGTCGCACGGGTGAGAAGAAGGAAGTAGCGCTGGACGCTTTGGCCGAGATGATGGGCTTTGCCCGCCGCGCCATGCGCGACAACGTCCTGCACGGCGCCGGCACCGGCGCCTTCGCCGCCATTTTCGGGTAGGGCAATAGACTCCTCAATCGACGAAGACCCCGGATCGCCTCTCGCGTTTCGGGGTCTTTCTCGCATTCGCGCCGAATGGACGCGAGCCGCGCTCAATGCACTAAATGCTTCTACGATCGCTATTTATCTAGAGAAAATCCCTGTTCAGAACCCTTGTCAAAGACTTTTGGCAGGGGTTTTCATTGGCTGCGGGGTTGTGCCAAAGGGTTTTGGTGGTACGCTGCGGCGTGTCATGTCACTCTGATCGCGAAAGGACGTGTTGTGGAACTCAAGGAGCATCTCAAGGAGCACCGGAACCGACTGGGGCTGTCCCAGGAGGACGTGGCGGAGCGCATTTTCGTATCGCGGCAGACCATTTCCAACTGGGAGACCGACCGCACCTATCCCGATGTGCAGAGCCTTCTGCTCTTAAGCGAGATCTTCGGCACGTCCATCGATGAGCTCGTGAAAGGAGACGTGGCAACGATGGAAAAGGCGATTGAGAACGACTGGAAGACAATGAGCCGCCTGACGGTGGCAGCTTGGGCGCTTGTGGGCGTCGGGCTGGTGTGCGTGGCGGTGGGGTTCGCGGTGCCTACGGCCCCCTCCTCGCTCATGCCGAAGTGCACCGAGAGCGAGGTGCTGGGAATTGTGCTGTTTCTTGCGCTGTGGGTTTTAGGATGTATTCTGCTCGGCATGGTGGAGTCGATGAAGAAGAAGTACGACCTGGTCACCTATCGCGACATTGTGGCGTACTCCCGCGGCGAGGAGCCGGTGCGCGACAACGAGGCCTTCGGACGCAAGCACCCGGTAGCTTCAGCCGGCCTGAAAATGGGGGTAAGCGCCGTGTCGGGGTTCGTGGTGGCCTACGTGGTCTTGAAGCTGATCCTGGGATAGCACCCGCGAACGAGCGAATGCGAGCGCACGGGCGCGCAGGCGCGCGCAGGGCGCACGGCTGCGAGCAATCATTCGCGGCAGATTCCCTAACCAAATCAATCAACCTTTGACGGGGCGGTAACGGTGCCGCCCCGTTGGCATACGTGGGGCGGGGGCGCTCGTATAGTAGAGGGTGCGAAATCACCGTCGAGATAAGGGAGGCCCCGAAATGACGACGATTGCCGATGGATTGAAGGACGTGTTCCTGGCTGGTGTGGGCGCCATGGCGCTCGGCGCCGAGAAGACCCAGGAGCTGGTGGAGCAGCTTATCGCCAAGGGCGAGATCACCGTGGAGCAGGGCAAGGCCATCAACTCCGAGGTGCTGAAACAGGCTCAGGCCACCGCCGAGCGCGTGGGCCAGCAGGCCCAGACCGCGGTCGGCGAGGCGGCCCGTGAGGCCCAGGCGGCTGCGAGCCATCTGACCGATCAGGCCAAGACCGCCGCCGAGCTGGCGAAGGAACAGGTCGAAAGCGCTGCGTCCATGGCCCGCTCCCAGGTCGAGATGGCCGCCGATGCCGCCAAGAAGGCGGCCGGCGAGGCCAAGAAGGATTCCGCCGACTTCGCCACGGCCCTGAAACACGACGTGCTGGAAGCCCAGATGGCCATGATGACCCCCGAGCAACGCGCCGAGTTCGCCAAGAAGGCCGCCGAAATCGCCGCCCGCGATGCGAAAGCGGAATAGCTGGCAGGAAATCTTGCCCGCAACTCTTCATTTAGGAACAGAAAAAGGAACCCGCATGTCGCGGGTTCCTTTCATAGGGAGGGCTGTAGTGCGCCTTCTACCAGGTGCCGTTGTGCAGATTCTTGCCGAGCAGATACCCGAAGGTAGTGCAGGGGCCGCCCAGGTTGATGCCCGGCACGTGGTAGTCGTACACGTCGCCGTACATGTCGCCGACCACGGTGCCCACGCCGTACAGCCCGGGAATGGGGTCGTTGTTCGAGTCGCATACGTGCATCTGGATGTCGGTATTCAAGCCACCGGTGATGCACAGCGTGTAAGGCTCGTTGCGAATGCCGTAGAACGGAGGCTGCTTCACGGGCAAGAGGAAGCGCTTGTCCTTGTGGAACTCGTCATCGAGGCCGGTCTCGCAGTAGCCGTTGTAGCGCTCTACCTGGGCGAGGAAGGCCTCGCGGGGAAGCCCCAGGCCGTCGGCCAGCTCTTCCAGGGTGTCGGCCTTCACCGCCGTCTCGGCCATAGTGGCGTCGAAGCCGGCGTACTCGTCGGTGGTGGTCCAGTCAGTGTTGGGGTCGAAGAGCAGCTCGATGGCGTCCTTCACCTCCTGGGTGTCGCGGGGCTCGCCGCCGATGCGGTCGCCCTGCCAGGGGGCCGAGGCCTCCACCCAGTTGGCGTCCCAAATGAGGAAGGCGCATCCGTCGGGCTGCACGCGCTGGGGATAGGGCATGTAGCCATAGGTGCAGTTCTCGTTGGAGTAGCGCACGCCCTTGTTGTTCACGAGCAGGCCGGGGAAGGTGGTCAGCGCGCCTTCCGCCCACCAACGGCAGGGGAGCACCTCGTCGCCCATGGTGGCGAGCATCGGTGCGTTGGGGGTGTACTTCTGCCACGCCGCGCCGATCCACAGGGCCAACTTCAGGCCGCTGCCGTCGTACACGCCACCGTTGCCGAAGGGCAGCGCGATGGGGCAGTACTTCGCCACCATGTCCTTGTCTTGGGAGAAGTCGCCCGTAGCCAGCACGACGCCCTTCGAAGCGTTGTAGCGGGTGTACTTCCCGTCAGCCTTGGCTACGCACCCGGTCACGCGGCCGGTGTTGTCGCCCTCGCGGTCCAGCTGCACGGCGGTGGTGTTGTAGAAGATACGGCCGCCGCCCTTCTGGATCTCCTCGGCCAAGGCCTCCACGACGATCTGCTGGGAGGCGCCGGCCGCCTGGGCGCCCTCGGCCACGAAGGAGTGGGACACGTTCAGGGTCTTCAGCGGGCCGCCGTCCCACCAGTTCTTGCCGCCATCCTGCTGGTTGTTCTCGATGACGGCGGTGATGCCGTAGGGCTCAACTTTGTCCATGAGCCAGTTCATGGCGTTGCCGGACTCGTCGTAGACGAGCCACCACTTGTCCTGGTCCAGGCGGAAACTGTTGGCAGCGAAGATGTCTTGGAAGATGGGCTCGATCTCCTCGCGAGTGTAGTCCATGCCCAGCTCGTGGGTCAGCCGCGTGTTGAAGGCCGCGTTCGAGCCGCCGCGGGACACCGGTCCTGAGCTGGAGGCGATGAGCACCACGTCGGCGCCCTCCTCCACGGCCGAGGTGGCGGTTACCAGGCCGCCCACGCCGGCGCCGATGACGAGGATTTCGCAATCGACGGTCTCGGCGATCTCGCTCTCGTCGATGGGCTCGGGCGGAATCTCGAAGCTCCACTTCGCGTTGGTGAACTTCTCCGCGTCCAAGATGAGCTCGCCGTCGCCGCCGGTGCCGGACAGCGCGCCGGGCTCCTTGGGCGCGCAGCCGGCAAGGCCGATGGTGCCCGCGGCCACAGCGGCGGCGCCGGCCACGCCCGCGCCCTTCAGGAAGCCGCGTCGATCCATGTTCGTGTTCGTCATTGGGATTCCCTCCTTGTGTCGTCCCCTTACGATGGCGTCCGGCCTCATTGCGCTGAGGCAAAGCCGGCCGCGCGTCCCGCCGTACGAACGATGGATACGGGGCGGGGCGCAAAGTCACCTTACGGCTGCCGGGCAGCGGGCGCGTCACTCGCTTTGGGCGAAATTCGGCCGATCGCCCCGGCGCGGGCGCCCATCTCACTCGAAAGGAGTGATGGACGGCGGCCGCCCTCCCCTATACTGAGACGCTGGAGGAAAAGGCGCGCGGGCAAGGAGGGCCGAGCCATGGGGAAGCGAGAGGCGGGGTGCACGGGGCTGCTCGGCCGCCCCACGGTGTTCGACGTGGGCATCGGCGTGCTGTACTTCTTCACGTCGCACATGGTCATCCGCGCGCTCTATTATGTGGGCATCGACCGCACGCCCTGGGAGCTTGCGGTGTTCTTCCTCACGGTCATCGTCGCCATCATCCTCGCCCACGGCTTCGCAGGTCCCTTGTTGCGCGGGCGCCTGATTGTGGAGACGAGCTTCGGCGTGCCGGCGGTCAGCGTGGTGGCGGCCCTCGGCGCCGTGATCGCCCTCGTGTCGGCGTTGCCCGTGGTGGGGGTGGGCTTTTTCTATGCCTCGGGGGCGCTGCTCGGGTTCGCCTGCGGGTGGATCGTCGTGATCTGGTCGTCCACCATACGCCCCGATCGGCCTGACGGCGCCTCGTTCTACCTTGACCCCGCTCTTCTGGTGGCCGTGGCGTGCTACTTCCTGTTCCGCTGCGTCAGCTCGTTGTCGGAGGTGGTGAGCCAGGGGTTTCTGTTGGCGTTGCCGCTGGTGGCGCTCGTGTGCATCGTGCGCAGCGACAAGGGCGACGGCGATGATTCGGTGGCGGGGGAGCGGGCCCAGTCGCTGGAGGTGCTGGTGGCCGTGGCCGCCGCCTTCGCCATCGGGTGCAGCCTTGTGGTGTACCTGTCGGGGCGCGAGTCGGACGTGCTGGCCTCGGGGCTGAACTACATGGTGCTCTTCGAGGTGCTGGCTGTGGCCCTCATCCTGTGCTGCTGCGCTCTGCTGCGGTCTTTCGCCAGCCGGTGCGCGGGGCTGGGGGCGAAGGCGACGGCGGCGGTCACGCTGCTTCTGTGCTATGGGCCGGCCTTGGGGGTGGGGCTGCTCATGGGCAGCGCCGGCATTCCGTCGCACTCGCCGGACGCGCTATGGGAGAGCAATATGTGGGTGCTCGTCATCGCCATTTTCGCCTACGATATCCGCGACTCGCTGTACGCGGTGCGCGGCCTGGCCGTGGGGCTCATGTTCGAGGCCATGTGTGTCGCCCAGATTATCGCCCGGGTGTCCACCCTCGACTTGTCGGTGAATTCCGTGGCCGTGGCTGTGGCGCTGCTGGCGCTGTACCTGCTGTGCGTGGGCAACCAGCTGCTGCGCGGCAACACGCGCCAGGAGGGTCGGGCCTTGGATATAGGCTCTGCGCGGCGGGAGGCGGGGGCGGACCGCCGGGGAGGTGCCGCGCCTGTCCGCAATGCCGCGCCCGTGCGGTCGGCGGTTCCGGCAGCGGCAGGCGCGGACGGCATTCGGGGCGACGGGCCGGCCGCCGATGGCGAGGAAGGGCGTGCCGCCGCCGGGGGCCATGGCGATGCGGAGGAGGCTCCCCCGATGGCTCCGGCGCCCGTGGGCGACGGAGCCGCCGAGGGGGGAGAAGCGGCCGAGGCCGACGAGGGCGTGCCGGCTGACATCGCCGCCTACTGCCAGGCCCTCGCAGCCGACTACGGACTCACGCCCCGCGAGGCCGAGATCCTCGCGCTCATGGCCCTGGGTCGCAGCGCCAAGTACATCTCCGAGGAGCTCACGGTGTCCTACAACACCACTCGCACCCACGTGCGTCACATCTACGAGAAGCTGAACATCCACAGCAAGCAGGAGCTCATCGACCTGGTTCTGTTCGGCTCGGGCGTGATGTAAGGAGCAAAGAGGAACCGCGAAATGGGCAAAACGAGGCGCTTCTCGTAGGTTCGGAAAGTCCGATTCTCGATAGCGGTTTTCACGACCTGCGGAAATACTGGCTATGACTGCGAAAAACGTACCGCAAACTACGAGAAGCGCCTCGTTTTGTCCAAACTGACAGATCTTGGCTCTCATGACGCTTTGGCGAGGTTGGCGGGGCGGGCGGCAAGGGGCGCGGGTGGCCATGGTACACTGGGCAACTACGAAAACCTAGACTGTTGCGGCACGGCGGCTTGGCAGGTACTTTCGCCAGGGTACGGTGTCGCAACAACCAACCGACGAAAGCGATTCCATGGCTGATTTCATTGAAGGCAAGCGTCCGGTTATCGAGGCGCTGCGCACCCACGTGCCGCTGAAGTACATCCTCATGGCCGACAACCTGAGCCAGGGCGACAGCCTGGTGCGCGACATCCAGCGCAAGGCGAAGAACCTGGACGTACCTATTAAGAAGGTGTCGAAGAAGAAGCTCGACGAGGTTTCCGAGCGCGGTAGCCACCAGGGCGTCATGGCTGAGGCGGCTCCGTTCAACTACGTGAACATGACGACGATTCTGGACGCGGCGAAGCAGTCGGCCGAGGAGCACGACGGCCGCGCGCTCATTGTGGTGCTCGACCACATCACCGATGCCGGCAACTTGGGGGCCATCGCCCGTTCGGCCGAGTGCGTGGGCGCTTCCGGCATTGTCATTCCCAACAAGCGCGCCGCCCGCGTGACCGCCGCCACCTACAAAAGCTCGGCCGGGGCTATTTCTCACATTCCCGTCACCCAGGTGGCGAACCTCGTGAGTACCATCGAGCGTCTGAAGGACGAGGGCTTCTGGGTGGCCGCCGCCACGGAGCACGCCTCCGATCTCATTTGGCAGTCGAACCTCAAGGGCAAGATCGCGCTCGTGATGGGCAACGAGGGTGAAGGCGTGTCGCGCCTTGTGCTGGAGAACTGCGATTTCGGCGTGAAGCTGCCCCAGGTGGGAGAGATTTCCTCACTGAATGTGGCCCAGGCCTCCACCGCCTGCATGTACGAGTGGCTGCGCCAGAACTGGGAATAGGCCGCAGATCGAATCATGGCCAAGCAACGCAAGAGGCTCCTCATCGTTGACGGGTACAACGTGCTGCGGTCGGGCAGTCGCTACCGGTGGCAGCCGCGGGCCGATGAGGACTACACTGACGATTTCTTCAACACTGCTCGCGAGCGGCTCATCAACGACGTGGCGAACTACGCCGGGCGCGATATGGGCGCCATCATCGTGTTCGACGCCGCCGACAACGAGCTCTCGGAAGGCTCGCGCACGAAGATCGGCGGCGTCCAGGTGATCTTCTCGCCGGCGGGACAGTCGGCCGACAAGGTCATCGAGAAGCTGGCCTATGACGCGGGAAAGCGCGGCGTGGAGACTATGGTGGTCACGAGCGACGCGGCCATTCAGGACACGGTGTTCGGCGGCGGCGTCGATCGCATGAGCGCCGACGGCTTCTCCCATGAGATGGGCGAGTACTACGAAGATGCGCGTTTGGATGACACCCCGAAGGTGGCGCGCAAGAACACCGTCGCCGAGCGCATCCCCGCTGACACCCTGGCGCGCCTGAAGGCACTGCGGGACGGCCGCTAGCGAGCGCGAATGCTGCCGTGCGTGTGGTGACCGCTGGGGTATTTTCCCAGTTCAGCGCTTCCGCAACCAATAATTGCGGAAAATGACAACGCGAATTGGTTCCGTGGCAAAGAGGTTTTCGGTAGGCTCCAAGGCGTTTTTGAGAGGCAATCGCAGAAGAAAGGCAGCACACCATGAATGTCGAAATCGCCGAGCGCTTGGCCGCGCGCCGAAAGCTTGCAGGGCTGTCGCAGGAGGCCCTCGCAGAGAAGTTGGGCGTGTCGCGCCAGGCTGTTTCCAAATGGGAGCGCTCAGAGTCGTCGCCTGACACCGACAACCTCATTGCCCTGGCGAAGCTCTACGGGGTGTCGCTGGATGAGCTTCTGTACGTGGACGAGTCCATTGAGGATGATGTGGCCTTTGAGGCCGCCGACCGCGCGGAGGCGCGCGGCGCGAGCAGGGTTGTCGTCGCGGAAGCTTCGGAAGAGACGGCTTCGCCAGAGGGCGGTGGCGTTGGCGATGCATGTGATGCCGAGACAGCCGAGGGCGTTGACTTCGAAAAGGAGGGCCGCGGCAAGGTGCACTTCGGGCCCGGTGGCATTCACGTGGACGACGGCAAGGACCATGTGCACGTGTCCTGGGCCGAGGGCGTGCACGTGGTCGACCGCCACGGCGAAGAGGTGCACGTCGGTTGGGACGGCGTGCGCGTCAACACGACGGATCCGGAGGTGGCAGAGCATATCTTCACGCGCGACAATCCTTTCGGGGTGTCGCCCGATGACTTCAATGCCGAGCGAGCTAAAAAGTGGCTGAAGTTTCCCTTTTGGGCGTTGGTGATTGTGGCGTATCTTGCCTTCGGTATGCTCAGCGGTATCTGGGGGCCGACGCTGTTTCTGCTGTTCCTCATTCCGGTGTATTACGTTGTGGGCGCGGCAGTCGCATCTCGCCGCATCGCTCCCATGCTGTGCGCGCTGTATCCTATTGGTGCGATCGCCTGGTTCCTTTGGATGACCTTCGTCGATGTTCATTGGCATGGCCCCGCTTGGGTCATCTTCCTCACGATTCCGCTCGTGGAGGTCATCATCGTCCAGCTCTCCAAATGGTGGAACGCCCGCAAGGGCAACGATGCCAAGGGCGACGTCGCCTAGGGCTTGCAGTAAGCCAAGCAAGATTCCGTGGCGTATCTTAGATATCTCTGGAGAGATATCTATGCTATACTTCTGGAAGTATCTCTGGAGAGATAGGTAAACCATGGAACTTATGACCCTATTTCATGGATCGCCTCAAATAGTTGCGCATCCTTTCTACGGTGGTGGTAGGCCATATAACGACTACGGCCGCGGGTTTTATTGCACCGAGCATATCGAATTGGCGCGCGAGTGGGCCTGCTCCGAAGAAGGCTACGACGGCTACGCTAACGAGTATCGCTTCGATGGCCGCGGCCTTAAGGTTCTTGAACTCTCCTCTCCGGAATACTCGACGCTTCATTGGCTGGCGCTGTTGCTGGAGCATCGCAAGATCGATCTGCGCACCCCGGTGGCTCAAGCGGGTAGCGAGTTTCTTCGTGCCCACTACCTGCTGGATGCGGAGTCGTTCGACGTTATCGTGGGGCACCGTGCTGATGACAGTTACTTCACCTTCGCCCGCGCCTTTTTGCGAAACGATGTTTCTTTGGAGCAGTTGACGCGGGCTTTGCATCTCGGTGATTTGGGCCAGCAGATCGTACTCAAGAGCCCGGAGGCATTCAAGGCCATCGAGTTCGTCGAAACCACAGTGGCGCCCAGCGCCGTTTACTACCCTAAGCGGAAGGAGCGCGACGAGAAGGCGCGGGCGCTCTATCGCGAGGAGGCTGCCCGGCAGGGCATCGACGGTATTTTCTTGCGCGACCTTTTGCGAGAAGAGGTGACCGATCTTGCAGGCCTATAGCGAAGATTATCTGTTCGATGCCATGGAAGCGCTGGGCGAGGCATTCGATTGCGCGGCCAACCGTGTCAACTTGGGGCTCGACCAGTTCTTTGAAATGTTCGTAGCGACAGGGGTTGCCGATGCGTTCGGCGCCGGCGCCCCGCGCTATGTGAGTGGTTCGTCAGGCATCGAGCTGGTGCTTGACGTGTGCTATCGGGCCGGGCTGGATATCGGCGTGCCTCTGGCCGATATGGCGTCCGACGGGGAAGGGCCCGACTATTGGTGCGGTTGGGTTCTGGCCTACTGGCAGTGGGAGACGGGCCGCCCGTTCCGAACCATCGGGCGCGTAACGACCATGGAGGAAATTCGCGCGCTGTACTGGCCGCTCCACGAAGCGGCAGAGCAGAAGTTCGTTGAAGTGATCGAGGAGCGCGTGGCCCGGCGGGGTGCTCCTTTGAAATCGTGGCGCGAGCAAAGGGGTCTTTCCCAGGTGGCGCTGGCGGAGAAGTCGGGCGTGTCGCTGAGGGCGATTCAGCAGTATGAGCAGCGCTGCAAGAACATCAATCACGGCCAAGGCGCATCGCTCTATCGGCTCGCTCAGACGCTGGGTTGCCGCATCGAGGATCTGCTCGAGTATCCGCTGTGACCGATGAGGTTGGTGACTTGCGCTGCGAAGGAGGTGCGAGTGGTCGTGGGCTGGCGGCTTGGAAGAAGCGCAAATTACCTGTTCGTGGGTGGGGCAACCAGTGGTTGTCGGAGATTTTTCGCTCGGTTCTGGTAAATTGACCACATAAGGTGCTGGTGCAACTAGGGTTGAAACCATAGGGTGAAAGGCGAGATGTGACGAACAAGACGCGAAAGGGAACCGTGATGAACGTCGAAATCGCCCAACGCCTTGCCGAATTGCGCCGTGAGCGCGGGTTCTCCCAAGAGGGGCTGGCCGAGCAGCTGGGGCTGTCGCGCCAGGCCGTTTCCAAGTGGGAGCGCGCCGAGTCGGCGCCCGATATGGGAAACCTTATTGCTTTGGCCGACTTGTACGAGGTGACCCTGGATGAGCTTCTGCGCGTGAGCCCCGAGGTGGAAGAGGACATGCGCTTCGAATCCCAGGAACGTGCTGAATCCGTTGAGACCGAGGCCGCTGCTGCGGCGGAGGCGGCTTTGGCAGCGGCGGCGCGGGCCGAGGCGACGGCAGCTGAGGCGCCCGACGTGCCGAAAGTGGTCGTGGAAGTGAGCGCGCCCGCTGCGACGTCGGGAGGCTTCCCGCCGCCTGCTCCGTCCCCTGGACAGGTCGGTGCTCCCGGCCAAGGGGCGCCGCACGGGTTCTCGCCTTCCACATACGGAGCGCCGGGCCATCGATCACCGAGCGCGGGCTATGGCCCTGGTGCGTCTTCGCACGGTTCGCCGGCATCGCCGCAGAGCCCGGGTGCCTACCCTCCTGGCTCCTGCCCACCAGGTTCCATTCCGCCGGCATCCTCGGTGCCCATTGCGCCGCCACCGACGCCCCAACCGAAAGATCCGCTGCAGTCGTTTCCCTACCCGCTTCTGTGCGCGGTCATCTTCCTACTTGCTGGCTTCTGCTTCGGCTGGTGGCATCCCGGCTGGGTGATCTTCCTCACCATTCCCTTCTACTATTGGGTGGTGAACACCTTGGAGGCTGATCCGGCTTATCAGACGTGGTTGGCCGAACGCCAGAACGTCGCGGCGAAAAGTGATTCCTCCTCAGAAGGAGGCGCCCAATGAAACTGGAACGGAGCACCTATGTGAAAATCGCCCTCATCGTGCTGCTTTGCCTGGGCGTGTGCGGTTTCTTCGGCGGCTGCGGTCGTGGCGTGGTCGTTGCTCCGCTGGGCTCGCTGCTTGCGCCCGGTGGCTTGATGGGCTGTGTGGGCTGGAACGCCATGGGCGAGATCGCCGGATATGCGGGAGACGCGGTCGGCGAGATGGCCGGATATGCGGGCGATGCCGCGAGCGAGGTGGCGGATGCGACGCTGCACAGCGGTGTGCGCGGCGGCGTCTCTTGAGCGCTTCGTTCTTGAGGCGGCCTCGGGTGAGTACGGCATCGACGGGGCCGACGCCATTCTGTGCGAGAAAATGGAACTCGATGTCGCCTCGGGTTCCGTCTCAGTGAGCCAGATGTCGGTGATCGACCTCGAGCTGAGCCTCGCAAGTGGCAACGTCGCTTACGAAGGCTCCGTCGCCAAGACGCTGCGCATCGATCAGGCGTCAGGCGAGTTTCGCCTTGGGCAGTGCTCGCCTGCTCCAGAAACCATTGCGGGCTCCCTCGCTTCGGGTCATATCATCCTGGAGCTTCCCGCCGACACGGCACTGAAGGCCAACGTCAACAAGACCTCGGGCAACTTCACGAACGACTTTGCCGAGTCTGCGGGCGACTCCTCCCAACCCTGCGACCTTTCCTTCGACATTATAAGCGGCAACTTGGAGGTGCTCGGCGTCGAGTAAATGGTGTGCAACCCCATAGCCTTCAACAGAAAAGGGGCGACCTGATGGTCGCCCCTGCTGCGCGCAAATACCTCATGGGGTACTGCATTTGTGCGATGCGCTTATAGTCGGGCCTTTCTATCATCCATTGGCAGAGAAATTTGGAGGATGATAAAGAAAGGCGGTAGCATGGCTGACTTTGAAGCCATTGTCGTGGGGGCTGGGTGTGCCGGTTCTGTCGCTGCATACGAGTTGGCCCGATCGGGTAAGTCTGTGCTTCTTATCGAGCGCGGAAACTATGCAGGGGCGAAGAATATGACCGGAGGGCGCATCTATTCTCACTCTTTGGCGAAGGTGTTCCCGGATTTTGAGCAGGAAGCTCCCTTAGAACGCAAGATAACCCACGAGAAAATATCCTTGCTCGCGCCCGATGCCTGTTTTACCGTCGATTTCTCATCGGAAGCGATGCTTGCCCCGAATTCCGATTCATATTCGGTGCTGCGCGCGCCTTTCGACCAGTGGCTCGCGTCGAAGGCGGAGGAAGCGGGAGCGGAGGCCATCTACGGCATTGCTGTCGAGAGTCTTGTGAAAGATGAAACCGGCAAAGTGATAGGCGTGAAGGCGGGCGAGGACGAAATTACGGCTGATGTTGTTCTGCTTTGCGATGGAGTGAACTCTCTGCTTACCAAGCAGGCGGTTGGCGCCGCGCGGCCGCCCGCGAGTGGGATTGCTGTCGGCATCAAGCAGACCATCGAGCTGCCTCCCTCTGTTATCACTGATCGAGTGCTTTCGGGCTCAGATGAAGAGGGAGCAGCGTGGCTGTTCGCGGGAGATGCGACAAAGGGGACATTCGGAGGCGGTTTTGCCTATACGAACAAGTCGTCCATCTCCATTGGCTTGGTTGCAGGGATCGAAGCGACGATGAACCATGGTCGAGCGCCGGTTTACCAGATGCTCGAGGACTTCAAGCAGCATCCGGCGATCGCGCCTCTGATTGCCGGCGGCAAGGTGGTTGAGCACTCGGGGCATATGGTTCCTGAGGGTGGCTTGAGCATCATGCCCCCTCTTGTGGGAGATGGCGTGCTTCTCGCGGGGGAGAGCGCCATGATGTGCATCAATTTGGGATATCAGGTTCGCGGCATGGATTTCGCCATTGCAGCTGGCATGCACGCCGGCCGGGAGGCGGCGCGCGCGTTAAGCGCCGGAGATACTTCCGCGCAGGGGCTGCAGGGCTATACGGCGGCCCTCGAGAACTGCTTCGTCATGCAGGACTTGCGCCAGTTCTCGAAGGTGCCTTCTTTCATGGAAGGCTTCCATCGCATGTTCGATGGGTATCCGCAGGCGATTCGAGACATTATGAACACCATGTTCGTGGTTGATGGCGAGCCGGTTCGGCCTCTGAAGAAGAACCTGAAGCCGGTGCTGGGGCAAATCGGAGTTGTCAATATGGCCCGCGATGCGATGGGAGCGATGAAGGCATTATGAGTGTGCAGCAAATTACGGTGAACGTTGACGGCTATCTGGCGTTAAACAAATACGAGGTCGATGAGGCCAACGCTCATATCGAGCTTGTCGAGGATCCCTCTGACGAGGAATTCGACAAGCTTGTCATGGTGTGTCCGGCGGCCCTGTACAAGCGAGAGCCCGACGGAACGACAAGCTTCGATTATGCGGGTTGCCTCGAGTGCGGCACATGTCGCATCGCCTGTGGGGACACCATAATCGCTCGGTGGGAGAACCCTCAGCCCACCATGGGAGTGGAATACCGTTTCGGTTAAGTCTTTCTTTAGGGGAGAAAAGGGGCGACGTGAACATGCGGAACACCACTAAAGGTTGGCTGTGCGTTTCGGGAGGCATGATAAACCTCTCCCTCTCGTACTTTTCCTATACGCTCGTTATTCTGTTTCTCCCCCTGTTGGCGGAGCAGCTTGGCTGCTCGCTTGCGCAGGCGTCTCTGATTTTTACTACGTCAGCGATTGCCAGCATGGTAGCGAGTATGTTCTTGGGGCCTATTGTGGCGGACCACAACCCTAAAGGTGTGTATCTCTTCGGTGCCGCCGGTACGGCGGTAATGTTTCTGGCGATAGCTTACGCTCCTGCCCTTGAATGGGTGCTAGCTGCGTCCATTCTGTTTGGCGTGGCCAATAAGTGCAATGGTACGCTCTCGTACCAGGTGTTGGCTACGGAGTGGTTTCGGGTGGGCAGAGGTACCGTTGCCACGATGGCCACGGTAGTGTCGGGGCTCTCGAACACTCTTCTAAGTCCGGTTGCTGGAGCTGCGGTTATGCACTTGGGGCTGAGACAAGCTGCTTTGGCGGCGGCAATGCTGCTTCTCGTGCTGACGGCGGTTGTCACGATGCTTATGATTTGCCGGGGGCCGTCATATTACGGCATGGAGCCGATCGACTTCAATTTCGTCATGGGGAAAACGAGGAAAAGGGAGCGACTGCAGAGGGTTGCGGCGCCTTACGAATTCGCCATGCCCGCTTCGCGTCTTCTGAGGATCCCGCTTGTGTGGGCGCTTCTCCTCTGCCCGATGCTGATGCTTATGGCCGAGCGATTCTTCTACACCAACGAAGCGGCGATTTATGCCAGCATGGGGTTTGATGTGGCCCAAGCGTCCATCATGCTTTCGGTGGTCTATATCGGGTCGATGATCGTGGTCCCGCTATTCGGCTTTCTCAGCGATCGCTTTGGGCCGAAGAGAATATTGCTGACCTATTGCCTCATCGGGGCCGTAAACATGTTCCTCTTTCCTCTTTGGTGCCAAACAGGATTTGTTGGAGGCGCGATTCTTGCCTTCTTCTACAACGTGGGCACGGTAGGCCTCTATTTCGGCTCGGTGGTCACTACGCCCTTGTTCGGTCTGGAGAAAAGCCCAGTGCTTATCGGGTGGACCCAGGTGGTCACCTCGGCGGGCTCTGCCATTTCTCCCCCGCTGGCCGCTGCCATGTATGAGTGGTCGGGCTCCTATGTGCTTCCTTTGGCCGTGGCCGGTCTGTGCTATCTGGCGGCATTCGCCATCGCGTTCTTCTGCTTGAGCAAGAAAAGCCAAGATTACTTGGAGAAACTCGACGAACCTTATAAAAGGGATGAACTATGCAGCGAACTGAAATAGTAAGGCAAGATGACAAGAACATCATAGACCCCTTTTTGCGCCATACGAAATCGGGGCCGACCGATGTTGCGATTATCGACGGCGCTGAAGTGCTGACATACCAAGAGCTGTGGCGCTTGTCGAAATACGTTGTCCATTCGTTATGGGACTTCGGTATACGGAAGGGCGATCGAGTTGCGTATTTCCTGCCTAATGGCGTTGACCTCATCGTGCTGTATCTGGCCATTCAGGCCATGGGCGCCGTTGCGGTGCCCGTCAATTATCGTTTTACATCCGAAGAGGTAGGCTGTTTGGTCAACGCTTCGGATGCTGAGGCTCTGATCTATGCGCCAGAACACCAAAGCGTCGCCATTGATGCCCGCAAGGGCTTCGATCATGCGGTGCAGATACTCAGCAGCCAGTTTATTCGCGATGCGTTATCTGACATGCGCCAGGGAGGTCAGTCGGATTCCGCCAAGGATTTCGAGGTGTTCCAAGAGGGCGGCCCATCCCGGATTCAATTTACCGGGGGCAGCACGGGAGCGCCCAAGGGCGCCGCTCGTACCCATGCAGCGGATCTCGTCGAGATCCGCGATATCTTAGAGACCATAGGGCTTGAGGATGTCGAGCATCCCGTTGCTCTTGTTCAGGCGCCAATGGAGCATCATGGGGGGCACAGCTGGCTGCTTTCCTGTCTGAGTGCTGGCGCTGCCGTGGTGGTCGCCTCCAAGTTCGATGCCGAGGAGATACTCGGCAAAATCGAGCGATACGCCGTGACCCATATCATCTTGCTGCCCCCCAGCGTATACTGTCGTCTCTCACGCGAGGCCGCGCCCGGCGCTCGCGACCTGTCTTCGGTGCGTATTGTGCAGAGCGCCGCCGGCGCCATGACCCCCTCCATAGTGGAGGGGATATTCCAGCTGTTTCCTGCCTGCGAGATCAACTATGGTTGGGGACAAAGCGAGAGCGGCGTCGGCACTTCGATGCGATTGTCGAGGGAGGAATACGCTTCAGGCACGCCAAAAATCCATTCGGTGGGAGTGCCGATGAGATCTTTAGAAATGATGTTGCTCGATGAGAAGGGGGGAGCCTCCGATTGCGGCGAGGCCGTGGTGCGAACGCCGGCCATGATGGAGGGGTATTACGAACGGCCGGACCTTACGAGGGAAGTACTGCAAGACGGCTGGTTGAGGACAGGCGATGTCTTTGCCCGCGACGAACAGGGCCTGTACTACTTTAAGGCTCGGGTGAAGGACGTGATAAAAACAGGAGGAGAGAACGTCTACGCAAGCGAGGTGCAGGCGGTTATCCTGAGCCACCCCGAAGTGCAGGACTGCGTCGTGAAAGGTGTTCCTGATCTGGTATGGGGGGAGGCAGTGGCCGCCATCGTGCAACCGATGAAGGGAAGCGCTCTGTCGCCGAAAGCGATACAGGACTTTTGCAAAAGACACTTGGCGAGCTACAAAAAGCCGCAGAAGATAGGCCTGGTAGACGATCTGGGGAGAGACGAGTCGGGGAAAGTGGGCGCCGATCGGATGAACGAGCTTTTCTCTTTGGCGGAAAGCTGAGCACGCCTAGCGCGGTAGGATTCCACGTTCGCGGGCGTTCTCTACGGCCTCAACCCGCGAATGCGCATCCAATTTCTGAAGGGTGTTTCGGATGTGCGTTCTCACCGTGTGAACGGAAATATACAGCTGCTGGCTGATGGTCTCCGTGGTACTGCCACGCGCGATCATTTCGAGTATTTCGACTTCTCGTTCGCTGAGAACCGGCAACGCTTCGTCAGTGTCGGCTTTGGAGCGCTTGGGCCGGCACTCAAGGGCATGAATGAGGGATTGGGCGTAGGCGGGGTGCACGTCTTGGGCGACGGCAAGCTCGAGAAGCGGTTTGAGGATGTCGCCCGCAGCGATCACGCTCCGTACAATCTGCTCCTTTTCGGCCAGGGCGAGACTATACTCGATAGACCGGAGTGCCTGCTCGCGCTGTCCCAGCTTGAAATATATGCAGCCGAGAAGCGCCCGTGCGCTTAGACACCATATCGCAGCACTGTTGGCATCGAAGAGCACCAAGCTGCGCTCCAGCTGCCGCTTCGCCATGTTCATGATGTCTTGACGGTTTGCGTCTTCAAGGGCGAATGCCAGCAGTGTTCGTTGGGCTATTATGAAGCTCATAAAGCTTGTGGTTCCCTGGAACGGGGTTTCGACGATCGATCCTTGCGGGTAGAGAACCTTTGCAGCTTCCGAGTGGTCTCCCTGCTCCAGAAGCACCTTTGCTTTTACCCCCTGGATGTAGGCGCTCCAGTTGCGCTCCGGGCGAGGTGCGGCATATTGCTCGGCCTCGTTGAGAAGCATGAGCGACGTGTCGATGTCGCTGCGCGCCGCTGCAACTTCGGCCAAACCGATATAGGCGAATGGCAAGTACTTGCCCTTTTGCGCGTTCGGAGACGGATAGAGCGCGGTGTTGAAATGGACTTCCGCCTCGTTCAGGTGGTTTCGTTCAAAGGCTATGAATCCGAGAATTGCCCGGGCGAGTCGCCGCTCGGCGTCAAGGGCATTGCTTTGCAGCTCCAGAAGGGCCAGACTGCGCTCCTCTGCCTCGATGAGCGAGCCTTGCAGGAGTAGGACCTCGATGTGCTGGGTCTCTGCAATGGCGGCGTGGCGATTGTCGTGGGCCTTGACGAATTCCGACCGTGCCTCGGCGGCACATTGGGCGGAAGAGCCGGCATCCCCGTTAAGGTAAAACCCAAAACTCTGAGACAAGAGGGCCGATCCTCTGAACCAATTGAGGTCGGTCGGAAGATTGTCGAGAGCATGCTTGCCCTCGTCTATAGCCAGGTCGTCTGATCCGCGATAGCGATAGACCAAGCTTCGTATGGCATGGGCTCTGCCAAGGGCCGGTTTGTCATCGCGGGCGAGAAAGGCCTGCTCGGCAAGGCGCAGCGGACGCTCTATATGGTCGAGGTCCTTAGAATAATAGCTTGAGAATGCCGCCGAAAGGCAGAGATCCGGCTCCTGTGCCAAGACCGAATCCGGCCAACTGAGGAATTCTCGATACCAGGTGAGGCGAGTCTTTTGAGGGCTGATGGACGGAGCGCTCTCAAGAGCATGGGAGTGGTAGCGATCGAGCAGAAGCCATCCGGCCGTCGTGTCTCCCGAGGCCATATGGTACTCAGCTGCCAAGAGGAGTTCTCCGCGCTTTTGATACCACGCGGCCGCTTTTTGCCAAAGGTCCTTCTCGTGGGCGAGGTCGCTGGTGCGACTGAACTGATCTCTGAGGAAAGCACGCAGGAGTTTTGGGTAGGCGAAGGTTGTACCCTGGTCATCCACGGGGGAGATCAGCCCACGATCCTTAAGCCAAACGATGTATTCGCCAGAATCATCAGTAGAGCGTACGGTGTCGCACAGGGGGGCGGAAAATTCGTTCAGAATGCACGTATCGAGCATAAAGGTGCGAATGCGTGAGGGCAAGGTATCGTAGATGGCGTCATTGAGCCATTCTGTGATGCGGCGATCGCGGGCGCCGATGTTGGAGACGAAGTCGTCGCGATCTTCCGGATCGATGCGTTTTATTTGCAGAAGGGCCAGATGGAGCGCCGCTGGCCATCCGCCCGTGAAATCCATGAGGCGCTCCACGGATGTCTCTTTGAGATCAATCAGATTCTCCCGGAGGAGGAGGCGCAAGTCTCCTCGCGTGAAAGCAAGGTCTAGGGCTGAAATCTCGAAAAGCTGGCTATGGGCTCGAAAAGAAGACAAGGGGAACGGAGGCGTAGATTCGCTCGAAATAATAAGGTGCAATGAAGGGGGAGCCCATCGAATGAGGGCAATAACAGCCTCATGCACCTCGGGATTGGATACGAGATGATAGTCGTTGAGTATGAGGACGTGGTCTCCAGTTATATGGGAGACCTGCTCAAGCGTCCAGGCCAGGTCAAGCGACGAAGCGCCTGGGGGAGGGTCTGATTGATAATCCTGCTTCGACAGCATAGCCAAAAGAGACGAGGCAAGCTTCTGGTAGAACATGGCCACTTCGTTGTCGGACTCGTCGACTTGGAGCCACGAGACGTGCTTGTCGGTATGGTTGGCCCAGCTTGTCAGCAGCGTTCCCTTTCCCCACCCCGACGATGCGACGCAGAGCGTGAGAGGGTATTTCGTTCCTTCGTTTAGCAGGCTTAGCAGTCTGTGACGCGGCACGATGCTTTTTGACTCAAGGGATGTTGGAGGACAACCTCCTATGTTGATAACACTCAAAGTGCTCTCCTCGCGCGACGGTGCAAGCCACCAGCTTGGTTAGTGATGATATCACGAGAACCTAGGGGAGTAGCGCAAATACCTCAAGCGATACCTCATTTGTGCGGTGACCCGACGATCGTCCATTCCTATGATCGAACAGCGAGTTGAATTCGCTCGGCAGCGCATCTGCCGAAGTATCGAGGGCTTTGATCGAAGGGGCGGATATGGCTAAGTCGGAGGAAATACCCGATTTTGGTCTCCTTCACGGTGTGAAGGTGCTTAGCACGGGCACGGTGGCGGCCGAGCCCTATGCCGCCACGCTGATGGCCGAGCACGGGGCCGATGTCGTCCAGGTTGAGAATGCGCGCAGCCCTGAGGGGATGCGGAAAAACGTCGCTTTGGAATGGGCGCAGGATGCACGGTGCAAGCGCACCATTGCTCTTGACATCCCATCGAAAGAGGGGCGGGGTGTCTTCCTTGATCTCATCCAATGGGCAGATATCTGGCTGGAGTCCTCCAAGGGGGGAACCTATAAGAAATGGGGATTCGACGACGAGTTTCTTTTGGAGCTCAACCCTGATCTCGTTATTGTGCATGTCTCGGGCTATGGGGAGATGGGAGAGCCCGACTACGTGCGTCGCCCGAGTTATGACCCGATAGCCCAGGCCTTCAGCGGGTTTATGTACATCAATAGTCCTAGAGGTACGAAGCCCATGGCGGTTTTCCCGGGCATCGGCGATTTCATTACGGCGCTTTTTGCACTCTGGTCATCGCTGGCGGCTCTCCTGCGCGCCCGCGAGACCGGTGAGGGGGATGTTATCGACTTGTCCCAGTACGAGGCGATCTTGCGCGTTTCGGCTCAGTATCCGGCCGAGTATTTCACCAAGGGCAATCAGCTGGTCAGAAATCCGGATATTGACGGAGATGTGGGCGGTCTCGGGGTCTATGAGTGTAGGGACGGCCGGTATGTGTACGTCGCCCTGAATCCCTCTGCCTTGAAAAGCGACGGGCTTGCGCTTTTGGGATTGACGGGAGATCCCGATTTTGATCGGCAGGACGCAATCGTTGCTGGGACGGCCCGGGATGAGAAGTCGAAAAGAGCGATCGAGGACTACTGTTTGTCCCATACGGCAAGCGAGGTCGATCGTGACTTCAACAAGGTCAATATCGGCTGCTGCAAGATCATGGACTACTCGGAACTGGGAGACAATCCGCACTGCCTGAAGCGGGAAAGCATCGTCGAATGGTTCGATGACGCTTCGGGACAGATGGTGCGGGGAGTGGGCATTGTGCCCCGAGTGGAGCGAAGGCCCGGCCACGTTTGGCGCGGCGCCCCCCGCTTGGGCCAGGACAACGAGGATATCTTGGAGGAGTTGGGCTACTCCTCTGCGGATATAGAAAAGCTATACGCCGAGGGCGTCATTGTGCGCGACTAGTTGGTTGTACGCGAGGCGCCCATTTCCATAATCGTCTCGCTGCAAAGCTAGTGCCCGTTTTCGGAAGGAGATGCTAAACGCGCAATTGTTCATAGATGTATTGAAAGGAGGAAGCATGATTGAGATTCCCGAAAGTGTGGAGACATGGGAAGAAACCGAGAAGACCATCGGGGAGACCCTGCCTGTGATTTACGGGGCAGACGCGGCGACCCTTGGATGGATTCGCCAATGGAATGAGGTGATCGAAGCTGATTGTCCTCTCTATTATGACGAAGAGTTGGCGCAGCGGCTGGGATACAAGACCATCCCGGCACCTGCCGGCATGGCCATGGCGGTGGGTACGGCCTCATGGTGGGAGCCCGGGGTGGAAGAGGGTCGCGTCGGGCCGCTGTATCCCCTCGCAATGCCCATGCTCGTTCCCACTCCTCGGCACTCGCTTGGCTTTGCGACAGACACCGAAGTAGAGTTTCTGCGTCCCCTCTATCCGGGGGACACTCTTCGCCAAGTCGGGCGGTTGGTGAGCGTGACCCGAAAGCGTCTTAAGGTTGGCGACGGCGCTTTCTTCACTGTGGAAATTGAGTTTATCAACCAGAACGATGAGACCGTGGCCGTTCAGCGCGTTACGACCTGGTCGGGCAACCCTGTTGAGGAGGGCGAGTAACTATGGCGAAGTGGGATGAGCAATTGACCTTTGAGGAGGTCAGCGAGGGAGACGAACTCCCCGAGCTGGTTCTTCCCCTCACGGTGCAGCGTCTTGTGATGGAGGCCGCAGCGAATCGCGACTTTGTGCCGTTGCATCATGATGATGCCGCGGCTCAGAGGACGGGAGCGCCGGCCATGTTCGCCAACACGTGGTACTACATGGCTCTCAGCGAGAGGCATTTGCGCGAGTGGGTTGGACTTGAAGGCGAGATTCTCAAGATCGGGCCGTTCCGCATGGGCAAATTCGCTTGTCCGGGCGTTGACTTGCATTGCGGTGCGCGCGTTGTGGAGAAAAGGGAGGAAAACGGAAAGAACGTCGTCGAGCTTGATATTTGGCAAGACGACGGCACCGATAAAAACATGTGGGGCAAAGCGTTGGTCGCCTTGCCTGCAAAGCAATCGTAATCAGGGGAAAGGTACGATTCAACTATGTCGAATACAGTAAAAGGGTGGCTTTGCGCCATAGCGGGCATGGTGACCATGGGCGTGTCCCATCCGTGTTACTCGATCATCATCATCTTGATGGCATCGATGGTTGCCGCCGTCGGGTGCTCTGCGGCAGAAGGTGCGCTCATCTTCAGCATTACCGCTATTGGCTCTTTGGTAGCATCGGTTTTCATCGGGCCCTTGCTTAAGGTGCTCAAGACGAAATATGTTTACGTCATCGGCGGAATCTTGCAGGGCGCTCTGCTGGTGACCATGGGGTATTCCACCAACCTGATGCTTGTTTACGTCATGGCGTTCTTGTTTGGCGTTGGCAACAAGTTCTGCGGCGCGATGACCCATCAGATCAACGTTACCAACTGGTTTGCCTCTGGGCGCGGAACTATCTCTTCGATGGGCACTCTCGTTTCCGGACTGCTCAATGCGGTGATGGCGACGGTTACCGGCGTGCTCAGCTCGATGTTCGGATATCAGACCTATTCGCTCATTGCGGGCTTCGTGCTGGCTGGCATCATCGTGGTGCTTGGCCTGCTGTTTGTTTGCGACGCTCCCGAAAAGTACGGCATGCAGCAGATTGTGCTGAAGGAGAAGGAGGGCAAGAAGACTCGGACGATTGGAGCCGATTCGAAAGTGTACGAGACGGCCATGCCGATGTCGAAACTGCTGCGCCAGCCTCTTTTGTGGGTTGTTCTGGTATGCCCTTTCCTCATGCAGTTCGCTTGCACGACCTACTACAGCAATCAGTCGCTCGTGCTGGGTTCCATGGGTCTGGATGTGATGCAGATCTCTTATTGCGTGTCCATCGTAAGTCTTTCCCAGATGATTTTGGTGCCGCTGTTTGGTGTGCTGTCCGATGTCATCAGTGCCCGTAAGACTCTCATTATCTACTGCGTTGTGGCCGCAGCTAACATGTTCCTGTTTGGTGTGACATCTCAGATGGGTCTTATCGGCGGCATGATTCTGGCCTTCTTCTACAACGCTGGCATGGTCAATCTGTACTTCGGTGCTGTCGTTGCCACGCCGCTCTTCGGCGTGAACAAGTCCGCCACCATCACCGGTTGGTGCAATGCCTCCGTGTCCGTGGCGGCCATGATCGCTCCGGTGTTTGCGGCGGGGCTGTACGGGGCAACGGACTCTTTCGTTTTGCCGCTGGCCATTGCTGGCTGCTGCTTCACGGTGGTCGTCATTCTTGCCGCCATCGGTATGAGCAGCAAAGCGCGCAAGCATTTGGAGGCAGCCGATAAGCCCTACAAAGAGGCTGAGGCGATTGCAGGGGCGGTTGCTGCTTAGAAGCATTGCCCTATCCGTTCAATTAAAGGAGAGAAAATGGCAAAAGCAAATGATGTACCTCAGTTCGGCCTGCTCAATGGTCTCAAAGTTCTCAGCTGTGGGCAAGTGACCGCAGAGCCCCACGCGACGTCTCTGATGGCGGAGCACGGAGCGGATGTCATTCATGTCGAGAACTGCAAGTCACCCGAGATGACGCGTGGCTTTGCAATCTCATTCGCTCAGGAGAACCGCAATAAGCGAAATCTCGCTATGAACGTTCCCGAGTCAAAGGATGTATTCGACAAATTGCTTCAGTGGGCCGACGTGTGGATCGAGTCCTCGAAGCCCGGCATGTATGACAAGTGGGGCTACACCGACGAACATGTGCTCGAGCTGAACCCGAAGTTGGTGGTTGTTCACGTTTCCGGTTATGGTCATTTCGGTGATCCGGATTACGTGCCGCGTCCCAGCATGGACGTGATCGGTCAGGCGTTTTCGGGCCTTATGGCGCTGAACGGCGAGAAAGAGCCGTCGGCTCCTCTGGTGAGCAAGCCCGGCATCTGCGATTATCTTACAGGTCTCTATGCGATGTGGGCGGCGCTCATGGGCGTCTACCATGCCCAGAAGACGGGCGAGGGCGATGTGATCGACGTCTCGCAATACGAATCCTGCCTGAGAGTGCAGGGCTATGGGCCCCTTATGTACACAACGACGGGCGAGCAGTTGAAGCGCACGGGCAACAAAGAGGCCACCTATGCCGGCATCGATGTATTCGAGTGCAAGGACGGCAACTACTGCGTCGTTCAGGTGTCCGGTCGTCCGGCGGCAAAAGCCATTGCCGCGTTGCTCGGTCTTGACGACGAGGAGCACTTCATTGAGGGTCGTCCGACGTTGAATGGTACGCCGCAAGGAGAACGCCTCGATGGGGCTATCAAGGCGTTCTGCCTTGAGCGCACGCCCGATGAGGTTGAGACGCAGCTGAAGGCTATCGGCGTCGCATGTGCGCCCATCAACAACTACGAGATGCTCATGAGCAATCCCCATGTGATCGCGCGCAACGACTTTGTCGGGTGGTACGACGAGGCGAGCGAGCAGACACTGAAGGGCGTGGCCGTGCTGCCCCCCGTGAAGAACAATCCTGGCCAGATTTGGCGTGGCGCTCCGAAACTGGGCCAAGACAATGAGGACATTCTGGAAGAGCTCGGATACTCGAACGAAGAGATCGAGGCAATGTATGCCGAGGGAAAGATTGGAAAGGCGGAGTAATTACATGGATTTTTCGTTCACTGAAGAGCAGGAGCTGTTGGCCGAGAACTTGGTGGAGTTCATGGATCGAGAGTATCCTGAAAGCCTTATTAAGGAATGCGATGAGCAGAAGATATTCCCTGTAGAGGCGAATAAGAAGTTCTATGAGGCGGGATTCGGAGCCATCGGCGTTCCGGAGGAGCTGGGCGGCGTTCCTGCAGATATGGTGACGATGTGTCTGGTCACTTCCATTGTGTATCGCTACTCCTGGGCCGGATGCACCTATAGCCCCCTGTCTATCATGAATGCCGCCGATAAGGCGAGTCCGGAAATTCGCACGGAGATGCTCGAGGGTCTTATGAGCGGCGAGAAGCGTCACTCTTTCGGCAATACAGAGCCGGGAGCCGGTTCGGATGCCGCCGGCATCAAGACGTCCTACAAGAAGGTCGACGGAGGTTATGTCATCAACGGGCATAAGATCTACAACACTTATGCCAGCTGTTCCGATTACAACATCATCACCGCAAAGGATCCCGAGATTGATGATCCTTACAAGGCGGTTACGCTGTTTGCGATTCCCAACCCGACGCCGGGCATGACTATTGTGGATTTGCCGACCATCGGGCAATGGCTTGAGCCTACTTGCGAGACGTTCCTGGAGGATTGCTTCATTCCCGATAAGTATCTGTATGGCAAGGAGCATGGCGGCTGGGTCCAGCTTATGAAGCACTTCGAGGCAGAGCGCCTTCTTTGCGCGGCCATGTACCTTGGTCAGGCCGAGACGGCGTTCGCCGATCTTTGCGCCTACGCCAATTCACGCATTCAGTTCGGTCAGCCTATTGGCAAGTTCCAGCTCATTCAGGAAAAGGTGTGCCGCGACAAGATCATTCTTGAGAGCATGCGCAATATGGTGTTCCGTACTGCTTGGGAGTACGACCAGGGCAAGTCTATCCGCATCGATGCGAATATTTGCAAGCTGCTCTGCACTGAAGGCAATTGGCAGATTTGCGACGATGGCATCCAGATCCTTGGCGGTCTGGGCTATTGCACCGACCATCGTATGCAGCGTTTGTGGCGCGATGCCCGTGTCGGCCGCATCGGTGCCGGTTCGAGCGAGATTCTCACGAAGACCATCGCCAAGGACGTGCTTCGCGAGGCTGGCCAATATGGCGGCGGCACGCGCGCGTTGGGTATCTAGGAGGGCACATGCGTATTGTAGTTGCAGTTAAGATTCTGCCGGATAGCAAAGATCTTCGTGCTGGCAATGACGGTGCTCTTGATTTCAGCCATGCTCGCAATGTCGTGTCTGAGTATGATCTGAATGCCATTGAGGCCGCGGCTCAGCTTGCTGCCTCCCAAGAAGGATCGACGGTAAAGGTTCTTTCGGTGGGCCCGGCGTCTATTGACGAGTCGAAGGTAAAGAAGAACATTCTATCTCGTGGCGTTGACGAGCTCTACTTTGCCACGAACGACGCTCTGGAGCATGCGGATGCGCGAGCGACTGCGCAGGCGCTTTCGCTGGCCCTGCAAGACGTTGGTGGCTGGGATGTTGTGATCTGCGGCGATGGATCCGATGATTTCTACGCAAAGCAGGTCGATGCGCAGCTTGCTGCGACCCTTAACGTCCCCTGCGTGAATGGCGCGACTCTTTTGCAGGCAGGAGACGGCTGTATCGTGGTCGAGCGCGTGCTCGAGGATGTGGTGGAGACGGTGGAGGTGCCTCTGCCCGCTGTCATCTCGGTGCAGCCATCGGTTGCCGTTCCTCGGACTCCGTCCATGAAGGACATTCTAGCAGCAGGAAAGAAGCCGATGCACGTAGCGCCGTTGGACGTGGCTTCCGAAGAGACGGTCGAGTGGGTTGAGTGCAAAGTGCCTGAGCCGACGCCGCGCAAGAAGCAGATCTGCCACGTCAGCGACGAGGGCGCCATTGCGAGTTTTGCTGCCAGCCTCAAAGCCGCGCTCTAGAAAGGGGAGAAACGTTGAAAGTGTTAGTTTTAGCTGAGCGTCCGGGTGCGGCAGAAGAGCTTTGCGCCGGTGCGAGGGCCATGGGTGCCGATGAGGTTGCCCTGGTGGCTTTCGGCGACATGGAGATGCCGCCCTCATGCGCTGATCTTATCTATCGCGTGACGGTTCCGGAGGGGCTTTCGCTCGATAACGCCACGGCGACGGTCAATGCGATCTTCGATCATGTACGGCCGGATGTGGTGCTGGTAGAGCCTACGCGTCATATGCGCATTCTTGCTGGCGCCCTTGCTTTCCACGGCGGCACCAGCGCTATTGCCGACGTGATGGAGCTTGACGGCGATGTGGCCTCCAGCATGTATTATGGAGGAGCCGCTATCCTAAAGCGAAAGCCCGGCAAGACCGCCATCTATCTGATGCAGCCAGGTGCTTTCGGCGATAGCGTTGCAGCATCGGGCGCCAATCAGGAAGAACCTTTTGCGTGGGTTGATCCGGGTGCCACAGTTAAGGTGCTATCGAGCGAGCCCATCGAGAAGAGCGGGGTCGACTTGCAGAAGGCCGATGTCGTCGTTGCCGCCGGAAGAGGTTTTGGACTCGAGTCCGATCTTGATATGGCCCGAGCGCTCTGTGACAAGCTGGAGGCTGGTTTGGGCTGCACGCGTCCTTTGGCCGAGGATATGAAGTGGCTGCCGCGGGAGACGTACATCGGTGTCTCTGGGCTCATGCTTGCTCCTAAGGTGTATGTTGCAGCAGGGCTTTCGGGCCAGATGCAGCATATGGTCGGTTGCGATCGAGCCGGAACCATCTTTGCTATAAACAAGGATGCCGATGCTGCCGTATTCGATCAGTGCGACTATGGCATTGTTGGTGACATTCAGACGGTTCTTCCTTTGCTGGTGAACGAGCTTTAGAAAGAACGGTAGACGTCGAAATGGGGAAGTGCCCCTGGTTTATGCCGGGGCACTTCTTCGGTTTTGGGCCGCTTTCTCTGGTATAGAGGTTCGCAATGTCGAGCAACCGGGTGTTCGCCTGTCAACGAAAAGGGGCAGCCTTGAGGCTGCCCCTGGAGTAAGGGAATCGTGGATCCCTGTCGTTGGCTGCTCAGGTGCGGGCGAGCGTGCCTCCGCTGTGGCTTAGCGCTGGCCGAACAGGTCGTCCAGATTCAGGCCGTTGCCGTAGCCATCGCCGTAGCCGTACCCGTTGCCGCCGTCCTGGCCATAGCCGTCGCCGTAGTCCCAGCCGTACCCGTAGTCGTTACCGTCGCCGTAGCCCCAGCCATAGTCCTGACCCTGCTCGGGCATCTGCTGCTCCTGCTGGGCCTTCTGCTCGGCAGCGGCCTTCTGGCTGGCGGCGTCGTCGCCCAGGGTCACGGAAATCTCCTGCTCCTGGCCGTTGCGGTTCACGGTGAGCTTCACGGTGTCGCCAGGGTTCTTGCCGCGCACGGCCAGCATGAGGTCGGAAGCGCCTTCCACAGACTCGCCGTCCAGGGCCGTGATAATGTCGCCCTCCTGGAGGCCGGCCGCCTCGGCGCCGGAGCCCTGGGAGACGGCGGCCACGTAGGCGCCGGACTCAGCGGCTAGGCCGTAGCTGGCAGCCGCCTGGTCGTTCACCGTGGACAGGCTCACGCCGAGCTGGGCGTGGGTCGGGGTCTCGCCGGCGATGATCTGCTGGGCGAGGTTCACCGCGTAGTTCACCGGAATGGCGAACCCGACGCCGGAGTAGTTGCCGGAATACGAGGTGATCAGCGTGTTGATGCCGATGAGCTTGCCCTCGTCATCCACGAGCGCGCCGCCGGAGTTGCCCGGGTTGATGGCCGCGTCGGTCTGGATCATGTTCGGATAGATAGTGGTCTCGCCGCTGCCGCCGGACTGCATCGACTCGCTCGCGTCCATGATCTGCGAGCGGCTCGTGGCGGACACGATGCCCGTGGCCACCGACTGCTCGAGCCCGAAGGGGGCGCCCAGGGTCATGACCCACTCGCCGACGGTCAGGTTGTCCGAATCGCCGATCTCCATGGGGGTGAGGCCGCTGACGTCCTTGGCCTTCAACACCGCCACGTCGGAGGAGGGATCGGTACCCACCAGCTCGGCGTCGTAGGTGTTGCCGGCGATGGTCACCTTATAGGCGCTGCCGCCGTCGACCACGTGGTTGTTGGTGATGAGGTAGCCGTCCTCGGTCATCACGACGCCCGAGCCGGTACCCAAGCCCTGGAGCTGGCCGCCCGCATCGGCGTAGGTCTCCACGTATACCACGGACGGCAGGCACTTGGCGGCCACGGCCTCAGCCAGGGTCGCGTCATCGTTGGTGTTGATGACAGTCTGGGTAGCGGAAGGGGTGCCCGTGGCCTCGGCGGTGGCGGGGTCGATGATGGCGCCCTGCACGCCGAACGCGAGCATGCAGGCGAGTGCGGCGCCGGCGAATCCGGTGAGGAAGGAGCGGCGGCCGAACTTCGGCTTGGCGGTGGCGGTGTTCTCGACGCTGGCGGCCACGGAGCCGTCGATGTCGAACTCGTAGGTCTGGCTCGCGGCGGAGTCGACGGCGTTGTCGCGGAACGAATGCTTGCCGAAGGGGTTCGGAGTGGTGTTCAAGTTGGTCATTGGTGATCTCCTTCTGAAAGGGGGTCGGTCATGTGCTGGAGTGCACACTATCACGCCCCAGCACGTCCCAATGACCTCGGCAACCCCCAATCACGACCGGCCCACGCAGATACACCAACGGGAGTAGTCCCTGCGGATTATGGGGAAGCCTCGAATGCACAAAACAGGGTACTTCTCGTAGGATTTTGTGCCGGGAGGGCTTGAACCGTTTAGCGTGAACAGGGAAAACTTTTCGCATTTGCCGCCAATAGCTACGAGAAATGGCTCATTTTGCACATTTCGGATCGATGGTGCTTTTAGACGCTCTTCTTCCAGTGTGATGCGCCCGATGCGGGCGGCCGGGTCATGACCGCGCTCGTAGAGCCGCAGGTTCTGGTTGCGCGTGGTGTCGCGCCAAGGCTTTAGACGGCTTGGTGGTGCGCGTCGACTGGTGCACCAAGCGGCGCGCACCACCGCCGGCTTCTAATACTTCTCAACGAGATCGATGAGTTCCTGCTTGGAATGCAGGCAGGTCTTCTCTAAAATGCGGCGGGTGTGGGTGCGGATGGTGGATTCCGAGACGAAGAGCGCTTCGGCGATGACCTTTGCGGAGCGGCCGCGGGCGAGGTAGGGGAGCACCTCGGCCTCGCGACGGGTGAGGCCGTAGTCGTCGGCGAGGAGCGCGAAGACGACCTCTTCGCTGTTAATAGCTTCGGCCCCATCGATCTCGCCGGTCGCAGAAGTGCTGATGGGCTCCACAACGGGAGAGGTGCTGGCAGGGTCGGCAGCTGCTTTGTCGGTTGCCTTGACGGCTGTTGGGGCAGCTAAGACCGACGATGGATCTGAGACGCTCGAATGCGGATTCGCGTTGCCGTCGCCGGTCGCCTCGCCAATCGCCATTCTCCCTTCTGCCTCCTCGTCCGAAACCGAGCGTTTGGCGTTGTGCCAGAGAAACCATAGCAGGATGACGAGCAGGTACACCGCTCCGATGCACACGCCCACTACAGCGCAGCCAGCCACTTCGGGGAGGAGCATGATCAGATACCCGATGCCGATGCCCACGAGCCGTGCGAGAATGGACAGCGCCCTCACCAGGCCCCCTATAACGAAGCCCGATACGGCGTAATCGTAGGCAGCTGTGGCTACCAGGTACCAGATGACCACGTCGAAGACCCCATGTACGGCGCTCATGATTGCGTTCAGCACTACGGGGTGAACATTCCAGAAAAACGGCAGCGCCGCGAACAGCACGATGGCGATGGGGATAAGCAGTTGGTAGACTAGCGACAGGTTTACTCGCCGCTGCAAGGCAACCGTGAAGGCCAAAAGAAGCACTGCAACGACGAAATTCAGCACGAGGGGCAGTTCGTGGGCCGTGCTCGCGGAGTTCACGCTGAGCACGGCGGTCTCCCACATAAAGCCGAACAGGCAGGAGAAAACGAGGGCGGCGATGATGAGCGGCACGAGGGTGGTGAGAGCCGCCAGGTAGCGCTGAGACTCGGTTCGGTGGGGCGCGAGGAGAACCGACGGCTGGCTGCTCTCGGTACGGCAGCGCTTCAGGCAGAGAACCGAGGCTATTGGCAGGGGGGCCATGAGCGCAAGGGGCGGAAAGGGAGTGAGGGCCACGAGGGAGTCGACGGCGAGAAAGATGATGGTGGTGAGCAAGAACGACGCCGGGGCATACAGGGCCGTGCGCGAGGGATGCACGCGTCCGAGCACGTCCGCCCAGCTCCCCCATAGGTAGCCGAAGCCGACGCCGCATAGCGTCGAGCCGATCACGAGCGATGCGGAAAGCGCTGGGCCGGCAAACCATATGCCGGCGCCGCCGATAGCCGCGATGCCGACAAGGATGCATCCGCAGAAGGGCCACGGCGAGAGTTTCGCCAGATTTTCCGGCGCCCGCTCTACAAGGGCCGACACGCCTAAGAGCACGGTCATGTTTGCCAAAAACGATACGACGACGATCAACGTATTGTACTGGGGCGTGTCCGCCGCGCCGGTGAGCAGGATGGAGCTGCGGAAGGTGAGCATGCTGCAGGCCCAGAAAAACGCGAGGCCGAGATAGCACAGGTGCAGAAAGCGGTGAAGCGGCTCGATAGCGGCCGATGGTGCATCGCGGACTGCTGTCACGGCCCTGCTCCTCCTTCTCCATTGCCAGTGTGAACTGGGCGTTTCCCTGTCGCGTCCTCTATTATGACTGACTTGCGTCTCGGTAAATCATCAGAAACTGATGATATGGCGCATAGCCGACGATTCTAGCATGGAGCGCCAACGGAAGGAGGTGCGAAATGCAAGAGACAAGAGGCGGGGCTGCGCGTGCGACCGCGCAAACATCGGAGAGAGAGGTCGTGCGCGATGCCGCACGGGTGAACGTCTGCGCCAAGGCAGCCTACCTGAGCACCATTGGGGCTCTGTTCTCGCGATGGGGCGATGACTATGAAGCGGCGTACGAGGCGGCCCGTGCGACAGCGGCCGATTTAGCGATAGCGCCCGCGACGCCGGTGGGCGCCGTGCGCTGCCGACTCGAGAACGAGGTGCTCACCTTGGGCGCTCCCGCGGCGGCGGTGCCCGTCGAATCGCTTTATAAGCCTTGGGCCGATGGACGGGAGCGCCGCAGAGGGGTCTCGGCTGAGTTTGGTGCGGCCCGGCATCTGCTCCTCGGTGACAGCGCCCAGCACATGCGGGCCCTTTATCGCGCTCTCGAACTTGAGGTGCCGATGGAGTTTTGCGCCATGCCCGACCATGTGACGCTCATGACCGAGGTGGTGGCCCTGTGCGTCGATGCGGGAAACCATGAGGCTGCTCTTGCGCTGTTGTCCGAGCATTTCGACTGGCTGGACGCTTACGAGCAAACCCTGCTCGCCCATGCGGCCGCGCTCTCGTCGGCGCCCCCCTCGGCTCGTACCGACGAGCTGGCTCGCGCTCTGGCCCATGGGCGCGAGCTGGCGGTAGCTCTCGCGGCGGCCGTCCGAGACCTATCCGTGTCCCTTCGGTAAAAACCGAGGACTTCTCCAGACAAGGAGAAAGCAGATATGCAAGAGAAGGAGGCTTTAATGCACTGCAATCCCACCAGGCGAACCTTCCTGAAGGGTACCGCCGCCACCGCTGCGCTGGCTGCTGTGGGCACTTGCTCGGTGGCCGCGTGGCGGGCCGAGCAGGCCGAGGCCGCCGCCACGGGCGCGGCCAAGATTCAGGGCGCATCGCTGTGCAACGGCTGCTCCAGCAAGTGCGGCCTGATCGCCACCGCTCTCGACGGGCGGTTGTGGACCGTCGAGGGCATGAAGGAGCACCCCTATTCCAAGGGAACGCTCTGCGGTCGCGGTCACGGCGCGGCTCAGTGGGCCTATTCCGACGGCCGGCTGACTCAGCCTATGAAGCGCGCCGCCGACGGCAGCTTCGTCCCTATCAGCTGGGATGACGCTCTGTCCGAAATTGGCGCGAAGGTGCAGGAGATCATCGCCGAGGCCGGCCCCGAGGCGCTGGCTATCATCCAAGATCCGCGCCCCTCGGGCAAGTACTACAGCAAGCGCTTCATGAACGCGCTCGGCTCACCCAACGTGTACACCCATGCCGCTGCCTGCAATCTGTCGAAAGAGAGCGGTATTCAGGAAGCCACGGGAGCCCAGAACTTCTCGGTGGACTTCCCCAACACCAAAATGGTGGTGTTCATCGGCCGCAGCTATGGCGATGGCATCCGTCCCTCCTCGGTGAAGAGCTTGGCCGGAGCGGCCGAGGGCGGGGCGCGGGTGGTCATCGTGGATCCGCGCCTGAACAACACCGGCGTCTTTGCTACCGACTGGGTGCCTATCAGGCCCGGCGCTGATATCGCGTTCCTGCTCGGCATCGCGAACGTGCTGGTGACGCGCGACCTGTACGATCACGCGTTCGTTGAGCAGTCCGCCGTGGGCTTCCCGGAGTTCGCTGCTCAAGTGACCGAGTACACGCCGGAATGGGCCGAGGGCATCTGCGATGTGCCGGCCGATACCATCGTGGAAATCGCCGAGTCGCTGGCCGCCGCCGCACCGGCCTGCGCTATCGAGCCTTCCTGGCGGGCAGCGTTCGGCTGCGCCTATCAAAACTCCTTCGAGACGGCTCGCACGGTGTGCGCCGTGAATGCGCTTCTTGGCTGCTGGGGGCAGAAGGGTGGAGCGCTCATCACCTCTTCGCCCAAGGCGGGCGACGTGGATCCGGTGAAGTTCCCCGAGGTGCCCAAGCCGGCCGCCAAGCGTTTGGGCGACGCCGAGTACCCGCTGGCGCTCTCGGGCACCGGCACCAACCTGGCTGTGCTGAACGGCTGCGCCGATGGCGCCATCCAGGGCGTGTTCTTCTACAACTCCAACGCTGTGCAGGGGTACGCCCAGCCGGCGAAGTGGCGCGAGGCGCTTTCCCAGGCGAAGCTCGTGGTGACTATCGACGTGCAAATGAGCGAGACTGCTTTGGCGTCGGACTACGTGCTGCCCGAGTGCACGGTGCTGGAGCGCCTGGAGCTGCCCGAGTTCATCGGCGGCAAGAAGCACTATGTGGCACTGCGCACCCCCGTCATCGAGCGCATCCATCTCGAGACGCGCCCCTGCGACGAGATCTTCGCCGGGCTGGCCGAGGCGTGCGGCGTGGGCGAGTACTTCGACTTCACCGTGGAGGAGCTGGCCGAGGCGCAGCTGGCCAGCGTGGGCACCTCGATCGAGGAGGTGCGCGAGGCCGGTATCGTGGAATTGGCTGACCCCGGCTTCGCGTTCGGCACGCCGACGTTCAAGACTCCGACGGAAAAGTTCCAGTTCGCCTCGGCGAAGGTGGCGGAAGCGGGCTTGAGCCCGGTTATCGGTTACGTGCCGCGTCTGGTGGAGCCGGCCGAGGGCGAGTTCTCCCTCATCGGCGGCAAGCAGGGTATCCACTCCCACACCATGACGCTGAACCTGGAGGCGCTGAATGCCATCTCCCGGGAATATCAGCTCGAGCGGCTCTGGATGGCTGCCTCCGATGCCGCGGATCTGGGCATTGTCGACGGCGATACGGTGGAGCTTTCCTCCAGCGAGTGCTCAGGCCAGGTAGCTGTGAAGGTGACCGAGCGCTTGAAGCCCGGTGTGCTGTTTCTGCCCACCCATTACGGCGGCACATCGCCCTATCTCACTCGGGCCCAGGGCTTTGGCCTCAACATGATGGATTTCGTTCCGCTGCATTTGGAACCCGGCGTAGGCTCCACCATGAGCCAGGAGGTAGCGGTGAAGGTTAGGAAGGTGGAAGGCTGATGGCCCGTTACGGAATGCTCATCAACACGAAGAAGTGCGTTGGCTGCTACGCCTGCCGCGTGGCCTGTCAGATGGTGAACGGGCTCGAGTCCGATGAGGCGTTCATCAAATTCGACGAGATGGAGCAGGGGGTCTACCCCAACGTGTATGCGGAAGTGGTGCCAGTGCAGTGCATGCACTGCGAGGACGCTCCCTGCGAGGCGGTGTGTCCCACCCATGCCACCTATACGACCGACTCGGGCGTGGTGCTGGTAGACGAGGAACGGTGCATCGGCTGCAAGTACTGCATGGCCGCCTGCCCCTACGGCGCCCGCATCCAGATTAAGAAGACCGGCGTTATCGAGAAATGCCGCTTCTGCTGGTACGAGGGCGAGCCGGGCAACCCGCCGCGTTGCGTGGGCACCTGCATCTCCGGCGCTCGCCTGTTTGGCGACCTGGACGATCCGCAGAGCGAGATCTGCCAGGAAATCGCTCGCACCAATGCCCAGCCGCTGGCGGGCGACCTGACCACCGCGAAAATCTACTACGTGAGGTGATGATCAATGGTTTGGGGATCTATGATCGCTTGGTACCTGTTTTTGGCGGGCGCATCGGCCGGCGCCTTCCTCACTTCAGCCTTTGTGGAGGCGAAGTATCCCGACAGCGTGAAGATGCGCGTCGCGGGCCGCATTATCTCGCCCATCTTTCTGGGCATCGGTCTGCTCATGCTCATGTTGGACGCCGAGGCCGGGCTGCACAACCCGCTGCGGTTCTTCTATCTTATTATGAACCCGGGCTCGGTGATGACGCTGGGCGTGTACTTCATCTGCGTGTTCATGCCGGTGTCCATTGCCGCGGCGCTGCTTGAGGTGCTGCGTCGCCCGGTGCCGAAGTGGCTCACCTGGACAGGTATCGTATCCGCGTTCTGCGTGGCGGCCTACACCGGCTTTCTGCTGGGGGTCGTGAGCGCCTACCCGCTGTGGAACAACGCCATTTTGCCGGTGCTGTTCGTGGTGTCGGCTCTGTCGGCGGGTCTGGCGGCTACGAGCTTGGTGGGCCTTATCACCGATCGTGAGCGCTTCGAGCAGATGTGGCTCATCAAGAAGAGCCACGTGATTCTGTCGGCTATCGAGATGGTGGTGCTTGCAACCATGCTCATCATCGTGAGCTCGGGCAGTCCCGAGGGCGCCGCATCGGTTGCCTCGCTCGTGTCGGGCCAGTACGCGCCAATGTTCTGGGGCGGTCTGGTGCTGCTTGGCCTGGTGGCGCCGTTTGCCATCGAGGGCTACCCGGTGTTTGTCACGCGAAAGGTGGAGACCTCCACCACCTCTATGGTAGTGAGCGTCATCGGCGAGGGCGGTGTCCTTGTGGGTGGTTTCATGCTGCGTCTGCTGGTCATTCTGGCGGCTCTACCGGTGCTGTACCTGTAGCGAGATGGCGGCGCTGCCGGTGCTGTGCTCGTAGCGCGATGGCGGCGCTCGCCGGGTGATCGGGCGCCCCGGGGCTTTCTCCCATAGGCGACGCGTCGCCTGCGGCAAGGCCGTGGTCCTTCCGGGATCGCGGCCTTGCTCTTGCTGTGGCTTGGATCCTTTGCCGGGGCAAGGCGCTGCGGTCGCGCTGGGGGCTACTCCTCTTCCAGTGTGATGCGGTCGATGCGGGCGGCCAGGTCGTGGCCACGCTCGTAGAACTGGAGGTTCTGGTTGTGGGCGAAGTAGCGGTCGCAGCCGTGGTCGTTGATGAAGGCCATGCCGGCGCGGCTCACGGACAAGTCGGTCACCAGCATGAGCATCTCCTGCCCCTCGCCGAAGGCCTCTTCCACGAACTTGAACACGTTGTCCAGGGCGCCTGCCGCCGTATCGATGGCGGCGTCCAGCTCGTCGAGCCGCTCGTTGAAGCGCTCGCGCAGCAGGTTGAATGTGGCGCCCTCGGGTGTATCGGTTCCCGTGCGCAGCACCTCGTCAAGAAGGCCGATGGTTCGCTCGAAGGAGCGGTAGCGCTCGTCGGAAAGCAGGCTCGCGGCCCGTTCGGTGTCGCGGGTACGCGCCAGCTCGGTGGTCGTGGCGCGGATGAGCGCGCTCGCGTCGGCGTCTTCGGCCACGCCTTCGGCGGCCAGGCGTTCCTTCAAATCGGCCAACACGCTATGAGCGAACGCGGCTGCTTTCTCTTCCATAACCGCCTCGCGCAAGCAGCTCACCGTGGCGTCCACGATAAGCCCCATGACGGCCACGCGCTCGTCGAAGGGCGCCGCCGCGGCCCGCTCGGCCAGGCCGGCATCGGCGCTGCCGGCCAAGATACGATCGATCTGATAGTCGCTGCGGTACTTCGTGAACAGGTCGTAATACATGGCGAACCGCTTTGCGATTTCGCCGTTCTGTACGTACTGCTCCACGAGCAGCTCATCAACGGTGAGCCCCTGGGCCTCGTAGAGCTTGATCATCGCTGACAGATCGTCCCAGCCGCGGGCCGTCACGAACGACGCGCCGTCGGGGGTGGCCTCCACGGCGTAGAAGTGGGAGCGCTCGATGTCCAGGTAGGTGATGACCGCCGGATGCACCTCGGCCGACACGGCGAACTCGCGCCACACGTCGTAGTCGGGCTCAACCTCGATGCGCTTCAGGCGATCCCACGTGGCGATGTCGAAGTCGTGGGCCGTGCGGTTGTACTCGGGCGGGTTGCCGGCCGTCACGACGATCCAGCCGTCGGGCACGGCATGGCGGCCGAAGATCTTGTATTGCAGAAACTGCAGCATGGCCGGCGTGAGCGTCTCCGATACGCAGTTGATCTCGTCGAGGAACAGAATGCCCTCGGTGCGCCCGGTGGCCTCCATCGCCTCGTACACCGATGCGATGATCTCGCTCATGGTGTACTCCGACACCTGGTATTCCACGCCCCCGTAGGTTTTGGTCGCGATGAACGGCAGGCCCAGCGCGCTCTGGCGTGTGTGATGGGTCATGGAGTAGGACACGAACCCCACTTCCAGTTCTTGGGCGATTTGCTCCATGATGGCCGTTTTGCCGATGCCCGGCGCGCCCAGCAGGAACACCGGACGTTGGCGCTCGGGCGGCAGAAGATAGTTGCCGAACTCGTCTTTAGTGAAATAGGCGACCATGGCGTTTTTGATCTGCTGTTTTGCTTCGCGGATGTTCATAGGGGCTCCTCTTCTAGCACGAAGGTTTCATCCAGGATCACTTTCATGGCCCAGGGCGGCACGGGGGCCGAGGCGGCGGCATCGTCGGAATCGAGGAACACGAAGGCGGTCTCGTAGGCGGGGCGGCGCGCGGGGTAGGTGCCCTGGCCGTCGGTGAAGTAGATGAGGCCGCCCAAATCGTTCAGCTCGCCGGTGGCGAGCGCTTCGTCCACGTAGGTGAACACGGGGCGGAAGTCGGTGCCGCCCAGGCCCTTGATGGTGGGGTTTTCCAGATAGTCTTCCAAATCGCGTAGGCAGGTGATGCGAGCCACGTCGGTGATGGCGGCGTCGCACTGCACAATGAGGACGTTCATGCGCGAGAAGAAGCTCGTCTCGTCAGCCAGGATAGAATAGGTGCGCTCGATGAACTTGCGCACCAGGCCGTCTTTCGTGGAGGCCGAGGTGTCGATGGCGATGACGAAGTCGCGGATGCGCTTCTCCTCGGCAAATTCCACTGGTTCCACGAGTGGCAGGTTGCCGTATAGCTCGAGCCCGTAGGTGTAGAACACGTAATCGAATTCGTCGTCGTTTACGCAGATCTGCTCGCCCATGCGGGCGAACTTGCGCAGGAAGGCCCGGTAATCGTGCTTTTCGCGGGTCACTTTGCGCAGGTTCATGGCGAGGTTCGATCCCTCGATGCCCCACAGCTTCGCGTAGGCGTCCAGCTGGATGCCCATCTCCAACGCCGCGTTTTCCCACTGCTCGCGGGAGCGGTCGAGCTGCACGGTGTCGGCGAAGCGCTCGCCAATGGCGCGGGCGGCGTTCTCGGGCGCGTCCTTTTGGGTGATGTCGGCGGCGTCCATCGCTCGGTGCGCCTTGTGGGAATAGGGAACGTCGGCGGCCTCATCGGGGATGTCCATGTCGGTGCCTGAGGTGTCGGCCTTGGCGGCGGGAGCGCTCGTGCGGCCCTCGCCTTCGGTTGCCTCGCCCGTTTTGCCCGATGCGTCTTCTCCTTCGGCAATGATGACGGCATGCCAGGGGCGATGGTCGTCCACGTGGAAGCGAGCGCCGAGGCGGGCGAGCTCGTCGTCGGTTGCGCCGGCGGCGCGTCGATCGCGCAGGGCAGCGTAGACGCGCTCGGCAGTCATGAGGCCGGCCTCTTCGGCCATGCGCTCCAGCTCGGGACGCGAGGCTGCCGCTTGGGCCGTGCGCGTGGCGGGAAGATCGATCTGGTCGATCACCGATTCCACCACCATGTCGCAGGCGATGTCCCATAGAAGGGGATCGATGCCAGCTCCGGGGTAAAGGTGCAGAAACACGTTGTGAAGCACCGTGTGCAGGTAGGCGCGAGAAGCTTCGGCCGGGTCGTTGGCGTAGGTGCGCGCCCAGGTGACGGGGTCGAACCGCAAATGCGCGCCATCGGTGGCGAGCGTAGCGCCGGGGATGGGCAGGGGCGCGAGTCGGGCAAAGGCTGCGCTCATGAAGCGCAGGTTTACCAAAAGCCCGTTGCGCACCAGGTCGAGAGCATCGAGGGCCAGCGCCTCCACCTCGTTTTTGCGCACGGCCCCTCCTTTCGCGGTTCGAGTGACAAACATTTCCTCATTTTTGGTCACAAAATCGACTTTTGAACTCTGATCGAGGGAAAGAGAAGATTGATTCTAATGCAATTCGATAAAATCAACGCCGCAAAGCGACCAGCTACCCCTTCCACGAGCGCCAATTCGTCGCAGAACAGTTCAAAAGTCGATTTTGTGACCAGAAAACAAGATTCTTTTGTCATTGTGCCTCTATGGGTCGTAGTGTAGCATGGGCTTTACGCAGGGTAAACGGCCTTCAGGTGTCAAAATTGGGAAGGTGCACAAAATTATGAACGGCAATACGGTGGTCTTTCGCGACGCAACTTCTTCTCTTGACGATCTCATTGCGCGGGTGCAAGAAAATCCGGTGCATTTGATGCTGGCCGACGTGACGATTGAGGAGCCGGGGCACCCCATCGAGGGAGAGAACTGGCGGCCCCAGCTGGCTCCCTACAAGCCCTGGGTGCACGATGCGGCCCTCGATGAAACCGAGGAGCTTGATGGCACCGACGGCGACCTGCTCATCGTGGGCGCGCTCGGCATGGGTATCTCCGATGAAGAGCGCATGGGCATTATCGGCAGTGCTGTGCGCGGGGAAGAGGGGGAGGGGCCAACCGCAAGCGCAGTCGGACAGGCCATCGGAGAGTCGGCTGCTGACACTGGCGCAGCAGCGGCGGCAGCGCCGGCGCGCAAGCTGTCGCCCCACGAGCTGTGGACCTTGGGGCAAACGCCGCGCTGGCATCCGAAAGAGGAAGCGAAGGATCCGTCTTGCGAAAATGCGGACGAAACTCAAGAGCGTGAAACATCGCAAAACCGTGAAACATTTCTAACAGCTCGTGAAACATCGTTATCCGACCGTGAAACATCGCAAAGTGAAGAGACGTACTTTGCTACCAACGTTCCCATAACGGTGCGACGCGACGGCGAGGGCTACGCGGTTTCAGCCGTGCACTTGGGAAAGCTCGCCGAGCACGGTCTTCAGGCCGACGGCTTGATCGTTGTGGTGCCGTCGTTTATCGACGATGTGCCCGTGGTGCGCATCGCCTCAGAGGCTTTCTCTCGACGCTTTACGAGTGGCGCCCAGGTTCGCTTGCTAGTGGTGCCTGACACTGTGGAAGTGGTGGGCTCCCAGGCGTTCAATGCCGTAAGTGCCGAAGTGGTGTACCTGGGCGCGGGCGTGCGCACGTACGACCCGTCCCCGCTGGACATGGCTCTGCCCAACCCTCGGCTCGAGGCGCGTCGCTACCTGGTGAGCCCTGCCAACAAATGCTATGCCATAAAGGAGGATTGTCTGCTCGAGCGTGCGGGAGGGGGGCGCAGCGAGAGGTCGGGCGCCGGCGACGCACGCCTCTCCTCGAGCGAGGCGACGGCCTCCTTCCGCCTCATCTTCGCCTCGGCACCTTATGCCGGGCATTTTGTGTTCCCTGATGGCGTGCGCGTCATGAGCGCCGCCGCCTTCGCGAAAGGATGCCCGCCGCCGCGCGTCATCGATGTGCCCGACTCGCTGGAGCGCGTGGACGGCTCGATGAACCCCGAGACGCTTTGGCGGGCCAGCGATCCGGCGGCGCTTGCGCGCATTGTCGCGCGCTGCGGAGGTCGTGTCACTGATTTTCAAGCTGTGGAAAAGAACCAGTGCTGGTACGGGTTTGCAGAAGGAAACGACGCCGCAGAAAAGAAGGGCTTCGCGCGGGAGGATGCTGTTGCGAAGGGGCCCAGCGTTGCTGCGGAAGGCGGTTCGCGTGAGGCTCGTCTGGTGGCGGGTCCTCCGGCCCCCGATTCCCCCTCGCGCCAGTTCTCGTCGGCGGCCCATGCCCGCATGAGAGGCGCGACGGCGGTGTCGGCCCGCGAGGCTGCGGCGAACGCGGCAAGTGCCATGGTGGCGCCGGTTTCTGCCACCGATCGCCTGGCTTTGCCGCGCGAGGTGGAAGGCGCACCGCTGACGCTCATCGCCGAGCGCGCGCTCATCACGGCGCCAGCGACGTTGGTCATCCCCGATACGGTGAGTGAGGTGCGCGACGGCAACGCCTGCAAGGGCACGCGCAAGCTCATGCTGCCCGAAGGCTTACGCACCATCGGCGCTCACTGCTTCTGCTCGCGCACGCTGGTCGGCCCCGTGCTCATTCCCGCGAGCGTCACCAGCATCGGTGAGGGCAGCTTCGAGTACGCCGTCGTGCGCCTGGCGGCGGCCGATGCGGTAGTGCATATCACATCCGACCAGCTCATAAGCTGTTTCTTGGAAGACGCCCCCGATGGCATTCCTTTCGATTTCGCCCGCTACGACGACCAATTGCTGGTCGGCCGGGGCTTGCCTGATCATCTGGGAGCCCTGCTCCACCGCGTGGCGGCGCCTTTCCGCTTGGCGCCCGAGATGCGCGATCGCATCGTGGACGCTTTGCGTGAGCGTGCCGCCGACGCCGTGCAGTATGTGGCGCGCGAAGGAGACATCGCCATGGTGCGCGCCTTGGCGGAGGCGGGCTTTCTCGACGATGCCGAGCTGTTCGATCGCCAGATAGAGCGCTTACGTGCCGGCAATCGCACCGACTGCGTGCTGTTCCTCATGAACTGGCAGCACGACCGCGCCGGCGCCTCCCGCGCCGCCACTCCCAAGCGCGCCCGCGACCGCTTCGCGCTGTAGGCGGTCGAGGCGGCAAGGCTGCGGCTGTCCGCGCGCTGGCCGAGGCGCGGGAGATGCAACCGCCGAGTCGTATACCGCGTGGAGGCGTGGGAGACGCTGCTGCTAGAGAATGCGCAAGCGCCCCTGTTGAGAGCGGCTCGTTGTTTGCAAGGGGGTTTGGGGAAACGAGCCACGCTCAACAGGGGCGCGCTATGGGGTTGTGGGGGTGCCGGCGGCCACTCGCCAGGCGAAGGCCGCCGGCAGGCACTCGCGAGGTCGAAGGGTGTCCGGCAGACACCTGCGGGGTCGAAGGCCCGCCTGGCAGGTCCTCGGGGAGCGAAGGGCGCCAAGCAGGCCGGGCACCCTTCGCCAGGAGCCCCGATTTAATACAGCAGGTACACTGACATCCCAAGCAAGTAGAATGCGATGCGCAGGCAAATGGCGCCAATGAGGGCGCATGCCACGGCTATGCCGCCTGCTACCTTCCAGATGGCGGCGGTGTTTTTCCGCGCGCAGACAACGGCGAGGATCATCGGTGCTATAGCGCCGACGGCCACGGCGCCGAGCCAAAGAACTATCATCGAGCTGGAGATTGCAGATGCAACGTCGGTCATGCCTGCTGTAGGGCTTGTCGGATCGAAATAGTAGTTGATCTCGACGAACAGCCCCTCCGATGCCTGCAGGTAGAGCGCATAGGCAATGATGCACACGGCTCCGATAATCGCTCCGATGATCGCGGTCCTTCTCAGGGGAGACACATCGTCGCCGACAATCGCCATGATGATGGCAAGCGTGAGGGGGCCGGCAAGACATGCGGTTCCGAGCAGCGAGGCGATTTCAAGCAGGGAGTTCCACGCGGGGCGGGCGGCCATCATATAGGAGTGGGCGCACACGATCGCAAGCATGACGGAGATGACGATGGCAAGAACGGCGCACCACTTCGGCACGGTACCCTCGGTCTTTGCTCGGCGGAGCATAGCGAAGTAAACGATGGCGATTGCGGCAAAGGCAACGATGACAATCAGCTCTTGGGTGATGCCAGATGTGGGGTTCCCAAAGCCATTGAAAATGCGCTCCCAGTGTTCGAGGTGAAAGAACACCGCGATGCCTGACAGGGCCAAAAGCGCGACTGAGGCAACGAGCGCCGGCAGCTGGGCCTTGCGGGCGTTCTCGCCGATGGCCAAAATGCCCTGGGCGGCGAAAAGCCCCGATGACCAAGCAATAAGGGTGGTGAAAAGAATAAGAGGCCACTGGAGTTCCACGAGCTACTCCTCTCCGTGCCAGGCGCGATTGCGCAGGATGTACAGGAAGCTGGGGTCGTTGCCGACATTCGGCAGGTGATGAACATCGGCATCGTCGAAGGGCTGGATGGCGTCGCCAAGCGCCCAGCGGGTAGCGGTCATCTTTTCGTAGGAGGGGTCGCCTTCGGTGATGTCGACGACACCCGGCCCCTCGAAAGACGCGAGCCCTTCATCCAGGTCGCCGAAGAAGCGCGCGCGACCACCGCACTGGGCGACGCAGGCCGGCAACTCGCCTTGGGCAATTCGCTGCTCGCACAAGGTGCACTTTTCAACAACGCGCTGTTCCTCGTTCAGGTAGCGAACGCCATAAGGGCAGCTCATAGCGCAGAACTGGCAGCCGATGCACTTCTCCTTGTCGATTTGCACGGTTCCGTCTGCGGCGATGTGGGATGCTCCGGTCGGGCACACCTTGACGCACTCGGGATTCGCGCAATGCTGGCACTGAACCGTGAGGAAGTACATTTCCACGTTCGGCCATGCCCCGTTTTCGTCCAGGGGGTTGGGTCCTATGCGCAGGGTTTTGTTCCAGAAGCTCCCTACGGGCACATTGTTGATCGCCTTGCAAGCTACCGAGCAGGCCAGGCAGCCTACGCAGCGATTGAGATCGGTGGCAATTGCGTAACGGGGCATCGCTTAGGCCTCCTCATGCTTTTTGTAGTCGGGCAGCCATTCTTTCAGGCGCGGATCCGATGCGTCGTGGATAATCTCGTTTCCGTGGTGGTCGCACGGCACGGGATTGCCGAACGGGGAGTTCTCCGGCGTGGCTTTGTAGATCTTCACCGGGTAGGCGCGCAGGTAGGAGGTGCCGGAAATACGGTCCTGGTAGCCCTTGCCCGTGGTGACGAGACAATTACATCCGCACAGGTCAAACCCCTTATCGGCCTGGTCGAGCTCGGGGAACCACCACTGGTGCTCGAGATTTATCACGCCCTTGCTGATTCCGTAGTACAGGTCGGCGACTTGGCGAATTTTCCCGTTGTCGTTTTCGATCCACACCCAGTCGCCTTGCTGAATGCCCAGCTCTTCGGCATCGGACGGGTTGATCTCGACGCGGGGCACCGGCCACAGTTCGCGGCACCACGGCAGCTGGCGATGCTCGGAATGGAAATACACGGGGATGCGACGGCCCGAGGTGGCGATAAACGGATACTTCGCGCATATCTCGGGATTAGAGATGGGCGAGAGCGGCGGTTCCTGGTAGGTCGGCAGCAGGTCTTCCTCGTCGTCGGGCATAAACGTCTCGATGAGGGTCGACCACAGCTCCATTTTGCGGGTGGGTGTGCCGAAGCCGGGCTTGGCGAACTCCTCGAGGGGGTTGCGGTCGCCGTAGGCCTTCAGGGGCATCATTCCGGTCTCGTAGCGACGATAGGTTCCCCAGGTGTCGGGGGCGATGACCTTGCAGTCCTGCCAGCCGTTCTTCTGGAAGTTCTCCTTGTACTCTTCCCAGGTAATAGGGTCGCCCTGGCGGCCGGTGTTCAGCATGATGTCGAGGTTCTCGATACGGGTGGGCCACTTGTTGTCGTCGGGACCCCACTGAACGCCCATTTCCTGGTAAATACGCGTTGCGATCTCGATGTCGTGCAGCGTGTCGGCCGGCGGCTCGATAGCGCGCACGGTGGCTCCCTGGGCTCCCGAGGGACCCTGCGATAGTCGGGGGCAGTCGGTCTCAAGCCAGTGCTGGGCCGGCAGGAGAATGTCGGCCATGCCCGCGGTCGGCGTTTTCCACAGATCCTCGCAGACGAAGAAGTCGACATTGGGGAACGCGCGCCATTTCTGCAGGCTGTTGGACATGCACATGAAGTCGCCGGTTGAGCACCATCCGAACTTCAGCGGGTAAGGCTCGCCGGTTTCGATGGCCTTCCACAAAGAGGCGTCATCGGCCCAGCCCTGCCACCAGCCGAGAAGGGGGTAATCGTCGATGCCGACCATCTTGTTGAACTGCTCGGCCGAGATGTTCGGAATGCCGGGCGCCACCGCTCCCAGTCCCGCCTTGAAAACGAATTCGCCCTGAGTGCCTCCGCGATGGCCGCCCGGGGTATCCCAATTGCCCGTGAGTCCAATGTAGGAGTCCATGGCACGTACCATGGCGATTGCGTTGCAGCTATGCTCGATAGCCAGCTGGTACTGGATTCCGCCGTTGCCGTAGCCGGTGGAGGGGTCGATGCGCGTGGCGTGGGTGAGGCAAGCCTTCTCGATCAGATCGGCGCTGACGCCGGTGATCTCGGAAACGCGTTCCACGGGATACTCGTTGACGCGCTCCACGAAGTACTCCCAGACCGGTTTCACGGTGGAGACGGTTCCGTCTTTCAGCGTAACTTGGAACTCGCCGGTGAGCGCCGGGTCGATTTCCGGGTTGAAGGGCGACGGGTCGGGCACCCAGCCCTGGGACACGCCATCGACAAGATGCTCCTGCATGCCCTCATGGCCTTTGGTCGGGGGAGTCCAGGTTTCTCCCTCCCAGAGCCCCGAGTCGGCATCGAAGTAGGTCATGCGGTTGTTGAGGTTGTCCCACACGAGGAACTTGTGGGGATCGCCGCCTTCCTGCACATCGCTTTGCTTCAGGAGGCGCGTTTTGAGCTCGAAGGTGCCCGAGGTGAAGCGGAAGGCCTCGTAGCCGGAAGGCTCGATGTCGTTGCATACCAGGAAAGGCCCGTTGGTCCACCGTTTCGCGAACAGCTCGTCGTAGAGATTGTTGTTGACGATGATGTTGAGCCAGCCCATGGCCATAGCGCCGTCGGTGCCGGGACGAAGGCTCAGCCAGATATCGGCCTCCTTGCCGAGATTGGTCATGCGCGGGTCGACCACAATGTGCGCGTCGGCCTTTTCGGCAACGTCAACGACGGTGCGGCAGGAGTCGTCGTAATTCGACATCTCCGGTCCTGTGCCCCACGACGTGTACACCTTTGGGCGGCCGACGGTTTCCATCCACGAGGCCTGCATCATGGAGTTCATGGCGGTGGCGAAGAAGCGCGGTCCTTTGCACACCTGCCACGGAATAGCCATATTGGGAGAGCCGGTCAGCTGTCCGAGGGCGCCGTAGGCGAACATGCCCCAGATGCGACTAGTTCCCGACATGCCGAAAACGGTTTCGCCGCCGTAGCGATCCATACACTCCTGCATTTTCTGAGCGATGGTGCCGATAGCCTCGTCCCAGCTGATTCGCACCCAACCCGGATCGTCGTCGCCGCGCGGGTTGGTGCGCTTCATGGGGTAGTACAGGCGGTCGGGGTGGTAGGCTGCCTGCAGCGACGCTTGACCCTTGCCGCAATGGTTGCCCATCGATTGGAAGGCGCTCTCGTCGCCCTCGGTGCGAATGGCGCGGCCGTTCTCCACGATTACCCATACGCCGCACTCCATCTTCCCGCAGCCGCGGCAGCAAGAGCGAACGCGCTTGGTTTCGCCTGCCGATGGCGCAGGTGCGCTCGTTTCGGCGAACGCGGTTCCCGCAACTGGCGCCGCAATTGTGCTCGCAACTGCCGTTGCGGCTGCGAGCTTCGCGAATGCGCGACGGGTCACCGATAGTTTGCTCATGCATCCTCCTCTTCTCTTTCGACATTCCAAAAGTCCGGCTTTGCTCTCTGCCCTTCAGGGGCGGCGGTCAGGTAGCATCGTCGCCTGGCCGCCGATCGTGCCGAGTACGCTTACCCTAGCGCGGGCCAAGGGAAGGGAAAATCGAGCGAGAGGTGCGATTTGGCAATATCATGCGATAAGCACGATGCCTTCGAACAGGGGTTTTATGAGCGAGAACAAAAAAGAGCACCCTGGACCCGTCTTTGCGGGAGGCTCTGTCTATAATAGTGGCACGGAGGAGGTTCGCGGTATTTCTGAAGGGATGTGTGTGCCCGCTTTGAGGCGCCTTGTGACGTTTCGTGGCCGGCGCCCTTCGAAAAGGAGTCATCGGTGCAGCGAGTTGTAGCTGGTGTTGCGTGTCGGTTCGAGGAGCGAATTGCCGATATTCTTGCTCCCGGCGTCGTGCGTATGGGGTTGGCTCTCGGCTGCAATCTCTCATGGTCTCATATGGCCTTCGAGAGTCTCGGGTTGTTCCACGACCAGCCCGATGCCGAAGTCGTATTGGACACGGTTTATCTTATCAGCATAGCTTGCGCGCTGCTGACGTACTTGATCGTTGCCTTGGTTTGCCATTGCGGGCGCAAGTTTGCCGGCTCGCGCTCAACGTGCGGGCTCGTGTCTCTTTCGGCGGCGGCAAGTACGGTGGTTATGCGCGGGGCGACGACGACAATGGCGATTGGCGGCGCGTGCATCGTGATAGGCGGAATAGGATCGGGCGTGGCCACATCTCTTTTCATGATGTACTTCGGCATAGCGCTCAGCACGATGAGGACGAAGCGCGTGATGGCGATCTCGGCAATTGGCTACATCGTCTCGACGGTTCTGTTCTCGGTTTATCTGTTTTTCGAACCCTTTGCCGCCATGGTGCTGTGCGCGAGTATGCTGCCTATTGCGGCTGCGCTGCTCGTTTTCGGGAGCATGGGCGCAGCGTCCGGGCCATGCAGCCAGGGGGAGACGCCCCCTTCGAGGAATCTGGTCTCGCCGGAGGATTGCCGTCAGCTGAAGGGCCTGGTTCGAGCCTTTTCCGTTTGCATGCTGGTTTCCGGCTTCGTCTACGAGATTGCGCGTACCGTATTCATTCAGGTAGGCGGCTTCGCGGGCGAGACCGTGGAGAACTACGCCTTTGCGCAAGGGGTGGTGGCCGCTCTCGTTCTTTTGGCGGCAATCGGGATCACGCTTGTCATCGTGTCGTCTTCCAACGTCCACGCTCCAGAGATATGCTATCGCATATCGGCTTGCTGTTTGGTGGTTTCAGCCCTTCTCATTCTCATGCCTATCGTCTATCCCGATGCATCCGTCGTGGTTCCTCTCGCGATAAACAACGCCTCGTTCATGTGTCTCAACATGCTTATGTGGGTGCTTGTTTGTGGCGTGTGCAACCAACTTTCGGATTCGAGTGCGAGGTTCTTCGCGCTTTTTCGGGCAGCGTGGACGGCGGGGCCTTTGCTGGGCATGCTCGTGGGCCGTTTCCTCTACTTCTCCTGCGGCTATACATTGCAGGCGGCGTTTTTGGCCATGGCGGCAAGCGTCTTGGCGTTGTTTGCCATGCTCGAGTTCGTTTTCACGGAAGAGCGTTTGTCGCGGGCTCTCAGCATCATGCCCATCGAGCGCAAGAGGCGCTTTGTGGAGCGCTGCAACGCGGTTATCGAGCAATACGGGTTAACCGAACGCGAGGGCGAGATCATGGTTATGTTCGCAAAAGGCCGCAATCTGCCCTATGTGATGGAGGAGCTTGTGCTGTCGAAGAGCACGGTCTCTACGCATCGCCAGCACATTTACAAGAAGCTCGGCGTTCATTCCGCGCAGGAAATGATCGACGTCATCCAGAACGTGACATTGCGAGGGTAGCACGCCGCCCGGCAGGGGGGGTAGGGGGGATCTGGAAAAGTTTTGATGTAAGTATTGACATTACAACAAAAGACTGGTTTACTTTGGGTTGTCAAAAGTTGTAAGTAAAAATATTACAACAAAACCTGAAAGGAAAGAGCCATGAAAATCGCTGTTGTTGCCGCCAACGGGAAGGCCGGAAAGCTTGTTGTCGGGGAAGCAGTGCGCCGTGGTCATGATGTTACGGCGGTCGTGCGCGGAGAGAATACCACCGAGGCCCGCAGCGCCATCTTGAAGGATATCATGAGCCTGGGCGCCGACGATCTTGCCGATTTCGACGTGGTGGTCGACGCCTTCGGGGCCTGGACGCCCGAAACGCTCGATCAGCACTCGGCGACGCTGGCCCATCTGTGCGACATCCTGTCGGGCACCGATACGCGCCTGCTCGTGGTGGGCGGCGCCGGCAGCCTGTACATGAATCCGGAGCATACCCTGGTGCTGTGCGACACGCCCGATTTCCCGGAGATGTTCAAGCCTTTGGCCCAGGCTCAGGGCAAGGCCCTCGATGAGCTGCGTCAGCGCGACGATGTCGCCTGGACATTCGTGTCGCCCGCGGCCGATTTCCAGGCCGAGGGTGCGCGCACGGGCGATTACCTGCTGGCCGGCGAGGAGTTCACGGTGAATGATCGCGGCGAGTCTGCTCTGAGCTACGCCGATTACGCCATCGCCATGGTTGATGAGGCCGAGTGCACGGGCTCTCCGGAGGCTCATGTGCGCGAGCGTATCTCTGTCGTGGGGAAGTAATCGCACGACAACAGAAGCTTTTCCCGCACGGCCGGCGCTGTCTTCCCCCTCCGGGTAGCGCCGGCCTTTGAGTTGTTATCGAGAAAGAGAATGATGGATATGGGAATATTTCGCTACCGCAGTCAACGCCAGTCGCCGGAAGAGCGCGAACGGGCCGTTGAAGAGGCCCGCGAGGTGCTGGCCCAGGCCGATCGGGTGCTCATCGGCGCCGGGGCGGGGCTTTCCACGGCGGCGGGCATTAACTACGGCGGCCAGCGCTTCAAGGACAACTTCGAACCCTTCATCAAGCGCTACGGCATGACCGACATGTACTCCGCCGGCTTCTACCCCTTCACTACGGAAGAGGACCGCTGGGCCTATTGGGCGCACCATGCCACCGTGAACAATCTGGGGATGGAGGCCACGCCCCTGTACCGCGAGCTGTACGACTGGGCGCGCGGGCGCGACTACTTCGTCATCACCACCAACGCTGACGGGCAGTTCGAGAAAGCAGGCTTCGCGCCCGAGCGGATCTTCGCGACTCAGGGCGACTACGCCCACATCCAGTGCGCCACCGGCGCCCATGGCATCCGCGAGGATGCGGCGGAATTCGCCCGCATCGAGGCCGACACGGAAGGCGGCCGGCGCACCCGCATCACCGATGCGACGCTCGTGCCTCGCTGCGAGGTGTGCGGCGGTCCCATGGCCATGCACCTGCGCTGCGACGACACTTTCGTGCAGACCGACGAGTGGTACGCCGCCGAGAAGCGCTACCGGGAATTCGTGGAAGGCGTGGCCGAGAAGCCGACGGTGCTGCTGGAGCTGGGCGTGGGCTGGAACACCCCGGTGTGGATCCGCATGCCCTTCGAGTGCCTGTCCCGCGCCACGAAAAGCCCGCTTATCCGCATGAACTACGATGATGCCTTCATCGACCCGTCCCTTTCCGCCGGCATCTCCTTGGAAGGCGATATCGCCGAGACGCTGCCCGAGGTGCCGGAGTTGCAGGTTGGTTGATACGGCAGCGCTTTTGTCGGACTTGGCAAAAATTGAAAAAGATGCAAAAATTGCAAAAGATGCAAAAGTTGCAAAAAATGTCAAGGAGCGATGATGGCGAGCAATCCCTTTACCCCGACCTTCGGAGTTGTGCCTGCGTTTATGGCGGGACGTGAGGACATTACCAGCGAGTTGCTTGCGGCCCTAGAAGAAGGCGTGGGAAACCCCAATCTCACGACGATCATTTCCGGTGCGCGCGGCACGGGGAAGACGGCGCTGCTCACCTATCTTTCTGATGCGGCCCAGGCGCAGGGGTGGGTGTCGGTTAACGTATCAGCGCTTCCAGGGATGCTTGAGGAAATCGTTCAGCAGGCCGGTGCCGCGAGTGCTCATCTGATAGATACGAGTGCCTCGGCGAAGCTGGCGAGCCTGAAGCTGGGCGATATCGCCGAGCTGCAATTCGCCGATCCCCTAGAGGCGGCTCCCACGTGGCGCATTCGCATGGGGGAGCTTCTTGATGCTCTCGCAGAAACGGATACAGGACTTCTCATCACTGTGGATGAGGTGCGCGACGATCTTGACGAGATGATTCAGCTTGCCTCTGCTTTCCAGCATTTCGTGCGCGAACGACGCAAGGTGGCACTGTTCATGGCGGGGTTGCCGGCCCATGTCAGTGCTCTTTTGCAAGACAAATCCGTCTCGTTTCTGCGTCGCGCCAATTTCTACAGCATTGGCATCGTCTCCGACTTCGAAGTGGAAGAGGCCCTTGGCAAAACCTTCGATGAGGGTGGTCGGGAGGCGACGCCGGAGGCGCTTAAGGAAGCCGTTCAGCTCATCGGAGGCTTTCCCTATATGATGCAGCTTATCGGCTATCGCGCTTGGAACGCTTCGCCGGACAGCCCGCTCGTCTCGGAGGACGATGTTCTCGAGGGGTCACGGTTTGCCCGCAACGATCTGCAGCGTAAGGTGTTCGATACGACGTTTCGCGAACTCTCGAAAGGAGATGTGCGGTTCCTTGCCGCTATGCTGGAAGATGAAGGCCCTAGCGAGCTTGCGGACATAGCGAGCCGCTTGGGCAAGAAGAGCAACTATGCTTCGCAGTACAAGCGGCGCTTGCAGGAGCAGGGTATTGTCGGCGACGTGGGCCAGGGGCGCATCCGCATTGAATTGCCTATGTTTAAGGACTATCTTCGCGATCAGCTTCAGTAGAATCGCCAGGTCATTCCACGCGTTTTGCCACAATGATAAAACATGACAAAAGTTGATAAAAGGCCGCACGGGAAGGGTCCGTGCGGCCAGGGGGACGAGGCTCTCCAATGCCTAACGTCGCTCGATGGCGTTTGCCGGGCAGATGTTGGCGCAGCGGCCGCAGTGGAGGCAGTGGGCTTGGTCGATAGCCGCGACGCCGTTCGCGAGCGCGATGCACTGCTGGGGGCAGACCGGCAGGCATGCGCCGCAACCGATGCAGGAGGCGGCGTTTACGAAGTAGCCGTGGGCCGCTTCGGTGGCGCCACCGAAGGCGAACGAGGCGCGGTCGATGGGCTTCACAGAGAGGTCGAACCATTCACCCGTGCCCTCGTAAACTTTGAAGACGGTGAGCACCTCCCGCGAGGCCGGGGTGGGGTAAATGTCGTACATGTAGGGGTTGCGCTCCAGCAGTTCGTCGAGGCGGGACGGCCCCTCCTCTCGCACTTTGCCGCGCACGGAAATGGCCACCGAGCTCATGGTGTCGTTGCCCTTCGTACCCGTGAGTGCCAGGAACTTCTGCCGCACGAGCCGGTCGTAGAAGCTCTTCCCGCGCGCGGTGAGGAAGTACAGGCCGCTCTCGTCGGCCATCATCATGTCGATGGCGGCCGTAACCGGCAGCCCGTCGTCGTCCAGCGTAGACACGACGGTGCGGTGAATCTCGTTTACCAGATAGTTGAGGTACCAAGCAGCATTGCGGGGCATGGGAATCCTTTCAATTGCCGAGTTGGACGTGCCGATCGCTCTGCTGAGCGAACGATCGGCTATCCCACATCCTTCAGCAAGTCGGCCAGAGAGGTGGAGGCGAGCTCTTGCTCCATGGCGGACTGCGCCTTTTGCAGGCGGCCCTCCAGCACGGGGCGCACGGCGGCGCCGACGGGGCATGCGGGATTCGGGTTCTCGTGGAAGTTGAACAGCGGGCCCTTCACGCCCTCGATGGCCTGCAGCACGTCGAGCAGGGTGATGTCGCTGGCCGGACGCGCCAGGGCCGCCCCGCCGGCGCCGCGCTCCACTGTGACGAGGCCGGCGGCCTTCAGCTTCTGCAGCACTTGGCGGATGATGACAGGGTTCACGTTCACGCTTGAGGCGATGAACTCCGAAGTGGTCTTGTGCTGCCCGGCAAAGTGGTCGATGCACATCAGGGTGTGCACGGCTATGGTGAAGCGCGAGGGGATTTGCATAACGCATCCTTAGAAGAGTCGGTTGCGGGTCGGGGGAGTTGAAGGATCGAGGATCTCCCGATGGGGACTATGGTATCTCAGGTAGGTTGTAATATCAATCATTACTTCTGAAGAAAATAAGTGTAACTATTGATATTACAACAAAGGCGTGCTTTACTGTTTTGTGAAACATCGAGGCGGCCTCCGAGGGAGGAATAGGGTATGAATTGCGAATCCCATAACGTTGGGAACGTGGCGAAAAACGCGGTGCAGTACGAGACTCTCGGCGAAGCGCGCAAGCGCGAGCTGCTGCAATATCTGGCGGAATACCTCATCGAAGAGAGTGAGTTACACGGGCGCGCCTTGCCGCCGGTGGCGGCCGAGGTGGTCCGGGACGGCTTGACGAGCGCGGCCGCCGAAAAGCTGTGGCTCGCCTTTCGATCGCTGGTGAACGTGCGGCCGCCCTGGCCCGCGCCTGCGGAATTCCTCGCTGCCCAGGACGAGCTGCTGCAGGGGCTCATTGCCGAGGCGGGCATCGCAACGCTCGCCGACACGACGGCTTCTCCGGCTGATCCGCGCCTGCGCTTGTGGCGCGGCGATATCACTACCTTAGCTGTTGACGCCATCGTGAACGCCGCCAACTCCGGCATGACCGGCTGCTGGGCGCCGCTGCACTACTGCATCGACAACGCCATCCATACCTTCGCCGGCGTGCAATTGCGTGCGGCTTGTGCGAACCTCATGGCAGCTCAGGGGCGCCCGGAGCCCACGGCCCAGGCCAAGGTGACTGACGCCTACAACCTGCCCGCGCGCTATGTCGTCCATACGGTAGGGCCCATCGCCGACGGACGCCCCACCGACACGCACCGCCGCCAGCTGACCGAGTGCTACCGGGCCTGTTTGGATGCGGCGGCCGCGGCGGGGCTTTCCAGCATCGCATTCTGCTGCATCTCCACCGGCGTGTTCGGGTTCCCGCAGAAAGAGGCGGCCTCCATCGCCGTCGCCACGGTGCGCCGCTGGCTCGACGAGCATCCTGACACGCCGATGACCGTGGTGTTCAACGTCTTCTCCGAAACTGACGAGTCGCTCTACCGTCCCCTGCTCGGCCTCTAGCTGCTGAGCGCCGCTCAAATGCGGCCAACGCGACTTTGACCGCTGTTTTCGGCGCTTCGATAAGAGGAAATTCTCGCCTGGATCGCGTTCCGCTTCCGCCGCTTCCTCAAGCGCGCTGAAACCGAGGGCTTCACCGGCTTCTGAGGGGCTCGACAAGGATGCGGCGACGCTATACTGTCTTCGATAAGAATGCGCGCAAGAAGGGAGCGGCGATGTTGGAGGTGCGCAAGGCGCGGGCGGACGAGATCGATGCCGTGCTGGATTTCTACGCGAAGATGATCGACGGCATGCAGGGCACCGATTTCGATGTGCAGTGGCGCCACGACGGTCATCCCTCGAAGGACTTCCTGCGGGAGGCGGTGGCGGCCGGCCAGATGATCGTGGGCGTGTTGGAAGGGGAGGGCATCGCGAGCGCCATGGTGGTGAACCACGAGGGGGAGCCCGGCTACGAGGCGGTGCCGTGGAGCGTGGACGCGCCGTCCGAGAACGTGGGCGTGCTGCATGTGGTGGCCACGCTGCCGGCCTACCACGGCCGCGGCTTCGCGCGCCAGCTTCTGCAGGGCGGCATGGAAATCGCCCGCGCCGACGGCCTTTCGGTCCTGCGCCTGGATACGTTCCCCTACAACGTGCGCGGCCGCGGCCTTTACGAGTCCTGCGGGTTTGCGGACAAGGGCGAGTGGACCGTGTACTACCCCGCCCTCGGCGACATCCAAGTGATCATGTACGAGCTGCCGCTGTAGCATCTTCAGATAGCTGCCCCGGGGCGTCAAAAGTGGGAATCGTGCGCGAAATCGGCGTTTAGCAGCGTCTGGAATCCAGATTATGAACGAGATCCGCGTTTAGCAGCGTCATTCGGGCCTCCTTGACGCTGCTAAACGCCGATTTCGCGCAAAAAAGAGCTGTTCGTCTGCGATGGCTGCAGGGCGACCGAAACGCGGTCGTAGTGTCGGCGTTTCGCGACCGAAACGACCGCAAAACGACCGAAACGACCGCAAAACGACCGAAACGACCGCAAAACGACCGCAAACGACCGATAATGGGCGCGACATAAAGTGCTAACGGGAAATGCGCGACTGCAACGGCGTAAGGGGAACTATGGGGCAAGAGCAGCTTAAAGATTTGCGTGAGGGCAATCGGCTTGAAGCTAAATTGGCGAAGGGTGGAGTTCCCGCAAGCGTGTGGGAAACCTATTCCGCTTTCGCGAATACCGAGGGTGGCACCATCATGCTCGGCGTTCGAGAGACGGCTGATGGCTCCTTGGAAGTCGAGGGGCTTGCTGATCCGGAGGGCCTCTGCAAGAAATTCTGGGATGGCGTGAACAATCCCTCTAAAGTGAGCGCGAATCTCTTAACCAACGAAGATGTCTCCCTTGTTGAGGCGGAAGGAAAAACCTATCTTCGAATTAACGTTCCTCGGGCGCCGCGTCAACTTAAACCGGTGTACGTTTCGGGAGATCAGGCGCGAGGCACCTATCGGCGCAATGGTGAGGGAGACTACCACTGCTCAGCTGATGAGATTGTTGCCATGGTTCGCGATGCGAGCCCCTCTCCGTTGGACGCGCTTGTTCTGGAGAATTTCGGCCTCGAGGCGCTGGATATGGACTCGGTGGAACGATTCCGATCCACGATGGAGGCAGTGCGCCCCGGTCATCCGTGGAACAAGCTGGGCGCGGAGGATCTCCTGCTCAAGCTCAATGCGGCGGGTCGTGTGGAAGGGGAGGGCGCGTTGCATCCCACTCGCGCCGGGCTGCTCATGTTCGGCTACGAATATGAGATCGTTCGGGAGTACCCCGAGTACTTCCTCGATTACCGAGAGATGGGCGACGGTGCACGCTGGCGCGACCGCGTCGTTTCCAACGACGGTACGTGGAGCGGTGGTCTGTTCGATTTTTGGAGCAAGGTGGTTCCGCGCCTCACGGCAGGGGTGAAAAGGCCTTTTGCTTTAAGCGAGTCGTTGCAACGGGTGGAGGACACCGAAATGCACGTCGCCGTGCGCGAGGCTTTCGTCAACAGTCTTGTTCACAGCGATTATTACGGTCGCCGCGGCGTGGCCGCGCTGCGCTATCCCGACAGGATTAAAATCGAGAACCCCGGCAGTTTGCGCATCGCCTTGGACGTTATGCTCGCCGGTGGTGTCTCCGATGCGAGAAACCCCACGCTTATGAAGATGTTCGGGCTCATCAACGCCTGCGAAAAAGCGGGCAGTGGCTTCGATGTCATGAGGCGTGCGGCTGTGGATGCACAGGCTCCATTGCCCGCTGCGGTGGAAAGCTTCAGCCCCGATCGTATTGCCGTGACGGTGTATTTGGGGAATGCTGCCGCCGATCAAGCATACGAGCCCAATTTCGCCGAGACGGCAACCAGTGGCCCTAAGCCTCAAATGCGGCCAGCGGATGAGCCGTCTGCCAGTAAGAGACAAGAGGACTTCAGCACCTATCCGGAAGAGGAGCGGGCCGTGCTGCGCATGGCTAGCGAACGGGGAGAATTCACCCGGCGCGACGTTGAGCAGCTGCTCGCTTGTGGCTCGACCAAGGCCAAGGCCATTGTCGGCGCTCTTCTGGAGAAGGGCGCTATCTCGTCCAAAGGCGCTAGCCGCAGCACGCGCTACACGTTGTCCGGGGAATAGCTCGCCTTCGTTGCTGCAACCTTGTTCAACGTAAAATCCCAACGTGCAACGGGCGCGTGACAGTTCGGCGCACGAGCGGTCATTGCGCGGCGCTTGCGACGGTCGTCTTTCTAGAATGGGGAGGAAACCCCTGATTAGAAAGAGGCGACCTATGGCGGTGAGCGCGGGAGATACGGCTTCGAGGGCGAAGGCGACGGCGATCTCGACCTGCGCGCCCGCATCGCCTGCAGCGGCCTCCCCATCGGCGCTCGTGTTCGCAAAACCCGCAGGCGCCTCCACGCCCCACGCCGACCGCGCCCTGCACGGCCGGGCATTGGCGCTCGTGTTCTTCGGGCTTCTGCTCGCCATGTTCATCAGCTCGCTTTCCGAGACCATCGCCTCCACGGCGCTACCCACCATCGTGGGTGACTTGAACGGTGTGGAGATCATGCAGTGGGTCTCCACCGCCTACATCCTGTCGTCGACGTTGGTCATGCCCATCTACGGCAAGCTGGGCGATCTTATCGGCCGCAAGCGTCTGCTCATGGCGGCGCTCACGCTGTATGCGGCGGGCAAGGTGGTGTGCGGCCTGGCCGTGAACATGGAGATGCTCATCAGTGGCCGCCTCATCTCCGGCCTCGGGGGCGGCGGCCTCATCATCTTGTCCCAGGCGACGCTCTCCGACGTGGTGCCGCCGCGCAAGCTCGGCACCTACATGGGCGTCATCGGCGCCGTGTTCGCCGTATCGAATGTGCTGGGGCCGCTGCTCGGCGGCTGGTTCGTCCAGGTGACGGGCTGGCGCTGGATCTTCTGGTTCACCGTGCCTGTGGCCCTGCTTGCCGTGGTGGTACTCGGACTCACGCTGCCCCGCGACGCCCGCGCCCTCGGAAAGCACCCCATCGATTGGCCTGGCATGATGGCCATGACCGTGGCTGTGACCTCGCTCGTGCTCGCCATGGCTTGGGGCGGCACGCTCATTCCCTGGGGAAGCCTGCCGTTTATGGGCCTTGTCGCCCTAGCTGTGGCCGCCGCTGTGGTCTTCGTGCTGCTGGAGCGCCGCGCTGCCGAGCCTATCATTCCCATGGGGCTTTTCCGCAACCGAAACTTCGTGCTGTGCTCGGTGACGGGGCTTTTCCTGAACATCAGCTTCATGGGGGCGCTCAACTACTTGCCCACCTACTTCCAAATTGTGGACGACCTCTCGCCCGAAGTGGCCGGTCTCGTGTGCACGGCCACCAGCGTGGGCATCCTCATCACCTCTACGGCCACCGGCTGGGTGGCGTCGAAGACGGGGCGCTACAAGGGGATGCTCGTGGCCATGTGCGTCGTGAGCACGGTGGGTCTGTTTCTGCTGTCGCGCATGCAGGTGCACGAGGCGTTGTGGGTGCCAGTGCTGTACCTGTTCGTGCTCGGCTTCGGCATGGGGCTCGGCATGCAGTTGCTCGTGCTCGTGGTGCAAAACGAGTTTCCCCACGCCATGGTGGGCACCGCCACGGCGGCGAACAACTTCTTCCGGCAGATCGGCGCCTCGGTGGGCACGGCGCTCGTGGGCGCGCTGTTCACCATGCGCCTTACGGCCGACGTGGCCGGCAAGCTCACCCATGTGGACAACCTGTCGCTCGCCACGCTAACGCCGCAGATTGTGGACAAGCTGCCCGCGTCAGCCCAGTCGGTTATCGCCGCCGGCTATTCCGACGCGCTACTGCCGCTGTTCCTCTGGTTCGTGCCGCTCATGCTCGCGTGCCTCGCGATGATGCTCCTTCTGAAGCGCCACCCCCTCGCCACCACCATCAACCACGGCGGCGCGGGGAAGTAGGGGAACCTCTCGGCGACCGCATTTTGTTTGTAACCGCAAATCGACGGTTGTTATGTCAAGATCGTCGATTTGCGGTTACAAAGTGGGCAAAATCGCCTGTTTGGAACGAAATGGTGTCACGAAGCGACGCTTCTTACGGAAAAACCGCCAATTTGAGGCTAGAAAAGCGGGTGCGGGTGAAGGCGCTTACCCGCAGGCCTCGGGATCGAGGCGGTAGCCGATGCCCCAGACGGTTTCTATGATGCGGGGCTCGGTGGGATCGTCCTCGATCTTGGCCCGCAGCTTCTTGATGAACACGGTGATGGAGCTGGTCTCGCCAACGAACTCCGGCCCCCAGGCCGCCTCCACGAGCTGCTCGCGGGAGAGCACGGTGCCGGGACTTGCGGCCAAGGTCGCCAGGATTTTGAACTCCTTTGGGGTCAGCGGCACGTGCTCGCCGCCCAAGGTGGCGCGGTGCTGGGCCATGTCCAGGGAAAGGCGCCCCACGGTGATGGTGCCCGTGGATGGCATAGCAGCGGTTGGGCGCATGGCGGCGCGGCGCAGATGGGCCTCGATGTGCATCATCAGCTCGCGCGGGTCGAAGGGCTTCACCATGTAGTCGTCGCCCCCGGCCGCGAATCCGACGCCCTTGTCCACGATGTCCCCTTTGGCCGATAGGAAGATGACCGGTACGGTGACGCCCCGGGCGCGCAGTTCGCGGCAGGCGGTGAAGCCGTCCATCTTCGGCATCATGACGTCCATGATGATGAGGTCGGGCGCCTCGCGGGCGATGGCGTCCAGCGCGTCGGCGCCGTTGTCAGCGTAAGCGAATTGCCAATCGGCGCCTTCCACCATGTCGCGTACCACCCGGGCAATGCGCGGCTCATCGTCCACGAGCAGAATCTTCGCCATCGTCGTCCTCCTTCGCGGTTGTCAGCGGCTCGGCCTTCGGCGCTGCGGGTCACCCTGCGGCTTTACGCTTCCTCGTCCTCTTCCTCAATGACGGGTACATAGGGGATGCGCACGGTGAACGTGCTGCCCTCCTTCACCCGGCTTTCCACGGTCACGGTGCCGCCATGCAGCTCGGTGAGGTCGCGCACTACGGCAAGCCCCAGCCCCGTGCCCCGGTAGCGGCGGTTGGCCGATTGCCCGGCCTGCTTGTACAGCTCGAAGATTTGGTCCAACTCTTCGGGCGCGATGCCCATGCCGTCGTCGGCGACGCGCATGACGATCCAGCCGGCTGCGGCATCTTCGCCATCGGGGGCATTGGTGTCCGCCTTTTCGCTCTCACTGTGGGAGTCGGTTTCCCCGTCCTCGAACCCAATCGTCAGGCGCACGAACCCACCTCGATGGGTGTACTTGATAGCATTGTTCACCAGGTTCTCCAGAATGCGCCGCAGCTTCTCCCAGTCGGCCATGCTCAAGGGCACATTCGGCGCTACCGTGCAGGTGAGCCGCACGTCCTTGTCGGCGGCGATAGGGGCCAGCGCCTTGCGCACGAACTGGGCCAAATCGACGAAATCCACCGGTTCGGGCAAAAGCTCGTCCTTTTTGGCGGCGTGCTTGGAAATGACGAGGATGTTGTTCACCATGTTCAGCAAAAGGGTGGCATTCGACTCGATTTCGCCCACGGCCTCGCGGGTCTTGGGCGCTAGGCTGTCGTCCGCGTTCAGGATGCGCGCGTAGGCCAAAATGCTGGTGAGCGGCGTGCGCAGCTCGTGGCTGACGATGGCGAAGAACTCGTTCTTGTAGGCCACCTCATCACCCAGCCGATCGAGTGCTACCTTCAGCTCGCGCTTCTGGTAGTTCAGCATGTCGTTGAGCACCATGAGGTCGTCGGTCTTGGAACGCACCTGGCCCTCCAGATCGGCATAAAGCGCCTCAAGGTCGCGGGCCATGCGGTCGAACTCGCCGGTGAGCTCCGCCAGCTCGTCGCGGGGCCGCTCGCCGGGGTCGGGCACCGTGAGGGTGTAGTTGAAGTCGCCCTTGCCCACGGCGCCCGCCGCGCTTCGCAGCTCGTCGATGGGCTGCAGCACCAGCCGGCTTGTCACGAAGTACAGCCCGATGAAGGCCGCTACCATCATGAACAGCACCATGATCGCCTGCTGCATCATGCTATCTTGAATGCCGGCGGCGTAAATGCCCATGGGCTCGGTGATGGACATGGCGCCGCCCACCTGTCCCACCTGCATGCCCTCCTTGGGGTAGCCGTACTGATCCAGCTCGCCGACGGGGTCGCCGTGACATTCTAGGCACGACTCGGTCACGTACAGAGGCTCGGTGTAGCGGAACACCCGCGTGCCGTCGCCGGCGTCCACGACGCGCCAGAATGCCTTGCGGTCGGGGTCGGCGTTGAAGGCGGCCAGGGCCTCCTGCTCGAAGGCGTCCGGCGCGTTGGCAGCCTGACGCGGCGTGTCGTTCGTGAAGCGGATGGAGTAGTCGGTTTCTGTGGTGAACAGCATGGATATTGACTTCGCCGCCACCACGCACACGAGGTGCTTCGTACGGAAGGTGCCGTCCTCGGCGCGGTTGATGACTTCCTGGTTCATATCGACGAAGTCCCACGCCGCGCGCATTTCGGCGGCGAGCACCTCGGCTTTTTCGCGTGCCTCGTTCTCGGCCTGAGCGTTTTGCAGCGATAGGTTCCATAGAATGTCAACGGCCATGAGCGCAACCATAATGACGCCGATGGAAACGGCGATCTTGAAGCGTATGCCATAGCGGAACGGGCGCCCCGGGTGATCGGTCGACATGGTGTCCCCTCCTCGTCAATCTTCATATTATGCCCGATGGAGCTGCATGTAGGAGACTTCGGTGGGGAAGGTAATTCTTTTTTAATATTTGCCCCGAAGTCTTAATGAAAAGTTCCGCTGGCCGCCATTGAAGTGACGTTGAGTCAACGGCAGAATAATAGCCAGCGAGTGCGAGGGTTTCGGCCGAGGAGGGCCGCCCGATGCGACAGCAAGGCGGTAGGAGATCCGCCGAGAGCGGGGGTTCAAACGTCTTTTCGCCGCAGCTCGCGAGAAAATCCTATCTGAGGGAGGAGAGTTCTATGACGAAGAACAGCGAACGCGCCATTGACGCCAAGCTCACCCGTCGCGCCTTCGTGGGCGCTGCCGCGGCTACGGCTGCTGTGGGCCTGGCCGGATGCGCCCCGGCGGCCACCGACGAGGCGCCGGCCAAGGACGAGGGGGAGGGTCTGGCCTTCACCGGCGAGGACGAGTTCGCCGACTGCCAGCTCGTCTACGGTTGCTGCTCGCCGGAGTGCCAGCACCACCTGCTGAAGGGTTATGTGCGCGACGGCAAGCTCGTGAAAGTGGAGAGCGGCGAGGTGAACGAGAGCCCCGCTTGCGCCCGCGGCTTCGCCCGCGTGGAAATGTGCAACTCCGATAAGCGCCTGACCAAGCCTTTGAAGCTCGTGGGCGAGAAGGGCTCCGGCGACTTCGAGGAGATTACCTGGGACGAGGCGTTCGATCTCATTCAGGAGAAGCTGCAGTACGCACTGGACAATGGCGGTCCCAAGTCCATCATGTCCCAGGGCGGTTCGGGCAACTTCAGCGCCCTGACCGGTGCGTTCTCCACATTTGTCGGTTGGCTCGGCGGTGGCACGTCCACGTCCGGCAATATGTGCTGCGCCGGCATCGACTCGGGCCTGGCGCCGGTTCTCGGCCAGCGCATGCAGCTGGTCCGCAACGAGATCGCCAACTCCAACTACATCATTGCCTGGGGCAACAACCCGGTCATCTCGATGACGGGCTATTTCGGCCGCTTCCAGGAGATGATGGACAATGGTGGCACCCTGTGCACCATCGATCCGTTCCTCTCCGAGACTGCTGACAAGTCCCAGGAGTGGATCCAGCCTTGGCCCGGCACCGACTCGGCTGTGGCGCTCGCCATGCTGAAGGTGGTCATCGACGAGGGTCTGACCGATGAGGAGTACATCATCGCCCACACCACGGCGCCTTGCCTCATTGACAAGAAGACTAACGCGCCGGCCTTCGCTGACCCGGCTGACGACACCACGTATCAGGTGTACGATCCGGCGACCAAGACGATTGTCGCCCACGATGCCGCTGGCGTGACGCCGCTGCTGTCCGTGGAAGGCACCGAGATCGCCAACGACTACGTGACCATCTACGATCTCATCAAGGCCGAGGCCGACAAGTGGGGCAAGGAGGCCGTCGAGGCCGAGTCCGGCTGCTCCTACGACGACATCGCTCGCATCGCCCGCGATTACGCTAACGCCGAGCATGCCATGATCATCCAGAACATGGGCGGCTACCAGCGCACCGAGAATGCTGCTTACGCTACGGCTACCCAGGTGTATCTGGCCCTGTTCTGCGGTCATATCGGCCATCGCGGCGACGGCGTGTACGACGCCTGCGGCTCCACCACCCTGGTGCCCGGCGGCTCTGCCTATGAGGCTAACCCCGATGCTGTTAAGAACGAGTCCATTCCCGTGCCGTGCTTCGGTGAGTGGATCTGCCAGGACAAGCCCACCAAGATCAACTTCATGTGGATCGCCCAGGGCAATCCCGTGGCCCAGTGGCCGAACACGAACAGCGTGAAGGAGGGCATGAAGCACATTCCGTTCGTCGTGAAGGTAGACATGTTCCTGAACGCGAGCGCCATGTACGCCGACCTGGTGCTTCCCGTGACGGCGCTGTTCGAGACTCCGAACGTCACGCATTCCGTGCGCTCGGCTGTCATCTCCATCAGCGAGGCCGGCGTGACCCCGCCGGGCGAGTGCAAGACTGACCTGGAGATTACCCGCGAAGTCGCCAAGCGCTTCGGCCTGGAGCAGTACTTCAACGAGGATCCGTCGGTGTACATCGGCCGCGTGCTCGAGCCGGCCGGCATCACCTACGAGGAGCTCGCCGAGAAGAAGGGCATCAACGCTTGGGATCTGAACCCCGATTACATCGCCTACAAGGATGGCGAGTTCCTCACTCCCACCAAGAAGGCTCACCTGTGGGTTCAGGCGTGGGTCGACGAGGGCTACCCGGCGATCGCGTGCCACCAGCGTCCTGAGGAGCATCCGCTGAACGCCGATAGCGAGCTCGCCAAGAAATACCCGCTGGCCTCGGTTCAGCGCAAGACCCGCAGCCAGGTGCACACGACGTTCAAGAACCTCGAGACCATGCTGTGCATGGACGGCCACAAGCCGAACATCTACATCAACACCGAGGACGCTGCCGATCGTGGCATCGCCGAGGGCGACGAGGTGACGGCCTTCAATGATCGCGGCGAGCATACGGGCCTCGCGCGAGTGACCGACCACCTCAAGAAGGGCGTTGTCGTGCTGGAGAACGGCTGGGAGGATACCACGGCGTCCTCGTCGAGTAATGTGACGAGCAACAAGTGGCCCACCCTCGGTACCATCCACTGCTGCAATTCCACGCTTGTTGAAGTGAAGAAGGGGGCGTAAACCATGACTCAGGGATTCTATGTCAACTCTGCTGATTGCTATGGGTGCAAGAGCTGCCAGGTAGCTTGCGCCACTGAGAAAGTGCTGACGCCTGGCGTGTTCATTCGCCGCGTGCGCCAGATTAACGCTGCGGCACCTGGCGGCCATGCCTTCGTGTCCATGGCTTGCAACCACTGCGACGAGCCGGCCTGTGTGGCGAACTGCCCCGTGGGCGCCTATCAGAAGATGGACAACGGTCTGGTGGTGCAGGATCACGATAAGTGCATCGGGTGCAAGACCTGCATCGAGGCCTGCCCCTTCCATGCGCCTTCCTACGATGAGGCGACCTCCACGACCTACAAGTGCGACGGGTGCGCCAATCGCCAGGCTCGCGGAGAGATGCCGGTCTGCGTGATGTCCTGCCCGAGCGCGAATCTCACCTTGGATGAGATGGACAAGCTGCCCGAGGGCACGGATGTCAAGGACCAGTCGGAGACCAAGCCGAACTTGAAGGTGGCGTTGGACAAGGATATCGACGCGAGTGTCTTCGCTGATATCGACGCCGCGCCGGGTCTGTTCGATGCCGGCGCCGAGCAGGCATAGCGACTGAGCTTTCGCGATATTCCGGTGGCGCCCGGCTGTGGTCGGGCGCCCTTCTCGATGGAGGTGCGCGGGGAATTCCACCCTCCCTTATTTCCCTGGGCACCTCCTCTCAACACAAGGGAGGTTGTCTTCGTGTTCTACCTGGCATGGAGAAATATCACGCGCCGGCTGGGCTCTTCTGTGCTCACGGCGTTTATTGCGTTTATGGCCGTGCTCGCGCTGACCGCCTCGATGATTGTGGTGACGTCGCTGGAAGACGGCGTGCGCCTGTCCCGGGAACGGCTGGGGGCCGATATCATGGTGTTGCCGGCCGGCGCCTCGGGCAATGCCTCGGAGGTGCTCTTCTGCGCCGAGCCGGTGAACGTGTATCTGCCGGCATCGGCCGCAGAAGCCGTGGCCGCCACCGAGGGCGTGGCCGCTTCCACGCCGCAGTTCTTCACCCAGACGGTGGATCAGAGCTGCTGCTCGGTGGTGGGGGTCACCCGCGTGGTGGGCATCGATGCGACGACGGACTTCGTGCTGGCGCCCTGGATCGTCGGCGGCGCGGAAGGAGCCGAGGGCGGTGCTTCGGCCGAGGCCGACGACTTCGGCTTGGGCGACGACGGCATTCTGCTGGGCTCGGCGGCTCCGGCCATCGAGGGCGGGCAGGCTTCCATTTTGGGTTCGGTCTTCCACGTGGCCGGCACCTTGGCGCCGACGGGCACCAGCGTGGACGAGACCATCTTCATGGACATTGACGCGGCACGCACCATCGCGGCGGCGAGTCCCTATTTGGAAAGTGTATGGGGCGACGCCGATCCCTTCGACGCCGTTTCCTGCCTCATGGTGAAGGCGGCCGACGGGGCTGACATAGACGCCCTGTGCCAGGCGCTCGTGGATGCAGTGCCGGGTTCGGTGGCCGTGCGGACGGCGGACATGGTGTCGGGCGCGTCCTCGCAGCTTGCCGTGGTGGAGGCCATCGCCGTGGCGTTTCTCATCGTGCTCGTTATTCTGGCGGCTTTGGCCCTGGCCGGGCGCTTCTCGGCCCTGGCGGCCAGCCGCATGCGCGAGCTGGGACTTTTGCGCACCTTCGGTATGAGCCGGGGCCGGGTCGTGGGGTGCTTCGCCTGCGAGATCGGGCTGGTCACGCTGGTGGCGGCCGTGGTCGCCGTTGGGATCGCCTGCTTGGTGGCCGGGTCGGTGGTCGGCACCTTCCACAGCGAATTCAACATGCCCGGGGCGGCGGTTCCCGCGAGCGCCTACGGGACGGCGGTGGCGGCGGGCCTGCTGTTCGCCGTGGTCCTGACCGCTGTGGCGCTGGTGCAGCCGGTCGTGCAAATGCTGCGCCGCGACCCGCAAGAGACGTTGACGAGGGGGGATATGTGATGGAGCCGTTGATCGAGCTTAAGGGCGTGGTGAAAGAGTTCCGCAGCGTGCCGCCCGTGCGTCCGCTGGACGGGGTGTCGCTGGCCGTGGCGCCGGGCCGCATCGTGGCGGTGACCGGCGTGTCGGGCAAGGGGAAGTCCACGCTGCTCAACGTGATGGGCGGCCTTCTGCGGGCCGACGAGGGATCGGTGCTCTACCACGGTACCGATCTTGTGCGGGCCTCGGCCGCCGAGATCGATGCCGTGCATCGCCGCGGCATCGGCTTCGTCTTCCAAAGCCCGTACCTGTTCCCGGCGCTGACGGCGCGAGAGAATATGGCGATGGCGCTGCGGGCCGCCGGGCAGCCGATTGACGGGGCGGCCATCGAGACCATGCTTGAGGAGGTGGGCCTGACCGACCGGGCCGATCATCTGCCTGCCGAGCTTTCTGTGGGGCAGAAGCGGCGCTTGGTGCTGGCCCGTGTTCTTTTGGCCCAGCACGATTTGTTGTTGGCCGATGAGCCCACCAACGACTTGGATGCCGACTGGTCTGACGAGGTGTTCGACCGGTTCCGTGCGTTTGTGGCCGCAGGCGACCGCTCGGTGGTCGTCGTCACGCACGACGAAGCCTACGCCCGCCAGGCGGATGAGGTGTACGTTTTGGAAGAGGGGAGGCTTGCGCGTCGCGAGGAGGTGGCCTCATGCTGACGTGTGGCCAAAATGCGCGACGCATGGGCCGTGACGATGCGAACCTTGCGGGCAGTGGCTGTTCGGAATGTATGGCATGCGGCGATCGCGCGCTTACGAGAAGGGCGTTTGCCTCTCTCGCCGGGATAGCTGCAGGATCGGTGCTGCTGGGGGTTCTGCCGGGATGCGCTGGTTCGGACGCGGGGCAGACGGTCCCTGCTGCGAATGAAAGCGAAGGCTCGAATTCCGGCGAGGGCGGCAAGGACGAGATGCCCCCAACTTCGGAAAGCGCTCCGGCAGCGCCCTCTGCGGCGCTTTCTCCGGGCTTGCTGTGCGTGGCGGAATACGCGAACAACACGCTTGCGGTTGTGGATCCCGCCACGGGTGAGATCCTGCAGCGCATCGCTGCCGGGCAGAACCCCGCCACGGCCCTGGTGGCCGACGGCTGGGTGTATGTGGGAAGCTCCGGCGGCGGCGAGGTGACGGCCGTAAGCATCGCCGATCCGTCGCAGGTGACGTCGATCACAGTGGGCAAGCAGCCGCTCGGGCTATGCTATGACGGGGCGCAGGGCATTCTCTATGTGGGAGACTATTTCGCGTCTAGCATCCATCTCGTTGATACGCAGCTGAAGTCCCTGGTCAAAACGGTGAAGCTCAGCGCTTCCGGCTACCATAACCGAACCGATCCTCCCGACTGCTGCCGCATCGACCCTGGCACCGGTCGCCGTACCGTGGCGCTGGCGTTGGCTCCCGAGGGAGACTTGCTGTACTGCGCCAACTACGGCACCTTCGACGTGGCCCGCGTCGACCTTGCGACGGGCGAGGAAATCGAGGCCTTCGACGGCGTGGTGGGCCCGGGGCAGATCCTCGTGTCCGCCGACGGAGCGCAGCTGCTTCTGGCCGGCGTGGGAGGGGAGGGCGAGCAGCAGGTGAGCGACCTGTATGTGCTCGACCGCTCCTCGGGCAAACGCGTGCAGGAGGTGCCGGTGGGCCAGTCTGTCGCCGGCGTGGCTCAGGCCTCTGACGGCTCGGCGGTGTGGGCCATCGCCCGCGACGATGGGGAGTTGGTGGCCTTCGACGCCGACTGGAACGAGACGGGGCGTCTGTCTTTGGGCGTGGGCATCGATACGCTCGTACTTGCTCCCGACGCGAAGACGCTGCTGGTTGGCAACAGCATCGGCGGCCAAGTGCACGTGGTGGATGCGCCGTCGCTGGCGCTGCTGAATACGATTGAAGGATTGGCGAGTCCCAAGGGCATCGCCATCATCGCTTGAAAGGGGAACTCATGAAGAACCTGTCTTTGTTGGCGCCGATTGCGGCGCTCGTCTGTGCCGCCGTGGTGTGCGGAGCCGTGCTTTTGTGGGCGCCGGTGTGCGCGGGAATGCTTGAGCTGACGAATGGGAATATGGTGCCCATGCGCTGCACTTATACGGCGAAGGTCGAACTGCTGCTTGCTCTTATTCTGGCCGCCGTGGCGGTGGCGGCCCTCGTGACGAAGCGGCCCATGACCGTGGCGCTGGTGCTGCTGTCGCTCGCCATCGTGCTGCTCACTTTCGACACGCCACTCTCCATCGGCGTCTGCAAGAGCGCCGACATGGCCTGCCAGAGCACGGCGCTGTGGCTGCGCATCGCCGGCGGCATCTCCACCGTGGCCACCCTCGCCGGCGCCCTGCTCAACCCCGACCGCAAACGCGTCACGGAGTAGGGCACCTTTCTCGCGAACGCATGCGAGACTGACTCCCTTCTCCGGGGAATCTGGAAAATGTGCTTATCTGGATCGCGATTTGGAAAAGGTGTCATTGTGGGTCGATGGACTTGGAAAATGTGCTTTTTCGAATTCTAGAAACACTGTATCTGACCTGGTAAAACTCGAATAATACCAGGTCAGACCCTCATCCAAAAAAGCACATTTTCCAACCTTCGCAGACAATGGGGAAATTGATCTGGCTATGTTTTCGTGCTAGTATCTATATCACTATAGCGATATAGATAGGATGGCTACTATGAGCGAAGTGCTGCGCTTGTACCATGGGTCGCCAATTCGAGTGAAGCGCCCCCTTTTTGGTGTGGGCAATCCCTACAACGACTACGGTTTGGGCTTCTATTGCACGGAGTCGTTTGAGCTTGCCTGCGAATGGGCCTGCCCGAAGGCAAAGGATGGGTTTGCGAACGCCTACGACCTTGAGCTCGCGGGCTTGCGCGTGGTAGATCTGGACGCCGAGCCTTACGGTACCATCGAATGGCTCGCGGTGCTTTTCGTCAATCGGCAATTCGACGTTCCGACGAGTCTTATGGAGGCCGCTAAGTCCTACGTGGCGGCCCGATACCCGTCGGAGTTGGGCGAAGCGGACGTGATCGTGGGCCACCGTGCTGACGATTCCTACTTTTCTTTTGCCCGGGCTTTTCTGGAGAATCGCATTAGTCTCGCACAGCTTGAGCGCGCGATGAAGCTTGGTGGGCTGGGACGTCAGGTGGTTGCGGTGAGTGAGGCAGCCTTCGGGGCGCTCAGGTTCGTAGGAGCCGAGCCCGCGTCAGCATCGCTCTGGCATGAGAAGCGTATGAGACGAGATGAGAAGGCGCGCCAGGACTTCGACCGCATCCTGCACAAGGAGCCCTTTGACCCCAACGGCGTATACATGCTCGACTTGATGAGGGAGGGGTAGGCCATGGGGGAGTATCGATACGCCGTCGTCGAGCTGCCGCCTTCGCCTTATGCTCACGATCTGCAAGAAGTGCTGGCATTCGTTTTCGATATCGGGGTGAACTTGGCCGGGTGCACGGGCGAGCAGGTGGCCCAGGCGTTCATGGCGTCAGGTTTGGCCGAGGAGTTTGAAAAGCAGAATCCGGTGTACGTGGCGGGCAAGTCGTCCTATGACTTACTGCGCATCATGGTGCCTCTGCTCCCGTGCGATGAAGTGCCCGCGCCGTGTCTTCGCTATGACCGGACGCCGGACTTCTGGGTCGGGTGGGTGCTTGCGCATTACCAGATGGTCACGGGTTGCTCCTACCGGTCCATCTTCGCGACCGCCACCTATGACGAGATTCGCTCCATGTATTGGCCGCTGCACGAGGCACCTGAAAGCAAGTTTGTCACCATCTTCGACGAGATGCGCACCGAGCGCGCGAAGGCCACCAACTTGCGGACTTTGCGGGAAGCAGCCGGCCTTTCCCAGTCGCAGCTGGCAAAGGCATCAGGGGTAGGCGTGCGCTCCATCCAGCTGTACGAGCAGCGGCAGAAGGACATCAACAAGGCCCAGGGCATAGCCCTCTACCGCCTGTCCCGCGCGTTGCGCTGCACCATGGAGCAGCTGCTGGAGCGATAGAAGGGGCATGCGCCCTGCAGTTTATCTCGATTCTGAACGCACTGCGTTCAGAATCGAGTTGGGTCCACTATCGCTTTATTATGCGCCTAGAAAACCCTGAGCAGCGCATGTTTTACATGGCGAGGCAGCCAATGAGAATTGGAGTTCCCGTCAGCTGTCGAGGCAGATAAACTCCCATTATTACGAAAGATTGCTCGCGGCTTCTCCTGGCTATAAAGGGGAGGTGCGTGAGGAAGTGCGCTCTCTCGTTCCGAGAACTGCTGTCGATGAAGTGATTAAAGATCCGTACGTCCTTGACTTCCTCGGTTTGCCGGAAGACAACAAGTTTGTCGAAAAAGATCTGAAACAGGCCATCATCGATCGACTCCAGCTTTTTCTTCTTGAGCTCGGCAAGGGCTTCTCCTTCGTTGGTCGCCAAAAACGGGTAAGCGACGGCGAGGACAACTACTACATCGATCTTGTCTTCTACAACTACTACCTTAAATGCTTCGTACTAGTTGATTTGAAGGCCGGGAAACTGACGCCGCAGGATGTGGGGCAGATGGATTTCTACGTGCGGCTCTATGAGGACAAGTACAAGCTGCCCGAAGATAATCCTCCGATAGGCATCATTCTGTGTGCCAATAAAAATGAGGCAATTGCCAAGTACTCTGTGCTAGCGGACAGCAAAACTCTCTTTGCCTCGCAGTACGTGCTGTATTTGCCAACGGAAAAAGAGCTCGCAGCTGAAGTGGATGGCGTGACTTTGGAGCATCAGCTACGTGAAAGCTGTTAGCTTTGCGCTGTACCATGGACCAGCTGCTGGAGCGACAGAAAGGGGGACGCGCCCCGGCAGCTTGGCAGTGTGGGTCACGGTGACTTTCCGGCATGCGTTGCGAGATGAAAAGTCAAGGTTGCCTGTTTGGCAACCTTGACTTTTTAGGGGAGGGCGATTGAAAGATAGCTGCCAGCTAAAGAATTACGCAAGAGCGGGATAACGACGGGAGGAGCTAATTCTGCGTTGCCGCATTGTAGCCGGCGAGGTATCCGTGAATAGTAGCCAAAGCGTTAGAGCCGCCGTGCAGTAATGATTCGTAAGAGGCCCCAAAGCGATAGCCGACCGTGTTGCCACCGGCGTAGAGGCCGGGGATGGGCATGCGATCGCTATCGAGAACTTCAAGCTTATTCGAGCAACGTACGCCAGAGAGTGTGCAATAGAAGAAATACTGCATCTTGTAAGCTTTATACGGGCCATCGTCGATGGCGTCAAGGTACCGGACATCCTTCATGTAATCTTCGTCGAAGCCGTTGTTGCACAGTTCGTTGTAGCGTTCAACGGTTGAGACGAGTGTATCGGGGTCGCAATCGATGAGTTCTGCCAGTTCGGCGATGCTGTCGGCCTCGTATTGCTCGCAGCTATTCTCGATGTCGAACATGACAGCGGCTTCCTCCTTGTTGTAGCCGAAGGCCGATGGCATTTCGAAGTCATTGGAGGGGATGATCTGCCATACGTAATTACCGTGCCCGGGGAGGTCGGCAATAATGTGGGCAGAGGTCAGCAGCGACGTGCACTCGTTCATGAAGCGATTGCCGTTGATGTCCACGAGAAGATAGGGGAAAGAGCGCCATGCGGTAGTTTGCCAGGAAGCGTAAGAGCAGATTTCTTCCATCTCGGCACCCGCCCAACAGAGCATTTGGTGACCCAGTCCATCGTCCATTGCGCTGTCGGAGACGGGGGAGTCGCCCATGTATGCTTCATAGGCGTTGTTCTCAAGGGCCCAGTCAGCAAAGTGGGAAGTGTAGAACTTACGCATCATCTTTTCGTTCTTGCCAAAGGACCCGGTGCACATGACAACGCCTTTTGAAGCGTGGTAGTAGATTGTTTCGCCGGTCGCGTTTGTGGCCATGACTCCAATAATGCGTCCCGAATCGTCTTTGACCAGAACCTCTCCTTTGGTGTCGTAGTCGGTATTGACGCCGAGGTCTTCTAGGAATTCATGGAATTTGGCCGTGAACTCAGTGAGGATATCGGTGGTGTCGAAAGCAACTCCGGTGGATATATACTCGCCCACCTCTTTATCCGGATCAGGGAAAATGCCCTCCAGCGATACGGGCACGCATGTCTGTTGGTAGGGTTGAATGAAATCTTCGTTAAGTTGGTCGAGCAGATCTCCAGATTGGTTGATCCATAACGCGTTAAGGGCGAAGTCGGAACGATACTGGGTGAGGTTGAACATCTTGTTGGCCACGGTGATGGGGTCGTATTTGGGCAGGCCCGCTTCTTCTTGCAGCTTGGAATTGAGAAATGAAATAGTCATGCCTCCGATATGAGGGCAGCAGTTGCGTTCTATGACTTGCACGTTAGCTCCGCCCTTTGCAGCGCCGTAAGCAGCCATGGAGCCGGCCAGCGCGGAGCCCACCACGAGCACCTCGCATTCTACGGTGCGATCGGCGCTTTCGGGGGTAAGATCGGGGGCGCTTCCAAGCCAATCCTCCGCTGTGGCATCGTTCTCGGCATTGGTGGTGCCTGTTGCGGCCATTGATGCGGGCTGGTTGCAACCGGTTAACGCAGCGGCAGCAGTGGCGACACCGACAACGCCGGCGCCCTTCAAAAAGTTACGACGAGAAAGTTCCATCTTGTACCATCCCTCCATTAACGGGTCTTGCAGTTTGACGACGCTCGAGCGCCGTCTTTCGGCATGCCTATTGTTGCGGGGAAGGGACTGAAAAGTGAATCAACAGTAAGTTTAAAAGCTGGAATAATTTGCGTGCTTTGGATCATTGGAAGTCTTCTTGAGCGCGATATAATTCGCCAAAAGATGCAGGCATCTTGTCTTTATACTCATGGCGCGAGGAGGGTGGCCGTGGATACAAAATGCTTTTCATATGTGAATTCGCTTGCCCGAACAAGGAGCTATTCGCGGTCGGCGAGAGAGCTATATATTACTCCGCAAGGCCTTTCAAGTGCCATAAAGAGGCTAGAGCGTTCTATGGGGGTGCGGCTTTTTCGCGCCGTTGAGGGCGAGATTCTACTGACTGAGTATGGCGAGTTGTTTCACAAGTATGCGCAAATGTATCTGCAGGAACACTCAAACATGGTTCAAGAGATAGAGGCGCTCAGGCGGATTGAGAACAGCGACATACGGGTGGCAGTCTCAACGGGGCTGTTCAATGTCATTCCGAGAGACATCGCAGAGAAGTTCGCCGAGTATTCCCAACTCGGAGCTCATATATCTGCGGTGCGCTCAGTGGTGGACAATGATTGCGAGAGCGGACTTGCCCACGGAGCATGGGATTTCGCGCTGCTTAACACCCCCGTGGATCTCTCGTCATTCGCCGCCGAGCCGTTACATAAGGATTGCCTATTCCTGTGGGCGCCGTCGAGCCATTCTCTTGCAGGACGCGATTCCGTTATGCTGGAAGAACTCGCTGGTCAGCAGGTTGTCGTGCTGACTCCAGATGAGTATATTACGACAAAAGGCTACGTTGATCGCTTGCGAGACGAGCTGGGTTGCGAGGTGCATTTTGCGGATGAGATGATTGGTGTGCTTGAGTTGGCAATGGAATTGGACGTTTTCGCCATTAGTCCACGAACCCATGCTATGGCCTTCGCCAATGAAGGGCATTCGGCCATTCCGATTAGAGATGTCGTATGGGGCTTCTCCCTCTGCTGGCGTTCGGATAAGGAGTTGAGCGAGCACGAAAGAGAATTCGTTGCGTTTATGCAGAAGTACCGGAAGTTTTACTGCTGAGAGCCGCTTTCGAAAGCAATGCGGTCGGTAAAGAGCCAACGGGGGAGCGTTACCGTCCCTCGGGTTCGAAGCTCTCTACGAGGTCGATGAGTTCTTGGCGTTTGTGGATGTCCAGCTTCACGTAGATGCGTTTGGAATGGGTGCGCACGGTGTTCTCGGAGACGAACAGCAGCTCGGCGATGTGGGCCACGGTGTTGCCTCGGGCGATGAGCTCGGCCACCTCCGCCTCGCGGGCCGACAGACCGTAGAGCTCGCGCACTGCCGCCATCTGCTTCGAGAGGCGGTCGCGGAAGGCGGCACCCTCGCGGGTAGCTGCAGTGCTACCGGACGATACGCTATGAGGCGCTCCCTGCGCGCGATCTCCGCTTTCGGCTTGTGTACCGACGGTGTCGGCAGCGCAGAGGAGGCGATCCGCGATTGCGGCATCCTTTCCTTCGACACCTTCTTCAGAAACAGATGCTGATGCTTCCGAGGCGGCGGATGGTGCGTCGGTCATGGCGGCTGCGCTATCGGTACGGGCGATCACGCGGCTTGCGAACCCTTTCTTCCCGCCGCGCTGGAGGGCCAACAGCTCGATCTCGTTGATGTCGGTGTCGGCCAGCACGCGGCGGAAGCCTCCCTGGCCGATGAAGTACATGATGCCGAGAAGGTACAGCGCCGCAATCGTCACCAGGGCAAGGGGCGGCAGGCCGCCCAGGGCTCCCCCGGCCGCGGCGGCCGGCCATCTCTTCTACCAGGGCCTCGCCGCCATGATCTTCCTCGCGCAGGCGCGCGTTTTCTCGAGTCGTCGCGGTGCGCGCATCCTGCTCGCCCTCGCGACGACGGCGTGCGCGGCCAAGGTAGCGGTGTACGCCGTTCTCGGCTTCCAGCTGCAGGGCATCGAAAACGAGCTCGTCTCCGCCGCTGACCTCGTGGCCGGCTATCCGGTCTATCTTGCGGTCTTCGCCGTGCTCGCCGCTTCCGCCCTTGCCCTCGCCTGGTGCACCGCGATCAAGCGCGAGCGTCACCAATCCCCAGCGCCCCTTGCCGTCGCCAGCATCCTCGCTTTCGTCGCGATCTTCCTCATGCGCTTCACCTTCTACATGAGCCACCTCACCGTGGGCCTCGGCGTCTAAAACTGTCAAAAATTTTTACAGATTGCCGCAGTGAGAGCGAGTGAGATCGCCTAAGCCTCTAACAGCACTTTCCCGTCGAGGTTCTCTATCCAGGTGCGCAGGATGCGGCCGTCTTCCACGTCCATTTTCGCGATGGTGCGGCCGAAATCGCTGCGGGGGCGGTACACGGCGCCGGGGCACAAATAGATGCTCGCGGGCCGCGCCGCGGGGCCGACCACGAGTTCGGGTACGTGGGTATGCCCGTGCACGATGACGTCGGGCAGCGGGTCTCCCGGCGCCAGGGCCGCCGAGCCGGCGAAGCTCACGCGCACGTCGCCCGGCTTGTGGCCCACGAGGAAGCGCACGCCGCCCAAAACTGGATGTGCGAAATGTCCTACCTCGCTGCCGTACTCGTCGAAGTCGTTGTTGCCGAGCACGGCTGTCACGGGGGCCAGGGTTTCCAACTCGCGCAGAATGGCCGGCCCGCAAATGTCGCCGGCGTGGATGATGTGGTCGCAATCTGCCAGCGCCGCGTAGACGCGCGGGTCCAGCGAGCCGTGGGTGTCCGAGATGATGCCGATGCGCAACGCGGGGCTCCTTTCGCGAGATGCCATGGCCCTCCATCGCCCTTTTGCCTATCCAGCGAGCGATAGACTCGGGCGCGAAGGCCGGTTCCTCTCTATAATAGCGCGTGGAAGATTTGGCGCGCGCGACATGCCGGAGGATTCGCACGACGCGCAGGAGCCTTGCGCGACGCACGGGAGCGATTCACGCGACGCGCACGAGATTCGCACGAGGAAAGAGACACGCTGTTCATGGAAACCGTCGCCCGCATTTTCGAAAGCTGCCGCGAGGATCGTTTGCCCGCAAGCCGCGCGGGGCGCGTGGCCGTAGCCCAAGAGGCTGGCGCAGCCTGCACGGAAGTGTCCGAGAGCCGCGCGCGGCGCATCCCCTTCTCGGTGGAGAGGTTCCCGCCGAAGGGTCAGCTCACGCTGGACGCGGCCCGCAAGGTCGTGGAAGGCCTGCGCGCTGCATCTCCCGATTTCATCTCGGTGACCTGCTCGGCCGGCGGCAGCGGCAACGGGCACGGCGGCCAGACGGTGGCCATCGCCGAACTTATTCAGAACGAGGCGGCTACACCCGCTGTCGCGCATTTCACCTGCGTGAGCGTCACGGCGTCATCGGTGGCGACGGAAGTGGAAGCCCTGCGCGCGGCAGGGGTTGAAACGGTGCTCGCTTTGCGCGGCGATCTTGCGCCCGGCCAGGAGCCGGCCGATTTTCGCTATGCCTACGAGCTCATCCCGCGCCTGAAAGCGGCCGGCTTGTGCGTTGGCGCGGCGGCTTATCCGGAAGGGCATATCGACTGTCTGGACCCGCGCGAGAACATTCGTCATCTGCGCGCGAAGCAAGATGCCGGCGCCGACTTCTTCATCACCCAGCTGTTCTTCAACAACGACGACTTCTATCGCTTCCGCGAGGCGGCCGAATCTGCGGGTGTTGCGGCCCCCATCTCGTGCGGCATCATGCCGTTTCTGGGGAAATCGCAGATCCAGCGCATGGTGTTCCTCTGTGGCAGCTCGCTGCCGGCGCCCATCATCAAGCTTTTGGCGAAGTACGAGGACGATCCGGTGGCCCTGCGCCAGGCGGGCATCGAATACGCCTGCAACCAGCTCGTCGACCTCGGTCGCCACGGCGTAAACGGCCTGCACGTGTATGCCATGAACCAGCCCGATATCGCCTGCGCCGCCGCCGAAGCGGTCGCTGCTGCCGGACTTCGGTGAACACCGTGGCTATCTTTTCCGCCATCTCGAGAGCCGTGCCGAAGGCGCTGTGCCTAAGAGCCTCCGACGTTGTTGGAGGATGGTGACGCCGTGGAACTGAAAGCGCGCGTCGATAGGGAAGAGGCCCTGGCGTTTCTGGGCCATCGCGGCCAGAAGCTGGGGGATCTGCGCGAAAGGCTGGAACGCGCGGCTTGCTTGTGCGAAAAGGAGCTCGTCCCGCGCGGGGTGTACCGCGAGATGGACGCGTCGGAAGCCCTTGCGTTGTTGCCGGGCCGCGATATCGCCCGCCATGTGGAAGGCTGCACGCGCGTGGTGCTGCTGGCGGTGACGGTGGGGATGCAAAGCGAGATGCTGCTGCGTCGCGAGCGGGCCCTCAGCGCGACGGACGGCCTGCTCGTGGATGCCTGCGCGTCATCCCTCGTCGAGCAGGCGGCCAATGTCCTGAACGCGCATATCGTGGAGGAGGCCGCGGCGCGAAACCTGGCCGCCACATCGCGCTTCAGCCCCGGCTATGGCGACCTGCCGCTGAGCTGCCAGCCGGCTTTTCTCGTCGCAAGTGGCGCCGATCGCGCCCTGGGAATCTGCGCCACGGCGGCGCACCTTCTCGTTCCAACCAAATCCATCACGGCGGTTATCGGCCTGCGTTCCCATCCGAATTCCGCCCGGGAGGGCGGCGCAAGCACCGGCCCTACGGAGGGGATGCGCTGCTCCACCTGCCCCGTCGCCGATACGTGCGCCCTGCGCGCCGAAGGAAGGACCTGCTATGGCAACCCCGCGTAAGCTCACCGTGACCGACGCCCATCTGGCCGAGGCCCTAGCCGGGCGCGCCTACCTGCTGTTCGATGGCGGCATGGGCACCCTCGTCCAGGCCGCTGGGCTCCATACCGTCCACGAGGTGCCGGATCTGCTGAACCTCACGCACCCCGAGGCCATCGTAGCCATCCAGCGTCAGTACGTGGAAGCTGGCGCCGACTGCATCACCACCAACACGTTCAACACCAACCGCTTGAAGCTCGCGAACGCCGGCGCTACCGTGGCTGAGGTGTACGCGGCGGCTGCGGCCAACGCGCGGGCGGCCGGAGCGCCGCTGGTGGCCGGCGACATCGGGCCAACCGGCGCGCTGCTCGAGCCTTTGGGCACCCTCACCTTCGACGAGGCCTTCGACATCTTTTCCGAACAGGCCTGCGCCGCCGAGGCGGCCGGCTGCGATCTCATCGTCGTGGAAACCATGGCCGACCTGCTGGAAGCCAAGGCTGCCGTGCTCGCTGCGGTGGAAAGTACGACGCTGCCGGTGTTCGCCACCATGACTTTCGGCGAGGACGGCCGCACCTTCCTCGGCACGACGCCGGCCATCGCCGCCACGACGCTGTCGGCGCTCGGCGCCTCGGTCGTGGGACTCAACTGCTCGCTCGGGCCGACGGAGCTGGCGCCGCTCGTGGGGGAGCTCGCGCCGTACGACCGCGCCCTCGTCATGGCGCAACCCAACGCGGGTTTGCCCCGCATTCAGGATGGCGAGACCGTCTTCGACGTGGGCCCTAACGAATTTGCCCAGGCCATGGAAGCGGTCCTGGATGCCGGTGCCACGGTCGTAGGCGGCTGCTGCGGCACGACGCCCGACCATATTGCTGCTCTGCGCGCGCTCATCGATGTGCGGCCGCTCCCCGCGGTTGCATCCGTCTCCGTTCCAGCACACACTTCTGTGGTCTCCTCTGAGACAGCTGTTTCCGCGGGCTCCGCTTCTTCCCGTGTTGCTTGGGGGGAGCAAAGCGAGCCGAAGGGCCTCTCGGCGTTCAGCGTCCCCAACCTGCGTTATTGTCCTGCCTTCGCGGTGACCTCGGCGCAGCAGATGGTGTCGCTGTCCGAGGGCGAGGCGCGCATCGTCGTCATTGGCGAGCGCATCAACCCGACGGGGAAGAAGAAGTTGAAAGCGGCTCTGCAAGCGGGCGATGTGGACTATCTGGTGGCCGAGGCGGCCGCCCAGCAGCGCGCCGGCGCCGATATCCTCGATGTGAACGTGGGCGTGCCGGGCCTTGATGAGCCGGCGCTCTTGTCGCAGGTCACGCGCACGTTGCAGGCCACCGTGCCTCTTCCGCTGCAGCTGGACTCATCGGATCCGGCCGCCATCGAAGCCGCGGCTCGCGCCTATGCGGGCCGCCCCATGGTGAACTCCGTGAACGGCAAGGCCGACAACCTCGCCACCGTGCTGCCCGTGGTGGCGCGCTACGGTTGCACGGTGGTCGGCCTCACGCTGGACGAAAACGGTATCCCTCCCACGGCCGAAGAGCGCCTGGCCATCGCCGAGCGCATTGTGGCTGCCGCCGAGGCTCACGGCATCCCGCGCGAGGACGTGGCCATCGACTGCCTCGTCATGGCCGCCGCCACCAACCAGGACGAGGTGCGTGAGATTCTGCGTGCGGTAGCTCTGGTGAAAGAGCGCCTCGGCGTGCGCACGGTGCTCGGCGTGTCGAATGTGAGCTTCGGCCTGCCGGCGCGGCCGCTCGTGAACAGCACGTTCCTCGCTGCTGCCTTCGGGGCCGGCCTCGACATGCCCATTTTGAACCCTCTGAACGCCCGCTACCGCGACACCGTGGCGACGTTCCGCATCTTGAACGGCCAGGATGTGGGCTGCCGGGCATTTTTGGAAGCCTACGCGAACGCGAGCGACCCTTACGAAGTTGCCGCCGGATCCACCCCCGTAGGGGGCGACCTCGGTCGCCCCTCGGTTCCAAAGGGCTGTCCCATTCCGATAACGGAAGCCTTCACCGATGCGGCGGAAACTGTCGCCCATCTGGCCGAATGCGTGCTGGAAGGACGCAAGGCACCGGTGGCAGCGGCCACGACGGAGCTGTTGGAAACCTACGACGGTCTGGCCATCATCAACGATATCTTCGTTCCCATCCTCGACGTGGTCGGTCAGAAATACGATGAGGGCGCGTTCTTCCTGCCCCAGCTCATGGCCTCCGCCGAAGCCGTGAAAGCTGGCTTCGACCTCATTCGCGACCGCGCTCGGGCAGCTGACGCAAGCGCCGCCGAAGCCACCCCCGTAGGGGGCGACCTTGGTCGCCCCTTGGGTTCGAGCGCGGTCACCCCTCGGGAGGGCGGCGCAAGCCCCGCCCCTACGGAGGGTGACGCGCACATCCCCGCCGATGCCGACCGCGCCATTATCGTTGCCACGGTGCAGGGCGACATCCACGACATCGGCAAGAACATCGTGAAGATGCTTCTGGAAAACTACGGCTTCACGGTCATCGATCTGGGCCGCGATGTCGCCCCCGAGGCCATCGTGGCTGCCGCCCGCGACACCGGCGCGCGTCTCATCGGGCTTTCGGCGCTCATGACCACCACGGTCGGCGCCATGGAGCGCACGATCGCTCTCGTTCACGAGCAGCTTCCTGGTGTGGCGGTCATGGTGGGCGGCGCGGTCATCACGCAGGAGTTCGCCGGCCAGATCGGCGCCGACTTCTACGCAAAGGACGCCGCCGCTTCCACCCGCGTTGCCTCGGCCTTCTTCGATGACTAATTCGCGTAGATACGCCCACAGGCCGCCGATCGCGCTATCATAGAACCAGCAGTGACCCACCCTCATCGGAGCAAAGGAGCCTTAATGGGGAAGAAGGACGTTGAAGCCCTCGAGATCACCATCGACGAGCTGCCCACCTATCTGCACACGAATCACTCGGCTTATATGGAAGTGGCCGACGGGCTGTACTACCTGACCGACGTGAACGACCAGTACTGGCGCGCGCAGGATACCAACCAGTTCAACGAGAAGGGTCACTACGTCGATTGCAGCCCGCTTGTGCCCACCATCGCCGAGTTCTTGGATCTGCCCTTCCACGAGGGAAAGTCGATCCGCGATTTGGCTGCCGAGGCCACCTTCTACGCATCCGGCGATGGCAAGGACATGCCCGAGGATTTCTAAGCGCCGGCGCGTGGTTTCCGTAGCAGTCTGCTCTTTTGTTCTTACGTCGTTCAAGAACCCCGAGGTGTCGAAAGGATGCCTCGGGGTTTGTGCTATGATGCCCTGCGAACTACCCTGGTCGCGAAGTGAGCGGCCACTCGAGAAGAGAAAGAAGGAATCATGGCAGAAGAATGCTCGCACGAGTGCTCCAGCTGCGGCGTCTCCGGCTGCGGCGACCGCACCGCCGAGGCTGGCCCGTCCACCCTGGCGCCCAACAAGCGCACCAACGTCAAGCATGTGATCGGCGTCGTGTCCGGCAAGGGCGGCGTGGGTAAGTCCCTCGTCACCAGCCTGCTCGCCTCCGAGATGAACAAGCGCGGCCACAAGGTGGCCATCCTGGACGCCGACATCACCGGCCCGTCCATCCCGAAGTCCTTCGGCGTCGATAGCCGCCTGACCGCTGACGCCGACGGCATCAACCCGGCGAAATCCGCCAGCGGCATCGAGGTCATGTCCGTGAACCTCATGCTGCCCGAGGGCGACATGCCCGTGGCCTGGCGCGGCCCGGTCGTCACCGGCGCCATCAAGCAGTTCTGGCAGGAGGTGAACTGGGGCGATGTGGACTACATGTTCGTCGACATGCCTCCGGGAACTTCCGACGTCTTCCTGACGGTCTTCCAGTCGCTGCCCGTCGATGGCATCGTCACCGTGTCGGCCCCCCAGGAGCTCGTGGCCATGATCGTCGGCAAGGCTGTGAACTTGGCGAAGTCGCTGGAGGTGCCGGTGGTGGGCCTCGTGGAGAACATGGCCTACTTCAAGTGCGACGAGTGCGGCAAGGAGCACCATATCTTCGGCGAGCCCCAGGGCGCGGCTGTGGCCGAGAAGTACGACATCCCCGCGGTGGCCACGCTGCCGATGGATCCGACCTTCGCCCGTCTGGTGGACGAGGGCAAGGTAGAGGCCTACGAGGTGGAAGGCGCCCTGGACGGCATCATCGACCAGATCGTCGCCACTTGCGAGGCCGAGTAAAGCCGGCGCTACGAGGGGCGCGGGCGCCGCGCGAGGGCCGCTAGCGGGAATTTCCAAAATTCCTGAAAAAAGTTCTTGCGCGTCGCGTCCGTTATGCTAATATAGTCCTCGCACTTTTTCGGGGCCTTAGCTCAGCTGGGAGAGCGCATGGCTGGCAGCCATGAGGTCAGGGGTTCGATCCCCCTAGGCTCCACCATATGTTCTACGACCGCCTTCGGGCGGTCGTTTTTTTGTTGATGCTGCGATTCCGACAGACGCCTGGAAAATGACCCTTCACCTCAGGTTTTAAGGAATCCTTTCAGGAACTTTACAGGTATGTGCGATTATTGTTGACACCGTGTGTGGACTAAGTAATTCGCTTTATACGGTGCGCGCGCATTGAAATAATAGCTTCCTGACCTTACGAAACGTTAAAGAACGTTATGCTAGGGTTGCAACATTCAGTTAGCGCTCATGAAGGAAGGGCGGGAGTCTCGCGGAGGGAGCGGGAGCGCGCTCGATGAGCCTGCGCCGGCAATAGGGCTGACGCAATGTCATGAAAGGTTGAGGACACATGAAATTTGCCTCGTTCAAGAGCTCTGCTCTGAAGAGCGTGGGAGCGGTTTCGCTCTGCGTCGCTCTCGGCGCCGGTCTCGTGGGCTGCGGCGGTAATGGCGCCGGCGGCGGCGCAGTGGCTGCCACGGTCAACGGCCAGGAAATTATGGAGCAGACGGTCACCGACTACATCGCCAACTTCCGCACCTCCAGCTCGCTGGAGTCCGATGAGGCGTGGGGCGAGTGGATGGTCGCCAACGGCTACACCCCCGAGTCCGTGCGCGAAGAGGTCATTGACTACTACGTCAACCAGGATCTCTACGACCAGGCTGCCAAAGAGTACAACGTGACGGTCGAGCAGGCCGACATCGACGCTGCCCTGGATGAGACCAAGGCGATGTTCGAGTCCGATGAGGCCTTCCAGGAGGCTCTCGAGGCGTCCAGCATGACCGAGGAGTCCTACATCGAGGACGTCATTCGCCCGAATCTGCTTCAGACGAAGCTCGCCGAGGCCGTGGCTGCCCAGGATACCGAGGGTGAGGGCGACGACGCTACGCTCGCCCAGGCCCAGGCCATGAGCGAGCAGTTCAACGGCGCTAAGCGCTCGAGCCACATCCTGCTGACCGCCGAGGAAGGCGAGGACGACGCCGCTCTGGCCGCCCGCGCCCAGGAGCTGCTCGATCAGATCAACGCCGGCGAGATCTCCTTCGAGGATGCCGCCTCCCAGTATTCCACCGACACCGGCTCCGCTGCTAACGGCGGCGATGTGGGCTGGGACGCGCTGAGCACCTTCGTCACCGAGTACCAGGACGCTCTGGCCGGCCTTGAGAAGGATCAGATCGTTGCCGCTCCCGTCAAGAGCGAGTACGGCTACCACATCATCAAGGTGACCGATGTCTACGAGGTTCCCGAGGGCGGTATCACTTCGGTTGACCAGCTGCCGACCGAGTTCCAGGAGTATCTGACCTACATGGAGCAGAGCAACGCCTCCCAGAACTTCTCTACCTGGTTCGAGGAGTATCGCAACAACGCCGAGATCACCGTTAACCCGATGCCCGAGGGCCTGCCCTACGACATCGACCTTGCTCCCTACGAGGAGGCTGCTGCCCAGAACGCCGAGGGCGACGCTGCCGCCACCGAGGGCACTGAGCAGCCTTCCGACGAGACCATGTCCGCCGAGGATCAGGCCGCTGCCGACGCCGCCGCTGCCGACCAGACGGCCGCCGACCAGGCCGGTGCTGACGCTGCTACCGATCAGGCCGCCGAGGGCGCCGAGGGTACCCAGCAGTAAGCTGCTCTCGCCAACCCAGGCGTTTCCCAAGGACCCGCGCTCAGGCACGGGTCCTTTTTCGTGGCAGCGAATGATGCTTCAAGAGGGAATTCCCCCGAGGACGCACTCTCGGCCGCGCAGCCAGCAGCGAGCTTTGCCGACGAAGGGTTCGCTCTCTGCCGGCGGCATTCGAAAGCAGCCAAAGGCGCCGTGTCCATTTGTGGAGGAGCCGCCGCGAAAACCGTTCTCGTCCGAGAAATGCGTTATGCTTCTTCCCTAGAACCCCGTTCCACTCTCTTCGAAAGGCCTTCCATGCTCTTCTGCGATATCGATCTTCTCGACGCCGACTTTGCTATCAAGCACCACCAATGGGTGGGGGTGCGCGACGGCCGTATCGCCTATATTGGCTCGGTGCCTCCCGCACCCGATGAAGCTGCCACCTTCGGCGAGAATTACGATGGCACGGGACGTCTGCTCATGCCTGCGCTCTACAACGCCCATGCCCATGCCCCCATGACGCTTCTGCGCGGTTACGCCGAGAACTTGCCGCTGCAGCGTTGGCTCGAGGAGAAGTGCTTCCCCTTCGAGGCCAAAATGACCGCCGAGGATTGCTATTGGGGCACGGTGCTCGCCTGTGCCGAGATGGCGCGCTTCGGCGTGGTCAGCTTTTCGGACATGTACTACGCGACCGAGGAGCGTGCCCGTGCGGTGCTTGAGGCCGGCATGAAGGCCAACATGTGCGAGGGGCTGGTGGCCTTCGAGGAGAAGCCCTACGCGGAATATCCGATCTGCGCCCAGATGGAGGCTCTCGTGCGCGACTGGCACGGGGCCGGCGACGGACGCATTCGCATCGATTACAACATCCATTCGGAGTACCTGTCCACCGAGACGGTTTGCCGCGACATTCTGGATATCGTGCGCGGCACCGACTTGCGTCTGCACATCCATCTGTCCGAAACCGAGAAGGAAGTGCGCGAGTGCCGCGAGCGCCACGGTGGCCTCACGCCGGTGGCCTATTTCGACAGCTTGGGGTTGTTCGAGGTGCCCGTGACGGCGGCTCATTGCGTGTGGGTGGATGACGCTGATCTGGATATCTTGCAGCGGCACGGGGTGTTCGTCGCCAACAACCCGGCTTCCAACATGAAGCTCGGCAGCGGTTTCGCACCCATTCCCGAGGTGCTGCGCCGCGGCATTCCCGTGTGCCTGGGCTCCGATGGCATGGCGTCGAACAACAACCACAACCTGTTCCACGACATGTACTTGCAGGCGCTTATCTACAAGGGCGCGACGCTTGATCCGACGGCGGTCACGCCCCAGCAGGCGCTGGCGGCGGCGACGCGCACCGGCGCGCTTTCCCAGGGCCGCGAGGATTGCGGTGTGGTGGCGGAAGGCGCCCGTGCTGACCTGTGCGTGCTGGACATTACGGGCCCGTCGTGGTGCCCGGCGCCCGATCCGGTTTACAACCTGGTCTATGCGGGCGACGGGGCCGATGTGGTGCTCACAATGTGCGATGGCGAGGTGATCTATCGTGCCATCTCCGCTGCTGCCTCCGCCGATGCCCCTGGTGCTGCCTCCGCCGGCGTCCCCGGTGCCACCTCCGCTGGCACCGCGCGTGGCTGTATTCAGCATGCTGTCACGAACGCCGAATGGCCCACCATCGATATCGAGCGCGCCAAGGCCGAGTGCGCCACCCGCACCGCCCGCATCATCAGCGAGCTATAGCCATATCCCCTGTGTCGAGCAGCCCAGCTGTTCCCAGTCTCGCGAGGCCGCGGTTCTTGCCGTGGCCTCGCGTGTCGCGGCCGCACCTTCGTCGGCTAAAGTCCACGCTGCTATCTCGCAGCGCGCTTCCTTCCCCATTGGCTTAGCGTGCTGCGACGCGTGTTTTGTCGTGACGGCCGCCAGATTGTCGGGCGCGAGCTCTTGGCATGCCATAATTGGCGGTTTGGTATCCGAGGAAGCCTTTTCGCGTGAAATTCTGGCAGAAATCGAGGTTTAGTACCCCGATTTCTGCCAACTTCGGCGATTTGGTTCCTCGGGTCTGAAGAAATGCCTGGTCGCGATTCGCCCGGGCAGCTTCCGCAGGTACCAAACTTCGAGATTTGCCCGGGGGCGGCTACCAAACTTGAGCTCTCGCCACAAAAAGATACCAAACCGCGCGATTTCGCCAGAATTTCGTCTCGTCCCGGTACCAAACTCCCGATCTCGCCAGTCTCGCCCTGGGTCTCGGTACCAAGCTCCCGATCTCGCCAGCCCTGCCCTGCGCCTGGTACCAAACTTGCGATCTTGGCGTAACTTCTATTGGCCGCCAAGCCCCAAGGTTCTCCAGAGCCGAGTCTGCCGTTCCTCGAAGCCCTGCACGCGAAAGCGCAGGGGGTGCTTGAGCGCTCGCGCGATAGTTGCTGCAGCTCGATTCATCTCGTCGATGCAGGCGAAGTGGTTTCGCGTGATACTAATGACACGGTAGCCGGAGTCCTCGAGGGCCGCCCGTCGCACTGAGTCGTGGTGGTGACTTGCCGATGTCAGATGGAAGGCGTCGCTGTCGTATTCCACGATCAGTTGTTGTGTCTGCCAGAGAAGATCGGCTACGTAGTAGGAACGATCGGCCAGTTTCTTGTTGGCCTCTGCCAGGTTGATCGGTTCGTTGAACGATGGCTGCGGAAGGCCGTAGCCTCCGCAGCGGGGCGGAAGGTGCAGCACGAGCCCTAGGGCGCACTCGCGGGGCGACGCTGCATTTGCGAGCATCCAGTGAACGGCGCTCCGCACATGAGCGCAGCCAGGGACGTCTCGGTGACGGTCGCTAATTTTTGCGATATCGGCTGGAAACGTGAGGGGTGCTCGTGCAAGAAGGGTACTTGAGTCTTCGGCGAAGCAGAACGTGCTGCAAAGTATTGTTCCCAGATAAGCTATCTCTTCTATGCGTTTTCCGCGAGCTGCTTGAATAAGTGCCAATTCGGGACCTGGCAGGAAGATACCGTTGGCAATGCGATAGAGCGGGCTTCGGATCACCGACTCGGGGGCAACATGGCAGCGGGCGAGCTTTTGGCGACGGTCGTCGGGACTGAAGACGAGAATGTGTGCTGGTTGCGTGAGCCAGGGAAAGAGTTGCGCCAGATAGGCGATGCCGGCCGTTGTCGGCGCGGTTTCCGCTGGTGGCTTTCCGCGGAAGGCGATGCTGTCAGAGGGGCGCAAGGCAAGATGGGCATATATCTCAAGGGCCGAGTCGCCGAAAAGGATCAGTTTGCTCATAGGTGTCCGTCCTCGGAGTTAAAAGTTGTTGTCTCGGGGATGCTACAGGTATTGAGCCGTATTAATGACGCGAGAATGTCTCGGTTGGTTCCTCGCGCCAACCGTAGCGGAGTCGCATGGGGCGGCGGTGGGGCGTTCGGGCCAGCTCGCGGGCCAGCTCGCGAATCGGCTCGCGGGCCAACTCGCGAATCAAACCCCGAGAAGCTCCCCCTGAGAAAAAGCGCACGAACTTCGTCTCGCGAATTTCTCGCTGTACTCAGCGGACGCGGTGCCCTCTGCTAATATGGATGCCACGGAAAAGACGCCGTTCGTCGGCGCTGAAAGACCGCTCGCTAGCGATGCGCCAGGAGCTCGCAGGCCGCAGACCTGCCAGCCAAGAGCTCGCGGGTCGCGGACCTATCAGTTGGCGCAGCCCCGTCGTGGGCATTCGCGGCAACGGGAATTCAGCGTAGCGTTTGGCGAGAAGGCGCGCGGCCGATGAGCGGCGCGCCCGGGTTAGACCCGCGCAAGGGGTGCGGGCGCCCTCTATCAGGAAGGCAGGTGGTCGCTCATGGCAGCTCCGGCTCCCGAACACGTCAGAAACATCGTCCTTGTGGGACAGGATGGCGCCGGCAAGACCTCGCTGGCCGAGGCCATGCTCTTCGTTTCCGGCAAGACGCCGCGCATGGGCACGACGCACGACGGCAAGTCGTACCTCGATTACGACCCCGAGGAGATCAAGCGCAAGTTCACCATCTCCACTTCCATCGCCCCCATCCCCTACAAGGACTACAAGATCAACGTGCTGGACACCTCCGGCCACCCCGACTTCATCGGCGACACGCTGGCCACCATGCAGGCCGCCGAGATGGCCCTGTTCGTGGTGGACGCCGTCGATGGTCCCCAGGTCATGACGACGAAGCTGTGGCGCGAGGCCGAGGACATGCGTCTGTCGCGCGCGGTGTACATCAACCACATCGATCGCGAGAACGCCAACTTCGACGCCGCTATGGCGCTGCTGCACGCCCGCTTCGGTGGCCGGTTGGGCGCCGTGACCATCCCCATCGGTCAGGGCCCCGAATTCGAGGGCGTCATCGACATCATCCGCATGGAGGCCCGCTATTTCGAGGACGGCGGCGAGCGCGTGGAAGCCGTGGACACGCTGCCGGCGAAGTACCAGGAGGAGGCGCGCATCGCCCGCGACAAGCTGTGCGACCTGGTAGCCGAGGCCGACGACGAGCTCATGATGAAGTACCTCGACGGCGAAGAGCAGCTCACCCAAGAGGAGCTGGAGGACCTGTTGGATAAGGCCATCGCCCAGGAACTCATCATCCCGGTGTTCGTGGGATCAACCATCATCATGCAGGGCGTTCAGGGCCTCATGGAAGACGTCTGCACCTACTTCCCGCACCCGAAGAGCCACGGCCGCTTCCGCATGGCCGATGACGTGACGGTGCGCATCGACGAGACGAAGCCCCCCTGCGCCTTCGCTTTCAAAACGGTGTCCGACCCGTTCGTCGGGCGCCTCACGTTCCTGAAGGTCATCTCCGGTTACCTGGAGCCGGGGCTCGAGCTCGTCTGCGGGCGCACCGGCAAGAAGGAGCGGCTTGGCAAGATCCAGGTCATGATGGGCAAAGAGGCCGTGGACGTGAAGAGCGCCAAGGCCGGCGACATCGTGGTGGTGCCGAAGCTCGCCGACGTGCGCGCGGGCGACACGCTCTCCTGCGAGGGCACCATCGCCATCGAGCCTCTGCCTTTGCCCGAGCCTTTGTACCCCGTGGCCATCGAGGCCGTGTCGAAGAAGGAAGAGGACAAGCTCGGCACCTTCCTGGCCCGCGCCGCCGAGGCCGACCCCACGCTGCGCATCACGCGCGATGAGGACACGCATCAGACCATCATCCACGCCATGGGCGAGACTCAGGTTGATATGCTAATCGGGCGCTTGAAGGAGCAGTCCGGCGTAGAGGCGAAGCTCGTGCCCGTGCGCATTCCCTACCGCGAGACCATCACCAAGCAGGCCGAGGCCCAGGGCCGTCACAAGAAGCAGACCGGCGGCGCCGGCCAGTTCGGCGACTGCTGGCTGAGGTTGGCCCCCATCCCCGGCGAGGGCTACGAGTTCGTGGACGAGATCAAGGGCGGCGCCATTCCCAATGGCCTTATTCCGGCTGTGGACAAGGGCGTGCGCGAGGCCATGGAAGAGGGCTTCCTCGCGGGGTACCCCATGGTGGACATCAAGTGCACGGTGTTCGACGGCTCGTACCATTCCGTCGACTCCAACGAGATGGCCTTCAAGACCGCGGCCCGCATCGGCTTCCGCGCCTGCTGCGGGAACGCCGGCCCCATCATCTTGGAGCCCTGGGCCACCATGGAAGTGACCGTGGGCGAGGAGTACGCCGGTACCATCATGGGCGACATCTCCACGCGCCGCGGCCGCATCGTGGGCACCGACGCGGGTTTTGCGGCCGGCGAAACCGTCATCAAGATGCGCGCGCCTTACGCCGAGGTCATCAGCTACACGAAGGATCTGCGCTCCATGACCCGCGGCTCCGGCTCCTACACGCTCACCCTGGAAGGCTACGAGCAAGCGCCGGCCGACGTGACCCGGAAGCTCGTGGAAGCCTACGAGGCCGCCCGGGCGGCGGGGAACTAGCAAGCTGCCTGCACTTCTCGTTCAGCATCTGTAATGTATCAAGCCGGGAGGTTCGCTTCCCGGCTTTTCTTTCTGCAACAAAGTCCTGTTCCAGCCCTATTTTCCAGAAAATTTCCATGGCTTGTAAAAATTTTTCTTGACTCGGCCTTCACGCCGTAGTATTTTAGCGAATTGCAACTTTTTTGCAGATTTGCGATGGACGTGAAGGAGGAACAGCCTCGTGGCAATGGATAAGAAATCCGCTCCCACCAGCCTTTACAGGGATCGCCGAAGCTTCGCGAAGATTCCCGACGTCATGGACGTCCCGAACCTGATCGCTATCCAGACGGAAAGCTTCGACTGGTTCAAGAACGAGGGCTTGGCCCAGGCGTTCGCCGATGTGTGCCCGATTGAGAACAACACCGGCGACATGTGCGTGGAATTCGGTAAGCACGAGTTCGGCGAGCCCAAGTACACGGTGGACGAATGCAAGGAGAAGGACGTCACCTACCAGGCGCCGCTCTTTGTTGAGATCCGCTTCATCAACCGTGAGACCGGCGAGATCAAGGAGCAGGAGGTGTTCATGGGCGACTTCCCGCTCATGACGCCGCGCGGCACCTTCATCATCAACGGCACCGAGCGCGTGGTCGTCTCCCAGCTCGTGCGCTCCCCGGGCGTATACTTCGCCTCTGAGCGCGACAAGACCTCCGACAAGACCATCTACAACGCGAAGGTCATCCCTTCCCGTGGCGCCTGGCTCGAGTTCGAGACCGACAAGCGCGACCTGCTCTCCGTGCGCATCGACCGCAAGCGCAAGCAGCCGGCCACCCTGCTCGTGCGCGCCCTCGGCCTGGCCGAGACCCGCGAGGAGATCATCGAGCTTCTGGGCTCCTCCGAGATGGTGCTGCGCACGCTCGACCGCGACCCTGCCACCACCAAGGAAGAGTCGCTCATCGAGCTGTACAAGCGCTTCCGTCCCGGCGAGCCGCCGACGATCGATTCCGCCCGCACGCTGCTCGACGGCCTGTTCTTCAACCCGCAGCGCTACGACTTGGCCAAGGTCGGTCGCTACAAGATGGACAAGAAGCTCGGCTTCACCCCCGAGGAGAACGACTCCTCCACGCTGACCAATGAGGACATCATCCGCACGATGCGCTACATCATCGGTCTGCACAACGGCGACGAGGGCTTCGTCACCGACGACATCGACCACTTTGGCAACCGCCGCATCCGCAGCGTGGGCGAGCTGATTCAGAACCAGTTCCGCATCGGATTGTCGCGTATGGAGCGCGTGGTGCGCGAGCGCATGTCCATGCAGGAGCCCGACGAGATCACGCCGCAGTCGCTCGTGAACATCCGTCCCATCGTGGCTGCCATCAAGGAGTTCTTCGGAAGCTCCCAGCTCTCGCAGTTCATGGACCAGTCCAACCCCGCCGCCGGCATTACGCACAAGCGCCGCCTGTCGGCTCTGGGCCCGGGCGGTCTGTCCCGCGAGCGCGCCGGCTTCGAGGTGCGCGACGTCCACACCTCCCACTACGGCCGCATGTGCCCCATCGAGACGCCTGAAGGCCCGAACATCGGCCTTATCGGCTCTCTGGCCACCTATGGCCGCATCAACCCCTACGGCTTCATCGAGACGCCCTACCGTCGCGTGATCGACGGCAAGGTGACCGATGAGATCGACTACCTGACCGCCGATGAGGAAGAGAACTTCACCATCGCCCAGGCCAACGACTTGTTCGATCTGGAAACCCGCGAGTTCGGCTACACCGACGAGGACGGCGTCTTCCACAAGTCCGCCCGCGTGCTCGCCCGTACCACCGACACCAACGGCGTGTTCGGCGAGGCCATGGACGTGCCGCCGGAGATGGTCAACTACATGGACGTGTCGCCGCGCCAGATGACCTCCGTGGCTACCTCGCTCATTCCGTTCCTCGAGCACGACGACGCCAACCGCGCCCTCATGGGCTCGAACATGCAGCGCCAGGCTGTGCCGCTGCTGCGCCCGAGCGCCCCGCTCGTAGGTACCGGCATCGAGCACCGCATCGCGGTGGACTCCGGCGAGATCCTCGTGGCCCAGCGCCCCGGCGTGGTCGACTATGTGGACGGCCAGACCATCATCATCCTGAACGACGACGGCGAGTACGACGAGTACCTCGTGCCGAAGTTCCAGCGCTCCAACCAGTCGGGCTGCATCAACCACCGCCCCATCGTCCGCAAGGGCGACGAGGTGCAGGCGGGCGACGTGCTGGCCGACGGCCCGTCCTGCGACGGCGGCGAGCTGGCGCTCGGCCAGAACCTCATGATCGCCTACATGCCGTGGGAAGGCTACAACTACGAGGACGCTATCATCGTGTCCGAGCGCGTCGTGGCCGAGGATCTGCTAACCTCCATCCACATCTCCGAGTACGAGGTGGACGCCCGCGACACGAAGCTGGGCCCCGAGGAGATCACCCGCGAGATCCCCAACATCTCCGAGGAGATGATTTCCGATTTGGACGCCGCCGGCATCATCCGCGTGGGCGCCGAGGTGTTCCCGGGAGACGTGCTGGTGGGCAAGGTCACCCCGAAGGGCGAGACCGAGCTCACCGCCGAGGAGCGCTTGCTTCGCGCCATCTTCGGCGAGAAGGCCCGCGAGGTGCGCGATACGTCGCTGAAGGTGCCCCACGGCTCCGGCGGCCGCGTCATCGGCATCTACCGCTCCTCCCGCGAGGCCGGCGATGATCTGGCCCCCGGCGTGAACGAGCTCGTGCGCATCTACGTCGCTCAGAAGCGCAAGGTGCAGCAGGGCGACAAGCTGTCCGGCCGTCACGGCAACAAGGGCGTTATCTCCCGCGTGCTGCCGGTCGAGGACATGCCCTACCTCGCCGACGGCACCCCGATCGACGTCATCCTGAACCCCCTGGGCGTTCCGTCCCGTATGAACGTCGGCCAGCTGCTCGAGAACCACCTCGGCTGGGCCGCCAAGTGGGGCTGGTCGGACGCCGAGGAAACCGACGAGGTCGTGGAGGGCCCGATGTACGTGGCCACGCCCGTGTTCGACGGCGCCACCGAGGAAGAGATCTCGGACGCCATCGAGAAGGCGAACCGTAACCTCATCAACATGAACCATGCGAAGTACGGCGACATGGCCCGCGACGAGCTGGTGCCCCAGCTGACGCGCACCGGCAAGACGTGGCTGTACGACGGCCGCACCGGTGAGAAGTTCCGCGAGCCCATCACCGTCGGCCAGACCTACATCCTGAAGCTCGGCCACATGGTGGACGACAAGATTCACGCCCGCTCGACCGGCCCCTACAGCCTCATCACCCAACAGCCCCTCGGCGGCAAGGCCCAGTTCGGCGGCCAGCGCTTCGGCGAGATGGAGGTGTGGGCGCTGTACGCCTACGGCGCCTCCAACGTGCTGCAGGAGATCCTCACGGTGAAGTCCGACGACACGTCGGGCCGCGTGAAGAGCTACGAGGCCATCGTGAAGGGCGAGAACATCCCGGCGCCGGAGGTGCCCGAGTCCTTCAAGGTGCTCGTGAAGGAAATGAAGTCCCTGTGCTTGAACGTCGAGCTCGAGGGCCACGATATGCAACCCATCAGCGAGGACGAGATCGAGGACTACAGTGCCGACCAGGCGCTTTACGCCGCGCTCGCCGCTGATGCCAAGAAGACCGAAGACGAAGAGGCCAACGCCATCGATGCCCTGGCTGCCGAGCTGGGCGACCTGATGAGCGGTCTTGAGTCCGACCTGAACACCGACCTCATCGGTGGCGGAGAGGAGGCCTAACCCCATGACGGAATTCGACGTCAACAACTTCGACGCCCTGCGCATTTCGCTCGCTTCCGCCGAGGACGTGCGCAGCTGGTCTCGCGGCGAGGTGAAGAAGCCCGAGACCATCAACTACCGTACCTTGAAGCCCGAGAAGGACGGCCTGTACTGCGAGAAGATCTTCGGTCCCACCAAGGACTGGGAGTGCGCCTGCGGCAAGTACAAGCGCGTTCGCTTCAAGGGCATCGTCTGCGAGCGCTGCGGCGTGGAGGTCACCCGCTCCAAGGTGCGCCGCGAGCGCATGGGCCACATCGAGCTGGCCGCGCCCGTGAGCCACATCTGGTACTTCAAGGGCTCCCCGTCGCGTCTGGGCTACCTTCTGGACATTCCGCCGAAGGAGCTTGAGAAGGTTCTGTACTTCGCCAGCTCCATCATCACCTCGGTGGACAAGGAGGCCCGCGAGGAGGACATCGACGACCTGCGCGACGAGCTTGCCGCCGACATGGAAGAGCTGGACGCCGAGCGCGACCGCCTCATCGAGGCCACCCGCAAGCTGTCCACCGACTACGTGCCGGAGGAGGACGACTTCGTCGACGATCTCGATGACGACGAGCGCCTCACCCCCGAAGAGGTGGAAGAGGAGATCGCCGACATCTACGAGGAGTTCAACGAGCGCAAGGCCCTGCGTCAGGACGCGTTCGACGCCTTCCTGAAGATCGAGCCGAAGCAGCTCATCGGCGACGAGGCCCTCTACCGCGAGATGCGCGCGAACTACCGCGACTACTTCACCGGCGGCATGGGCGCCGAGTCGGTGCGCGACCTTCTGGACGCCATGGATCTGGAGGCGACCTCTGAAGAGCTGCGCGAGGTCATCGCCACGGGCAAGGGCCAGAAGCGCGCCAAGGCCGTGAAGCGCCTGAAGGTGGTGGATGCGTTCCTCAAGTCGGACAACAAGCCTTCCGACATGATCCTGGACGTCATCCCGGTCATTCCGCCCGATCTGCGCCCCATGGTGCAGCTCGACGGCGGCCGCTTCGCCACGTCGGATCTGAACGATCTGTACCGTCGCGTCATCAACCGCAACAACCGCCTGAAGCGCCTGCTCGACCTCGGTGCCCCCGAGATCATCATCAACAACGAGAAGCGCATGCTGCAGGAGGCCGTGGACTCGCTGTTCGACAACGGCCGTCGCGGTCGCCCCGTGACCGGCCCCGGCAACCGTCCGCTGAAGTCCATCTCCGATATGCTGAAGGGCAAGCAGGGCCGCTTCCGCCAGAACCTGCTCGGCAAGCGCGTCGACTACTCCGGCCGTTCCGTTATCGTCGTCGGCCCGTCGCTGAAGCTGCACCAGTGCGGCCTGCCTCAGCAGATGGCGCTGGAGCTGTTCAAGCCCTTCGTCATGAAGCGCCTGGTCGAGCTTGAGTACGCCGCCAACATCAAGGCCGCCAAGCGCGCCGTCGATCGCGGTGCCAGCTACGTGTGGGACGTGCTGGAAGAGGTCATCACCGAGCATCCCGTGCTGCTGAACCGCGCACCTACCCTGCACCGTCTGGGCATCCAGGCCTTCGAGCCGGTGCTGGTCGAGGGCAAGGCCATCAAGCTGCACCCGCTGGTCTGCACCGCCTTCAACGCCGACTTCGACGGCGACCAGATGGCCGTGCACGTGCCGCTGGGCGCCGAGGCGCAAGCCGAGGCCCGCGTGCTCATGCTGTCCGCCAACAACATCAAGTCGCCGGCCCATGGCCGTCCGCTGACCGTGCCCACCCAGGACATGATCATCGGCCTGTACTACCTCACGGCCGCCCGCGACGGCTTCGAGGGCGAGGGTCGCTCGTTCATCGACTTCGACGACGCCATGAACGCCTACGACGCGCGCGCCGAGCTTGACCTGCAGGCCAAGATCTGGGTGCGTCTGACCAAGGACACGCAGGTGGCCACGGCCTTCGGCGTGTTCGAGGAGCACAAGGCGGGCGAGCGCATCGAGACCACCATCGGCCGCATCACGTTCAACAACGTGCTGCCCGAGGACTATCCGTACCTCAACTACGAGATGAACAAGAAGGAGATCAGCCGCCTCGTCGAGGACGTGTGCAACCGCTACGAGCTGTCCAGCGTGCCGGCGATCCTCGACGGCCTCAAGGACGCGGGCTTCCACTACGCCACGCGTGCCGGCGTCACCGTTTCGGTGTACGACGCCACCGTGCCGCCGAACAAGGCCGAGATCCTGGCTGCCGCCGACGAGAAGGTCGCGGCCATCGACGAGGACTACGAGATGGGCCTCATGAGCCCCGACGAGCGCCACAAGCAGGTCGTCGACATCTGGAACGCCGCGAACGAAGAAGTCGGCGAGGCCATGGCCGAGAACTTCGACAAGTTCAACCCCATCTACATGATGGCGTTCTCCGGCGCTCGAGGCAACATCAAGCAGATCCGCCAGCTGGCCGGTATGCGAGGCCTCATGTCCGACCCGAAGGGCGAGATCATCGACCGCCCGATCAAGGCGAACTTCCGCGAGGGCCTGTCCGTTCTGGAGTACTTCATCTCCACGCACGGCGCCCGTAAGGGTCTGGCCGACACCGCGCTGCGTACCGCCGACTCGGGCTACCTGACCCGCCGTCTGGTGGACGTGGCCCAGGACGTCATCATCCGCGAGATCGACTGCGGCACCGCCGACGGCGTGCCGTACCCGCTGCACAACGAGAAGGGCGACGTCGACGAGAACCTCATCGGCCGCTGCCTGCTCAACGACGTGGCGGGCGTCGACGGCGAGGTGCTGCTGGCCGCGGGCGAGTACATCACCCATATGGACCAGCTCAAGGCCATGGACGCGGCGGGCGTCGAGACGCTCGTCATCCGCACGGTCATGACCTGCCATGCCGAGCACGGCGTGTGCCAGAAGTGCTACGGTTGGGATCTCGCCACGTCGCGTCCGGTGAACATCGGCACGGCGGTGGGCATCATCGCCGCCCAGTCCATCGGCGAGCCCGGCACCCAGCTGACGATGCGTACGTTCCACACCGGCGGTGTTGCCGGCGAGGACATCACCCATGGTCTGCCTCGTGTTCAGGAGCTGTTCGAGGCCCGCAAGCCCAAGGGCCAGGCGGTGCTCGCGGAAATCTCCGGCACCATGCAGGTCACCGGCGACAAGATGTCGAAGACCATCACCATCCACGACCAGGAGGGCAACTACCGCGAGTACGTGGTGAGCGCCCGTGCCCAGCTTCTGCCGGGCGTGTTCGACGGGTGCGAGGTGCGCGTGGGCCAGCAGCTGACCAAGGGCTCCGTGAACCCCCACGACCTGTTGCGCCTCACCGATCCGAACACGACGCTGCGCTACATCGTGGGCCAGGTCCAGGACGTGTACGTGTCCCAGGGCGTGGATATCAATGACAAGCACATCGAGGTCATCGCGCGCCAGATGCTGCGCAAGGTGGCCGTGCTCGATGCCGGCGACTCCGACTTCCTGCCGGGCCGTCAGGTGAACCGCTTCGAGTTCGAGAAGGTGGCCAACGAGCTGATCGCCGAGGGCAAGGAGCCGCCGGTGGGCCAGCCGCTGCTGCTCGGCATCACTAAGGCGTCGCTGGCAACGGATTCGTGGCTGTCCGCCGCGTCGTTCCAGGAGACCACCAAGGTGCTCACCGACGCCGCCATCGAGGGCAAGACCGATCACTTGGCCAGCCTGAAGGAGAACGTCATCATCGGCAAGCCCATTCCCGCCGGCACGGGTCTGCGTCGCTACCGCGACGTGGGTCTCACCTACAAGGGCCGCCCGGTGGAGAAGGTCACGGGAGATGCGCTGCCCGACTTCGCGCCGGATGCGCTGCGCGAGATCGAGGAATTGCTGCCCCAGCCCCAGGATTGGTCGCTCGACAGCGACGGCTACTTCAATTCTTCGGGCTCGTTCGGCGGCTACTACAGCGCCCTTTCGGGTCATCGCGGCCACAACCTGTCCGACGAGGACGCGCGCCTGTACATCTACGACGATCTGGGCGTGTCCCAGCGTTGGGCGAACAAGTTCTCCGAGGCGGGCATCGAGACCGTGGCCGACCTTCTGGGTCATACCGAGGAGGATCTGCTGCGCATCGAGGGCATCGGCGTGAAGGCCATCGAGGAGCTGAAGGAGGGCTTGGCGGCCCGCGACCTCATGCACGTCATCGAGGACGATCTGGCGGCTTCTTCCGACGACATGAGCCAGCTCTTGGACATGGTGTTCTCGCCCGATGACACCATCCTCATCGGCGGCGACGAGCCCCCGACGTTCAACACCGACGGCGAGGAGATGCTCGGCGAGGCCCTGCCTCCGCGCTCCTACCAGCGCAACCTGGAGGAGCTTGACGCGCTGCTCGGCAACATGGGCGGCTTGGGCTCCCTCGGCTTCGGCTTCACCAGCGCCGAGGACGAGGCGGCTTCCAACCAGGCCATGGAAGACGGCGAGGAGTAACCTGGTTCCGCCTGTCCCGACGGGCAGGCGGAACGGTCGACACTGCGGGTTTCGAAACCTGTGATTTTTATCAGGGGCGACCTTCGGGCCGCCCCTGCTTTTGCGGACGAGTATTATGGAAAGGCTGGCAAAGTCCGAACGTGGGCGGCGCTTCGTGAGAGGAGTCGCCTATGGAGATAATCCTGGAAGCTCCTAACGTGCTGGCGATGGTTTCGACCATCGCCGCTTTCATACTTGAGGTATGGAAAACATGGAGGGAGGATAAGCGCGAGGATGCCGCGGGGAAAGAAAATAGGGGCTAGCTGGCACTAACCCCTATCACCAAACCTGCGCCGTCCGACCCGCCTATGGTCACTCGGGCTTTGCCGGTGCCTGTAGTATATCATGGTCGCATTCGAAGAGAAAGCAGTGCCACTGATGGTCAACAAGACGTTCATCCCCGAAGGCGAGGCGGCTCCGGCCTCGCAGATTGGCGCGACGTTAGAGGCGCTCGCCGCCACTATCGCCGCGCGTCGCGACGCCGACGAGGCGAGCTACACCTACCGGCTTCTGACTGGTAACGTCGATGGCGTGCTGAAGAAAGTCATGGAAGAATCCGGGGAAGTGGCTCTGGCCGCCAAGGATGTGGAAGGTTGGGCGACCTCCTCGCTCGCGGCCGCCGTGGCGCTGGAAGCTGCTAGTGCCGGGGCTGGCGATGCGGTCTCCGACGCCGAAGCTGCCGATGAGGGTGCCGGCGCTCCTCTTTCCGTCCAGCTGCCCCCGGAGTACGGCGAGGCGGTCGATCATTTGCGCTACGAGGCCGCCGATGTGGTGTATCATCTTCTCGTCGTGCTGGAGCGCTACGGCATCACGCTCGACGAGTTCGCTGCCGAGCTGAACAATCGCATGACCGAAGGAGAGCGGCCGCACGGCGCCGTTCGCTTGCACGACGAGTTCGTGCGCCGCGGAAAGTAGCGTTCAGCTACAGGTCTTGTGCGGGGAAGAGACGGAAATCTCGCGGCAGCCTGAGCGAGCGAAACGATATGAAGAACTTCGGGGAGCCCCCGAGTTGAAGGAAAGAAGGATTTCATGGCCCGACTGTTTGGAACTGATGGCGTGCGCGGCATTGCAAATGTGGAGCTGACCTGCGAGATGGCCTATCGTCTCGGCCAGGCCGCCGCCATCTACCTTGGCAAGACCATCGTTGTGGGTCGCGACACGCGCCGCTCCGGCGACATGCTGGGCGCGGCCCTTTCCGCGGGCATCATGAGCGCGGGCGGTACCGTGCTCGAGGCCGGTATCATCCCCACGCCGGGCGTGGCCCTGCTCGTGCGCGAGATGCGCGCGGCGGGCGGCGCGGTCATCTCCGCCTCTCACAATCCGCCGGAGTACAACGGCATCAAGTTCTTCGATGCTCAGGGCTTCAAGCTGCCCGACGCCGTGGAAGACGAGATTGAGGCCTTCATCGTCAACGGTGGCTTGGAAGGCGAGGTCGCTGCCGCCGAGGAGGCCGCCTGGAGCGCCGCTCAAGCCGCTGCGCCCGATGCTCCCGCCGATGCGACGAGCTATCTGGCTTCCGAAATCAAGATGCCTGCTGGTGCCGAGGTGGGCGTGGTCATTCCGCTGGAAAACGCTTGCGACATTTACATCGACCACGCGGCTCGTTCCATCGAGGATCAGGGCATTTCCTTCAAGGGCCTGCGCATCGCTTTGGATACGGGCCACGGTGCTTCCTCACTCACGTCCCCGGAGGCTCTGCGACGCTTGGGCGCCGAGGTGATCGTCATCAACGATGATTTCGATGGCATGGACATCAACGTGCAGTGCGGCTCCACTCATCTCGAGCCCCTGCGCGCGCTTATGGCCGAGACGGGTGCCGACGTGGGTATTGCACATGATGGCGATGCCGACCGCGTCATGCTCATGGCGCCCGATGGCACCGAGATCGACGGCGATATGGTGGAAGCGGTCTGCGCGCTCGATATGCGCGAGCGCGGCGTGCTGGCCGGTGACACGGTTGTGTCCACGGTGATGTGCAACTTCGGTTTCGTGCGCGCCATGAAAGAGATGGGCATCAACGTGGTGCAGACCAAGGTAGGCGACCGCTACGTTCTGGAGGCTATGCGCGAGCACGGCTACTCCATCGGTGGCGAGCAGTCTGGCCACATGATTCTGCTCGATCACAACTCCACGGGCGACGGCCTCATGACGGCCTGCCAGTTCTTGGCGGCGGTCATCCGTTCCGGCAAGCCAGTGGGCGAGGCCATCCAGGTCATGGAGAAGATGCCGCAGACCCTGATTAACGTGCGCGTGAACGACAAGCATGCCGTGGAGGACAGCGCCGAGGTGGCCGCTGCCGTGGCCGCCGCTGAGGAGGCACTCGGCGAGGACGGCCGCGTGCTTCTGCGCCCGAGTGGCACCGAGCCGGTGGTGCGCGTGATGGTGGAGGCAGTTGATCCGGCCGCCGCACAAGCGCACGCCGAGGCCATCGCCGCCGTGGTGGAAGCCTGCGTGTAAGTCAAAGGCGACCGACAGGCCCTGTTTTCGGGAACAATGCAGTAAATGCCAGTTCGACCCCGTAATGGTAAGAGTGTCAGTCCCGTTTCTTACCAAAGCGAGGTCGAACTGGCATTTTCGCCCCTCAATCGTCTCCCCCTCTTGCCAAAGCGGGGTCGAACTGGCATTTACTTGGGAGATTTCGAAAAAAGCTTTGTTTGCTGAAATCGCAAGGTTCGCTCGACTGCGTTGTTCTATAAGCGAGCGGTTTCCTGAATTCCTGACACTCTGCACAAAAGGAGGGGGAGCGCGTGCGAGATTTGTCCCTCTGGCCAGAACCTGCTTGTTCGTGCCGCGCCTTTCGCTATGATGGAAGGCACGGAAATTCAAGGAGGACGCTGTGACGACAAGAGACGACAACATCGTTGCGGAGGAAGCGCGGGCCATCGAGGTCGGTGAGGAGACGGGTGCGGGAGCGCCGGGCGCATCGGGCGGCTCGGGTCGCGGACGCCGCGATACGTGGGCCACACATACGGGCTTCATCCTCGCCTGCGTGGGCAGCGCCGTGGGCATGGCCAACATTTGGCTGTTTCCCTATCGCGTGGCTCAGCTGGGCGGCGCGGCCTTCCTCATCCCGTACCTCATTTTCGTGGCGCTGCTGGGCTTTACGGGCGTGATTGGAGAAATGTCCTTCGGTCGGGCTATGGGCGCTGGCCCCATGGGCGCATTCGGCCGCGCCATGGAGATGCGCGGTGTGCGGCACGGCGAGCGCATCGGTAAGATCATCGGCCTCGTTCCCACCTTGGGATCGCTCGCCATTGCCATCGGGTACGCCGTGGTGCTCGGCTGGGCGTGCAACTACTTTGTGGCTTCGCTTGACGGCGAGCTTATGGCGCAGACGGATATGGGCGCCTTTTTCGGGGCCATCGCGTCGGACTTCGGCAACGTGGGCTTCCACCTGCTGGGCTTGGCGCTCACCTTCGGCATTATGATTTTGGGCATCTCCCGGGGTATCGAGAAGGCGAACAAGGTGCTCATGCCCACGTTCTTCGTGCTGTTCGTCATCATCGCCATCCGCGTGGCCACACTGCCCGGTGCGGCAGCTGGCTACGAGTATCTGCTCGTGCCCCGCTGGGAGGCGTTGCTGAACCCCACTACCTGGGTGTACGCTCTGGGCCAGGCATTCTTCAGCCTATCGCTTGCCGGGTGCGGCACGCTCGTCTACAGTAGTTACCTCAAGCGAGATGTGGACGTGGTGGACGCCGCCAAGAACGTCGCCATTTTCGATACCATCGCCGGGCTTGTGGCCGCCTGCGTTGTGGTGCCGGCGGTGTTCGCCTTCGGGCTGGACGTATCCTCCGGGCCGCCGCTGCTGTTCATTACGTTGGCCCAGGTGTTCCAGGAGATGCCCTTCGGCAACATTTTCGCTGTCATCTTGTTCGCGGCGGTGGTGTTCGCCGCCATCACGAGCCTTATGAACCTGTTCGAGGCGCCGGTGGAGGCGCTGCAGGCCCAGCTGGGGCTGTCGCGCGCGGTGTCGGTGGGTATCGTGGCCGTGCTCGCCGTGGCCGTGGGCTTGTTTCTGGAGAACGGCAGCTCGGTGAGCGACTGGATGGATGTCATTTCCATCTACGTTATTCCCGTCGGCGCGTTTCTGGCGGCCGTCATGTTCTTCTGGGTATGCCCTCGCGGCTTCGCGAAGAAGCAGGCCGAGATGGGCCGCAAAAAGCCGCTCGGCCGCTGGTTCGATTTCATGACCCGCTACGTTTTCGTCATCATCACCGCGCTCGTCATCGTGCTGGGCATCTTCTACGGCGGCATCGGGTAGAGAGTGGGCGAATCGCGCTGACCTATGAGCAGGAGACCGAGATGAGCTGCCGCCGCGCCAGGGAAGAGGCTCTTGAGCAGGGCATCGGGCAGGGCATGAATCGCCTGGGAGCCCTCGTTGCCCTTCTCCTTAACGCGGGGCGCTTCGACGACGCCAAACGCGTCTCCGAGGATGCCGCCTATCGCGATAAGCTGCTCGTTGAGTTCGGGCTGCAGGGCTAAGGTAGGCATCTTTTCGAGGGATGCTGACTGTCCGTGCTATCATTGAAGCTAGCTTGAATCACATAGCCTGCCGCCGGGTAGGCACAAAGCGCTCGCAGAGCGGACATCGTTAGGCCTTTGAAGATGTTCGCCCCGCGGGCGCTTTTATTTGGGTCGCCCTGGGTATGGGCACGGAGATCTTTCGACTACGGCCTTCGGCCTTCGCTCGAGACGACACGTCCGGCGGCACGAGAAGGAAGGAAGACTTATGAAGCAGTTCGTGACGGAAGAGTCGTTCTGGGAGCTGTTCCCCGAGGCTCAGATCGGCATTGTGGTGGCCCATAACATGAAGCCGACCGAAGAGGTGGCGCCCGAAGACGCCGCCGCCATCGCACGCGCCCTTGCCGAGGCCAATAGCGCGGCCGACCAGCACCTGGAGAGCAACACCATCTCGCAGAACGAGGTCGTGGCCGTCTGGCGCGAGGCCTATCAGAAGTTCAAGACGAAGAAGGGCGCGCGCTGCTCTATCGAGAACCTGCTCAAGCGCGTGCTAAAGGGCAATCCCGTGGGCTCCATCACGCCGTCGGTGGACATCTACAACGCGGTGTCGCTCGCGTACGCGCTTCCTGTGGGCGGCGAGGACATCGATGCTATGGAGGGCGACATCCGCCTCGGCATCACCGAGGGCGGCGACGCGTTCCGCCCGCTCGGTGAGGAGGAGGACGCGCCCACGCTGGAAGGCGAGCTGTGCTACCGCGACGACGCCGGCGCCATCTGCCGCTGCTGGAACTGGCGCGATGGCGAGCGCACGGCCCTGACCGACGACTCGAAGAAGGCCTTCCTCATCATCGAGTCCGTGGATCCGGACCGCGCCGACGACCTCGCCGCCGCCACCGATCAGCTGGCCGCCATGGTGCAGCAGTACCTGGGCGCCGACATCTTCGCCAAGCAGATCATCGCTCGCGACAACCCGACCATGGTGATCGACGAATAGCGCGAGTGCGCAGAGAAGCGAAGACGCGGGGCGCGGACGGCCTGGGTGGTCGCGCGCCCCGCCCTATCGGGAAAGGGGAGGCTGGTGAGCTGGCTCGTGCTCGTTGCATCGGGGTGCATGGAATCGGTGTGGGCGATTGCCTTGGGGAAGTCGGAGGGTTTCACCCATCTGGGCCCCACCATCGTGTTCGTTGTGGCCCTGGTGCTTTCCATGCTGGGACTTTCCTTCGCTGTGAAGACGCTGCCAACGGGCACTGCCTATGCCGTGTGGGTGGGCATCGGCGCGGCCCTCACGGTCATATACGGCATGGTCACGGGTTCGGAGCCCGCGAACCTCGCCCGCATCCTGCTCATCGCCGGCCTCGTCGGTTGCGTCATCGGCCTCAAACTCATCGACGGCACAACTGATTAAACAATTACACTTCCATTATTCAACCTTTACACCTTCGCTTTTCAACTTTTATAATGTGTAAAGCTGAAAGGTGGGTTGGAATGGTGGATGGAATCAGCATTCGCGAGGCAGCTTCCGAGCTGGGCGTTTCCGTGCAGACGGTGCATAATCGCATCAAGAGCGGCGCGCTTGACGGCGAAAAAACGAATACCGGCTGGCGGGTAAGCGCACGTTCGGTGGAGGCTGCCAAAAAGACGCCGCCAAGAAAAGGTCGTCCTTGGCACGGGGAGACGTATCTCCTGATGAACGGTCCCTACGAGGTGATGACATTCACCTATCGTCGCGAAACGGACTCGTTCGCTCCAGGTGAGGTCGTCGATGCCGAACGCGCCCCGTTGGGAACGGTGACGCGAGAGGGGCGAGGAAAGGCGTCCGGCCTCAAGACGTGGTGGCAGCATCGCAGCATTCCTGGTTCCCGTGCGGGAATGGATGAGAAGCTGCGCAGTCTCGGCCTCGAGGAGCCCTCCCAGATTCCCTTCCGCAATCTGGGGCTTTCGCTTTCTGATCAATATTGGATTCGCCCCGCCGATCATGCTCTGCGCTGGGAGGACGTCAACTACTTTCAGAACGATTTCGGGGGCGCTGAGGGCGATTGGGACGAGTGGCTGGCCGAGGTGGGGCTCTCGTCGCCGGACAACACGTCCGAGGGCGTTCTTCCGAAGCGGTGGCTCTGCCGGGGGAGTGAGCGAATTCTGCTGAAGGGCCATATCCCCTGGACTGACCAGCAGGTTTACAATGAGGCCGTGGCGACCGCTCTCCATGGCCGCCTCCTCGCTCCGGGCGATTACGTTCCCTACGAGGTTCAGCGCACGGAGGCCTTGGGCGTGGTGAGTGCGTGCCCCTGTTTCCTGTCGCCGCATGAGGAGTACGTGCCCATGAGCTTGGTTCTGGAAGCCGAACGCCGCAGAAAGGGCGAGACGCCTTATGACACCGTGGTACGCGCTTGCGTAAACCGGGGCATTCCGTTGAAAACCGCTGAAACGCAGCTTGCGAAAATGATCGTGTGCGATAGCGTCATGGCCAACACCGATCGCCATCTGCGCAACTTCGGGCTTGTGCGGAACATCGATGATCTTCGTTGGCGGTTTGCGCCGATCTTCGACACGGGAAACAGCCTGTGGTGCGACAAGGACGAAGGTGCTGTCGCTCGGGGCGACTACGCGTTCTCATCGCACCCGTTCAGCGATATGCCGAATCGCCAGCTCATGTACGCGGCGGAACTGGGCTGGTTCGATGCGAGGAAACTGGAAGGCTTTGCTGACGAGGCCTGCGAGATTCTGGCCGAAGGGGATCTGTGCCGCTGGCGCCTCGACTACCTGCGCGAGGGCATCCGCCAGCGCATCGGTGCCGTGCGGGGGCTGCTTGTCTAAGTGCGGGGGCAAAGTCTTAGCTATGCTTCGCCCAGAAGGCGTCGAAGGCGTCCATGAGTTCCATCCGTGAATGGACATCCGCCTTCTGATAGATATTGTAGACGTGTGCCCGTACGGTGGACTCGGCAACAAAAAGCCTCTCTGCAACGTAGGAGGTCGTTCTGCCGGCGATGAGGTAGTCGAACACTTCGGTCTCTCGCTTCGACAGCTTGCACTCAGCTGCGAAGGATGCCAAGGCAGTGCTTTTGTCGAGCCGCAAGTCGCGATCCTCGCTGATGGCGCGGTCGTCCGCGATGGAAACCAAGGGCATGCGATCGCGATCAGTAAACACGAGAGTTGCAGTGATCAATACGATAGTCATGCCAAAAACAGCCAAGGCAGCAACGGAGACGCTCCCAGAGAAAAAGCCTGCGGTCCAGCCGGCGAGCATCCCCACGGAAATGGCGAGCCTTCCTATCGCCATGGTTCGGAAGAGTGACGCGTCGTTTGCCTTGACAATGTTGCAGTAGTCGTTCAGGGCAAGTACCTCGAACAGAAGATAGCCTATCATCACCATCCCCTCGCCCGCGATGGACTCTCCCCCCGAGATGGCCAGAAGCGCAAAGCCCAGGCCCATGGAGGGGGCGACGGCCCGATAGAGCACATAGGGCTTAGCAGCATCCTTCGCGAATTGGGCATACAGGATGTAGACGCCTGCTAGCACCACAATGCAGACAGGTTCCGCAAGATAGCTGGCTGGCAGTGCGAAGCTGCCGGAGAATGCCATGGCCGCAAGCAGCGAGAAGGCGAGGGAGTAGCAGACGAGCGCCAGCGTCATCTTAAGAGCGGGGATGCTCTTGGTGACGTTGCGGATGGATGTTTCCTCGGACAGAGCCTCATCCTTCAGTGGCTCGGTACTTTCGTTGTCGAAAAGAGCAGTGCCTCCTCGCCGTGAAATGAGACGACTCGAGAAAACGAGCGCGGCGGCAGACAGCAGGGGGAAGACGATGCTGGCGCCCAAGAGGGTTCGCTCACCGCCCATCAGAGCGACAAGAAACAGAAGCGCGCCCACGCCGTAGGATATGACCAGCAAGGTGAGGGTGTCGCCGAGTCTCATGGCGCCGAAAAAACTGAGCCACATTAAAAAGAGTGACACCTCGGTCATGGCAGTCAGCAAAGCAGCGACGCTGTGGGCCTCCTCACTTCCGCCCCAAAGGAGGAGGGGGGTAACGGCGATGCCCGCGACGGCTCCTAGGGCAAGGAAGCAGTACTTACCGCGATCGGTGGCGATAACGCATGAGAGCGTCAGCGAGATGGCGAGCATAGCGCAGCGCATGAGAAGCTCGAAGAGCTCAAAGGGGATGCCGCCCACGCAAAGGGGGCTGCCGAACAGAGGCGAGGGAGAAAGGCCGGCGATGAACAGCCAGGCCCAAAAGAAGCCGAATCCCAAAAACCTTACGGGGAACACCCCTTCTTCAAGCAGCCTCATCGCCCCTTCTCTCTCGGGCCTTTTTACCATGGGTCTATTATAAGGGGCAAGGTGTCGCCACCTAGCTCTCATTTGACCCGTTTGTGCAGCGTTTAATGTCTGATCAGGGAGAATAGAAAAAAATAAGCGGAATTGCTTAGGTCAGAATCACTGAAAACCCTGCGTTTTGATGAATGGTAAGCAAGGCTAATCCCATCGTAAGGTGGTTTCGTTGCATGGTTGCGCCCAGTTGGGCGGCACAAGAGCAAGGAGACCATCATGGAAGACGCACCGGAATTGTTCGTCACGCCCGAATCCGAGCAATCTGAAGCGGTGGCGGTGTCAGGGAATGTCCAGGCACTGCTCGACCTTATGGCGCGCAATCCTCTGCATCGGGAGATCTATCTCCAGATTATCGAGTTCTGCGAAGTGCGCCGTCTCTTGGGAGATGTCGAAGCCATGGTGGCCGACTGCTCGGGGTTCTCACTTACGGCGCAGACGCCCTTCCGGCTTATCGCGAATGTTGTGGACAACGGAGGCATCCATTGGTACGAGGTGGATGCACAAGGCGATGAGATCACGGAGGAGCGCAGGGCGAATTTAACGGACGATGAAGCCGACGATCTTGTCGAGGGTTTTGCCCTCGAAGCTTCCGATGCGGGACGTGAGGTCTTGGAGCGCATGGCTCCCGAACGTCGTTTGCGTGACCTGTTCGACAAGGCGCCCGGCCGCCTTAGCACCTATCTGGACATTATCGATTTCTGCGGTGAGCCCCAAACGTTCAAGGCCATCGAGGCGCTCGTCCACCAAACCGACGCCGGGGCTCTTATCGGCGCGTCGGGCCAGCCGCTGCAGCCGAGCTATTTCGTGGACATGCTGGAACGCTCCGGCGGCCTGGTATGGGATAAGGGATGGAAGGCGACAGGGAAGGGGAGTGCGCTTGCGAAGCAATTGCGGCCCGCGCTGGCCGTTTAGAACTTGGTAAATGACCGGAAGAGAGAAAGCGAGAGGAGAAACGATGACGAATATGGCGATCACGCGGCGTGGCTTCATGAAAGCCGCCGCGACCGCTACGGCGGCTCTGGGCGTCGCTGGCGCGCCTGTCCTGCTCGACGAGGTTGATCAGGCCTTTGCCGACAGTATCCCCAAGCGCGAGAAGCACAAGACGGCGTGCCATGGCTGTACCAACTGCTGCCCCGTTTGCGTGTACACCGAGGACGGTGTGGTGGTGAAGATTGAAGGAGACCCCGACGGCCCGCTCAACAAGGGCGGTGTGTGCCTGAAGTGCCTCTCCCAAATTCAGACGGTCTACAGCCCGCGCCATGTGTTGCATCCCATGAAGAGGGTGGGCGATCGGGGCCAGAACCAGTGGGAGGCGATTTCCTGGGACGAGGCCACCGACCTTGCGGGCGAGCAGATTGCAACGGCTGTCGAAAAGTACGGCCCGTACTCCTACTGGAGTGCTCGCGGGGGTGGCGGTGCCTATATCGAATGGGAGACGTGGGGTCTCGACTACACGTTCGGAGGCTGCAACTCCCTGGCCTCTGGTGCCTGTCAGTGTGCTATGCCCCGAGATTTCGTTTCCACGACGTCGGTTGGGTTCAACTGCTGTGTAGATATGGACAATGTCGATCGCTGGGTGGGCGTTGTGGACAACGCCGAGCTTGATGGCAAGCGGCGCGACGACACCGAGCGCGTATTCGTGCTGTGGGGAAGCCAGCCCCACTCCTCCAAGGCGGCCCATGGCGGTCATGGCCTGGTAGATGCGCGCTCTAATCTCGGGGTGAAATCCGTTGTGGTCGATCCTTATCTGACGGCCGAGGCCGCCAAGGCCGATGTCTGGCTGCCGGTGCGCCCCGGCTCCGATTGCGCCCTCATGCTCTCGTGGATCCGCTACATCATCGACCAGAAGGCCTACGACGAGCCCTTCGTGAAGTATTGGACCAATTTGCCGTTCCTCATCAACCCCGACACGCGCCTGGCCTACCGGGCCGAGGAGGTTTGGCCCGACTACGTGAATCCGGCCGCCGATCCGGACGATGTCTACGATACGCCAGCCTACGTTTGCTTCGATGCGCGCACGAACACCATCCAGCCCTTTCCCTTCACGGCCCCAGGCGACAGCCCGGTCGATCCGGTCGTTTTCGCTACGGCGACGGTGAACGGAAAAGAGGCTAAGACGGCCGGCCAGATCTATTGGGAAGAGGCCGAACCGTGGACGCTGGAAGCGGCGGCCGAGACCTGCTGGCTGAAACCCGAGAAGATCCAAGAGGCCATAGAGCTGTACATAAACGCCGATTTCGGCGGAATCAGCAACGGCGTGTTCTCCGATCACCAGGAGAATTCCTCCACGGCCCCCCTGGGTGCTCTGGCCATCGATTCCTTGCTCGGGTTCGTCGAAACGCCACTCTCCGCCTTCCAGAACCACGGTCCGGCGAGCCTTACGCCCGATCGACCCACGGTGCGCACCGGCGTTTTCTCCACGAGCTTCGAGCGCTACGGATTAGGCTGGACGACCGGTCTCACCAAGGGCGAGAACGATCGTCTGCTCGACGATATTGTAGCCGGCTGGGACGCCAAGGGCCGCGACGGTGAAGAGATGCGTCGCTACTTCTTCCAATCACGCTGCGACACCATGGGGGCCAACGCCCACAAGGGCATCCACCAGTGGCAGACCTGCGCTCCTCGCGAGCTGCGAGAGGGCATCACCACCGGCGAGCCCTATCGCCCGCGCGTCATGTACGAGATGTCCGGCAACAAGTACGCCGTTATGGGGCCGGCCCTCGAATGGAAGAAGGCCTACGACCAGCAGGACTTCATCATCCAGCAGTATCCGATGATGACCTCGTTCACCGTTCAGAGCGTGGACTTGTTCCTCCCTACGACCGAATGGCTGGAATACGATAGCTACGAGGCACCGGCCACACACTTCAACCGCCATTACGCCCGCTGCCAAGTAACCCACCTCGGCGAGACCGTGAATCCGTTCGTCTCCCCCTACCAGGTGGCGAAGGCGGCCGTTGAGAAGCTCGGCGAGGATAATGTGTTCGACCCCGATGCCTACAAGCAGCCCTTCTTCGAGTCGATCGAAGCGGCGCGTCAATTCTGGGCCGAGGACATGGGGCGCGAAAGCTGGCAGGAGATGCTCGACGACATCGACCATCGCTACACCGAGACGCCGGTAGAGGAGTATCTGGTGTATAAGCAGTACGAGGGCGTGGTCTCCGACGGGCTGCCCCGTGGGTTTGCCACTATCTCCCGCAAGGTCGACGTCTACAGCGAGGCGATGATCCGCCTGGCGCGCACGGGCTTCCCCTACATGTACCCCTATGAGCAGCCCTCTTGTGACGATTACGACCCTATCTGCGCGTTCCACGAGCCGACTGAAAGCCCGCTGAATGACGCGGAATACCCGCTCGTCATCACCACCGGCCGCCTCCCGCATTTCCATCACGGCACGATGCGCCACGCTCCTTTTATTCGCGAGCTTATGCCCGCGCCCGAGCTGCGCATCAATCCCCAGACCGCTGCCGAGTACGGCATCGATCATCTGGACTGGGTCAAGATAACCTCGCGCCGCGGCAGCTCCCATGCCCGTGCCTATCTTACCCAGGGAATTGCCCCCGGCGTGCTCATTACCGAGCGCTTCTGGAATCCGGAGTGTTACGACTCCACCCAGGAGACCATCACGCCGGGCATCGAGGAGTGCGGCTACAACATCATGTCCGCAGACTCATTCCAGAACCCTTGTTTCGCCACGAACAGCTATCGCGCGTTCACGGTGAAAATCGAGAAGTGCGATCGCCCGGAGCGCATCTGGGTGGAGAGCAAGGAATTCGAGCCGTTCATGCCGGCGCTGCAGAACGAGCCTGTCACCGAGGAGGTGTTCTAAATGGCGAAGGGACTGCTCATAAACCTCGATCGCTGCACGGGCTGCGACAGCTGCATCGTGGCCTGCAAGCTTGAAAACCGTCTGCCGCTCGGGTCGTTCTACAACAAGGTGATAGCCATCGGCCCGACTGGCACTTTCCCCGATGTCGAGAAGTACTGGCTGCCCTCGCAGTGCCAGCAGTGCGAGAACCCTCAGTGCGTGGCAGTGTGTCCCACGGGCGCGAGCTACCGTGATCCCGAGACGGGCTATGTGCTTATCGACAAGGACAAGTGCATTGGCTGCCAGTACTGTCTGTACGGCTGCCCCTATGGCGTGCGTCAGATGGACGAGGAGCACGGCGTGGCCCAGAAGTGTACGCTGTGCTCGCAGATCACCGCCGATGGCAGCGATGTGCCCGCCTGCGTACACAATTGCAACTGCGGCGCCCGTTTCTTTGGCGATTACGACGATCCCGACAGCGACGTTTGCCGGGAAATGGCGAAGTACCCCGAAGAGTGCATTCACGCTCTTCCCGACCCCGGCAACGCCAAGCCGCTCACCCGCTACATCCTGTCCCCGAAGTTCGCCAGTTGGAAGGAGCTGATCTAGGTGGATATCCAATGGCCCCTCGTCCTGTTCTCGCTCATCGCGGGGACGGGAGGATCCCTTTTCGCCTTCGTCGCCCTTTCCGAGCTTGTCGGGGGCAAGGGTAAAACGCGCTTTGCCGCAACGGTGACGGCGCTTGTGCTCATCGTCGTCGGCGGATGCCTCTCCATGCTGCATCTGGCGTCGCCTCAGAACGCCTTCGCCGCGCTCACGAACATCTTCTCGTTCTCGGGCATCTCCATTGAGCTGATGCTTCTGGGCCTGACGTTCGTCGCCGCCGCGGCCTATGCGATTGTGGTCAAGCGAGTTCGCAACGCTGCGGCAGCCAAGGTTCTCGCGCTTGTCGGCGGCGTTTTGGGTTTGGCCCTCGGCTATTTCTGCGGCCATGGCTACGTTATTGAGGCCCAACCGACCTGGATGCACGAATCGTTGCCCTTGGCCTACTTTGGCACGTCGCTTGCTTGCGGCGCGTTTGCCTATGACATCATCGCTTCGCGCTTAGGCGATGGAAAAGAGGAGCTGCGCGGCCGCATGCCCGTAGCCCTCATGGTGTGCACGACCATCTCCGCCGTGGCAGTGATGGCCTACGCGGGAGCCCTCGGCTTCGATGCGGCCATGGCCCATGGCTCTGTGTTTTGGGGAGGAGTTGTGCTCTGCGGCATCGTCGGAACCCTGGGCGCCGGTCTGGTGCGCCTTGTCGGACGTGCGGTTCCGGCTTTGCCCGTAGACGCCATCGGCCTGATCTGCGCTTTCGTGGGCGGGGTTTCGATTCGCGTGCTCATGTGGGTGTGCGCCACGGGCTACCTGGATCTGTTCGCCCATACCGTTCCCAGCGTCATGCTGAATCTCTAGAGGTCTGTCAGGCGGCCTCGTCCGGCGCCGCCCGTTGTTGGAAGGAGCGCATTGTGAACACCGAAGAAGCCATCTCGCTGCTTGGCTCCAGAGCTGATTTCTACCGCCAGATCGCCCAATGGTACTTCGCTCCGTTGAGTGAGGAGCAGATCGAGGCGCTGGCCGCTCAGGATCTGCGGGCTTTGGCGGAAGATGACCAGTCGTCCTACGCCGAGGGCTACAACGATTTGTACCGAGCACTGCGCCTGCGCCATACGGGCACCCGCCAGGCTCTGGCCGCCGATTTCACGGGCGCGTTTTACGGCGTGACCACGGCGGCAGGGCAGACGGCGCAACCCTTCGAATCGCTTTACCGCTACGACGGCGGCTCGCTTATGGGGCAGCCGCGCGGGGAGGTGTACCGCGCGCTCAAACAGGCTCGCCTCAAGGTGCGCGAGGGGCTCGACTTGCCCGAGGACCACCTCTCTTTCATCGCGGCGTTAGAGGCCGAGCTTTGCGACCGGGCTGCAACGTATCTGCGGGACGGGGATGTTGCGGCGGCCGCTCGGACGCTTTCCGACCAACGGGCATTCTTCGATGAGCATATCGCTTCCTGGTTCGGTGATTTTCGAGACCGCGCCAGCGCTATGGTGACAACGAGGTTCTACCGGGGTGTTCTTAAGGTAACAGATGCATTCTTCAACGATGAGCCGGGAATGATGGACGAATTGCTGAAGTACGTGAGCTAAAGGTTCTCGCGGAAAGCAGTCGAGAGGATTGCTTGTGCGAGAGACAGCGAAGGGTGTGCAGTGCCGGGGGCCCGATTGCGGGACTCCGGCGCCTGCAGGCTCTGAAGAAAGGAGACGGGAGTGAACGAGAATGCGAGCGGTGAAGCTCCTCGGTCAACGACTTCGTCCGATGGGCGCGATGCGCGGCGAGCGATAAGCCGCCGCCAAGCGATCGAGGGCGCCGTGGCCATTGGCGTCCTTGCGGCTTTCGGCGGTACCGTCAAAGCCTTTGCGGGGGAGGGCGACGCGCTCTATCCTCCGGGAGGGCAGGATACGGGAACACTCTGGGGCAGCTGCATCCGCTGTGGCCGGTGCGTGGGCGTCTGCCCGACCAAAGTGATCGTCCCCGGGACGTTGGATGATGGAGCGGTGAACGCGCGTCTGCCTCTTATGGATTTCCGTTTGGGCTTTTGCGACATGTGCGAGGGCTCCTTCCGTTGCGCCGCCAATTGCCCTACGGGAGCTTTGCGCCCCTTCGATCCCTACGTCGACAAAATCGGCATGGCCCGTGTGGAAGAGGCCGAGTGCGAGCTGTACGGCGTGTCGGCGCACTGCAATGCGCCCTGCGTCGATGCGTGCGCCTGGGACGCGTTGACGATTGACGGCGAGGGGCGCCTCGTCGTCGACGATGAGAAATGCAATGGGTGCGGTGCCTGCGAGCTGGCTTGCGTGGCGGGCTCCTATGGTTCCTATGGCGGCAGCGGCCTTCGTGGCATCAATATAGTCCCTTGGAAGGAGGGTGAGAGCGATGAGCGTAAATAGCGAGACTCAGACGAGTGGACGGCCGCGGCGCAGTCGTGTATCCCGAGTGCGGAAGGCAGTGCTCGCGATTGCATTCGCCTTGTTCTGCGCCGGGGTAGTGGTTGCCGGAGGACTGGGCGATGCGTGCAGCGTGGGCTACGAGGCCATTGCGGCGGTGTGCCCCCTCGGCGCTCTCGAAGGGTTTTTCGGTTCCTGGTCCTTTGCTCCTCGCATGGCCATTGGTCTTGGGCTCGCGCTTGTGGTGGTCATCGTCGCGGGACGCGCCTTCTGCTCTTGGATATGTCCCGTCCCCCCTCTTCAGGGATTCTTGCGCACAAAGAAGCAGCGGCATCGCGTCGCGGCAGAGCAGAAGGCTCAGGCCGAGGAGTCGCTTACGCGATGGAAGAAGGCGTGCTCGGGTTGCTCCGGCGGCTGCGGCGACGTTTGCCCGAGTGCTGGAAACGCAGGAGGAGACGCGTCTTTCGAGGAGGCTTCATGGGCCCGCAAGGGCGTAAAGCTTGATTCGCGCCATGCGGTGCTGGCCGGGACGCTGGCCACAACGGCGCTGTGCGGATTTCCCGTCTTCTGCCTCCTTTGTCCCGTTGGGCTCACGTTCGCCACGGTGATTGCGTTCTATCGCTTCGTGGGGTTCAATGAGCCGACGTTCGATCTTCTTGTGTTCCCGGCGATCATCGTGGTTGAGCTGGTTTTGCTGCGCAAGTGGTGTCACCGCTTTTGCCCCATCGGCGCTTTGATGTCCCTGTTCGCTCCGTTGGCGCGTCGCTTGCGTCCGCAAGTGAAGGTTGATGCGTGCCTGCGCTCGACCGGCGAGGATTGCGTCGTCTGCGGCTCGGTGTGTCCCGAAGGCATCGATCCGGTGCGTGATTTGGGACGCCGCCCGCTCTATGAATGCACGCGTTGCGGCCGCTGCGCCGAAGTCTGTCCCACCCAGGCCATCACCTTCTGGCGGCGACGCGCCCGCTCGACCGATCCGGTGATGATCGACGACGGACAGGCGGTGCTTCTCGATTAGCTTATGCCCTCTCCGCCAAATCCTCCACGGAGCAGCCGAGAACGTGGGCCAAGGCGATCACCACGCTGGCGGAGGCTTTCGAAAGGTCGTTGCGCCGCTGCTCGTACAGCTGGATCATGCGCAGAGAAACACCGGATGCGTGTGCCAGCTCCTGTTGCGTCATGCCGCGGTTGGCGCGAATGCGCGCAAGAGGCGTAGGCTGTTGAAGCTGCGCCCCCAGCACCTCGTCGGCCGTCTCGACGAACTTGCTGACGTCGGCTTCGTGCAGAATGTACCGTTCAATGACCGCCGAGGGGGGCAGTCCGCCTTCGGCGATAGCGGCGAAGCGCAGGTTCCGGTACCACTGATAATAAGCTAGGATCCATCCGGCCCAGTACTCGGGGCTGCGGTCAAGGGACTGAGTTGCGGGGCGCGTCTCGCGGTTTCCGGTGACGCGGAATATCACCTCGCGGGCGATTTCCGCGCCGGACATGCCCGCCACGAACTTCGGATTGCCCCGCTCGAACTGTGCGGCGATGCCGGATACGATGAACCAATCGAAGAACTCGTCGGGGTCGCGCCCGCAGTCGACGACGGCGTAGTCGAGCATTTCGCCGAGGGCGTTCATGGCGTCATTCAAATACGACTCGTCGTAAGCGCGCATCGTCGGCCCTCCAATCTTCTCGCATGATGTCGCTTATAGTGTAGTCGCCCGCCAAGTCGGCCAGCTTCAGCTCCTCCCGATAGATTGCGCGGGCCTCGTGGTCGCGGGCCATCTTGCGCGGGTAGTACACCGTACGGTCGGCGGTTTCAAAGCCTTCGAAGACAAGGCGGCTGAAGGCCTTCTCCGAGCGCACCACCACCTGCTCGCCCAAGTTCCCCAGCGCCATGGCCCGTTCGAGGCGCGAGAGGGAGAGCCCGTTGTTGAGGAAGGCGTTGGCGAAGGAGAAATACGAGTCGTCGGCCCGATAGCCGCGCATGAGATCGTAGCTGTGGTAATCGACGGAGAAGCGGTCGAGCAAAAACGTGCGCGCCAAGGGTGCTATGTCCCCGGAGACGCGGAACGTTCGGTTCTCCAGCAGCACAGCGAGCCAGTGGAGGATGGTATAGCTGCCGTCGTTCAGGTTGAGCTCCGTGAGTCCTTTCGCGTCGAGCGAATAGCGGTTGGCGAACCCGTCGGCTTCTTCGGAGGCGCCCCATTCCCGGGCCAGCTCCGGGCTCTCCGTGCAATAAAAACCGAGTCCGTAATCATTGTGCGGGTTGCCCAGTCCGAATGTGGGTCTCTCGATGATTTGGCCGGAACCATGGAAAATGGTGAGCTTATCGGCCACGGCTCCTCCTAGCTATCGTTCTGACGATACTCATTCTACTATCGTCAAAACGATAGTCAATGAGCAAATCGTTGTAGATTTGCAACTGCATGCAAAAGTAGGTATAATGCATGCATAGAACGCTCCCGAAGAGAGAGGAGAAGAGATGCCGGCGCTTCAGGTGAGGGATTTTCCAGCGACGCTTTACGATGAGTTGAAGGAATGTGCGGCGCGCAACCATCGCTCCATCGCCCAGCAGACGATCATCGCCGTGGAGGAGATGCTGTCCGAAGCTTCGGCGCCGTCCTCCGCTCGTGCTGGGCGTGGGTTATCGCGAGATTCCGAATGTGCGCCTTCCAGCGGAGCGGGCAACGAGTTCTCTGCTCCGTTCGAAAGGGGGGTGGTCGGTTTGCGCGAAGGCCGCGCGGCACGAGCGGCACGGTCGAGGAAGCGCCAGCAGCTTTTCGAAGAGTGCGATGAGATACCTTGGAAAGGTGGTGGCCTTTCAACGGAAGATATCGTCGCGATGGTTCGCGAGGGACGCGACAGGCTTTCGGATCGCGATTGGCATGCGCTGGATCCGTTCAGCTCTCAGGAGGAATCAGCGCAGGCGGTGACGCAGTGATAGTGCTTGACGTCAATGCCGCCATTGCGATTGCGAAAGGCACCGAAGAAGGCAGGGCTCTGAGAGAGTTGATGATAGAAGGTGAAGAGGTCATTGCTCCTCACTTCTTTTTGACGGAATTGGGAAACGTCGTCTGGCAGATCGTGCGTGCGGGAGAATTGGGTGAAGAGGACTTCCCGCTGCTGTTTGAGCGAGCCGCTGGCTTCGTCGATCGATTTGTTCCCGCTGAGGGCATTCTCTTAGAAGCGATCCATGCGGCCATTCAGAATAACCACTCTGTCTACGACATGCTCTATTTCATTGTTACGCGGCGCAATGCTGCTACGCTCTTCACGTTCGACAAGAAGCTGCGAGCTGTCTGCGAGGCTAATGGTGTGAATTGCCTCGGGACGGCGAGCTTGTAGGGGACGATTTTGGCGAGAATCCCAGGAGCGGACTGACGCGTCGGGCCACTCTCTTCCTGGGCCGTTAACATCCCGTTGCCAAATTTCGGGCAATCGTCCAAAGAATGGTAAAATACATAAGTCGCGCATGTTCCGGTGCGCGGCTTGATTTTTTCGGCCAGCGACTATATAGAGGGAGAAGGCTAGGCCCATGAATGCACAGGCAGCAAAGGACACCGCAACGACGACCATCGTGAAGCCTCCTTATATGCAAAACCGCGAGCTTTCCTGGCTCGATTTCAACAAGCGCGTGCTCGACCAGGGCGCCGATCCCACGGTGCCGCTTCTGGAGCGTCTGAACTTCATCTCCATCTTCTGGAGCAACCTGCAGGAGTTCTTCATGGTGCGCGTCGGTTCGCTCACCGACCTCTCGCTGCTGAAGAAGTCCATCATCGATCCGAAATCCGGCATGACGCCAGCTCAGCAGCTGGAGGCCATCTACGCTCGCTGCCACGAGCTGTACCCCTACTACGAGGAAACCTACGAGAGCGTGCGCGCGCTCCTCGCCGAGCAGGATATCCGCAACCTGCGCAAGGAGGAGCTCACGGATGAGCAGCTCGATTATCTGCGCGGCTACATGCAGGATAACGTGCTCCCGTTCCTCTCTCCTCAGATCATCAACGCCCGCCATCCCTTCCCGCATTTGGAAAACGGCGGCCTGTACATCGTGGTGCGCCTCGACGAGGAGGCGGCTCCCAAAGCGAAGAAATCGAAGGAGGAGCGCGCCCGCGAAAAGGCCGAGGGCAAGGCCAAGGCCACGAAGAACCTCGGGGCGGAGGGCGTGACGCTGGGCATTATCCCCCTTCCTCGCCAGACGAGCCGCGTGATCGAGCTGCCCGGCAGTGGTTTGCCGTTCATGCTCGTCGAGCACGCGATTGAGATGTTCGCCGCCGAGGTCTTCTCAATGTACACCGTCAAGCACACCAACATCGTCTGCGTGACGCGCAACGCCGACCTCGATGCGACGGAAGGTGCCGAGGAGCAGGGCGAGGACTACCGCGAGCACATGAAGCGCATTTTGAAGAAGCGCAGCCGCCTGGCTCCGGTGCGCCTGGAAAGCGAACGGCCGCTCTCGCGCACGGTGAAGGGGCTTCTGCTGGAAAAGCTCGGCCTGGCGGAGCACCAGCTGTTCGTCACGCGCGTACCGCTGAACATGGGGTACACCTGGGGCCTCGGCAGCCGCCTGGGGGCCGAGAAGCGCGCCACGCTCACTCAGGCACCGTTCACGCCCCAGTGGCCCGCCTGCCTCGATCGCAAGCGCTCCATCATCGAACAGGTGAGCGAGCACGAGGTGCTGTTGTCGTACCCCTACCAGTCCATGGACGCTTTCGTGCGGCTTCTGCGCGAGGCCTCGGTGGATCCGGCCGTCGTCTCCATCAAGATCACGCTGTACCGCCTGGCGAGTCAGTCGCATCTGGCCGAGGCGCTCATCAACGCCGCCGAGAACGGCAAGGAGGTCACGGCGCTCTTCGAGCTGCGTGCCCGCTTCGACGAGTCCAACAACATCGAGTGGTCCCAGCGCTTCGAGGCCGCCGGCTGCCACGTCATCTACGGCTTCCGCAACTTCAAGGTGCACTCGAAGATCTGCACCATCACGCGCCAGACGGAAAACGGCCTGCAGCACATCACCCAGCTGGGCACGGGCAACTACAACGAGAAGACGGCGAAGCTCTACACCGACTTCTCGTTCATCACCTGCGATTCCCAGATCGGCCACGACGCTGCCGACTTCTTCCGCAACATGGCGCTGGAGAACACCTCGGACAACTACGACATCCTGTGGGTGGCGCCGCTCATGATCAAGCAGAACATCCTGCGCAACATCGACGTGCAGATCGAGCGCGCGCGCCGCGGTGAGAAGTGTGGGCTGTTCTTCAAGACGAATTCCATCACCGACAAGGAGGTCATCGACAAACTGGTCGAGGCGTCCCAGGCGGGCGTGCCCATCGATCTGTTCGTGCGCGGCATCTCCTGCATCCTGCCGGGGGTGGAAGGCTACACCGATCGGGTGCGCGAGGTGTCCATCGTCGGCCAGCTGCTCGAGCACAGCCGCGTGTACGGCTTCGGCCCGCGCGAGGATTGCAAGCTGTACCTGTCCAGCGCCGACCTCATGACGCGCAACATGGACAAGCGCATCGAAATCGCCTGGCCTATCCTGAACGAGACGCTGCGCAACCAGGTGCTCGGGTATTTGGGCATCTGCTATTCCGACACGGCCAAGCTGCGCGAGCTTCTGCCCGACGGCTCCTACACGGCGCTCGGCGCCTTTGCGGAGCGCAACGAGAACGGGGAAGTGGAGCTGTTCGATTCCCAGAAGTACCTCATCGCCGAGGCTCAGCGCATGCGCCTGGCCGCTGCCGAGCTGGCCGCTCGCAAGGAGGCCAATCTGGGAGGGAGTGCGCGCGTGGTGTTCCCCCTGGGGGATGTCGCCGCGGAGGACGGCGCCGAGGTCGGTGCCAATGAGGTGGTAACTGAGGAGGAGTCCGAGTTTGTGGCCCATCGCTCACCGGAGCTGGAGGCGGCCGAGGCCAAGGCCGTGCGCGATGCCGCCGACGCCATGGCCGCAGCGGCGACGGCTACGGCGGCTTCGGTTTTGGAAGCGGTGACCAAGGGCGTGGCCCAGGAGGTGGCCGCTTTGCAGGCTCGCGAGCCTCAAGGGGCGACCGCGGCGGCCGAAACGGCTCCTGCCGCCGACTCCGATCCGGCTGCGGCTGATCCTGCTGCGGTGGCCCCGGCTGCCGAGGGCCCCGTGGCCGAGCGCGCGGAGCTGGGCGCCGAGGCGGCGCCGGCGGCCGCCCCCGCTCCGGCACCAGCGGCCGAAGTCGAGGACGCTGCTCGCCCCGACGACGGTCGCGCCATCGTGCCGGCCACCGTGGTAGAGCCAACGCCAGCGGGCAATGCCATCACGCGGTTCTTTCGTCGCCTGTTCGGCAAATAGGCCAGCGTCGCAGCGTCTGGTCGCTACGGAAGACGAACGCTCAAGGATAGGGGAAAGGAAAGCCATGCTCGAGAAGGTCAAGTTCAACAAGAAGCCCATGAAGAAGGCGGAGTACAAGGAGCAGTGGGACGAACTTCTGGCCAAGCTCGTGGTGCTCCAGCAGCAGGCCCACAACGAGGGCGTGGGGCTCGTGGTGCTGTTTGAGGGCTGGAACGGCGCCGGTAAGGGCAGCCGCATTTCCGACCTCATGTACCACTTGGACGCCCGCTCCACCGGGGTTTACGTGGGGCTCGACCTCGATCCGGACACCGAGCGCGAGTTCGTCGGCCGCGAATGCGGCGTGACGGGCTTCTACCCCATTATGCAGCCCTTCTGGAAGGCCCTGGGCGAGCGCAACTCCATCACGTTCTACGATCGCGGCTGGTACACGGCGGTCATCCAGCACATGCTCTACAACGCGCCGGCCAAGCTGCTGCTTCCCAAGAAAGAGGAGCGCCACTACTTGGACTCCGTCCACGACTTCGAGCAGCAGCTTGTGTCCGATGGCTACGTGGTGGTGAAGTTCTTCGTGCATATGACCAAGAAAGCGCAGGTCGAGCGCTTGCAGCGGCTGCACGACGACCCGGTGACCCGCTGGCGCGTGACCGAGAAGAAGCTCGAAAGCCATCACGGTTACGAGACTGCCTACGAGCTGTACGACCGTCTGCTCGAGCGCAGCGATTACGACTTCGCCCCCTGGGTGCTGCTTAACGGCGAGGACAAGCGTCGCACGAACCTCACCATCGCCAGCACGCTGGTGGACGCCCTGGAGCGCGCACTCGCCCGCAAGGAGGCCGACGACGTGCTGAAGGCGTCGCTGGCGGCCCGCGAGAAGGCCGACGAGCTTTTGGCCGAGGAGCGCGCCGTGGAGGCGGCCGCTGCTGCCGAGGCGGCGGGCGCGGTGCCGGCGCCGGCGGCCCAGCCCGGGCGCGGCATGCTTGCCGGCGTGGCTCTGGCCCGCGCCGAGGCCCAAGCGGCCGCAGCGCACGATCTGGCTCCCAAAAAGTCTCGTTTCGCCATTGTGAAGAATTACCCCCAGGTGGACACGATCGACCACAGCCTGGCGCTCACCTTGGACGAGTACAAAGCCGAGCGCAAGCACTTGCAGGATCGCCTGTTCCGCTTGGAGAACATTATGTTCCAGCGCCGGGTGCCCCTCATTCTCATGTACGAGGGGTGGGACGCGGCTGGCAAGGGCGGCAACATCAAGCGCGTTGCCCAGGCGCTCGACGCCCGCGCCTACACCATCTTCCCCTCGCCGGCGCCCACCAAGCCCGAGCTTGCCCATCCGTTCCTCTGGCGTTACTGGACGCGCCTGCCCAAGGCGGGGCACGTGGGCATGTACGACCGTAGCTGGTACGGCCGCGTGCTCGTGGAGCGCGTGGAGGGCTTCGCCACGCCGGCCGAGTGGTCGCGGGCCTACGATGAGATCAACGAGTTCGAGCACGATCTGGTCGACTGGGGCGCCATCCTGCTGAAGTTCTGGGTCGATGTGAGCCCCGAAGAGCAGCTGCGCCGCTTCCAGGATCGCGAGGACGATCCGGCCAAGCAGTGGAAGATCACCGAGGACGACTGGCGCAATCGCGAGAAGTACCCCCAGTACAAGGCCGCCATCGACGATATGTTCCGCCTGACGTCGACCACGTTCGCCCCTTGGATCGTGCTGGAATCCGATGATAAGCGCTACGCTCGCATCAAGGCCCTGCGCATCATCGTGGAAGCCCTGGAGAAGCGCCTCGGCGAGTGCCCCGCCTCGTAGCGCCTCCCGGGGAGGCAGTTCGCCGTCGCTGTGGGGTTTTTCCTTGCGCCAACCCGGGGTTCAGGGTACTATGAACCCAACATCAGCAAGCTGGCGGGTGCGCAGAGGACGGGCCCGTTGCATAGAAGGAGTCCGCTATGTCTTTGTTCGGTTTCGAAGTGCCCATGGAGGCCATTTGGGTCGTTGTGGCCATCATCGTGCTCGTCATTGTGGTGTTCATCGCCAAGGGCTTCATGGACGAAATGAAGAAGTAAATGCTCGCCCGTTCGACGGGGTGAGCTCAGGGCCCCTGCGGGGCCTTTTTTGTTTTCCGCAGGCCGCAAGGCCGGGGAGGCGAGAACGTCGGCGCAGGGCCGGCAAGACGTCGCAGCCAGCGCGGTCGAACGACTGCCCCTAGGGCCGACGCTAGGTAGAGAGATCGATATCGAAGGGGGACGCCTCATGGCTACCGCAGAGAATACCGATACCAAGAAGAAAAAGAAGAAGCGCGGGTGCTTCTGGCGCATCGTGTTCTGGCTTGCGCTCGTCGTGTTCATCGGCTCGGTGGGAACGCTGGGCTATCTGTTCTACACTTATTGGCAGGGCCAGAACGAGTACGAGGAGATTGCCAGCCGCGTTGTCGAGGTGCCGGAAGATGGGCAGGTGACCAACTTGGCCGATCTGGTGGTCGATTGGGATGCCCTGCGCGCGATAAACCCGGACATCGTCGCGTGGGTGTACATGCCCGGCACCATCATCAACTACCCGGTGGCTCACAAAGATGGCGACTCGGAGTACTACCTGCACCACAACTTCAGCCTGGGCGAGGGCTCCTTCGGCGCCGAGTTCGGCTCCATCATGCTCTCGGGCGAGAACGCCGGCGATTTCTCCGATGAGGTGAACATCCTCTACGGCCACCACATGCGCAACGGATCCATGTTCGCCCTGTTCGCCGAGTTCCGCGATTCGGCCATCTTCAACGAGCATCGCACGATTTACCTGCTCACACCCGAGGGCAACTACCGCCTGCAAACGTTCGCCGTGGAGCACGTCCCCATGACCCATGCCTCCATTGCCACGCCGAACTATCCCACCGACGAGGAGTTCACGGCCTTCAAGGACTGGCTCGTGGAGGAGTCCATCGTCACGCCCGACCCCGATACCACCGACACCCTCGCCGACGCGACGAAGCTCTTCGGTTTCTGTACGTGCGATGGAGCCGACAACACGTGGCGCTATATCACCTTCGCCGATGTTGCCGAATTCGTTCCCATTAGCTATGTTGGCTCCGATACCTACCAGGGCGACACGGCGGTGGAAGACGGCGCGGCCGACGAGATTGCCGCCGATGCGCAAGAACGAGCGGAGAACTAGTGGCTGACAGCGTATTTCCCGGCGAGCAGCCGGATCGGTTGGAAGAGGAGTGCGGCGTCTTCGGCGTGTACGCACCGGGCGAGGACGTGGCGCGCCTGACCTGCTACGGGCTGCAGGCCCTGCAGCATCGCGGCCAGGAGAGCGCCGGCATTGCCGTGGGCGACGGCTCCACGGTCATCGAGGCGAAGGACTTGGGGCTTGTGACCCAGGTCTTCGACGAGGCGACGCTGGCGGGTCTTGGCGAGGGCGTGGTGGCCATCGGGCATGTGCGCTATTCCACGAGCGGCGGGAAGGCCTCCTGGGAGGCGGCCCAGCCGCATATCTCCGCCATCGACGACACGCTCATCGCGCTGGCCCACAACGGCACGCTTGTGAACACGAATCACCTGCGGGCGCAGCTCATCGACGAGGGCGAGCATCTGCGCGCCGGCACCGATTCCGAGGTGGCGGCCAAAGCCATCGGGCATCTCACGCGCCAGACGCACCACCTGCGCGAGGGTATCCGCTACGCCATGGAGAACCTAGAAGGCGCCTATGCCATGGTGCTCGCGAGCCCCGAGGCGCTCTACGCCTTCCGCGACCCCCACGGCATTCGGCCGCTATGCATTGGTCGGCTGCCCGAGGGACGCGGCTGGGTGGTGTCGTCGGAAACCTGCGGCCTCGACATCGTCGGCGCCGAGTGCGTGCGCGACGTGGAACCCGGCGAAATGGTGCGCTTCACCGCCGAGGGCATGGTAAGCGAGCAAGCCGTGCCGCTGCGCCCGCGGGCCGCCTGCATCTTCGAATACGTGTACTTCGCCCGACCCGACTCCGTGCTTGACGGGCAGTCGGTCTACCAGGCTCGCCGCGCCATGGGCCGCATTCTGGCCGACGAGGCGCCCGTGGAGGCCGACCTCGTGCTCGGCGTGCCCGACTCCGGCGTGCCGGCGGCCCTGGGCTATTCGGAGGCCTCGGGCGTTCCGTTCACCGACGGCATTGTGAAGAACCGCTACGTGGGCCGCACGTTCATCCAGCCCACCCAAGCCATGCGCCAGCTGGGCATTCGCCTAAAGCTGAACCCGCTGCCGAGCGTGATTTCCGGCAAGCGCCTCGTGGTCATCGATGATTCCATCGTGCGTGGCAACACCTCCAAGAAGCTCGTGCAGATGCTGCGCGATGCCGGTGCGGCCGAGGTGCACCTGCGCATCGTGAGCCCCGAGGTGCTCTGGCCCTGCTTCTACGGCATCGACACCGATACCCGCGAGCAGCTCATCGCCGCGAACATGACGTTGGAGGAGATGAACGATTGGATCGGCTCCGACTCGCTCGCGTTCATCAGCCTGGACGGCCTGCGCGCCTCGCTCGCCGATGCGGGCCACGACGGCTTCTGCACGGCTTGCTTCACCGGCGACTACCCGGTGCCCATTCCCGACGATGTGGCAAAGAAGAGCTTTCTTACCCGCAAGGACTTCGAGGCGGTGTACGCCGGCGAGGTTTCATAGACACTGAAAGGAACCCCATGGAAAACCAGAACAGCGTGACCTATGCCGAGGCCGGCGTCGATATCGTGGAGGGCGCCCGTGCCGTGGACGCCATCAAGGACACGGTGCATTCCACCTATCGCCCCGAAGTGGTGGGCGACATCGGCGGCTTCGGCGGCCTGTTCTCCATCGCGGCGGCCAAGGACATGGCCGATCCGCTTTTGGTGTCGGGCACCGATGGCGTGGGCACGAAGCTCAAGGTCGCTCAGCGTCTTGGCGTGCACGATACGGTGGGCATCGATCTGGTGGCCATGTGCGTGAACGACATTCTTGCCACCGGCGCGGAGCCTTTGTTCTTCCTCGACTACGTGGCCGTGGGCAAGCTGGATGCCGAGGCCATGGCCAAGATCGTCGGCGGCATCGGCGAAGGCTGCCGCCAGTCTGGCTGCGCGCTCATCGGCGGCGAGATGGCCGAGCATCCCGGCGTGATGGACCCGGACGACTACGATCTGTCCGGTTTCTGCGTGGGCCTGGTCGATCGCCCGCGCATGCTCGATCCCGAAAGCGTGCGCGAAGGCGACGTGCTCATCGGCCTCGCCTCGTCTGGCCTGCATTCCAACGGCTACTCGCTGGCCCGCAAGGTGTGTATCGAGGGCCGTACCGAGGAGGAGCTGCGCGAGGCTCGCGAGGACTTGGGTGGCCAGAGCATTCTGGAAGCCCTGCTCACGCCGACGCGCATTTACGTGAAGCCGGTGCGCGCGGTCATGGAGCAGGTGCCCGGCGGCACCCGCGCTCTGGCTCATATCACTGGCGGCGGCATCACCGAGAACCTGAACCGCGCCTTGCCCGCAGGCGTGAACGCCGAGGTCGATTTGGGCACCTGGCCCATTCCACCGGTGGTGCGCTTTGCCTGCGAGCAGGCGAATCTTTCGGAGGCGGAGGCGCTGAAGACCTTCAACATGGGTCTCGGTATGGTGCTGATTGTTGATCCGACTGCTGCTGAGGACGTGGAGGCCGCCCTGGCCGCTGCTGGCGAAGAGACCTACCGTGTCGGCCGCATTGTCGCTGGCGAAGGCGAGGTCCAATACGCCAACGAAGGGGAGCTGTTCTAATGGAGAAGCTGAAGATCGGCGTGCTGCTCTCCGGCAGCGGAACGAACCTGCAGGCCATCATCGACGAGATCGCGAATGGCCTGCCCGTGGAAATCGTGCATGTGCTGTCCTCGCGCCCCGATGCCTACGGCATTGAGCGGGCGCGCGCGGTCGGTATTCCCGTGACGGTGTTCGATCGCTCCTGCTACGAGGATCGCGAGGCGGCTGACGCCCGCATCGCTGCCATCATGCAGGAAGCCGGGGCCGAGTACCTGGTCATGGCCGGTTACATGCGCAAGCTCACCCCGGTGGTGCTCGACGCCTTTCCCGACCATGTGCTGAACCTGCATCCGGCGTTGCTGCCCTCGTTCAAGGGGGCCCATGCCATCCAGGACGCATGGGATGCCGGTGTGAAGGTGACGGGCGTGACGGTGCACCTGGCTAACGAGGACTACGACAAGGGCCCCATCGTGGCCCAGCGAGCAGTGCCGGTGCTGGAGGACGACGACATCGATGCTTTGGAGGCGCGCATCCACGAGACGGAGCACATCATCTACCCCGAAGTGCTGCGCGCCATCGCCGAGGGCCGCATGACCTTGGACGCCGACCGTAAGATTCACATTCGCTCGGTCGATTAGGGCAATCTGGCGTTGATCGAGCGGCCGATCCCGGGCCAATGACAAGAATTTCGGATTTTTTGGTCACAAAGTCGAGTTCTGGGTTTTTCGAATGGCTGTTGACGGTTGAAATAGACGAAAATGGGTTGCATTCCCTGTTGTTTTGGTTGCACATAGGAGTTTTAGGAGCAAATTGGGTTATCCCAAAAACCCAAAACTCGATTTTGTGACCAGATTTGAAAAAGTTTTTGTTGGAGGAAGCAATGAAGCGCGAAACTATAGCAACCATCATTGAAGACCTGCAAGCCGGACGCACTCCGGTGCTGGCCGTGGAGGATTTCCCGGCGTTCTCGGATGAGGCAACGGCGGGCGATCCGCATATCGGCCCCGAGACGCTGCACGCCATCGCCGCCACGCTGACCGAAGCCGACATTCCTACGTTTGAGCGCGCTCTGCGCGCCATGGATGAGGGCGATCTGGCTTGGCTCGGCTTCAAGGTCGTCTACGATGCAGCTGCCGCCCAGGGCAACGTGGACAATGAGGTCACGAAGAAGTACGGCGAGCAAGGTTCCGCCGATGGCGAGCCGCTCGTGTTCTTCTGCAACGACGCCAAGGAGATCGTGGCCTCGCGTGAGCTTTCGCCTCGCGACACCTTTCAGGCAAAGGACGTTACCCGCGGCCCTTCGATGCACAGCGACCAGTTCGACGGCCTCACCTGGGCCAGCGAGCCGCTCTTCGGGAAGGTGCGTGTCTGGTTGCTCGGTGCGTCGGATGCGGCGGTCGAGGTGGCACAGCTCGCCGATCACGTGGGCTTCCATGTGGTGGCCGTCGACTACGACCCGGCGTTCTTGAACGAGGAGCGATTCCCGCAAGCCGAGCGCATCATGCTGCATGGCGGCAATTTCGACGAGTTGGCCAACATGCCGGCGCGTCCCGAGGACTATGTGTGCGTGCTCACGCGCGGGCATATGTTCGACCCGGAAAGCTGCATCTGGGCGCTGCAGAACGGGGTGCACTACGTGGGCATGATGGGGTGCGCGGGGAAGAACTCTACGGTGCACGACCTCGTCATCAACGCGGGCATCTCCGAGGCCGATTGGGATCGCGTGAAGCGCCCCATCGGGCTCAAGTTCGGCGCTAAGACCCCGGCTGAGCTGGCCATCGCCATCGTGGCCGAGCTGGTCGATGTGCGTTACAAGCAGCGCTACAGCGACGAGGCCCGCAACCGCCACGAGAAGAGCCTGGGGCGGGAGTAGCCGCTCTTCTTGTGCGCGAGCCGCCGACGGAAAAGCCGTGGGAAAACGGGGAGCGCTCTTCCTCAGGAGGCTCTTTCCGTGATACCCTGCTCCCTGAAGCGAACGCGCTGTGACTGACGGGTACGCGTGGGAAACCACGGGGGAGCAGCGCGCTTATCCCGCCGACCGTCTGGGCAAGCCTTCTCGCAGGAGGGGCTTGCCCTTTTTCATTGGGCGGGATGCGAAAAACCGTCGACGTGGCTGAGGGCCAATGCGAAAAGCGTGCGGGCTGCAGCGGCGTCGGAGAGAGCCCCAAGAGAAAGGGAACGCCTGTGCAAGATCTCGTCGAACTGCTGAAGAACAACCCCTACCCGGGCCGAGGCATCGTGGTGGGCAAGGATACGGTGTACTACTTCATCATGGGTCGCTCGGTCAACAGCCGCAACCGCATCTTCGCCATCGAACCCGACGGCATCCGCACCGAGGCCCACGATCCCGCGCTTCTGGAAGACCCGAGCCTCATCATCTATCACCCGGTGCGCACGATGGGCGACGCGCTCGTGGTCACCAACGGCGATCAAACCGACACCATCGTGGAGGCGGGTGATTTCCGCGCTGGCTGCATGCAGCGCGAGTACGAGCCCGACGCGCCGAACTTCACGCCGCGCATCTCGGCCATCGTAAACCCCGACGGCTCCTTCGAGATGTCCATCTTGAAGCACGCCGATGGCGACCGCTGCACCCGCGAGTTCTTCGCCTACGAGGGCGTCGATGAGGGCTGCGGCTACTTCATCAGCACCTACCAGGGTGACGGCAATCCGCTGCCCACCTTCGCCGGCGAGCCCATCCCCGTCACGCTGCCGACCCCCGATGCCCTGTGGGCCGCGCTCAACGACGACAACAAGGTGAGCCTGTATGCCAACGTCGGCGGCGAAGTGACCCTCTACAATAAGAACCTCGGCGACTAAAGATGCCAGCACATTTCAACTGCGGCTGAGCTTAGCGGGATGCGGGGCACCGCTCACCAAGCGAGTTCCGCAGATGGTATCGAAGGCGCAGAGAAAACGAGAGCAGACACACCCACGCCTTCGATGCCAGCGAGGACTGTCTGGGCGACTGAGCGGCGCCCCGCAGCCCGCCCCGACGAGTCAGAAATCCCATAGATAGGAGACCTATGAACGAACTGGAACTTAAGTACGGCTGCAATCCGAACCAGAAGCCGTCGCGCATCTTCATGAAGGACGGCAGCGACCTGCCCATTCAGGTGCTGAACGGCAAGCCCGGCTTCATCAACTTCCTCGACGCTTTCAACTCCTGGCAGCTTGTGAAGGAGCTGAAGGAGGCCACGGGGCTGCCGGCGGCCGCTTCCTTCAAGCATGTGTCCCCGGCCGGCGCCGCCGTGGGCCAGCCCCTCACCGAGACCGACCGAGCCATGTACTTCGTGGAAGAAGAGGGGGAGCTCTCGCCCATCGCCTGCGCCTACATTCGCGCTCGCGGCGCCGACCGCCTGTGCTCCTACGGCGACTGGGCGGCGCTGTCCGACGTGTGCGACGCTGATGTGGCCCGTTACCTGGCGCGTGAGGTGTCCGACGGCATCATCGCGCCGGGCTACACCGACGAGGCGCTGGAGATCCTGAAGACCAAGCGCAAGGGCTCCTACAACGTGGTGCAGATCGATCCCGATTACGTGCCGGCCGAGACCGAGCTGAAGGACGTCTTCGGCATCACCTTCGAGCAGGGCCACAACAACTTCGAGATCAACGAGGCGCTGCTGGAAAACGTGGTGACCGAGAACAAGGAAATTCCCGAAGCCGCGAAGATCGACATGATCGTAGCGCTCATCACGCTGAAGTACACTCAGAGCAATTCCGTGTGCTACGTGAAGGACGGCCAGGCCATCGGGGTGGGCGCCGGCCAGCAGAGCCGCATCCACTGCACGCGCCTGGCGGGCAACAAGGCCGACCAGTGGTGGCTGCGCCAGATGCCCGAGGTGCTGAGCCTTCCCTTCAAGGACGATATCCGCCGTCCCGATCGCGACAACGCCATCGACGTGTACCTGTCCGACGACGAGTGCGACGACGTGCTGCGCGACGGCGAGTGGCAGCGCGTGTTCACCGAGCAGCCCAAGGCCCTGACCCGCGAGCAGAAGAAAGACTGGATCGCGAAGATGAGCGGCGTGACCGTGGGCTCCGATGCCTTCTTCCCCTTCGGCGACAACGTGGAGCGCGCCCGCAAGTCCGGCGTCGATTACATCGCCGAGCCCGGCGGCTCTATCCGCGACGACAACGTCATCGAGGTGGCCAACAAGTACGGCATCGCCATGGCCTTCACCGGCATGCGCCTGTTCCATCACTAATCGGACGATTGGGGCCTTGCTTGGGGCCTAAAGTGTCGGTTGTCGAACCCTTTGCGGCCGCTCTTTCGAGGGCGGCCGTTTTGCGCCATAATGGGTAGGTCAATGGCCCGTCGGGCCGCGCGTGGGAGCGCGGTGCGCGCCGTGGATGAGAATGCGGCAGGTACGTGCCTCGGGAAATGCGGGTGGAAAGCCCGCGCTATACCAGTAACCGTAAGGTTCGCCGTTGCGCCGAAGGGCGTGGCGGCGGCGAAGTCGGAACACCGAGCCGAGCAAGAGGGCCCTGGAAGAAAGGATAAGGAACTATGAACAAATTCGACATCACGGAGCTTCCCAAGCAGTGGCTCGTGGCCTTGGTGGCCCTGGCCTTCACCTTCTTGCTGGTAGTGCCGGGCTGTGCCAGCGAGGCGGCCGATAACGGCGGCAGCGGCAGCGGAGAGAACGCGGCCGAGCAGGCGGCCCAGGTGGCCGAGGAAGAAGGCCCCATCGAGGCCGGCCAGGCGGCGGAGGACATCGTCGTGCCCGTTTCCATCACGATGCCCGAAAGCGCCGGCGCCGAGCCCAAGACCATCGAAGTGACGGTAGCCGATGGCTCCACGGTGTTGCAGGCGACGGAGGCCGCCGGCTGGGACGTGCAGGTGGAGAACAGCGACTACGGCAAGTTCGTCACGTCAATCAACGGCATCGCCAATGGCTCGGAAGGCGATGCTTCCGGCTGGGTATACACGGTGAACGACGAGCAGGTGATGGAAGCCTGCGACGTGCGCCAGCTGACCGCCGGCGACTCGGTGCAGTGGTCGTTCTACGTGGGCTAACCCGCAGCTCGTGTAATCCGACGGGCTCCTCCCCGCGAGGAGCCCGCTTTGCAGCTCCGTTGTTTTTCTTGGCGTTCTAAGGAGTTCCCCATGATCATTCTCGACGAGCCCTACGCCTCCGTTCCGCTGCTCGATTGGATGGAGGCCTCGGCCCATCCCGTGCTCGCCAACGAGTTTACCGAGAAGCTGACGGCCGGCGGCCGTGCGTTGAACTTGGTGGACGCCGCCGAGTGCGCCCGGCGTCTGGAAGCGGGGGAGCGCATCTACACGAACTCCGAGAATGCTCTGGCTTGGATTCTCGATCACGTGGAGAATCCGACGCTCACTGACGCCATCCGCCTGTTCAAGGACAAGGCGGCCATGCGCGAGAAGCTCGCGCCCTTAAGTCCGGGCCTGTTCCACGAAACCGTCGATCGCGCGGGGCTGGAAGCGGTGAACGTCGCCGACTTGCCGTTGCCGGTGGTGTTGAAGCCCTCCGTGGGGTTTTGCTCGATGGGCGTCTACGTTATTGAAGAGCCGGAGGACTGGGCGGCCGCCGTGGCCGATATCGCCCGGCGCGAGGACGGGTGGCACGAGCGCTATCCGGAAAGCGTCGTCGGCAGCAGCGAGTACCTTATCGAGGGTTACCTCGCGGGCACGGAATACGCCTTGGACGCCTACTTCGACGAGGGCGGCACACCCCATATCCTGAACATCCTGCGCCACGACTTCGCCGGCCCCGAGGATACTTCCGATCGCATGTACCTCACCGACGGTGCCATCGTGGACGCCTGGAACGACCGCTTCACGGCGTGGCTGGCGGCCGTGAACAAGGTGGTGGGCGCCCGCAGCATTCCCGTGCACGTGGAATTGCGCGTCGATGAGGACACGATTGCCCCCATCGAGTTCAACCCCCTGCGCTTCGCGGGCCTCGGTGGCACCGATGTGGCTTTCTACGGCGTGGGCCTGCGCACCTACGAGGCCTTCCTGGAAGATACGCCGGTCGATCTGGAAGCGCTGTACGCGGCGCATCCGGGCAAGGTGTACTCCATGTCGCTGCTGAATCCGGCTCCCGAGGCCGACTTGGCGCGCCCCTTCGACGGCGCGGCGCTCTGCGAGCGGTTCAGCCATGTGCTCGCCTACCATGGGTTCGACCCGGTGACGGTGGGCTTCTACGGGTTCCTGTTCCTGGAAACCGATGCGGAAGGCACGGGGGCCGACGAGCGCGATTGGCTTTTGCGCAGCGATCTCATGGAGTTCGTGGGCGGCGCGTTATAATGATGCACCTACCCCTGTCTCCTACCACGACGGAGGTGCGCTGATGCGCGGCAATTTGCAGAAAATCATGATCGGCCTGGTGGTCGTCATTGTGCTTGCGTTCATATTCTTTTCCGGCGACTCGCTGGTGAAGCTCGTCGACACCATCAAGCAGGGCACGCCCTTCTTCATCATTGCGGCGGTGGTGGCCCAGCTGTGCAAGTACCTGGCCCAGGGCCGCGGCTTTCAGGCCTGCTTCAACACGGTGAACGGGCACATCAGCTACCGCACGGGACTTTCGCTCGTGTTCGGCACCTTCTTCATGAACACGGTGGCGCCTTCTATGAACCTGGCCGGCACGTCGCTCGTCATGGCCACGGCCACGCGCAACGGTATGCAGGCGGGCAAGGGCACCACGGCGGCGCTGCTCATGCAGCTGTCCATCGATTCCGGCTTCGTCATCATCATGCTCACCACCTTCGGCGTGCTCACCTTCACGGTGGGACTGCAACCGGGCTGGCTGGCGCTCGGGCTGGTGGCCGTGGCGCTCGTGGGCGGCCTTGTGTTCGTCATCGCCGTGGGCGGCCTGAAGCCCCAGCTGGTGCTAAAGGTGCTGCGGCCCTTCGTGAAGCTCGCCGACAAAATCCTCGCGAAGTTCAAGAAGCCGGCCATCGACGAGTCCGTGGAGCGCACCATCCACAACTTCTCGAGCGCCGCGCACCTCATCACGAAGAATCCGCGCAAGACGGTGCAATCGTTTTTGTGGACGACCCTTTCCAGCATCTGCGAGATGAGCTGCTTCGTGCTCGTCGGCTTCGCGTTCGGCGTGCACCACCCAGAAGCGCTCATTTGCGGGTATGTTGTGGCCACGCTGTTCGCTATGATTTCCTTTGTGCCCCAGGGCGTCGGCGTTGTGGAGGCGGCGGTAACCGTGGCCTTCGCGCTCTTCGGCATCGATTCGGCCACGGGCCTTGCGGTGGTCATCGTCTACCGCGGCATTGTGTTCTGGCTGCCGTTCCTCGTGGGCGCGGTGGTCATCCAGCGCATCAAGGCGTTTATGCCGCTGGGAAAGCGCGATCTGAAAGGCAAGGCCGAAGCCATGGAGAACGGGCTGCCCGACAAGGTGGAGGCCGTGAAGCAGGTTGAAGCCAGCGAGGCCGCCAAGTGGGAGACTGCCGAGGCGCGGCCTGAGCTTGAGAAGGTGCCGGCAGGGGCCTCGGGAACCGCGACCGGGCCAGGGGCGGTCCCAAAGGAAACGAAGTAGGCGGGAGCCGGGAAGACGCCTGGCGCGAAAGGATGCAAACGCGATGACGGAGACGAATCTGACGGGCGCGGCCCTGGAAGTGGCGCAGAAGCGCGAGACGCAGGGGCTCAACCACACGCTGGGCGTTCACTTCACCAAGGTGGAACCGGGCCTCGTCGAGGCGGAGATGCCCATCACTCCGGCGCTTTTGCAGCCTTTTGGTTTTCTGCACGGGGGCGCCACTATCGCGCTTCTGGAATCGGTCGCTTCGGCCGGCGGCGAGCTGGCGTGCGACTTGGAGACCGAGCAGCCCTTCGGCGTGGAGGTGACCATCCGTCACAAGAAGAGCGGTCGGGAAGGAGACGTGGCTCGCGGCGTGGCGAAACTCGCCGAGCGCAAACCGTCGTCGAAGGCCGGCTACAAGCTGTACTGGGATGTGGCCGCCTACGACGGGGACGGCGACGTCATCAGCGACGGCGTCATCGTGGTGAAGGTGGTGCCGAAAGACTACCTCGCCCAAAAGCTTGCCGAACGCGGGCAGGCGTAAAATTCCGCCGACTTTTCTCTTGCGCTGTGCGGGCTCTGTGGTATCATAGCGTTCGCTGTCCGCAAGGACGCACTTTCGGGTTGTGGCTCAGTTTGGTAGAGCGCTGCGTTCGGGACGCAGAGGCCGCAGGTTCAAATCCTGTCAACCCGACCATCGAATTCAAGAGCCGGCCTCGCGCCGGCTCTTCTTGTGTCTGCCTGCGGATGGGTTCCAAGGGTCGGTGAGGCTTTGGCTCGCGCCTTCGCGTGCCGTATCTAAAACAGCTGTCTTAGGCCCTGCGGTCTAGCGGGGAAGACACGGTATAATGCCAGGTTGACGTTGTGCGCTCTCGGTGCCCCGAAGGGCCGTTTTAGTGCAAGGAGGAGATCTCATGCGCATACTGGTAGTGAATGCGGGCTCGTCGTCGCTGAAGAGCCAGCTCATCGAGACCGACGGCAAGGTGTCGCTCATGAAGTGCCTGGCCGAGAAGGTGGGCACGCCCGACGCCTATATGAACGTGTCCTTCGCGCCGGATTTCCAGAAGGCCACCTATCGCGTGGCGGACATGACCGTGGCCGAGTGCTTGAAGAAGCTTTTGGAAGTGCTCGTCGACGATCCGGAGAGCCCCATCAGCGACCTCTCGCAGATCGACGCCATCGGCAACCGCATCGTGGCCGGTGGCGAGTACTTCACCAAATCCGTGATCATTGACGAGCCGGCCCGCGAGAAGCTTGAGCTGTGCGAGGAGCTGGCACCGCTGCACAACCCGCCGGCCGACGCCTGCATCGACATGATGGCCGCGCTCATGCCGAGCACGCCCCAGGTCGCCGTCTTCGACACGGCCTTCCACGCCACGATGCCGCCTAAGGCCTACATGTACCCCCTGCCGGCCCGCTACTACGACGACTACCGCATCCGCCGCTACGGCGCCCACGGCACGAGCCACCGCTACGCGGCTCAGCAGGCGGCAAACCTGCTCGGTCGCCCGCTGCGCGATCTGGGGCTCATCACGTGCCATTTGGGCAACGGCGGCTCCATCACGGCGGTCAACCACGGGAAGTCCATCGACACCACCATGGGCTTCACGCCGCTGGAGGGCCTCATGATGGGCACGCGCTCCGGCTCCATCGACCCGGCCATTCTCACCTACATCATGCGCCGCGAGGGCATCTCCTTCGACGAGATGGATGCCGTGCTGAACCGCGAGAGCGGCGTGCTCGGCGTGTCGGGGCTGTCGGCCGACATGCGCGACGTGCTGGCGGCGGCCGATGCGGGCAACGAGCAGGCGCGGCTGGCCATCGACATGTACGTGTACCGGGTGCAGAAGGCCATCGGCGGCTTCTACGCGGCCATGACCCGTACCGACGCCGTGGTGATGACCGCCGGCATCGGCGAGAACTCCGCCGAGCTGCGCGAGCTCATCTTCGAGGGGCTGGCTCATATGGGCATGATCCTCGACCGCGAGCGCAACCACGTGGTGGGCCAGATTGGCGTGAACCGCATCATCTCCATCGATGACAGCCCCATCAAGATTTGCGTGGTCACCACCGACGAGGAGATGCGCATCGCCCGCGAAACCGACAACCTGGTGAGCCAGCTGGGGTAAAGCCCTGCTTGTCGGCAGGCGGCAAGCCGTCGACCCGTAGCCCGGAGCGGCATTTTGACGAATGCGGGAGCGCTGCGCGGCAAAATGGTGCTTCGGGCTGCGGTGTTTATGCAGGATAACTTTCTAGAAAATGAAGAAATAGCAGGTCATAAGCTTGGACGTATTTGTTATATTCGGCTTACACCGCAGCCCGAGGCGCGAAAATGTCGGAGACGACGGTCGGTGCTGGCAAAAAGACGGCCCGTGCTACGGGCGCCAGGCGGCACTCGCGGCACGGGCCAGATGTTGCTTGGGGCTTCTTACTTCCCGGCGGCGGCGTTCTCGCCGGCGATCTTGCCGTACACCATGCACATGCCGCAGGAGAGACCCTTCAGCGAGATGGGGTACTGCACCGCGAAGCGGCCGCCCTGGGTGGCGCCGGCCGCGTACAGGCCGGGGATGAGCTCGCGGTCGGTGTTGTACACGTGGCAGTCCTCGTCGGACTCCAGGCCGCCCAGGTTGCCCAGGGTGAGGGCGCATCCGCACTCGGCGGCGTAGAAGGGGCCGTTCTCCAGGGCGAACAGGCGCTGGGAGCTCTTGAAGAAGTCGGTGTCCTCGCCGGCGCGGGCCAGCTCGTTGTAGCGCTCGATGGAGGCCTTGGCGGTCTCGACGTCCATGCCCTCGATCATGCCGAGCAGCTCGTCGATAGTGTCGGCCTTAAGGCAGCGGCCCTCTTCCACGGCCGCATCGATATCGGCGGGGGTACGCACGTTGATGCGCAGGCCGGAAGCGGTGTACTCGGGCAGAGGCTCGTCGCGATAGATGCAGGCCACGCCGTGGGCGGCGGGGAAGTACGCCAGCTGCTCGGGCCAGGAGGCGTCGAAGAACTGGTAGGCCTTGCGCTGCGGCTGCAGCTCCACCTGGTTCTCCAGCTGCTGGCCGGGCAGGTCCTCGTTCATGAAGCGCTTGCCGCGCAGGTTCAGCCAGAGATAGCCGTTGTTGCCGATGACACCGCGGCCGTCGGCGCCGGCACCGCCGCCCATGTGGTGGATCATCGGGGCGTGCCACTGCTCGATGGCGGCACCGGCCCAGGCTCCCATCTTGTGGCCCTCACCGACATTGGTGTAGTTGCCTTCGTCATCAAGGTCGATGCTCAGGATGTTGATGCCGTTTTCCACGCATTCCGGCGCGTAGAACTTCATCATGTCCTCGTTGCCCAGGTAATCGCCCGTGGCCAGAATGACGCTGGGCGCGGTGATCTTGATGTAGCCGTCGGAGCCGGCGGCCTGGGCGTAGATGCCCGCGACGGCGCCCTCGTCATTCAGGATCAGCTCGACGCCCTTGGTGGAGTAGCGCACCTCGGCGCCGGCGTCCACGGCGGCCTGCAGGTTGTCGGCCATGACGGTGGCCAGGCTGGAAAAGCCGACGGAAGTGGGATAGCAGGGCAGGTCCTCTTTGGTGTAGTCGTAGGTCTCCGGCATCGGGTACATGTAGGGGAACATATAGTTGGCCTGGGCGTCCGCCGGAATCTCGGCGTAGCTTTCGGGCGCCATGTACAGGTTCTTGCTGGCGCCGACGAACCAGTCGAGCGCGGCGCCAGACTCGTCGTAGTAGCGGCTGATGATGCTCTGGCTCACGTGGTGGCTGCACTCCTCCATGTGCATGTTCACGACCATCTTCTTATCGAGGAAGCCGTCGCCGCGGCCCCACTGGGCCTGGGTCTGGCCGCCGAAGATGGCCATGTCGCTGGCCACGCTGTTGAGGTGCGAGGAAGACTCAAGGCACACCACCTTCGCGCCAGCCTCGGCCGCGGCGCGGGCCGCCGGCACGCCGGCTGCGCCCAGGCCCACCACGACCACGTCGGCCGTCAGCTCTTCTTCCACCTGATCGTCGCTGATTGCGGGCGCCTCGCCGAGCCAGGGCAGCGTGCCCGTGCCGTCGAAGCCGACGGTGGAATTGGCTGCGCCCGTGGTGCCAAGCGTCTCGCCCGCGCTGCTTGAAGAGGCGGCCGGCGCGGCCGATTGCGGTGCGCAGCCGGCGAGTCCGGCCCCCGCGATGGCGGCGCTGACGAGCGCGGCTCCGGAGAGGAAGTTGCGGCGAGTGACGTTCATTTCAGACATGAGAACCTCCCTGTTTCCCGTGGGGCGCTTCCGTGCTGCCCCGTGGCGTCCCCGGCGGTTCCGGGGGCGTTTCTTCGTCGGCGCCGTGGCCGACCTGTTGAGGCTATCATGGCCCGTGCGGCGGCGGTGCGCATCAACCGCCGGGGTCGAATCGGGGTTGAATGCGAGCCGCAACGGCGCTTCTTCGACGGGTGGAAAAGGCGAAATCACGGTTGAATGAGCGGCAAAACCCCAGGTGGAGTATCGTCCGTTAGGGTTGAATGGCCGTTTGTGCCCGGTATTTCGGCAGGGCCGCGCCCAGGCGGTCTTTCTTGTGCCATAATGCCCCTGGAAGGGAGGATCGTGACCAAACGCAACGCCATAGGGATACGTCCGGAGCATATCCGCTTTGCGGTGGGCTACGGAAGCGTCAGCGCCTGGGGCGTTATGATGCTCTATGTGCCGTGGGCCGCGTCGCCCGGCTTCTCGTTGCAGGCGCTTCTGTCCATGGTTCCCGGGCTCGTAGTGTGCTTGGCGTGCCTGCTTCTCTTCCGGCAGCGCCTGTCGCTTTCGGGACGCACGCCGCTTGTGGCCGGGGCGGCTCTTCTCGCGAGCTTGGGGACCCTTGCGTGTACCTATCCGACCCTGGCCGCCATACCGGGCGCTTTTGTGACAGGCATGGCACTTTCGGGTGGGTTCGCCATCTTGCTCATCATGGCATGGTTCGACGCCTTCGCGCATATTGGCCCGCGCGGCATCATCGTTCTCTCCGGCTGCAGCATCGTCGTGACGGCACTGGGAAGCTGGTTCTTCGTCCAATGCGATGACGCCTTGGCCAGTGTGCTCACCTCGCTTCTGCCCATGCTGTCCTTCGTGCTTCTGCCTTTGGCGTCTGCGAAGGCGCCGAAGAGCGGGGAAGGGGAGGAGACGCCAGGGGCCTTGCAAGGTAGCGCGACGGGCGTTGATCGGGAAGGAGAGCGCGGGGAGCGTGCCCCCGAGCGCTTGCTGGTGAGAACGCCGGGGCTTGCCGATGTGCTGTCGGCGGCCGTGCCCCTGCGTACGCTGGCCGGCTTCGCTATCACCTTCTTCGTGCTCAGCTCCATCACCACTATTGTTGTCGGTCGCGACGATCTCTCGCAGCTCGGTGCGCCTTCGCTCGTCATTCCGCTGGCAGCGGCGCTCTTCTTCGTGGCCAGCGGCTTTTTCGCCCGCGGGAAGATCGATCCCTCCATTCTCTACAAAGTGCTGCTGTGCGCGTCTGCGGCCTTCGTTTTCTTTTCGTTCTACCTGGGGGATGTCAACGGCGCGCTCACGCTGCACGCCCACAACATCATCGAGGCCATGGCCTGGGTCGTGCTGGCCTTGGGTGCGAAGAAGACGCCGGTGGCGCCGCATCTGGTCTTTGCCGTGGGCTGGATCGCCGAATGCGTCGGCAAGACGCTGGGCCAGCTGGTGGCGCCTTTGCTCGCCGGCGACTCGCTCGTGCTTATGGCCGTCGTCGTCATGCTGGTGCTTTTGGGCGTCGGCTTCGCCTTCAGCGAGGGCTACAACCTGCTTGACATCGATGACGAAGAGGGGAAGGCCGAAGCCCTCGCAACCGAGCGCGTCGAGGCTGCCGAAGGCGCGAGTGCGAACGCTCGCCGCGAGGCCCTTTCCGTCGCGGTCGGGGAGGACGGAGCTCCTGCGGCTGTATCCGAAACAGCAGCTTCTCTCCCGTGTCGTTCCGAGCGCAGCGTCGCAGGCGCGGAGTCGAAGGATCGTCCCGCTGACGGCGAGAGCACCGGCGAGCATTCTTGCGGTGAGCGCCCGGATCTCTACGCCGCCTTCTGCTCCGAGTACGACCTCTCGCCCCGCGAAAGCGAGGTCTTCCGCCTGTGGGTCACGGGCCACGGTCTGAAGTACATCCAGAACGCGCTGTTCGTCTCGGAGTCCACGGTGAAGTCGCACCTGCGCAGCATCTACCGCAAATGCGACACCCACAATCGCGACGAGATCATCGCCCTCTTCGAACGCGAGACGTCGGAGTTCGGTTGACGCGTCCGGCGCGGCTGGTTGCGAGCCTGCGGCCGGCTTCTGCGGCGAGGGCTACACCGATGCTGGCGAGCCCTCTTTCGTGAGTGCTGCCGAGCAGCCGCTTTCCACGCTTTCTGCCGATGCGGACACGGCCTCCTATGCCAACCTGCGCCGCCTCGTGAGGTCGGGCGCCGGTTTGGGAACGATTGATCCGGGCGCCGTGCGCATCGAGGAGATGCTGAACTACTTCGACTACGACTACGCTGCGCCCGCAGAGGGCGAGGATTTCGCGCTGACCGCCCGCGCCGGGGCGTGCCCCTGGAACGCCGAAAGCGAGCTGGTCGTGCTCGGGCTTACGGTAGGGCAGGCGGCCACGGAGGCACCGCCGACGAATCTCGTGCTGCTGGTGGATGTGTCGGGTTCCATGGGGGACGCCGAGAAGCTTCCGCTTCTGAAGGAGTCCATGGCGCGTATCGTGAAAGGGCTGCGGGCGGAGGATCGGGTCTCGATCGTCACCTACTCCGGCGTGGAAGAGGTGGTGCTCAAGGGGGCTTCCGGCGATGATACCGAAGCCATTCTCAGCGTCATCAACGGTCTTGAGGCGGCCGGTTCCACCAACGGGGAGGCGGGGCTTTCCATGGCCTACCGCGTGGCCGAGGAGACGCACATCGAGGGGGGCGTGAACCGCATTGTTATGGCCTCGGACGGCGATTTGAACGTGGGCATCTCCTCCGAGGACGAGCTGAACGCCTTCGTCAGCGAGAAGCGCGGCCAGGGAACCTATCTCTCGGTGCTGGGCTTCGGGTCGGGAAACTATCAGGACGCCAAGATGGAGACCCTCGCCGATTACGGCAACGGCTCCTACCATTACATCGATTCCGCCGACGAGGCAGCCCGCGTCTACGAGCGCTTCCTGGCCGCCGGGGCGGTTCCCGTGGCCGACGATGTGAAGCTGCAAGTGGAATTCGATCCGCGGATGGTGGAGAGCTACCGGCTCATCGGCTACGCGAACCGCGTCATGGCTGACGACGACTTCCGCAACGACGCCGCCGACGCGGGAGAATTGTGCGCTGGTGCCGAGCTGACCGTCGCCTACGAGGTAGTGCTCACCGACGAGGGACGGCGTCGCGAAGGGGATGAGCCGTGGCTCACGTGCGCGGTGCGCTACCAGCCGGCCGGCGAGCGAGCGGGGGAGGCGCCGGCAGAGCAGCGGTTCGCTGTGGGCCGCGAGAGCTGGTCTGCCGAGCCCGGCGACGACTGGTCGTTGGCCGCGGCGGTCGTCGAGTTTGGCATGCTCGCCCGGGACTCCGAGTTCGTCGGCACGGCCACGGCCGATGATGCAGCTGCTTTGGCCGAAAGCTCCGCAAGCTCGCTGGATGCTACCGACCGCGCCGCTCGCCGCGAGCTAACCGACCTCATCCGCCAAGCGCAGCGCAACGCCGCCTTCGATGGCGTCGTTGCTGCTAGCTGAGGGTTCTCGTTGGAGGATTCCTGCTAAATTATGCTTCTGCCTCGAGGGAGCTACTTGTCCGCTGCCAGGGCGTACCTACTCGTACCCCATGGCAGCCAGTTGGTCTTCGCTCAGGCCGAAATAGTGGCCCAGCTCATGGATGATGGTCTTGCCGACCTCTTCCACGATTTCCTCGCGGCTGTCAAAGCAACGCTCGTGGGGTCCCTTGAAAACGGTGATGACGTCGGGGATATCGTCGTCGTAGCCGTTGGCCCGTTCCACGATGGAAAGCCCGTCGAACAGCCCTAAAAGGTCGTCGAATTCATCTTCGCCTTCCGCATCCCGCATCTCCGCGCCCCATTCCTCGTCGTGTCCCAAATGGTAGGCGCTCGGCTCCTCTTCCCACACCACGGCCACGTTCTGCAACGCTTCCATGAACTGCTCGGGCATCGCATCGAGCGCCTCGGCGACGGCGACTTCGAATTCCTCATCGGTCATGCGATACATGGGAACCTCCACGTGGTTGGACACTGTTCGCATCAAATGGTGACAGTGTGCGCGATTGCAATTATTGTAGTGTAGCAGCTGTCATTTCCTTGGCGTACGCTGCGTCTTAGCTCTATGGGGAATTCGACATATCTCGGCACTCCTATGCCAGGATCGCAGGTTTGGTATTGCGCGGGGCGCAGCGCTGGCGAGATCGGAGGTTTGGTACCGCGCTGCGGGAAAATACTGGCGAAATCGTGCGTTTGGTATCTTTTCGTGGCAAGATCTTAAGTTTGGTACCCGCTCTTGGGCGAATCTCGAGGTTTGGTACCTGCGAAAGCCGCGCGAGAGAATCGCGACCAGGCATTTCTTCGGGCGCAGGGAACCAAATCGCCGAAGTTGGCGGAAATCAGGGAACCAAACTTCGATTTCTGCCAGGGCCACGCCTCCAGAGGAACCAAACGGCCTAATTTGCCAAAGTTGCCGTCATCGTCGGGCGTCGTTGAAGTATTTGTGCGAAACACGGCGCGGTGAGGGGGTTTGTGTTACCATTGCCCGCGCATTCAAAGGCGCGCGGAGGGTCCGGGCGCACTGCTCGTCGGAAGTGACGCGCCGACGGCAATTATCGACAGGCAAGGCGACCCCTTGCCCGACCTTATGGAGGAATTGCATGAAGATTCTGGGCATGGGAGTTCCCGAGCTCCTCATCATCCTGGTCGTTATCCTGCTCATCTTCGGCCCGAAGAACCTGCCCAAACTCGGCAGCGCGCTCGGCAAGACGGTGAAGAACCTGCGCGAGGGCATGGGCGCCGGCGAAAAGGACGTCGAGGAAGCCGCCGACGACGAGGAAGTCGTCGAAGTGGTGGAAGAGGTCGTGGAAGAGCCTGCTGCCGCTCCGAAGAAGACGGTGAAGAAGGTCGTCAAGAAGAAGGCCGAGTAACCTCGCTCCTTCGACAACATCAGGTAAGAACGGTGGTGCGCCCGCTGCGTTAGGCGGGCGCACCACCGATGTATAAGAGAGAAAACAGGAATCATCATGGCTAACGACAACTACGTGCTGACCGAAGAAGGCAAGAAGAAGCTCGAGGAGGAGCTGCACTACCTCGAGAACGAGAAGCGCGCCGAAATCGGCGAGCGCATCAAGGTCGCTCGCGAGTTCGGCGACATCTCCGAGAACTCCGAGTACGACGACGCCAAAAACGAGCAGGGCATGATGGAGGCGCGCATCGCCGAGATCAGCCGCATCCTCTCCGAGGCCACCGTCGTGAACGCGCCGAAGCGCTCGAGCAAGGTGAATATCGGCTCCACGGTGACCGTGGACATGAACGGCCGCGAGCGCGTGTTCACCATCGTGGGCGGCGCCGAGTCCGACGCCCACGAGGGCAAGATCTCCAACGAGTCGCCGGTGGGTCAGGCGCTGCTCGGCTGCAAGAAGGGCGACGAAGTGACGACGACCGGCCCCACTGGTCGCGACATCAAGCTGACCGTTATCAAGATCGAGCACTAGGAGACCGGAATGGCCGAAGCGGTAGAAATCATCGAAGACGATCCCATCGAGGTGCGCCGCGCCAAGCGCGAGGCGCTGATTGCCGCGGGCATCGATCCCTATGGGCACTCGGTCAAGCGCAGCCATACGGTGGGCGAGCTGAACGAGAAGTACGCGCACTTGGAAGACGGCGAGTCCACTGAGGACGCGGTGCTCATCGCCGGCCGTGTTATGGCCAAGCGCGTCCAGGGCAAGATCGCGTTTCTGGAGCTGCGCGAGTCCGGCTGCGACATTCAGCTGTTCTGCCGCATCAACGCGCTGGGCGAGGAAGCTTTCGCGGCGCTGTGCGATTTGGACGTGGGCGACTGGATTGCCGTGCATGGCACCATGATGCGCACGAAGCGCGGGCAGCTGTCCGTGGCGGTGGATTCCTTCGAGCTGATGAGCAAGTCGCTGCGCCCTCTGCCTGAGAAGTTCCACGGCCTGACGGACAAGGAGACCCGCTATCGCCAGCGCTACGTGGATCTCGTCATGAACCCCGAGGTGCGCACCACCTTCGAGCGCCGCTTCAAGATCGTCTCGGCTATCCGCCGCTACATGGAGGGCCAGGGCTACTACGAGGTGGAGACGCCGTTTCTGCATGCCATCATCGGCGGCGCGAACGCGAAGCCCTTCATCACGCACTTCAACGCGCTTGATCGCGACTACTACCTGCGCATCGCCACGGAGCTGCCGCTGAAGCGTCTGCTCGTGGGCGGTTTCGAGAAGGTGTTCGAGATCGGTCGCCAGTTCCGCAACGAGGGCATGGATCCGTACCACAACCCCGAGTTCACCACCATGGAGGCCTACGAGGCCTTCGGCGACCTCGACTCCATGATGGATCTCACCGAGGGCTGCATCAAGGCCGCGGCCGAGGCGGCCTGCGGCACCCTTAAGATCGAGTACCAGGGAACGCCGGTAGACCTGTCCGGCGACTGGCGCCGCGCCTCCATGATGGAGCTGGCCAGCGAGCACGCCGGCGAGGAGGTGTCCTTCGACCGCACTCGCGACGAGCTGGTGGCCATTCTGGAAAAAAACGGCGGCCATGCCGAGGCGGCCTGGGGCAAGGGCAAGCTCATCTCCGAGATCTTCGAGGCCGTGGCGGAGGAGAAGCTCATCCAGCCCACCTTCGTCGTCGACCACCCGCTGGAGATCTCGCCCCTGGCGAAGAAGCATCCGGAGAACCCCGAGCTCACTCAGCGCTTCGAGCTGTTCATCCTGGGCCACGAGTACGGCAACGCCTTCACCGAGCTGAACGACCCGGTGGATCAGGCCGAGCGCTTCCGCGCCCAGGTGGCGGCCAAGGACATGGGCGACGACGAGGCCATGGGCTTCGACGCCGACTACATCCGCGCGCTGGAGTACGGCATGCCGCCGGCCGGTGGCGTGGGCATCGGCATCGACCGCTTGGTCATGTTGCTCACCGATGCGCCGTCCATTCGCGACGTGCTGCTGTTCCCGCACATGAAGGACGAGGTGCTCGGGGACGGGAGGCCGGTGTGCGCGACTGAGAAGGCGCCGGCCGAGGGTGCGCCGGCTGAGGGTGCGCCGGTTGCAACTTGCGCGGCTGAGGCCACCAGTGCCGAGCCCTCCGAGCCCATCGACTTCTCCAACGTCGTCATCGAGCCACTCTTCGAGGACGAGGTGGACTTCGACACCTTCAGCAAGTCGGACTTCCGCGCCGTGAAGGTGAAGGAGTGCATCGCGGTGCCGAAGTCGAAGAAGCTGCTGCAGTTCACCCTGGACGACGGCACGGGTACCGACCGCACCATTCTGTCGGGCATCCACGCCTACTACGAGCCGGAGGAGCTCGTGGGCAAGACGCTCATCGCCATCACCAACTTGCCGCCGCGCAAGATGATGGGCGTGGCCTCCGAGGGCATGCTCATGTCTGCGATTCACGAAGTGCCCGGCGACGACGGCGAGCCCGAGGAGCGCCTGAACCTCCTCGTGGTAGACGACCGCATCCCCGCCGGCGCCAAGCTGTACTAGGCGCTCGCGCTGACGACTCCAGGACGGCCCCCTTCGCAACTGCGGCGAAGGGGGCCGTCCTTTGTATCCAGCTTCTTGACGGCTGGTGAATGACGACGCGTTGTGGGGCGCCCTCTGCTTAGAATGGGAGGGGAGAGGAGGTGCCCCATGAGCGCCACGGATGACGAACAGCAATGCGACGAAGACGACGAGCGCGCCGCCCGCGAGCGGCGAGAGCGCCGCGAGGAGCGCCGGCGGCGCAAGGAGCGCACGCGCCGCGAGGGCCTGCGTCGGCGCTTGGGCGACTCCTCCGCGTTCAAACGCGAGACCTTCTACGCTCTGGAGAACCTGAATCGGGCGAACTGGCCGGCGAAGATCGTCGGAGGTGCGCTGTTCGCGCTCATCCTCCTGAATGCGGTGGTGGTGTTCGTCTCCGCTCAGCCGGGGCTCGATCCGGTGGCGGCCAATATCATCCAGGGCTTCTACCGGTTCTCGACTGTGTGCTTCTTCGTGGAGTATATCGCTCGTATCTGGATTGCCGATTTGGCCTACGGTAACTGCACGCCGGCTCGTGCGCGGCTGCGCTATATCTTCTCGCCGTGGGGCATCATCGACCTCTTGTCCTTCGGGCCGAATATGGCGGCGTGGTTCCTGCCCGTCACGCCCGCGTTGCAGAACGTCATCAGCGTGGTGCGGTTGGTGCGCCTGATAAAGATCTCTCGCTACATGCGGGGTCTGCGCACCATCGGCCGCGTCATTTCGAAACACTACCATGAAATTGTGGCGTCGTTTCTGGTTATTGCCATGCTGGTGGTGGTGGCCAGCGTCGTGATGTACGAGATCGAGCACCCGGCCCAGCCCGACAAGTTCAACAACCTGTTGTCCGGCATCTACTGGGCCGCGACCACTGTCACAAGCACCGGCTATGGCGATTTGGTGTCCATCACGCCGGCCGGCCGCATTGTGGGCTCGGTCATCATGTTCCTGTCGGTGGCGCTCGTGGCCATTCCCGGCGGCATCTTCTCGGCCGGCTTCGTGGCCGAGTTCCAAAACGCCAACCTCCGCAAGATCGAGCGCGACGTCCGCCGCGAGGACGCTCGTCAAGACAACCGCGACGAGGAGGAGCGCGCCGCCGACGAAGAAACCGAGCATGACACGCCTCCTCCCTCACAACGTGCCCACAAATGACGGCTTCTCGGGGTGAAGGTTTAGCAATTCAAGATAGGGAGTGCTAAACTGCACGGGAACTATTTACCGTGCCCGACGTGTCAGTTTTACCAGAGAGAAAGCATTCGCAGAAGGGCACCAACCCAAGGAACGAGGCAACCATGTCATTCGAGAAATTCACGGACAAGGCGCGCAAAGTGCTTGTCCTGGCTCAGGATGAGGCGCGCTCGCTTCACCAGCCCTACGTGGGCACCGAGCACATCCTGCTCGGCCTCATCCAGGAGAAGGACGGTCTCGCCGCCCAGGCACTCGACCGCTTGAACGTCAGCTACGACGGAGTAGTGCAGGCCATCCGCCAGGTGGTCACTATTGATGAGGACACCGATGTCTCCGGGCATCTCTCCTTCACGCCGCGCGTCAAGCGCGTGCTGGAGAACTCGCTGCGCGAGGCCATGCAGATGGGGCAGTCCTACATCTCCACGGAGCACTTGCTGCTCGGCATCGTGCGCGAGGGCGAGGGCACGGCGCTCGAGGTGCTGGGCCGGCTGAACGTCTCCGGCGACGACGTGCGCGGGGCGCTGAACGACCTGGTGGGCCAGTCGCCGGTCTACGCCGGGCGCACGGGCTTCGACGGGCCCAGCTCATCGGATTCCATGCTCACCGAGTTCGGCACCGACCTCACCAAAAAGGCCCGCGAGGGCAAGCTAGATCCGGTGATCGGCCGTGCCTCGGAGATCGAGCGCGTCATGCAGATCCTCTCGCGCCGCCAGAAGAACAACCCGCTCATTCTGGGCGAGCCCGGCGTGGGCAAAACGGCCATCGCCGAAGGCCTGGCCCAGCTCATCGTGGCCAACCAGGTGCCCGACATCCTGCGCAACAAGCGCCTCATCACGCTGGACGTTTCCGCGCTCGTGGCCGGCTCGAAGTACCGCGGCGAGTTCGAGGAGCGCCTGAAGAAGGTCATCAAGGAGGTCATGGACGCCGGCGATGTGCTGCTGTTCATCGACGAGATCCACACCATCATCGGCGCCGGCTCCGCCGAGGGCTCCATCGACGCGGCGGCCATTCTGAAGCCCCCGCTGTCGCGCGGCGAGATCCAGATCATCGGCGCCACCACCCTGGAGGAGTTCCGCAAGCACCTGGAGAAGGACTCTGCGCTGGAGCGCCGCTTCCAGCCGCTCACCATCAACGAGCCCAACGAGGAACAGGCCGTGCGCATCATGGAGGGCCTGCGCGACAAGTACGAGGCGCACCATGGCGTGCACTTCACCGACGAGGCGCTGACCGCCGCGGTGCAGCTGGCCAACCGCTACATCCAGGATCGTTACCTGCCCGACAAGGCCATCGACGTCATGGACGAGGCCGGCGCCCGCATGCGCATCCGCAACATGACGCTGCCCAAGGAGCTGCGCGATTTGGACGAGAAGCTGCGGAAGGTGCGCGCCGACAAGGATCGCGCCATCGGCGAGCAGCAGTTCGAGCGCGCCGCCGAGCTACGCGACGAGGAAGAGGCCCTGAAGCAGGAGCGCGAAGAGGCCGAGAAGAAGTGGGAAGAGGACACGTCGAAGACCGTGCAGAACGTCACGGTCGAGGACATCGCCGACGTGGTGTCCATGTCCACTGGCGTGCCCGTGAGCAACCTCACCGAGGCCGAGACCGAAAAGCTGCTGCGCATGGAAGGCGTTCTGCACGAGCGCATCATCGGCCAGGACGAGGCCGTCACGGCGCTTTCCAAGGCCATCCGCCGCTCCCGCTCGGGCTTGAAGGATCCGAAGCGCCCCGCTGGTTCGTTCATCTTCCTGGGCCCGTCGGGCGTGGGCAAGACCGAGCTTTCCAAGGCGCTGGCCGAGTTCCTGTTCAACTCCGAGGACGCGCTTCTGTCCTTCGACATGTCCGAGTACATGGAGAAGCACACGGTGAGCCGCCTGGTGGGTTCGCCTCCGGGCTACGTGGGCTTCGACGAGGGCGGCCAGCTCACCAAGGCCGTGCGCCAGCGTCCGTACTCGGTGGTGCTCTTCGACGAGATTGAGAAGGCGCATCCGGATGTGTTCAACATCCTGCTGCAAATTCTGGAGGAGGGGCGTCTTACCGACGCCCAGGGCCGCACCGTGGACTTCCGCAACACCGTCATCATCATGACGTCGAACGTGGGCGCCCGTGACATCACCACCACGACCACGCTGGGCTTCTCGAACTCGGGGCAGAACGGGCTTTCCGACAAGGAGATCAAGAGCCGCGTCATGCACGAGCTGAAGAACGCCTTCAGGCCGGAGTTTTTGAACCGTATCGACGAGATCATCGTGTTCAAGAGCCTGACCGAGGACGAGATCGTGCAGATCGTCGACCTCATGGTGGCCGAGCTGCGCGAGCGCATGATCGCCCAGAACATGACCATCAACCTGGACGACGCCGCCAAACGCCTTGTGGCCAAAGAGGGCACTGACACCGCCTTCGGTGCGCGCCCCTTGCGTCGCGCCATCCAGCGCATGCTGGAGGATCCGCTGTCCGAGCAGATTCTCGAGGGCCGCTGGACAAGCGGTTCGGTGGTGGACGTCACCGTGTCCGAGGACGGTGAGGAGCTGGTGTTCTCCGAGGGAACCGGTTCCATCCCGGCGCCCCGCAAGCGCGACTCCATCGCCCGTGACGCCGAGCTTTTGCTGACGAACTACGACCTGGGCCACGCCGGCGTGGGAAGTGGCCGCGGCGCCGGCACCCCCGCCGGTTCCCTGGCGGGAGGGGAATAGGGTCGTTTTCGGCTACCGGCGCTTGCCCGAGCGTATTGCCGGGCGGCCGCGATTTGCTCGGTGCACTTGTGGCTCGCCTCGCAGGCTGGGTCTTGACGAGCGCACTGCGCTCCGGTTGCGCAGCATGTGCGGATTTTGCTGTATGGCAGGAGGCTCTCCGGAGCCTCCTTTTTACGTGCTGGCGTTGCCGTCCCAGCGTTGCCGTCCCAGCATTGCCGCCTCGGCGTTGTCTCGGCGCGCTGTTTCCGGAAACGCTGCGGTAAATGCCAGTTCGACCCCGAAATGGCCGACACTTCGCTTCAGAAAAGGGCCCCAATTCGGCCATTTCGCCCTTCAACTGGCATTTTTGCTCATGGTTGAATGCCATTTCGCCCTTCAACTGGCATTCAGGTGAGAAAATTCGAAAATCCCTCTGATGGCTTATACTATAAACAAGTATCAGAGCGTGCCCTCGTGGTCTTGCGCTCGAACGCCACGCTATCGCCATGGGAGGATTTATGCCGAACATCATCGATCCCGTCACCGAGCCCTCGGTTCTTCGCGAGCCGTCCTTTTGCATGGATGAGCTCGATTTCGATGCCCTGAGCTCGCCACTTCTGCAGCTGCAGGGCAAAGTGGACAAAAAGCCCCAGACGGCGGCCATCATTCTGGCCGGTGGCACAGGGGAGCGCTTCGGCAAAGAAGGTGGCAAGCAGCTGGTGGAGATTGCCGGCAAGCCCATCCTCACGTGGTCGGCCGAGGCCTTCGACGCGGTAGGCGATGTGGGGCTCATCGTCATCGTGTGCCCCGAGGAGCGCATGCACGAGTACTTGTCCCGCGCCATCGACCCGTTCCCGTTCGTGACGCCGGTGGTGCTCGCGCCTTCAGGGGCCATTCGCCAGGAGTCGGCGTTCTCGGGGCTCGAGATGGTGGGCGACGAGTACGAGTACGTGGTGCTGCACGATGGCGCCCGACCGCTCGTGTCGCCAGACCTCATCGAGCATACCATCAACATGGTCAAGGGCAATTTCGATGCCGACGGCGCCATTGTGGCGCATCCGGCGGTGGATACGCTGAAGGTCGTGGAAGACGGCGTCGTGGTGGGCACCCCCGACCGGTCGGTCTTCTGGAATGCCCAGACGCCCCAGGTCTTCCGCGCGGGCATCTACCGCCGCGCCCATGCGAGCGCGCTGTCCGACGGCTTCGTGGGAACTGACGACTCTTCGCTCATCGAGCGGCTGGGCGGTAAAGTGCTGATCGTGGAAGGGAAGCGCGACAACATCAAGCTCACGGTGCCCGAGGACTACGTGCTTCTCGCCAGCGCCGTTCGGACTATGCTTTTGAACTCCGAGCATCGGTAGCGGTCGACGAAGGGGCCGAGAGGGAAATGAGAAGGGTTCTCAAAGGCGTCATGCATGATGGAGGAAGGCGGAAGGAGCCTGAATGAACGACCTGCACAATCTTCGGACGGGGCTGGGAATGGATGTGCACGCCTTTGCTCCGGGCCGCAAGCTCATCTTGGGCGGGGTAGACATCCCGCACCATCAGGGGCTCGACGGGCACTCCGATGCCGACGTGCTGGCCCACGCCATCTCCGATGCGCTGCTCGGTGCGGTGCGCGGCGGCGACATCGGGAAGCTGTTCCCCGACACCGATCCGGCCTACAAGGATGCCGACTCGCTCAAGCTGCTCGCTGAGGTGGCTCGCTTCGTGCGCGAGCGTGGTTTCGAGATCATCGACGTGGACAGCGTCATCGCCGCCCAGGCCCCGAAGCTTTCTCCCTACCGCGAGGCTATGCGCGAGAACCTGGCAGCGGCCATGGGAGTGCCCGTGGAAAACGTCGGCGTAAAGGCCACCACCACCGAGCACTTGGGCCACGAGGGTCGCGAAGAAGGCATCACCGCCTACGCCACCTGCCTCGTGTGCCGCATTTAACGACCATCAGAACCTAACCTGAACCTTCGACTACGCACCGGAGAAGGCGGCCTTCTACGTCCTGCGCGTCCGCTGGGTGAGCGACGTCGGCGAGGTGAGCCCCGCGAGCGTCTTCGCTGAGCTGCAGGCGGGCGAGTGGGAAGACGCTCGCTCGGCCGCCTCGTTGCCGACACGACTGAAGCGCCAGCGCGAGCTGTGCAGCTTGACCCAGGAGGAGTTGGCTGAGCGATCGGGGATAAGCTTGCGCTCCATCCAAATGTGCGAGCAGCGGCAGAAGAACACCAATCGCGCCTCCGCTGAGGCGGTCTACCGCCTCGCCTGCGCCTTGCGCTGCTCCATGGAAGGGCTGCTGCAGTTTTAGGTTGATTCTCGCAATCCCAAAATCTCTCCCAAGCGTCGCACATTTCTCCGCTCTCAAGCGTATTGTCTGTGAAAGGCCTTTTGTGGAAGGTGGCGACGGGACGGCAAGCTAGCGGCCGTGCTGCCGCCGCTTTCTCGACGGACGAGAAGGAAACCCGTGGACAACCGCCAGTACCGACAGATCGTCGACGACTACGCCGACATGGTGTACCGCATCGCGCTCAACCAGACGCGGCGCGTGCCCGATGCCGAGGACGTGGTGCAGGCGGTGTTCTTGAAGCTCTACGAGAAACCGCCGGCGTGGCTTTGCGATAAGGCCGAGCGTGATAGCGGGCGCGCCATGGCGGCCGAGGTCGAGCGCGGAGCCGCCCGCGATGAGCATCTGCGCGCTTGGCTCATTCGCGTCACGGTGAACGAGTGCAAGAGCCTCTGGCGGAGTCTGTGGCGCCAGCGAGTGGAGCTGCGGGACATTCGCGACGGCGATGCCCCGCCCTTCGAGGAGCCCGCTTTCGCCGAGCCGGCTCACGAGGCGCTGTACGCGGCTTTGGGCACGCTGCCCGAAAAGTGCCGCATTGTCGTGCACCTGTTCTACTTCGAGGACATGGGCACCCGCGAGATCGCCGAGGTGCTGGGCATCAAGGAACCCACGGTTCGCACCCGGCTCGTCCGAGCAAGGAAACTACTGAAACAGTCACTGAAGGAGGCGTGGGAAGATGAGCAACCAAAGCCAATACAAAGCCATGATGGGCGAGGTCCATGCCTCTGCTGACCTGATTGGAAAGGTTAAGGGCATTCCCATGGAGAAGACGAAAAAGCGCACGACGGCCCTGAAATTCGCGACCGCTACCTGCGCGGCATTGTTGGGCGTGTTCGTGGTCACCAACGGCGTCTGCTACGCCGCCACGGGCGAGACCTGGGTGGAGAAGGCCACGGTCTACATCAACGGCGAGCCGGTGGAGCTGGACGTGCAGATGAGCCAGAACGGCGATACCACCGTGGCGGAGGTCAGCTACGAGGTGAACGATGAGAGCGGCGGCGCGGCGCAGATGACCATGATCTCGGAAGACGGCGACTTCGACGGCACGACCTTCGAGATCCACGACTACACGGTGGAAGGCGCCGAGGACGGTTCGCCGAACGCCGACGACATGGTGCTGGAATCTTCCGACGGCCATGTCATTCTGGCCCCCGAGGGCATCGAGCCCATCGACCTCACCGATGAGCTTGCCACCAACGGCGCCGCCACGGGCACCTACGAGAAGGACGGCGCTACCTACGTGTACCAGGTAAGCGGCGAGCCCGGCAACTGGCACGCCTCCGTGCATCTTGAGGGCGTCGACGCCGAAGCTTCCCCGTCCGCCGCTGCCGAGGCGCGATAGAGTTCCGATAGAACGGTTGTGGAATTCCGCCGCGCATCGTGCGCGTCCCCTATAATCTCCCGCGCGGGCGCAGTCCCTGCGGGAGATTTTTGCGTGGAAGGAAGCGGTTATGGCGAGGTTGACGGAGCGGGCCTTCGAGAATGCAGTGGTGCGGCTGCGCGACGGCCAGGGCGCGTTGGGCCAAAGCGCGTTGGATGTGTTGCACGAGCAGCGGGAGGAACTGGCGAACCAGATGCTGGCGCGACTGGCCGGCAGCGATGAGTTCGCCGCTATGCTGGAACGCAACTTCGGACCTTACCGACGCCTCATGACCTATTACGAGTGCGCCATGATGGAGGTGGAGACGAAGTTCCGCGTGCTGGACGCCGAGTTCGGCCTGCAGCACGACCGCAACCCCATCGAGTCCATCAAGTCGCGCTTGAAAAGCACCGACAGTCTGGCGAAGAAGCTTGCCCGCAAAGGCTTCCCCATGTCGGTGGATTCCATCGAGGAGAACATCTTCGATGTTGCCGGCGTGCGCGTCGTCTGCACCTTCCCCGAAGATATGTTCTCCCTGGCCGAGTCGCTGCTCTCCCAGGATGACGTGCGACTTATCGAGCGGCGCGACTATGTGGCCTCCCCGAAACCGAGCGGGTACCGCAGTTTGCATCTCATTATCGAGGTGCCCATTTTCCTCGAGCGCGAGAAACGCTCGGTGAAGGTGGAAGTGCAGCTGCGCACCATCTCCATGAACTTTTGGGCATCGCTGGAGCATCAGCTGCGCTACAAGAAGGATCTTCCCGACGAAGAGGCCGCGGCGGTGGCCGCGGAGCTGGCCGATCTGGCCGAGACCGCCGCCGATCTAGATCGCCGCATGCAGGCGCTGCGCAACTACTTGGACGACGGCGAGGAGAATTAGGGACTTTCGGGGCGGTCGGGCGCGACCTGTGCCGAGCGCGGCTTTGATACTTTGCCTCTCCTTAGCGGTCGTGCCCGCATGGGTGCTGCGGATTGCGCTACAATGGCTCTCATTCTGAATTAACGCCAAAGGAGCCTTTCATGATCAAGCTGTACGATACGCGCCGCCGCCAGAAGGTGGACTTCGAACCCGTCGAGCCCGGGAAGGTCTCCATATACGTCTGCGGGCCGACGGTGTACAACCGCATCCACATCGGCAACGCGCGCACGTTCATCTCCTTCGATATGATCCGCCGCTACCTCAGCTGGCGCGGCTTCGACGTCACCTTCGTGCAGAACGTGACGGACGTGGACGACAAGATCATCCGCCGCGCTGCCGAGGAGGCGCGCACGGCCGCCGAAGTGGCCGAGGAATACACGTGCCTGTTCATCGAGGACATGCGCGCGGCCGGCGTGCAGGATCCGGACATTCGCCCGAAGGCCACCGAGGAGATCGGCACCATGATCGCGCTCATTGAGCGCTTGATAGAGCGCGGCCACGCCTACGTGTCGGAGGGCGACGTGTACTTCGACGTGCGCTCCTACCCGGGTTACGGCCAGTTGTCCGGGCGCGATATCGATGAGGCGGAAAGCGGCCACCGCGAGCTGCGCGCCGACGGTCAGGGCCTGGAGGAGCGCAAGCGCGACGAGCTGGACTTCGCCCTGTGGAAGGCGGCCAAGCCCGGCGAGCCGGCGTGGGAATCCCCCTGGGGCGAGGGCCGTCCGGGCTGGCACATCGAGTGCTCGGCCATGTCCGAGAAGTACCTGGGACTGCCCTTCGACATCCACGGCGGCGGGGCCGACCTGGTGTTCCCGCACCACGAGAACGAGCGCGCCCAGTCCGAGTGCTCCTGCGACAGCACGTTCGCCAACTACTGGATGCATTCCGGTATGCTGCAGATCGCCAACGCCGAGACCGGCGAGACCGAGAAGATGTCGAAGTCGCTGAACAACTTCCTGCTGCTGCACGAGGTGCTGGAGCAGGTGCGTCCGGCGGCCCTGCGCATGCTCATGCTGCAGAGCCACTACCGCAGCCCGCTCGTGTTCGGCGAGCAGCGCGTTGCCGAGGCCGACGCGGCCCTCACGCGTATCGAGAACGCCGTGAAGGCCCTGGACTGGCTGCTGGAGACGGGCACGCCCCGCGGCGAGGCGGCCCTTGAGCCGGAGACGGCGGCGGAGGCGCTCGCGGCCACGTTGGATGCCGCGGCCCTTTTCGATCGCGTGGCCGTTCTGCGCGACGGTTTCACCGAGGCCATGGACGACGACTTCAACGCGCCGGCGGCCCTGGGCGAGATCTTCTCCTTCGTGAGCGACGTGAACGCGCTCGTGGCCGATGCGAAGACCCTTGCGGCCGAAGAGGCCGCCGCCGTGCGCGCGGCCCGCGACGCCATTGTCGAGCTCATGGACGTGCTCGGCATCGACGTGGCGGCCGCCGAGGTAGGGGAGGCCTATCCCGTGGAAGTGGTGGCGCTGGCGGCCGATCTGGCCGGCTACGACGGCGACGACCCGGAGATCGCCGTGGCGCGCCTCCTGGAGACCCGCGCAACGGCCCGCGCCGAGAAGAACTGGGCCGTGGCCGACGGCGTCCGCAACGGCCTGGCCGACTTGGGCTTCATCATCGAGGACACCCCGCAAGGCGCCCGCGTTACCTACGAGGGGTAAGCGGCACGCGACAAAAACAGCGCAAAAGAGGGGCCGGGCGCCATGGTTGCCCGGCCCCTCTCCGTTCTTTCTTGCAGGCGCTCATGTATGGCATAATGAGCGCCTGCTAAGGAAAGAGAGTTGAAGCGAGGGTTCCATGTCCATGTACCAGCGCGTCTTGAAGGCGCTTTGCGTCCTATTGGTTGCGTACGCCGGATGCCTGGCCATTGCTGGCTTGGCGCTTATCGGGGTGGCCGTTGCGGGGACGAGCCTCGATTTGCAAATTGACGGGGCGGCCGTGACGGGCGCGGAGGCGATAGCGCTTTACGCGGCGGCGGGCACGGTATTTCTCATTGTCGGTTTGCTCGATGTGATTGTGGCCATCCTCGGGTTGCGCGGAGTGAGGCGCCCCGAGGCCCTCAAGCCCTTTATCGTATGCGCTTCGATCATTCTGGCCCTCAACGTTGCCAATACGGCGTACAGCGCGGCCACGGGTGCGCTTTCGGGTAACAATCTCCTCAACTTGCTGCTGCCGCTTTTCGTTCAGGTGCTCGCGCTTTTGTGCGCCGGGCACATTCGCAAAGAGCATGCCGCTGGCACGATGGCCGCGCCCCAGCCGATCGATCGCGGGCCCTCCCTCGGCTTTATGCGCGTCATCCAGGTGCTGTTCGCAATTAACATCATAGCCGTGCTGGTCAGTTGTGCCACTCTGCGCTCGGGCACCTATACCTTGGGCTTCAGCGAAGTGCTCGATATGGTGAACCTCGTGTTCGACGGCGTGAGCTTCTGGCTCATCATGCAGCGCTCGCGGGGCGCCCGCTACTGGATCATCGGTTTCTCGGCATTCAATATCGCGGCGGGTACGATATACAACGCGGCCACCGGCCAGTTCAATGTGCTCGATCAGCTGGGGGCGTCGGCCTTCGATATCGTGCTTCTGCTGTACTTCCTGTTCGCGAAGCGTCCGCGCCAGGTGCTGACCGTTGAGTTCACGGCGCGTCGCTGCAAGGAGCTGGTGGTGCGGGCATGGGATTTGTGGCAGCCGCGCACTTGGTCGTTCTGGCGCAGCATGATCATCTACTTCTGCCTGTTCGGCATCGTGGGGCACTGGATGGAGGCGGGTTTCTGCCTGTTCATCAAATGGGGAATCGTGCCGGGCATTTACGATCCGAATTCCGGCATTTGGCACGACTACCTGAATCCGTTCCCCGTGTACGGCGCCGGCATGGTGGCCTGCGCCGTGCTGCTGTTCCCTATCAAAAATCTGCTCGAGGAAAAGCTCGGCGGCATCGCTAAGCCGCTCGTGGCCAGCTTCATAGTGAATGCGCTCGTCTGCGCGGTCATCGAGCTTGTCTTGGGGCTCACGTCGAACATGCCCGACGCCAACGGAGTGTACCCGCTGTGGGATTACTCCACCATGCCCTTCAACTTCATGGGGCAGATCTGTTTGCAGAACACCCTCCTGTTCGGTGTGGTGGCCACGCTCATGACCTGGGTGGTGTACCCGGCGCTGCAGCGAGAGTACCTGAAACTTCCCGAGCCCATGCGGCAGACGTTCTTCGTGGCCGTGCTCGTGTTCTACGCCATCGTGGTCTGCCTGTACGTCATCAATATCACGCTGCCGGTGTAAGCGCGAGAGCTGTAATCCGAGTCGCGCGATGGGTCGCGCTTGAGGGCGACGGTGCAAGTGTTGCGGTTCAATCTGGAGGCGGCTATTGGCGCGAACCTTTCGATCCGGGGCCTTCCGGACGTATTGCTGCGCTTTTCGGGTGAAGCGGCCTGCTATCGCGTAGAATGGACGCATGGACGAACGAATTCATATGGAGCTTTTGGCGCCGACGGGCGGTATGGAGCAGCTGCGGGCCGCCGTGCAGTTCGGGGCCGATGCGGTATATTTGGCGGCCGACCGGTTCGGCATGCGGGCCCGGGCGGCGAATTTCCGCTTGGACGAAATTCCCGCTGCGGTGGCCTTCGCCCACGACCACGGCGTGAAGGTGCACGTCGCTTGCAACATCCTCATGCATCCCGGCGACATCGACGAGTTGCCGGCGTTCTTCCGCGCCATGGACGCAGCCGGAGTGGACGCCTTCATCATCGGCGATTTGGGCGCCTTCGCCGTAGCCGGCGAGGTGGCTCCGAGGGTGGAGCGCCATGTGAGCACCCAGGCCTCGGTGGCCAATGCGGCGGCAGCTCGGGTGTGGCATTCCCTCGGCGCGAGCCGGGTGGTGTGCGCCCGCGAGATGTCGCTCGCCGATATCGCCCGCCTGCGTCAGGACGCGCCGCCTGATCTGGAGATAGAGGCCTTCGCCCACGGCGCCATGTGCATGGCCGTCTCGGGCCGGTGCCTCATCAGCAGCTATCTCACCGGCCGCTCGGGCAACAAGGGCCATTGCACCCAGCCCTGCCGCTGGAGCTACCAGCTCGGCACCGCTGCTTTTGAGGAGTTCGCGCCGCCGGAAGCTCCTGCGGGATTCCTTCTGGAAGAGGAGAAGCGCCCCGGCGAGTTCTTCCCCATCGAGGAGGACGACCGCGGCACCTTCATCATGAACGCGAAGGACATGAACATGCTCGCGCATCTGCGCGAGCTGGCCCGCGTGGGAGTTGATTCCATCAAGATCGAGGGCCGCAACAAGAAGGCCTTCTACGTGGCCAGCGTCGTGGGCGCTTACCGCCGCGTGCTCGACGGCGAGCCGCCGGCGGCGGTGGCCGACGAGCTGTTGGCCGTTTCCCACCGTCCCTACGGCACCGGCTTCTACTTTTCCGAGGCCGAGCAGGCTCCCGCTTACGACGGTTACGAACAAGAGACCATGCACGTTGCCGATGTCGCAGCGTGCCGGGACGGTTTTCTCTATGTGCTGTGCCGCAACCGCTTTGCGGAAGGAGACGAGCTGGAGATCCTCGCGCCGCACGAACCGAGCCGTCCGCTCATCGTGCGCGACCTATACTGGCTTTCCATCTTCGGTCCCGACAATCACGACGAGGACGCCCCCGCTACTGCGGGGGAGGCCCTTTCTCGCGCTACCGCCGCCGATTGGGAAGCCGCCGCCGTGGCCAACCGCTCCTGCAACCTCTACCGCATTCGCTTGGCCGCAGCATCCGATGGGGCTGCATCCGGCACGTCCGACACGTCCAGCGCGTCCGACATGCGCGACGCGTCCAACGTCTCCGTCATGTCCGACACGTGCGGCGCTTCCGGTGGTTCCGCGCCATGCGCCCCTTCTCTCAGCGCTCACGTGCCCGAAGGCTCCTTCCTTCGCAAGCGCACCTTCCGCCGTTCCGCCCGCCACGGCTAGGCCGTCAGCAATTTCTTCTTCGTCTCGGAGAGAAAAAAGCGAGTTGTTAGGGTTTGCCTATGGGAAGCGAAGGGCCGTTGAGAATCAAATAAATGTAATCATTTTAATAATAAATGAAATTCGTTTTTCAAGACGAATAGATCCGACAGGGTTCCGGCAGCAAACCCTAACAACTCGAAAATATCGTCCTCGGACGGGTGAAAAATTGTTGGGGCTCAAACGAGTGAAAGATTTTCCGGGCCCGTGATCAATCGCGAAGTTGGCGGCGCCGCGCGCAAGAGCCGACTCCGATGGCGAGGGCCATCGCGGTGACGAGCACCGCCGCCCCGACGGCTCGATCGCCGGTCTCTGCCAAGCGGTGTGGGCCCTTGCCGGTCTCCTCGCTCGGGGCTTCGCCGTCCTCCTCGCGCCGGGATTTCGCCGCACCCGAAGGCTTATATCCCACTGCGAGCCCTCCTCGCTTTCGCGGACTATTTCCTCTACTGCGGCGTAGCGCTGGTCCGCCGGAAGTTTCACCGGGTCTTTCAGTTCCAAGGTGCGGCAGCCGGGTTGCTCCAGGACAAAGGACTCTTCGGCTGCGAGTTTGCCGTCAGCGGGCACCTCGTCGCCATCGTCGAGGAGATACACGCGCACGGTTGCTACGACCGGTGCGTACATTGTGAAGAGCGTGGTGGCCCGTAAGAGTTCCGGTCCCTTGGCGGTAAAGACGTTGGCCGCCGCTGCGGGCTCATTTGAGTTGGGGATCAGGCCCGCTTCTGCCCAGCCCAGGTAAGTCGTACTGGTGATTGAAGTCGTAGCTCTCCTCGACGGGCGTGACGTGCCATGAGGCGAAATTGCCAAGGGATCGGTCGTAATAGGACACCCAAAAAAGCCGGAGCCGTTCTTGTCGGGATCAATGTCGCCATCGGAAAGCGGCATTCTCCAGGAGGAGGCCCAGTAACTGTGATATCCCCTATCTGCGGCGTACATTTGGGCCGAGCCTCAGCTGTTCTTCACAAGCCATGCACCGTTTCCGTCGGGTGCGCCCGCTTGGCCGGAGAAGTTGGACGCCGGATAGTCGTCGTCCCAGCCCACGATGGTCACGACATGGTTGGCCTGGTAGGGATCGGTGTCGTTGTACTGGCACCATTCGTTGTAGTTCGTGAACTCGCCGGTGCCCGTGTCGTCCGGAAGGCTCTGCTCGGCCGCGATTCCCACCTCGACGGCCCCTGTTTCGATGAGCGCCCGCTTGATGTCGTCGTTGGCCTCGGCGTCGAAGTGGTCGAAGGTCAGTTTGCTCTCGCCGTCGGCGATCTCCTCGGAAAACACCGAGGGCTCGTCGAGCCATACCAGATCACTCACGCGGTAGCCCGTGTCCACGAAAGTTCGCGAGACGTTCTCGTCCAGGCTCCAATTGGCCTCATAGGTGATGTCGAAGTTCGACCAGTCGTCGTTGTCAGTGGCGAAGGCGAGGCCTCCGCCCTCAAGGGGGCGCTGGAACGTGTAGGGGAGCTTTTCCTCGGTCGTCAGGCTCTGCCACGCGAACAGCTGCACGGGCATCGTGATGGAATTGGCGCCTGTCAGCTGGTTCGCACCCGTTCGGGGCTCGATGTAGAGCCCCTCTCCCGCCTGCCCGGGCGCCGACTCATCGCTTTGGCACGCGAAGGCGTACCAGGCGAGGGCGTGTTCCGAGAGATCGGGCTTAGAGGGCAGGCCGTACAGCTGGGGAGTAGCGTGCTCTTGCGGCGCTGGCAGCGTACCGGCGGTCCGTTTCTGGTGCTTCAAGATGGAACTCTCGATGGCACTGGCTGAGGCAAAGGCCCAGCAGACAGGAAAAGCCGCCTGGTCTTTCGGATACGTGACCGTTCCTTCATTGGTGAGGTAATAGGACGAGGGCAGGGGATCTGCTGCGGCTATCTTCTCATGGATGACGTGCGCTGGTAAGCGGGATGCCGGATTTTCTCGTCATCCCCGAGCATCCATGCTAGGATGCTTGAAAAGCGGCAGGAACGGGAAGGGATGCGATGATCACCGTCGGCGATGTCATGAATATGAGGGCCTTCGACAGCATTTGGCTTGCGGCTCCCTGCGAGGGCGCGGCCGTGCGTGAGGTCACGGGCGTGGGCACGCTCGACCACGAGCCGTTCACGGGCGGCTACGAGGTGTTCACCCAGGGCGAATTCGTGTTCACCACGCTGGGTTTCGCCGGCGTGCACCCCGATCTGGCCGAAGAGGCACTGCTTGCGCTCATCGAATGTGGCGTGGCAGCGGTGGCCGTGAAGCCGGTGGTACTGAAGGAGCTGCCGCCATCGGTGGCACAGGCCTCGGCCGCGCGGGGCGTGCCCGTGTTCTTCTACGAGGGGCGCTACATGGAGCGGGTCATCGCCGACCTCATGAACCTGCTCGACGACGACGCCGCCGAATGGGAGCGTAACCACCTGATCGATCTCATTCTGGCGCCCTCCGACGAGCACGCCGTGCGCTCCACGTTCTTCACTATCGCAGGGGTCACGGGTGCCACCATCCAGTGTTTGGCCATACGCCCCGTCACCGACGACGGGGCGTCGCTGCGCGCGTTGCAGAAGGTGGTGGAAGGGGTGCTTGCCGGCTATGGTGAGCGCTGGGACGACGTCGGGCGCACGTTTGTGTGCCGCTATCGCGAGATGCTTCTGGGGTTCGTCTCCTTCAAGAGGCCCCCGCTGAAGACCGTCGCCATCTCCGACGCCGACCTGGCGAAATGTATCGCCACGGCCGGGCCTTTGGTGTGCGGCATCAGCCAGGAGGTGAGCCTGGGGGAGGGGGATCTGGCCGTGCGACAGGCTATGGCCGCTCTGCGCACGGCCGAGCGTGAGGACGCGGGCATCGTGCGGTGGACGACCTTGCGCTTCGACGCCTTCCGCGCGGCGGCCCGAAGCGACCGCTTGTACGCGCGTGCTGCCGACCTCCTGCGCTCGCTTCTGTTCGATTACGATGCCGAGCACGACGCCGACTTGGGCGCGACGGCCGAGGCGTTCGCCGGCGCCTATGGCGAGGTGAGCCGCACGGCCGAGGCGCTGTTCCAACACCCGAATACCGTGCGCTATCGCCTGAAGAAGATCAAGGAAGTTCTCTCCGTGCAAGACGCGACCGACCGCGAGTTGGCCGCCCTGCTCGCGCTGGCGTATCTTGTGTAGCTCGGCTCTTGCGCCACTGAGGCCATCGAGGCTCAGGGTAAAGGGTCGCGCTGTTTCTGTCGCCGTCACGAAGTCGATCTCGCAGACGCTAGCTTTGTGCACTTGCACAAATAGAAGCGCGCGGGTTCATCCGATCGACCAAACGATGACCTTCATCGTGGGCCTAAACTAGGCGCCGTCGAAAGGAGAACCACCATGAAACTGTTCAACGACCAGGCCACAGCCGCCGTTGCTTCCCTCGATTCCGCTGATGTCGCCTACTGTGCCAAGCTGGAGCAGCGCTTTGCCCATATGGGCATCAGCTCAAAGGCGGCCTCCAGCGCCGTGCAGTCGCTCGTCGAGGCCGACGCCGTCCCCCAGGTTGGCGTCTGGGCCGCCCTGCCCTCCGCGTTCAAGGGCCTCTTCCAGAAGAAAACCGAGGCGAAGCCCGTCGCCTCCGAGGCGTTCGAGGTTTCTTTGTCCGAAGCGCTCGCTTAGGCGCGCAGTGGCAGACGCCTCCGCTTCGCCGCATGGTGCTACCTCTTTGTTAGCCCCGTGTTGCCGCGTTTGCATCTGCCATGTGCCCCCTGGCGTGCTGAGTCACCGACTCTCAAGCCTTGCCGGCTGCCAATTTCCCACCCAGGGCAGCCTCGGTTTTCCCAAACGCAAAGCGACCCCGCCAAAGTCGGCGGGGTCGCTTCAGGTAAGTTCAAGTAAGTTCAGGTAAGTAAGAGTAGGTCGGGAGTTGGCGGAGGGGGTGCCGCGCACAGTTCATTGAAGTGCATTAGGAAATGCCGGAACCCCCGACGAGCCCTGCACTTCAATGCTGTTTGAGCACGGTGCCCCCTCCGCCAACTCCCGACCGGACAACCAGGGTTAGTCCTCAACCTCCACGAGCTCGATGTCGAAGTTCAGGTCTTTCCCCGCCAGCTCATGGTTCATGTCGAAGGTGACAATGCCGTCTTCGATGGACTGCACGAACACAGGGAAGGGCTGGCCGCCCGGGCCCATCATGTAGACGGTCTGGCCGACGGGCAGCTGGTCGGCGTTGGGGATCTGATCCACGGGCACCTTCTGCACCATGGCGTCGTCACGCTCGCCATAGGCCTCGGCGGCGGGGATGTGCACGGTCTTCTTCTCGCCCACGGCCATGTCCTCCACGGCGGCGTCGAAGCCGGGGATCATCTGGCCGGCCATGCAGACGAACTCGATGGGCTCGCCGCGGTCCACGGACGAATCGAACTTGGTGCCGTCGTCCAGCGTGCCGGTGTAGTGCACCTTGACCTTCTTGCCTTTGTTGCTCATGGGAGCTCCTTTCCAAAAGATGTGCGCTTAAGTCTAGCGGAAGGGGGCGTGCGGGGTAGGGAAGGGGCGCAACCTGCTCCAAGTTGTCATAAACGGAGCTTTTTGCCTTCGGGACGGCTCCAGTGGGGGTATGATGAAAACAACAACGAAAAAGCTCAACTTTGTGCATATGCTCAAGAAAGAGCCGAATACGCAACGGGCATAGAGGAAGGAAGTTTCTATGGGCTATCGAGCGGGAGTTGTGGGAGCGGCCGGTTTCGCCGGCATCGAGCTGGTGCGCCTGCTGTCGCGCCATCCTGAGTTCGATCTGGCGGCGGCGACCTCCGACGCGCTGGCGGGAACGCCCATTGCGAAGGCCTATCCCGCCTTCACCGGGGTAACCGATCTCGCGTTCTCCGCCCACGAGGATACTGATTTCTCTGCCTTCGACGTGGTGTTTCTGGCGGTGCCCCACAAGGCGGCCATGGGCATGGCGCCCGACCTTATGGCCGCCGGCGTCACGGTCGTCGACCTGTCGGCCGATTTCCGCCTGAAGGATCCGGCCATTTACGAGAAGTGGTACGCGCCTCATACGGCCACCGATCTTCTGGCCCAGGCCGCCTTCGGACTGCCCGAGCTCACGGGCGACGAGTTGGCCGCCGCGGCCGAGCGCCGCGCTGCCGGCGAGGCCGTGCTCGTGGGCTGCGCCGGCTGCTACCCGACGGCCACCTCGCTCGCTGCGGCGCCCGCTATCCGCGCGGGGCTCGTGGACGCGGCGGCGCCGGTGGTGGCCGATGCCGTCTCGGGCGTGACCGGCGCGGGCAAGAAGGCCACCGAGCGCACCCATTACTGCTTCGCCAACGAGAACCTGGAGGCCTACGGCGTGGGCACCCATCGCCACACCCCCGAGATCGAGCAGATCTTAGGGCTGGAGGGCCGGCTCGTGTTCACCCCGCATCTTGCCCCGCTCAACCGCGGACTGCTGTCCACGGTGACGCTGCCGCTGGCCCCGGGCGCTGCCCCCACTACCGAGGAGCTCGTGGAGCTGTATCGCGACTTCTACGCGGCAAGCCCGCTCGTGTCCGTCATGGACGCCGGCGTGCAGCCGCGCACGGCGTCGGTGGCGGGAACCTGCCGCGCCCAAGTGGGCGTGGCGGTACACCCCGCCGGCATGATTGTGGCCACCGGCGCCATCGACAACCTGGGGAAGGGCGCGGCTGGCCAGGGCGTGCAGTGCGCCAACATCGTGTTCGGCCTGCCCGAGACCTGCGGTTTGGAAGAGATCGCCAACCCCGTGTAAAGCTGGAAGGGGACGAGGGCCGTGTCGGCGCCGTCCCGTGGGAAAGAGAGGACCTATGACCGAGAACGACACTTTCGCTTTCGATCCTGAGGGCAACGCGGCCAGCGCGCTCGGCTTTTCCGCTGTGGGCGTGCACGCGGGCTTTAGGGCCGACCCGGAGCGTCTCGACATGGCGCTCGTCGTGGCCGACGAGCCCTGCGCGGCGGCGGCCACCTTTACGACCAACGTGTTCTGCGCGGCGCCCGTGCGCGTGTCCCGCGAGCACCTGAACGAAGGAGGCGCCGGATCTCCCGCCTACGGGTGCGCCCGGGCCGTTGTCGTCAACTCCGGCATCGCGAACGCCGCCACGGGCGAGATCGGTTTGGAAAACGCCCGCAAGACCGCCGAGCTCGTCGGTGAGGCCGTGGGCTGCCCGGCCGACGAGGTGCTCGTGGCCTCTACGGGCGTCATCGGCCAGCACCTGCGCCTTGCGCCCTTCGCGGAGGGCGTGCCGGCGGCGCTTGCGGCCATGGCCGCCGCAGCCGACGATCTTGCCGGCCGCACATCCCAGGGCCTGACGGCGGCCCGCGCCATCATGACCACCGACACCTGCCCCAAGCACGGCTCGGTCAGCTTCTCCGGTGACGGCATCGGATACCCGGGCGTCACCTTCACGGTGGGCGGCATGTGCAAGGGCGCGGGCATGATCATGCCGAACATGGCCACCATGATCGCCGTCATCACCACGGATGCGCCCATCGCGGCGCCCGATCTGTCGCAGGCCCTCACGGCGGCGGTGAACAAGAGCTTCAACAAGGTGACGGTGGACTCCGATACCTCCACCAACGACACCTGCTTCGCCCTGGCCTCCGGCGCTGCCGCGCCCGACGGCCCCGCTTTCACGTCCGGCACGCCGGCCTTCGACGCCTTCCAGCGCGCCCTCGACCAGCTTGCGACGACGCTCGCCCGCAAGATGGCCGCCGACGGCGAGGGGGCAACGCGCCTCATCACCGTTACCGTGCGCGGGGCCGCCACGGCCGACGATGCCGATGCCGCCGCACGCACGGTGGCGAATTCGCCGCTCGTGAAGACCGCCGTCTACGGACACGATGCCAACTGGGGCCGTGTTGCCGCCGCCCTCGGACGGTCCGGTGCTCGTTTCAATCAGGAGGACGTGGATATCGATATACTGGGCCTGCCCGTGTGCCGTGCCGGTCTGGTGGTCGATTTCGACGAAGAAGAGGCCCTGCGGCGCTTCGAAGAACCCGAAGTGGCTATCGAGGTGGATCTGCACGCGGGGGAGGAGTCGGCCACGATGTGGACCTGCGACTTCTCGCACGAGTACGTGACGATCAATGGAGACTATCGCTCATGAAATACGCTAACGAAGCCCGTGCCGAGGGCGTGCCCGTACGCACCGGCGAGATCCTCTACGAGGCCATGCCATGGCTCAAGCAGGTGACGGGCAAGACCATCGTCATCAAGTACGGCGGCTCGGCCATGGAGAACCCCCAGCTGGCTGCCGAGGTCATGGCCGACATCGTGCTTTTGAAGATCTTGGGCGTGAACCCGGTGCTCGTCCATGGGGGCGGCAAGGCCATCAACCGCGCCTTCGCCAAGTTCGATCTGCCGGTGGAGTTTGTCGACGGCCAGCGCGTCACCACCGACGACGCCATGGATCTTGTGCGCATGGTGCTCACGGGCGAAGTGAACCAGCAGCTGGTGGAGGCCATGAACGCCCATGGCAACATGGGCGTGGGCGTGTCGGGCACCGACGCCGGCATCATCGTGGCCGAGCAGGCCGATCCGCGGCTGGGGCGTGTGGGCAAGATCACGCGCATCAACACGCCGCTCATCGAGGACTTGGTGGCCGACGACTACATTCCCATCATCGCCTCCATCGCCATTGGCGAGGACGGTGGCTGCTACAACGTGAACGCCGACGTTGCTGCCGGCTACATCGCCGCGGCCATCGGCGCCCACAAGATCATCTTCCTCACCGATGTGGACGGCCTCTACGAGAACTACCCCGACCCCGACTCGCTTATCGCCGAGATGTCGCTGGGGGAGGCCGAGGCCATGGTGCGCGGCGACAAGCTGGCCTCGGGCATGATTCCGAAGCTGGCGAGCTGCGTGCGCGCCCTCGATTCCGGCGTCAGCGCGGCCCATATCATCAACGGCACGGTGCCCCATGCGCTTCTGCTGGAAATGCTCACCGACTCCGGCATGGGAACCATGGTGGGCGGCCTCGCTTCCGCCCAGTTCCTGAACGTCTCGCCGGTGAGCAAATTCGCCGCCAAACTCATTGAAAACCGTTAGGAGCATCCCATGACTCTCGCCCGCGAAATGGCTTTGGAATCCGAATACGTGATGGGCACCTTCGCCCGCAAGCCCGTGGAATTCGTCGAAGGCCACGGCATGACGCTCATCGACGATGCCGGCAACGAGTACCTCGATTTCCTCTCCGGCATCGGTGTCTGCAGCCTCGGCCACTGCCACCCCTCCATCGTGCAGGCCGTGAGCGATCAGGCGGCCAAGCTCATCCACGTGAGCAACTACTACTACATCGAGCACCGCGGGGAAGTGGCCCAGCTGCTGTCGAACATGCTGAACGCCTACGTCGATGAGCCGAGCCCCGAGACGTGGAAGACCTTCTTCGCGAACTCCGGCGCCGAGGCCAACGAGTGCGCTATCAAGCTGGCGCGCCTGTACGCCCGTCGCCGCACGGAGGCTGCCGGCAAAGACGCCGAGTTGGCCCCGCGCCTCATCGTCACGCTGGCCAAGAGCTTCCACGGCCGAACTCTGGCGACGCTTGCGGCCACGGCCCAGCCGGCCAAGCAGGAGGCCTTCCAGCCGCTGCCGGCCGGGTTCACCGCCACGCCCATCAACGATGTGGAAGCGCTCGAGCGCCTGTTCGAGACCCAGGGCGACCGCATCTGCGCCGTCATGATCGAGTGCATCCAGGGCGAGAGCGGCGTGCATCCCTGTACCGAGGAGTTCGTCGGCGCCATCCGCCGGCTCACCGAAGAGCACGGTGCTCTCATGATCTGCGATGAGGTGCAAAGCGGCATCTTCCGCACGGGTTTGCCCTACGGGTTCCAGAACTTCGGCGTGCTGCCCGACATCGTCACCATGGCCAAGGGGATCGCCTCGGGTATCGTGGCCGGTGCCTGCGCGGCCAAAAGCTCCATCGCGGCGGCGTTCGCGCCGGGCGATCACGGCACCACCTTCGGCGGCTCGAACATCGCCATGGCCGCGGCCCACGTGACGCTGTCCACGTTGCTCGCCCCGGGTATGGGGGCGCAGATCGAGTCGGTCGGCGCCTACATGCGCGAGCGGCTGGCCCGACTGCCCCACGTGCAGGAGGTGCGCGGCTTCGGTCTCATGAACGGTATCGACCTCACCCATGAGGCGTCGTCGGCTCCCGATGTGGTGGCCGCCGGCCTGGAAGCGGGCCTCGTCCTGAACGCCACCGGCCCCCATACGCTGCGTTTCCTGCCCCCGCTCATCTGCACGGAAGCCGACGTGGACGTGCTGGTTCAGAAGCTGGAGCAGTTGCTGTAAAACGCCATCACATCGAGCCATCATCGAGCGACCCTTGCACAAAAAGCTTGGGTCGCTCTTGTATATAAGCGCACAATTTCCCAGGTAGAATAAGCAAATTTTTGTGCAACTGCACAGCACAGTGCACAATTAAATTGCGCCGTTTCCGCGAAAATTTTGAAATTCGGGGTTGACGACTTATAAATTAGGGCATAATGCCGTCAACCGCACAGCCGAGGGCTTACGGCGCAAGGCGCCAGGGCTCCATAACTCGGACGGCTGCGCGTACTTGAAAGGAATTGTCACGATGCAGGCAGCAGCTCTCATAGCTTCCAAGCACAGCGGAATCGCTGCTGCTGCCCCGTGCCCTCAGTTCCTCGCCGCGGCCTACGTCGACCGACGCCGACGTACCTCTTCTCTGCGACGCCGACGCGCGTAGCAGATCTTTTCGCGCGCTCAGCGCACCGCCGCGCGGCCCCGCCCGGGTCCGCCAAAGGCCGTGGCCTCCCGAAGTTCCTCTTCGAAACCTCAAGCACCATCGCGCAGGAACCCTGCGCATCGTCCCAGACGCGACTTCACGCCACGCCTTTCCATCGCAAAGCGAGCCGGGCACCCCATAAGGAAACCCAAAAGCAGCTCCCGACACGAAAGGCAACTCCCATGACTACGACGAACTCATCCCTTCACGACGCCCCGCAGATCTCCGCCAAGCCGGCCCCCGGCGAGAAAGAGCGGTGCGTGCTCGCCTACTCCGGTGGCCTCGACACCTCCGTGTGCATCAAATGGCTGCAAGAGGAATACGACCTCGACGTCATCGCTGTCGTGGGTGACCTCGGCCAGGAGCACGAGGGCCTCGAGGCCATCAAGGCCAAGGCGCTCGCCACCGGTGCCATCGGCTGCGCGGTCATCGACATGCGGGAGACCTTCGCCAACGAGTACCTCGCCTGTGCCATGGCCGCCAACGCCATGTACGAGAACAAGTACCCGCTCGTGAGCGCTCTCTCGCGGCCGCTCATCGCCAAGCACCTCGTGGCGGTGGCCCATCAGTTCGGCGCCAAGTACGTGGCCCACGGCTGCACGGGCAAGGGCAACGACCAGGTGCGCTTCGAGTCCTCGGTGCTCATGCTGGATCCGGCGCTCACCATCATCGCCCCGGTGCGCAACTGGGATCTCGGCTGCCGGGCCGATGAGATCGCCTGGGCCGCGGCCCACGGTGTGCCGGTGAAGGCCACGACCGACAAGCCCTATTCCATCGACGACAACCTGTGGGGCCGCGCCATCGAGTGCGGCGTGCTGGAGGATCCCTGGTGCGAGCCGCCGGCGGATATTTGGACGATGACGTGCGATCCGGCCTGCGCGCCCGACGAGCCCACCTATGTGGAAATCGAGTTCGACCAGGGCGTTCCCTGTGCGTTTGACGGCACTCCGATGAGCTTCCTCGACATCATCTACGCCATGAACGATATCGCCGGCACCAACGGCTACGGCCGCATCGATATGGTGGAGAACCGGCTCGTGGGCGTGAAGAGCCGCGAGTGCTACGAGGTGCCGGGTGGCCTGGCCCTCATCCAGGCCCACAAGGCCCTGGAGGATCTGTGCCTGGAGCGGGGCGTGCTGCACCACAAGCTCGCCATCGAGCAGACTTGGGCCGAGCAGGTGTACAACGGCCTGTGGTTCTCGCCGCTGAAGGAGGCCTTCGACGCCTTCCTCGCCCACACCCAGCAATGCGTGTCCGGCACGGTGAAGCTGAAGTTCTTCAAGGGTTCCTGCACCGTGGTGGGACGCAAGAGCACCTATTCGCTGTATGATTTCGGCCTGGCCACCTACGACGCCGACGACGCCTTCGACCATCAGGCCGCCAAGGGCTTCATCGACATCCACGGCCTGTCCTGCAAAGTGTGGGCGAAAAACCGGCTCGCCACGGGCGCGCGCATGCCCTCCTACGACGACGTGAACCTCGCGAACACTGCTTACGGCAAGATGAGCGCCGTGGTGGAGGAAGCCGAGGAGATTCTGGAAGGCGCCGACGCCGTCACGGCCTAGGGACGCTCAACGAGCACGACAACGAGGGGAGCGGGCGGTCTTGAGGGGCGCCCGCCTGGCTTACCGATTTACCGAGGAGACACTATGGCACTGTGGTCTGGAAGATTCACCGAAGGCGCCGATGCCTTTACCCAGCGCTTCGGGGCGTCGCTGCCCGTGGATCAGCGACTCTACGTCGAGGACATCGCCGGCTCTATCGCCCATGCTAACATGCTGGCCGCCCAGGGCATCATCGCGACCGCCGATGCCGAAGCCATTGCAGAAGGGCTCCAGGGCATTCTGGCTGACATCGAGTCCGGCGCGCTCACGTTCGACGTGATGGAAAGCGAGGACATCCACATGGCCATTGAGGCGGAGCTGACCCGCCGCGTGGGGGATGCCGGGGCTCGGCTGCACACGGGCCGCTCGCGCAACGACCAGGTGGCCACGGACACGCGCCTGTACGCCAAGCGTCGCGCCGGCGAGCTCATGGCCGCCAACGTCGCCCTGCGCGAGGCGCTCATCGCCCAGGCCGAAGCGAACTTCGACGTCATCCTGCCGGGCTACACGCACCTGCAGCATGCCCAGCCGGTGCTGTTCTCGCACCATATGCTCGCCTACGTGCAGATGCTCGCGCGCGATTACGAGCGTCTCGCCGCCGCCCGCGACGCCGCCGACGCGTGCCCCTTGGGTGCCGCGGCCTTGGCCGGAACCACCTACCCGCTCGACCGCTTCGCCACCGCAGAGGCGCTCGGCTTCGACCATCCCATCCCGAACTCGCTCGATGCTGTGTCCGACCGCGACTTTCTGCTCGACCTCATCTACGCCTGTAGCGTGTCGTGTTTGCACCTGTCGCGTTTGTGCGAGGAGATCGTGCTGTGGTCGTCGGCGGAGTTCGGCTTCATCACGCTGTCGGACGCCTACTCCACCGGTTCCTCTATCATGCCCCAGAAGAAGAACCCCGATTTCGCGGAGCTCATCCGCGGCAAGTCGGGCCGGGTCGTGGGCGATCTGGTGGCCCTCATGATGACGCTGAAGTCGCTGCCGCTCGCCTACAACAAGGATCTTCAGGAGGACAAGGAGGGCGCCATGGACGCCGCCGACACCCTGGAGGACTGCTACGTATGCGCTGCCGGCATGATCGCCACCATGACGGTGAACGCCGACGCCATGGCCGCCCAAGCGAAGAAGGGATATCTGGCCGCGACGGATGTGGCCGACTACCTGGCCAAGAAGGGCCTGCCCTTCCGCCGGGCCCACGAGATCGTGGGGCATCTGGTGCTTCTGTGCGACCAGCGCGGCTGCGATTTGGAAGACCTCACGCTGGACGATTTCAAGGCGGAGAGCGATCTTTTCGAATCCGATATCGTGGAATGCCTGAACCTGCCCGCCATCGTCGCCGCCCGCACCACCTTCGGCGGCACGGCCCCCGACGCCGTCCGCACCCAGCTCGCCGCCGCCAAGGCGCAGCTGGAAGGTGCTTGCGCATAGCTCGCTTTCAAAGGGCTGAGGCTCGGCCTGTTCCATAGCGGGAAATAAGATACTCGTGATTATAATAATCACGAGTATCTTACGTTCCGGGCAGACTGCTGCGCTGTCCTCTGTGCATTTCCTGGTGGCGGCTCCATCTTATGAACCCTCCATAACTCATTGGTAAAATGGCCAGACCTATAACTGATGGAGGTTAATTCGTGGGTTCTCGCGCAATGAAGGGCCGTAAGGGCACGAAAGTAAAGAATAAGAAGGTCATTGTCCTGTCGGTGTTGGGCCTCATGGTGGCCTTTATCGCGGCGGGCGTGTTCGGCGTGGTGACGCTGTGCAACTCCTGGTTGGAGGATCTGCCCGACTACCAGAACGCCGACGCTTACAACACGGCGCAGCCAACCATGGTTTACGCATCGGACGGCACGACGCTGCTCGCCGAGTTCCAGCTGGAGAATCGCGACCCGGTGGCTCTCGACCAGATTAGCGAGTACGTGCTGAAGGGCACCGTCGCCACCGAGGACGAGCGCTTCTACACCCACTCCGGCGTCGATTACCTCGGTGTGGCCCGCGCGCTCGTGAACAACCTCATGGGCGGCGAGCTGGAGGGCGCCTCCACCATCACTCAGCAGTTCGTGCGCAACACGATTCTTTCCGATGAGATGCGCGACATCTCCTTCAAGCGCAAGATCCGCGAGATGTACATTTCCCAGAAGCTGGAAGAGCAGTACTCCAAAGACGAGATCCTGCTCATGTACCTGAACACTATCAACTACGGTTCCGGTGCCTACGGTATCGAGGCCGCCGCCGAGCGCTACTTCTCCAAGGACGCGAAGGACCTCACGTTGAACGAGGCGGCCACGCTCGTGGGCATTCCCCAGTCGCCCACCTACAATAACCCCATCGATTATCCGGACAACTGCCTGAAGCGCCGCAACACCGTGCTCGACCGCATGGTGTCCAACGGGGTTATCACGGCGGAGGAGGCCGACGCGGTGAAGGCCGAGCCCATCGAGCTGAACCCCTCCGAGCCCTCCATGACGGGCATTCTGGCCTACCCCTACTTCACGAGCTACGTGCGCAACCAGCTGACTAACCCCGAGGGCAAGTACGCCTATTCCACCTCCGAGCTGTTCAAGGGCGGGTTGAAGGTGATCACGACGCTGGATATCGAGGCCCAGACCGCCGCCGAAGAGGCTGCGGCCGATAAGGAAGAGGAGGCCGGCGATCCCTTCGAGGTGGCCATGGCCGTTGTGAACCCCGAGAACGGCTACATCGACGCGCTGGTGGGCGGTCGCGATTACGAGAGCTCCCAGGTGAACATGGCCACGGGCGAGGGCGGCGCGGGCCGTCAGGCCGGATCGTCGTTCAAGCTGTTTACGCTTTTGGCGGCTATCAACGAGGGCATCGACCCGGAAACGCTCATCGATGCCGGCTACAAGGTTGATTTGGAGGGCGGCGAGCCTGTCTACAACAACGATAAGGCCGATTACGGCACGCGCACCATCAAGAGCGCTTTTGGCGTGTCGTCGAACACGGCGTTTATTCGCTTGCTTCTTTCCGTGGGCGTTGACAAGGTGATCGAGATGGCCCACGCCATGGGCATCACCTCCGATTTGCCGGCGGTGGCGGGCCTTACCCTGGGCATCGGTTCGGTCACGCCGCTCGAAATGGCTGACGCCTATGCCACGGTGGCCAACGGCGGCGTCCACTACGATCCGGAGTGCATCATCTCCATCGAGGACAAGAACGGCAACGTCATCGTGGACAACACCGACCCCACGGGCGAGCGGGTGTTCTCTCGCGAAGTGGCCCGGGCGGCCCTCGACTGCATGGAAGTGGTCATCGACAACGGCACCGGCAAGGCGGCTCGCCCCGATAACGGCCAGGAGGCCGGCGGCAAGACCGGTACCACCGACGACAAGAAGGACAGCTGGTTTTGCGGTGTGACCCCGCAGTACGCCGTGGCCATCTGGCTGGGCGACCGCTCCGACTATTCCGAGGCCCAGGCGACGACTACGACGGCGGCCAGCGTCTTCGGCGATTTCATCGACAAGATGATCTCCCCGACGCAGACGGTGAAGTTCTTCGAGGCAGATAAGCCCGAGTACAAGAAGGATTACCGCGACGAGGACAACCATATCGGCGGCTACTACTCTTCCAAGAAAAAGAAGGACGACACCGAGGTGACCACGAAGCAGGATGACGAAGAGACGCCCGAGGGCGACGGCGACGAGAACGGCGGCAACGAAGGCGGAGAGGGCAACGAGGGCGGCGGCAACGCCGAGCCGACGCCGACACCGACGCCGGAGCCTACCCCGGAGCCCGAACCGACGCCGGAGCCGACACCCGACCCAGCCCCGGACGACGGTGGCGGCGAGGGTGCCTAAAGCAGCGTAGCCGCGACATAATTGTTGCGATACCGTGACGGCGGTACGGGCCCGGGGGCGCGGACTGTTATCATAGCGAACGAGAAACCAAAGCCTCGCTCGACGAGGCTACCCTGAGCAAACAACCGGTGCCTCAAGGCACCGAAGACGGGAGAAATCATGAGGAAACGTACCATCGCGCGGGTTTTGGCTGTGGCTCTTGGCGCGGCTTTGGCCCTCGGCACTCTTGCCGGTTGTCAGTCGCCGGCCACCGGAGCCACCGACCAGCAGCAGGCCAATCGCACCTACATGACCAAGGTCAACCAGGCGGTGGAGGAGCTGAACACGCGCCTCGGCGAATTCGACGAGGCGGTGGCTCAGGAGAGCGTCGTCAATATGCGCAACAAGGCCAACAGCGCCTTCGAGGCCATTGACGCTCTGGCGGCCATCGATACGCCGGACGCCATGAAAGACCTGCAGACGAACTACGTCGACGGCTGCAACAAGCTGAAGGATGCCCTGAACAGCTACATCGATTTGTACACGGAGATCAGCAGCGCAACCGAGGAGGCGCCCTTCGACTTCAGCGCCTACGACGGGCGCGTGAAGGAAATCCAAGACGCCTACAACGAGGGCATCGACAAACTGAAGGCCGCCGACGAAGAGGCTTTGAAGCTGAATGAAGACTAATCAAGTAGAACTGCTGGCGCCGGCCGGCAATATGGCGGCGCTGCATGCGGCGGTGGCCGGCGGGGCCGATGCGGTGTATTTGGGACTCGAGGCCTTCAATGCGCGGCGCGGGGCCGACAACTTCACCTTGGAGACGTTGCGCGAGGCCTGCGATTTCGCACATCTGCGCGGGGTTTCCATCTACGTCACCATGAACACCATCATCCTGCCCGACGAGGTGGGGGAGGCTTTGGAATGCGTGCGCCAGGCTTACCGCGCCGGCGCCGATGGCTTCATCGTGCAGGACATCGGCCTGGCTGCGGAGATCTCCCGCACGCTCCCCGAAGCGTCGCTGCACCTTTCCACGCAGATGAGCACCCACAACCTCGCCGGCGTGCGTGCGGCGGCCCGCTTAGGGGCCGAGCGCATTACGCTCGCCCGTGAGATGTCGCTGGACGAGATCGCCCTTCTGTGCGCGGCGGCGGCCGAAGAGGGGATGGAAGTGGAGGTGTTCGCCCACGGCGCGTTGTGCGTGTGCTACTCGGGCCAGTGCTTCATGTCCTCCATGATCGGCGGCCGCTCGGCCAACCGGGGGATGTGCGCGCAAGCATGTCGACTTCCCTATGAGCTGCAGAACAAGGCTCTGCAGAAGAGCCTTCCCTCGCCGGGCGATCACTTGCTTTCGCCCCAGGATCTGTGCACGGTGGATCGCGTGGACGACCTCGTGGCCGCCGGCGTGGCGTCGCTTAAAATCGAGGGCCGCATGAAGTCGCCCGAGTACGTTTTCGCCGTGACCTCCGTCTATCGTAAAGCTCTCGATGCTGCTTTGGCGAAGGAGAACGCGGCTATCACCGATGCCGATCGTGACCGCCTCGCCGATGCCTTCTCCCGCGGGTTTACCACGGCCTATCTGGACGGCAAACGCGGCAACGATATCATGAGTTACCAGCGTCCCAACAACCGCGGCCTGTTCCTCGGCCGCGTCGACGAGGTGCGCGATGGCGCTGCCTATTTGAAGAGCGCCCATGCCCTGACAGAAGGCGACGTCCTGGAGTTCTGGACGCGCAAGGGCAACGGCACGCTGACGCTGGGGCCGGTGCGCACCGACAAGAAGGGCCGCTACCATTTGCCGCTGGAAGGCAAAACGCGCACGGTGAAGACCGGCGACCGCGTTTTCCGCGTCCGCAGTGCCGAGGCCGCCTTCGAAGACGACGCCCGTGAGCCCCGCGTGCCCCTCGTCGGCACCGCCACCCTCCACATCGGCGAGCCTCTTCGCATGGAATTCCACCCCGCAGCCGAGGCCGATATCGAAGGCGCTCCCCGCACCACCCTCGCCGTTGCCCGTCGTCTGCAAGCTGCCTTCCCCGATGGGGTTTCCGGTGTCGCCGAAGGCGCGCCCGTAGAGGCGGCTCGCACCCGCGCCGTCTCCTTCGACGACGTTGCCGCCCACATCGACCGCCTTGGCAACACGCCCTACCAGCTGGTGAACCTTACTATCGATATGGACGACGGCGTCGGCATCGGCTTCTCGGCCCTGCATGGCGTGCGCGCGGCGGCGCTGGACGTCCTCACCGAAGCGCTTACCGCCGAGGGCCACGGGCGCACCCTGCCCCGCACTACTCCGCGCGAGCCTCTGCCCGCAGCGCGTCCCACCGGCTGCCGCGTGGCCGTCACGGTCACGAACCCCGCTTGCGCTCGCGCCGCCAAGCGCGCCGGCGCGCACATCATCTATGTGCCGGCTCTGAACTACCGGCGCGGCGAGGCGGTTATCGCCGGCCAGAAGAACGCCGCTGCCGAGCAGGCCGGTTACCCCAAGGGCTGCATTCCCATCATGCCTGTGGCCGATCACGAGGCCGTTGGCGGCGCGCGCGAAGCGGTCGTCGATGCCGACGTGTGGAAGTATGCTGCTGAGGGCAAGCCGCTTTTGGCCGAAAGCCTCGGTGCTATGGAACGGGCTTCCGAAGAGGGGGCGCTGCTCGATGTCGGCTCCCATGTGCCCATTACCAACCAGCTCTCCCTGGCCGTCGCCAGCGAGTTCGGTGCCGCGCGCGTGTGGCTCTCGCCGGAGCTCACGCTGCGGCAAATCGAAGAGGTTGCCAAAGATGCCCCGGTGGAACTGGGCGTGCTGCTCATCGGCGCCCAGGAGCTCATGGTCACCGAGCACTGCATGCTCATGAGCCAGGGCCCGTGCGACGAGAGCTGCGCCGAATGCCCGCGTCGCAAGAGCCCCCATGTGCTGAAGGATCGCAAGGGCTACGAGTTCCCGGTCGTCACCGACGCCATGGGCCGTAGCCACCTCTACAACGCGGTGGAACTGGATATCGCCTCGTCGATGCCCGAGTTGCTCGCGGCCGGCATCTCCTCCTATATGGTGGACGCCACCCTCATGAACGCCGAGGAGACGGCCCACGCCGTGGGGCGCGCCATTCGCGCCCTGCATGTGGCCCAAAACGACGGCAACGCCATCGCGAAGATGCCCAACACCACCTCCGGCCACCTCTACCGCGGCGTCTCGTAGCGGCTGTGCTAGAATTTCCAGCACTTGTATAAAGGTATCGCGATATTAAAGAAAAGCGGAGGCATCATGCTTACTCCTGAGGAACAACTGCACATTATCAAATCCGGTACGGCGCAGATCGTGCCCGAATCGGCGCTCCTGGAGAAGCTCAAGCGCGGCGTGCCGCTGAACGTGAAGCTCGGCGTCGATCCGACAGCCCCCGATATCCATCTGGGCCATGCGGTGCCCCTGCGCAAGCTGCGCCAGTTCCAAGATCTGGGGCATCAGGTGACACTCATCATCGGCGACGGCACGGCGCTCATCGGGGACCCGTCCGGGCGCAACACCACGCGCCCGCAGCTCTCGCGCGAGAAGATTCAGGAGAACGCGCAGACCTACGTTGACCAGGCGTTCAAGATCCTCGATCCCGAGAAGACCGTGCTGCGCTACAACTCCGAGTGGATTCTCGATTTGAACATGGAGTCGCTGCTGAAGCTTCTCGCGAACTTCACGGTGGCCCGCATCTTGGAGCGCGACGACTTCCACAACCGTTACACGTCAGGGCAGTCCATCAGCTTGCACGAGTTCCTGTACCCGGTCATGCAGGCTTACGACTCCGTGGTCATCAAGGCCGATGTGGAGCTCGGCGGCACCGACCAGCTGTTCAACCTGCTCGCCGGTCGCGAGCTCATGGAGAAGATGGGCATGGAGCCCCAGGTCTGCCTCACGCTGCCCTTGCTCGAGGGCACCGATGGCGTGAAGAAGATGTCGAAGAGCTACGGCAACTACATCGGGCTCACTGACGAGGCGGCCGACATGTTCGGTAAGGTCATGTCCATTCCCGACGAGCTCATGGTGAAGTACTACCGCCTCGCCTCCACCGAGGCTGTGGACGAAATCGACCGTATCGAGGCGGGGCTGGCTGCTGACGAGCTGCATCCCAACAAGGTGAAGCGCGCGCTCGCCCGCAACATCGTGGCCGCCTACTACGACGACGTGGCCGCCGAGGCCGCCGAGGCCGACTTCGACCTCAAGTTCAAGGAGCACGGCTTTCCGGCCGACGCCCCCATCTTCGCGCCCGATCTGACGCCGGATGAGAACGGCCTGGTATATGTGGCGAAGATTCTGGTAGATGCCGGCGTGGCTGGCACCGCCTCCGAGGCGCGTCGCCTTATCGACGGCGGCGGCGTGAAGGTCAACGGCGAGGCGCTTGCCCCCAAAGCCTACAACGTGGCTCCCGAGGTTCTCGCCGGCGCCGAGGTGCAGGTGGGGAAGAAGAAGTTCGTGCGCTTCGAGTAGCTTTTGAGGCCGGCGTAAGTGTGCTGAGGTTTGCCGGCTGGGTGCCAGCGGCGTTTTCCGCTTAGAGGAGTTTTTTCCAGAAATGAAAAAAGTTGCAAGGATTCGCGTGGCTGAATCGTGTTACTTGCAGAGACGGAAGAAAACTCAAGGAGGAACCTGAATTATGAAGAAGTCTACCTTCGTTGTTGTCGTGGTGCTCGCGTTGGCGCTTTGCGTGCCGGCGGTGGCTTTCGCCGCCCTTTCCCCGTCGTCGCCGATGGCGATCGGCTCCCGTTCGGCTGCGGCGACGTGTCCGAATTACGCCGACCGCAATGCCAACGGTGTGTGCGACCGGCATGAGAATGGTGCGTGCCCCGGCTACACTGATGCCGACGGCGATGGCGTCTGCGACAACTACCAAGACGGCGCGTGCTCTGGGTATGTGGATGCCGACGGCGACGGCATATGCGACAACTGCGCCGGTGCTGGAGCGAACTGCCCGGGCTACGTGGATGCCGACGGTGATGGCGTCTGCGACAACTACGGCAGCGGGAACGGCCAGGGTCATGGCCATGGCCGTCACCATGGCGGCGGTCACGGCTGCGCTCGCTAAACAAACCCTGCGAGTGCGTGAGATCTGCCCCTGACATAGAAGAGACTATGGCGCGTCATGGCGATACCGTGTGGCGCGTTTGCCTTACGGCGCTTTGTCGCCATGCGGATGCCGAGGACGCGTTCCAGAATTCATTTCTAAAATACGCACTCGCAGATGATGTTCAGTTTCGTGAAGAGGAACATCGCAAGGCGTGGTTGATTCGCGTTGCTTCGAACACGTGCCGCGATATGCGGCGGGCGGCTGCGAGTAAGAATGTGCCGCTTGATGAGACCTCATTCGAATCGCTCGCGTCCCGCGATGAGGAGGCTCAGCCCGATTCGCGTGTGAAAGAAGTGCTCGATGCCATGAGCGACCTCGATGACCCTCCCCGCACTCCCGTGTATCTTGCCCTGTACGAGGGCTACACGGCTCCGGAGATCGCCTCGATGCTCGACGTCCCCGTGAATACCGTGTATTCCTGGATTGCCCGCGGCAAAAAGACGCTGAAGGAGGCCCTCTCATGACCGATCTTGAGCAGCGTATCCGTGAGGCCTACGATGCTCAGCATGCTTCCGAGGCGCTCCGCGGACGCACGCTGGCCCTTCTCGAGGAAGAGCGGAAGAGGCGGCCGGATGCTCCTTCTGTTGAGGTGCATCGCGCCTCCCTGCGGCGTCGCCCGCGAGTGCGTGTCGTCACTGCTTGGGCCGCATGCCTTTTGCTCGCGCTGGCCCTCGTCGGTGCCTATGGCGTGTATCGTGCGCCGTCTGCTTTCGTGGACATTGAGGTGAATCCCTCTCTTGAGCTTACGGTTAATACGTTCGGTATCGTGATTGAAGCCGAAGCGCTCAATGATGATGGCGCTGTCGTGCTCGGCGCTGTTGATATGCTGAATCGCCCTTACGGCGACGTCATCGGCGCGCTGCTGTCGAGTGACGCATTCGGCTCTTATGCTGAGAAAGATGCGTTTATTGACGTCAACGTGGTTTCTGAGAACAATCGCTTGGGGGAGAGCCTTGTTGCTCAAAGCGACGAGGCGCTGTCCTCTGCATCCTGTGAACATGCTTGTCGCCGTGCCGATAGCGCCACTCGCGATGCGGCAGCTGCGGCGGGTTTGGGCGTTGGTCGCTATCAGGCTGCCCAAGAGCTGATGAGCCTCGATCCCTCATACACGCTCGAGGAGTGTGCTTCTATGACTATGCGTCAGCTGCGTGATCGCATCGACGCATGCCACAGCGGCCAGGAGGGCGATTCCTACGAGGGCCACGGACATGGCCAAGGGGCCGGTAAGGGATATGGTCACGGCCGTCATGGCAATTAAACGAGGCGACGCATAGCGTATTGCGACGGAATTTCGGCCGTCTCAGGGGCCATTCGTGCGGATGAAAGATTTTTCAAATTCCCCCTTGCGCGAAATCCCGGGAGCTGTATCATATGCGAGCTGCCTTTTCGGAAGTGCGGAAGGCGGCGCCCCCGGCGGTCCGGGCGGCCCGTCGAGCGAGAAAGCGAAGTTGTCGAGATTTCGTGAACCGCTTGACGGGGGATGCGAGTCCCTGTAAAGTATTTCCTTGCGCCGCTCGCGAGGGCGGCGGGGCGGGAAGCCTCCCGCGGAACCGTGACAACCGGATACTGAGGATGGAATTCGAGAGACGGACAATACGTCTTCTCGGATGTCAGACGGACATTCGA